>Ga0210057_1000070_pt1 | contig 198967 bp, 201 predicted proteins | sample CryGeyCG2114_010_2_FD_183968 | JGI IMG/M metagenome (GOLD analysis project Ga0210057, IMG submission 183968) | Groundwater microbial communities from aquifer - Crystal Geyser CG10_big_fil_rev_8/21/14_0.10 (SPAdes) (version 2) | ecosystem: Environmental > Aquatic > Deep subsurface > Groundwater...
CGGCAGAAGTGTAGCCGGAGCTTGCAGATAATAGCAGGCCTCCATAATCCCCGAGGGGATTGAACCCATCAGAAACTGCCAGACCGTCTAGAGTAAGAGGGAAGGCGGTGGAGGAATTAGCTACGTTACCTATCAAAGCAGTGCCAACGACTTCAAAATCTTTAGTAGGAACAGTGGTGCCAATCCCCACATTACCGTCTGCCAGAATAGTCATCTTAGTTTCCAATCCCAAAGCAGTACTGGTTCTAGTGGCAAAATTCAATTTTCCATAATTGTAATCAGAAACAGTTTGTTGTTGTCCATAAACTCCTGCCCAAGGAGTATTTAGTCGGCCAAATTGAACACCAGCGCCGGTTAGATTGGTGGCGACACCGTCATCATTGGATATAGTCAAACTGTAATCAATTCCTGAAGTATCGTTGCGGACTTCTAGTCTTGTGCCTGGTGCTGTGGTGCCGATACCGACTTTGCCACTATTTGCGCCGTCAATAGTAAAGAAGTTACCAGTGCCAATATCACTACTATCTGAACCAATTTTAAATTTATCGCCGTCAGAATTATCAATTCCCAAATGATATGCTCGGGTGCTAGTTAGGACAAAAGACAAGCCTACATCTCCGGTGCTTGCTTGGTCTAGTCTTAAGCTGGAATATGTACTTGTGTTGTTTCTGTAAATTCCAAGTTGTTCACTGCCGATAGGAGCATTAACACCAATTCCGACAAAACCATCATCGCGCACGAAGAGCTTGGAAGCTCCACTGGAGTCTTGCACTTCAAAGGCAGAAGTTGCTGAAGTTGTACCGGAACCTTTTACCAATAGGCGAGCATTAGTACCGGAGATTGCACCAGTTCTGGTGGTGCCGACTCCGAAGGTGTTGTTGGTATCATCAAAATAGAAATTTGCATTATCTTGGGAAAGGGCTCCGCTAGCTCCAGCGAAAATCACTGAGCCTGGAGTTAGGCCGGAAAGGGTAGCACCTGTTGATACAAGATTGGTTGCATACAAGTTTGCCCATCTTCTAGCTCCGCTACCCAAATCTCTGGTGTTATCTGCTTCTGGACCAACACTTCCTGCGACTTCGAGTTTGAAGGTTGTTGGGGTTGTGGTACTTATACCGACGTTGCCACCGGAAGTTAATCTCATAATCTCTGCTCCGTTTGCAGCTAAACCTAAATTGCCCCCAGTAACATGGAATAGACCCGTTGTTTGACTATTTGAAAATGTGTAAGAAGGGTCGGTAGCAGAACCATCAGAAGCATAAATTTCATTTATATTAGCGATAATTCCTGCTCCCACCGTATCATTTTGTAAAGTATTTCCTGTGATAGACCATGAGGCGCCTGCAACATTGAAGTTTACTTCACCATTTGTTCCAGGACTAAGACTAATATCTGGGTCAGTTCCGCCTGTGGTTGCTATGGTTAATGCTCCTGTAGTAGCGGCTACTTGGAAGGTTGAATAAATAGAGCCATCTGTTTGAGTTAAACGAAGTTGAGGATTTGAACCATCAATAATTTCTAATATATTGTCTGGGCTTGTCGTCCCTATACCGACGTTGCCACCGAAATACGAAGGAGTTGTGCCAGCAGTATAGACTGCATAATTAGTGGAACCGGAGGTCAAACTTTCTACATATAAACCGTATTGATTTGTGATAGCTGAGCCAGCACCCACAGAAGCGTCTTGTGCATAAAATGCCATACCGGAGGTCAAAGTGAATGCACTTACAGCTGTTACTACTCTACTATGAACTGCACGATATCCAGATGTAACATCTGCTGCTACGGTGCCATGCGACAATACTCCATATCCGATGGTGGCACCAGTTATTGTTTTATTAATTTTAAGAGCTGTCTGTGAGTCAGGCGTACCACCTATTGCTACTGTGCCTGTTAATGTTGAAGTGCCGGTGACTGAAAGATTTGTTCCGACAGTCAGAGAATCGTCAGTTTTTAAAGTATTTGCAGCAGAGCGATAGAGGGTAACATCTCCCCCAAAATCAATACCTCCAGCGGCGGTAGTGGCTGTAGCGAAACCAAGTTTTGCTCCTGGAGTAATTGTCCCTAAGCCTAACTCTTTACCTGTGTTGTCCCAGAAGAAGTTTGCATTGTCTTGCGCTAAAGCCGAAGCTCCCTGGAAGATGACGGAGCCCTGAGTGAAGCCAGGATTAATTGTACCGGAAACAGTTCCATAAATCGTGCCATCTACTTCTAAGTCTCCAGCGATATAAGCATCACCGGTGCCGTTAGCATAATTTAAGGTACCAGTTCCGAGTTGAAAATGAGTGGTAGGATTAGTTACTCCGACTCCGATATTGCCTCCAAGTTGGAAAGTAATTACATCCACAGGTCCACCGACGACGTCGTTGATTCTCAGGTCGTTGCTAGAAGTTGGTTGATAGATTTTCCATTTATCACTGCCGGACTTAGCAATTTTGTAACCAGATTCAGCGGCGATAGCTCCGTCTACGGCGATATATCTGGTGCCGGTGCCGTCTCCGACATGTAGATTATCGGAGCTTACAGTAGCGGTGCCTATGCCGACGTTTCCAGAGAAAGATGCGGTGCCTAGAATTTCCAAATTATTTGTTGGCGCTGTGCTATCACCTATACGCAATCTTCCGTTGGCGTAATACATTTTCACTCCGTTGCCATCATTGAAAGAAATAGAGCCACCAACATTCGCGCCCCCGATTAGGATAGTGTTGGCAGCACCGTTGGTTCCGATAAGTTGCACATTGCCAGTATCTCCTGTGTTGCGAGCAACCAATTGTTGATTGTTATCCAAAACAATTAATCCACCAGAAACATGAAGCTTGTCTTTTGGACCGGCGGTGCCTATGCCGACGTTGCCATCGTTTTTTATATACAAAGAATTAGTTGAAGCTCCTGCTTGGATAGTAAATGGAGTAAATGTGCTTGTAGCGTCATAAACAAAATACTCATCGTTGGCGCCAACTCCGGTCCGCCATTCGCGCACGTCGTTCAAGAATCTTAATTGTGCTTGACCATTGACCTTGTCCGTTTCTATGCCTATTTGAACATCATTGGTGGAATCATAAGCATGAAGTTTGTATCCGGGAGTGGCTGTTCCAATTCCAACGTTGCCGTTTAGTAAAGTGTAACCAGTGCCGGAAGGAGTAAGGGTGATATTTTGGTTTGTACCTCCTGCAGTAATAGTGATGGCGCCAGAGCCGGTGATGTTGCCGACAGAAGTCAAGCTTCCAGTAACATCTGCGCTACCGTCAAAACTTTGCCCCCAAAGATTGCGTGCGGTGGTTAAAGTTGCGGCGCTACCGGTGGTGTCTTGGTCTAAAGTAGGGAAGTCGCTGGCGACTGCGATAGTGAGGGCACCGGTGCCGGTGGTTGATTTCAAAATACCAGTTCCAAGTGCTGAAGTTCCGGCGGAATAATCAGTTCCCGCGATGGCTGCGGAAATTGCAGTGCCGTCGCCTTTTATTAGTCCAGTGATAGTTGTTTTAATAGTGATGGCTGGAGTGGTGGAAGCGTTGGCGACTGTACCATCAAATCCATTTGCATTTACAACGGAAACAGAAGTAACTGTTCCAGCTCCCGACGGAATGCGTTGCCAAACAGTGCCGTTGTAACTGACATCGTCACCAGAATAGAAAGTGATGTTACCGCTTCCTAAATCTTGAGTTCCTCCGACCGTCACACGGTAATACCAGCCAGCAGTACCGACTCCGTCTGCGAGAGTAGGGGTGTTGGTGGAGGCGTCCCAAGTACCTTTGAAAACCTGAGAGCCAGTAACTGGTTGCCAACTAACTGTTCCGCTCCCATTTGTTTGTAAGAAATATGAAGCCGAGCCGTCTGTATTTGGTAAAGTATATCCGCCGATAGTAAGCGCACCTGAAAAATATCCTGTGCCTTCAACTGCTAGTTTGTAACTTGGGCTTGTTATTCCGATGCCGATATTTCCTAAATCATTGGTGATAAATTTTACTGCTCCACTGGAATCTCTGGCAATAAAGATAGCGGGTAACTTGTCTGGAGAAGTGTCGTTAGCATTATCAGAAAAAGCGGTGTTAACGGTGAGGGAAGTGTCGGAGGCAATCGCGGTGACGGTGCGAGTTTCTCCGGTAACTGTGATTCTATCACCCACAACGAGTTCGGTGGTGAACAGAGTGCCGACACCAGTGACTGTAGTTGATGCTGCTGGGTCAATGCTTCCAGTCAAAACAGAAGTTGCGCTACCGGTAAATCTTCCAGAGCCACTGACATCAAGTCTGCGGAGAGGCGCCGTCGTCCCGATACCCACGTTACCAGTTCCGCTAAAATAACTATCTGCTCCAGTGCCAGCCGATAAAACAGTTCTAGCAACTCCTCCATCATATATTGCTATTTGTCCTGACCCAGCATATCCTCTTAACCAAACAGCATTATTTCCATCATCAGATTCTCTTACAACGACTCCATCTCCAGCTGTAGTAGGTTTGATAGTTAAAGGATTATTTGGCCCCGTCGTCCCGATACCAACGTTGCCGTTATTCAAAATTGTCATCGCTTCTGTAGCTCCGTTGTTGCCGACAAGGAAATGCATATCTGCGCCAGTAGCGCCAACACCGGAAGTAGTTTGAAAAGTTAAATCTTGAGTTGTAGAGCTTCCGCCGAGAACTAGAGGGCTGACTAAAGAAGTTCCGAAATATCCTGTTCGTGGGCGAGTAGCTCCACTGGCTCCGATATCGTAGGTGTTGTCGGTGAAGAGAAGATTGCCGGTCATTGTTCCGCCAGCGAGAGGCAGATAGTCCGCAATGTTGGCGTAAGCACCAGTGCCCAACGTACCACCGGTGCCTATGTTCAAAGTGGAGCCGTCGGTACCGGAGAAGGTGAGAGTGTTGGTGGCAGTTAAAGTTTTGGTGCTAGTGATTGAAAGTCCAGTGACGGTCAGCGCATTATCAGCCAAGATAGCAGTTGGCACGGAACCAATTTTTTTACGTGGAGACATTTCCCCATCCCAACCCGGTGTTCCAGTGCCTCCGATGTTTACTCCCAAGTAGAGTGTCTGGTTGAAGTCTACTCCCGCCAAAGAGGACACAGAGCCAAGCAAGACGCTAAAGATTCCACTAGTTACTTGAACTTTATCCACGCCGGTTCTGGTTTCCGTCCAAATAGCTGTTCCGCCGGAATCTACGGTGTAGAGTTTGAACTCCATATTGTAAGTGCCGTCGGCTACTGCGACTCCAGCGCTGTTGGTAAGTTTACCTTGATAGTTAACTTGTTTGTTTATCGCCGCATAGACGTTTAGAGAAGAGGAGAGGAGGAGGGCCGCAATCAGAATCAGTACTATAAACAGATTGTATTTTTTTGGGTACAGATATTTTTTAAACTTATTTATTTTTGTAAATAAATTTTTTATCATTGTGTGATTTGTTCTATGACCTCAACCTCAGAGGAGAGATTACTCTCACCCTCTTGCAAAATAACTTTTCTATTTTTGTCGTGCAGATAAAGTCCAGACACCAAAAGACTACTGAAAATTATTCCAGCCCAGATGATAATTTTTTTGGTTCGGCCAGGAGACATAAAATCAACTAAAGCGAATTTTTTATGACGAACTTTTTGTTTGAATTTGTAGTTTCGGAGTTCTTCTTCGGTGGTGAACCAACTCTTGCCCACCTTCTTGCCCTTAATCTCTCCTTTGCGAATGAGGGCGCTCAAATAGTCGGAATGATATCCTGAAATTTTGGATGCTTGGCTTAGTGAAATGACTTTTTTAAGATTTTCCATTCTTTTTGTATTTTGTGAATGTATATAAAGATATCTTCAGCGTTTCAAAGTGTGAAATATAAAATCTCGGATATCCGATATTTTTTTATACCCTTATATTATAATAGGAAATGCACAGGATATCCACTAGTTATCCACAGTTCTCCTATTTGAGCCTTATTTTTCGAAAAAAGCCTTATTTTCTATGAGTTTTTTTCTTGTCTCTTTTGCAGAGAATTAGCAAAATTAACAAAATTATGATGATGAAAATTAGTATGGCGTAACCGTATAAACTCCCATAGTAATTACAGGATAATTGTTCCACCTCTGGAACGACACTATCTTTGACATAAACTGAGCCCTCGCCGATGATTGTCGGCATTTCATTTTTGTAGCGATAAATTTTTATATTATAAACTCCCTTCTTTTCTAATGGGGGAATTACTCCTTGATAACGTCCGCTGTCGCTATTGAAAGCGAATAAAAATTGTCCGATAATTTTACCTTCTCGGTTGATGACGTTAATTAAATCGTCGGGTTGAGTTTTGGAAACTGTATCCACGATGGTACTTTTGTCGCCGTCAATAGTGATTACTTTATTTTTCAATAAAGGTTCAACTAATTTATTATATTGATAGACGAAAAAGTTTTGAGTTAAATCTTTTGGAATTTGTTCTCCCGGTGGAGTTGTCGGTGGTTTGGTTGGAGGAGTGATGATTGGCGGAATTTCTTTTTCGGAATACGCGGTTGCCGAAACTCCTACACCCGAAGAAAAATCTCCGTTGATGTCTCGAGCGAATAATGTATAAAAATATTTTTTACCGGCCACAACTTTTGTGTCTAAAAATTTTTCTCCTCTGCCTTCATAAATTAAAGTTCCCAAAAATGGATTTCCGCGAATGCGATCTTCGTGTCGCATAATCCGAATGTAATCAAAATTTTCATCCGGTGGATTTTCCCAAGTGATAGTAATGCCAGGCACATCAGCAGTGGCTCTCACGTTGCGTGGATTTAATGGGAAGGTAGTATCTTTTAAAAATTTAGTAAAGAAAAATACTGGCGGAAAAGCGCTGGTGTTGCCTTGAGTGTCGCGACTATCAATGACAAAATAGTACATTGTGCCGGGTTTCAAATTTATCAACTCCACTTTATGTTTTACTGCAAAAAGAATACTACTTAAACTACCTTCTTCCACCTCGGAAGTTTCTCCCCATTTAACAGTGGTGACGGTGCCCACGGAACTATCCCAAGAAATTTTAGCGCTTGTATATTCCGGCTCAACAACCAAATTAGATATATAAATGTTGTTGATAATGCCGATTCCGCCACCGCCACCTCCTCCGGTGGGAGGTGGCGGTGGCGGCGGAACTACGGTACAATCTGCCGGACAACTAAGCTCATTTTCACCTGATTCGCAGACTCCATTGTTATTACAACCTTCAACTCCTAAATCAACTTGGATAGAATTTCCGCCAGACTGGGCAAAAACTGTTGTAAAACTTAGGCTAAATAGCAAAACCAGAATTGTTAAGATAAAAGAAAGATTAATAACAAGATTTTTACCGGTACGACTTTTTTGAAGCTTAAAAAAGTCTGAAGTTTTCGCCTCGTCAGGCTCAAAACCCCTCAAAAATCTTTTATTAATCTTTCTTTGAAAGAAAAATATGTTTTTAAAAGCCTTGCGCAGGAGATTAGAAAATAAAGGAGGTATCCCGACTATTATTTTCTTGATTGACGAGCAGTTCGCTGGTGAAGCTTCACCAGATAGATTGCTTTTTAAAATATATTTTTCTGAAAAATCCCTATTCATATTACAAAGTTATCGCGGTTACGGTAATAGGTGCGGAATAACTGCCAGATGTTTGAATATGGTCGGCGCCTGATTCAGCACGAAAACGAACAACATTAGTACTGCCGGAAGTATGATTGCTGGTGGTTCTAGAGAAAACTGTTTGCGGTGAAGTAGAAAGTCCGTCCCAACATTTACCTACGGTTTCACCTACATCCACATTACAAACAGAGCCGTTGTCTTTGAAGCGAACAATGGTGTCAACTCCTTCTGGAGAAAATCCAAATTCAGAAACAGTGGAAGCAATAGTGAAATCATAATCAGGGTCGGCGCCGGCTGGCACATAATCATCAAAAGAATCATCGGGCGAGGTAAGGGCTGGAGAAGTGACTGACTCAATACTCATACTGTAACCTGCTAAATTATCAGTTGTCACTTGCCAGGTCAAAGTGCCCTCACTAGCTTCACCACTGATGCCTCCGATAGAAGTTAGAGCTAAATCACTTGGACTGGTGATAGCGATATAACTTTCTTGCATTTGCCAGAAACCGGCATGAAGATTGTAGTTCGTGCTGTTGGAATTACCAGTGCCGACTTCTCCCAGCGTTTCATATAATTTATAATTAGTACTAGAGGAATCTTCTCCAGCGGTGTTGATTGTGTCAGAAATTATTTTATAATCACCACTTTGCATCGTCTCTGCAAAAATTTTATACAACGGCATTATCAAAACCAAGACAAAAAGCAGAATTTTTACCCTTCTTTTTTTTATGAAGTTTTCAAATTTATGTCGCATATTTTTATTTCTTTCTTAGTTCAAAACGGGTAAAGAAGTAGTAAATAAAGGCTATAATGAACACCAGGGAAATAAATCCTAGAATCATAATCTTCCATGGCAATACCCAAAGCGCTAATTCTGCTATTTCAGTTTCGCCATCGTAACCTTTATTTAAATTGAGACTGGCGGTGTAGCGTCCAATACTGAAACCCTTAGTCCAAATTATTTCTCTATATCTTGTGGAATCTGGTAAAACGAAATACGCATCCACGGGCAGGGTTTGAATAACTTTGCCGAACATATTTTTTATGGTGATGGTTCCGTAGGGAACGAGATGGACGTTACCAGTATTTTTGAATGCAATTTCAAATCCTTCTGGTTTTTCACTATAAAATGTTTTCTCTGGTCCAATTAATTTAAAATCTTCAATACTACCATTGGATAAACCTTGACCATTTATTTTTAACAAAAAAAGTGAACCGATTCTGGAAATAATTCTAGTTCTACCTTCCACCTCGGTTGCATTACCGTCTTCTAGTTTGTCTGGGTCGTTAGAAATAATTAAAGCTCCATAGTAACCTCGAGGTTCAACATTTGTTGGGATAGTGATGGTGACCGGAATAGAAATTCTTTCTCCAAACTCTAGCGAAAATTCTGTTATTTCTGGGACAATTAAATCTTTTAAAGAATAGGGACTGTAATCGTCTCCCAAAAGTACGACTGGTTGTTTGGGGTCATTGGTGCCGATGAAATCTTCCGTGCTCAATCGAAAACGAACCGTTCGGTTGATACGGTTAGTAACGATAATATTTTTTACCATACTTTCACCGGGGTCCAGAAATACTTCTGTTTTACCGGGCTCTACCACGAAATCATTTTGAGGCGCTATGTCTAGTTTTGTTTTTTCAAAAGCCAATAAGTACCCTGGTGCTAGGGTACTACTTAAGATGAGTGACAGGGTTATGGAAGCAAAAATTTTTTTCATCCAATACGAAAGAATTTATAATGTTGTAGCGGTAGCGGTAATGGTTGCGGTATAAGTACCAGAAGCGGCATAAACTGCATTTTGTTCGGCAGCGAAACATATAGTAGTAGTTATCCCAGCAGTTGGAGTGACAAGGGCTCGAGTAGCTATGGTTTTGTCAGAAGTGGTAAATCCGACATAGTATTGAGCAGCATCTGGTATTCCAGCTGCACCACAGGATTGAGCTGTTCCCCAGGTTCCAGTGGTGGTGTCGGTGCCATAAGCAGAAAATCCAAATTCTTTATCACCAACTCCAACAGACCAAGCCTCCGGAATACCCGATGTGCCTTCGGTGTAATCAGCAAAAGATTCAGTTCCACTTTTCAAAGCAGGGGTAGTGGAAGCTTTGACTGCTAAAGTGTAGCCGTTGAGTGCATTTGTTTTTACTAACCAAGAAGAACTACCGATTGACGAATCAGAAACGATACCAATATCGGGAGCCATGGTTACTGGTGCACCGTCAGAAATTGTGATGCCGGCAGTAACATCCAAAGTCACAATTACATCGTCGTCATCTGTTGCAGCGGAAACAGTTTTAACAATAGAATAAAATTGAAAAATTGAAAACATAAAAAGTGTAAACAGAGTGATTGCAATTTTTTTATTTAATTCTTTCTTTACTTTTAATTTCATTTTTTTGAAAAAGTTATTTTTAAAATTTACTAGTTTTCCAAGTGTACAAAATTAAGCCTTTTAAATAAAGGGTTTTTATCCACCATATCCACACTTTCCACAGCCCCGATTTTTTATCTTGATTTTGTATGAGTAATTTGAATCCCAAACGAAATCGCGAACGCAAAAATTTAAATAAAATTATGAAATTGATTAAATATATTAAAATAATAAAAAAGAAAAAAGTATAAATATATACATTCCGTTTTTTATACAAGTCATACAAAATGAAAACCTTAACTTAACATATATGTTAGGTTAAGATATGGTTGTTGTTTTGTCGTATTATCTATTTCTAAATGTTTGGTATTTGATATACATTCAGATTGAAAATCTAAAAAAAATATAGTAAGCTAGGGGTGTTTGCCGTTGTAGCCCCGACGCATTAGGTCGGGGAGCCGACAGAATCGTCGGCTCTCAGTTATTGAAAAGTAAGTTCGCCGTTGTAGCTCAGTTGGTAGAGCGCTTCCATGGTAAGGAGGAGGTCCCCGGTTCAATCCCGGGCAACGGCTCACGAAAAAAAAGACCCCCCGGCACATGTATAGTGCCGAGGGGTGTTCTCTTCTCAGGTTGACCAGCTGACCGCTGGCTAGACCTGGATCTTCACCACTTCCGTGGCGGCCGTAAAGGAGGTGTTGGCGCCGATGAAAGATGGAGGGGCCTGAGACCAGGCCCGAAGGAGAGGAGAGGAGGTGGCATCTTGGTTGAGGGTGGACATCATGAAGCCGCCGACAAGTTCCCCGGACGTCGTATCCTCCGTTTTGCCGGCGATGTCGGTGGTCTGCGCGATGGCGAAGCTGCTCATCTGAGCCCCGGTGCTTGCCATCATTTGGTCCTGCGCCTGCTGTGCCACCCAGTCGTCAGGACCGGCTGGCACGTTGTTTTCCTGGGCGGTCAGTGGCATCACCACCAACACAGCCAGGAGGAGGAGGTACTTGAGGTGCTTCATTTTCTCCCACCTTTCTTTGTTGCGAGAAAAATTCGCTACGAAAGGTCCCAGCTTGTCTTCTCCTTTCTTAATCTAAGGGTGAATAGAAAGAACTTCTTATTTTTATAATAATAATGTATAAAATTTATGTCAAGTTATAAAATTGACTATAATTTATTTTGATAAATTAGTATAATTAGTTTCCAGAAGCCACCTTAGCTCAGTTGGTAGAGCACGTCTTTCGTAAAGACGGGGTCCGCAGTTCGATCCTGCGAGGTGGCTCAGTTTATTGACCTAAGAGTAATCCAGCAAAAAGTCCAACCATTAGAGCAATACCTCCAGTGATTAATATTTTTAGTCCAGACTTTATTTTTGGTTGTTTAGTGAATTTTGTAGTACCCATTCCTAATACAAAAAGACCAATTAGGGTTATTGCTACAGAAATAGGTAGAGCTTTTTCAATTGACAAAAAGAAATAAGCTAACAATGGAATCAGTCCACCTATTACATAGGCAAAAAACATATAGACACCTCCTTTGATTGAAATTGATTCTCCTTCATTGGTTATTTTTAATTCATGCATAACCATTTCTTTTAACATCAATTCCTCATTTTTTGAGGCCTCTTCTGACATTTGAACAGCTAAATCTTTAGACCATCCATCTTTAAGATATATTTGGTAAAGTTCCTCTTTTTCTTCTATAGGAAATTTTGCCAGTTCCTCTTTTTCTTCTTGAATTTTTCTTTGCTCCATCTCTTCATGGGAACTATTAGATAAATAAGAACCAATACCCATAGATATTGATTCAACAGCTATGATAACTACTCCAGCTAAAATAACGGTTGAATGACTATTACTACCAATGGCGATACCAGTAATTGAGCCCAGGGTGGAAACCATTCCATCCTCCATACCAAAAATTACTTCCTTAAGAACATCAATTAAATGAGATTCTTGATGGTGTATATAATTTTTATTTATTTGTTTGTGTAATTCCATTATCATTTAGTATAACAAATAAGTTTGATATACTTAAATTATGTCAGAAGATACAAAAGACAAGAAAACAATAGAGCAGGAAATAAAAAAATTAGAGGATAAAATGCAGTTTCCTGATTTTTGGGAAGATAAAAATAAAGCACAGGAGATTATAAAAAAATTAGCTAGTCTCAAAGATCAAAAGAAAGGGGTGGGGAAGTACGATAAAGGAAATGCTATTATTTCTATTATTTCTGGAGCCGGCGGTGATGATGCGGAAGATTTTTCCAAAATGCTTTTTGAGATGTATGGCAAATTTGTGAAGAGAAAAAAGTGGGATATTTTTTTTATTCACGAACATTCTAATGATCATGGGGGGTATAGGAATATTTCTTTTGCGATTACTGGTCAAGGTGCCTATGGTTTACTTAAAAACGAATCTGGGGTACATCGTTTAGTTAGAATATCGCCATTTAATGCAAACCAAAAACGACACACTAGTTTTGCGTTGGTCGAAGTAATGCCTCGTTTTTCTAAATTGGATGAAAAAGATATTATTATTCCAGAAGCAGATCTGAAAATAGAATTTACTCGCTCTGGTGGGCCTGGTGGACAAAATGTAAATAAAAGAGAAACGGCGGTTCGTATTGTTCATTTACCAACCGGTTTATCAGCTCAGGCATCTAATGAGCGCTCTCAAGAACAAAATCGTGAACAAGCCCTATCTATTTTACGAGCTAAAATTTTTAAAAAAGCCGAGAAAGAAAAGAAAAGTATAGAAGAAAGTATGAAAATAAATAAGGGGGTAGAAATAGAGTGGGGGAGTCAAATTCGTTCTTATGTTTTACATCCGTATAAAATGGTAAAAGACCATCGCACTGGCGCTGAAACCGCGAACGTGGACGCAGTTTTGAACGGCGATTTGGATATTTTTCTTCCACTTGGACATCCGATGTCCAAGTTGTTATAATTTAAGGATGAGAAAACACTCTTTTGTAATTGGTGAATATTATCACGTATATAATCGTGGTACAGATAAAAGAAATATTTTTATTGATGAAAAAGATTTGCTTCGTTTTTGGGAAAGTTTATCTGACTTTAATCAAATAGAACCGATTGGTAGTATGTATGAGTTTTCTTTTAAGAAAAAATCTAAAGAAATTATAAAAAAAACAAACCCTCTTGTGCAATTTATTGCTTATTGCTTGAATCCCAACCATTTTCATTTTTTGATTACTCCTATTCAGGAAAAAGGAATTGAAAAATTTATGCAAAGATTGGGTAATGGATATACAAAATATTTTAATAATAAACACAAACGTAGTGGTGTTCTTTTTCAAGGGAAATTTAAATCGAAACATATTGATACGAATGAATATTTACTTCATCTTAGTGCATATATTAATGGAAATAACACACTTGGACATCCGATGTCCAAGTTGAGTAAGTCAAGCCTTAAAGAATTTATAAGTGATAAAATGTTAGAGAAAAAACTTTGTAAAACAGAAATTATTTTAAAGCAATTTCGTAACAAAAAAGAGTATAAAGATTTTGTTAGTTTTTCATTAAAAGATATAGTTTTAAGAAAAGATATGTTGCGAGAGTTAGAAAATTAGCTACTTGGACATCCGATGTCCAAGTTTTGTTTAAGTTTTAATTTGAGGGGATATTAAATATTTTTAGAAATAAGGTTGAGACTAAATAGTATTGATGGTAAACTACTAGAGTGATTTACTTTAATAATGTTTCAAAAATATATGACGATGACGCCAAAGCACTAGATGATGTCACTCTGACTATTACTGCTGGAGAATTTGTATCTGTGGTTGGGCATTCTGGAGCTGGCAAGACTTCTTTGGTGAAAATGATTTTAGCAGACGAGCATCCTACTTCTGGAACCGTCTTTTTTGAGTCAATTAATATACATAACATAAAGAATGGTGATTTAACTAATTTGCGACGTCGAATTGGAGTGGTTTTTCAAGATTTTAAATTATTACCCAACAAAACCGCTTATGAAAATATTGCTTTTGCGATGGAGGCGGCTGGAAAAACAGATGAAGAAATAGCTAGTGACGTGCCTCATGTCCTAGAATTGGTTGACTTAAGTAGTAAAATATTTCATTTTCCTTATCAAATGTCTGGTGGCGAGCAACAACGTTTAGCTATTGCTCGTGCAATTATTAATCAACCCGAACTTATCATCGCGGATGAGCCTACAGGTAACCTAGACCCAATTAATACTTATGAAATTGTTCAAATTTTGAAGAAAATCAACGACCTGGGGACTACGGTTATATTGACTACTCACAATCGTGGGGTAGTGGATTCGGTGGGTAAACGGGTGGTTACTTTAGAAAAAGGTAAGATTGTCCGAGACGATAAAGAGGGTAAATATTCTTTATGAGGTTTGCGTTTTTAATGTTATAATTAAAATAATATGATGGTTATATTAAGGAGAGTTGCTAAGGCAGGATTTTTAAATTTTACTCGAGGAGGCCTCGTATCTTTCGCAGCCGTTCTGGTAATGACCATCACTCTTTCGGTTATTACTGCGATAATTTTACTGCAAGCAGTACTTTATTTCTCGTTAGATCAAATCAAAAACAAAGTTGACGTTACTATTTATTTTACTGTGGGTGCGCCGGAGTCACAGATCATGTCTCTGGAAGAATCTTTGGAAAAATTACCGGAAGTTGGCGAGGTTGCTTATATTTCAGCGGAAGAAGCCTTGCAAATTTTTAGAGAACGACATAAAGATGATTATCCCACCATTCAAGCTCTAGATGAAATAAATGAAAATCCACTTGGCGCCTATCTTAATGTGCGAGCAAAAGAAATCTCGCAGTATGAAGGTATCGCAAACTTTTTGAAATCTGACAATGCCTTAGTGTTGGGTTCAGTGAACATTATAGATAAGGTAAATTATCATCAAAATAAATTAGTTATTGATAAATTGAATGGAATTATCAATGGAGCGCATAAGCTTGGCTTTCTACTCACTTTAATTCTGGTGATTATTTCTATTATTGTTACTTTCAATACGATTCGATTGACTATATTTATTTCCAAAGCAGAAATTGGTGTAATGCAACTAGTGGGAGCGTCAAAAATGCGAGTCCAGGGTCCATTTATGGTGGAGGGCGCGATTTATGGTATTATAGCTACGGTTGCAACCCTGATTATCTTCTTTCCGGTTACTATTTGGTTTGGTGGCAATATGTCTGGATTTTTAGGAATGAATTTATTTGATTACTATTCTTCCAATTTTATCCAGATCGGTATTATGGTGCTTTTATCTGGTGTAGTTTTAGGAATGGTTTCAAGTTTTTTTGCAGTTAGAAAATATTTAAATAAATAATAATTAGGTTGTTAGGCACTAGGCACTAGGAAACTAGCTAAAGCCTAAAGCCTAAAGCCCAGAGCCTTATGAATAAAAAATATATTTTTGTGGTGGGGGGTGTTATTTCCGGAGTAGGGAAAGGTATTACTGCCTCCTCCATCGCCTTCATTTTAAAAAATCGCGGACTGAAAGTAACCGCGATCAAAATAGACCCTTACATTAATGTAGACGCAGGCACAATGAACCCCACTGAACATGGGGAAGTTTTTGTTTTGAATGACGGAGACGAAACTGATCAAGATATGGGTAATTATGAACGCTTTTTAGATATAGATTTGACCCGAATCAGCTATATGACTACCGGACGAGTGTATCAGACGGTTATAGACAAGGAGCGCAACTTGGAATATAAAGGCAAAAATGTAGAGGTAGTGCCGGACATACCCTTGGAAGTTATTCGTAGAATTAAGACAGTTCAGCAAGATAGTTCTGCTGAGGTAGTTATTATAGAAATTGGAGGTACGGTGGGGGAATACCAAAATATGCTCTTTTTAGAAGCGGCCAGAATGATGAAATTAGAATCTCCACGCGATGTCAGCTTCGTGATGGTTTCTTACCTACCAACTCCGGCCAAAATCGGCGAAATGAAAACCAAGCCGACTCAATTTGCGGTGCGTACTTTGAATGCTTCTGGGATACAGCCGGATGTTTTGATAACTCGCGGGTCTACTGCGTTAGATAATAAGAGAAAAGAGAAGCTTTCTCTGCTTTGCAATCTTCTGCCCGACAGAATTATTTCTGCTTCCGACGTAGATAGTATTTATGACATACCGATAAATTTTGAAAAAGAAAAACTTTCTGATAAGTTTTGCGAATTACTCGGAATGACTTGCAAATTACCAGATCGTCAAGCTTGGAATAAGTGGAAGAAGTTTGCCAGTCACGCTCATAATGGTAAAGATGTGGTGAAAATTGCCATGATTGGAAAATATTTTGAGACTGGTGATTTTATTTTATCTGATTCTTATCTTTCAGTTATTGAAGCCCTTAAATTTTCTAGCTATGCGCAAAATCGCAAACCTATGTTTTCTTGGTTGAGTTCGGAAAATTTTGAAAAGCATCCCGAAAAAATAAAAGAATTGAGAAAATATGATGGCGTGGTGGTGCCGGGTGGTTTCGGCAAGCGGGGAGTGGAGGGTAATCTGCAAGTAGTGGAATTTGCTCGTAAAAATAAAATCCCATATTTAGGACTTTGTTATGGTATGCAGATGATGGTTATAGAATATGCACGTAATGTTTTAGGGCTGAAAGGCGCCAATACTCGCGAAGTGAATCCAAGAGCGAAAGATATTGTGATTGATGTAATGGAATCACAAAAAGAAAATTTAATAAATAAAAGATATGGTGGCAGTATGCGACTTGGCGCTTATCCAGCGAAATTGAAAGAGGGAACTATTGCGCGCGCCAGTTATGGTAAAAAAGAAATTTCTGAAAGACATCGTCATCGCTACGAAGTGAATCCGGCTTACATTAAGGATTTAGAGAAAAATGGCCTTGTATTTTCAGGGTATTCTCCGAGCGGAGAATTAATGGAAATTGCTGAATTACCTAAATCTCAACATCCGTTTTTCTTAGGTACCCAATTTCATCCAGAATTTCTTGCTCGCCCAATGTCGCCCCATCCTCTCTTTACCGCATTCATCCAAGCATGTATTGGAAATAAGAAAAAATAATTTAATTATCTAAGAATTTTTTTATCTTTTTTAAATCAAAAGCTTTTTTCATTGCTTTTTTCGAACTGAGCATTTCTGTCATTGTTTGCCAGCGATTCTTTAGACGGTTTCCTTCTTCTTCCAATTTATTTATTTCTGATTTAACATCTTTCGTCAGTACTCTCTCTAAATCACGCAACTTTTTATTGCCTTCATTAATTAAATCCGATAACTCGTCTTTGCCTAGAGATTTTATTTCTTCCATGGTTGCGGTGGCAAGTTTTTTTATTTTTTTTGCTCTTTCCGCGGCTGACGTTACTTCATCAGATTTTTCTGAATCTATATTTGGTGTTTTTGTATTCATAGAATAATTATATCAGATTTAGTAACATTTTGGTGTAGCTCTTTCAGATGTCTCTCTGTTATGTTCTTAATATTCAGTTTTATTTATTGAGTATCTGTGTTAAATTAAGGATAAATATTGCGGGTTCGTCTAATGGTAGGACACATCCCTCTGGAGGATGGTATTGGGGTTCGAGTCCCTGACCCGCAGCATTGAAAATCTCAGATAGAGGCTCCAGATAGAGGCTCGGCCTCTATCTGAGATTTTCTTTTATTAATTCTGTTATAATGAAACTATGAAAAAACCATTTTTGAGGGCGCTTAGTGCTGTAGCTTATATCACAGCTATTGTGCTTATTATTAGTAGTTTTGAATCCAGATTACCAAAGGAGGATACTCTTCTTGCCCCCATACTGATGCTTTCGCTTTTAGTATTTTCAGTGGCAGTGATGGGGTTTTTGTTTTTCTTTGACCCATTAAGGCTTTATATAGATAATCAAAAAAAAGAAGCTGTACATTTCTTTTTGAAAACCATCGGAATCCTCGCAATTTTTATCATTATTTTTGTGTTGGGATTATTTTTAGGGTTTTAAAGTTTAGGTTTGTCATTATATCAATATATCAATTTTTGTGGTATAATGAATAAATGATGATAAACAACAAAAACATATTTATAGTTGTAATAGTGCTTTTAGTCGCGGGAGCTTTGATTTATTTTTGGTTAGGCAAAGAAGACAATAGTCAAATAATAGGTGGTGAGCGTGACTCAAATGGATGTCTTGTCGCTGCCGGATATAGTTTTGACGCCGAGGTGGAAGCTTGTGTTCGTGCTTTTGAAATGACTCCAGATATCAAGGAAGCAGCTAGAATAGCTGTGGCATTTTCGGGTACGGAAAAAGGACTTACTGTAGAATCTTTTAATTCATACGAAGAAATGGGAGCATATGATATTAATTTACGAAAACTGGATGATACAAGAGAGACAGTATACGTGCGCAATGGAATGGCTTATCCTCCACGTCAAATAAATGTATATTTTTATAATTCCGAGCAAGATAAAGATGCAAGTGGTAATGTGCTCTGTAGCAAACAAGGATTAGTAGCTTTGCGTAGAGAGATTCCGATAACTCTAACACCAATTCAAGATGCGATAAATTTGCTTCTTTTGGGAGAATTATCAGAAGCGGAACGAGCGGAGAATATTAGTACAGAATTTCCCTTGGAAGGACTTGAGTTAGTGGGAGCAAATCTAAAAGACGGGGTATTGACCTTAGATTTTAAAGACCCTATGAATAAAACAAGTGGAGGTTCTTGCCGAGCAGGAATCTTGTGGAATCAGATTGAAGCGACCGCTCTACAGTTTCCAGAAGTAACCAGTGTACACTTTACTCCCGAAGAACTTTTCCAACCGTAAATTCTCTCCGACGGTCCGACCACCGGGAATTAAAATTACAAGAACGAAAAATGTTTGAATCGAAAACTATAGATGCACTAAAATGGATTGTTGATATATTCAACAAGTATAATATTCCTTATAGAATTGGAGGTGGTTTTGCGGCAAAAATATATGGTTCTCCTCGGCCTCTGAATGATATTGATTTTGAAATATCGGAAAAATATTTTCCGATAATTTTGCCAGAGATTTCTCAGTATATCACTTTCGGTCCCGCCCGCTGGAATAGTGATGGTAAATGGGATTGTGAATTGATTACCCTTAACTATCACGAGCAAGAAATTGATATTAGTGGAACTGATACAATTAAAATCAGTAATAAAGAAAGAACTAAATGGATACCGCTTGCTGACTCTTCCACCAATACTTTAAATGTGAATGTACAAGGAATAGATGTGAAAATAATGAATCCTCGCGAATTAAAAAATTATAAAAAAGAGTTAGATGGGGAACATCAGCTGGTGGATATTAAAGCCATAGATAATTATTTAAGTACATAGAAACCTTTGAACTCCCCAGATAGAGGCTCGGCCTCTATCTGGGGAGTTTCTTTGGTTAATTCTGCTATAATAAAAACATGAAAGATAAAACAAATTGCATAATTATTCATGGATGTCCTCCAAATGAAGCGGAGTATGATGTTAGAAAAATTAAAGGGCATTTTCATTGGATTCCATGGGTTGCCGAAAAAATAAACCAAATGGGCATAAAAACAATAAATCCACTTATGCCGTCCCCGTGGGCTCCAGATTATGAAGCCTACAAAAAAGAATTTGAAAAAAATTCAGTTGACGAAAATACTATTTTAATCGGTCATAGTTGTGGTTGTGCTTTTTTAGTAAACTGGCTAGGTGACACGAAACAAAAAATAAAAAAACTTATCTTGATTGCTCCCTGGAAAGTTAACAGCAGAAATGATGTAATTCGGGAGAAATTTTATAGTTTCCAGATAGACTCAACTATCTCGGAGCGAGTAGGAGAGATAGTGATGTTTACTTCCGATACGGAAAGGGATGGTGGCATAGAAAGTTTAAAAATATATCACGAAACCTTGGGTGGTAAAATTATCAGTTTGGCTAATCACGGTCATTACACTTTTCCAGACATGGGTACCAGAGAATTCCCGGAGTTACTAGAAGAAATCCCCAGATAGAGGCTCGGCCTCTATCTGGGGGACTATTATGTAATTGTATACGTATTCGAATACGTATTTAAATACGTATACAAATATGTTAGAACGTTGGGAATGAATAAGAAGGAATTTGGTTTAATATTTTATGTTTGCCTGTTTTTAATTGTTTTAGATATTACAAAAATTTATTTAACCGAACATAAGAAGTTCGGGCTTGAAGATCAAAAGTAGTCCGATAATCAACATTAAAATACCGCCAATTAAATGGGAAAGTCGGGTGTATTTAGTAGTGATACCGGTCATTTGCAGAGTTACCATAGCAACAATAAAGACAAATAAATCATCTAACATAAAAATCAAGATATAGAGCAAAATATAAGCATAATATTGCCAAGTCGCCAAATTACTCAAAGCCAATATTTGAGTATAAACTGCAGGCAAGCCAGCTGAACATACTAGTTCCACTAAATTAACTGCAAAGGCCAAAATAATGATACCACCAAAGGCTAAATAAAAATTTTTCTGATGCGCAATTTCTTTTAATTTCTCAAAAAACTTTTGTCTTTTTTCAGAACCAGTAACCTTACAGACTGCTTCCGGCGTGGTAAAATATTCTTTTAAATTATAACCACCACCAAAAAGCGCAATTAAGCCGATAAGTATTCTTACCCACATCACTAGTCCAATAAATAAAATCAAATTTAGCCAAGCAGCCATAAATATAAAATAAACCAAAGCTGAAGCCACGATAAAGGTGCTACCCAGTATCCACATTTTCCTTCGGTCTTCCATTCCTAAAAGCAGGGAAATAAGAAATATCAAAGTCCACATAGCGCAAGGATTAAAACCATCTAATGCACCCATGATTACCGTGAGCGCTGGTAAAGAAAAATTCATAGCATTTATTTCACCCAAAAATGGCAAATGAATTATTTTCTCTTTTTTTAGATCTTCAGAAATGGGTTCGGCGGGTATTGCTGGATTTTCAGTATTAGGTATTGTTAAACCAACTATTTTTGCAACAGGGTCGGGACAAATATTTTCTAAACAATTTTTAACTAAATTTTCTATTTCCGTCCCAGTGGTTGCGTCATTGTAATAACCAATAATATGTTTATTGCCAATAACTGTAAAAGGTACTCCAGAAATGTTTACTTTTAATTCTTTACCAATTTCAATTAAAAAATTCTGATTTTGAATGTTTTTCCAAACTTCAAACTGATGAATTTGTACTCTGGGATATTTTTCTTTTAAACTTTCCAGAAAAGGCACTTCCTTTTCACAGTGCGGACATCCTTCACCCCAGAAAAAGTAAACATTAATATCTGAAGTGTTTTGTGCTAAAATTTTTCCCCCGGAAACAAGCAATAAGGCAGTGAATAGAAAAATAATTAATATTTTTTTAAACATATATTTACTATAATACTCTCATTAAAATTATAATCAAGAACAAAAATAGAAATTATCTGCTATAGTTAGAATATGAATTTACCAACGCGTGAGGAAGCGCAGAAAATTTTAGAAGAACATGTACAAGACGAATACCAGCGTTATCATGCATTGATGGTGGCGACGGCAATGGAGGGTTATGCGAAAATTTTTAATGAAAATATTGATTTATGGTACCTCACTGGACTCTTACATGATCTTGATTTTGATAAACATCCCGAAGTTCATCCTGCTAAATCATTAGAGTGGTTTCGCGAATGGAATTATCCTGAAGAATTAATTCATGCAGTAGAGGCTCATGCGTATGGATATAATGGTTTTAAAACTTTACCCCAAACTAAATTAGCTTCAGCTCTTTATGCTTGTGATGAAATATGTGGGATATTCTATGCGTATAGGAAGATGAATCCAGTACCCTATGGAGAAATGAAACTGAAATCTATAAAGAAAAAATTAGATGAAAAATCTTTTGCCGCTAAAATAGAAAGGGAAAGCATCTATAAAGGTTGCGAATATTTAGGTGTTACTCTAGACGAGCATATTTTAAATCTAATAGACTTTTTCAAGATTTTAAAGTAATCTTTAGTTGTATTTCTATTTATGATGACTAAAAGATTATTGATTTTTATAGTAATTTTATGCCTAATTTTTGGGTATTTTTATTTTTTTTCCAATTTTTTCAGTAGTGTAATTTCTTATAGTATTGTTGAAGAAATAATTGCTGAAATAAAAAAAGAACCTATTATTCCACCCTTAGACAAGGTTGCCTATGACCTTAAATTAAATGAACTAGCTAACAATCCTCCAGTGCCAGTTCCACCTATTCAATATGATGCAGAGGGTAATATCATACCTCCTGTAGAAAATCTAAATCCTGTAATAAATCTTTGGCCTGTAGAAACAGTTTATCCGAATGCTGGAGCTATATTACCCTTTAGTCGTATTATTGCTTACTATGGAAATTTGTACTCAACTAAAATGGGTGCTCTAGGTCAGGACCCTGAAGACATAATGCTGGCAAAATTAGATGTTGAAGTAAAAAAATGGGAAGTTGCCGACCCCACTACTCCAGTCTTGCCTGCCTTGCATTATATTGCGGTAGTGGCTCAAGGTAGTGCTGGCGCAGATGGTAAATATCGTGCTCGTATGCCGGAGAGTGAAATTGATAAAGTTTTAGCAATGGCAGAGAAGATTGGTGCTATTGTTTTTCTAGATTTTCAAGTCGGTTTCTCTACTTTAGATAAAGAACTTCCAGTGTATGAAAAATATTTTAAAATGCCAAACGTGCATTTAGGTATTGATCCAGAGTTTTCAATGAAGGGAACCATCAGGCCTGGAAAAGTTGTTGGTACTTACGATGCCGTGGATGTGAATTTTGCTATTGATTATTTATCTAAAATAGTGCAAGAAAACAATCTAACTCCGAAAATTTTAGTAGTACATCGTTATACGCAAAAAATGCTTACTAATTATCAGCTCATTAAGCCAACACCAGAAGTGCAGGTGGTGATGCATATGGACGGTTGGGGGGAGAAAGCCAAGAAACTTAGTACCTATAAACAATTTATTTACAAAGAACCGGTGCAGTTTACGGGGTTTAAGTTGTTTTATAAAAATGATGTTTGGGAGCCTGGAACTGTACTTTTTGAGCCATTAGAATTGCTAAAATTAAATCCCATACCTTTATATATCCAGTATCAATAGTTATTATATGGTATTTTAGTTTAAGTTATTTAATGATATAGTATTAATATGGAAGATTTTAAAACACCAACAGAAGGACAAGATAACCAAATTGAATTTAATTTTGACGGTTTAAAAACACCACAAGAAAATCAGGATTTTGCAACTAACATTCGTCGTAAAATGTTGTCTGGAGAGAAACTTACTGAGGAAGAGCAAGATTTTATTGAAAGAGATCATAGAATTTTTGGAAAAGATAATGACCCTTGGCATCCAGAGGTTTAAATGTATGGACAATAAACAAGAACAACAAGCTTGGCAGAAAGTGAAAAAGAGAAACAGGTTTTCTCACGCTTTTCGGGGGTGGTATGTGTTTTGGAAAACGACCCGTAATTTAAAAATACATCTTTTTATTGCTTTGTTGGTTGTAATTGCTGGTTTTTATTTTTCGGTTTCGATTTATGAGTGGCTAGCTTTAATTTTTGCCATTACCTTAGTTTTAGCTTCCGAAGCATTCAATACGGCCATTGAAATAGATATGGATTTAACTTCTCCACAATATCATCCATTTGCTCGGGATACTAAAGATGTGGCTGCCGGAGCAGTTTTAATTGCTAGTTTGGGCGCGACTCTGATTGGTTTACTGATTTTTGCTCCTAAGATTTTTGTGTTATAGTACTTTTATGTCAAATATAAAGATTTTTGTTTCAGTAATTGTGATTTTGATTTTAGGTGTAGTTATGACTGTTTTATTGAGAGGTACTGATACCCCAGCGGATTTGGGTCAATATGATGAATTTGCTCAATGTCTCGCAGATTCTGGCACTTTATTCTACGGTGCTTTTTGGTGTTCTCATTGTCAAACACAGAAGAAAATGTTTGGTTCGTCGGCAAAATTTTTACCTTATGTGGAATGTTCGCCAGCTAATGGCCAGGGTCAATTTAAGGTGTGTCAGGATGCAAACATTGAAGGTTATCCTACTTGGGAATTTCCTGATGGTTCTCGTTTGTCAGGCGAGTTGTCCTTTGAGACCTTATCAGAAAAGACAAGCTGTGCTTTACCTAGTACAGAGGCAACATCTTCCGTGGAAGTCAATTAATCAGAAAAATATATGAATCCTGATATTTTACATTATTTGAATTTATTTCTAGGATTTGGTGCTATCTTGCTCCAAATTGTTTCCGTGTTGGCTCTACTGATGTTGGTTTTTCGCGTTCAAAACATCTTCTTAGGTTTTTTAAAGCGCTACTTTTTATTACTTAGTTTTATTGTTGTGTTATTAGCTACTTCGTTCTCTTTATTTTATGGAGAAGTAGTTAATTTTATTCCTTGTTACTTATGTTGGTATCAAAGAATTTTTATGTTTCCTCTTGTTTTCTTGTATGGCATAGCTCTGTGGTATAAAGATGAAGCAATTGCGAGATATACTTTTCCGATAATTGTTGTGGGAATGTTGTTTGCGTTATATCAAAATTTCTTTTATTATTTTAGGGAAAGCTCATCATTACCTTGTGATGCTTCCGGAGTATCTTGTTATCAAAGATTAATTTCCGAATTTGGAGGCTATATTTCTTTACCAATGTTGTCTTTAACAATTTTCTTTACCGCTTTAGTTCTTGTGCTTATTAATCGTTTTTATAAACCAGAAATTATTTAGTTGTTACGAAAAATTCTCAGAAAACTTAAATTATAATTAATTATTAATGTGTTATAATAATTTTATGAAAAAATTAACTATAGGTATTTTTGTTTTTATAATTATTTTCGGGATATGGTTTTTTAAGGGCGTGGGAGATAAGCTAGACTCATCTCCAAACATCATGTTAAATACCGAAGAGACATCAAATGAAGATATTATTAATAATGATAATAAAAATATTATGCAAGCAACATTAAATACAAATAAAGGTGATATTACTATAGAGTTTTTTAAAGACCAAACACCTAATACGGTGGATAACTTTATTAAACTAGCCAAAGAAGGTTTTTATGATGGAGTGAAGTTTCACCGGGTTATCAAGGGTTTCATGATTCAGGGTGGCGACCCTCTGACTAAAGATGATTCTCAAATGGATATGTGGGGTACTGGAGGACCAGGTTATCAATTTGCTGACGAAATTGGTGTAAATAATAAGAATGATATTGGCACGATTTCAATGGCTAATGCCGGTCCGAATACCAACGGTAGCCAGTTTTTTATCAATGTCGCTGCTAATAATTTTTTGGATACAAAGCACACTGTTTTCGGGAAGATTGTCGCTGGGATGGATGTAGTGCAAGCTATTGAAGCTACTCCAACTGGACCAAACGATAGACCAGTTAGTCCAATCATAATAAATAGTGTTACTCTAAAATAATGGATGAAAAAATCCAAATATTAATTATTGATTTGGGTTCTCAATATACGCAAGTTATTCGGCGTTCATTACGTTATCTTGGTTTTCATTCTGTGATACTGAATCCAGTTGAATCAACAAAATGGCTTGAGAACAATAAACCTAAAGGAATAATTCTTTCGGGTGGTAGCGCCAGTGTATATGAGTCAGATGCGCCCCAAGTGCCGAAAGAAATTCTTAATTTGAATATACCAATTTTGGGTATTTGTTTTGGAATGCAATGGTTGGCTTATGTGCATGACCCAAGTTCAGTTCATAGAGTTTTGGATGGTAAATCATATGGGCCAGTGGAAATTGCTTTAAATAGAAGTCAGCTTTTTGAAAATTTAGATAACAAAAATGGAGGGAAAATTAATGCCTGGTCTTCGCATGGAGATTCAGTTAAAAATGTGCCAGAGGGATTTTCTATTATCGCTACTTCCCAAAATAATTCTGTTATTGAGGCTATGGCCAATACAGCTCGTAAATTGTATGCAGTGCAATTTCATCCTGAGGTGGAAGAAACCAAAGACGATAATATTATTTTAAATAATTTTGCGGAAAAAATTTGTAATTGTATAAAAGATTACAATCAGCAAGATGTAATAGAGGAAATACGAATAAATACCAAAAGAGAATTAGGAGATGGTGTAGCTATTATTGGTGTGTCGGGTGGAGTGGATTCTACAACATTAGCCGCCATTTTGGCTCCAGCCCTCCGTGAACAATTGAAAGCTTTTATGATAGATACGGGTGGAATGCGGAAAGATGAAGTGGAGAGAGTGAAAGAGATTTCTGAAAAAGCGGGAATTGATTTAGAGATAATAGATAAGCATAAGACTAAATTTATTACAACAATTGGACAAAGTATTGATGCTGAAGAGAAGCGTGCTTTATTTAGGAAGATTTATGGAGAAGTGTTTCAAGAAGTGGCTAAGAGTTATGGGGCGACGCATATGATTCAAGGAACACTGGCAACTGACTTGATAGAGTCTGGCGGAGTAGGTAAGTCAGCGATGATAAAAACGCATCATAATGTAAACCTAAATTTAGGACTTAAAGAAATAATGCCGTTGTCGGATTTTTTTAAATTTGAAGTGAGAGAATTAGCACGTGGTTTTGGATTGGAAGAATTATTAGCTGGACGCCAGCCATTTCCAGGCCCGGGATTATATTTACGTATTGTGGGTGTGCCAGTTAATGCAGAATTGTTGGAAATTGTACGTGAAGCAGATTATCTCGTAACTGAAATTTTAAAGAAACATCAAGTATATGAACAAATTGCTCAAAGTATTGTTGCTCTCTTTGGGGTAAATACAGTGGGGGTGAAGGGGGATGGGCGAGTATATGGGTATTCTTTGGTGGTGCGTACAGTAGCAACTAGAGACTTTATGACCGTAAAAGGATTTTATCTAAGTCCAGAAATGTGTGAAGAAATTACTAGCGCTTTAGTTAGAAACTCCAAAATAGTTCGAGTACTCTATGATTTTACTCCTAAGCCTCCAGCGACCACAGAGTTTGAATAAGTTTCTTAACCTAACATATATGTTAGCTTAGTAATGTTGACTTTTACTAAAAAAGAAATAGCTTTGATGAAAAAATTGAACACTCCAGCCAAAGTGCAAGATTTTTTGAATAGTTTTAAATTTAATTTTGAGGAAAAAAAGGAAACACTAAAAAGTCCACTTTTTACCATGAGGGCAAAGAATACTCACTGTTTAGAGGGTGCATTATTAGGAGCATATATATTGTCTTTGCATGGTTTTAAGCCCTACCTTCTTCATTTAAAGGCCCTAGAGAGGGATTATGATCATATAGTTGCTCCTTTTAAAATAAATGGTTTCTGGGGTGCATTATCCAAAACAAATCATGCGGTTTTGCGTTATCGGGAACCAGTTTATAAAAACATCCGTGAATTAGTTATGTCTTATTTCCATGAGTATTTTTTAGATGATGGAACTAAAACCCTACGTCAGTATTCTTCCTTGCTTAACTTAAATAGTTTTGAAAAAGATTGGATGACTATGGAGGGTGATTTGTGGGGGATAGATGAAGAATTGGATAATATTAAGCATTATAATATTGTGCCGAAAAAATATATTAGAAAACTGCGTAAGGCTGATAAGGTGGAAATACTGGCAGGGAAAATTGTAGAATATGAAAAATAAGTTATGACCGTAAAAGAAAAACAAAAAAAAATAATGGTTTTTGGAACTTTTGATGGATTGCATCTGGGGCATTTAAATTTTTTCAAACAAGCCCGCAGGTTGGCTCCAAAACCATTCTTAATTGTCTCTATAGCTCGCGATAAAAATGTAAAAATTATTAAGAAAAATTTTCCTATTTTAAAAGAGAAAAAAAGAATCTCTTTAGTCAAGAAATCTAATCTGGTTGATCAAGTTGTTTTGGCTGGATTAAATAATCACTTACCTCACATATTAAAAATAAGGCCAGATATTATTGCTCTTGGCTATGATCAAAAAAATTATGTCCCAAATCTTAAAAAAGACTTACAAAATAAGGGTTTAATTGTTAAAATTATAAGACTCAGAGCTTATAAAAAAAATATATATAAAAATCACTTGCTAAAAAGAGAAAGATTTATATAATTTATTTTATGGAAGAAAAAACTCCGATACAACTTATAAAAGAGAGTCTCGAAGGAAAAAATATCTTCTCAGTCTTTTTCTCTAGCTTAATATCTTTATTGATATTATTAGCCATTGGGATTGGTCTAGTTCTTCATTTTCAGACTGAAATTTTCGGATATTTTGCAGAAAAATATATTCTTTCTTCGCAAAACCTAGCTTCAAACCAAGATGGTGACACTAATAATATTACGGAAAAAATAATTGAAAAACAATCAATTTTCACACAAGAATATTTTATAGTTGATGCGGTTAAGAAAACAAATCCTGCAGTGGTTTCTATTATTATTTCCAAAGAAATTCCGACTTATGAGGTAATTATTGACCCTAATAATCAAAAAAATGTTTTTGGTGAAATTTTTCCCAATTTTCCTTTTGATATTACTCCTCAATATCGACAGAACGGAACAGAGAAAAAAGAAATTGGTGGCGGTTCTGGGTTTTTTGTAGCCAGTGACGGTTTAATTGTGACTAATCGACATGTGGTAGAAGACCAAGAAGCTTTTTTCACTGTTTTTACCAACGATGGCAAAAGTCATGAGGCTACCGTCATTGCCCGTGACCCAGTTTTAGATATTGCTTTAATAAAAATTGAAGGGACGGGTTATCCTTATTTATCACTCGGTAATTCGGATTCACTTTTAGCCGGACAAACAGTGATTGCGATCGGTAATGCTTTAGGAGAATTTAGCAACACGGTTTCGGTTGGAGTTATTTCTGGTTTATCACGCTCAGTTACTGCCGGTAGCTCTTTTGGTAAGGCGGAATTATTGGATCACGTGATTCAAACTGATGCAGCCATTAATCCTGGTAATTCCGGTGGCCCATTACTTGATTTATCTGGCAGGGTAATTGGGGTAAATGTGGCAGTGGTACAAGGCTCACAAGGAGTTGGTTTTGCTTTACCAATTAATAGTGTAAAAGGGGCGATTGAATCAGTTAAAGCTACTGGTAAAATTATTAGACCCTATCTCGGAGTGCGTTACTTAGCTATAAATTCTGAAGTACAGGCAGCCAATAACTTAACTGTAGATTATGGAGTTTTAATAAAAGCCGGTTCAAGTCCTAGTGATCCCGCAATTATTCCAGGTTCTCCAGCTGACAAGGCGGGCTTGATGGAAAATGACATTATATTAGAGGTTGACGGCGTTAAAATTACTGAAAAAAACAGCCTAGCTTCTATTATTAGGCAAAAAAAAGTAGGACAAACAGTTACTTTACGTGTCCTCAGTAAGGGAACAACTAAAACAGTTAAAGCCACCTTGGAAGTATTTAAAGAATAGTTAAATATCGTCTTTTTGAATAGTGGAAGCAGTATATACTCCAGACAGCATTAGGGCACCTAAAATAAGAAATATAAAATTAAGATCTGGAATTATAAAAAACAAACCTGAAGCTAATAAGGGGGCTAAAATATACGCCATTGGTCCGGTGTTGCGATACACTCCAATAAATTCGTCGTTTTCTTTGTTAATATGTTTGAAAAAATAAGCATCACTCATCACTTCCACAGAAGCAGCTCCGAGTCTGGTACCAAACAAGGCCAAGGCCCAAATCCAAACTGAATGTTTGGTGATGAAGAACAAAGACATAGTAGTTAAAGATATTATAAAAAATCCAATCATCATTATCTTTCTTTCCCCAACTTTGTCGGAATGCTGTCCCAGTGGAAACTGAATTAAAACAAATGGTAAAAGCATGATAGTGAAAATGATGCTTATTTCTTTCCAGGTAAAACCTAAATGAGTAAATAAATAAAGTGGGGTATAGATAACCATCCAGGAATAAAAAAATTGCAATAAGAAATTTATTCTATAAGAACGAGCCAATGTTTTGTTTTTGAAGAATTTTCTGATTGATTTAAAGATAGGCAATTTATCATAATTAGGATCTGGGGTATTTTTAAAGCTAATCAAAACTATTAATAAAAAAAGAAACATAACACCGGAAGCCATTAAATAAAAGAAAGAAAAAGATAAACCACTTAACACTTTACCTGAAAATATTTGAGCAAAAACCCAAGCTGAATTAATAATAGTTAGATATAAACCACGAATTCGGCCAACAATGGAACCCTTGGAAAATATTTGCAATAATTCATCTAGAATAAAAATAATAAGATTATTTAAAGTAAAATAGAAAATAAATAAAACTATTATTCCCAAAGTGTTATTAGTTACTGACAAAGAAAATAACGATAGTAGATTTAAAATTGAAATAATTAACAAGAATTTATAACCACCTAATTTTTTTAATATTTTAGGTACCAATAGTAACGCAAAAATGGCACTAGCTGAAGCAAGGGCATAGATTAATCCAATCTTTTTTTCAGCTAGAAAAGTGGATAGAAAAGACGAGTTTATATAAGCAGTAATTGCTAAATGAAAAGCAAATAAGAATCCAACCAAGAAAATTATTTTTATTTTTTTATCAGTTTGCAACATTAGACGCTAAGAATTACAGGAATTATTAAAGGTCGTTTGCCAGTCTTTTGATACAAGAATTTTGAGATATTTTCTCCCAAGTTTGCCTTAATGTTGTCAAAATTTGCCAAAGTGCTTTTTTCCGTACCTTCTTCTATGGATTTTCTGATAATTAGTCGTACTTGTCGTAGTAACTCTTGATTTTCTTTCAAATATACAAAGCCTCTGGAAATTAAATCAGGAGATTTTTTTAATTTACCTGTTTTTTCTTCAATTAAGGCAATAATAACAAACATGCCATCTTGAGCTAACATCATACGGTCGCGAATAACCACATCTTGAGCATCACCCACTGAAGCACCATCTACCATCATTAAACCAGCTGGTGCTTTTTCTTTACGGGTAACTATTTTTTCTCCATCAGCAGAAATTTCAATAATAGAACCGTTGTTGGGTACAACTATATTTTTCTCTGGCATACCTAGCTCCATTGCCAGTTCTTTGTGTAAAACCAAACGATAATGATTCCCATGAATTGGAATAAAAAACTTTGGATGAGTTTTGCGATGTAGCCATTTCACGTCTTCTTTATTACCATGTCCAGTGGCATGCACGAAATCTTCTCCAGCAGTACGGTAACTGATGATGCGTACACCCTGCCTCGCTAAGCCGTCCTTCATTCTCTCAACTGCTCGTTCGTTACCTGGAACAATAGAAGCTGATAAAATAATAGTATCTCCTTTTTGAAGAGAAAATTTAGCGTGTGATTTATTGGCGGCTCTGTTTAAGGCGGCGAATTCTTCACCTTGAGCACCAGTCATTAATATAACTACTTTGTTAGGAGGGTAAGAGGCTGCTTCTTCAATTGGTATTATGGTACCTTTTTTAGGTTTAAAGTATCCAGCTTCCATAGCCACTTCAATGTTTGTTTTCATGGAACGACCATCTAAAGCTATTTTTTTACCCAAGGCTTCAGCGGTTTTAACCACATGAGCCAAACGAGTAATATGAGATGCAAAGGCGGCAATAATTATTCGGCCATTTATTTTTTTTATTAAATTTTCTAATCCTTGATGTACTTTAATTTCTGGTAGAGAGAAGCCCTCGTTTTCTATATTAGTAGAATCAGTCAATAACAATAAAACTTTTTCTTTATCAAAAATAGCGTATTCCTTTTCTTCTTCTTCACTAACAATACCATCTACTTGATCTAATTTATAATCTCCGGGAGTTACAATTAATCCATGTGGTGTCTCAATCATTATACCCAATGAGTCTGGGATTGTATGGGTAACACCAAAGAACCTAATTTTCAAATTGCCACACTTTACTACGCTGTCTTTTTCAATTATGTTTTCCTTAATTGGTGGTAAATGAGGGAATTCTGCTTGACGTTTTCGTATCATTAAAATAGACAAATTTCTTGAATAGACAGGCGGGTTGCCGATACGAGACAATACCAAAGGTACACCTCCAATATGGTCTAAATGTCCATGAGTAATAAATAAAGCTCGAATTTTGTCTTTACGTTCTTCTAAATAAGTAGTATTAGGAATAACATAATCGACTCCAGGTGTTTCTTCATTAGAGAAATGCATACCTGCATCAATTACAATAATATCCTCACCTATTTCTATAGCAGTCATATTTTTGCCTATTTCTTCAGCGCCCCCTAGGGGTATGATTCGGATTACTCCAGCTTCTGGAGCAGGAATTTTTGCATTTTCATTTTTGTATTGACCTTTTGTATTATAAGAATGATTTTGATGACTAGACTTCTTGAATCTTTTTTTGGAATATTGATAAGAGGAACTCTTGGTTTGTCTTTTTTTATCAGTTGTTTTTTGACCCCCACTTGGAAGAGTGGTTTTTTTTACTGATATTTTATTGTCTGTTTTAGCATCTTTTTCTTCTTCAATACTAAACGCGCTAAAAGGTATTCTATTTTTTTTATTCATTTTTTTATTTTAATATTTTAAAGTTTTTTATTTTACAAAAATTTCCCAAACATGATCTGTTTGTGTGTACCATAGGTATACATTAGCAAAACGATCAGTTGGTGAGATTATATGATCTATATTTAAACCTTTTAGGTTTTTTGAAACTACGTAAATAAAATTAGGACTATAAACGAATACAGCCGGCATATCTTTTTTTATCTCTTCTTCAAACTGAGAATATTTTTTAATACGTGCTTCTGGATTTACGGTTATAAATGCATCTTCTAAAATTTTATCTACTTTTGCGTTGGTGTATAAAGCTACATTTAATCCAGGATCTTTTCTTTGAGATGAGTGCCAAAAGGCATATAAATCTGACTCATTATTTATAATTTGCCCAAAAAACAAAGCATCATACTTTCTTGGTCGGATAACACTTTGATTCAAATTACCGATTTCAAAAGTTTTTACCTCTACTCCTATACCAATAGTTGCTAAATCTTCTTTTATTAATTCAGCTGATTTTACTAATTCTGGAGCGTTACCGGTGGAGATAGAAAATATTAATTCTGTTGTAACTTTCTTTTTATTTACTGTAGATGTTTTTTCCAAAATACCTCTATCATTAATTTTCCAGCCATCTTTAGTTAAACTACTTTTTACATTTTCAATAATTTCTTCACGAGTTAGATTGTCTTCTTTCCTAAGTTTTTGATAAGCAATCATATTAGGAGGAATGGGATCATTAATAGCAACTCCATAACCTCCTAACACGTTATTGATAAGTCGATTTTTGTCGATTATATCGTTGATGGCTTTGATTATTGTTTTATTGGTAAATATTTGATTTTGATTTTGATTAAAGAAAAGTCCAAATACTCTAGGCAAGACCGAAGATTCTATTTTATAGTTTTCTTCTCTCAAGATTTCGGCATTCTGGGGTGTAATAGAACTTATTTGTTCAATTATATGGTTTTTTAATGCATCCACTAGTTCATTTTCATTTAAATAGAAACGTAGTGTTATAGTGGTGATGTAAGGTGTTCCCAGGGCAAATTTTTTAAAACTTTTTAATTCATAATAATCTATAATACCTGAAGATTGTTTGTTGACTTTAGATATCATATAAGGACCTGAACCAATAGGATTGGTGTTAGCATCATTTAATTCAATGGGGGACTTATCCCAAATATCTTTTGGCATTATACCCAGAGTCATATTTTCTAAAAATGATGCATAAGGCTGGTTCAGAGTAAATTTAATAGTTTTTTCATCTATTTTTTCCATATTAATTCCATCAAAATTTACTTTGCGTGGACTTTTAAGAACCGGATCTTTAATTTGTTCAATAGTGAAAATAACATCATCAATTGTAAGGGGTTGATTATTGTGGAAATATAAATCATTTCTTAAGGTAAAAGTATAAGATAATCCATCTTCAGACATTTCATATTTTTCAGCTAAATCTGGAATTAAGGCTCCAGTTGGATCCTTTCTCATTAAGCCAGAATAAACCAAAGACACTAAATCTTTATCGGTATCAGAGAAAGCCAAGACTGGATTTATGAAACGAGGTGTTCCTAAAATTCCTTCAGATATTTGTCCGCCACGCATGGGCACACTTACCATAAATGATTTATTTATTTTTTGCAGAATAATTAAACCACTCAATATGCATATTATTATTAAGGTACCAAAAAGCATCCATTCTCGCCTAGAAAAAGAAGATAATACTAAATTTATTTGTTTTTTGGACGGCAATATGAAATTGCGCATACGACTAAAGAAATTTTCCATAAAAGAAATGAAATATCAATTTATTATTAGCTATTCGCTTGTATTATTATAGCGAGCAATGTGGATAAGGCAAAAAGAATTCCACAGACTATAGATAATATAAAAAGAAACTTTTCAAAACCACGACGAGTATGGTGAAAACCCCCACCATCACTACCACCCAACGCTCCACCTACTCCCGCACTTGATTGTTGGAGCAAAATGGCTGTCACTAATATAACCGACAAAACAATTTGAATATAGGGTAAGATTGGCGTTACTAAGCTCATTCGGCAATTATTGCATATTTTTACCTAGAAGGCAAATGGGTTTAAGGATTGCTTTTAGGGTGTTTTTTCCATATAATTCAAATATGAATAAAAAAGAAATTTCAATTTTAGGTATGTTTCAAAAGCTTTTTCACAACTTCAATGCTCGACAAATGAAGGATGCTACTTTTGCTTTTAAGAAACACCTAGACGAAGGAGGTAAAATGTTGGTGGCAATGGGTGGAGCCATGTCTTCTGCACAGATTGGGGTGACCCTAGCGCCAATGATAAAAGAAGATAAAATACACATAATATCTTGTACTGGAGCTAACCTAGAAGAATCGATATTTCGTTTAGTGGCACATACCCACTATAAAGATTATCCTGATTATAGATATTTTACTAAAGAAGATGATGAGAAAATTTTAGAAAGAGGGGAACGTAGAGTAACTGATACTTCTATACCAGAAGAAGAAGCTTTTCGTGTCGTAGAGCCTATGATATTAAAATTATGGAAAGATGCTGAAGCTAAGGGTGAAAGATATTTTCCTCATGAATATTTTTATAAATTACTGAATTCTGGAGATTTAGAAAATAAGTATGAAGGTGATTCAGAAGCTTGTTGGTTGCTTGAAGCAGCTAAAAAGAATATGCCAATTGTGGTGCCGGGTTGGGAAGATTCAACTCTTGGAAATATTTTTGCTGGATATTGCAAGGTTGGAGAAGTAAGTCCCAATGTAATGAAAAGCGGTGTAGAATATATGACTCAACTTTACGATTGGTATCAAGAACTATCTAAAGATGGTCCAGGTTTAGGTTTTTTTCAGATAGGTGGTGGTATTTCTGGAGACTTTCCGATTTGCGTAGTGCCTTCTATTAAATATGATCTTAAGCAACCAGTTCGTCCTTGGGGATATTTCTGCCAAATATCAGACAGCACTACTTCTTACGGCTCTTATTCTGGGGCTACTCCAAATGAAAAAATTACCTGGGACAAATTAACCAAACACACACCTATGTTTGTAATTGAATCTGACGCAACCATCGTGGCGCCACTTATTTTTGAAGCTATTTTAGATAAATATCGTCTTAATTTAAAGTAATCTAATTATATTATGGTTGATTCTATAGACTGGCTTCAAACTTTTATTGTTAATTATCCAGCCTTACAATATATTGTGATTTTTTTAGGAGCCGGTTTCGGGGGAGAAGCTGGAGTTATTATTTTGGCATTCTTATCAGCTCAAAAAATTTTCCCATTCTTCCCCTTTTTTCTTGTGAGCTTTTTAGCCATGATCGTTACTGATACTTTTTGGTTTCTTTTAGGAAGAACTAAAACCGTTAATAAAGCCCTAGATCATCGTTATGCCACTTACACAGTCTTTGTGATTGCTCAAGCGGTGCATAAAATGAGCCGGGGAAGTAATTTATTTGCTTTAATTTTAATAAAATTTATCATCGGAACCAGGGTGGTGTTAATTTTCTATTTTAGCAGAGCAGGTATGACTCTTAAATATTTCTTAACCCATAACTTCATTGCTATTTTTATTTGGTTGGTGGTGGTTATACCGATTGGTTTTTTTGCTGGGTTGGGTTTTACCTATATTTCTAATATATTAGAAAATATTTATGCTGGAATTGGTTTTTTGCTATTGATAGCGCTTCTAATTATTGTTGCTCAGATTTATTTAAAGAAATTTATTACCAAAGAAGGACAAGAAGCCTTTGAAGAGGGAAATGTGCTATAATTAAGAAATGAAAATAAATTTACACAGTAAAAATCTAGAACTGACTAATGCTATTCATAATTATGTCGTAAAAAGAATTACTAATCTAGAAAAATTGCTTTCTAGGATTGAACAAGGGCAAGGTGAAATAACAGCAAGTTTTGAAGTAAGTAGGTCTACCAATCATCACAAAGCCGGAGATGTCTTTCATGCAGATTGTTTGATTAAAATTGACGGTAAGAAATTTTATTCTAGCGCTGACAAAGAAGATTTATATGAAGCAGTAGATTCAGTGAAAGATAGTCTTTACAACGAAATAAGTAAACATAAAGATCGAACTCAAACAATGTTTACGCGCGGAGCTCGGAGTGTTAAGAAAATGCTCAAAGGTCTTTCTAAACGAAATCCTTTTACTTCTAAATATTAAAGTTTTTATAGTCTACCTCTTTTTTACCCTCCGGGATTATTTTTTCTATAACGAATTTTCCATCCCGAAGGCTAGCCTTAGTGATTATTATGCGTTTGCTGTTTTTCCCGCCCGAGGCGGGTCCGCCTTGGGCGGAGAAGAAGAAAGTACGGGGCCAGCCGGCGTAAGCGCGAAATTTATTATAAAGTTCACTTGGCGGTTTAACCGCCAAGTCGGATAAATTCAAGAGTCCGTCTTCTTTTTTTATTTTTTTACAAATAGTCGCTAGTGATTCATTTTGCTTTTCTCCCCCTGCGAAGGGGGAGTGGCCGGAGGCCGAGGGGGTCTTCAAAGTTTTTATCAAAAGTTCTCCACCTAGTTTGATTAATCTTTTGCGGAGTTCGGGTGCGGTTTCGTCGGACAGAATATTTATTTTTTCTTGAACTAGAATATCTCCGGCATCCATTTTATAGACCATTTTTTGAATAGTGACACCTGTCTCTATGTCTCCATTTAAAATAGCTGATTCTACTGGAGAAGCTCCGCGATATTTCGGCAGTAGTGAATAATGAATATTTATTGAACCAAATTTTGGTATGTTCAATATTTTTTCTGGAATAATTTTCCCATAGGCGACAACGACAAAAAGTTGATAGTTGATAGTTGAAAGTTTTAAAGTAAATTCTTCGTCAAGATTATCCGGTTTAAGACAGGGGATATTATTAGCTTCCGCGAACAGGGCGACGGGCGAGGCCTGTAGACGCAAACCTCGCCCTTTTCTGGCATCAGGAGAAGTTATGATTAAAGACGGCAAAATTCTAGCTTGTTTTAAAATTTCAAGCGTGTCACTTGCCACATCCGGCGTGCCCCAAAATATGAAGTTAAGATTAGGCATTAGGCTTTAGGTTTCTAGGCTTTAGTTTTAAAAAAGAACGCTAAGGCCTAGCGCCTAGCGCCTGGTTTACTATTCAATTGGTTTTTCTTCTTTAATTTCTTTAGCATGATCAGAAAAAAGGATACCCTTTAAATGGTCGGTTTCGTGCTGAAAAATCTGCGCTAGGAGTCCCGAAGCACCTCGAGTGAATTTCTGACCGTTCTCGTCATAGGCCGTTACGGTTGCTTTGATAGATCTCCATGTTTTGCCGTAGAGGGGGCGGACCGACAGACAGCCCTCTGGCATCCATTCTTTTTTTCTGGAAAGTTTTAATATTACTGGATTTATAAAAACCATATCCTTCACTTCTTTCCCGACGCTCTGATATTTATCAGATGTCGGGATCCCGACCCCTTCGGGCGTTGGGGCTTCTAAACTTTTTGTAAAATCATCACTAAATATTTTTCCTGAAACTACGAATATCTGAAGGGAATATCCGATTTGTGGAGCCGCTAAAGCTACACCGTCATACTGACTTCTAAGTGCTGTAGTCATTTCCTTTAATATTTTTTGTATTTTAGGTGTTTTAATATCCCCAATAGGCACTTTTTTAGCTATTTTACGTAAAACCCCCTCTTGACTTTGAAGAATTTTCTTCACCATTTTTTTATTTTAACTTCTTTAGATATTCTAACAACTTATTTAATTTTACAGTTTCTTGAGAACGATTGGACATGTCTCGAACGATCACTGAATCCTCTAAGGCTTCTTTTACCCCAAATATCAATACATAAGGAATATTTAATTTTTCCGCAATAGATAATTGTGAACCTAAACTATCCTTAGATAATGATTGAGTGATAGGAATGTGTGCCCTCCTTAAGATATCAATAATATTTAAGCTTTTTAGTTTTGCTTCTGCTCCTAATTGAATGAAACAAATTTTAGGTTTCTTAATAATACGTGGTGTTAATTTTTTATACCAAGGGGATGCAATAACTCTATCTACGCCAATGGAAAAACCAACCGCAGGAACATCTTTCTTGTTACCAATTTGGTGTGCGAGATAATCGTATCTACCCCCAGAGGCAATTTGTGCGGGTAACCCATCTTCACCTTCACCTTCGGTATATACTTCAAAAACTGTTCGAGTATAATAAGAAAGACCTCGAACTAAATTTTTATTAATTCGATAATTAATATTCATTTCTTCTAAATACTCCAATACTTCTTTAAAGTGTTTTTTACAACTTGTGCACAAGAAACTAATAGAATCTGGGGCGTTTTTGTTTACCTCTATTGTTTTTTCTTCTTTAGAATCTAAAATACGCAAAGGATTAGTTTTAAGTCTGTTTCTATCAACTGTTCCCAAACTATTTATATTTTTTTTATAATAATTAACAAGTTCTTTCAGATATGTATTACGACACTCTTTATCACCTATAGAATTTACATCAATTACTAGATTTTTCACTCCTGCTTCTTCTAGGATACTTAAACCAGCTTTAATAACTAATGCATCCATAATACTTTTGTCACTACCTAAAGCATCTAGGTCAAATTGCCAAAATTGTCTATAGCGTCCTCGTTGAGGTTTGTCGTGCCTAAAAACAGGACCATATTGATACAATAAAATTGGCTGGGGCATACTTTGCATTCCGTGTTCAATATAAGCGCGCATTAATGCTCCAGTGTGTTCAGGTCGAAGAGCTAATTGACTACCTCCTTTAGTGCGCAGAGTATACATTTCTTTATCTACAATATCTGTACCTTCACCAATGCTCGAAGTGAATATTTCTTTATATTCTAATATTGGGGTTTCGATAGGTTTGAAGCCATAATAGATTGCAATTTCTTGAGCTTTTTCAAAAAATCCCTGAAAATTATAATATTCTTCACCTCGAATATCTCGCATACCTTTTGGTGAGGCTAATTCTTTAGAATTTTCTTTTTTAGATAATTTTTTTGGTTTTTGTTCTTTTTTCTTCATTGCGTTATAGGGTTAATTAATAATTATCTATTTGTTGAAAATATCCTGGTAGTAAATCTATTTCCTTGATTGGAAAAAGCCTGATGAATGCTTTGCCCATAATTAAATTTTTTGTTAAAGCCCCCCAATATCTAGAGTCAGAACTGGCTGACCTATTGTCTCCCATTACAAAATACTCATTTTCTTTTAATTTTAGATGTTCGTTGCTTTTCGATTCATTTTTTACATAAGGTTGATCTAAAATAAACCCATCAGGATGCTCAGGGTTAATTATGGTTACAATGCCATTGTTGATAACAATCTCTTCGTTTGGTAATCCGATAATTCTTTTGATGAAAAATTTAGTTTGGTCATGAGGATAGCGAAAAACTATCACATCAAATCTTTCAGGATTTTTTAGTCTATAAGATATCTCATCCACAATTAAATAATCTCCATTTTGAAAGGTAGGGACCATTGAGGATCCAGAAACAATAAAAGGTTGGGCAATAAAGATACGTACAGGTATGACTATTATAATAGCGATAATTGCGAAACGAGCTAATTCCCAGATCGTTTCCTTTTTACCTTGTCTCGGTTTTATATTTTCCATAGATAGTAATAATATAACATAAAAATTTATTGACATGTTAAATCAAAATGTTGTTTAATATAGATTTGCTTTAAAATACTTCTGCATGTATTATTGATTTATGAAAATTGTAGTTGGGTTAGGAAATCCTGGGATAGAATACGAAAAGAGTCGACATAATGTTGGACGTATTTTGGTGAATCTAATTGAAGAAAAAATTACTGGAGTGAAGGTGAAATTTATTACTCCAGATACTTTTATGAATAATTCCGGGAAAGCTGTTGTGCCACTAATTAAAAGTAAAAAAGACCTGAAAGACTTGATTGTAATCTATGATGATATTGATTTACCTTTTGGTAAAATCAAAATTTCTTTTAATCGCTCCTCTGGAGGACATAATGGATTAGAATCAATTATTAAAAAAATTAAATCAAGAGAATTTACTAGAATTAGAATTGGTATTTCGCCCTCAACTCCATCTGGAAAATTACGTAAACCAAAAGATGAGAAGGCGGTATTGAAATTTTTATTGGGAGATTTTAAAAAAGAAGAATTGGCAACACTTAAAAAACTTTCTCATAAAGTCGCTGAAGCAGTGGAAATGATTTTTACTGAGAGCAGAGAGAAAGCAATGAGTCTTTATAATTAAAAAACCCTCTCCAATCTCTCCCTTGTCAGGGCGAGGTTAATAGAATAAATTATGAAGATTTATAAATTTATTCTATATGATAAAAATTTGGTTTCTAGGGCCAGGGAATTAAGAAAATCTCAAACTAATGCAGTCTAGTGAACACATAGTGAACACATAGTGGACACCGAGTGTCCACTATGTGTTCACTATGTTATAATTATTATATGAGGAAAATTAAAATATCACCCGGAGAATATTATCATATTTATAATAGGGGAATAAATAAACAGAAAATTTTTTTAGACATGTCTGATTATGCACGATTTCTTTTTTGCTTACTTTACTTTCAATCAGAAAACACTTTTAATAATTTTGGACATTATGTTTCATTTTTTAAAAAGAGTAAAAAATTTAACTTATCACTTAAAACTATGTCAAAAATTATTTCCAATCGATTTGTCGAACTAACTAATTTTTGTTTAATGCCAAATCATTTCCACATTACTGTTTTAGAAGTTGATGAAAAAGGAATTTCTACATACATGCAACGTGTTTTAAATTCTTATACTAAATATTTTAATACTAAATATAAAAGATCTGGACATTTGTTTCAGGGACCATATCAAATAGTTTATATTAAAGACAATGAACAACTTTTATATTTATCTACATATATTCATAAAAATCCTCAAGAAATAAAAGAAATTAAAAAATATGATTGGAAAAATTATTTTTGGTCAAGTTATCAGGATTATGTAAAAGAGAATAGATGGGGTGAGGTTTTAAGAACTGATATTATTTTAGGGCAATTTAAAGATGAAAATGAATATGCTGATTTTGTAAAAACAAGCCCTGCAAAAATAGTGGACACTCGGTGTCCACTATAAATTAAATTTCTTTTAAAGCTTCAATGATTATACTTTTTTCTCCGTTTCGGTTTGAGACTTTACCAGAGAGAGCAATGCATTTTTCGGCTACTAATATATCCATACTATTTTTATAAACAGAAGGAAAAGCTACTGCTTCAATTGAGCCAGTAAAATCTCCAACTTTCAAAAAAGCCATCCGTTCATTGTTTTTAGTTATGACTGGTCGTATGGATTCTATAATACCACCAATAGTTACCGGAATACCATTTCCAATTTCTTCTTGTATTTTTTTAATATTTATATCGCGACTTAGTAATTTATCACGAATGCGATCAAGCGGGTGACCAGATATATAAAGGCCCAATAATTCTTTTTCCCAAAGCAGTTTTTCTGTTTGGCTAGCTTCTGGCGCATCTTTCATTTTAAATTCTGGCATCTCAACCTCTACAGAACCACTAAAAAGAGAAATCTGGTTTTTGTTTTGTTTTGAATTTTGATTATTGTATTCCAACATTGCTTCCAAATTGGCCAGGAAGACTCCGCGATCACCCCACTCATCCATGCAACCTGATTTAATGAAGGCTTCCATTGATTTTTTATTTAAATTTTTATGTTTTATTCTATCTAGAAAATCTGTAATTGATTTAAACTTGCCATTCTTTTTTCGTTCAGCAATAACTGCATCAGCGATATCAACTCCTAGATTTTTAATTGTATATAAACCGAACCTTATACGGGCACTTTTATTTTCATTATCTATTTTAATACCAGTATTTTTTGGTAGACAAGTAAAACCTCCAAAACTTTCATTAATATTAGGCGGGAGAACCGGTATCTTCATGTTTTTACACTCACTAATTATTTCTCCAATTTTTTCTACATCGCCAGATTCTGCGGTTAGAATTGCGGCCATATATTCTACTGGATAGTTTGCTTTCATGTAAGCTGTTTGGTAGGCAACCTTACCATAAGAGGCAGCATGAGCTTTGTTAAATCCATAAGCTTGAAATGGCTCAAAAAGTTTCCACAGTTTTTCAGCAAATTCGGGAGTTTGGCCATTTTTAATTATACCCTCAGTAAATTTTTCTCTCTGCGCTGCCATTTCTGCTGGTATTTTTTTACCCACCGCTTTTCTGAATTTATCAGCTTCTTCCCAATTATATCCAGCTAGCTCGATAGCTGAAAATAGTAAATCATCTTGATAAACAATTAAGCCATAAGATTCGCTTAAGAATTTTTTCATTCTAGGGTCCATATATTTCACTAGTCTTGGATTTTGTTTTCTTTTTATGTATTCCGGAATGGTGTCCATTGGTCCAGGACGATATAAGGCAACCATGGCATTAATGTCGTGAATAGAGGTTGGCTTTAGTTCTTTTAAGTAACGGGTCATTCCCGAGCCATTTAATTGAAAAAGTCCTTCAGTTTGACCACTAGCCAAGAGTTCAAAAGTTTTTTTATCATCTAAGGGAATATTTTCTATATCAATTATTATATTGTAAAATTTTTTTACTAAATTTACTGCATCACTTAAAATAGCTAAATTTCTAATGCCCAAGAAGTCAAATTTCAAAAGTCCAGCATCTTCGGCACTATGCATATCATATTGGGTAATTATTTTTCCACCTTTTGGGTCAAATTGGAGGGGAATATACTCAGTTAACTCTTTTGGTGCAATTACGACTCCAGCTGCGTGAACTGAGATGTGCCTAACACACCCTTCTACCTTTTTTGCTAAATCTATAATTTCTTTTGTATCTTTTTCTTTTTTATAAGCATCTTTTAACTCTGGAACTATTTCCATTGCATGGTCTATGGTCATTGGCATTCCCTGGGAACCCATTGGGATCATTTTGGAAATTCGATCACCAATTATATATGGATAACCAAGTGCTCGAGCCACATCACGGACCGCACCGCGAGCCATCATTGTGCCGAAGGTACCAATTTGAGCTACTCTATCAGCACCATATTTTTCTTTTACATATTCAATCATTTCATCTCGGCGATTGTCGGCGAAATCCATATCAATATCTGGAGCCGAGGGACGAAAGGGATTTAGAAATCTTTCAAACGGGAGTTTGTATTCTAGAGGGTTAACATTAGTAATCCCGAGCAGGTAAGTCACGATGGAACCAGCTACGGAACCTCTAATTGTTGTTAAAATGCCATTTGCCCTAGCGTGGTCTATTAAATCATCTACTACTAGAAAATAGGGAGCATAACCTTTATCAGTAATTATTTTCAATTCATATTCTATCCTTTCTTTAATTTCTGGTGTTTCTTTTATGTTTAAATTTTTTAATCCTGCATAAGTTAATTCATAAAGTTTTTGATCGTAAGTCTTACCTGCTTCAATTTTAAGATCGGGGAAAACCCAGCGTCCTAGAGTCAATTCCAAATTACACATATCAGCTACTAACATTGTGTTTGCAACTACTTCCGGTGTGTCTTTGAAAAGCTCTTTTGCTTTTTCAGTGCTAACAAAGGAAAAATCATCTTTACCAAAAGAAAACCTGCCATCGTCTCTCATGTCTTGGTTGGTTTGGATTGCTAATAAGGTTTCGTGGGCTTTGTGGTCATCTTCACAAGGGTAATGAGAGTCAATGGTTCCAACTACTGGAATATTAAATTTTTTGCCAAGTTCTACGATTTTATTGCGCACTTCTTTATCGCTTTCGATTGTTTCATGTTTTTGAATCTCTAGAAAATAATTTTCTTTACCGAAAATTTCTTGATGCTCTTTAATTATTTTTTCTGCCTTTTCTTCATTTTTATTTGCTAATGCTTGAGAAAGTTCGCCACCCATACATCCCGATAAAGCAATAATGCCTTCCGAATATTTTTTCAATATTTCTTTATCCATTCGAGGTTTGTAATAATAGCCCTCCAAGTTAGAAATAGTTACTAAGCGCATTAAATTTTTATAACCTCTCATATTTTTTGCCAACAAAGTAAGATGATATCTTCGATTGTCAATATTAGGTTCTTTGTCGGTTAATTTTCTTTCTGCAATATATGCCTCTACTCCAATAATTGGTTTGATACCCGCCTTTTTAGCCAGTTTGTAAAAATTAATAGCCCCGTACATATTACCGTGGTCGGTGATAGCCAGAGCAGACATCTTAAATTGCTTGGCTAAATCAATTAAGTCTTCTAATTTAGAAAGCCCGTCTAAAAGAGAGTAGTGGGAGTGGGTATGTAGGTGGATAAATTGTATTTCTTTTTCCGCAGTCATTTTTTCTATAATAGCACTTTTTTACGTTTTTGGTATAATATATTTATGAAAAAAATCAAAGTTGGTATTAATGGTTTTGGTAGAATTGGACGAGCTTTTTTAAAAGTTGCTTTAGATAGACCGGAACTAGAAATAGTGGCAGTGAATGACATTGGCAGTATTGATAATATGGCTTACTTACTTAAATACGACACAGTTTATCATTCCTGGAAACATGAAATAAAAATTGAAGGAGATAATATCATTATTGATGATAGAAAAGTTAAGGTTTTAGCTGAAAAAGATCCCAGCCAACTTCCTTGGAAAGATTTAGGCGTAGATGTTGTAGTAGAATCTACTGGCTTATTTACCACTTATGATAAAGCTCGTGTTCATTTGGATGCTGGTGCTAAAAAGGTTGTTATTTCTGCTCCAGCAAAAGGGGAGAGTGAGATAAAAGGTGAAACGATTCTTCTTGGAGTTAATGAAGAAAAATTTGGTACCTGTGATGTTACTTCTAATGCATCTTGTACTACCAACGCAGCTTCACCTATTATTGCCATATTGGATGAAGCATTGGGGGTTGAGAAAGCAGTTTTAAATACTGTCCATGGTTATACTGCTAGTCAATCATTAGTAGATGGACCAAGTAAGAAGGATATGCGTGAAGGACGTGCTGGAGCACAAAATATAATTCCTTCTTCAACTGGGGCTGCAATTGCGGTCACTAAAGCATTTACAGGACTTTCTGGTTTGTTTGACGGCATTTCTATCAGAGTTCCCGTAATTGCTGGTTCTATTGCTGATATAACTTTTATTTCCAAGAAAAATACCACAAAAGAGGAAGTTAATGAAATATTAAAAAAAGCAGCGCAAGAAAAAAGATGGGAGGGAATATTTGCGGTGACCGAAGAACCACTTGTTTCTTCTGATATTTTAGGGAGTCGTTACGGTTCTATCGCAGATTTACAAATGACTCGTGTAGTCGGGGGTAATTTAGTAAAAGTCCTCGGCTGGTATGACAACGAAATGGGCTATACCTATACCCTCATAGACCACGTTATCAAAACCGGTCAGACGATAAAATAACTTATTTAGTTCTCCCTCAAAGACGCACATGGCGGGGCTGGTGAGATAGATATTTTTATATATTATATATTATTAATATTCTCTTAACCTAACATATATGTTATACTAAGGAAATGGAATTTTATGCCACATGTTTCCTCTAAGAAAATAAAAAAGGAAGTTTTAAACAAGCTTTACTCCGAATTTAATGGAGCGCTAGAAAAATCTGCCAGAAAATCAGGAACCCGACTCTTTTTAGGAGATCTTTTAACGAGGACAGAAAAAGTAATGCTGGCTAAGAGGTTTGCGGTTATTTATCTTTTATCTAAAAAGGTTCCGCATTCTTACATTGCCGAATCTTTAGGAATTAGCTATCCGACTATTTCTAGAATGTCCCTTAAATATGACTTAGGTAAATATTCCTCGCTTTTAAAAACTATAAAAAGCCTTGACCAAGAAGATATTTGGCGGATTTTAGAAAAAATTTTAAAGGCTGGCTTACCACCTCGCGCAGGCAGGGGGCGTTGGAAGTTTTTGTATAAATAAAGTAATTTAAAAAATATAAATTACAATAAACAAAACCCTTAACCTAACATATATGTTCAGTTAAGAATTTTAAGATTTTTTGTTTTTGTGTTTAATTTTAAAATTTTGCATACATACTTACGTACATACGTACGTATGTACGTCTTATAATACACGAAGATTTTTTGTTATAATTTTATTTCTCCTTCAAAGACACACATGGCGGGGCCGGTGAGGTAGATGTTTTTGTATTTGTCGTCTGCTTCTTTTTCAAATTCTATTATTAAATTACCACCTGGTTGTTTAATATGACAAATATTTTCTTTTAAAATACCTAAATAATGTGAAGCGATGGCGACAGAGCTAGCTCCTGTACCACAAGCCAAAGTTTCATTTTCTACACCACGCTCATAGGTGCGCACATGAAATACGCCGTCTTGTATTTCTACATAATTTATATTTACTCCTTTCGGGTCACCGCAAACTTTTCTTACTTTTTGGGATTCGTCGTAAACAGGAAACTCTGCTAAATTTTCTACATACTTAATGTGGTGTGGGGTAGTGCCGGCGTAGAGGAAGGGGAGACCATTTTGCTCAACTATGTCACTCATGTCTTGCATTTTGAGTTTGATTTGTCCGTTTTTAAGAATCTCGGCTTCGTGCTCTCCATCTATGGCCCAGAATTTTACTTTCTTTGTATTTTTTACAATTTTCAAAATATTATGCGCAAAATGTACTACACATCGTCCACCGTTCCCGCACATAGAACCCATAGAGCCATCATTGTTTATGAACACCATTTCAAAGTCATAATTTTTTTTGTTTCTGATCAATAAAATACCATCGGCACCAATACCAAATTGACGATGACAGAAAAGCTTTATCTTTTCTGTATCTTTTATATTAAATTTATTATTACGGTCGTCTATGGCAATAAAATCATTACCAGCACCGTGATATTTATAAAATTTAAGCATTGTATTAGTAATAGTTTTTAGATAAATAAGCACGGCCAGAATCACTAAAAATCATAATAACCACATCATCTTTTGTAAGTTTACTTAAATAATTTTGAACTGCGGATGTTACTGCTCCACCACTTGTACCAAGTAAAAGACCGTATTCTGAGGCCATAGTTTTTAACATTTTAAAACTATCTTTATCTGAGATCGGTATAAATTCATCAATTACCGATTCATTAAGACAAGGGGTTTCAAAATCAACCCCAATACCTTCCATTTCATATGATTTTGGTTTACCACCCGTAGATCGAAAAGAATTATCTACATCAACTCCTATGATTTTTATTTTTGGATTTTTTTCTTTTAAAAATTTTCCTACACCACTGATAGTTCCGCCTGTACCAGCAGCAGCGAAAAAGTGAGTAATTTTACCCTCTGTTTCTTTCCAGATTTCTGGACCCAGGGTTTCATAATAAGTTCTTGGATTAGAAAGATTAAAATATTGATTGGGAACGAAAGAATTTGGTATCTTTTTTTGAAGTTCATTAGGTACATTATGATAATTTTTAGGATCATCAAGACCTGCATCAGGACATACTATCGCTTCTGCTCCGTAGGCTTTTAATGTTTTTATTTTTTCCTCACTTACTTTTTTAGAGGCAGTGATGACAACTTTATATCCTTTTACTGCTCCTATCATTGCAATTGCAATTCCTTGATTCCCTGAAGATGCTTCAATAATTGTTCCACCTGGTTTCAGTAGTCCTTTTTCTTCAGCTTCTTCAATCATAAATAGGGCAGAGCGATCTTTGATACTTCCGCCAGGATTTAAATATTCTAACTTAGCAAAAATTTTTGCTGGAGTGTTGAATGGGACTTTTACTAATGGGGTATTACCTATTGCATCAAGACAATTATTGGTTTTTTTTCTCATTCCATAAGAATATCATCATTATTAAGTAATTTTAAGTTTTTTAACATTTATATTAAGATTTGGACTTTTTGTAAAATTTGTTAGAATATTTATAATGATAAAAATACAACCAATTGTGCGAGAAATAGTCCTTCAAGAATTAGAAGCCTATCTGGCGCTTACAAATGGATATATGAATATGAGTAGTTATGCTCATCGCATACGCCCCAAAGTGGAAATATTTACCAAAAAGCAAGTGACTATTACGAGTTTGGTTGTTTCGCTTTCTCGTTTAAAAAAAGAATTTACAAAAGAAAAAACACTTATTCAGAAAGTTCCTATAAAAAATATTAGCACTAAGCTTCCTTTATCAGAGATTGTTTATAAAAATACTAATAAATTCATTCAAGAACTTGGTTTACTTTATAAGCATGTAGTTATATCTCAAGAAGATTTTTTTACTATTACGATAAGTACAAATGAAATTGATATTTTTTGTTCATCAAATTTAGTTAAAGAAGTTTTAAGATATTTTAAAATGAAACCCAAGTTTATTAATCACCAGCTTTCTGCAATTGGAATTTCGATGGCACCTGAGGTTTTCGATATACCGAATACTTTTTTCTCTCTTCTTTCTGTTACGGCTCGTGCACGTATTAATATAGAAGAACTTATTTCAACACCCACCGAATTAATTTTTATAGTTAGAGAAAAAAATTTCGCTAAAACTGTTTCTTTATTTTCAGAATTACACAGAGAAGTTAATAAATGATATAATTTATATATGAAAATATATATTGGTGCGGATCATACAGGGTATGAATTAAAAGAAAAATTAAAAACATACTTTAGCGAACTAGATCATCAAATAGAAGATAAGGGTGCTTTTAAATATGACGAAAATGATGATTACCCAGATTTTGTCAAACCAGTAGCAGAAGCGGTAGTTAAAGATAAAGATAGTTTTGGTATTTTACTAGGAGGTTCAGGACAAGGAGAAGCGATGTGTGCCAATAGGACTATCGGAGTTCGGGCAACCGTGTTTTACGGAGAAGCAACGGCAAAAAATGCGATTGATGTAAAAGGTACGCAAAGCCAAGATTCTTTTGAAATTATAAAACTAGCTCGTGTTCACAATAATGCCAATGTTTTGTCTCTCAGTACTCGATTTTTATCAGAAGATGAAATCAAGTTTGCCATTGAACTTTTTATTTCCACTAAATTTAAAAATGAGGAGCGACATCTACGCAGAATAAATAAATTGGATTAATTATGATTGAAATTATTCCAGCAATATTGCCAAAAAATTATGAAGACTTAAAGAATAAAATTTCTTTAGTTAAAGAAGTTGTGTCGATTGTGCAGATTGATATATGTGATGGAATTTTTGCACCATCACACACTTGGCCTTTTAACTCGTCGCAAATTGATCAACATTTTACTAAAATTTTAAATGAACAAGAGGGGATGCCTTTTTGGGAAGAGGTTGATTTTGAGCTTGATTTAATGGTCGCGGATGCCGTAGAAAATTTTGATGTTTACACCAAACTTAGTCCCAAGAGAATAATTTTTCATCTGGAAGCAGTTAAAGATTTAAATGACTTCAGGCAATTTTTAGAAGGAATTGATGTGTATATTCGAGATAGTATTCAAATTGGGGTGGCTCTTAATCCTTCTACACCCCTAGAGCAAATTTATCCAATTATAAATGAAATAGACTTTGTTCAATTTATGGGTAATGACAAAATAGGTCACCAGGGTATCGCTTTAGATGAAAAGATTTATGATAAAATTAAATCTCTTAGAGAAAGATATTCTGATATACCTATTGCAGTAGATATAGGTGTTAACGAAAATACTGCGTCTACTTTAGTTGAAGCTGGAGCAACAAAACTAGTTATGGGTTCGGCTATTTTTAATACCGATGATATAATTGGAACTATAGAACGTTTTAGAAATTTATAATATGCTCACAGATAAAAAAATAAAAGAATTAAGAAAAAAAGCCAACGATATTCGTATTTCTATTATTGAAATGTTATTGGAGGCGAAGTCAGGACATACAGCCGGATCATTAGGTATGACAGATATCTTCACTTTGTTATATTTCCACACCCTAAAACATGACCCTAAAAATCCGGCATGGGAAAAACGGGATCGCTTAATACTTTCCAATGGTCATATTTGTCCAGTTTACTATGCAACCATGGCTCATGCGGGATATTTTCCGATAGCTGAATTAAAAACTTTACGAAAACTAGGTACTCGCTTGCAAGGTCATCCCCATCATGAATATATGCCTTGGTTAGAAACGTCTTCTGGGCCTCTTGGCTCTGGGCTTTCTCAAGCAGTAGGTATGGCGCTAGCTGATCGAATGGATTATGGTGAAAATATTAGAAGATTTATTTATTGCCTAATGTCTGATGGTGAATTAAATGAAGGTAATTCTTGGGAAGGAGCAATGTTGGCGGGAAAATATAAATTAAGAAATTTGATAGCAATCGTAGATCGTAATAATATTCAAATTGAAGGACACACCGAGGATGTGATGCCCCTGGAACCATTGGCGGATAAATGGAAATCTTTTGGTTGGCATGTAATTGAGACCGTAGGACATGATTTTAGATCTTTAGACGAAGCTTTGCAAGAAGCTCAGGCGATATTTGAAAAACCGATTGTAATAATTGCACATACCGTACCAGGCAAGGGTGTTTCTTTTATGGAGCGAGATTATAAATGGCATGGCAAATCACCAAATAAAGAAGAAGCAGAAAAAGCATTACAAGAATTAAAAGCTAATTTCCCTAAGGCCTAGCGCCTAAAGCCTATTTTATGCTTAATCCAAAATTAAAATTAAATCCTAGAATTTTTAATGAAGAAGTAGAGCAAATTCCTATTCGTAAGGGATTTGGTGAAGGTTTACTTTTGGCTGGTGGTCAAAATAAAAATATAGTAGCTTTGTGTGCAGATTTGACTGAAAGTACTCAAATGCATTTATTTGCTAATAAATTTCCTGAGAGATTTATTCAAGTTGGAGTTGCAGAACAAAATTTAGTTACGGTGGCTTCTGGAATGGCGACAATGGGTAAAATTCCTTTTTGTTCTTCTTATGCAATGTTTTCTCCTGGACGTAATTGGGAACAAATTAGAACTACAATCGCTTACAATGATCAAAAAGTCGTAATTGTTGGTTCGCATTCTGGTATTTCCGTTGGTCCTGACGGAGGCACTCATCAAGCCTTAGAAGATATTGCCTTAACACGAGTGATGCCCAATATGGATGTTGTTTCTCCATGTGACGCAATTGAAGCCAAGAAGGCCACCTTAGCTTTAGTTGAAAGTAAAAGACCGGCTTATTTACGTTTAGTTCGAGAGAAAACTCCAATTATTACCACCAATGAAACTTCTTTTGAATTAGGTAAAAGTGAAATATATTGGGTGCCTGATGTTGGCCTAGCACAGGTTGGCATAATTGTAACCGGTGGATTAATGTATCGTGCGTTGTTAGCTGCTAAAGAATTAGAATCTGAAGGAATAAAAACTAAAGTTATGAATATTGCTTCCATTAAACCAATGGATGAAAAATCTATTTTAGAATTAGCTAGAGAAGCAAGGGCGATAGTGACCGTAGAGGAACATCAGATTGCTGGAGGAATGGGTTCGGCAGTGGCAGAAGTTTTGGCCCAAAATTATCCGGTGCCGATTGAATTTGTGGGAGTGAAAGATGTGTTTGGACAAAGCGGAACTCCTGATGAGTTAATAGAACATTACGGTATGGGTAAAGATTCTATTAAAGAAGCAGTAAAAAAAGTACTTAAAAGGAAATTATAAAATCTTCCCTAAATTTTCTTTGCTTTGTATTCTGCTGGAGCGCTTTGGAGGTATTCTTCTAATTTTTCGCGAGTAAGCAATCCTTTTTGCGCGCCGATTTCTTGCACTACTGCCATAGAATTTATTGGCCCCCACTGTAAAGCTTCTTGTATTGTTTTACCTGAAGCTATGGCTACTGCAAATGTTGACGAAAATGCATCTCCGGCTCCGGTACGATCCACTGGCGGAGCTATGTCTGGATACATAGATATAAAGTAAATATTTTCTCCATCTGAAGCATAAGCACCTTTTGGTCCATCACTTATGCATACAATTTTAGGACCGAGTTTATGTATTCCGGAAATGAGTTCGGAGACCTTGTCTGTTTTTATATTTAGAATAATTTCCGCTTCTTCTTTATTACAGAAAAATATTTCAGTGCGTGCATAAATTTCTTTTAATTTTTCTGCGCCGAATTTTAACTGAAAAGTTCCAGGCTGGAAGGCAAGTTTGGTGTTTGGGTATTTTTTTAAGTAAGCAATAATTTCATCGTGATATAGAAGAGTATTTTCAGCTAGAGAACTTAAATATACCCAAGCTACTTCACCAATTTCAGGGAATTTATATTCAAATTTTGTGTGTTTAATTAAAATTGTGCGATCTACTTCATACCAAAGCACATAATGGTAATTTGTTGTCTTATTTTTTTCTTTGGTTATATATTTTATTAGTACTCCATCTTTTTTTAAACTTTCTAAGCAGTCATCTCCATATTGATCATCACCTATATTAGTAATGAGTGCAGTTTTAAGTCCCAACCGAGCCGCTGTCACGGAAGCATTCGGCGCATTGCCAACTGCCGGTACCACGGTGACTGATTCATAGGGTACTTTATCTCCAAATCTGAAACAAATTTCATCCATTCCACGGTCTCCTTCATCTGGGTTTGTATCAATACGTACATCTTTTAATTTAATAAAAGCATCTAAAACGATATCCCCAATTGCTAAAAAATCTATTTTTTCCATGCTATGATTGTATCATACAAATAAACATCTGGAAATTATGTTTGGTAGAATAATTTTATTTTTATTTAGTATTTTCGTTCTATTTCCCAACTCAGTTTTTGCTGATGTAATTATAAATGAAATAATGTATGATCTGGATGGGAGTGATACTGGTCGTGAGTGGATTGAGGTTTATAATTCTGGTAATACACCTATTGATTTAATTAATTATAAATTATTTGAAGCGAATACTAATCACGGATTGACTGTGTTTCAAGGTGATTCAATTTTAGATGCTCAAGATTATTTGATTATTTCATCTGATCCTAACAAATTTAAAAATGACTGGCCTAATTTCTATGGCACTATTTTAAAATCTAGTTTTTCGTTAAGTAATGAAGGCGAAGATATTGCGCTTAAAGATAATAATTTAAACTTCATAAATCAACATCATTACGATCCTTTATCTGGGGCCCAAGGTGACGGTAACTCCCTGCAATTAATTTCTGGTTCTTGGCTAGCTTCTACACCAACTCCAGGTGCTATAAACGAAAATTCTTCTAATTCTTCAACAACTGAAACTAGTAACGTTTCCACTGAAGAAAATATTACTGTTACCCCTTCCACCACTAAGCAAAAAATTAAAACTCAAATTATTGTAAAAAATATTGCTTTTGTTGGAATTCCTTTGGAATTTCAAGCGAATACAATAGGGTATAATGGTGAATTAATGTCTTATGGAAAATATTTTTGGAATTTTGGTGATGGTGATTCCAAAGAAATCAAAATAAACGAAAGTAAATTTTTTCATACTTATTTTTATCCCGGTGACCATGATGTCAACTTGGAATATTATCTTGCTTATAATTCTGGTAATCCAGACGCAATTGACAAAAAGATTATCAAAGTAATTGTGCCAGATATTGTGATTTCTAAAGTTGGTGAAGCGGAAGATTTTTTTATAGAATTGACCAATAATACTAATTACGAAGCTAATCTTTCTAGCTGGAGATTGGCTAGTGACAGAATAAATTTTTCCCTACCTCAAAATACAATTCTCGGTTCTAAGAAAAAAATAATTCTTTCTCCGCACATTACCGGTTTTTCTATAGAGGATAAAGGTTCTTTAAAATTTATGACTCCACAAGGCGAAGTTATATATAGTTATTTAACCCCCATTATTCCTGTCCCAGTATTACCAAAAATAACCTCTCCAGCGGTTAAACCGCTGGAAGTATTAGAAGAGGATAAAATAGGTGAAATTTCTGAAGAAGATTTATCTGCTTCGGTAGTAAATAGTGAAAGTAATAATAATTACTTACCAATGTTTGTTTTTGTTTTATTTTTAGGAACTACTTCTAGTGCGGTGTATTTTATTCGTAGTAAAAAGAAACCAATCTTGTCAGGAGATGACTTTGAACTAATTGATGAATAAAAAATAATTTTTATGTTGTTATTTTACTAATTATTCTAAATTTGCTAATATTATTTATATGAAATTTGGAGATCCAACGCCAAAAATGTCTACAGAAAAGGGTCCAACAGCGCCTATTGAAGGCGCTCAAAAGGAAGTCAAGCAGTCCTTGCCTGAGTTGGAATTGAGGGAGATACAAAAATCAGCCCAACCCATTAATCAGGAAGAGGGTGGTGCTCAAAAGAAAGTTGAAGTAATAAGACCTTGGAATAATTATACAATTGTAACTCTTGAAGGATCTAATAGTATTAGAATTTTTGATGAAGACGCGTTCGATATTAGAGTTCCTCTCAGTAGAGAAGTAATAATAGATTGGAGCTGTGAAGAAATAAAAAAGAAAGTTGGACATAATTATATAGCACAAGATTCATCTACGGCTATGGATGTTACAAAAATTTCGCAAGTACCTCTTGATTTAAGAGGCTTTGCAAGACAGATATTAGGGAACAAAGTTGAACTCAGCTTAAGTTCTATGGAAGCAATTAGATTTATTGCTTCTAAGTTGACTGTTTTATCAGATAAATACATAGTTTTAACCTCAAAAGAAGGTGGATTTTTGACCTTTATAACAAAAAATGATGGCGGAATAGTTCTTGACCCAAGAAATTGGAAAAGATTAAACCCAAGTGATGAAATACCACAAGATTTAATCAAGGATGTAGAAAAACTACTTAGAGAAAATGAGGGCTACAAACAACTTAATGCATCTCATTACGCACTTATTAATGATGTTGGTATAAATATTTTTAAAACTGAAGACCCGCAAAATTCTCCAGTATTTTCTGACTACCTTCCCTCTATTGAACGCAATATAGCGACAGATCCTTCAAATCCAAATATTGTTTACTATTGCCAAAGCAGTAATCCTAGAAGTGTCGTAAGACTTGATTTAAATGGAGAACCGAACACTTGGAAGCCAGTCAGTGCAGAATTTCCAAATAAATATGAAAGTGTTAGTAATTTACAACTTGACCCATCTGGCACTTTCTTTTTATTTTATTCAAACGAGGATTTAGTAATAGTTACAAAGGATGGGTTGCAAGAAGTAAAAAGAGTACCTGGTTTAACTCAGGTAAATTTTGATTCTTCCGGTAGGATACGAGCAGTAGATAAAGATGGATATTTAGTTATATATGAACCAAATTTTGAAGAAGTTGCTGAAGAGCTGGATAGATGGAGGGTAGAAAAATTAGCCCAGGGAATTCAAATCCAAGATATTTTTGATTTAGAAGCTTCTAAGAAAGAACATAAAGGAAGTGAAGGTTTAGAATATTTAGAGCCTTTACGAACTCAATATCAGGGACAATTTATTGATGTACTCTCAAAAATTACAACTGGAGAAGGTGCACATCAAATTCGGCAAGGATTCGATAAACTTCGAGAGATGTTACGAGCGCAGGGACTGAAACCAAATGAAATTAATTTTATTATTGAAGGGCTGGAGGAGCCAATAACTCTCAAGGAAAGAGAGTTCGCGACTAAGGACGCTCAAATTGCCCTTACTTCCATCCGGGCAAAAATAGCTAGTGGCCTCTCTATTACTTCTGTTGGAGAAGCAAGGGCTGAAATGAAAAGCTTAAAAGCTATAGAGGCTCTACTAGAAACAGGTTTACGGCAAGAAGTGTCAGAGCTATCGCAAGAGCTGGAACAAAAATCCCTAGAACTCTTTAGACAACGGGGTGGCGAGCTTATAAAAGATATTTCTGGATTAATTGAAAGAACCAAATTAGACCTTGAAGGATTTACAAGTAAAGCGCAGATGGATGATTGGCTGGAGTTTCGCTATCCACAACTAAAATCAAGGTTGGGTTCTCTGGCTAGAGATATTCCCCTTGAAGCAGACGAAGCTTATAAAGCTATAGTTCACGCACGTACAGAACTACAAACCCTCGCGTCTACATTTGAAGATAAATTTAAACGAGAATATGCAAAAGTCAGAGAAGAAGCTTCCGAACGCATAGGGGCAACGGTAGATATATTAGCGCAAGATGTGGATGGACTTATTGACCGCCTACGAACTAAAGGTTTTACTAGCAGAACAGCGGCAGAACAATATTTATCTTCTAGTGAAGCCAAGAAAGCGTTGGAATCTGAAATTGAAGGATTAGCTGGTGATAATCCTGATTTAGCAAAAGAATTAAAACGAGGCCTGAAAGTCAGAATTTCAAATACTTTAACAGAAATAGAGCGTGGCGCTCTAACTCAAGTTGCTGAAACTGGACAACAGATGGTGCTTTTTGGAGATACTCAATTTCCTAAATGGGAAGCGAAAGTTAAAGAGAAAGTAAAGCGCACAATTGAGGTAATATTTGAAGAAGATAAAGAAACACATGGTCCGGGAGTTAAGGCCGGAGATATACTTGGAGATGTTTCTATTTCAATTCGCACATCTACAGGTAAAGTGGAACAAGTTCGACTCTATGAAGGATGGAAAGATGAAAATGAATGGCGACTAGGTCTTTTAACTTATCGTGGTGAATCAATTCCTCCATCATACTTAACTGCTGAAGAATTTAAAGAGATAAAAAAAGCCTATAGAGATTGGTCTAGAGGCGAACAATCTTTATTAAGAAAAGAATTACAAGACAAAAGAAATATTCTTAAAGAAATATACGCAAGACGGGAAAAAATTGGCGCAAGAACCGAAGCTGATAAAGAATGGCAAGAAGAATATCGTGTGGCATTAGGAGAATATAGTAAATTTGTTGCAGAGAATAACATCCCATTACTTAGAAGAATTGGCCAAGTAGGATCTGAATCAGAAATTGAATACACAAACGGTAAAGGATTTATTCCAGAGTGGCAAAGTCATTGGGTTATGGATCCTCAGACTGAGAAAGATTTGGAAGATATGGCTAAAGCATTAAAGATGCAACTTGATTTACAAGAAGGTTTAGTTAATTTAAAAGGGCATGCGGGTACCGGTAAGGACGTTCGTATGAAAATGTTCTGTGCTCTAAGTAATCGTCCTTATTTTGGTATAGATGGAACAAAATGGACTACCGAATTCGAATTATCAGAAGATGTAATGTTGGAATCCAAAGACGGTGCTTCTCAAACGGTGAAAGTTCCTTCAGCGGTCCTAAATGGTATTACTACCCCAGGGGCAGTTGTTTATTTCAACGAGTTTAATGCTATGCCCGAGCAAGCACAGATTTTCTTACATGCTCTTATGGACGAAAAACGTTCCCTCACACTTAAAACAAGTTCTGGTAAAACTATCCGTGCATTACCGAGCGTTCTTTTGGTGGGCTCCATGAATCCTGGGTATCCTGGGACATTTACGCCGCAGTTTGCTACTCGTAGCCGTATGGTTTCATTAGAAATTGGTTATCCTCCACTTACACGCGAACCAGATCCAGAGGATAAAAATCCTAACCCTCCATATGATTCTTCTGAAGCATTGCGTATAGCTCGTGGTGTTGATTCTCTGGCAGATCTTACATATGAAGCCAGTCTTGAGCACAACGAGTTTGTGAAGATGTGGGATAGTTACATTAACGGCATAGATAATGGAGCACCAGAGCCCACAGGAACCCAGAAGTTTGACATAGATACTTCTCTTGCCCTTGTACAGTTTGCTAATAATCTACGAGAAAATTTCATTAAAATTTTCGAAAAGAGTCGCGAAGCACGAAATGCTTTACCCGTATCTCAGCCTATTACTGGTCGAGAATTGCGTCGTTGCGCTTATGCTTTGAGTAAAATGACCCCCGAGGAAAAAGCAACTGCAAATCCAGAAAGCGTGGCTCGAGAGCTTCTTGATAAATATTTCCTAACCCACATTGATAAAAAAGAAGATCAGGACAAAATTAGGACAACAATGAATACTTGGACATCTAGAAAACGTGTAAGAGTATAAATATTATGCCAGAACCTCGCCCTCCGCAATTTCCTGAGTCTGCTCCCAAAATAAAGGTTAAGCCCTCAAAACTTACTCGTGAGATGCTTTTTCTTGCGGAACAAGCTGTAGAGGGTAAACTAAAAGTTCTCCCTGGCAAAGAATGGTCTTTGCATTATCCGGTAGATTCAGCTACTAGGGCAGAGAAACTCCAAGGTTTACTTCAGGGTAAATATAAAGCCGAAGATGTGGCGCATGATATTAAGCCTGATGCATTGATTTATAATGCTGAAGATATTCAAAAAGAAGGTTTAGAAAAAGTTAGTGGACGTATTCGAGATCTTTCTGCATTTATTACTCATTACGATTATCCTAGATTTGCAGAGTTTGTGGAAAGTATGCGTGGGTATGATATTCCTTTGGAAGATTTGGATAATTTATATAGTGATGTCACACAAGCAAGAGTTCAGAAAAAAGTGATGGATTCATATGGCCACACAGGAAGAAAACAAATGGAGAATGCCCTGCGAACTGAGGCAAATCATACAATCCAAAATATTGGGCATCTATCTCGATCTGAAAAGGTGCTCAAAGCCCTTAAAGTTAACTGGCTCAGTGAAGATATGGGTTTAGTTTCCATGGAAGAGCGTGATCGAGTTGTCTCCGAACTTTCAGGAGACGAACGTAAACTATTTGAAGAGCTTCAATTCTCATATCGTAAATATATACAAAATGGAGATGAAGATGGTTATAAAAAATTGACTGATTCTGTGCGAGAAGGTTTACCTAAAATCCAGAAAGAGGCTCAAAGACTTGAGAGCGATGAACCGAGTGAAAGCATGCAACAGCTTGAGAAGGAGTTAGAAAAGTTTGAAGAACAAGCTGTTCCTCCAGGCGCACCGGAAGATCCAGCCATTCCCCCAGAAGACCAAGATGAATATCATACACCACCTCCAGTGTCGGGTGAATCAAAGGAAGAGATGCAAGTAAGGCCTGTTTTTGAAATTAAACCTCCCCTCGGTGGATATTATGCCAGTGGTAGAAAAAGCTATTACGATATTGACTCAAAAACATGGAGTAAGAAAAAACAACTTTCTCCATATACTGGGTCTTCCCTAAGCGGAGAACGTTCCACAATTTCTGGAGCGTTAGATAGCGGATTAAAATCTCTCCCTATTCCAAACGGTTATGCGTTAGATATTTCTTCTCTACAATTTAAAGGACCTCGACCAGAAATTTCACGAGATCAAAATGGATGTTTTTATATTGAAGCAAAAGGACCCGGAACATTTTCAATAGATTTCCAAAAAGAAACAAGTCCGTTTATTAGCCCTCCTATTTCTGAAGATGCTAGTCAACTTTACCGAGGTGTTTTATCTCAAAAGACAGAAACAACTATTTCTAGATTTATAGGTACCTCTATTCAAAAAGCAGAACAAGCTCGTCAGTACATATTGGCAAACCACTTTTATCCAGGAGGTGGAGATTTGCAAAAAGCGCAAGCATTACAATATAAATTAAGAAGTGAGTCCACTGGCGACAACTATTTACAAAATATTGATGTTTCGGAATACCTGGAATGCTATTCCGCCAATACTAAGTTTATTGCGATGATGCGTAAAGCAGGCATTCCGGCACGTTTAGTTGTTGGGCATAAAGTTGAGGGCGCAAAAGATGGTAAGTCAGCTATTACTCAAAGTACTGGACATGCATGGTCTGAGATTTGGGACGGAAAAGAATGGAGACGTTTTGATGCTACTCCAAATCCAAAACCTGAAGATCAGAAAAAATCTAATAAAGATGATAAAAAAGAAAAGACGGAATCTACTGACGAGGCGCAGGATGGAGGTATTGATAATCCCCAAAAACAAGAAGGAGAAAAAGGAGAAGGTGAAAAAGAAGGTCAAAAAGGACAACAAGGTAAGCCAGAACCTGGAAATCCTATGGAACAAATGTCTGATGCTTCTGATGGTGAAATGCAGAAATCTGAATCAGGGTTAGAGCAAGCAAAACAGCAAATGCAAAAAATGGAGCAAAAAAAACAACAACTTGAAGAGAAAGTAGATAAGGCAGAGAAATTCAAGGAACTTTCCGATGCAGAACAAGAAATAGAACAAAGTGAACTATTTGATGATTTAAAACAGGAGCTTAAGGATAAATTGGAAGCCAAAGAAGACCAGATGAAAGACAAGATAAAAGATGAACTAGATAAAATGGTTGAAGATGGTTTCATGGATGAAAAGAAGAGAGACGAGATAATAAAAGAGTTGGAAGAAAGAAAATTGGAAGAACTGGACCGTGTACAAAGAGAGGTAGAGCAAGAAAATAGACTTTACAATGAATATGAAGATATTCGTGAAGAAATTGCGCCACTCGTTGATAAATGGTTTCAATATTTCGCTGAACGATTACCGAGACAGGATGAGGTGGGGTTTGACGAAGATTCATTGACTAAACAAGGAGCATTTGATCGCAGGGCAGTAATGAAAGCAAGAAATTTACTTTTTGGTATGGTGAAAAATCCAAGAGAGATTAGACCATCAATAAAACCTCGGTTCATGGCTTCTATCTTAGTGGATGTATCTGGCTCAATGGGAGAAGCGGGGGGAGAGAAGTTAAGAACTGCGCGGAAGCTTCTGATATTTTATTCAGAATTATTTAGCCGTATATCTCAAGCTTTTGGCTATATTAAGTTTTCTATAGATATGTTTGCCGATTCAGTGACTCCAATAAAAGGATTCACACAAGATTACGATTCTCCCGAGCGGTATGACTTTGGAGATGGTACACAATCAACAGTAAAAGTGCGACTTATGCAAAAATTAATTGCTAAAGGGGGTACTAACATGCTTGACGGTATTAAAAAAGCGGCAGCTGAGCTAAATAAGCAGGTTGAAGAATATCCCGATTTTGCTTCTGCATTTTATTTTGTTGGTGACGGTGGCGATACTCACGGAAATTCAGCAAATATAACAAGATTTCTACAGATAAATGAATCAGAGCATGGCTTTGGCGAACATATGTATTCGGCTATTCTTCTTGGTGGAGAATCTCAACGCCAAGAATTAGCAGTAATTTTCGGAGACGAGCATACAAATGTTGCTCCAGATTTTGACGAACTGATCGAAAAAAGTATGGATAAATTTGATGAGGATTTAGAGGAATATTTAAAAACAAAAATTCAATAAAAACCAAAGCTAAAATTGATTCCGGTATGGATCAACAATCTGCTTCCTTTGAGGTGATGAGAAAATATGAAGCCGAGCTAAAGAAACTTATTTAGTTTTCACAGTAGAAGTACAGCGCCGCCGACCCGCGATGTGCGTGGTCGGCGGCTTTGCCGATACAGGAGTCAAGAAGTATTCTCTTCTTCTTTCTCCTGGCGGAAGATCTTCTCCACCAGGGTGCGATAGCGGTGGTCCACCGCTCCGCCCCTCCGAACGAGAAGCAGGATGTTCTCTCGGAACGATTCCGAGAGCTCATCCTGGATAAGTTTCTCGAATTCGGATACGTTTCTCCTGATCCAGTCGAGCTCGTCTATTCCGAGCCCTTCAACTCCAAGTACATGGAGTCTGGCCAGGATCCACCTAGTCCTTTTTGCTATCCGCATGCTCTCCCTCCTTGGACAGGAAAAGGGGCTCAAAAAATAATAGAGCCTAACTAACACTTTTCTCATAATTACATAATTATATATTTTGTCAATTTTTTTTATAAATAAAAATGCTATAATCATTTTATGAAAAAATTAATTACAATTTTTATTGTTGGTATACTTGTTATCTTGGGAACATGGGCATTTAATTCAAAACGTAATGTGGTTGATACAGATGCAGGAGTTAATTTGTGCTATTACTATACCAAAGACAACGCTAATGGTGTCGCTGATCGCGCCTGGCTCAAAATGAATATTAAAGATACTGTGGTTACAGGTGAATTTCGTAATTTACCAGCGGAAACCGATTCTAATATTGGGAGATTTGAAGGTACAGTTGGTGAACTTGATCAAGCAAGTATGAGTCGCACTGTGGAAGCAATTTGGGATTCACTAGCTGAGGGTATGCAAAATAAGGAAGAGTTAACTATTAAGTTCGGCGATGGTAGTGCGGTCGCTTTCTTTGGTGAAAAAATAGATAGAGGTGATGGCGTATATGTCTATAAAGATAAAAATGCGCTTATTCCAAGTAATACAATGTGGCAGAAAGATTGTATGGATCTGCAAGAAATGTTGGTTGTAGAAGATTACATTCGTCAAAATATTGTCAATATTGCTACTAATAATGCGGTCTTAGGAGGTACTTGGTATGTAGTGAAATTAAATATTTCAACTTTTGAAAATACGGGTACTGTGATTTACGAAGATGGCCATGTTCAAAGTCAGGCCACGTTTTCATATGATTTCAATGGAGAAAATGATTTAGTGGTTATAACTAATTTTTCAATTAAAGAGTAGCTTTAAATAAAGAGTTTTGTTATATTCATTTTACTATGTCGAAATTAACTGTTGGAATAGTGGGGTTGCCGAATGTGGGGAAGTCTACGCTTTTTAATGCGCTCACAAAAAAAGGCGTACCGGCGGAGAATTACCCCTTTTGCACCATTGATCCTTCCGTGGGTATTGTGCCGGTTCCAGACGAAAGATTAGAAAAACTTTCAGTAATGTCTAAATCTAAAAAAACAATTCCAGCGGTGGTGGAATTTGTTGACATTGCCGGTTTAGTGAAAGGTGCATCCGAAGGTGCGGGACTTGGTAATAAATTTCTTTCCCATATTCGTGAAGTGGATGCAATTATTGAAGTAGTTAGAATTTTTGAAGATGCCAATACTATTCATGTGCATAATAAAATTGACCCTCTTTTTGATATAGAAGTTATCAACTTTGAATTAGAGCAGGCGGGAATTAAAAAACCGACATTATATGTGCTAAATACTTCAGAGGCAGCTGATAATGTAAAAAAAGATTTTGTAGATAAATTAAATGGTCCTTATATTGAAGTTGATCCTATTTTTGGGACTGGTTTAGATAATTTAATTGTGGCAAGTTATGATTTACTAAATTTAATTACTTTCTTTACTACTGGTCCAGATGAGTCTCGTGCTTGGACAACTACTCGTGGCGCAACTGCGCCGATAGCTGGGAAGTCTATTCACACGGATTTTAGGGATAAATTTATCCGAGCCGAGGTGGTGTCGTATGATCAATTAATAGAAGCGGGTTCTTTTGTTAAAGCTCGCGAACGAGGCTGGGTACGTACCGAAGGCAAAGAATATATAGTTCAAGATGGTGATGTAATTGAATTTCTAATTTAAAATTTATTTGTCACTTTGGTGCTTTTTTAATTCCATAACTTCTTCAATTAACTTTCCCAAAGTGTCTTCAATTCTTTCAAGCATTTCATCTTCATCATTATCTTCTTCTTCAATATCTTCAATATCCTCTTGAATTTCATCAATATCCTCTTGAATTTCATCAATATCCTCCGAGACTTCTTCCAGTTCTTTAATTTGTTTATTGACCGTCATTTGAATAAAAATTGCCAAATAGATTGCCTCTAAAGATACTAGAGTCGTGAGCGCTAGTAATATATCTGAAGAAGAAACTCCAAAAAATCGTAATGCGAAAGCAACTCCAAAGAAAATTGTGTGGAAGACGATAGATTGAACTGAGCCAATCCAATTTGTTATTTTTTCTGAAAAAGTTTCTATTTTTTTACGCATATGATTATAAAAAAAACAACAAAGTAAGCTTTTAGGCTATCTTGTTGTATATTCTACATATGATATAATACATCTTATGGAAACACAAACAAAATCTAGGTTAAGTATTGAGTTTTTCTTTTTATCATTAGGTGTATTAATAACATTAATAACTTCTGTCGTTGCATTTCTTAATTTGGTTTTTGAAACTCTAAATAAGAAGTTTCCAGATGTTTTAAACGCTTCATATCAATATGGATACTCTACTTATCAATACGAAGGAATAAGGGCGGCGCTTGCTACTCTCATTATCTTTTTTCCTGTTTACCTTATTATTTCTCATTTTTGGAGGAAGTTTACTGAGAAGAACATGGGTAGTATAGATATGCTTATAAAGAAATGGGTAATTTATGTTATTTTATTTCTTTCATCCGTAGTGGCAATAGTTGACCTGGTTGCCCTGGTTCGATATTTTATTTCCGGTGAAATAACCACTAGGTTTATTTTAAAGACCTTGACAGTACTTGTAGTTGTGTTTTTAGTTGGAGCATATTATATTTTCTTGCTTAGAAATCAAAGCCCTAATAAAGCAAAAATTAGTATGACCTACGGTGGTATATCTCTTCTGTTGGTTATTTTTGCTATTTTTTATAGTTTCGCAATAATGGGTAGCCCAGCTAAACAACGATCACTTCGTCTAGATGATCGCAGGGTAAATGATTTACAAAACATCCAATATCAAGTGATAAATTATTGGCAACAAAAAGAAAAATTACCAGAGAACTTGGATGTCTTAGCTAATCCATTGTCCGGCTATTCTTTACCAGTGCCACCAATGTTTGAAAAAGGTGAGGTATATGAATACAATGTTAAATCAAAATTAACTTTTGAATTATGTGCTACCTTTGCTCTGCCAATGCCCCAGGGCTGGCAGGAGTATGGAGGTGAAGTATATCCAATGGCTTTTGATATGAAAAGAGAAGCTTCTGTAGCTTATCCATATCCTGGTTACGGAATAAATGAATCTTGGGATCATGAAGCTGGTAGAACTTGTTTCGAAAGAACAATTGATAAAGATATGTATCCTCCACATCCCAAAACGCTTTAGTAAAAATCTTTTGCAAATAAGCCACTTTTTGGTTATTATGGATGAATATGAAAGCATACAATCATAAAAAGATTGAACAGAAGTGGCAGAAAGAATGGGCTAAAACAAAAATCTACAAAACACTAGATTCTTCTAAAAAACCAAAATACTATATCTTAGATATGTTTCCTTATCCATCTGGAGAGGGTTTACATGTTGGGCATCCCAAGGGATACATCGCGACTGATATTATTTCTCGTATGAAAAGGATGCAGGGATTTAATATTCTTCACCCGATGGGTTTTGATGCTTTTGGTTTACCAGCTGAAAACTATGCCATTAAAACCAAAACTAATCCCGCTGTTTCGGTGGCTAAAAATGTCGCACGCTATAAAAAACAATTAGAGATACTTGGTTTTGATTATGATTGGTCGCGCGAGATTAATACTACTGATCCCAAGTTTTACAAATGGACCCAGTGGATTTTTCTTAAGCTTTTAGAAAAAGGACTAGCTTATGAATCTTATGAACCCATTAATTGGTGTCCTTCATGTAAGACAGGTTTGGCCAATGAGGACTTAGAGGACGGAAAATGTGAACGCTGTGGTTCAGAAATAGAACAAAAACCAATGCGCCAATGGGTGCTTAAGATTACTGATTATGCAGAAAGATTATTGAAAGATTTAGATTCATTAGATTGGCCGGAGTCTATTAAAGAGAGTCAAAGAAATTGGATAGGGAAGAGTGAAGGGGCGGAAATTAATTTCTCCATGGTCGCTAATTTTTTGCCCCTGCGCCCTTCTTCGGGCGCTTCGGGCTCAAAGCGGGACCCTCGGGATCAAAAAATTAGCGACCATTACGAAATAAAAGTGTTTACTACGCGACCTGATACTATTTTCGGAGCGACTTATGTTGTCTTGGCACCAGAGCACGAATTAATTAAGCAACTACAAGATAAAATAGAAAATTGGAATGAAGTTGAGCAATATATTAAAAAATCAGAAAAGAAAACTGAAATAGACAGAATTGCCGAAGGCAAAGAAAAAACAGGAGTTGAATTAAAGGGGGTAAAAGCCATTAATCCTGCCACTAAAGAAGAAATTCCAATCTGGATCGCCGACTACGTTTTAGCACACTATGGCACTGGCGCTATCATGGCCGTCCCAGCGCACGATGAGAGAGATTTTGAATTTGCGAAAAAGTATAAATTACCCATTACTGAAGTAATTGAGCCGGTGTTTATTGATAATACAGAACAGTCTAAGCCTAAAGAAAATCTTCCTTTTATAGAACGGCAATCAGTGAATGTTATTGTGAAGCATTGGAAAGAAAATAAATATCTTTGTTTACAATGGAAAAAAGTTGATTGGCGAACTTTCGTGACCGGCGGAATAGAAACAGGGCAAACTCCAGAAGAAGCGGCTCGTATGGAGGTGCAAGAAGAAACTGGTTACACGGATTTAAAATTTATAAAAGAAGTCGGGAGATTATGTAGTAAGTTTTATCATAACCCCAAACAAATAAATCGTTCTGCTCATTTCCACACAATGTATTTTGAATTACAAAGCGATACGTGTGAAGAAACTACAAAAGAGGAAAAAGAAAAACATGAAATACATTGGATTGATTATGATGAAGTTGAAAAGTTTTTACGTGAAGAATACTCATTATTTTCATGGCAATTACTTATTGGTAAGATAAAAATTTATACAGGTGATGGTCTCCTTGTAAACTCTGCTCAATTTAATGGGCTAGATTCCAAGAAAGCAAAAAAGGAGATTGTGAAATTTGTGGGTGGTAAAATGAAGACAACTTATAAATTGCGGGATTGGGTTTTTTCCCGTCAGCGATATTGGGGCGAGCCGATTCCAGTTTTACATAAAGACAACAAAGTTGTTCCAGTTAAAGAGCGTGATTTACCGGTAATTTTACCAAAAGTAAAATCATACGAACCAACAGGCACGGGAGAGTCTCCGCTGGCTGGTATTGATAAGTGGGTGAACGTAAAGGGTGGATTTAAGCGCGAGACGAATACTATGCCTCAATGGGCTGGCAGTTCTTGGTATTATTTGCGTTTTATGGACCCCAATAACAGTAAGGCGTTAGTTGATAAAAAGAAGGAAACATACTGGAATCAAGTTGATTTTTATGTTGGTGGCGCAGAACATGCTACTCGGCATTTAATTTACGCTAGATTTTGGCATAAGTTTCTTTATGATATTGGAGTTGTTTCAACGAAAGAGCCCTTTAAAAAGCTTCAGTCTGTGGGTTTAATTATAGGAGCAGATGGACGAAAAATGTCTAAGCGCTTTGGTAATGTCATTAATCCAGATAGTATTGTGGATATTTATGGCGCTGATACTCTCCGTCTCTATGGAATGTTTATGGGTCCTTTTGAGCAGATTGTAGCTTGGAATGAAGATGCGATTGTTGGTCCTAGAAGATTTCTAGAGAGAGTTTGGAGAATCGGAGAGAAAGTTTTGAAACAGAAAAATTCTTCCAGCTTAACCCTTCCCGGAGTACCGGGCGGGACCCACACTGTTCAGAATTCTTCTGTTTCAAAATTTTTAAATAAAACCATCAAGAAAGTTTCTGAAGATATAGAGAATATGCGTTTTAACACTGCTGTTTCTTCGCTTATGATTTTTTTGAATGAGGTTGAGAATTTATTAAAAGGCCAGACCTTAGATCCCAAAAAAGGTCTGGCCTTGAGCACGGAAGATTATAAAAAGTTTTTACAAATTCTAGCACCCCTTGCTCCACACATAACCGATGAGTTATGGAGTTTATTGGGAGAAAAGAAATCAATTCATGTTTCTGATTGGCCAAAATTTGACCCACAAATGATTATTGATGATGAAGTAAAAATTGCTATCCAAATAAATGGAAAGGTTAGGGGAGAGGCAATGATAAACATAGAAGACAGTGAAGATCAAATTAAAGACAAGGCTCTAAAAAATGCATCCGTAATTAAATATTTAAATGACAAAACCCCTAAAAAAGTTATTTATATTAAGAATAGACTTATCAACATTGTAGTCTAGTTTTACGTATTGTTTATTTACAAAAAAATGTAGTATAATGAGATTTAGTTATTATTAATTATTAATTTAGTATATACATTATGTGGTCAAATATTTTAGATAGAATATCTTATATCTCTTTGTTTTTAGTGGTCGTTTTATTACCAATTTTCTTTTTGCCTTTCACTAAAATTCCCGTTGAAACTTCTAAGGGATTACTTTTAGTAGTGGGTTTGGCTATTTCAGTAATTTTCTGGGCAGTGGCTCGATTTTCTGATGGTAAGATCAGCATACCTAGATCTTCTATTTTATTTTCAGTTTTCGTTGTTACTTTAGTAGTTTTACTTTCTGCAATTTTCTCATCTGCTTCGGACACCTCTTTCTTTGGTACAATTTTTGATTTCGGTACTTTCTGGTTTATGTTTGCAGCATTCTTGCTGATGTTTATTTCCTCTATGATGATTAAAGATAATAAGGGTGCTCAAACACTCTTGTTTGGTACGGTTTTATCCATAACAGTTGTGATGCTCTTTCAGGTTTTGAGATTCTTTATGCCAGGAACCTTATCCTTGGGTGTATTGGGAGGTAGTGCAGATAACTTAGTAGGGTCCCTAAACGCTCTTGGACTCTTGGCTGGTTTTTCCTGTCTAGCTTCATTATTTGTGATTGAATTTTTCTCAGTCACCAAAAGAGCAAAATATTTATTTGGCTTGCTAATAATTATCTCTCTATTTTTAATGGCTTCTGTAAACTATATGTTAGCATGGAAGCTTTTGGGAATTTTTGCCTTGGTTATTTTTGTTTATAAAATTTCATTTTTATCTCAATTAAAACAAGAGGGTGTAGAAAATAAGCAAGTTCAATTTCCAGCTTTCTCGTTTGCGCTGGTATTAATTTCTCTCTTATTCTTTATGTCTGGGCAGTTTATTGGAGGTTTCTTACCAAGCCGTCTATCTATTGTAAATACTGAAGTCAGCCCATCTTTTGATTCTACAATGTTAATTACCAAAGAAGCTCTTAAAAAAGATCCGTTGTTGGGTATTGGCCCAAATAGATTTTCAGAATTATGGGCAATGTATAAGCCGGCATCTATTAATTCTAGTATTTTTTGGGATACTTCTTTTAATTCTGGTTCGGGGGTTATTCCAACTTTTGGTGCCACTACTGGTTATCTTGGAATTTTATCTTGGTTAGTCTTTTTTGTAATGTTTATACTGTCCGGAGTAAAATCATTATTTGCAAAAGTGCGACACAAGATGCACAGAGAAATGACTGCTTTCTTTGTTTTATCTCTTTACTTGTTTATAGCTTCATTCCTATATTCTACTGGTCCAGTAATATTTTTGCTTGCTTTTGCTTTCACTGGAGTATTTATTGGTTTACTTTCTAATCGAGAGAATGGTGAATGGTCAACTGTTTTCCTAGGTGATCACCGTAAGAGTTTCTTCTTTGTTTTATTCCTTGTTCTAGTTATGGTATTTTCCGCAGCTATTACATTCAAGTATATAGAACGACTTGCTTCGGTTTCTTATTATGGAAATGCGATTCAAGCTGAGTCAATAGAAGTAGCTGAGTCTTCTATCGGTAAAGCACTATCTTTACATGCCAATGATTTATATATGAGAACTTATTCTCAAGTTTATTTAATTAAATTAAACAATTTATTAAATAAAGAATCGGCGTTAACAGAAGAAGAAAAAGCTGATTTACAATTAAGTTTTGACCAAGCATTAAGTGGAGCTTTGGGTGCAACTACTTACAATGCCAATAGTTACTTAAACTATCAAAATCTAGGCAATGTTTACAGTACCGCTGGATCAATCGGAGTACAAGATGCATTTAATAAGGCCATAGAAGCATATCAAGTAGCTTCAAGTTTAAATCCATTTAATCCTGGAATAGAATTGGCGATTTCTCGTGCTTATTTTGCTGATGGTAAAATAAAAGACGCAAAAGATCTTGCTAATAAAGCTTTAACCTTAAAGGCTGATTACATTGATGCTCTTATAATGCTTTCTCAAATAGCTAAGAGTGAGGGTAATAATACTGATGCTTTATCTTATGCTGAAAAAGCTTTATCTATTTCTCCTACTAACAGCAACCTCATTGAATACGTTAAATCATTACAGGGTGGGGGGTCTTCTAGTGGAAACTAGATAGAGAAAAAATTATTGGAATCTTTAACAAAAGTAATTTTGTTTAATTTAAAGTTGGATGGAAAAAATTTTTAAATTCTTCGGAAAAGAATATGGAAACATAAACCAAGCAGCCCTTCTTTTGGGGCTGTTTGCGTTTTTTTCTCAAGTTTTAGGATTAATAAGAGATCGATTATTGGCTCATTTTATTGGTCCTGGACAAACGCTTGATATTTATTATGCCGCTTTTAGAATTCCTGATTTTATTTTTATCTCTATCGCTTCTTTGGCTTCTATTACCGTTATCATACCTTTTTTGGCTGACAGAATGAAAGAAGGCGTAGTTACTGTTCCTGCACGAAAATTTCTCAACGATATATTTACGGTATTTTTATCTACAATCGTTTTAATATCTGTGATTGTTTTTTTCCTCATGCCTTTTCTAATTAATTTTATTACTCCAGGTTTTTCTCCTTTAATTCAAAGTAAGGTTGTTGAAATGTCTCGTATTATGCTTTTATCTCCAATCTTGATGGGGTTATCTAATCTATTTAGCACGGTTACTCAACTCTTCCGAAAGTTTTTTATTTATTCCCTAAGCCCAATTTTTTATAATATAGGAATTATTCTGGGTATTATAATTTTTTATCCATTGTTTGGTATTTATGGATTAGCTTTAGGTGTTGTAGTTGGAGCTCTTATGCATCTTATTATTCAATTAACATCATCAAAATATTGTGGTTTTTCTCCTAGATTTTCTTTCTCTATTAATTTTCACGACATTAAATTAGCTGTCTTAACTTCTTTTCCAAGAACCCTAGGTTTAGCAATGAATAATTTAGCCTTGATTGCCATTATCGCCTTTGCTTCATTTTTTAAAAGTGGGTCTATTTCTATCTTTAATTTATCTCTTAATCTACAGTCCGTACCTCTTAATATTATAGGTATATCATATGCGGTGGCTGCTTTTCCAACTCTAGTTAAATCTTTTTCTAATGGAAAAAATTCTGAATTCAAAGACCATTTAGTTCGTGCTGCACGCGCCATAGTTTTTTGGTCCATACCTATTACTTTTATTTTTATTGTGGTGCGTGCTCAGATTGTGCGTGTTGTTTTAGGTTCCCCGTCTTTTTCTTGGGAAAATACAAGGCTGGTTGCCGCGTCTTTAGCTATTTTTTCGGTTTCTATTTTAGCTCAAGGAATGATTGCGTTGTTGTCTCGAGCACATTATGCCAGAGGAGACACCAAAACACCCCTTTTTATAAACATATTTTCTTCGGTTGCGATAATCTTTTTTGCTTACGGTTTTATTCATTTATTTAATAACGTTTTATTGTTTCAATATTTTATAGAATCAATCTTAAAAGTTTCAGATATTCCTGGAACCGAAGTATTAATGTTGCCACTGGCTTATTCTTCTGGCACTATTTTAAATTTCATTATCCATTGGTATTTTGCAAAGAAAGAATTTACTAAGGGTGAACCATTTATTTCTAAAGTATTTTTCCAAAGCTTAGGAGCTTCTTTTTTCTTAGGATTTATTACTTATTTAAGTTTAAATATTTTCTCACTAATTTTTGGCACTACTACTTTCTTGGGAATTTTCTTCCAAGGATTAATTTCCGTGATCTTCGGAGTCCTGGTTGCTGCAGTGGTATTATATTTATTAAAGAATCAAGAATTTAGGGAACTTATAAATACGCTTAGAACCAAATTCTGGCGCGCTAAAATATTGGCGCCTTCTCAAGAAGGACTCTAAACTTGTCAACCTCGCAGGTTAACAAGTTGCTTTAAGCTTTGAAATAAAGGCTTTTTCTGCTAGAATCATTGAATGTCTTTATTTTTAAAGATTTTTCAATATTTATGGCCCCAAATACGCAAATATAAGTGGTCTTTTTATCTTACTTTTATATTTTGGTCTTTTCGAGTTTTTTTTGTTTTCGTTTTACAAGCTGTTTACTTTAAAAAAATAATCGATGTCATTTCTGGTCCTTCTCATGAAGTTGTAGCTAGTCAGTTAATTCATCTAGTTATTATAAACATTATAATACTAATAACAGCTTATCTTTTTTCTCGACTTGGTTCTTGGTCAGTTGTTTATTTTCAAAGCAATATGATGCGAGAGTTATCAAATTACTCTTTTAGTAAGATAATTCAAAATTCTTACAGTTTTTTTTCCAATCGTTTTGTGGGTAGCTTAGTTACCAAGTCAAGACGTTTTATTCGAGCGTTTGAATTAATGCATGACACTTTGGTTTTTAGTTTTTGGAATACTACCATTATTTTAATAGGTATTTTTGTTGTTTTATTTATTGAAACTCCAATTATTGCCTCAGTTTTTTTGATATGGGTTATTGTGTATATGGTAATTGTTTCTTTATTTGTTAAAAAAAGAATGCAATATGATTTTGCTAAAGCAGAGGCTGATTCAAAAGTGGGCGGTAGATTAGCTGATGTATTTTCAAATATTTTTGCTTTAAAAATATTTTCAGCTACTTCGCAAGAAATATCTTCTTTCGGCAAAGTTACTTCTAATGAAGAGAAACATCGTAGCCGTGCTTGGCGATTTGAAGTTTTACAAGACTCTATTCAAGGTGGCTTAATGGTGTCTATTCAATCTCTGGTTTTGTATATGATTATCAAAAACTGGATTGCTGGTAGCATAACTACTGGAATGGTGGTTTTAATTCAAAGCTATATGGTTATTATTTTTGATCGATTATGGGAACTAGGTAAAGCTTTAACCAAATTTATGGGAGCGGCAGCGGATATGAAAGAAGTTATAGATATTTTTGAGACTAAGCCAGACATTATAGATCCAGTAAATCCAGAAGAAATAAAAGTTAAAGATGGTTTGATAGAATTTAAAGATGTTTCTTTTGTTTATGATTCTGGTCAGAAAGTTTTTAAGAATTTTAATTTAACCATTAAACCAGGAGAAAGGGTTGGTTTAGTTGGACATTCTGGGGCAGGAAAATCTACAATCACCAAATTACTTCTCAGATTCGTGGATGTATCATCGGGGGAAATAAGAATTGATGGACAAGATATTCGTTCGGTATTGCAGGACGATTTACGTAAGGTTATTTCTTTTATTCCCCAAGAGCCGATTTTGTTTCATCGGCCCATTCGGGAAAATATTGCTTATGGCAAACCAGACTCCACAGAAGTAGAAATTGTTTCTGCTGCCCAGAAAGCTCATGCTCATGAATTTATTTCAAACTTACAGTATGGTTATGATACTTTAGTGGGAGAGCAAGGAGTGAAATTATCTGGAGGAGAAAGACAGAGAGTGGCAATAGCCAGAGTAATGTTGAGAAATTCTCCTATTTTACTTTTAGATGAAGCTACAAGTTCCCTAGATAGTATTAGTGAATCCTTGATTCAAGATGCTTTTAATGAGTTGATGAAAGATAAGACCACTATTGTCATTGCGCACCGGTTGTCTACCATTCAAAAAATGGATAGAATAATTGTGTTGCATGAAGGAGAAATTGCTGAAGAGGGTACCCATCAAGAACTTTTAAATAAAAATGGACTTTATGCGGATTTATGGAGTCATCAAACTGGAGGATTTTTAGAATAATTAATTTATGAAATTAAAAAACATAAGAAATTTTAGTATTATAGCGCACATTGATCATGGTAAAAGTACCTTGGCTGACAGAATGCTTGAAATTACGAACACCATAGAAAAACGCAAAATGCGTGACCAAGTACTTGATTCCATGGAACTTGAAAGAGAGAGGGGGATTACTATTAAAATGCAACCAGTTCGTATGGAATATGTAATTGGTGGCGAAAAGTATATTTTAAATTTAATAGACACCCCGGGGCACATTGATTTTTCTTATGAAGTATCTCGAGCCCTAAAGGCAGTAGAAGGTTCTATTTTACTAGTTGATTCCACCCAAGGGGTACAGGCTCAAACCCTTACTACGCTCAATATGGTGCGTGAGGGAGGCCTTGAAATTATTCCTGTGCTTTCTAAAATAGATTCACCGCTGGCCAGGGTAGATGAGGTTAAGGAAGAGGTAATGCAACTCTTAGGTTGTAATGAAGATGACATTCTTTTAGTTTCTGGTCGCACTGGAGAAGGGGTGGAAAATCTACTGAAAGAGGTAATCAGACGGGTGCCCACACCGACAGAAAAGTATTCCGGAGACAATATTTTACGTGCCTTGGTTTTTGATTTTCAATATTCTAATCATAAAGGCGTGATAGTTTTTGTGCGTATTCTTGATGGTCAAGTTAAAAAAGGAGACAGCTTACTTTTCTCTGTATCTGGCGAGAAATTTAATTCCTTAGAAGTTGGAACTTTTTCTCCGGAAGAAACTCCTCGAGATAATTTATCTTCTGGGGATACTGGTTACATTATTACGGGAATTAAAAAGCCGGGCATAGCCAGTGTGGGTGATACTATTACAATGTTTAAAAACCCTCTGCCACCGCTTTCGGGATATATGAAAGTTTTGCCAGTAGTTTGGGCTTCTGTTTTTCCGGAAGACGCAGATGATTTCATGGAACTTAAATTGTCTCTGGGTAAATTAAAACTTTCAGACTCAGCTTTTTCCTACGAAGAAGAATCTAGCGGTTCTCTAGGGCGTGGTTTTCGATGCGGTTTCTTGGGAATGCTTCATTTGGAAATTATTACTGAGAGATTAAAACGAGAATTTAATTTAGAGTTAGTGATTACTACCCCATCAATCACTTACGAGGTGGTGAATAAGCAAGGTAAAAGAGAGAAAATTTATTCCCCATATTTTTTCCCAGATGATGGTAATGTTGAATCAGTTTATGAACCATGGGTTACAGTAAAAATCATTAGTTCTGCTCAGTATTTAGGTGGAATTATGCAACTTTTATTTGACCACGAAGCAGAAATAGGTGAAACTGAAAATTTTGGTGATAATAGATCAGCTATTGTAGTTAAAATGCCACTACGAGAGCTTATGCGTAACTTTTTTGATGAACTAAAAAGTGTTTCTTCAGGTTACGCCTCTATTTCTTATGAGTTAAATGAAATGAGGGAAGCTAATGTTACTCGCTTAGATGTATTAGTTGCTGATGAAGTAGTTCCTGCTTTTTCTCGAGTAATCTCAAAAAAAAGAGCTGAAGAAGAAGCAGAAAAAGTAGTAGAAAAATTATATGGTTTATTACCCAGACAAATGTTTACTTTGAAAATTCAAGCCAGGGCCTTGGGTCGTATTATTTCTTCTCGCACTATGTCTGGTATGAAGAAAGACGTTACTCAACATATGTATGGGGGGGATATTACCCGTAAAATGAAATTAAGGGAAAAGCAAAAAAAGGGTAAAAAGAAAATGAAAGAACGAGGTCGGGTTAATATACCTCAAAGTGTTTTCTTGAAAATGATGCGTTCCGGAGACGGAAAATAGAATTTAAAATAAGCCAAATATTGGAGAATAAAGTAATATCATACTGATGATTACTAATACGGAAATTATCGCAAAAATTTTCTGAATATTTTTCTGGTGTTTTTTGTTGAAAAGCATATGGTATAATCATAACATATCATGAAGAACTTTCAAGACAAAAAAGGGTTAAAGCATCTCATATACTCTTGGCCTATTTTAATATTACTTGGGATTATGCTTGTTTTCTTTACTCTCGGTGTTTTTCGTTTTTTGATTAAAATGATAGAAACTTCAAAAAACAGAGAAATTGCCGAGTTAAAAGTAGCTGAGCTTCAAGAAACAAAAAAAGAACTAACGCATGATATAGAAAATCTTAAAACTAGCCAAGGATTAGAAGAAAATATTCGTGAAAAATTTGGTTTAGCGAAAGAAGGAGAGGGTTTGATTATTGTGGTGGATAATAAAGAAAACGTGAATCTAAGTGAAGAGACAGAGCAAAATTGGCTTATTTCTTTGTTTGATAAATGGTTTAAATAATATGGTATAATATAAAGATATGAAAATAGCTTTTTTTGAAATATTCAATGAGATAATTAAGGGAGAGCAAGAAGTTTTAGAAAAGTTTTTCAAGAGTGATGAAGCTCTATATTTTAAAGAAAAACTTAGTTTAAAAAACATTGATCTAGTGAAGGATGTTGAAATTATATCGGTTTTTACAGGTTCGGTGATTAATAAAGAAATAATTGATTTATTGCCTAATTTAAAATTTATCAATACTAGCTCAACAGGCTTTGATCATATTGATATTGAATATTGTAGAGAAAAGGGAATTAAGGTCTCTAATGTTCCAGCTTACGGCTCAGTAACAGTGGCTGAATTTACTTTTGCTTTACTCTTGGCTCTGTCTAGAAAAATATATGATGCTTATGATCGATTGAAAGAAGATGGTGACTTCAATGTTATGCCGTTACGGGGTTTTGATTTGCGAGGTAAGACCTTAGGGGTTATTGGTACTGGTAAAATAGGAAAAAATGTCATTAAAATTGCGAAAGGTTTTGATATGAATGTTGTGGCTTGTAATTTACAGCAAGACTTAGATTTTGCTAAAGAATTTAATTTTGAATATAAGGATTTATCTGAAGTTATTTCTCAAGCCGACGTCTTGACCTTACATGTTCCTTATTCTAAAGAAAATCACCATTTAATTAACAAAGATAGTATTTCTAAAATGAAACGCGGAGTATATATCATAAATACTGCTCGTGGAGAGTTGATTGATACTGATGCACTGGTTTGGGGTTTACAAGAGGGAATTATTGCTGGAGCGGGATTAGACGTATTAGAAGGTGAAAGACAACTAAAAGAAGAGGCTGAAGTTTTATCTTCCGATACAGAACAAAAACAAAGGAATTACAAAACACTTTTAGAAGATCATATTCTTATAGATATGCCAAATGTTATTGTTACCCCACATGTCGCCTTTTATTCTAAAGAAGCAGAAGAGGCTATTATCAAAACCACTATAGAAAATATCCAAGGTTTTATTAAAGGTCAGGAAATAAATTTAATAAAATAAAAATGAATGAGGGGTTAATAAAAAATTTTGATGAACTGGCAATAGATGAAAATCGTAAATTAATTCTTCAAGTCGTGGAAGCTGGTTTGGTGGCGATTAATACCCGTAACGTTGTTTTGAATTCTATTTCTTTACAGGATAGTCTTTTAGGGATTCAAAACCAAACTTTTAATTTGAATGAATTCAAAAATATAAAAATTATTGGAATTGGTAAGGCTTCTGGAGAAGCGACCCTGGCCTTAGAAGAGATTTTGAATAGTAAAATTACCGAAGGGGTAATTATTGGTTTAGACCAAATATCTTGTAAATATATTGAGACATTTGTCGGTACTCACCCACGTCCCTCAGAAGCTAATTTAGAAGCTGGTAAAAAAATATACGAATTATTAAGTAATTCCAAGGAAAGTGACCTTATTATTGTAATTGTTTCTGGGGGTGGTTCTGCTTTGCTTAATTATCCAGAAACTGAATATATTCAAGGAGTAAAATTGTATGATGCATTTTTAAAAACCGGTAAAACAATTAATGAAATTAATACTATTAGAAAACATATTTCATTATTAAAGGGTGGTGGTTTGGCAAAAATAGCTTATCCAGCAACAGTGGTAGGTTTAATTTTTTCAGATATTCCGGGAAATAATTTTGAAAATGTTGCTTCCGGTCCCACCTATAAAGATATTTCCACTATCACTGATGCTCAAAAAATTATTACTGAAAATAATTTAGGCGATTTTGAATTAATTGAAACACCCAAAGAAGATAAATATTTTGAAAAAGTGCATAATTTTGTTTTAGTTTCCAATGAAATTGCCATAAAAGCCATGGCAGAGAAAGTACAAAAACTAGGACTGTCTACAGATATTGTTTCTACTGAATTATTTGATAATACAACTGAGGTACTTAAAAAAATATTTTCTACTCGAAATAAAAATTCAAATAATTCAGTTGTCTTAGCGGCAGGAGAACCACGTATTGAAGTTAAAGATAAGAATGGAAAAGGGGGTCGCAACCTTCATTTAGGCTTGCAGGCCCTAGAAAACATCGACTCAAATTCAATTTTTATTTCTATCGCCTCCGACGGTATAGACAATAGTGATGTGGCTGGAGCAATAATTGATAAACATACTTTAGAAAAAACAAAGGAATTAGATTTAGATATTAATGACTATTTAAATCGCTTTGATTCATATTCTTTTTTTAATAAAATTGGAAACACTATTATGACCGGTCGTACAGGTTCCAATGTTTCTGATTTAATGATTTTATTAACGAAAAAATAATGGAAAATAAAATTACAAAAATAATAGCAGAAGAAATAAAGGATTCTCGCGGGAATCCTACAGTTAAAGTTACGGTTTTCAGTGGAGATATATCTGATAGCTTTTCCGTACCCTCGGGTGCAAGTACTGGCATTCATGAAGCTTGGGAATTAAGAGACCCCGAACCAGAGCAAGCTCGGTACGGGGCAGGTTTCGATGGTAAAGGGGTTAAAAAAGCAATAGATAATGTAAATAATATAATTGCCTCAGCGTTAATCGAGAAAGATATTTTAAATCAGAAAGAAATTGACAGAATCATGCTTGAATTGGACGGAACTCCAAATAAAAGCAAATTAGGTGGCAATGCAATTATTGGAGTAAGTATTGCTTGCGCTAAAACAGCAGCCAGGGTGTCAGAAGCAGAAGTATTTGAATATTTACGTACCTTAGCGGAAATAAAACCATCGCGTAGTGTTCCTTATTTATATATGAATTTAATTAATGGAGGGAAACACGCAAAAAATAATTTAGCTTTTCAGGAATATCATATTGTGCCTCACACCAATAATGCAAAAGAAGCAATAGAAATAGGAATTAAAATACAAAACACATTAAAAGAAATCATAATCAAGGATCTGGGTGCAGAATCGGTTGTTCTTGGAGATGAAGGGGGATTTGCACCCAAAATAACGGGAATTAAAAAACCTCTTGAGTATTTACAAGAAGCGATAAAACAAAATAATCTTACCGAAAAAGTCTGTCTGGCGCTGGACGTAGCAGCTTCTTCTTTTTTTCAAGAAGGTAGGTATGAGATAGACGGGAAAAGTGTTTCCAAAGAAGAATTAATGAATATTTACAATTCTTTGATTGATGAATTTGATTTACTTTCGATTGAAGATCCTTTTGAGGAAGAAGATTTTGAAAATTTTCAAAAATTAAAACAAGATGATTTTTATGTAGTTGGAGACGACTTAACTGTGACTAATTCTATGCTTCTCAAAAAAGCGATAAAAAATAACAGTATTGATGCTATAATAATTAAACCAAATCAAATAGGCACTTTAACTGAAACATTAGAAACAATGCGTTTGGCTAGAGAAAATAATATTGAATTGATTATTAGTCATCGAAGTGGAGAAACCATGGATAACTTTATTGCTGATTTGGCGTATGCTTTTGGATGTTTTGGCTTAAAATCTGGAGCTCCTACTAAATCAGAAAGAATGGTAAAATACGAAAGATTAATAAAAATTATAAATAATGAACAAACTTAGAAATATGACCGAAGAACAAAAAAGAAGTTTTATAAAATGGTACAGTGAAGTGGGAATTGCGGATGTGCCCAGCGTTGGTGGCAAAAATGCAGCTCTAGGGGAGATGTACTCTAATCTTGTGCCGATGGGGGTGAAAATCCCAGATGGTTTTGCTTTAACTGCTGATGCTTATCGCTATTTTTTCAAAACAACTGGCTTAGATGAAAGCATTAAAGAAATTTTAGCTGATTTAGATACTCACAATATTCATAACCTACAAGCTCGTGGTAAAAAAGTACGAGAAATAATCTTGAAAGCCAAATTACCTCAAGACCTGCAAGACGTTATTGCTCAAGCTTATCAAGAATTGGAAAATAAATATGGTAAAAACGCTGAAACAGCAGTGCGTTCTTCTGCTACGGCCGAAGATTTACCTGGGGCCTCTTTTGCTGGACAACAAGAAACATATCTAAATGTTCATGGTATAGATAATATTTTAACAGCGACTAAGAAATGTATCGCATCTCTTTTTACTGATCGAGCAATTTCCTATCGTGCGGACAAGGGCTTTTCTCATTTTGATACTGCTTTATCGGTTGGTATTCAATTAATGGTTCGTTCAGATTTATCTTCATCTGGTGTGGCCTTTACTATTGATACTGAAACAGGTTTTGATAAAGTTATAGTCATCAATGGTATTTATGGTCTAGGTGAGTTTATTGTTCAAGGAGAAGTAATTCCTGATGAATTTATTGTTTTCAAACCGGCTTTAGAAAATAATAATAAAAATCCTATTATCGGCAAAAACTTAGGTCAGAAAAATACTAAACTTGTTTATGCTAAACAGGGCACTAAAAGAGAAAAAGTTTCAACTCTAGAGCAACAGAAATTTTCCATTACCAATGAAGAGGTTGTGAAATTAGCCGAGTGGTGTTTGCAAATAGAGAAATATTTTTCAAAAAAACATAATCGTTATCAACCAATGGATATCGAGTGGGCGAAAGATGGTAAAACCGGTGAACTTTTTATTGTACAAGCTAGGCCCGAAACAGTTATTTCTAGTGAAGATAAGAATGTCTTGAAAGAATATAAATTAGAAAAGTCTGGCAGGGTATTAGTACAAGGTATTGCAGTGGGTTCTAAAATAGGTAGTGGTAAAGTTCGCATTTTACGTGATGCTAAAAATATTTCTTCTTTTCAAAAGGGAGAAGTATTGGTTACTGAGATTACTGATCCGGATTGGGAGCCGATTATGAAAATCGCGAGCGCTATTGTGACCGACAAAGGTGGCCGTACTTCTCATGCAGCTATCGTTTCACGTGAGTTGGGAATTCCTTGTATCGTGGGATCTAATAATGCAACTAAGGTCTTAAAAAATGAACAAGAGGTGACCGTAGATTCTTCTCTAGGTCAAGTGGGTAACGTTTATGAGGGGATTTTACCATTTCAAATAATTGAACATAAATTAGATCAAATACCCAAAATTGCAACAAAAATTATGGTCAATATTGGTTCCCCTGATGAAGCTTTTAAGCATCACCATTTACCAGCAGAAGGGGTCGGTTTGGGAAGATTGGAATTTATTATTGCTTCTCATATACGTATTCATCCAAATGCTTTAATAAATTACAAACAACTAAAAGAAGATAAAAAAAATCCAGTAGCGCAAAAATTGATAACAGAAATTGACAAACTCACCCCTAGTTACGATGATAAAAAACAGTTTTATATAGATGAGTTAGCTCTAGGTATTGCTAAAATTGGTGCGACTTTTTACCCTCATCCAGTTATTATTCGTTTTTCAGATTTCAAAACTAATGAATATCGTACTTTGGTGGGAGGTGAGATGTATGAACCACAGGAAGAAAATCCAATGCTGGGTTGGCGTGGAGCTTCTCGTTACTATGACCCGAAATTCAAAGATGCTTTTGGTTTAGAATGTAAGGCAATGAAAATAGTACGTGAAGATATGGGTCTTAATAATGTGGTGCCTATGATTCCATTTTGTCGGACACCGGAAGAGGGACAGAAGGTCATAGAAGTAATGAAAGAATATGGTTTGGACCGTGCCCAGGATGCTAGTTTAAAAATTTACGTAATGTGTGAAATTCCATCTAATATTCTTTTAGCAGATGAATTTTTAGAAATTTTTGATGGTATGTCTATTGGTTCTAATGATTTAACCCAGCTGACACTCGGACTGGATCGTGATTCTGGTATAGTTACTCATATCTCCAATGAAAATAATCCAGCAGTTAAAAAATTAGTAGCAGATATTATTCGTAAATGTAAGGAAAAAAATAAATATATCGGAATTTGTGGACAAGCACCATCGGATTATCCAGAATTTGCACAATTTTTAGTTCAAGAGGGGATAGAGAGTATGTCTCTTAATCCAGATACAGTTATTAAAATTATTATGTCTTTAGAGAATAAATAAAAATTATGAATACACTTGCACTCTCACAAACAATTTTTTACTTTACATCTTCTTTTGTGGTAATTATTGTTGGTATTTTACTCATCATCACTATCTATTACTTGATTTGCATTTTAAGAAATACTCGCAACATCTTTGATGATTTTAATTGGACTTATAAAAATATTAAAAAAATTGTAAAAAAATTTAATAGTTTTCTAAATAAAAAAAAGAAACGCTAAATTCTGTGCGGGATACGAGAATCGAACTCGTGTCTAATCCTTGGGAAGGACTCATTCTACCACTAAACTAATCCCGCCTTGATAAAATATAGCGTTATTTTAAATGCTTGACAAGTATGCTATAATGGAGATATTAGAAGATAATTTATAGAAAATTTATGAAGAATGTAACTATTTATTCGACTCCGACTTGTCACTTTTGTCACATGGCAAAAGCTTTTTTTAAGCAGAACAATATTGCTTATACCGAGCATGATGTGGCTTCTGATGTTGCTAAAAGACAAGAAATGTTAGAAAAAAGTGGCCAAATGGGTGTTCCAGTGATTATTATTGATAATGAAATTATAGTGGGTTTTAATCAACCTAAGATAGCTCAACTGTTAGGTCTTGGAGCTTAATTATAATTTGGTAGTAGGTATAGAAACTAAAAGCAATTAAATGATTGCTTTTAGTTTTTTGCTGGATGGAGTATTCTTTTCCTAGTTATGATATAATGTTCATATGTCTAAAACCAGTTTATCTTTACAAGAAATAAATAAAATACAAAATTTGAGAAAAACTGGACATACTTTATCTGAAATTAAAAATATAACCAAAAGGTCAAACGGAACTATTTCTAAATATATAAAAAATGTTTCTATTTTATTAAAATATCAAGAAATATGGAAAGTAAAAAGAGGAGGAAGCAAGGTTAGATCAGAACGTGAATGGAAGGAAGCAAAAGAAAAAGCCTCACAAATTATTAAAAATATTAGTTTTAAAGAAAGAATGTTGATTCTTTCTTGTTTGTATTGGGGAGAAGGTAATAAAACTGAATTGAATTTAATAAATAGCGATCCGGTAATGATTAAAGTAGTTTTATTTTGTTTAAAAGATTTAGGCGTTAAAAATAATGAATTAAAAATAAGCTTGAGATTATTTGAAGATATAGACAGAGATAAGGCGATTGTTTTTTGGTCAAGAGCATTATCCGTACAACCACATCTTATACAAAACATAAATATTATTAAGGGTAAAAAAGTAGGAAGATTGCAATATGGAATGTGTAGATTAAGGGTTAAAAAAGGAGGTCGGTATTTCAAATTAATCATAAGTATGATAAATTTTATTAAGTCAAATATATGATGGCCTTCGTAGTTCAATGGATAGAACGGCTCACTCCTAACGAGCTGATTCAGGTTCGACTCCTGACGAGGGCACCAAAATATTTTAATAGTTAAGATTGAAAATCATATTTTTTTGTGTTAAATTAGAACCATGGATTCGGAATCAAAGAAGTTGATAGAGGAAACTTTAGCTTTAGCTAAAGAAAACAATAAGATGTTGCACAAAGTGCGCAGGGTTCAAAAATTCTCTGCCTTTTGGCAGGGGCTGAAGATTTTAGTAATAGTTGGAGTCGCTTTCGGGTTGTTTTATTATATGGAACCTTATTTAAATAAAATATTAAATTTATATAATACTATATCCGGTGCGGAGCAAAAATTAAACAATAACGGTTATGTTTCTGATTTGTTGAATAAATTTGAAAATTAAAAACGCCTGGGTAGCTCAGTTGGTAGAGCATTCCCCTGAAGAGGGAAGGGTCCGCAGTTCGAACCTGCGCCCAGGCACAAAAAGCGTAATTCGTGACCAGAAATATTAGATAGATTTTACCTTAATGACGTTTTTCTTTTCTTTGTCTACTTTTTGTAGTTTTATAGTTAGCAGTCCATGTTTCTCTGTAGCCTCCACTTCTTCGGGTTCTATTTCTTGAGGAAGTAATATAGTCCGGGAAAATTTACCCCAATATAATTCCTTAGTAAAATAATTATCTTCATCTATATTTCTATTTTCGCCTCTTTTACCGCGAATGGTCACCATGTCTCGCGCAATAGTTAATTCTAAATCTTCTGGTTTTACTCCAGCTACCATAGCCTGTATGACAATGTCGCCATTAGTTTGATACACATCTACAGTTAATTCTGCCTCATCATTTTCTTCTTCTATCCAGTTTTGATTATTTTTCTTATCAAGCCTGGTTTCATTTTTTTCATTCATTTCTTCTTCCTCTTCTAGGTGTACTGAGCCAGTTAATTTCTCAAAAAAACTTCTTTTTTTATTTTCCATAAAATTATTATATTTTATTAATTGATAAATTCATTCTTCTTAGTTTTTCAAATACGAGCATAACAATAACAGCCCCGACCCATAAGAAAGCAAATACTTTCAAAAAATCGCTTCCTCCATTCTTTATTATAAAAAAATTAAAAGTACTATGCAAGGAAACAGCAAAAATTATTCCAATCAAAACATATAATTTCTTTTTAAAACTACTCATAAAAAAGGAGAGACCCATAGAAATACCTATTATTCCACTTGAGATGGTGTGCAGTAGAGTTGCGCCTAAAAATCGTAAGTGACCTGTAAGTAGGCCGACTACTGTATCGCCAACCTCTAGTGGTTTTAGTAAGAATAATGTATTTTCCAGAGCTGCGAAGCCTAAGGCTAAAGTAATAAGATAAATAGGCCAATCGGTTGGTTCGTCAACTTGATTAGTGCCGGAAATTACTAATAATATCATCAATAATTTCATTATCTCTTCAGTTCCTGCCCAAGCTATAAGCTCCCATTCGTATGGAAAAGAAAAACTTTGAATTATTTTTTGAATAGGTAAAACCAACAAAACAGTCAACATGCCCATAAAGAAAATTATAGTTAATAGAGTTTTTGGTTCAGGATTGCGGCGATCTTCTTTTAGCCAAAACCATAACCAAAAAATAGATGGTAGAATGCCCCCTATAAATGCTATTAACCAAATTTTCGGGTCGTTAATCATTAAAATTGGGCGGAACGTCCTGAGTTAAGGCGAAGGGCCATTTCTCTACTAATAATAAATTTTTATTTTCACCTGGCATCATGGACCAAATCTCTTCGGTGATAAAAGGCATAAATGGATGTAAGGCCTTCAGTAGGGTAGTAAGTTGAGATAAGAGTAAAGCTCGTGCGGAATCAGCGTTTTTATTTTCTAAAATCTTCTTTTTAGAACGTTCAATAATTATGTCCGCAAAAGTATGCCAGAAATAATGATAAAGTTTTTCAGCCACAATATAGAATTTATATTCATCCATCTCTTTTGTAATTTCTTTTATTAGATTCTTTAATTCTTCATCTGATTTTCTGTCTTCCTCATCATACACCGGCATTGTCTGTGTATTTAAATCTTTCGTATTGTCTAATACGAAACGAGTTGCGTTCCAAATCTTATTGGCGAATTTGCTATAACCACGGATTCTTTCTTCAGCAAGTGCAAGTGATGTACCGGGAGTATTTCCTATAACCATACCCATACGAAAAGCATCTGTGCCGTATTTTTCAGTGAAAGTAATTGGATCTAATACATTGCCTTTACTTTTACTCATCTTCTGACTTTTCGCATCAAGTACCATTCCATGTAAATAAACATCTTTAAAGGGTATTTCACCAGTTATATAAAGACCTAGCATAATCATGCGCGCTACCCAGAAGAAAATAATATCACCCGCAGTTTCCATTACATCGGTAGGGTAAAATGTTTTGAAGTCTCTATTGTCTGGATATCCCAAAGTAGCGAAAGGCCATTGACCTGAAGAAAACCAGGTATCAAAAGTATCATTATCTTGTTTTACTTCTCCACCGCAAGATTCACATTTTGTAATTTTATTTTCCAAATCAACCATACCGTGTTCGCATTTTACACAAATCTTAGCAGGTATTGGTATGCCCCAAACTATTTGTCTAGAGATATTCCAGTCCGTTATATTTTCTAACCAATATGTACTTATTTTCTGATAATGTTCTGGAATATAATTTATTTCTCTATTTTTAATTTTTTCTAATGCCTTTTCAGCCAATGGTTTCATTTTTATGAACCATTGATTTTTTATTTGAGGTTCAATAGTGGTTCCACATTTATAACAAGTTCGTATAACATGTTTATAGTCTCCATCAATTTTTTCTACTAATCCTTTATTTTGTAATTTTTCAACAATAAGAGCACGAGCTTTTTTTATATGTTGTCCGGCAAATTCTCCAGCGATAGGTAGAAGTTTACCATTCTCATCAATTATTTGTTCTTTATCTAACTTGTGTCTTTCCGCTATATCAAAGTCAGCATTATCATGCCAAGGAGTAATGGTCATTACCCCGGTTCCGAATTCCATATCTATAGCCTTATCTTTTATAATTGTCGCTGTTATGGGGCCATTTATCCATTCCAAATCTATTTTTTGACCATGTTGATACTCATTATATCTTTTATCATCTGGATGCATTACCACGTATTTATCACCGAATTTTGTTTCTGGACGGGAAGTGGTTATAATAAAAGGACCATATTTTAAATAATACAGATTCTCAACTCTTTCTTCGTCTTTTATTTCTAGGTCTGAAAAAGAGGTTTGATGTTTTGAACACCAAGATACTATTCTATTACCCCTATATATCAATTTGTCTTCACTCATTCTTTTGAATGTTTGATATACGGTTTTTACGATATCATCGTCTAGGGTAAATTTTTCACGTGACCAATCACAAGATGCACCCATTTTTTTTATTTGGTTTTTTATGTTTTTTGAATTTTCTAAAGTGAAATCTAAGATTTCTTTATAAAGCACATCTCTTTCCATGCCGAACCTTGTGCGTTCTTCTTTTTCTAATTTTTTTTCATAGACCACCTGGGTTTCAAAGCCAGCGTGATCTAATCCTGGGAGCCATAAGGTTCTATATCCTTGCATTCTTTTATAACGAATCATTATGTCCTCTATTGTCATTACCAATCCGTGTCCTGCATGAAGTAAGCCATTAGCATTTACTGGTGGCATCATTATTGTAAACGGTTTACCAAAGTTCGGATTAGTTTCAGGCGTATGCGCCCAAGGCGCACCAGCCTCGGGCTGGAAAAAACCAGACTCTTCCCAGAGTTTGTAAATTCTTTCTTCTGTATTTTTGGGATCATACGGCTTTAACAGCTTTTCATTCATAAATCAATAATATCATACAAAATAGGCTTTTTCTACTTAAGTTTAAGGTTTCCTTCAGCTTTGATTGAGTTGATTTCGGGAACTTTCTTTTTATTTTTTATATAGTTTAAATATCCAGCGATACCTATCATTATAGAATTATCCATTGTTAGTTCTTTTGGTGGAAAGAGTAATTTTACTTGCCCCGCCTTGGCGGTGGTATTTTTATTACTCATTTCTTTTATCAATCTTTTCATTTCATTTCTAAGATGATTATTGGCCGATACGCCACCAGCCACGATAAGTGTTTTTACCTTATATTTTTCTATTGCTTTTTTTGTTTTATAAGTTAAAGATTCTATAGCAGCATTCTCGAACTCCAGCGCAACAGCAGATTTTATTTTGTCATTTTGCAAAATGTTTGAATGTTCTTTAGATAAGTCGCGAATCAAGTACAGCACTGCTGTCTTTAGCCCGGAAAAAGAAAAATCAAAATTTTTAGAATGGAGCATGGGGCGAGGAAGAGAAAAATCAGGTATTCGCCCGGACCCAGCGCGCATATTCACCTGCTGGTGAATTGCTATGCTCGGCTCGTCAGCCTGCGCAATGCTTCCCTCGTGCGAATACCTGATTTTTCTTAATTTTTCTGCCAGTTTAGATATCTCCGGACCACCTGGATAGGGAAGTCCAAGCATACGGGCCACCTTGTCAAAAGCCTCGCCTACGGCATCATCTAATGTTTGCCCTATGATTTCATATTTTAGCCATTTTCTAGTCAATACGAGCTCGGTATGGCCTCCTGAGACCAACAGGGAGAGGATTGGCATTTTTAATTTTTTTATTTTGAATTTTCCAACACCTTTTCCAAAAACTGACAATATATGTCCCTCCATATGATTTACGGGCATTAAAGGAATATCCCACTTTTCTGCTAGTTCTTTAGCAAAAACAACACCTGACCAAAGTGATGGTTCTAGCCCAGGGCCAGAAGCAACAACAATAATATCTATTGAAGGGACATCCGATGTCCACTTGGACATCGGATGTCCAAGTGCTTCTTTTAAACTTTTTTCTAAAATAATCGGCAAATTTTTAATGTGTTCTCGTTTAGCCAGAGCAGGGAAGACGCCTCCGTGCGGGCGATGGATTTTAATTTGCGAATTAGAATTATTGGCTAAAATTTTAAAAGAAGCATTTTCTATACCTCCTTTAGCTTCAAAAATTGTTATTGCTGTATCGTCGCAAGAAGTCTCTATGCTTAATATTCTCATGTGCGCGATACAGGATTCGAACCTGTGGCCTACCCCACGTCAAGGGGTCGCTCTACCAACTGAGCTAACCGCGCATTTTTGCCTTAATTCTTTCCAGTGCTAAAATAAAGGCACCCATACGGAGATGAGTATTTGATTCTTTTGCTTTATCAAATATTTTACTGGAAGCATCTTCAAGTATTGGCTTTAATTTATTAAAAACCTCCTGTTCTGTCCATCTTTCGTTTTTTAAATTTTGGTCCCATTCAAAATACGACACTGTAACTCCGCCAGAATTCGCCAGTACGTCTGGTACAACCTGAACGCCTTTCTTGAAAAGTATTTCATCCGCCTCTGGAGTTACAGGTCCGTTTGCAAGTTCCAGAATCACTCGAGCTTTAATTTTGTCCGCATTTTTTTCAGTGATTTGATTTTCAAAAGCAGCAGGAATTAAAAGGTTGCATTCCAATTCTAGCAATTCTTCGTTAGTGATGCTTTTACTATTTTCAAAACCTGAAAGGAATCCAGTCGTCTTCTTATATTCTGTTAACTTTTTAATATCTAAACCATTTTCATTATAAATTCCACCTTTTGAATCAGAGATTGCTACCACAGTGTGTCCGTGTTCAGTAAATATTTGGGCAGCATTATTACCGACATTACCGAAACCTTGCACAGCGACTGTACACTTTTCAGGAAGTTTCATTTTTTCACGCAGAGCTTCAAAGACGTAGAAGCCACCGAGCCCCGTAGCGGCGCCACGACCTTCCGAGCCCCCGCTTTCTATGGGTTTGCCGGTGAAGGTTGCCTTCGTTTTGTCTCCGCTTATTTTTTCAAATTCGTCGGACATCCAAGCCATTATCTCCGGAGTAGTATTCACATCCGGCGCGGGCACGTCTTTGTGCGGGCCTAGGATATCCGCCATGCGCACGACCCAGCCACGAGAGAGTCGCTCTAGTTCACCCTTAGATAAATCTTTCGGATTTACAGTAACGCCACCCTTACCTCCGCCCATGGGAATATCAACAACAGCGCACTTGATTGCCATCCAAAAGGCGAGAGCCTTCACTTCATTTATCTCTGTATCTTGATGGTAGCGAATACCGCCTTTGTAGGGACCGAGAGCATTATTGTATTCTACGCGATAGCCCTCAAATATTTTCAAAGACCCATCATCCATTTCAACAGGAATAGATATTCTAATATCTCTATCGGGCACACTCATTTGCGCTAAAAATTCATCACCAAAATCTTTTATTTTGGAAATTTTTCCTAACTGCGTCATTGCGTTTTCAAATGGGTTTTTCATAGTGGCTAACTATTATACCGCAAGACTTTCAAGTATTTCAAGTTCTTGTTTACTGTTCGCACCTAATGCTTCTTTAGGTAAGATAGATATCATATTTGGTGGATTTCCCTCATTGAAGGTCATACTAACTAAGTCAGTTAAATAATATTCACCATGACTATTGTCATTCCCAAGCTTATTCAGCCGTGGCCATAGCCATTCGGCTTTGAAACAAAACATGGCCGGGTCTACTTCCAGTATTTCTAGTTCTTTTGGAGAAAGGTTTTTACCGTAAATAATTCCTTTCGGTATACCATTCTTATCTCTTGCTATTCTACCGAAAGAATAGAAAGCCTTTCGCCAGTCTTTAAAATCAGGGAGTCGGACTGTTCCCATAGTCATATCGTTTTTTTCCATTAGGTGACTTTTCAGAATTTTTTTAATAGAGTCTGCTTTAATGAAAGGCATGTCGCCATTAAGTACCATAATATTTTCTACTTTGTTTTCCAGAAATGGTTTAGTTACCAAAAGAGCGTGTCCAGTGCCAAGTTGTTCTTCTTGAACAACATAGTCATATCCTTCACCAAGTTCTTTCATTACTAGTTCACGTTCTTGTCCAACCACTATCACAGGACGTTCACAGATGCCGGATTTTTTTACTTCCTCCAGTAAGTGTTTTATCATTGGCCTGCCTCGTAGGGGCAACAACACTTTCGGCAACTCAGAATCCATTCGGGTTCCTTTACCACCCGCTAGTATTATAATTTTGATTTTATTCATAAGGGGATTATATAGAATTAACAATTTATTATCAATATATATTTTTTTATTGTATAATAATTTACATTATGACCCCCCCTACTAAAAAACCAAAAAGAGTAGTTATGGTTAGTGGGGGATTTGATCCGATTCATATTGGTCACGTTCGTCTATTTCAAGAAGCTAGAAAATTGGGTAATAAATTAATTGTTGTATTAAATAATGATCATTGGTTTAAAGTAAAAGGTAAACCTGTATTTATGCCTGATCGTGAACGAAAAGAAATTTTAGAAGCTCTGGAATGTGTAGATGAAGTAATTATTACAGGACATCGTGCTAAGACCAAAGACATTAGTGTGTGTAACGAATTACGTAAAATAAAACCGCATGTTTTTGCAAACGGTGGAGACAGGTTTGCTGATAATATTCCAGAATTTCAAGTTTGTCAGGACCTAGGTATTAAAATGGTTTTTAATGTTGGGCATGGGGGAAAAATTCGTAGTTCCTCTGAATTATTAAAAGAATATTTAACTAAACATCATCGACATTTTGCTATTTTGCCAAAACAGCAAAAAAGAAAAATAAAAAAATAAAATGTTACCACAGAAAAAAATAATCGCCTTTGACTTAGATGGAACTCTTACGGTCAGTAAATCTCCAATTACTGTCGAAATGGCAAATTTAATAAAAAAACTAACTACCCAAAAAATTGTGGTGATTATTAGTGGGGGTAGTTTTCGTCAGTTTGAAGCTCAATTTTTACCTCCTTTTTTAAACGATATTAATTTAGTTGATTCATTAAAAAATTTAATTTTATTACCCACTAGTGGTAGTCAGCGTTATGAATATGATTTAGAACAAAAAGTTTGGCGATGCACTGATAGTGTGAACATGACACCAGCCACTAAAAGTAAGGTAATCAATATTTTAAATGATGTTATTATTTCTGGGCTATATGATATTCCCCCTAATCCCAAAGGAAATATAGTTGAAGACCGAGGTACACAAATTTCTTTCTCTGCATTAGGTCAGCTGGCACCTATCACTGAAAAAAAACTTTGGGATCCAGAACATAAAAAAAGACAGAAAATTAAAATGGCACTAGAACCCCTAATGCCCGAAGTTAGTATTGTCATTGGTGGAACAACCACTTTGGATTTTTTACCAGCAGGATTTAATAAAGCTATCGGATTGAATAGATTATTACTCAAATTAAATTTAGACAAATCGGACATGGTTTTTGTTGGTGATGCACTTTTTCCAAGTGGAAATGATTACTCTGTGCAAGAAGCAGGTATTGAAACATTGTCTGTCAAAGGGCCCGAAGAAACGGCTCAAATTATCCAAAAATGGCTTGGATTAGAGGGGATTTAATTGTATAATAAAATGTAATGAAATCTCAAAGAAATATAAAAACTTTTACTATAACAAAACCATGGGGAAAGTTTGAGCAATTTACCCATAATGAAACAACGACAGTAAAAATTCTTTCAATTAAGCCCAATAGTTCTTTAAGTTTACAATATCATAATCAACGTGAGGAGTTGTGGTATATAATTTCAGGACATCCAATTCTAACTATTGGTGAAAAGAAAATAAATGCTCAGCCAGGCGAGGAGTTTATGATTAATGTTTTAGAAAAACATCGCATAGAAACAAAAGACGATGCTGTGCAAATTTTAGAAATAAGTTACGGGGATTTTGACGAAGAGGATATTATTAGAATAGAAGATAATTATGGACGCGCTTAAAAAGAAAAAAACAACAAAGAAAAAAGTTGGTAAAACTAAGAAAATTGTAAAAGTTAAAAAAACTTCTATTAGAAAAATTGCGCGTACAGTAAAGAAAAAAACTAGTGTTTCTTTAAAATTAAAAAAAGCTCCAAGTAATCCTATTATTGAACCTCGTTTATATCCTTGGGAATCAAAGGCCACATTTAACCCCGCAGCTTTTTTAGCTAACGGTAAAGTTCATCTGATTTATCGTGCGATAGGCGACAATGATTCTTCGGTACTCGGATATGCTTCTAGCCATGATGGTTACAGTATTGTAGAAAGATATCCATATCCGATTTATCGTCGAGCTGGTAATTTTAGTCGTCCAGATTTATCGGTGGCGCCGATTGATTATGTTTCCGGTGGGGGATGGAGTGGCGGTTGTGAAGACCCACGTCTAACACTTTTGGGCGATACGGTTTATATGCTTTATACTGCTTTTGATGGTTGGGGTTCTTTGCGTATTGCTTTAACTTCTATCAAGCTTTATGATTTTGAACGAGGAATGTGGAATTGGAAAAATCCGGTTTTAATTTCGCCACCTAATGAAATTCATAAAAATTGGGTTTTATTTCCGGAAAAAATAAATGGCAAATTTGCTATTTTACATAGTTTTTACCCCAATATTTTAATTGATTACTTTGATAGTTTGGATGAATTGGACGGCAAAAAATTTATCAAAAGTGATAACACTAGACCAGTAGACGTTACTAGGACTTGGGATAGCTGGTTTAGAGGAGTAGGCCCTTCACCTATTAAAACTAAATTAGGTTGGCTTATTTTATATCATGCTATGGACCACAAAAATCCCGATAGATATAAGATGGGAGCTTTAATTCTTGATTTTAACAATCCAACCAAAGTTCTGTATCGTTCCTCGTTTCCTATTTTAGAACCTGAAGAATATTATGAAAATAACGGATATAAATGGGGAGTGGTTTATTCTTGTGGGGCCGTGGTTAAAGAGGATGTTTTGTTTGTTTATTATGGTGGTGCAGATAAAGTTGTTGGGGTTGCCTACATAAAATTAAATGATTTACTTAATGATCTTCAGAAAAATGGAGCAGTAAAATTAAAAAAACAATCTACTAAAATTTAAAATTATTTATGTTTGTTGTAAAAAGATTAGACCACAATCCAATTCTTATTCCTGATAGAGATCATTACTGGGAAGCTTTTGCTACATTTAATATGAGCGTTGTGCAAAAAGATGATACCTTATATGGTGTTTATCGTGCTATTTCTGCAGTTGATAGATTGCGTACTCCACAACAAATTTCAACTATTGGTATTGGGCAAAGTAAAGATGGAGTACATTTTGAAGAACGCTCGTCTTTCATTGTCCCCCTAGAAGAATGGGAAAAATATGGTTGTGAAGACCCAAGAATTACTTTTTTTGAAGGCAAGTATTATATATTTTATACTGCTCTTTCTACTTACCCATTTGAAGCTAGTGGTATTAGGGTTGCGGTTGCGGTATCCGAAGATTTACAAAAAATTAAAGAACGTCATTTGGTCACGCCGTTTAATGCCAAAGCAATGACTCTTTTCCCGGAACGTGTGGATGGAAAAATTACAGTTGTCGTGTCAGTTGATACCGATAATCCTCCAGCTAAAATTGCTCTAGCTCAGTTTGATAAAATAGAAGAATTATGGAATTTAGAATTTTGGAATCAGTGGTATGCTAATATTGATCAACATATTATTGATTTAAAAAGATTTCCTTATGACCATATTGAAGTTGGTGCGCCACCAATTAAAACTGAGAATGGCTGGTTGCTTTTATATTCTCATATTCAAAATTATTTTCCCGCTCCCAGTAACCTAGATCGTATTTTTGGTATTGAAGCGATACTTTTAGATTTAAAAAATCCATTCAAAATTATTGGTCGTACTAAGGGCCCCTTGTTGGTTCCAGCGGAAGCTTGTGAGCTTTTTGGACACGTGCCTGATGTAATTTTTCCTAGTGGAGCAATTTTAAAAGGAGATACACTTTATATATATTATGGCGGAGCGGATACTACCACTTGTATGGCTTATGTTAATTTAGTCGATTTAATTTCAACCATGCGTCCAGAAACAAGTTCTCAATGGCATTTTCAACGTTTTTCAAAAAATCCAATTATTGAACCCAAGAAAGAGCATTCTTGGGAAGCCAAAGCCACTTTTAATCCAGCGGTTTTACGCATTCAAGATACCACTCATATCTTATATAGAACCCTTTCTGATGATAACACTTCTTATCTTGGCTATGCGTCCAGTAAAGATGGCATGAATATTACCGAACGTTTATCGGAGCCTGTTTATAGTCCAAGAGAAGATTTTGAATCAAAAAAAGTTTCTGGCGCTAATTCTGGCTGTGAAGATCCGCGTCTCACAAAAATAGATAAGAATATTTATATGTGCTACACCGCTTTTGATGGTATTGGTCCGCCTCGCGTAGCGATTACTTTTATTACCGAAAAAGATTTTTTGCAAAAAAATTGGAAGTGGGAGAAACCTATTTTAATTACTCCAGCTGGTTTTGATGATAAGGATACTTGTATTTTTCCGGAAAAAATAAACGGTCAATATTTTATTCTACATCGCATGGAAAACGAAATATGTGGAGATTATTTGCATTCTCTTGATTTTAAAACTGAGATTATTGATAAATGTATTCGCATTATGGGACCACGAACAAATACCTGGGACAGCGATAAGGTAGGAATTACAGCTCCTCCAATTAAAACAAAATATGGCTGGTTGCTTCTTTATCACGGTGTTTCCAAGAGTCATAGCACTTATCGTATTGGCGCGGTATTGTTAGATTTAGAAGACCCCGCAATAGTTTTGGCACGCACCACTGACCCAATATTTGAACCGGAAGAAATGTATGAAAAAGTTGGCATAGTCAATAACGTTGTTTTTCCTTGCGGAATGATTGAACAAGATGGTTTGCTCTATATTTACTACGGTGGAGCAGATACGGTAGTTGGGGTGGCGACTATTGAATTAAATATTTTACTTAAAGCTCTTACTCGAAATTTGTTATAATACTAAATATGGATTCGGAGGTCAGAAAATGTGTTTCCTGTAAAGTAGATTTCACAATAGAGTCTGATGATTTTGGATTTTATAAAAAAATAAATGTACCGCCACCGACTTTTTGCCCGGAATGCCGACTTGTCCGAAGACTGGCCTGGCGTAATGATTTATGTTTTTATAATCGCACCTGTGATTTGTGTGGTAAAAATATAGTTTCTTTATATCATAAAGACAAAAAACTAACAGTTTACTGCAATAAATGTTGGTGGAGCGATAAATGGGACCCCAAGAGCTATGGACGCGATATTGATTTCTCTCGGCCGTTCTTTGAACAATTTCGAGAATTGCAAAATAAAGTTCCCTTAATGGCTCTTTTTAATGATGACGGAGTAGGAAGTGTCAATTGTGAATATACTCAGAATGTCACCTTTGCTAGAAATTGTTATATGGTGGCAATGTCGTGGCATACCGAGGACATAATGTATTCCTATCATATTGATGGGCCCAATACTCGCGATGTGGTTGATTGTCTTGATTTATTTTACTATCTGCAATTTATTCATGATTCTATATTTTTAGAATATTGTTATAATTGTCGAAATTGTTATTATTCTACAGGATTAAATGATTGTATGTTTTGTTATGATTGCAAAGGGTGTTCTAATTGTTTCATGTGTGTAAATCTCCGACAGAAAAAATATTGTATTCTGAATAAACAATACACAAAAGAAGAATATGAAAAAATATTAGCAAGCTACCACCTGGATACTTACTCTGGCGTTGAACGAGCAAAGAAAGAATTTACCGAATTTATATTACAGCACCCACACCGCTTCGCCAACATAAGAAATAGTGTTAATTCTACTGGCACCTGTTTACTTAACTGTAGAAATATGAAAGATTCTTATTTTGCCATAGATTGCGAGAATGTGCGGTATTTGGTTCGTGGAACGCATATAAAAAATAGTCATGACCTTACACCCGGAGGCGAAACTACGGAATGTTACGAGGGTTTAACGACCGACCATGGCTATCGTGTATTATTTGCTATTTATTCTTTAAAGAATCAAGAAGCAAGCTATGTAGAAAATTGTCACTCATCAAAACACTTATTTGGATGCTCTGCTATCAAACACGGACAATATTGTATTTTGAATAAAGAATATTCCAAAGAAGAATATTTTAAATTGCGAGATAAATTAATAGAATATATGAAGGAGACAGGGGAGTACGGAGAGTTTTTTCCAGCATCAATGTCTAATTTCGGTTATAACGAAACAATGGCGCAAGAATATTTTCCGCTAACTAAAGAAGAGGCAATTAAAAAAGGTTTTAAATGGTGGGATGAGATACAGAAAACTACTGATAAAGGAACATTAAAAGATGAAGAAATTCCAGACTCTATAAATGACGTGGACGATTCTATTTTAAATGAAATATTGACTTGTGTTGAGTGTGGGAGAAATTATAAAATTGTGCAAAATGAACTAAACTTTTATCGCAAACATTCTATCCCCATACCTAGAAAATGTTTTTACTGTCGCAACAGTGAGCGCATAAAATTTGAAAATCCATTTAAGCTCTGGCACCGCACATGTATGAAGGATGGTTGCAAAAATGAATTTGAAACAAACTATGCCCCAGAGCGTCCAGAAATCGTCTACTGCGAGAGTTGCTATAACAAAGAAGTGTATTAAAGTTAAAAAGTTTATAAAGTAAGTAGAATAGAAAATATTAACCTAACATATATGTTAGACTAATAAAATTAAATTCTTAAGTTCCAAAGTTCGTTAGAATATTAGAATGTTAATTACTGATTATCAGTTTACTTTTTTACATGCTTGATAGCTAAAATAAGGATAATCACATAGAAGATTAATCCGTAGGCGCAGGTGGGCAGGCCTAGAGAATAATTGCTGGTGCCAGAGAGCAAGATATTAATTTCTGGAATTGTGAAATAGCCGGCGAAAAGTATACCCAAAAATGAAACCCAAGCAAGCGCTTTGGACATTTTGTGGTTAGGCACTTTCTTTAGAAGTCCAAGTAGAGCGACGATAAAAATTATTAAGAATAATCCAAAACCGAAATAACAAGCTGGATATCCTAGAAAATACGGACACGTCTCATTGAAGGCACAAGTTGCATTAAATAATTTAATAGAACTCAAATAACCAGAGAATAATAATCCAGCGAGACCTAAATAAAACATAATCTTGTTGTACATAAAAAGTTGAATGTTAATTTTAATATATTTATTATACCCTTTAAAAAGCCATAACCCTAAATATTAAATTAGATACTGCAACCTTTTTACCCTAAATACGTTATACTAAATAGATATCAAATGAATAAATCTGAAGAACGAGAATTAATTCAACAGGCAAAGAAGGACCCTGAGGCGTTTGGGGCTATTTTTGACGCTTATTATGACCAAATATTCGGCTATGTCCTTAAGCGAGTCGGTGATGTGCATTTAAGTCAAGATATTACCGCGGACACATTTTTTAAAGCATTAGATAGATTGTGGCAATTTCGATGGAGAAATATTTCCATACTAAGCTGGTTGTATCGGATTGCTACCAATGAAACTAATCAATATTTTCGTGGCGATAAAAAGAGGCTTTACTCCCTGGATAGGCTTCTAGAAGAAAATAACATTGAATTTCTGGGTGAAGTGGATATTATGGAGGAAATTATAAATCAAGAAAAAGAAATGGAACGAGCGGAGGATTGGATTAAGGTCAGAAAATTATTAAAAAATTTACCAGAAAAATATCAGGAAGTTGTCGCCTTGCGCTATTTTGAGGACAAAAAAATATCTGAAATTTCTGAGATTTTAGGCAAGAAAGAGGGGACCATTAAATCATTGCTTTCCAGGGCTATGGATAAAATGCAACTTTAATGCAACGAAAAGGAGCTTCAAGTATTGTATTATTAGGAAGTGAATATTAAGAGGGTCGGTCTTCCACAGAAAATAAACATTAAAACATTTATGAACCACAAAGAATCACAATTTCTAAAAATCAAAAAACCTGAAATCAGGCCGATTGAAAGTTATAAAAAACGTTTAAGAACGGCTTTGCTTTTGGCGCACGGAAATAGATCTAAGGTTCAAATGTTTTATCACATTATAATTAATTCAATACAAAATATGTCAATTATACAAAAAAGAACTGTGTTTGGTGTTGCTGTCTTAGCGGGCTTAGTGATAACGGCTGGAATTTTTGGTCCATCTGCCGCTTCCGTTGCTCATGCTGAGGCGCAAGAATTAGTAGGTAGAGCCTTTGCTCGGATTTCTAACTTAAGTGAAACGGAGCGAGCGGAGCTTGAACAAAAATTTGGTGAACGTGTTCAATTTCAAGGAAATGGACAAGGACCATTTATGGGTATGAATGACCTTGCTCCAGAAGAAATTGAAAAAATGCATGCTACCATTAAGGCATCTCTAGTTGACGCTTTAGCTGAGGCTCAAGCGGCGCCAGATTTGAAAATAATCAGCGCGGATGAAATGCCTACGCCTGGATTTGTTGGTAAAGCTGGACGAGCAGTAGGTCTCAAGATGAGACAAAATCAAACTCCGGAAGAAAAGCTAGCTAATTTGCCAGCTGACGTTCGTGAGCGCATTGAAGAGCACTCAGCTTTTCGAGAAGAGATGCAACCGGTTTCATTCTTAGTTTATACCAATAGTAACGGACAAGTTGTCTACTTAGGTGTAAATGCAGAAAATGAACCAGTGGCAAAATTCATCAAATCAGAAAATGGCTCGGTGCCCATAGCTCCAGGTCAAATGATGAAATATAAGGTGCAAAACAGGAACGCACAATAAAAATAATACCCAAATATTATTTTCTCAAAAGCCCCCTCCGGGGGCTTTTGATTTCGGACGTCCAACGTCCGACGAGGTGATTTTACTATAATTTATTTTAATAAATGAGGAAAAATATTTTTCACGACGAAATGGAAAGCATCTCCAAATTGTTTTGGATTTGTTTTTAATGCATTCTTTAGTTCATCTTCTGTAAAGTATTTATAACTGTCCGATTCATGATTTAAAATCGGCTTGGTATCAGAATATATTTTATATAAAATAAAAAGATGGTTTTCTTTTCTTCCTATTACTTCTCTATTGAAAATCCCTTGACCAATATATTCAAATTTAAAATCTTCTGTAAGTCCAAGTTCTTCGCTAGCCTCTCTTTTTAGAGCATTATTTTCATTTTCACCAGAAGCAATATGACCCCCAACGGGAGACACATATTGTCCAGCATCTTGTCTGTCTTTTGCCTGAAGTACCATTAACCAACGACCTTGAGAATCTATAACTTCCGACACTACACATTTATGAAGAAGCCCACTTGCATGAGCTTCTCGCTTAGTTACAACTTTCAAAACTTTTCCATTTTCGTCTATTACGTCTACTAGTTCATCTTGCGACATTTATTTATTATATCATGTAGCTTTGGACATCCAACGTCCGAATAACATATTATTTCATAAACATTCCACCAACTCTCGAAATTAGCTTTTTTACCAATTCTTTTGATAGCCCGGTGGTACTATCAAAACCACCTTCTATACGATCAATATAATTTTTTAAAATTGGGTCATGTATTGAGAACCCTCCAGCCCCACTTAAAGCTAGACCACTTTTTATATGGCCATCAATGATTTCTTTTGATAAGGGCTTAAAATATATTTTGGATGTTTGTAATCCGCTAGCCCTTTTACCATTTTCAGTATTTACAACAACTACAGCGCCAATAGTTTCTGGGTGAACATTGGCGTAACTTTGCAAAAATTCTCTTGCTTCTTTTTCGTCAACAGGCTTTTCTCTTATTTTATTTTCATATAAAACAACTTGATCAGAACAAATTAAAATAGCCGGTTCTTTTATTCTTGAAACCAGGGTATCGGCTTTGGCATTTGCTATCGCCATTACTAAGTCGCTAGGTTGGTCAAATTTAATAGCTTTCTCGTCAATATCTGGTGACATAATCTCAAAAGTAAATCTGAATTCTTGAGCAAGTTCATGCATTATTAATTTTCTTCCAACCGACGAGGACCCAAGAATGATTTTCATAATTTAATTATAACCTTTTTATAATTTCCGTGTAAATCCGTTATTTGACTAGGCAAGACCTAGTCGAAAGACTTTTTTGCAATTAAATGTAAAAATGTTATTATATTTTGCACTGGTTTTATTGTATAATAGTTAGGACATCGGGTTTTCGAAAACCCAAAATTGACGAAATAATTAAATACAAGTAAAGTTAAGTTCTTAACCGGCCCCATCGTCTAACGGTTAGGACATCGGGTTTTCAATCCGGTAATCAGGGTTCGATTCCCTGTGGGGTCACAAAACACACAAAGCAAATAAACTGCTTTATTTGCGAGTGTTTTGTGAAGGCACAGGCCTATCCCGCAAGCTTGCGGGAAGCCGAGCCGGGGTCGCGAACACTTACGTAGATTACGAGCAAAGCGAAGTAATATACTTAGTGATTTGTGACCACATTGCTATTGTGCACAAAGTGCTCCATATTTGAGTGGCGACGAAGAATTATTTGTAGCCACAAATTTGTGAAGACGGAAGTATGTTTTTCTAGCAAGAAAAACAACTGAGTCTGGGGCTGGAAAATTTGCGAGTGACGACGAGCAAATTATTGTGGCTCACATCGCTTTTGTGCACAAAGTGCTCCCATATCTGAGTGACGACGAAGAATTATTCGTAGTCATAAAGTGAAGACTATTGTGACCACATAAACTTTGCGTGCGAAACGTTCAAAATTTGATATAATTTAACCATGGAAAACGAGCAACCATCAATTAAAAGAATTTGGGAGAAAGTAAGGTATTTTTTGTTTATTTTATTTTTTGGGTTTTTATATGGGTTATTTTTTGCAACTTTATTAGGAATATTTCTTCAATTGATTCTAAAAATAAACATTTCGGAATCTAGTAACCTTCATCGTCTTCTATTCCTTTTCTGGGGCATAGGTACAATAGGATGGCATCTTTACCTGAAAAATAAAGACGCTTAGTTGATTCTACGCTTTATTTATCTAACTTAAAATAGCACTTTAAAAGTGATGTATTTAGTAAATTTAGCAAATTTATTTTTTAGGTCTTAAAACTGAGAAATAAAACTAAAAAACAAAAATCTCAAAAGATATACTTTTTATTTATATTTGATAGACTTTAAGTATATGGAGAGTATTAAAGAATTACAAAAAGAAATCAATAATAATAATTTTCCAGTTTCTTCTATACTTAGAAAGGCTAAAATCATTGCTTCGAAACTAGAACAAAAAGATTTTTTAAATTGGATTGACAAAGAGTTGGGTGGATATTCTTCTGAGGAAAAAGTACCTGAATACCGCATAGTTAGAGGAATTCCTCAGGGATATAACCCATATATAGGCTGGATTCCATATCTCATTAATAACCCTGAAAACCAAGAATTAATATCAAAGAGAGGTGTGAAGCAATCTATTAGAGAGCTTGAAGAAGTTTTAAAGAATAGTAAAAACACTTTAATGATGAAGTATCCTGCAAGTATAGAAAAAACCCTACGAGAAGGTATAAGCCATGATGTTGATTTACGCCTATTGATTGATAAAGCAAGTGTTTCTGGAATTTTAGAACATATTAGAAACAACATACTAGATTGGACAATTAAACTAGGGGAGGCAGGTATATCAAAAGAATCTGAGGAATTTTCAACAAGGGATATTAAGGAAGCTGAGGACATAAAACCTAAATTTGAAATTCAGCACATAGAAAATTTTACTGGTAATATAGGTGAAAACAATAAATTTGAATCTGGCTCTTTAGTTCCAGTTGAAACTTTTTGGAATAAATTCTTCTGGTATGTAATTATAGCATTAGGAGTTGTTATAACAGGAAATGTTTTAAGTACATTGATTTTAAAAGAACTTTTTAATATTGGTTAAATTTTTTATATATATTGTGGAAACAAAAACAATAAAAAAGACCGTGTTGTCTAGAGTAGAAAAAAGTATTTTTCTTAGAGTTATAGAACATGGACTTAATTTCCCAGATGGATTTAAATATGACGAGTTTATAAATGGAATTACCATAAAAGGATGGGAAAGAAAAATTGTTGATAAATATTTAGAGTATGCCTATTTAAATAATTATAGATCTACAACAAATTCCTATGTTGGTTACGCTGAGACCCCATTTTTTATGGTTGAAAGAGCCAACACTTCATCTTTTATGTCCAACGACCATGTGTACATCATAAGTTATGATGCAAACTTTAAATATATTGATTATCAAGAATTAAAATTTGCTAGAGAAACAGCAAAGGAAGCAAAAACCTTTTCTAAAGTAGCAATTGGAATATCTATAGCTGCTTTCCTTGCTTCAATTTTGGTGCCAATGATTATAGCTAAATACTTTATCCAAACAGTTGAATTAGGCAATCTCCAATTTAACTCACTGCAATCACTATTTAATGAAAAACAAAAATAAAAAACATGCTCAATCAGTCCGAGGAAAACTTCATAGAGGGTGATGTGTTCAGGTTTTTCTATAATAACGATCTAGTGAAATCTTTATCTAATAATATGTCAGAAAAGAATGATGCTATTTTATTCTTTAGGTTTTTTAGGGCTGGAATTACCGGACAGACCTTATACGACGAAAGTCTTTTGAAAATGAAGGAATTAGATAGAATAGCCTTAGAACATTTAGGATGTTTGTGTGAATTATATATATTTTATTTAAGATCAATTTATGATCACTTATTAAAATTTATTAAAAAGCACTCAAAAGAAGATTTGCCTAGAAGTTTTAATGAGTTTCTTAAAAAAGTTAAAAACGACAAATATGTAGGGGTTTCTAAAGAATTTAAAAAAATGGTAAGCGGAACAGGGTTTTCTTTTGAAGAGTTGAGAAATTTGAGAGATTCAATAAAAGAAAAATTTTCTGTTGTATTCCCTTATATTAACGAGGAAGGCAAAATTTTTATAAAAGTAGAAGTATATGGAAGAGATAAAAAACAGAAGAAAACTATTGACGAAGAACTTTCCTTCTTTGTTTACAGACAAGCTATGAGTATTTGGTATTTGACTATATTGATTAGCGAAGAAATAGGTTTGACAGAAAAAAATATTCTAAAAATATAAGTTTGTTTTTATCTGCCTGACTATTTAAATACCATTAAGGGTATGAATAAAAGATTTGTCTTTTTGTAAATCATTGTATTTTAAGGGTTTTTCAAAATTAGAAATTATCCTATCTAATTCCTCAAAGAACTTTACATAGGGTTTTGAGTCAGGTATCATTAGGGTCACAAATCTTGAATTTTTTATTTAAATATGGTATAAAGCGGGTGGCAGGTTCTATGAACCCTTAGCAGGAGGTGGCGATATGATCGTCATTTTTGATCCTCGAGTCGAGCAACAAAACCTACAGCCGTGTCCCGACTGCGGGCGTATGACCCACCACGACCCCGAGAAGGGGTGTGTGGTGTGTGTCGGGGAGGTGCAGTTGCCTTCCTCAACTCCGCTCGTGCTCGAGCCGATTCATCCGCGCGAGAACAAGGTCGCCTAGGCGACCAAGGGAAAAGGGGAACATCAACGGCGGGGGCGTCTTCTTTAGACGTCACCGCCGTTCCTTTTTATATTTAAAAATTTTCCAATAAAAAAGCTCCGCGGACTGCAGAAGCAAGTCTTTGGAGCAAGCACGATTGATTTTTGCCCCCGCCGGTCCGTTGCCGGCTAGGGGGTTATGGGGAGTGATTCAAAGAAACTGCAACAAAATTACAGTCAACCCGATCCATGCTACAGAGGGGATGACGACTCCTCCAACCTGGGCCAGGTCGGGGTTTCTCAGCTTAAGACCACGGGGTCTCTTCTCAGCGAAGAGATGATCCATGACCCATACCCTTGCCCAGAGCAAGAAGGTGAATGATGCTGCGGTGAATGGCCATACCCAGGATTCCCACTTACCTCCTGCAAAGAGAAGCAGGGAAGTGAAGTGGGCCACCACTATCAGGAATCCAAAGGGGATGGCGAAGTCAAAAAAAATATTCTCGGCTTCCCCCCATGCGTTTCTGATGTGGTAAGGCCTTACTAGGCGTGACAGTCTCACGTGGACCTCCTTTTTGAAAAGGACACAAAGATGGAAAATAATAATTCCACTAACTAATGTTATTATTACATAAATACTTATTTTGTCAATTTAGTATTAAATTTAAAATTTATTCTTCACTAGCGTCCAAATGCCGGTGAATGCATCTTTGGCGCGGATGTGTTTGCCGTCTTGGAAGGTGCGGGGGGTGTAAGTTATTGGAATTTCTTTTATTGGGATTTTTCGTCGAAGTAATTTAGCGGTAATTTCCGCTTCTATTTCAAAGCCATCAGAAGTTAATTCTAGGGATTGTAAAATGTTAGTTGGAATAATTTTATAACAAGTATAAATATCAAAAAGATTAGAACCATATAGCATGTTGCATATAGCAGACAGCAGAGCATTACCAAGTTTGTTTAAAAAATAACCCTGTTTTCTGTCTCGTTTACCGTAGACCACTTCTCCTTTTTTAGTTTCCTCAAAAAGTTTTCTAAGTATTTCTGGATGATATTCTAAATCAGCATCTTGAATAGCGGTAAATTCTCCTTTAGCATTGATAAATCCATTACGCAAAGCAAAACCCTTGCCGTGATTTTCAGGTAGAGTAATATATAATATTCCGGACCGAGCATCGCATAATTCATGAGTTTTATCTGTTGAGCCGTCATTAACCACAATAATCTCACAAGTAATATCTTGAAACGCTTGCTCTACAGAGTCTATAACTCTTAAGATAGTTTTCTCTTCATTGTAGACGGGGATGATGATTGAAAGCATAGTTTTATTATTGCACAGAAAATAAACTTTTTGGTAATTCGTATTTTTTAATTAGCTCGGCATTTTGTTCATTTCGTTGTAAGAAAACAATAGTGTAATTATCCACAAACACTGGTGCCCAAGCCGGGTCGCTAATTCTAGCTATCATAAATTTCTGCGCCCAGGGGGTCAGGTCGTGACGATAGAAATAAATAGCATTAAAGTTCCATTTTTTTAATTCCGTGTTCCAAACACTATCTTCATCCTGTATGGGCACATATTCGTCTTTGAAAAAAGAGACTGGATAGCCTTCTGGGCGATTGTCTATGAACACTTTTTCTTTCGGATATAAATGAAAAATTAAATAACCACCGATATCATAATTAGAGAAAATTGGTCCTTGCATATTTTCTTTTTTGAAAAAATCCGCGGAAGCGTTGACTTCCGACATTAAGCCCACACCCCAATTTGCCCTCCAGGGTAAGACAGAATTAAAATTAATCAATATTGAAATAAAAATAAACAAGGAAATGAAAATTGAAGCGGTGATACGTGTTTCTAGTTTTTTGGGTTCTAATGTTTGGTTGTATAAAATATATGCATAATTTAAAAATATTGGAATAAGTATTAAGCCGTAAAGAGTTAGGTGTCTAATGCCTAAGAAAGCTAGAATTCCGAAAGTGACAGAGGTAATAAATAAAGCTATTGGAAACTCACCTTTACTTTTCCGAAAGGTAAAAATTCCTCCAATAATTAGTAACAACGATGATAGTGTCCACCATAGAAAGTTGGGATTATGGATACCGTAATTAATTAAAAAGGGGATAGACTGATTTTCTGCCACTAGATAACCGTAATTTTTAAATACAATAAAAGGATAAATTACTCCGTAGAATCCGTAAGGATTGATACAGATAGCCAAGATGGTCACTCCGAGAACAGTCGCCAGGGTTTTACTTTTTAAAAAATCTTTACGAATTAACGTTTCTAACAAAAACATTCCAATTATAAATGGCACAAAAATAAAATAAATATGAGTATTTGCAAAAAGAAGAGAGATGACAGGAATAAACCACAGCCACTTTTCCCTGAGTTCACTTCTGGCGTAGCGATATAAAAGAAAGACAATAATAGCTAAAAATAAATAACTTATGCCTTCTGGACGTATTTCGGTGCGTTCGGCGATGAGTGGAATTAGAAAAAGCACAATCGGAAAGGAAACAAAAAGCGGAAGTTTGTTGCGCCAAAGATTAAATAAAATTAAGCTGGCTAAAATTATTAAACCACCATAAAATAGCGATAATCCAGCAAAACCGAAAATACTAAAAATAAAATACAATAAAATTCCGCTACCCCAGTGGTGATTCACAAAAGGGAAGTCGGGGTGAGTGTAAGAGAAGAAATTTGTATGCAGAAGGGTGTCTCGGGATATGTTGAAGCTTTCAGCATTTATTAAAACTTTGCCATTCATAATATGGCGACCTAAATCAGCGGTGGTTAAATTGATTTGCTGAAATATAAACAAAGATAATAGAAAAATGAAAAATATTGAGGAAATAAAATATGACCGATTCATTATTCTGTTATTATACTAAATAACTTTCCTTTTGGTATATAATATATTAGTTTTTAGATATGGAGGGTTGGCAGAATGGTAATGCACCACTTTCGAAAAGTGGCGGGCGCAAGCCCTTACAGGTTCGAGTCCTGTACCCTCCGCTGACTATTAACTTGACAGAAAGTTTTGTTGTGATATAATTGTAGGTGGAAAGTGATCGTGATGCGGAACCCGTACCAGACATGGAGGGTACCATGCACACTAACATTCAAATTCAAACCACCGATTCGGCTCGTTTTGGGCCGGTTGGGAACATGATCATGTGGGGAATCGTGATTGCCCTCTTGATCATTATGTATGGAATTGGTTTGCGGATTGTCTACAACGCAGATCCCGTTCCAGACATCATGCCAACCTCAGAAGAGATTCGTCATAGGTTGTAACCTGGCGAATCTCATATCCATCTGGCCCCCCGCGCTTTAATAGGCGGGGGCCTAGATATTTCTAAACTAAGAGCGTATTAATAATACGTTTTTTATTTTGTATGAATCGCTAAATAAATATCTTCTAAGGCACGAACAGCGTCACCGGCGGCGATGTTGTTTTGGTGATAGAGTACATCGGTGCAATCGCCGGCCGCCCAAATACCAGGCACTTCTGTTTTTTGAGTTTTGGGGTCAATAATAATTCTACCTATTTTATCAAGCGGTAGAATATCTTTCACAAAATCGGTATTAGGAATCTGTCCAATTTCCGCGAAAATTCCAGCCACTTTTAATTCTTTTTCTTCACCGGTTTTTGTATCTTTATATATCAAACCCTCCACAAATTTTTCACCTTTGATTTCCAAAATCTGCGCGTTGGTTATCGTAGACATTTTTGGATTTTTTAAAACTTTTTCTACGGTAATTTTGTCAGCTCGAAAAGTTTCACTACGATTTATTAAAGTCACAGATTTACAATATGCGAGTAATTGAGCAGCAGTTTCAAAGCCAGCATTACCTCCACCTATAACCGCTACATCCATATCCGAAAAAAGTGGTCCATCACAAGAGGCACAATAGGTGAGGCCCTTGTGTTCCAAGCGGTCGGCATTTTTAGCTTCTATTTTTCTTCTAGAACTACCACTAGCAATCAAAACTGTTTTAGTTTCAAATTTTTCATTGTTTTCTATTGTTACCAGAAATCCGTTGGCGTGCTTTTCAATATGATTTACCCTATTGCCTTCTTTTATTTCCAAGGTAGATTTTGGATTTTCTGCACTCTTAGCATTAGCTAATACGTGTTTTTTAAAATTTTCCGCCAATTCATTACCGGAAAGGGAAGGTGTCCCAATCCAGTTATATATTTGCTCAGATACCACAGATTGTCCGCCCCATTCTGAGGTAATAAAAAGGGTGTTTAATTTTTTACGAGCGGCATATACTGAGGCAGCTGCGCCAGCAGGTCCACCGCCGATAATGATTAAATCGTAAGTCATAGAATTATATTGTATCAGATTATTCAAGAATGTAATAATTCTAGGGTACGGATATTTTTCTACTGAAAAATTCCTCGTGTTCACGCCAGTCGCGCTCACAAGCCCCTATAATCATTACATTCTTTTCTAATTAATTACTTCTTACGACGGAGAAATGCTGGGACAGCACTCCAGTCATCGCCATCATCTTCAATGATTATTTCTTCTTCTTTCTTCTTTTCTGATTTTTTCATAAAGTCGCTGGTGCCGACTGTTCCGTTTTGAATAGTATTGTGTATTTCTTTTTTAGCTTGAGCCGCATTTTCTTCTTTTAAAATAGTGCCATTGTTGCCTGAGAAAAGGTTTTTGCGAGGCATTTCTCCAGAAAAGCTACTTGCAATAACCGTGACCTTTAGTTCACCCTTTTTTAATTTTTCATCTCGAATAGTACCGAAGATTACTTTTGCATCTTTGTCGATTGATTCAGTGATTATTTTTGCCGCTTCTTGGATTTCATGAATAGTGATATCGTCTCCGCCAGAAATTGCAAAAAGTACTCCTTTTGCGCCATTAATAGCAACTTCTAATAGGGGAGAATTAATAGCTTGTAGAGCAGCCTTTTCAGCACGCTTATCACCAGAAGCTAGTCCAATACCCATCAAAGCGCTACCCGCATCTGCCATAATCGCTCGGATATCTGCAAAATCAACATTAATAATACCTGGAGTGGTTATTAGATCAGAGATACCTTCTACTGCTTCACGCAAAACATTGTCGCAACGAGCAAAAGCGTCACTAAAATTAGTATTTTTGTCTGCTAATTGAATTAGCTTATCATTTGGGATAGTAATAATGGCATCTACCTCTTTAGCTAGGTCTTCTATGCCTTTTTCTGCTATTTTCATACGATGAGTACCTTCAAAGAAGAATGGCTTAGTGGTTACCGCGACGGTGAGTATACCTTGTTCTTTAGCCGCGCGAGCTACAATTGGTGCGGCACCAGTTCCAGTACCTCCTCCCATGCCACAAGCAATGAAAATCATATCAGAACCCTTGATGATATCTTGAATTTCAGATTTAGTTTCTTCGGCTGCTTTCTTTCCAATTTCTGGATTCATCCCTGCACCCAAGCCCTTGGTTAAGTTTTTACCAATGTGAATTTTTTTCTCAGCGAGTGAGTGATGGAGATCTTGGGTGTCAGTATTCATACAAATGAAAGATACTCCTTTCACTTTTTGATTGATCATATGATTAATCGCATTTTTCCCCGATCCACCTATTCCGATGACCATAATACGAGCGAAACTTTCTATTGCTTGATTTAATTTTGGCATAACATTGATTTACCCCGCCTGAGCGTGGGTTTAATTAAGATTTAGCTTATATGAAAATATACTAGCACCAAAGCTAAAAAAAGCAAAATTTTGCTTTTTTTAATAAAATTACCAAAATATTACATTAGTTTAATTCTCTAAGGCATTAGCTGTTTTAAGCTTGATTTTAAGGTTCTTTTTATATCCTTAAAGAATCCATTAATGGATCCTCCAGAATTATTTTCCTCGTTTTTTAAAGCAATAAGTAGTCCGAGAACAGTAAAGTAGGCAGGGTCTCTTAGCTTGGTTTTTGTATTACCAAAAATATCAGTTGTGCCGACCTCAGAGGGAAGTCTGAGTATTGACTTGGACAATTCGGACAAAGAAGAAGTGTTTGCTCCACCTCCAATGAATATAATTCCAGCTGGTAAAAGTTCTGATCTTTTTATTTTCTTTAAATAATTTTCTATCAATTCGAAAATGTCGGACAGGCGCGCTTCAATTATTTCATCCAATCTTTTTTGAGAATATTCTTCGATAATACTTCCTAATTTTAATCCTTCGGCTGTTTCAATCGGTATTTTCATTCCAAGCGCTATATCGTTGGTTATGTCTGATCCACCAATAGAAAAAGTGTGCATTGCGGTTAATATTCCATTTTCAAATACCGAGATAGATACTTTCTCTGCTCCAATATCTACCAAAGCTCCACCCACTATTTTTTGTTTATCAGACAGGGCGATATAACTACCAGCTACTCCAGATGGAATTACATCAATAACTTCTACTCCCACTTCTGCCAAGACTGCTAGAAGGTCTTCTAGGTGTTGCATAGAATAAGTGACAAAAAGTGCTTTTGCTTCAAGCTTATTTCCACGCATACCCTCTAATCTACCTAATACTTCTTGCCCATCTAATTTATAAGACAAAGGAACTACCTGGATTACCTTTTTATTATTTAAATTTAAGCTATCTTCACACTCATCCAGTATTTTATTTATATCTAAACCAGTCACTTCGCCGTCTGCTTTAGTGATTATTGAGGTACCGGAACCGATTTCGCTTTTTAGGGTTACTCCCGAGAGAGCTAAGACTGCTCGTTTGATTTTTATATTACTTCCTTTCTCTGCATTTGCAATAGCCTGCTTGACCGAAGAAACTGTTTCATCAATATTCACCACATAGCCATGTCGCATGCCGAGAGTTGGACTTTCACCCGCACCAATTATCTTAGGATTTTTTTCTCCCTTTCCGAACTCCCCGACTATGACTCTGGTCATAGCGGATCCTATGTCTATTCCGATAGAAATATTTCTGATCATACTTTTCTTCTGCTCTATTCATTTTACTACTATGTTGCATTCCTTTCAAATGGAGCATACCGTGGATAACTAAAAATCCAAGAAGTTCTCTGTAATTTTTGTTAAAATTTTTTTCCTTATTTTTTGCTTCAACTTCTATTAAACTAGGACACAGGACTATTTCACCTTCACTTTTTGAAATTGTAAAAGACAAAACATTTGTTGCCTTATCTTTTTTTCTATAAGTTTTATTAATTTTACGAGAAGTTTTTTTATCTACGAAAGCTAAAGACAGGGAATAGTTTTTTCCTAAAATATCGTTTTTAATAGCTAGAAAAGGCAGTACCGGAATCCTTTTTTTTGTTTTATTAGCGATAGCAAAGTTATCTTGCATTATATCTATTTCCAGATATTTTACCGAGCTTTTTTAACCTTTCAATTTCTTCTTTCTTTTGGAGTCTTTTTAGGGCGCTTTTTTTTATTGTTAGCTTGGATTCTTTTCTTTTATTGTAGCGTGAGTTTTTTACTTTACGAATAATGCCTGATTCTTGAATTCTACGAGAAAAACGACGCACTACACTTGCGTTGTTTTCATTTGGATTTTTTTTCACTTCAATTATTACTTTTGCAGTCATAGAGTAAAGATTATCATAAAAAAAATTTATAGCAAGTTACTACTTTTAAATTGACTTTTCGGGTTAAAAAGCTAATATATTTATATGGATAAAAAAGGTAATTACATAACTAAAGAAAAAAAGAAACAATTTGAAATTGAACTTGCAGACCTAAAGGGTCCTAAAAGAAAAGAAATATTAGAAAGTTTAGCTTATGCGAAATCGTTAGGTGATTTATCTGAGAATGCTGAATATCATCAAGCTCGAGAGGATCAAGGTAGACTGGAAGCTAGAATTAAGAAAATTGAGCAAATACTTCAATCCGCAGAGGTTGTCTCAGGTGGCGGTGGAGATATTATCCAGGTTGGTTCAAAAGTGGTGGTGCAAAAAGAGAGCGAGAAAGAGCGAAAGACTTATACTATAGTAGGTTCCGAAGAAGCCAATATGGCTTTGGGTAAAATTTCTAATAAATCACCGTTTGGTGAAGCTATGTTTGGCAAAAAGAAGGGAGATAAAATTTCTTTTCAAGCTCCAAGTGGGGTAGCATATTACAAAATAATAGATGTATCTTAATCACCGCCACGGCGGGATAAACAATGTCTTCAATTGATGAGATAAGAGATATTAGAATAAAAAAATTAGAACTACTTAAAAAAGCTGGACTGAATCCGTATCCCGCACATTCTAATCGAGAGCTTTCTTTAAAAGAGGCGGTTGATGATTTTGATTCTTTGGAAAAAAGCGGAGAACAAAAGTGGCTAGCTGGACGAGTTATGTCTCTGCGAGGACAGGGAGCGATTATTTTTATTACTTTGTATGATGGCACAGCAAACTTCCAAGGGCTCTTGAAAAAGGATGTTTTGGGTGATAAAAAATTTGATTTATGGAATGAAGTTATTGATATTGGTGACTTTGTAGAAATACGAGGTAAATTTTTTGTTACCAAAAGAGGAGAAAAAACTTTAGAAATCATTAATTGGAATATTTTATCCAAGAGTTTAAGACCTCTACCTGAGAAGTGGCACGGATTACAAGATGTTGAAGAGCGTTTTCGTAAACGTTATTTAGATATTTTAATGAATCCAGAGATTAAGGAACTTTTTGAAAAGAAGGTAAAATTTTGGGAATCAATGCGTAATTTTCTTAGAAAAGAAAATTTTCTGGAAGTTGAAACGCCAACCTTGGAAATTACAACTGGTGGGGCCGAAGCTCGACCTTTCAAAACTCATCATAATGATTTTGATATTGATGTGTATATGAGAATTTCAGTGGGTGAACTTTGGCAGAAAAGATTAATGGCCGGGGGATTCCCAAGAACTTTTGAAATCGGACGAGTTTATCGCAATGAAGGTTCTAGTCCGGAGCACACTCAAGAGTTTACCAATATGGAATTTTATGCAGCTTATATGAATTTAGATGAAGGTAAAAGGTTGGTCAGAGATCTATATATCACTATTGCCCGGGAAGTTTTTGGTAAAACAGATTTTGAAACCCGCGGACATAAATTTGACTTGGCGGATGAATGGTTTGAAATAGATTATTGTGCAGAAATTAAAAAGCAAACAGGCGTTGACATTCTAGAAGATGAAGAAGAAGTAATGGAAAAAGTGCTTAAAAAGTTGGGCGTGGAGTTCCAAGGAAAAAATAGAGAAAGAATGACTGATGCACTTTGGAAGTATTGTCGGAAGAAAATTTCTGGTCCAGCTTATTTAGTCAATCATCCGAAGCTTGTTGCCCCGCTTTCTAAAGAACATCCGACCGATAATCGTAAAACAGAAATGTTCCAAGTAATTATTGCTGGCAGTGAAATAGGTCGTGCACACACTGAACTCAATGACCCAATTGACCAGAAGAAAAGATTTAATGAGCAAAGTAAGTTACTAGCAGAAGGGGACGACGAAGCAATGATGCCGGATGATGAATTTGTAGAAATGCTTGAATATGGTATGCCACCGAACTTCGGTTTTGGTTTCGGAGAAAGATTCTTCTCTTTTTTAGTCGATAAACCACTTAGGGAAACTCAACTCTTTCCATTAATGAAGCCGAAAGAATAACAATGTTAGTTAAAAAACCACCCTAAAAGGGTGGTTTTTTAACTAAATAAGTTATCCACAGCTTGGCTTTGGCTATATTTTTAGTATTGCTTTATAATGTTAACTAAGTGGGAAAAAGTGGGAAAAGTGTTAATAAAATTAATGAACGAAGTGAATTGAATTTTATTAACCCCGTTAAATGATTTTTGTTTAGCAAAAATCAAAATCATAAAGATTTTATTTAACGGGGTGAAGATTTTCTAATCGCCTTGCTCAAGAAAATCAATCATGTTAATTGGAGAATACATACATACCATAGATACGAAAAACCGAGTTTCTTTGCCGGCGAAATTTCGCAAGGAAATGGGTAAGAAAATTATTATCACTTCTGGGCTTGATTCCTGTCTGTTCATTTTCACAATTAAAGAATGGGAAAAAGTTTCCAACCGACTCGGAAGTTCTGCAACAGATTTATCTTTTCTTTCTGCAGACCAAAGAATTTTTAACCGAAATATGTTCGGTCAAGCAAGTGATGTTGAGGTAGACAGTATTGGTAGAATTTTAATTCCTGATTACTTGAAAGAAAAAATAAAAATTTCTGGCAAAGTCGCATTGATTGGCGTGCAAGATAGAGTGGAAGTTTGGAACGATAAAGCTTGGGCAAACTTTAAAAAGGTTGCCGAGAAGCAAGCTGAAGGTTTAGCAGAGAAATTGAGTAAGGAGGGGAAAGCCTTGAAAACATAATTTTTGGGGACGGATTAAAAATCCAAAAAAAGTTCTTGGCCTCTAGCCATGAAATCCCCAAAAATTATGTTTGCAGAGAAAAGAAACAAAATGAACAGCATACATAAGACAGTTCTTTTAAATGAAACAATAGACGGTCTGTTTACCTCCAAAAAAGTGGGGAACGGCAAAAATCTTGTTGTCTTGGATGCTACTTTTGGTGGCGGTGGGCATTCCAGATTACTTTGTGAAAAGTATCCTGGAATAAAAATTATTGCCCTAGACCAAGACCAGGAAACCCTAAATAGGGCTCAGGATAAATTTTCTGGTTGTAACTTAGTTTTTAGTAATGCCAATTTCAGAAATTTAGATACTGTGTTATCTGAAAAGGGAATTAAAGCAGTTGATGGAATCATTATGGATTTAGGGCTTAGCTCAGACCAGCTGGAAAATTCAGGACGCGGATTTTCTTTTTTGAAGAATGAACCACTTTTGATGACCATGAAAACCAATCCAACTCTCCAAGATTTAACAGCTCGTGAAATTGTTAATAATTGGGCTGAAGAAAATATCGCTACCATTATTTATGGTTATGGTGAAGAGAGATTTTCAAAGAGAATTGCCAGGGGAATTGTAGAGGCTAGACACGACCAGAAGATAGAAACGACTTTTGATTTAGTGAAAATCATTGAACAAGCAGTACCCGGAGCTTACCGACGAGGACGTATCCATTGCGCTACTAAGACATTTCAGGCATTACGGATAGCGGTGAATGATGAATTAGTGGCCTTATCTGAAGCTTTAAAGAAGGGGTTTAAGGTACTTAAGATGAATGGGCGAATGGCGGTAATAAGTTTTCATAGTTTAGAAGATCGTATTATTAAAAGATTTTATAAAAATAAAGAAAAGGAAGGGGAAGCCAAATTAATAAATAAGAAAATAATTACAGCTAGCGCTGAAGAAATAAAAGAAAATCCCAGAGCTCGAAGTGCGAAGTTAAGAATTTTATCCCGACTATGAGTCGAGGACCCCGCCGAAGGCGGTGGGAAAAAATTTAAAATAATATGAAGCAAGCAAGTTTAAAATTTAAAAGATATATGAGCAACGTCAACATTATTGACAACTCTAATTTAGAGCATCATATTTTGCATACATTGTTGATGTCTTTTGGTGTGTTGGCCCTTATGTATATATTAATTTTAGGTAACATGGTTTTCAATATTGTAGAACGTCGTTCACTGGAAAAAGAAATGCTTTCTTTATCTAGTGAAGTAGGCGACCTTGGTCTTACTTACTTGGCTCTTTCCAATAAGGTGGATTTACAATTTTCTTACTCGCTTGGTTTCAAAGAAATAAAACCTAAATACGCTACTCGTCAAGCGCTTGGACTCGGTTCGTCTTCTCTAAGTGCAAAACTGGACAATGAAATCTAGTTTTCTTTTTAGAACCAAAATCCTGCTATTTTTGATAATCTCTTTTTCTCTTGTGCTGATGCTCAAACTTTTTTATGTGCAAATAGTGCATAGTAGTACTTATTCAGATAAAGCAGACCGACAATATGTCACTCCATCAGATAATCTTTTTGAACGAGGTACTATTTTTTTTACTCGTAAAGATGGACAATTAGTATCCGCAGCTTTACAGACAACTGGTTTTAAGCTCGCTATTAACCCTTCTAAGATAGTTGATGCAGAAGATGTTTATAATAATTTATTTAGTGTGATCGATCTTAATTATGATGAATTTATTACGAAAAGTAGTAAAACCGGTGACCCTTATGAAGAAGTTGCTACTCGTTTATCCAAAGAAGAAGCGGATGCGATATCTGCGCTCAAGATTTCCGCAACACAAATAGTCAAAGAGAAATGGCGTTTTTATCCTGGAGAAAATTTAGCTGCACATGCTTTAGGTTTCGTGGCTTACAAGGGAGATGAATTAGCCGGGCGATATGGCATAGAAAGACAATATAACAAAGAGCTAACTCGTTCTAACAACAATCCCTATATGAATTTCTTTGCAGAAGTTTTTTCTAATATTAATCAAACCCTTTTTGATAAAGAAAATAGAGAAGGGGACATTGTAACGACCATAGAACCAGCCGTGCAAGGTTTTTTGGAGACAAAAATGGAAGCAGTTAGAGAATTGTATCAAGTTGATTCTATCGGAGGAATTATTATGAATCCCCAAGATGGTTCTTTGTACGCCCTTTCGGTGAAGCCCGATTTTAATCTGAATGATTTTTCTAAAGAAAAAAAGGTTTCTATTTTCTCCAATCCTTTAGTGGAAAATGTATTTGAATTTGGTTCAGTGGTTAAACCACTTGTTATGGCCGCAGCTTTAAATGAAGGTGTAGTTACTCCGGAAACAACTTATAACGACCAAGGTTCTGTAATTGTAGAAAAAAAAGAGATATTTAACTTTGACAAAGAGGGTCGCGGAGTGGTCAATATGCAAGAAGTTTTAAATCAATCACTTAATACGGGAATGGTTTTTGTGGAGCAAAAACTCGGCACGGACAACTTACGAGATTATTTATTAGCTTATGGTATAAAAGAAAAAACAGGCATAGATCTACCAAATGAAACCAGTGGATTAGTTTCTAATTTGAATAGTCCTCGCGAAATAGAATACGCCAATGCTGCTTTCGGACAAGGTATTGCTCTAACTCCAGTTGAGCTGGTTCGTGCTCTAGCTAGTTTATCAAATGGCGGAAAGTTGGTTGTACCTCACCTAGTGCGAGAAATAAAATACAAAGATGGTACTTCTAAAAAATTTAATTATGAAACCATCCCTACAAAAATAACAGAAGAGACTGGCGATATTATTACCAGTATGCTAGTCACTGTTATGGATAAAGCACTTAAAGGAGGTAATGGAAAAATAGATCATTATAGTGTGGCAGTAAAAACGGGAACTGCTCAGGTTGCTAATGAAAAAGACGGGGGTTATTATAAAGATAGACATACTCATTCTTTTTTTGGATATTTCCCGGCCTATGATCCGCAGTTTATTGTGTTTTTGTATGCAATAAATCCGAAAGGAGTAGAATATGCGGCGACCACTTGGTCTGACCCATTTTTAGACATTACTAAATTTTTATTAAATTATTATGAAATTCCTCCAGATAGATAATTATGAAAGAAGTTTTTAAAAAAGTTATATATTTTATTTTACGCAACGAGTCCAAGTTGGTTTTATGGAAATATAAACCAAAGATTATTGCTATTACCGGTTCAATTGGTAAAACTTCCACTAAAGATGCGGTTTATGCTGTTTTTTCTAAAATTACTTATGTTCGTAAAAGTGAGAAAAGTTATAACAGTGAGATTGGCTTACCATTAACTATTTTAGGTTGTCCCAACGGTTGGAATAATCCCATCAATTGGTTTAAAAATATTATTCGTGGTTTGTGGCTTTTCTTATATCCTCACAAATATCCCAAATGGCTTATTTTAGAAGTAGGTGTAGGTAAAATGGGTGATATGAAAAAGACCGCACTTTGGCTGAAGACCGATGTTGTGATTATTACTGCCATTGGTGAGACTCCAGCTCATATTGAATTTTTTAATTCTAAAAAACAGTTAATTGAAGAGAAAAGCGCCTTAATAAAAACTCTTAAGAAAGATGGCTTGTTGGTGTTAAATGGAGATGATGAAGCGGTTGCGGAGATGAAAAGCAAAACTAAAAGTCATACCCTAACCTTTGGTTTTACCGAGGGTGTAGATTTGGTTGGTTCTGCTTTAAATATTTCCTATAACGAACATGACATACCTGAGGGAATAGTTTTTAGAGTGGATGCGGAGGGTAGTAGTTTGCCTATATTTATTGAGGGAGTTTTTGGCACTAATCATGTCTATGCTTCAATGGCAGCCCTAGCTGTTGTTTATGGTTTTAAATTAAATACTATTGATGCGGTGGGTGCATTAAAGAATTATGAAGCCCCTCCTGGCCGAATGCGATTACTTATTGGTATCAATAATTCTTTAATTATTGATGATACTTATAATTCTTCGCCTTTTGCTTGCGAAAGCGCACTTAAAACTTTAAATGAAATAAAAGGTGGACGAAAGATTGCTGTTTTAGGAGATATGTTGGAACTTGGTAAGCATACAATTGATGCTCATAAAAATATTGGTCACATCGCCAAAGAAAATGCAGATGTGTTGGTTGTGGTTGGACCACGAGCGATAGATATTAAAAATGGCGCAATGGAAAGCAGGATGGCTAAGAAAAATATTTTTGAATTTTTAAATTCCAGTGAAGCAGGGGAGTTTATGAAAATTTTTATTCAACCAAATGATTTGATTTTAATAAAAGGTTCGCAAGGTATGCGTATGGAGCGAGTAGTAGAAGCAATACTTTTGGATAAAAATAATAAAGAAAAACTTTTAGTTAGACAGGAAAAAGAGTGGCAAAAAAGATAAAAATATTTTTCCACAGGTTGTTCTTGCATGGTTTTTTAATATGTGGTTATACTAAATAATCCTCTCGGGCCTTGGCGATGGTCAAGCTACCCAGGGGGTGTATCGTTCCTCCAGCGGAGGTTCGCATGCGTCGCTTCAATTTCCACCTCCACTCCGCGCGGGTGGCCAGGAAGCGGTCGGCTTTCACTTCGGTGTTGGCTCGTCCACCTGATCTGTGACGCAGGGACGTCGTGACCTTGGTTAGGTCTTGTGACGTGACGGAGGCATCATCTCAACATCGGCTCTCCGACCAAGAGCCATCACCTAAAAGTCCTGCAGGTGTAGAACTTGCTAAGCGCCGAATAGAGCCCAACAACAAGAGGGCTGAAGGGTTCAACAACCCAGGAAAAATCCACGTCGCCTAGGCAACAGATCTACTCTGAGAGGAACATCCAGGGGCTCGCACGACACACCAATCGTTGCGGCCCCTGTTCTCTTTTTTATAAAAATGTTATATTTTGCTAAATGGCCCCATCGTCTAACGGTTAGGACATGTCCTTCTCAAGGATAAAATCAGAGTTCGATTCTCTGTGGGGTCACAAATTGACAAAAGGTTAAAAATTAATTATAATATATAAAATAAGCGCCCTTTTTTATTACTTCTAGGAGGAAACATGTTTAGGAAGCGTTGGACCTTTAAGGTCGATGGCTCCTTCGGTCTTTTCCGTAGCCCTGATGGAGAGGCACGGGGACCGTTTTGTCGCTCTAAGAACGAGGCCATACTGGCAATGAGGCAGAAAATTAATGGAGGCCTCATTCCCAGGGAAGAGAGTGAGTCTTTGTTTCGACAGATCTCTCGGTCGAAGCTTCCGGAAGAGATTCAGCTCTAATCTAACCTGCGCCTTGGTGCAGGAAAATGGGGCAAACCGGTCGGTTTGCCCCATTTTTTCGTTTTCAACTTCATGACCCTGAAGCGGGGGTACCCTCTTCTTAATCCTAATCATCGTTTTTAGGTTTATCTAAAATTGGTGTACTGTCAAGTTTTAAAGAAGATTCACTCGAATTTATTTTTTCTATTATTCTTGTTAATGCTCTATCTCTTGTTCCAGCAACAGCTTCATATTCTTTATCTGCAGATTTAATTTTCTTTCCCAAATCATCCAGAGCTTTACTAAATTTTGAATACTCATTTTGAAATACTTTTATATGTGAGATTATTTGGTGTAAATCTTTTTGGTATTTAAAATTATCATATGACTGTTGCACCATTCTTAAAATTGCAGTAAAGCTGAAGGGTCCGCACATTACCACTTTACTTTTCATTGCATTCCTCCAAACATCATCAAATCTTTCGTATATAAAACTAAAAATCATTTCATTTGGAATAAACATAATAACAAAATCGACAGTGTTCTCTTCTGGGTTAATGTAATCTCTAGTTGTTACTTCTTTCACTTTATTCTTTATGGCAGTTTTAAACTCAGAAATATATTGTTTCTGTTGTTCTTTATCTTCAGTTTCCTGAAACTTTTGAAGTGCTTGAAAAGGAAATTTCACATCAATATTTATTTTTACGCCGTCTGGCAGGAATACTGTAAAATCTGGCTTATTTCCCCCAGCCAACTGTTCCTGAGATGAATAATTTTGACCTTTAACAAATCCTGCCATTTTTAATAAGTCTTCGGCGACCTCTTGTCCAAAATTACCTCTTAGCTGATTATTTGACAACACTTTTCTGAGATTATCTGCTGAAACTTGCAAGGATTCAGTTATGTTTTTATGTTGTTCTATCACAGTTTTTAAATCTGAAAATTCTTTTATTCTATCTTTATCACTGTCTATTAATCGATTTTGGCTATCCCTTACTTCTTTTCTCATATTTTCAACTGCCCGTTCAATCAAATCTTTTTTTGATTGTATTGATTGCTCATTTAATTTCAGTTTAGATTCAACATTTTCATTGATTCTGTCTCGCTCATCTTTCATTAGATTTTTTATATCATCCAAACTAATATTACTTTGTAGTTTTTTGCGTTCAAAAATGAAATAGACAATTATCCCTCCACCAACAATTCCTAAAATTATAAAAAGTAAATTTTCCATATGTTTAGTATTTTAACATTTCTATTTAAATTAAAAAACCACCAGAGGAGCATGACACTTTCCGGTGGAATAACTCATATTGTTTTACAGGCGGGGGCCTATGAGATGACCCCCGCCTGACGTCAGAGAGGGTATTCATGGTTCTGGATGCTTACCAGTACCCGTATCCTCTGTAGGAAGATCTGAACTGCCGCTCTTCTTCTTCCTTCTTCTTGCGTTGCGACGCTAGCTCTGCCAGAACCCGGTTGTCCTCCTCTCTTCTTCTCTGGTGAACCTGAACCACATTGATGCCGAGACGGATTGCTTCTTGTTGGTCAGTGATCTTCTTCTGCCTCTTTGTCTCTTTCTTTCGAGCTGTTGCTTGAAGTTGATTCGGGGTAGCCCGTCGTTTAAGTGGACGAGAACGACGAGAACGACGTGGAAGAGTCTGATCCATCTGAGTTGGTCGTGACATTTTAGTTTTTCTCCGATTAAGGAAAAATACACAATCAGCGAAATGAGCAATCTTTTTTTAAATTACCATATATAGAATATTTGTCAAAAAAGATAAAAAGTAATTTTTTATTTCTCTAAATAATGTTTAAGCACATAGATTCAATCTTCATATTTAAATTACTTAACTATACCGGTCGGAAAAGTTAGGTAATTTGGTTAAAAATATATATAATATTGACATATGGGAATTTTAGAAAAAGAAGTGAAAATTAAAGATAGGCGTAAGAATATTCAAAAAATTATTTTAAGCACAATTTATTCTGCTGGGATTTTAGGTGTAGCGGTGGTCGCTCCAAACGTTTTATCTGCTATTAAAAAACTAGAAGGATCTTTCAAAAGAAAAAAGAATTTAAAGTATACAATAAATAACTCATTTACACGTCTGAGAGAAAAAGGATTCATTGAAATAGTTGAAATAAATGGAAAGAAAGTTGCTCGTATTACTTCTAAAGGAGAAAGTAAGCTAGATTTTCTTGATAAACACAATTTTAAATTAAAGATTCCCAAGAAATGGGATGGCCGTTGGCGCGTGGTTATTTTTGACATAAAAGAATCCAGAAGTAAAATACGATTCCTTTTAAGAAAAACACTTTCTCAAATTGGTTTTATACGGCTTCAAAATAGTGTTTGGCTTTACCCATATGACTGTGAGGACTTAATTTCTTTATTAAAGGCAGATTTTAAAATAGGAAAAGATGTTTTGTATATGATAGTGGAAAAATTGGAAAACGATTGGCATTTACGCAAAACATTTAAATTACCTAACTCTGCCGGTCGAAAAACTTAGGTAATTAATATCAATATTTTAACAATTATTTCTCTAAATAATGTTTAAGTGTATGAATCCAGTCTTCATCGATTCCGTCACCATTTAATTTTTGCTCTAAAAGCCAAGCTAAATAACCTCGATCAATTTTCACTATATCTTCTAATCTTTTGCCGTTGTATTTTCCAAATTTGAAAGTATGAAAAATTGATGGATGAGAAGATATTTCTATCATTCTTTCTATCGCTTGTTCATTATTTATTTTTTTCCCGACGTTTGCAGTCGGGGTCCCGACCCCTTCGGGCGTCGGGGCTGTCATTAATTTATTTTTCAATCGTTCAAATAAAGCTTCTAACACCAACACATCTCCCAATGCATCATGAGCTGTACCATCTACTTCAATGCCCAGTAGGTAACGTAAGTACTGCAAATTGTACTTCTCAATTTTTTCTTCTGGATCCAGATATCGGGCGACGCGCAAAGTGCAAATGAAATTTTTAGGCTTGATTCCTTCTTTTTCAATCATAATCAAGTCAAAGGGTGCATTGTGTGCTATCACTACACTATTTTCATCTTCAAAAAGTTTTTTTATTTTTTCAAAATCTTTACTGTTTTTAAAAGTTTCTTTATCCGCCACCATTTTATTGGTAATATGATGTACTGCGGAAGCTTCTGGTGGAATAGTTTTTTCTGGTTTATATAAGGCATTAAATTCTTCGCCATCAGTCTTGTAAGCAAGTTGAATAAGGAAATCACTTTCAGTGTTTCCCGTAGTCTCGGTATCAAAAAATATAAGCTTTTTCATATATATCATTTTATCATATTTCTGATATAATGAGGCAATATGATGTTACATGAACAAATAAAAAAAGGAATAAAAGACGCAATGATGCAAAAAGACGCTGTTCTTTTGAAAACTTTGCGTGGGATGGTTTCAGCTTTTACTAATGAATTAGTGGCTAAAAATCGCAAACCAGACGAATTACTCGCTGATGAGGATGTTTTAGTCGTGATTAGTCGTTTAGCTAAACAACGCAAAGATTCTATTGAGCAATTTAAAAAAGGTAATCGCGAAGATTTAGTCAAAGAAGAAGAGGCGGAGTTAGCTATTTTAGAAACTTATTTACCAAAAATGATGGACCGTAACGAAGTTGAAAAAATAGCATCTATGAAAAAAAGCGAATTAGGAATTGATGACGCGACTAAAAAAGGAATGTTAATGTCTGCTCTAATGAAAGATTTAAAAGGTAAAGCTGATGGTTCGGTAGTTAAAGAAGTGGTAGATTCTCTTTTTTAAAAATGACAAATGGAATTAAAAAATTAATTACTCACAATGGCACCTTTCACGCGGATGATATTTTCGCCTGTGCGACGTTGTCTTTAATGCTTGAAAAAGAAGGTGCTGATTTTGAAGTTATTCGTACTCGAGACGAAGAAGTAATTAAAACAGGGGATTATGTTTTTGATGTGGGGGAAGCATACGATGCAGATAAAAATAAGTTTGACCATCATCAGCCTGGAGGCGCTGGGAAAAGAGAAAATGGTATTGAGTATTCTTCGATAGGTCTGGTTTGGAAAAAATTTGGAATAGAGCTTTGTGAAAATCAAAAAGTTGTTGATTTTGTAGATAAGAAGTTAATTATGCCCATTGATGCAGGAGATAATGGAATTAATTTATTTACCAATACAACCGAAGTTACTCCATATTTATTACAACAGATTTTCTTTGCCATACAACCAACCTGGAAAGAAGAAACAGATGAAGACAAGGCATTTATGCAATCTGTAGAAATTGCTAAAGTGATTTTATCTAGGGAAATAATACAGGCGCAAGATGCTATCTTTGCGGAAGAAACAATAATCTCTGTTTACAACAATGCAGAAGATAAAAGAATAATTGTTTTTGACAAGCATTATCCTTTTGAAAATATTTTACCTGATTTTCCAGAACCAATTTTTGCAATTTATCAACGCAAAGCCGACAATTCATGGGGTATCAGAACAGTCGCCAAAATTAAGGGAGCTTTTGATAATAGAAAAGATTTTCCCAAAGCTTGGGCGGGGCTTCGAGATGCAGAATTACAGAAAATAACTGGTGTTTCAGATGCAGTATTTTGCCATCGTGCTTTATTTTTAGTAGTAGCTAAATCTAAAGAAGGAGCTATCGCATTAGCCAAGTTGGCCTTACAAGATAACCTAACGCCTAGTGCCTAAATAGCCTAGTACCTATTCAAATGGCATTTATTGATGAAATAACAATTGAAGCCGAAGCTGGCCGAGGTGGTGACGGTGTTGTCCGTTGGCGTCAAGAAAAATTTATCCCAAAAGGCGGACCTGCTGGTGGCGATGGTGGTCGCGGAGGCGATTTTTATATTAAAGCAGTCCGAGATATAAATATTTTAGCTAGATATAAAGCTAAGAAAAGTTTTAGCGCTGGGCGTGGTGAAGATGGGAAAAATAAAAGCCTACACGGTAAAAGTGGCGAGGATTTCTTTTTAGAATTACCCATTGGCTCTATTGTTACCAATCTAGAAACAGAAGAAAAATGGCAACTAAATACTCCAGACGAACAGTTTATGATTTTGAAGGGTGGCTATGGTGGTTTTGGTAACGAACATTTTAAAAGTTCCACTAACACTACCCCCAAAGAATGGCACCCTGGAGAAGAAGGAGAAAAGGGGCGTTTTCATATTGAGCTGGAACTTTTTGCTGACATTGGATTAGTTGGTTTACCCAACGCTGGAAAATCTTCCTTATTAAATGCTTTAACCAACGCTGAGGCTAAGGTTGGAGAATATGCTTTTACCACCCTGGACCCCAATTTGGGCGATTTTTACGGCTTTATTATTGCGGATATCCCGGGCATAATTGAAGGTGCTTCAGAAGGTAAAGGTTTGGGGGTGAAATTTCTTCGTCACATTAAGCGGACAAAAATGTTGGCGCATTTAGTGTCTTTTGACCCCGAAGCAGAGCAAACTCGCTACGGGGCAAGAAATCTATCAATGATGAACAAATACAAAGAGGTGAGAAAAGAATTAATTCAATATGATAAAAAATTAAATTTACAAAATGATAAACTTTCCGAAAAAGAAGAAATAATTATTTTAACCAAAATAGATACCGTGTCAGATGATAAGGTTATCGATAAGGCCGTTAAGGCTTTCGAGAAACTTGATAAGAAAGTTTTCCTTTTAACTTTATATGATGATAAAATAGTAAAAGAACTTAGAGATAATTTAGTTAAAATATTAGAGGAAAAATGAGTAAATATTATTACACTATTGGATTAGAGGTACACGCCGAGTTGTCTACTAAAACAAAGATGTTTTGTGCTTGCAAGAACGACCCCGATGAAAAAAACCCAAATGTAAATATCTGTCCCGTATGTATGGCTCATCCGGGAGCCTTGCCGGTTATAAATAAACAAGCTATTGAACATGTTATAAAAGTTGGTTTGGCTGTCGATGGCACCATTGCTGATTTTACGGAATTTGATCGTAAAAATTATTTTTATCCTGATATTCCAAAAGGTTATCAGATTTCTCAATATAAATATCCGATAGTTTCTGGTGGGCATTTAGCCGATTTTGATATTACTCGAGTACACCTAGAAGAAGATACTGCAAATAATAAACATTTTGAAGGAGACACTTCGACTTCGCTCAGTGCAGGTTTTTCTTTGATTGATTTCAATCGCGCTGGGGTGCCTTTGATGGAATTAGTAACCGAGCCTCATACCTTTGAAAGCATAGAAGATACGGCTAAGAATGCTACAAAATTTGCTAAAGAATTCCAGTTAGTACTTTTGTATTTAGGAGTTTCTGAGGCCAATATGGAGAAAGGGGAAATGCGAGTGGAAGCCAATATTTCTGTTTCAACTGACAAGAATAAATTTGGTACAAAAGTTGAAGTAAAAAATCTAAATTCATTTAGAAGTGTAGAACGTGCCGTGAAATACGAATTAGATAGAATGACCAAGCTTTTAGAAGAAAACAAGGGTTCTGAAATTGTTCAAGAAACAAGGGGTTGGGATGAGGGTAAACAAGCAACCTTTTCTCAACGAAGCAAAGAATCCAGTGAAGATTATAGATATTTTCCGGACCCAGATTTGCCGAAACTCAAACTTCATGAAGCTTTTGATTTGGCAGAAATGAAGAAAGCCTTACCAGAGTTACCAGAAGCCAAACGTGCCAGATATCAGAAAGATTTTGGAATCAAAGATGAAGACATAGAAAGTTATATAAACGATATTGAGCTAGCTCTTTGGTTTGAAGGTGTTGCTGAAATTTTAGCAGATAAGGAAAAAATAAAAATTGCATCCAACTATATAACCACAGATTTTATAGGTCTCAAAAAAGCCAACTTAGCGGTTAAACCGCCAAGTGCGAAAAATTTTGCAGAACTGATAAATTTGCTAACGGAAAACAAAATATCTTCTCGTACCGCTAAAGATATTTTGGCAATGATTGTGGTTGATGACACTTCGCCACTTAAAATAGCAACAGAAAAAAACATGCTTCAAACTAGCGATGAAAATGTTCTCAAAAAAATAGTGCAAAAAATTATCGACGAGAATCCGGAAGTTGTCGCTACTTACAAGGGAGGTAAAGAAAACGCAATTATGTCGCTAGTGGGTAAGGCGATAAAAGAAAGCAAAGGAAGCGCAAATCCGCAGATGATTATCAAATTATTTAAAGAATTGCTTGCCCGTTCGTAGTATTTTATACGAAGTTGGGTTAAAATAAAATTATGAAAACATTACGTGAATACATACAAGAAGCTGATGAACAGGGGACAGCCATTTGTCATTTTAATGTTTCTAACTTAGAAGCATTGCATGGTATATATGTGGCCGCTAAAAAATTAAATTTACCGATTATTATCGGAGTTTCCGAAGGTGAAGAAGCGTTTATTGGTAAAGAAGAAATAGTCGCTTTAGTACGAGCCATCAAAGAAAGAGATAAATATCCTATTTTTCTAAATGCCGACCACCATTATAGTTTTGAGACAGTTAAAGGCGCGATTGATGCCGGTTTTGATGCTGTGGTGATTGATGCGGTTAAATTACCAATTGAAGAAAATATTGCTCTGACCAAAAAATGCGTTGATTATGCTCGAGAATTTTCAAAAAAATATAATAAAGATGTTTTAGTAGAAGCGGAACTAGGTTTTATCGGTCAATCTTCAAAAATAATAGACCAGATTCCTGATGGCGTCTCGGAAGACACAATGACCACCCCGGAAGACGCAAGGCGTTTTGTGGAGGCAACTGGAGTTGATTTACTTGCTCCTTCTATTGGTAATGTGCACGGAATGGTAAAATCTGGTAATCCTAGATTACATCCAGAAAGAGTCAAAGCAATTCGTGAAGCCGTCGGTATACCCTTAGTGCTTCATGGTGGCTCGGGTTCTATGGATGAGGATTTTTTGGAATGCATCAAAACAGGGATAGACATAGTGCATATCAATACTGAAATCAGAATAGCTTTTACTGAAGCTCTGCGTAAATCTTTAGCTGACAATCCTGAAGAAATTACGCCATATAAATATCTTTCTAATACAGTTACCGCTGTAGCACAAGTCGTCGAATCCCGACTCAAATTATTTAATGGAATAAAATAATATATAAAGTTTAGTTTGCTTTTTAATTATTTTTGTATATAATCTGATTTATGTTAATTAAGGCTGTCAAAAGAGATGTTAAAGAAAACATTGATACTTTAAGAAAGGAAGGCAAGATTCCTGCTGTTTTTTACGGTGCAGGTAGAGAATCAACTCCTATTACCGTTCCAGTTGTTGAGTTTAAAAAAATATGGCGAGAAGCTGGAGAATCATCTATGGTACAAGTTGCGGTTGGTACCGATAAAGTTGATGTCCTAATTCATGAAGTTCAAGTGGACCCGATTAAAAGTGAGCCAATTCACGTGGATTTTCTAGCAATTGATATGACTAAGAAAATTACTGTGGAGGTGGAACTTGTCTTTGAAGGTGTTTCCGAAGCGGTTAAGAGTGGAATTGGTAATTTAATTAAAGTTTTACACGAAATTGAAATTGAAGCGTTGCCGAAAGATCTACCCCACAATTTAGTTGTAGATATTTCCAAATTAGCAACCCTAGAAGACGTGATTTTGGTTTCAGATATCAAATTACCTCCTGGTGTAGTTGCTGTTACTAGCGGTACGGATGTCGTCGCTTCTATTGTTGAACAAGTAGAAGAAAAAGAAGAAGAGGTTGTTCCAGTTGATTTATCTACTATTGAAGTAGAGAAGAAAGGTAAGAAAGAAGAGGAGGGCGAGGGTGCTCCAGAAGCCTCAGAAGCTCCAGAGAAAACCGAATAAAATATGTTATAATAGAGACTATGGTGAAGAAAACCATAGTTTTTATTTTGGCATTCGTTATTTTATTGGGTGTGTTGAAAAATGACACCCAGGCTTCTTTTGATTGCTTAAAATTAACGACTTCTTCCAGCCAGGCAGACAAAGATTATTGTAAAAATGAATTAGCGCAAATTGAAGCAGAGCTAGCTAGATTGTTAGATTTACAGAAACAACAACAAAAACAAACTGGAACTCTAAAGGGTGATGTGGATTATTTAAACAGTCAAATTAGGGCCCTAAAAACTAAAATACAGGCACGATCATTAGTCATCGCTCAGTTGAGAGTATCTATTAAAGAAAAAGTTTCCAGAATAGAAAGTTTATCGGAGAAAATTGAACGTCAACACGAATCCATTGCCCAACTTTTACGCAATACTAATAATTTTGACAATGAGAATCTTGTTCATCTGATTTTATCGGATACCAGCTTGTCTTCTTTTTATAGCGACTTAGAATCTTATGCTTCAATTAAACATGCGGTGAAAGTTTCAGTTGATGAACTGCGGGGCATAAAAACAGAAACAGAGGTGCAGAAACAAGACTTGGAAAAGAAGCAAGACGCAGAAACAGACGCCCGAGCAGAATTAGAAAGTGCAGAGCGGAAAGTTGCTCAGTCGGAAGCAGAAAAGAAACGACTTTTAGAAATTTCTAAACAAACCGAAGCCGCTTATCAAAAATTAGCCGCCGAAAAAAAAGTTCAAGCTGATAGAATTCGGAGCGCTTTGTTTCCTTTGGCGAACACAACCCAAAAAATAGAATTCGGAACCGCTTTGGCCTATGCGCAAGAAGCGCAAGAAATGACAGGCATTGACCCGGCTTTTCTGTTGGCGATTTTTACTCAAGAAAGTAATTTGGGTGCCAATGTTGGACAATGCTACTTAACAAATTTAGAAACTGGAGCAGGTATCGGCAAGAATACCGGAACACCATTTAAAAATGTTATGAAGCCGATGGGCTTAACGGGTAGAAAAGGCGATGTGGAAGATTTTCTAAGAATTACCTCTAAGCTTGGATTGGTTTGGAACCAGACCGCTGTTTCTTGTCCTATCGCGGGTATAGCCGGATATGGAGGTGCAATGGGCCCTGCTCAATTTATTCCTACTACTTGGGCAATATTTGAGGCTCGTCTAAAAAATGCGCTAGGTCGCGACGCTAGCCCTTGGGCTGCTAGAGACGCTTTCTTTGCTTCTTCAATGTATTTAACTGATTTAGGAGCAGTTGGGACTAGTGCTAGCGCTCAGCATCGTGCCGCTTGTAGGTATTATGGTACCGGAGGTTCAACCTGTTCTTATAGTCGCAGTGTTATGTCTTTAAAGGTAAAAATACAGGCGGACATAGATTTGCTTTTAAACTAAAGCCGTGATAATCTGCTTAATACAGCGATTAGGCATCAGGCCCTAGGCACTAGCAATTCAAAAAGCTAAAGCCTAAAGCCTAAAGCCTAAAGCCTAATTCATGAAAAAAGAAATACATCCAAAATATGATATAAAAACAAAAGCTACTTGCGCCTGCGGAGCTGTTTTTCTAGTTGGCTCTACCATACCGGAAATAAAAATGGAAATCTGCAGTCAATGTCACCCTTTTTATACTGGCAATGAAAAAATAATGGATACTGCTGGACGAGTGGAAAGATTCAATAAGCGTCGAGCTAAATCAGCTAAAGCAAAGAAATAAGCTTCTCCTCCTTGATCAAGGAGGAGCGTCTCAATTTATTGAGATGAGGTGGTAATTTTTTAATCACCACCCCCTAGCCCCTCCTCACCAAGGAGGGGACTTTAGTGATATAATTATATTTTTATGAGCTTAGACATAGAAGAATTAAAAAAAAATCACCAAACAAGCTACCTAGCGAGTGTTTTGGAGCGCCTAATTCAACAAGAAGCTGAAGTGAACGAAATGCTCAACTCCGATGATTCTCTGAAAGATTTAGCCTCCGAGGAATTGAAGACTATTCAAACTCAAAAAGAAGAGACAGAAAAACAAATTCAAGATATTTTAGATAAAGACAAAGAAGCCGAAGAGTTTCCAAACGAAATAATTCTAGAAGTGCGAGCTGGCGCTGGCGGAGACGAAGCTTCTCTGTTTGCCTGGGAGCTTGCGCATATGTATGAAAAGTTTTCTGAAAAACAAGGCTGGCAATGGAAAACCAATTACGAATCCAAGAGTGATTTGAATGGCTACAAAGAAGCCTCTTTTGAAATTAAGGGTAAAGATGTTTATAAATTAATGCGCTACGAAACAGGTGTCCACCGAGTGCAAAGAGTTCCAGCAACGGAAAAAAACGGCCGAGTTCATACTTCTACTGCTTCGGTGGCAATTTTACCAATCAGAAAAAAAGTTAATTTTGAAATCAATCCAGCCGATATTGAAATGGAATATTCTCGTTCCGGCGGTAAGGGCGGACAAAATGTAAATAAAGTTGAAACCGCGGTGCGCTTAATTCACAAGCCAACCGGCATTGATGTACGTTCCACCAATCAAAGAAGTCAGATGGCGAATCGAGAAAAAGCCATGACTATTTTAATGGCGAAATTACAACAGCTAGAAGAAGAGAAAGAAGCCAAGAAATACTCTGGTGAACGCAAAAATCAAATCGGCACCGGCGACCGGTCCGAAAAAATTCGCACTTATAATTTTTCTCAAGACCGCATCACCGACCATCGCATTAAAAAATCTTGGCACAATTTGCCGAAGATTATGGAAGGGGAGATAAGCGAAATAGTTTCCGCTTTAGATGCAGGAGTAGTCGGTGAAGAAGACGACGAATAATTGCTTTTTAAGATGCTTGTGTTATACTTTCCGAGTAGTTTCTCACCTAGCGAAAAGAGTTTCTACATTTATTAGGTAGTTTTTTGTTCCTTTTAGTAAAAAGGAAAGAAGTAAAGAATATGGCTACAAAGCTATATGTAGGGGGACTCCCTTACAGCACTCAAGAAGACGCTCTTAGAGAGCTCTTCGCACAAGCTGGTAGTGTTACATCAGCTGTGATTATTATGGACAAGATGTCCGGTCGTTCAAAAGGTTTCGGATTTGTTGAAATGTCAACAGCTGAGGAAGCTCAAAAGGCAATCTCAATGTTTAACGATCAAGAGTTCGAAGGACGCAAGTTAACTGTAAATGAGGCTCGCCCAATGGAAGCTCGCCCTCCACGTTCAGGTGGAAATGGTGGTTACGGAGGTGGTGGCGGACGCCGAGAGTACTAATCTTAATTTTACCTTAAAAAACAATCCCGACTTTGCGTCGGGATTGTTTGCGTTTAGGGGTAATTTTTGGTAAAGTTTTTCTATTGAGCGTGTAGCCCCGACGCATTAGGTCGGGGAGCCGACTGAAACGTCGGCTTTCAGAGTCTTTATATTTGAGCGTGTAGTTCAGTGGTAGAACGCTGTCCTGATAAGACAGAGGCCGATGGTTCGATCCCATCCACGCTCACAGCGAAAAAATAAGCAAACTTCTTTGCTTATTTTAGCTGTGAGGACCGCAGTGCTGTCCCGCAAGCTTGCGGGACCACGAGGGGCGGGCTGCGAAAATTCTGAGCGACGGCGAAGAATTATTTGTAGCCACACCCACGCTGTCTTTTTCTGCTATAATTAAACACTAATGCCCCGTAAACATATTTTAATTTACATTCTCTCTCTACCCCTTGCTCTTTTTCTCTTTATCTTTTTTACCAATATCATTGTTCATTTATCATCTTCAGCATACATTTACGAAGACATCGCAGAAACAAAAGAGAAAGAAACAGCCCTCGTGCTCGGAGCAGCTGTCTATTCGAGCGGTAACCTTTCGCCTGTTTATCAGAACAGAGTAGATAAAGCTCTGGAGCTTTACGAGGCAGGCAAGGTGTCTAAAATTCTTGCGTCTGGAGACAACAGCACCGTGGAATACAATGAAGTCAATCCTGTTCGAAATTATTTATTAGCTAAAGGTGTGCCGAATGAAGATATTTATCTCGACCATGCTGGTTTTGATACTTATAGTACGATGTATCGGGCGCGGGATATTTTCGAAGTTTCTTCTGTAATTGTCGTCACTCAATCCTTTCACTTGCCTCGCGCAATTTTCATTGCTCGGGCTTTAGGTATTGATGCGCATGGTGTTTCGGCTGATGAAGACAATATTAAAATCTCCAATTATATTCGTGAAGTATTTGCTAATGAGAAGGCTCTTATTAATGTAGTATTTCATCGACAGCCCAAGTATTTAGGCGACACTATTCCCATCGGAGAAGAGAGAGAAGAGCCGACATCAGAATTACCCGAGGGCGAATGTTTCATTGGCGGATGCAGTGGCCAGATTTGTTCTGATGAGAAAGATGTAGCTTCTAACTGTGAGTATAGAGAAGAATATGCGTGCTACCAGAGCGCCACCTGCGAGCGCCAGACGAGCGGAGCGTGCGGTTGGACGGAGACGGAGGAGCTATTGGCGTGCTTGAATCCATCAGCGCGCATTGCCTCTGGGTATGTATCGGGCCATATAGACATCGGGCCATTCTGTCCGGTAGAAATAGAGGGACAGACGTGCGAAGTTCCACCTGAGGCATATACCTCGCGAGAAGTTATAATATATGAGAGCGACCAAACTACTATCAATGTGAAAGGGTCAATTGATGTGGAGGGGAATTATAGAATTCCACTCGGCCCCGGGGAATATTTTGTGCAAATTAATCCCGCCGGCATAGGTGAAGGGGAGAAGAAGCAGGTAACAATCAAATCTTCTGAAACAACTATTGTGAATTTCAATATAGATACCGGAATACGATAACAACAGGAAATTTTTTATTTTCAGTGACTTTAGTAAACTAAAGTCACTGAGTTGGAGGAATTTAGAAAACACTAAAAATAAAGAGTTGGATGAAAAATCAGTATGTGCAAAAAATGCACATTGCAAATTCTGATAAACCAACCAAAGTTGCCAAAGCCTTGCTTTGGCAACTTTAATGAACTTAGCCCTAAAGCAACTGTTTCCATTTTGGAAACAGTTCAGAAAGAAGGCAAAAGGTCAGTTTCTCGTCGCATAGAAATATATAACCCAGATGTTGAAATAAAATTTTCTAAATTCCTTAATTTACAAAATGCCCGATGAGGGGTATTATAAGTAAGTATTCGAATACGTATTCGAATAAGTATTTATGGGAATCACTAAATCAGGTAGTAGCAATATTAGAAAAATAACAAGGGTGGGGAAGACATCCCTGGCTGTTACTTTGCCGAAAGACCTCGTCCGGAAACTCGAGTGGAAGGAGAAGCAGAAAGTTGTAGTAAAACTGCATGGAAAAAAGATTATCATTAACGACTGGGAGCCGAAGCGGAAATGAAAAAAATGAAAGATAAAAATAATGAGATTGTTATTAACAAGCAAGATGTTGTTCCGTACATTTATTTTGTCTGCTCAATGGCCCAGCGTGGCAAAATGTACGGAGGTCTTAGCGGAAAAAGTGATTATATTGGTGGCGTTTTTGATCGTTGGATTAACATTATTCCTGAAAGTGTCATTTTTAATAAACATTTTCTTCCTAAGATAGCAGATAATCTAGAAGTTATATCTGATTATTATGAATATAACCCTAAAAAATCTGGTATTGCACCAGATGTTTTAGGTGTAAAAAATGGAACAAGAGCAATACCTTTTGTTGAATATGTGAATAAATGGCAAGCTCTAAATAATGCTCCGCAAATTGAAGTTAAGTCATTTAAAAAAGCACAATATATGGTTAGTTTGAGAAATCAAGGTTATGACAAGCAGTATCTTGTGATGGTTGATACAAATCTTGATAGCGATTATTTATTGCCATTTTTTGAGCAGATTGTTACTAGCGAAGATATTTATAACAAATTAAAAATGGATGACAGTGTCTTCATTAAAAAAAATGAGAATAAAGACTTATTGCCAGTTACAAAGATCAAGCGAGATAACACGGATTTAGGTTCCTTAAAACTTATTACAGTCTGTTTGGCAAGTGATTTTATGCAATGTTCCAACCTATATAATGGAGGCGAAAGTCCGTTTTACATAAAAGAAATAAAGGAAACTCGAACACCAAGAACGTTAACACAAACAGTATCTTTTTCGGGCTTGGTAAAGAAAAATAAAAATAATTTGTATTGTTGGAAAGATAATAAGCTAGACAGTAATACAAAACACAAATTACTTGATATTCATGTTGAAAATTTAGATAAGATTAAATTTTTGAAAAATAGTAAAAGCTCGATTACGATTTATACAAAAGATAAAGCACAAATAAATGATATGCCATTAGAAGCAAATAAGACTTATATTATTAAATTCCAATTATTAGATAGATCCGGTTCAAATAATGGTGAATATTTTATGCACAAATCTATAATAGACAAAATCCCTAGTAAAGAGAATATGATGCTTAATGATATTAGGCAATATTTGAAATAATTTCCTGACCTTATAAAACTTTCATTATTTGCCTAGCTACTGCTTCTACAACAGGAACACTAACAGAATTTCCAGCTTGTTTATATAAAGAAGAATCTGAAATATTTGGAAGGGTATATTCTTTTGGAAAACCTTGTATTCTAAAGCATTCACGTGGGGTAAGTTTTCTTATCCCTTTCTTGTCTTTAATAATAGGAACATTATGTCCACCTGTGCCCATATTTGCCGTGAGAGTTGGACATACACCGCTTTTATTTTCTCGCACATATTGCCTACGCCATTGATATACTTTTCCTTCTTCTTTTACAAAATTTTTTAACTTCTCAAAAAGAGGCTTATCGTTGTAGTAATACTTTTCAGGGACATCCTTTTCCAGTAAAGTAATGATTTTAGTTGTTAATTTTACTGGATCAGGAAATTCAAACCTATTATAGTAATCTTTATTTTTGAAACCAACAATATAAATACGCTCTCTGTTTTGTGGAATATTTCCATATTCCATTGTATTTAACACTTGAGCTTTTACATAATATCCTAAATTTTTCAAAGTTTCCATTATTACTTTAAACGTTTTTCCACCATCGTGAGATTTTAGGTTTTTAACATTTTCAAGTAAAAATCCTTCGGGCTTGCGCGCTTCTATTATTCTAGCTATATCAAAAAATAAATTTCCTCTACCTTTTTTATCACTAAAACCTTGACGATAGCCAGCAATAGAAAATGCTTGGCAGGGAAATCCGCCTAATAGAAAATCAAATTCTGGTAAATCATTAAGCTCAATTTTTCTGATATCTTCTACAACCAGTTTTGCCGTCGAGAAGTTTAAATTGTAAGTTTTCTTACATTGCTCGTCAAAATCATTAGAAAAAATTGTTTCAAATCCAGCATTTTCAAATCCAATCCTAATACCACCAACCCCTGCAAATAAATCAATTGTTCTAAAACCATGTTTAGTCTTTTGTTGTAATTCGGGATAATATGCCAGATCACTCATATGTTTTAAAATTCTTATAGAATTTTTAACCCCCTTTTCTTTTATTAAGTAACCTTTTCTTTTTAAATAATCTACGTGTTGATGAATTGTAGGTATTGAAACATCAAAATGTTTTGCCATATCACTCAAAGCAGGGGAATAATTATTTTTCTGTTCAAATTTATCTAAATAATCAAAAAGTTGAGCTTGTTTTTTTGTAAGTTGTGAATTTAAAATTTTTGACATATTTGTGTCACTTAATTATAATACCTAAAGATAACCTAAACAAGAGAAGTTATCCACACCTCGACCAAATAGCAAAACTTTTTTAGCCTCTAAAACTGGTAGTTATATCAGTTTAACCAAAATCTCTTTGTTGTCTAAAATTGGTGATTATATCAAATTTATCAAAACAAAATAATTCTCCTTCTTTGTCAAAAACCTTTATTGTAAAAGGTATTTTTGACTTTTTATGTGTAAAACTTATGACAATGAGACAAATCCACACCTTAAACCTTGCATTTTAAGAGCGTAGATGCTATAATGTCTCATTATAAGATAATTTAAATTTATGAACGATTCCCAGACTTTAAAAAACATAGAAAGTAAACTATCTGCACTACTAGCATTAACAGCCCTTTCCTTTTCTGAAAATAGAGCCGACGTAAAAATAGAGGCTTTGTTGAAGAAGACAGGACTTGAAGTTTCTGAGATTGCTTTAATACTTGGAAAAAATGAAGGGGCAGTAAGAAAAGCTATTGAAAGAGCCAAAAAATAATATGGATAGATTATATACACAAGAATTAAAAGAAATAGCACAATTACTAGCTATATTGGTTAAGCGAGGTATTTTGCAGTCCACTGTTATACAGGAAATGGGTAGTGTTGGCATGTCTCCTAAGCGAATTGCAGAACTTTTAGGCACAAGCTCAAATACAGTAAATGTGGCTCTACATAATGCTAGAAAAAGTAAAAAGGGTAAAAAATTAACAGCTAAATAAGAAACACAATGGACAAAGAGACAAATAATAAAAATGTGGAGAAGTTGCTCATGGCGTTGTTGGTAACACGAGGTTTATCTACTGCCACTCTAGGAAAAATAATGGGTATGTCCCAGCAGAATATTAGCAAGATAATTCCTGTTTCTTTAATTCAGGAGGATATTAAAAAACATGCCAAAAAATAGAACACGTGTAATACTCACCCCAGAAGCAAAGTTGTACAAAGCTACACAGGCTCTTTTTATTCTTCAAGCAAGACAAATTGATATGAGTAATAAAGATATGCGTGAAATCTTAGCTTGCGACCAAGCAGAGATTGATGCGGTAGCGAAAGTGGTAAATAAAACATTAAAGAAATAAAAAGGTCAATTATTAACTAATTAATTTTATTAAAAATGGAAGAAAAAAAATTAAAAGAAATAGATATTAAGTTAGAAAAGTTAACTTACTTACTTCAGTCATTTATAGTACTTCAGCTTATTGAAAAAGGACTAGGCAGAGAGGACATAAGATTTATAGTTAAAGGCTTGGACAATAGAGATTATTCAAGAATTTACGGAGCTTATAAAAGAAGTTCTACTAAGAAAGATAAATAATCTAATTTATCTTTGTAATCTGAGTATTTATTTACTCATATTCTAATGAGTAGAACTTATGATAAAAAACTTCTGGAAAAGTTATCTAAATCTTTAGGTAAACCAGAAAAATATATAAGGGAGCAAATTTCAAAAAGAGCAGGCTCTCTTGGCGTCTTACCAGAGACTTACTTTGTACTTTCTTTGATGGAAAATAAGGTTTCAGTTGGGAGGTATATAAAGACCCTAGATGCTGAAACTAGAAACGAGATACAGCAAAATAGGTCTCTAGTCACAAAAACCATAAAGCAAAAGGTGTCTACTAAGCCTTTACCTAGTCAGAAAATAATTAAGAAAAAGGGAGGAAAAGAAAGTTCTGCTATACCTTCTTTATTATCTTTAAAAGAAATACAGTCTGCTAAAGCAAACTTGAAATATTATGAAACAATATATCTTATGGAAAACTCCACCAGAAACTTTATCTCTTATTTCTTAGAAAAAGAGTACGGTGTAAATTGGTGGACCCATTCAAAAGGTCAAAAAGCTGTTGTGAGAAGAAAAATAAAAGATGGTGTAAAATTCAGAAAAGAAGAAGAAACAATGGATCCAATCAATGAACCACGAGGAGAACATGATTTACACTACACAGACTTCAGCGACCTAGCAACAATAATTGAGGACAATAAAGATGTCTTTGACCCAATTTGTCTTATGTTGCAGGGAAACTCAACTTTTATATATCAAATTCTAAGAAGACTCACGCCTTCTAGAAATTCAGTAGCACACATGGGTAATCTATCTAAAAAAGATTCTAGAAGAATAGAACTGGATTGGTCTGATATGTATTTTGCTTACAAAAGGATTGAAAAAGATATAATTAAGTAAATTTTAATAACCATTAGGGGATGAATTCCTTAGTGACTTCTTGAGGCAAAGATTGATAATTTAAAGATTTTTCAAAGTATGATATATCGTCGGGTGTCCAACACCTGATAATATCTCCACAAAAACTGCCCTTGCGAATACCCGAATCAAACATCAACCCAATTTCCCACATCCCAACAAACTGGAGTTTGTAAGGATGAAGGTATATAATTTATTTATGGCAAAAAACAAAACAGCGAGACAAATGGAACGTCATCTCAAAGGCATGGCCAATCACCATCGAATAGAAATATTACTTTTGGTTTCAGATACTCCAGGTATAACCCTAGATGGAATAATTGAATCTCTCAAAGCTAATCCAAAAACAGTAGGGGAACATGCGCGCAAGCTCCATGTGGCTGGATTGATTAATAAAAAATACAATGGCAAGTTTGTCGAACACAAGCTCTCACCTTATGGCAAGATGTTTGTAAACTTTCTAAAATCTTTTCAAAAAACCTAATTCCCCACATCCCAACAAACTGGAGTTTGTAAGGATGAGTTTATGTAAGAATTAAAAAAGAGGGTATAATAAAATTATGGAAAAAGATAAAAAAATTATTATTAAAGTCCGAGCGATTATTTTACATAGTGGAAAATTATTGGCAGTAGAGCATCCACATGATAAAACCTTCGTTGCTTTGCCGGGTGGGCATTTAGAATGGGGAGAAGATTTAAAAGAATGTTTATCTCGTGAAATAATTGAGGAGCTCGGAGTAAAGCCTGATATAGGCAGGTTACTTTATGTAAATATATTCACACAAATAGATAATAAACAATATGTAGAATTTTTCTTTGAGATAAAAAATGGAATAGATTATTTAGACACTGAAAAACTTATTCGTTCTCATGCTCACGAGATTACAAAAGTGGTTTGGATAAGTCCGACTGATAATATTCGTTTTCTTCCAGAACAACTAATGAAAGATTTTAAAACTGGAGAAATAATTTCAAATGACATCAGATATATTAAGGAATAAGCATGAATCATAAGCGGACGTTGGACGTCCGAATTTAAATTTTATCTCCACAAAAACTGCCCTTGCGAACATCATCTATTCCTATATTCTCAAGAATATCAGAATAGTTTCTGCGGACGTTGAACGTTCGAATTTAAATATTACCTCCACAAAAACTGCCCTTGCGAATACCCGAATCAAACATCAACCCAATTTAACATTCCAACATTCTCAAGAATGTAAGAATGTTGTATAATGGAAGTATGAAAACAAACAAAATAAAAACAACCAAACAATTAGAAAGACATTTTAAAGGAGTGGCAAATCATCGTCGTATTGCGATATTACTTCTTGTTTTTAAAGATCCAAATATTACCCTAGAAGCTATTTCCGAAAGCCTTGATTGTAATATAAAAACAATTTCTGAACATACTAGACGTTTAGTTCAGGCGGGATTACTTAACAAGGAATATCGGGGTAGGAAAGTAGAACATAAAGTTTCACCTTATGGTAAGGTCTTTTGCAATTTTATTTCCAAATTCTAACATTCCGACATTCTCAAGAATGTGAGAATGTCATTTCTCTAATTCGTGCGCCTGCCCGCCTATGGAGGGGAATAGAAAGGACAAGAGAATAGTTGATTTTGGTAATATTTTGATATACTAAAGGTATGCAAAATTATGATTGGTATTCGCAACTTATAAAGCCGACTTGGTCGCCACCAGCTTGGTTATTTGGTCCAGTCTGGAGTGTGCTGTATGTTTTGATTGCTATTTCTTTTGGTAGAGTTTTTATGATGGCTTGGCAGAAAAAAATTCCCTTAATAATTATTTTGCCTTTTGTTATAAATTTATTTTTTAACTTTATTTTTACTTATTTGCAATTTGGTTTAAAAAATAATTTATTGGCTGGACTTGATATATTACTTGTATTGGGTACCTTGATCTGGGCCATGGTTGCTATCTATCCTTATGCAAAATGGATTACTTATATCCAGATTCCATACTTGCTCTGGGTTTCTTTCGCTACTATTTTACAATTTACAATTACTTTTCTTAATCGTTAACAAGAATTATAAAAGGAGTATAATGAAATTATTATGATCAAAGAATACATTGCATATTTGAAGGATAATCCAGAACGTTTGTGGTTTAAGCGCAAGCTCTATGGTTGGGGCTGGGTGCCGGTGCGTTGGCAGGGGTGGCTGGTAGTTGTTGTTGGTATTGCCATTCTTTTTGCCGGTGTTTATGTTGGGGAGATTGATGATGCACCCGGAGCAGCCTTGCTAGGCTTCTTGTTGATGCTCGCTCTCATATTTACTTTTGGTTATTGGAAAGGTGAGAAGCCTCGTTGGCAATGGGGTTTACCGAAAGAAGAGAAATAGAATTTATAATAGGAAATTATCAGAAAATTTGCTATAATATAAATATGAATATTATTATAAATTGGTCTATCTCGGCACTTATTATATTAGTAGTGGCATATTTGTTGCCAGGAGTAGCTATATCTGGTTTTTTCGTCGCCCTGGTGGTGGCTTTAGTTTTGGGGCTTATTAATGCGTTAGTTCGACCGCTGTTTATCGTAATGACTTTACCTATTACCGTGTTTACTTTTGGACTTTTTATTTTCGTTATTAATGCTCTTCTTATTATGCTGACAGCGTATATTGTTCCAGGATTTAAGGTTTCTGGTTTTTTGTGGGCATTAATCTTTAGTCTTATTCTTTCTTTAGTTAATTCTTTCGTTAAGGCTCCAATAAAAAATAATAGATAATTCGTGCATACTCTATAACAAGGCGCTCGGAGAAAATAAAGGCAAACCTTTGCCTTACTCCTCACTTATTGCTATAATCGTGTAAAGCCTTTTTGGCTTTGTTTTTTGTGAAAGATATAATAGAAAAACCAAATAATTCCAAGATACCCATGCAGAATGAACCCTGGTGGAAGCCGGCCGTTCAAATTTTTAGTCAAATTTCTACCTGGATAGTGGTGCCGATTGTCCTAGCTTTAATTATAGGTAAAAAACTGGATGCTTATTTTAACACCCAGCCTTGGATTTTTTTAAGTTTAGCCCTATTTGGTTTTCTGATTTCTTGTTATGGAATTTTTAAAGAAATAACTAAGTATATAGAAAAGATAAAAAAGTTAAGTGAAGAAAATAAACAAAATTAATTTATGGCGCAACCTTTAGCAAAAGAAATATCCAATACCCTAGAAACACAAAGTACTGAAGTGGCGCACGAAATTACTCTTTTTGCGGAGCCAGTGTATCACTCAGAAAATTTTGTTGTCACCAATGCTTTATTGACCTCTTGGGTGGTGGTTGTGATAATTCTTGTACTGTCTTTTATTTTACGAGCTAAGTTAAAAGAAATTCCTGGGAAATTACAAAATGCTTTTGAAGTTATTATCGAGGGAGCTTTGGGTCTATGTGACCAAGTAACCAATAATCGCACCTTATCACTTAAGATTTTTCCCATTGCTATTTCCGTTTTCTTTTTTATATTAATTAATAACTGGCTTGGAATTTTACCATTCGGCGGATTTGGTTTAATTGAGACAGGAGACCATGGTCCAGCTTTTATTCCATTTTTACGAGGAGGAACAGCAGATATTAATACTACTATTGCCTTAGCGATAATGGCTGTAGTTGGGGCGAATCTCTTTGGGATATTTTCTATCGGTTTATGGAAAACTTTTAATAAATATGTTAATCTGAAGGTGCTCGGGGGAATATTTACAAAAATTCGTCACGAGCCAACGATTATAATCGTTGCCCCTATTACGTTCTTTGTTGGTTTAATAGAAATTGTGGGTGAATTCGCTAAAATAGCATCACTTTCTTTTCGTCTTTTTGGTAATGTTTTTGCCGGAGAGGTGCTTCTGGTTTCTATGGCCGCTCTAGTAGCCTATATTGTCCCAATCCCATTTTTGTTTTTGGAGATATTGGTGGGCGTAATTCAGGCTTTGATTTTCGCCATGTTGTTAGTGGTTTACTTTACAATTTCTGCTTCGGACCATGATGAACACGAAGAACACAAGGTCGTATCGGCATAAGGCGTATCTCTTTTGTACATATAGGAAATATGTGTATAAAAGAGATCTGCTCCCGAAGAGAAGATCATTATTAATAATTTTTTAATAACATATATTATGGAATTAAATACTATTGCAAAAGCTCTTTCTATAGGCATAGGTGCGATTGGTCCAGCTATAGCTATTGGCATGATTGGTTCAAAAGCCATGGAGGCAATTGGGCGTAATCCTGAAGCAGCCGGAAAAATACTTGTGCCAATGCTTTTGGCTTGTGCCTTTGCGGAAGCGGTTGCTATTTATGCGTTGGTTATTGCGTTTTCGATTTAGGATTAAAATTTATAATAGTTTCTTTTGAAAAGCAATCTGTCTGGCGAAGCTTCGCCAGCGAACTGCTCGTCAATCAAGAAAATAATAGTCGGGATACCTCCTTTATTTTCTAATCTCCTGCGCAAGGCTTTTCCAAAGAACTATTTTAAATTTTTAAAAAATTATGGAATCAATCATTTCAACATTTCACATAGATTGGAAAATTATTATTGCTCAGGCGATAAATTTTAGCATTGTCTTTGTTGTCTTGTATGTTTATGCCTTAAAGCCTTTAGGGAAACTAATGGCCGAAAGAGCAGAGAAAATTTCTAAAGGCATTGAAGACGCTAAAAATAGCGAAAATCTCCTGAAAGATACTAGTTTAAAATACGAAGAAGCTTTAACCAAGGCTAGAGCAGAAGCCAGTCGTATTTTTGAAGAAAGCAAGAAAGAAGCAGAACAAAAGAAAGCTTTAATGCTTGAAGAAGCTAGAAATCAAGTGACGGACATGATTGAAGGTGGTAAAAAGGTTTTGGAGAGTGAAAAAGTTAAAATGATTGAAGAAGCTAAAAAAGAAATTGTTTCTTTGACCATACTGGCAACTGAAAAATTAATTGGTTTACAGAAAGAATCTTTTGATCAGCAATCTTTAGAAGAATTAAACAATTTGTAAATTATGGCCACAATTTCCAACAACAACATAGCTCGCGCCATTTATTTATCTTCTAAAGATAAAACAGGCCAGGAGCAGGAAGTTGTGATCAAAAATGTAATTAATTTTTTAGTTCGTCGTAAATTAATATCCCGAAGTAAAGATATTCTGGCATCTTTAAAAGCAATAATTTATCAAGAACAAAGAGTTGTAGAAGTAAAAGTTTGGAGTAAGGAAAAAATTAGTGAAGAAAACAAAAAAGACTTAATTCAGATTTTAAAAAAACGTTACGGAGATAAAAAATTTATATTACAAGAAAATTTAGATGACAAATTACTGGGGGGATTAAAAATAGAGATAAATAATGAATCAATCGACTTAACCCTCAGAAATAAAATTAATAAATTACAAGAATATTTAATCAAAAACCATGAGTAATCATATTGTAGAAAATTTAAAACACGAGATAGAAAATTTTACCGCTCAATTGAAAGTTGAAAAAGTTGGACGAGTACTTGAGGTTTTTGATGGTATTGCTAAAATTTCTGGTCTGTCAGACATTAGGTCTTCTGAAATGGTAACTTTTCCAGGCAACGAGGTTGGGGTGGTTTTAAATCTAGAAGAAGATTCCGTGGGGGTTATTATTTTAGGAGATTATTCAAATATAAAGGAAGGAGACGAAGTCAAAGCAACTGGTAAAATTTTAGAAGTACCAGTGTCTAATGATATTGTTGGCCGAGTAATAAATGCAATTGGTGAGCCAATAGACGGAAAGGGTGTTATCAAATTTGAAAAAACTTATCCTATTGAGAAAGTTGCGCCCGGAGTCATTACCCGCTTAAGCGTCTCTGAGCCAGTAGCTACGGGTATTAAGGTTATCGATACAATTATTCCTATTGGTCGCGGTCAACGGGAATTAATCATTGGTGATCGTCAAACTGGTAAAACCGCTATCGTTATTGATACTATTTTAAATCAAAAAGGCCAAAATATGATTTGTGTTTATGTGTCCATTGGTCAAAAAGATTCTAAACTAAGGAAATTACAAGCCAGATTGGAAGAGGGTGGCGCGATGGATTATACAGTCATTGTTTCCGCTGGTGCGTCCGAATCCGCAGCTCTTTCCTATATTGCTCCTTATACTGGTGTTTCTATTGCTGAATATTTTATGGATCAAGGTAAAGATGTTCTTATTATCTATGATGATCTTTCTAAGCACGCAGTTGCTTATCGCGAAATTTCTCTCTTGTTGCGTCGTCCACCGGGTCGGGAAGCTTATCCGGGTGATGTGTTTTATTTACATTCCCGTTTATTGGAACGTGCTTGTCGTCGTAATCAAGAATATGGTGGTGGTTCAATTACTGCGTTACCAATTGTAGAAACTCAAGCTGGAGACGTGTCTGCTTATATTCCCACCAACGTTATTTCTATTACTGACGGACAAATTTTCCTAGAAACTGATTTATTCTATAAAGGTATTCGTCCAGCTGTGAATGTCGGTCTATCGGTTTCTCGAGTGGGTTCTAGCGCGCAAATTAAAGCAATGAAGAAAGTGGCTGGTACCCTAAAGCTTGACCTTGCCCAGTTCCGTGAATTGGAAGCTTTTGCTCAATTCGGTTCTGACTTAGACGAAACAACCAAAAAGCAATTAGAGCGTGGTAAACGAGCAGTAGAAATATTAAAACAACCACAGTATTCTCCAATGAAAACAGAATATCAGGTTGTGGTCTTGTATGCTTTAACTAAAGGCTTAATGGATGATATTCCGGTGGAAAAAATAAAAGAATTTGAGCAAGGCTTGATTGATTACAGCGAACGCCATGCTAAAACTTTTTATCAAGATATTTTAAAAACAAAGATGTGGAGTGATAAAGGAGAAGAAGAATTAAAAAAAGTAATTATTGATTTTAAAAACAGTTTTATCGTTAATGCCTAGAGCCTAGCGCCTAGTGCCTAAAAAAATGGCTGGAACCAAAGAAATTAAAAGAAGAATAAATAGTATTAAAAATACAAAAAAAATCACCAAGGCGATGGAATTGGTGGCTGCTTCTAAAATGAAACGCGCTGTTTCTTCAACTTTGGCTTCTCGTTTATATGCGGAATATTCTTGGCAGGTACTTACTTCTATTGCTAGAAATTCTGAAGAATTACAACACCCTCTCTTCACTACTCGCGAAGAAGTAAAAAATATTTTATTGGTTTTAATTACTTCTAATCGAGGTCTTTGCGGGGCATATAATGCTCAAATAATTAAACGAGTATTAGCTTTGTTTAAAAATCAAAATGTCAATATAGACATTGTTTCTATTGGCAAAAAGGGTGATTACGCCATGCGCAGATTAGGACTCAAGGTGATTGCTTCTTTCACAGATATTGAAAATAAAATTTCTTTAACCGAAGTTGTTCCTATTGCTCAATTTCTCATTAATGAATATTCCGAATTTCGTTACGATAAAGTTTTGGTTGCCTATACCGATTTTATTTCTGCATTAAGTCAAAAACCTAATATTAAACAAATTTTACCAGTTAGCCCTACTGATTTAAAAGAATTAATTGAATCTCTAGAATCCAATGAAGATTATCAATTAAACCAAAAAGAAAAAAGAATTGATTATTTATTTGAAGGAGATAAGCAAAAATTAATTGGATCGTTAGCAGAAAAGTTGACCCGAATGCAAATATATCAAATGCTTCTGGAATCCAACGCTTCAGAACAATCTTCTCGAATGGTTGCTATGAAAAACGCTTCAGAGGCTTCAGGAGAAATGATTGATGATTTAACTTTGGTGTTTAACAAGGCTCGTCAGTCAAATATTACCAGAGAAATTTCAGAAATTAGTGCGGGAATGGTGTCGACCAGTTAGTATTTTAATAAAATTATTATAAATTATTATAAATCAATTATGAAAACCACAGGTACAATCAAAAGAATTATAGGTCCGGTCGTAGATGTTTCATTCGGTGATAATTTACCGGATATTTATAGCGCCTTAGAAGTAATCAAAAAAACATCTTCCGGCAAAGAAAGCAAACTTGTTTTAGAGGTTGAGCAACATCTGGGAGGCGGATTGGTTCGTTCTGTGGCTATGGATTCCACCGACGGCTTATCTAGAGGAATGGAGGTTGTCAATACCGGAGCGCCCATCTCAGTACCTGTCGGTAAGGTGACCTTAGGACGTATTTTTAATGTTCTAGGTCAGGCAATTGATGACGGCAAAGAAGTGAAAGCTGAAAATTATTTACCAATTCATCGTAAAGCGCCAGATTTTACCGTTCAAGCAACCAAGATTGAAATTTTAGAAACTGGTATAAAAGTTATTGATTTAATTTGCCCCGTACTAAAGGGGGGTAAGGTTGGATTGTTCGGAGGAGCGGGAGTTGGCAAGACTGTGGTGATTCAAGAATTGATTCATAACATTGCATCTAATCACGGAGGCTATTCTGTTTTTGCTGGAGTAGGTGAACGTACTCGTGAAGGTAACGACCTGTATCACGAGATGAAAGAATCAGGAGTTATTGATAAAGTAGCGATGGTTTTCGGACAAATGAATGAACCGCCAGGTGCGCGCTTGAGAGTGGCGCTTTCAGGACTTACTATGGCGGAATATTTCCGAGACATGGAAGGTAAAGATGTGCTTTTATTTATTGATAATATTTTCCGTTTTACCCAAGCTGGTTCGGAAGTGTCTGCTTTGCTTGGACGTATTCCTTCAGCGGTGGGTTATCAACCAACTCTTGCAACTGAGATGGGAACCCTACAAGAAAGAATTACTTCTACCGATAAGGGTTCGGTGACTTCTGTACAGGCAGTGTATGTGCCGGCTGACGACTTAACCGACCCAGCACCAGCGACAACATTTGCTCACTTGGACTCAACTGTGGTTTTAAATCGTTCGCTTTCTGAGATTGGTATTTATCCCGCAGTGGACCCTCTGGATTCTTCTTCAACAATTCTTGACCCAAATATTGTTGGGCTAGAACACTATACAGTAGCTCGTGAAGTGCAGCGTGTTTTGCAACGTTATAAAGATTTACAAGATATTATTGCAATTTTGGGTATGGAAGAATTATCAGAAGCCGACAAAGAATTAGTGGCACGAGCTCGTAAAATTCAAAAATTCCTTTCTCAACCATTTTTCGTAGCCGAACAATTTACAGGAACCAAAGGACAATATGTTCCATTAGCTGAAACCATTCGTTCTTTCAAGGAAATACTTGACGGTAAGCACGACAATAAATCAGAAGGAGATTTTTATATGAAAGGTGCATTATAGTAGGTAATTAGGCACTAGGCTCTAGGAAACTAGCTAAAGCCTAAGGCCTAAAGCCTAAAGCCTATGAATTCAAAACAAATTAAATTAAAAATAGTTACTCCAGAAAGATTAATTTTGGAAGAAATGGTAGACCAGGTTAGTATCCCTACTACTTTGGGTGAAATTACTATTTTACCTGACCATATTCCACTTATTACTGGATTGACCTCAGGTGATATTGTGGCTCTCACTTCCGGAGAATATGTTCCCATGGCTGTCTCGGGTGGTTTTATAGAAGTAAAAAAAGATGATCAAGGTAATACTTTAGTAGCTATTTTGGCTGATTTTGCCGAACATGTCTCTGAAATTTCTGATGAAAAAATAGAAGAAGCAAAAGCAAAAGCAGAAGAATTAAGAAAGAGGGTTGAAAATAAAGATATAGTTGATTTTGAGCATTTTGAAGCGGAATTAGAGCGTTCTTTAACTCGAGTAAGAATTGCTGATAAGTGGCGTAAGAAAAAATACAGAAAATAAATTCCGCCGATTTTAAATTAATGTCAAAGTTTTATGTTGTAGCCACACCAATAGGGAATATGGGAGACATTACGTTTCGAGCTGTTGAAACGCTAAAGAACGTTGATTTAATATTATGCGAGGATACCAGACAAACTCGCAAGCTTTTAGAAAAATATAAAATAAATACCGAAACTATGAGTTATCCATCGGATGATGTGGTGGGTTTGAACTCTGTTAAAAATAAATTTTCTAAACTGCATAGCGTTTTAGAATTACTGAGAGATGGAAAAAATTTAGCTTTGGTTTCTGATGCTGGTACTCCTGGAATTTCTGACCCTGGGGCGATGTTAGTATCTAGAATTAAAGAAGAATTTCCAGAAGAAGTGCAAATTGTTCCGATTCCCGGACCGACTGCTCTAATTGCTGGTTTGTCTGCTTCCGGATTACCAATCCACGAATTTACCTTTCTTGGTTTTTTACCACATAAAAAGGGGAGAGAAACTTTATTTAAAGAGATTGCTGAATCTGAACGCACCATGGTTTTCTATGAATCTCCACATCGGATTATGAAAACATTGAAAGCACTTGTTAAATTCTGCCCTAATAAAAAGGTTTGTATTGCACGAGAACTTACGAAAATTTATGAAGAATTTAAAACTGGAAAAGCAGAAGAGCTATTGGAATATTTAAATGCAAATCCAGTAAAACAAAAGGGAGAATTTACAATAATAGTTGCGTAATAAAGAAAGCCGCCGGTAGGGAGCCGATGGCTTCCTTCTCGACGGCGTGATTCCGAAAGTGCTCAATCAAAGAGCACTCCTAGTTCTCCTTCTTCCGGGTGGTGTGAACCTTTCAGCTCTTCCATTGCCACTGCCCAAATTGCTTCTCTTGGGTAAGGTAATACTTTTGTGAGTATTCCACCCCTCCCGTACTCTTCCTCTGCTTGCTTCCATGCATGAGGTAGACTCAAGGGGCCAACGAAGGGAAATTGATTCCCATGGCATAGGTAGATATACTTCTGTGTCTCAGTCATAAAACCCCCAGTGTTGGGCCAAAATTGGCTATTATAGGAACTTTGATTTATTTTTATAATAAAGAAAATATAATATATGTCAAATATGTATTTTTTATAGTAAATCTTCCGGGTCTACCGATACCTGAAAAGATCGTGGTAAAGACATTAATTTCGATAATAAAACTTCATCTATTTTTCCACCGATAAATAAGGCAGGCAGAGACCAATTTTTTGTCTCTAGTTTTAAAAGTAGATTGGTGGAATATTTGTCTTTGGTTTTGGGAATAAAACCACTAAATATTTCTGGATGATAATCTTTAAAAAGTTCTTTTAATACTTCTCGAGCTTTACTGGTTTCTGTTTTATTGCCCGAGAAAGTAATTTTTATAAAACGCTTAAATGGAGGATACCCTAAAACTTTTCTATCTTCTAATTCTTCTCTTATGAATGATAAAAAGTTTTCTCTTTGAATAGCTAAAATTGCTCCATCAGTTTCATTTTTTGCTTGAATAATAAATTTACCCTCTGTTTGGGTATTGATTGTTAATAATATTTTTAATATTTTTTCAGCTATCCTAAAATTAGGAATACTCCAGAGAGAATCAAAAGAGGCAATTACTGATAAGGGGATTTTATTAGACATATATAATAATGCCATTTCAGTGCCAATCAATATGGCTCCCTTAGAATTTTCAAATTCCTTAATTATATTTTCGGCTCCCTTTTTTGTTTTAGCTGATTCCTTGTCTAGTTTAAAAATTTTTATCTTTGGAAGAATTTTCTTAGTATATTCATATACGGTATCAGTACCGATACCTAAAGGCATCAGATTCCAACTACCGCAAACATCACAAGTTATATTAGTATCTTTTTCTTTTCCGCATTTATTACATATAAATATTTTTTTTGTTTCGTCTTTGGAACTATATAAAACAAGAGTTGAATTACAATTTTCACAGACAATATTATTGCCACAATCTTTACAAGTTGTAATTGTAGCCAAACCCTTTCTTAATGAAAAAATAAATACATTTTGTTTATTTTTTAGGGTATTTTTAATTTCCTCTAAACTTTCTCTTTTTAGAATTTGAAATCCCCCCTTTTCTTTTTCCGGATTTTTTCCCAATACCATTACCTCATTACCAGAATCTACTCTGTAAGATAATGGATGTAGGGTGTTTATATTTTCAATTTCTTTTCTGGCTAGAGTCTCAAAACGAAGCAAGTTGTCGGCGATAATAAGTTTAGCTCCTATTTTAGAGGCAAATACTTCTGTAAAAATTCTTAGATCAAAAAATGGTTTTGCAATCATCTTATAAGCACTAGAATTTTCTTGTTCTAGAATTATTGTTCCAATATTGTTTTTAGGCATAGAAAGATAGGGCGCGGTGCCGATAATCAAGAGAGGGTGTTTGGATGTTATAATTTTTTTATAATTTAATATTGTTTTTTTAGCACTATTTCCACTATGTAAAGAAAAAGTAAATTGCTCAACACCTCTAGCTAAAAAATCTTCAAATTTTTTAATATCCAATTCGGTTGGTAAGACAATAAAAATAGATTTTCTCTTGGCGAAAGATTCTCGGATTAGAGTTTTATAGATAGACATACGATCTTTGAGTGGATATTGGAACAATAATTTTTCTACTCTCAGATTTTTATCATTTTTTTTATTATTTTCTGTTTCATTTTTAGTTTTTGATATTTCGTCATATTTTTCTATAAAGACTCTTGGAATTAAAGAAGCGATTGCGTTATTTCTATTTTTGGCAAAATAATTACTAACGTCAAATATACTTTCAAGGTATTCTGGTAAAAAAATAGAACTTCCCTTCGTTTCATTTATTTTTTTTAGATTAAAATTCATATTTTTAACATTTGATTTTTTTTGACTTAAATCTTCAGTGGCCACCACTAAGCCCAACTCTTTTTTATTTCTTAAAGATATGGAAACAATATTGCCCACAGGGATATCTAAACTACTAAAATAGGTGAGATTGCCCTTCAAGACTCCTTTTTTAAGTGGAATAACAGATAAAATTTTCATATTTTTATGCTTCTATTCTAACATAAATATGCTATATTACTTTTATGGGTTTTTTTTCACGTAAATTAGGAATAGATTTGGGAACCGCCAATACCCTAGTATTTATGCCTAAAAAAGGGGTGGTTTTAAATGAGCCTTCTGTGGTGGCTGTTTCTGAACAGGATAACAAGATTTTAGCTATTGGTTTTGAAGCAAAAGATATGATTGGCAAGACTCCTGATTCTATTATTACTTATTGTCCTATGAAAGATGGAGTAATAGCTGATTATCGGGTCACAGAAGCGATGCTTCATTATTTTATCAATAAAGCTATGGGTAAATACAGCTTATTTAAACCAGATGTGATGGTTTCTGTGCCGGCCGGAGTTACTTCTACAGAGCGTCGAGCAGTGGTTGAAGCAGCAATTAGAGCTGGAGCTAAAAATGCTTATGTGGTTAAAGAACCAATTTTAGCAGCTATAGGTGCTGGAATTCCGATATATGAATCACGTGGACACATGGTGGTAGATATTGGTGGTGGGACTACTGACGTGGCAGTTATTTCTTTGGGGGGTATTGTCGCTTCTACTTCAGTTAAATGTGCCGGAAATAAAATAGATCAAGCTATTGCTGATTATATCAAAAAAACTTTTAATCTAGCTATCGGAGACAGAACCGCAGAAGAAGTTAAAATAAAAATTGGCGCTGCCGTACCTTTGGAAGAAGAATTATCGGTTACTATTAAAGGTAGAGATTTTATTCAAGGTTTACCTCGTTCCGCCAAAGTTGGTACTAATGAAATTGTTAAAGCTATTGATAGTGAACTTAAACAAATTATTAAAGCCATTAAGGATGTGCTTCAAGAAACTCCGCCGGAACTTGCTTCCGATATTATGGATCAGGGTATAATTATGACTGGTGGTTCTTCTATGCTTCGTAATTTACCTGATTTAGTTTATCGAAAAACTGGGGTAAAAGCTATGTTGGCCGAGGATGCTTTGTTTTGTGTAGTTAATGGTACTGGTATTGCTTTAGAACACTTAGATGTTTATAAAAAAACAATTTTAAGTAAAAGATAAAAAACAAGTTGTAGGTTTATGATTTCACAACATTTAAATAAAACTAATCTTCACCACGCCTACTTAATAGAAGGTGAAAAAAAAGAGATAGAAAAGGAACTTATTCAATTTATTGAGGAGTTAGGTATTGCTACTAAAGCTAATTCTGATTTTTCTCATATTTCAGTTGATTCATTTAAAATTGATAATGCTCGTAATTTAAAAGCTTTTAGCGTAGAAAAAAGTATTTCTAAAAACAGAAGAATATTTTTAATAACCGCTAATAATTTTTTATTAGAAGCACAGAATTCTTTATTAAAAATATTAGAAGAACCAATAGCCAATACTCACTTTTTTATCTTGGTGCCAAACATGAATATATTATTACCAACCTTTATTTCTAGATTTTATGTTATTACATCTAAACAACCATGGAATGATAATAATGTAGAAAAGTTTATTTCAATGTCCCTACCTCTTAGATTAAATTTTATTAAAGAATTATTAACCGAACCAGAAAAAGGGGATACGGAAGAAGGTCTGATAGATTCAAGCCGTGCAAAATCTTTACGATTTTTAAATTCCCTAGAGCAAGTGTTAGAAAAAAAATTATTAGAATATCCTGTTCCAACTTATTTTGAGCATTTATTTAAGGTTCGAAAATACTTAAGCCAGCCTGGTTCTTCAGCCAAAAGTTTAATGGAATCAGTGGCTATCATTACTCCAATTTTTTAATTTTTATGATATAATATATAAATATATGCAATATAATTTTTCAAATTTTAAAGCAGAATTAAAAAAAGTTGAAGATTTTTTAAGTAAAGAATATGGTCAACTAAATGTCGGGCGAGCATCACCCATGGTTTTAGATGGTATTTCCATAGAATCATATGGTTCTCGTATTGCCGTAAAAAATGTAGCCTCTATCTCTATAGAAGATCCAAAAACATTACGTATTATTCCTTGGGATAAAAGCCAAATTAAAGATATAGAAAAAGTTATAATATCTTCCAATTTAGGTTTATCAGTAGCGACTGATGATGCAGGTATCCGAGTAATTTTTCCTCAACTCACCACTGAAACTAGACAAAGTTTGGTTAAAGTTTTAAAAGAAAAACTAGAAGAATCCAGAATCACTGTTCGTAAAGAACGCGAAGCAGTTTGGGATGATATCCAAAATCAAGAAAAAAACGGTAAAATGACGGAAGATGAAAAATTTAGAGCTAAGGATGAGTTGCAAAAAATTATTGATGAAGTTAATAAAAACCTGGAAGCTATTTTTACTAAGAAAGAAAAAGAAGTGATGAGTTAAAAATATGAGTATTTTTATTTTTATAGTAATTTTATTGGTTTTAGTTTTAGTCCATGAGTTTGGACATTTTTTTTCTGCCAAGAGGTTCGGTATTAAGGTTGAAGAATTTGGTTTTGGTTTTCCACCCAAACTTTTTGGTATCAAGAAAGGAGAAACAGAATATACTTTTAATCTATTACCCTTAGGAGGTTTCGTTAAAATCTTTGGTGAAAATCCAGATGACGAAAACACTAATGGCCCCGAAGCTTCTAGGAGTTTCGTTAATAAGCCTAAGTGGCAACAAGCGGTGGTGCTTTTTGCTGGAGTATTTGCCAATTTCTTATTAGCCTGGATTTTGTTTTCATTTGGTTTCATGTCTGGATTACCGACTTCTGTTGGTTCTGAAGTACCCGGTTATGAATTACAAGATATAAGTGTCGTTATTATTTCTGTGGTACCAGAATCTCCAGCCTTCAATGCTGGTCTTGAAGTAGGGGATAAAATAGTGTCTTTAAAAAATGAAAATAATACTACGTCTGAGATAAGTCTAGAAACTATAAAATCTTTTGTAGTTGATAGCGGAAATGAAGAGCTTGAAATTGGTTATATTCGAGGTAACACTGATCCGAAAACAATTTCAGTTAAACCAATTTATCCCGAAGGGGCAACCGAACCAATAATTGGTATTGGTATGGATAAAGTAGGTATCGCTAAATTGCCTATTTTAAAGGCCCTAAAGGAGGGGATGTTCTTAACCCTATCTATCACCAAAAGTACCGCTGTTGGGCTTTATAGGCTTATTTTAGATAGTATACAGGGTCAAGGTAGTATTCAATCCATCACTGGACCGGTGGGCTTGGTGGGTATCGTGGGTGATGCTTATCAATTTGGTTTGGTCTATCTTTTATCTTTTACAGCTTTGATTTCAATTAATTTGGCAATTATAAACTTAATTCCGTTTCCAGCTTTGGACGGTGGCCGACTTTTGTTTTTACTAATAGAAAAAATAAAAGGTTCACGAATAAATCAAAATTTTTTTAATTTAGCTAATTTAATTGGTTTCTTTATTTTAATTTTATTAATGATTATTGTTACCTATCACGATCTAGTTAAGTTGATAATGTAGAATGAAAAAAATAAAATTAATTCACGAAATTCGTGCAGTCAAAACCAGAAAAGAATTAAGAAATATTATTAAGGCTCAAAAAATAAACGAGAAAGTGTTAGGTTATGCGGTTGCGCAATTAAAAACAGGAGTCACTGAGATAGAAATTGCTGATTTTATTAAAAAATATTTTATTAAATTTCGTGTTCCCGTGTTGGCCTTTATGCCACTTGTAGCCTTTGGTAAAAATACTGCAAATATTCACCACTTTATTCCCACTAAAACAAAATTAAAGAGGGGAGATATAGTGATGATTGATTTTGGTTGTACTGTAAATAGTTATTGTTCTGATATGACTAGAACTTTTTTCTTTGGTAAACCAAGTAAAAAACAAGAAAAATTATATAACACAGTTTTAGAAGCTCAAGAAAAAGCTTTAAAAAAATTAGCCAAGGGTGAAAAACGAGCTAAGATTGTTGATAAGATTGCTCGTGACTTTATCGCTAAGAGGTATAAAAATAATTTTAAACATGGTCTTGGTCATGGAGTTGGCACAGTCATTCACGAATGGCCAAACTTTAAACCAAACACGACAGACATTCTGCCGGTTGGGTGTGTGATGACAGTGGAGCCGGGAGTATATCTGAAAAATTTTGGTGGGGTGCGAATAGAAGACATGGTGATTATTACTAAGAAAAGTTGTGTAAATTTAACCGATTTTCCTAAAGATATTAAAAGTGTGATAATTAAACCATAATATAAAATGATGCGGTCGTCACATTTTATAGTATTTAAATTTTTTGATTTTTCTTATAAATTATAAAATGTTATACTCCTAAGATGATGAAAAAGAGATTAAAAGTTGGAGTTTTATTTGGGGGAAAATCAGCAGAACACGAAGTGTCTATTGCTTCTGCTCAGAATATAATTAATGCATTAGATAAAAAGAAATACCAAATTACACCTATTAAAATAAATAAAAATGGGGAATTTAATATAAATAATCTTAAAAAATTTGACGTTATTTTTCCAGTTTTACATGGACCTTTTGGAGAAGATGGTAGTGTCCAGGGTTTATTAAAAATACTTAATTTGCCATTTGTCGGTGCCGGAATATTGGGATCAGCGGTTGGTATGGACAAAGATATTATGAAAAGATTGCTACGTGAAGCTAAAATTCCCATTCCTAAATCTTTGGTTTTTCACAAAGGCGATGTACTATCTTTTGCAAAAATTAAAAAAATTCTAGGTTTGCCTTTATTTATTAAGCCGGCAAACATGGGTTCCTCGGTTGGAATTAGTAAAGTTTCTCATCCTTTGAATTTTAATAAAGCAATCAAAAAAGCATTTCAATATGATACAAAAATAATTATTGAAGAATTTATTGATGGTCGAGAAGTAGAATGTTCTGTTTTAGGTAACGAAAATCCCATTGCGTCTGTGCCCGGAGAAATTATCACTAGTGATGATTTCTATTCTTATGAAGCAAAATACATTACTGCCTCAACCACAGTAACTAACGCCAAATTTAAACCAAAAACTAAAAGGAAAATACAGGAATTAGCAATCAGGGCTTATCAGACATTAAATTGTGAAGGTATGGGCAGGGTAGATTTTCTATTAAGAAAAAACGACGAAGTATTAGTGAATGAAATCAATACCATCCCAGGATTCACCGACATCAGTATGTATCCCAAGTTGTGGGAAGCTACAGGTTTATCTCAAACTAAGCTTTTAGATAGGCTTATAGACTTAGCAATTGAGCGATTTGAAAGAGAGCGAAAGCTGAAAACAACCTTTAAATAACAATTGCTTTTTAACCATTTTTATATTAAGATAGACCCATGTCCCAAGATAGACTTATAAAATTTGCCTGTGGAACCTGTAAGCGCATTAATTACTGGTCCAGTAAAAACAAAAAACTCGTTACTAAAAAAATCGAGCTAAATAAGTATTGTAAATGGTGTAAAAAGAAGATTAAACACAAAGAAGTTAAGAAATAATTTTTAGTGTTTTAATTTTGCGGGCGATGAGGGAATCGAACCCCCGACATCGGTTTTGGAGACCGAAATTATACCACTTAACTAATCGCCCCTAAAGACTAAAGAACCCCTTGCGGGTTTTTTTAGTATATCAGAAAAGTTGGAAAAACCTAGTGTCCTGGGCCGGTAATGATTTCAAAAAACCAGCCAGTTAGAAGAGCTAAAATAATCGCCCAAATCCAACTAAAGTTTATTGATTCTATTAAAACCGAAGCTCCCCATACAACTAAAACAGCTACTGGGAACCATAAAATTAATGATACTAATATTCTAATAAGAGCCATATTTTTAAAAATATTTTAAACTAATAATTTATTAATCTAATTATACTATTTTATTATTTAAAGACAATCTGTTATACTCTCTCAATGCAAAAAAATTACAAATACCTAACAGCTATCAGTGTATTCTTCGTTTCGGTGCTACTTATTTCTAATGTAGCTTCTACAAAAATCGTAGATTTGAAGTGGTTCGTCTTTGATGGAGGTACCTTGCTCTTTCCACTTTCCTATATTTTTGGTGATATTTTAACAGAAGTATATGGCTATAAAAAATCTCGCGGTGTTATTTGGTTAGGATTTTTTATGGCACTACTCATGTCGTTCTTTTTTATAATTGTAGGTAAATTACCACCTGCCTCCGATTGGGGTAATCAAGATGCTTACAATAAAATACTTGGCTTAACTCCACGTGTCGTTTCCGCTAGTTTAATCGCTTATTTCTTAGGTGAATTTTCTAATTCTTTTATTTTAGCCAAGATGAAGATTTGGGCAAAGGGCAAAATGCTCTGGATGCGTACTATTGGCTCGACTTTAGTGGGCGAATTAATCGATAGTACTGTTTTTATATTAATTGCATTTGTTGGGCTTTTGCCAAATTCTTTACTTTTAACCTTAATAATTTCCAATTACCTTTTTAAATCTGGTGTGGAAATATTATTTACTCCAATTACTTATAAAATAGTAAATTTCTTAAAGAGGGAAGAGGAGGAAGATTACTACGACGTCAATACCAATTTCAATCCTTTCACTAGAAGTTCTTAGGTAGTTTTATTTTTTTTGACGCGTCAAACCATTTGATTTTTTTATCGCGCTTAAACCAAGTCATCTGACGTTTCGCGTACTTAAGAGTTTCTTTAATTACTTTTTCTTCGGTAGGTTGCCAATATTCAAAGCCAAACTCTTTTAGTCTTTTATTGGATATACCAGATTTTTTTAATTTTTTTATTTCATTCAATAAACCATCTTGAAACATTTGTTTTACTCTTTTTTCTACTTTTTTCTTTAATTTTTCAGGCGGTAAATATAATCCAATTTTTACAAACTTATACAGAGGTTTAACCTCTGTAATTTTGGGTACTTCGCCGAGTGCTTGAGCTATTTCTATGGCTCTTACCAATCTAATTTTATTATTTTTATCTATATTTTTTGCTCGCTCTGGGTCTAATTTTTCTAATTTACGAAATAATGCGGTCGCACTTTTTCGTAGTAATTTTTTTCGAAGTTTATTATTTTGGGGAACATTTGGGAAAATTACTCCTTTGGTTATTGCATCAATATAAAAACCAGTACCGCCACAAATAATCGGTACCTTATCTCTTTTAATAATATCAGCCATGGCGTAAATGGCTTTTTTTTGATATTCGGTGACGGAGAATTTTGTTTTGGGTGGAACAATGTCTAAAAGGTGATGCGGAATACCCCGCATTTCTTTTTCAGTAATTTTCCCAGTACCAATATTAAGATTTCTATAAACTTGCCGTGAATCAGCAGAAATTATTTCTCCCCCTTTTTTTGTCGAAGATCCTGAAGGAAGCTGAAGGGCAATCTTAACTGCCAGAGCACTTTTACCCGTAGCAGTTTGACCTAAAATAACTATAACTTTTTTCATCTAACTTATATCTTTTATTTTTGCACCCAGTTTTTGAAATCTTTCTACTATATTTTCATAACCACGTTTTATCATATAAACATGATGCAGGGTAGACTTACCCTTAGCTCCCATCATAGCTAACATTATCACCACTGATGGACGTAATGCTGGTGGGCAAACCACATCCGCCGATTTCCATTTTGTTGGACCTTCTACAAAAACTCTATGTGGGTCAGCTAATAACACATTAGCACCAAGACGATTTAATTCAGTTAAATAAATAGCCCTATTTTCATAAACCCAATCGTGAATTAAGGTTTGTCCTTTTGCACAAGCAGCAATGAGTCCTAGAAAGGGAAGGTTGTCAATATTTATACCTGGGAAAGGACGAGCTTCTATTTTATCTTCTAGGGCGCGCAGTTTTGATGGATAAATCATTAGGTCTACTAATTTAGTTCTGTCATTCTTTGATTTATATCTTTTTAAAACTTTATATTTTAATCCCATCTTTTTTAATTTATATAATTCTAATTCTAAAAAATCTATCGGACATCTTTTAATTTCTAATTTAGAATTAGTTACGATAGCTCCGGTAATCCACATCATAGATTCAATTGGGTCTTCACTATTATAATATTCAATATTCTTTTTGATTTCCCCATTACCATAAATTGTTAAAGTATTTCCCCCGATCCCTTCAATTCTAACTCCTAATTTTTGTAAAAAGAAACAAATTTCCTGAACCATATAGTTTGAAGCAGCAAATTTTATAGTAGTTTTTCCTTTTATACGAGAGGCAGCAAAAAGTAAATTCTCACAAGCTGTATCGCTGGATTCATACATTACCACATTATTAGGTTTTAGTTTTTTATAACTAATTTCATAACTTTGATTAGTTACTTCTACTTTAGCCCCCAGTTCTTCTAATCCGTAAATATGTGCGCTTACAGTTCTTTTACCTAATTTACAACCCTGGGCGTGAGGTAAAGAAAAAGTCTTAAGATGATGAAGTAATGGTCCAGCAAACATAATTATACTTCTGGTTTTTATTGCTGCTTCTTTATTGAGATTTGTCATTTTAAAACGTTTAGGTGGTATTATTTCTAGAGATTGTTTACCCACCCATTTTACCCTTACTCCGATACTTTCCAGTACCTCTATAATTCTAAAAACTTCTTCAATATGAGAAATTCCATGTAAGGTTGTTTTACCTCTATTTAAAAGAGATGCACATAATAGACCTACGGATCCATTTTTGGAAGTATTGGTGTTAATAGAGCCAGAAAGATTAAAGCCTCCTTCAATTTCAAAATTATTTATATGGTTTGTATTTTTTTTCATAAAAATGTGTGCCGGAGGAGAGAATCGAACTCTCACCCCTTGCGAGACACGATTTTGAGTCGTGCGCGTCTACCAATTCCGCCACTCCGGCAGTTTCCACATCTTATCCCAAATTTGCCTTAAAATCAATTATTAATATAATTTTTTTATGTTAAAATAGATGCATGTCTAACCTATACTCAAATTCAATTTTCTGGATTGACACAGATAAAATAAAACCAAATCCTTATCAACCTAGGAGAGATTTTGACGAGGCTCGGTTACAAGACCTAGCTCTTTCTATAAAGCAATATGGTGTATTACAACCACTAACCCTTTCCCGAGTAGAGGTGACTAAAGATGATGGTGGCCTAGTTACTGAATATGAACTAATTGCCGGAGAGCGTCGATTACGAGCCGCTAAATTAGCCGGAGTGATTCAAATACCAGCAATTATTCGTACTGGAGATACCTCTATGATGAAATTAGAGTTAGCTATTATAGAAAACTTACAACGAGAAGATTTAAATGCAGTTGATCGAGCTCGAGCTTTTTTTCGTTTAACTAATGAATTTAAATTTACTCATAATGAAATTGCCAAGAAAATGGGCCGAAGTAGGGAATATGTTTCTAATACTCTACGACTTTTGGCCCTACCAGAAGAAGTTTTAAACGCCTTATCTGAGGGTAAGATTTCTGAGGGTCATACCCGACCAATATTAATGTTGACAGATCACCCCGAAGAACAGGTTGTTTTATTTAAAGAAATTTTATATAAAAAAATTACTGTACGTGAAGCAGAAAAATTAGCACGTAAAATTGCTTATGATCGGGTACGCAAAAAAGAATTTATGCCTGATCCGGAAATAACTGAATTAGAGGAAGAATTTCAGGAAAAATTAGGTACTCGAGTACATATTGATAGAAAAGAGTTAGGTGGACAAGTAAAGATAGATTTCTTTTCCACAGATGATTTACGTCAAATTTTAGATTTAATTAAAAAGTCTGATTTTGAAAAAAGACCCGACGAAATGCTGGATAAGCATATTGCTGAAACGAGCATTGAGGTGGAAGATATAAGTAGTTTAGATGACAGAAGTAAAGAAGAAATAAAAGAAGACGATATGTCTCTTTATGACATATCTAACTTTAGTGTCTAAATTTACTAGTTGCGACCAAATGATTTCAGTTTGGCTAAAAGACTATTTTTTTCTAAGTACGATTTAATATGTTTTTTAGCCACCGTAGTTTTGACCATATCTAGCCATTTAGATGAAGGATGTGCGTCTTTATTAGTTACTATTTCTACAATATCTCCATTTTTCAGTTTAGTAAATAATTGTGACATTTTACCGTTAATTTTTACTCCAAAAGTGTGATCACCAATATCCGAGTGAATAGTATAGGCAAAATCAATAGGAATTGAATCCTCTGGTAAATCTACCACATCTCCTTTTGGCGTAAAAATAAAAATTCTATTACTAAAAAAATCTGCCTTTAAGTGTTCAATAAATTTATCTGGCTCAGTCGTATTGTAATTTAATTCTTTTAATTCCTCAATCCAGTTAAATTTTAATTTATCTTTTTGTAAAATCTTTTTTGTATTTTTCTGTTCTTTATAAATAAAATGAGCAGCTATTCCATACTCCGCCTCTCTATGCATTTCTTCGGTTCTAATTTGTATTTCAGCAATCTCACCAGAGCCAGTAAAAACCGTAGTATGAACAGAGCGATAGCCATTAGGTTTTGGTACTGCAATGTAATCCTTTATCCTACCCTGTAAAGGATTCCAGATAGAATGCACTATTCCCAATACTCGGTAACAATCTTCTAAATTTTCAACAATAACTCGCAAAGCAACAATATCGTAAATTTTTCCAATATCCATATCGTATTTAAGAAGTTTTTTATACAAACTATATTTATGTTTAACCCTATAACTTAATTCAAAGTTTTTTATTTTTTCTTCTATTAATTTTTTTTCTAATTCCTCTCGAACTTTTTCAAGATTACTTCGATAGGATTCTCTAGAAGCCTGTATTATTTCTTCTGTTTTTAAATATTCTTTTGGATAAGCATAAGGAAAAGCAGCATCTTCTAATTCACCCTTAAGTTTTCCCATACCTAGTCGATTTGCAAGGGGCGCATAGACATCAATAGATTCTAAGGCAATTCTATGTCTCTTGTCTTCTCGAATATATTGCAAAGTTTTTAGGTTGTGTAATCGATCAGCAAATTTTATTATTACGACTCGTAAATCATTTGTCATGGCAATAAAGAATTTTCTCAAGCTCTCTACATGTCTTTCATATCCATAGTATTTCAAAGTTCCCAGTTTGGTTACTCCCTCAACTAAAAACACAATATCTTTCCCAAATGCTTCTGTGAGCTCTTCTTCAGTGGTTTTTGTATCTTCTAACACATCATGCAAGAGCCCAGCTACGATGGTTTGGATATCCATACCTAAACTAGCTAATATTTTTGCGGTTTCAAGTACGTGAGAAAAATAAGGTTCACCACTAAGTCTTTTTTGTCCCGCATGAGCCTTTTGAGCAAATAAATAAGCTTTTTCTAAAAGTTTTTCTTCTTCTGGTTTTAGTTTACCTGTTAGGGTTAAAAGTTCATTAAGACTTTGTTCCATGCAGTAAGTTTAGCATTAATCAGTTTAAGCTTCAATTTTAGGTATTTTGTGGGGATTATGATTGGGGCACAATTTATTACTACAGCGTTCTGGTATAGTTTTTGTTCCTTCCATCATTAAACTTTTACATTCTTTACAAATATTCCCCGTTGGTTTTGCTTTTATTGCAAATTTACAATCTGGATAATTAGAACAAGAATAAAATATTCCGAATCTTCCACGTCTTTCCGAAATATCTCCAGTTTTACATATTGGACACATTATTCCTGTTCTTTTTTTTGCTTCTTCTTTTTCATCTTTTTTTATAAATTTACATTTTGGATATCTAGAACATGAAATAAAAGTACCAGAGCCATCACGTCTACTGCGAACCACTAATTTACCGCCTCCAGATTTTCCTTTCTTATCTCCGCAATCAGGACACATTTCTCCAGTTTCTTCGGGTCCTTTTAATTCCGTACCGTCTAGCATTAGAGCCCCATCACACTCAGGATATTTAGAACAAGAATAAAATTTTCCAGCTCGGGATAATTTTATAATCATAGAAGAACCACACTTGGGACACCTAATATCTTCCGGGGCATTTCCTAAGTTTGTTGCTTTTTCTAGTTTTTCTTTTGATTTCACGTCTTTTAGAAATGGCCCATAGAAATCTTTTAGTGTTTTTTCATATTCACGTTCTCCGCGTGATATTTCATCTAATTCATTTTCCATTTCTGCGGTAAATGTATCAGAAATATAATTAGTAAAATGTGTTTCTAGAAATTCAGATACTACTTCACCCACATCAGTAGGAAATAATGTTTTTCCTACTTTATTTACATAACCCCTATCTTCAATGGTTCGCATAATAGATGCATAAGTACTTGGGCGTCCAATGCCTCGACTTTCTAACTCTTTAATAAGTCCAGCTTCACTGTATCGATCTGGTGGAGTAGTAAATTTTTCTTCACTTATCAAATCCAGTAATTTAAGTTTTTCTCCAACTTTACAAATTGGTAATTCCACATCATCGCCACGAGCTCCACTGTCTACTTGTAGCCATCCTGGAAAAATTAATCTTGACCCTATTGCACCAAAAACTGGTAAATCTTCTGACTCTTGCACCTTAGCGGTTATTTTTGTTTTTAATAATTTAGCATCAGCCATCTGGGATGAAACAGCTCTCTCCCAAATAAGTTTGTAAAGTTTATAATGTTCTTCATTATTAATTTTTAAAGTATTGATATGAGTAGGACGAATAGCTTCGTGTGCTTCTTGGGCGTTTTTTGATTTTGTTTTAAACACCCTAGCGTGAGTGTGATTTGTTCCATATTTTTTTTCTATGAAAGACAAAATTTGTCCTTGAGCTGTTTTGGATAAATTCGTACTATCGGTTCGCATATAAGTGATGTGTCCTGCTTCATATAATTTTTGAGCTATTTGCATAGTGCGTGAAGGGGAATAGCCTAATCTAGAGCTTGCTGTTTGTTGTAAAGTAGAAGTAGTAAAGGGTGCTCGCGGAGAACGTTTTTGTTCAGTTTCTTTAACTCCTTCAATTATCCAATTACCCTTTTTACCCTCCGTCATTATTCTTTCCATTAATTTTTGATCTCGAGGTTCTTCTGAACATTCTAGGGTTAATTGTTCTTGTTTTTGTGTTTCAAAAATTCCCAAAATCTTCCAATATTTTTCTGGAATAAAAGCACGAATTTCTCGTTCTCGTTCCATTATGATTCGTAAAGCTGGAGATTGAACTCGACCGGCCGATAATCCATAACGTACTTTTTTCCAAATCAGGCCAGATAAATCATAGCCGACCAAACGATCTAAAACTCGACGTGCTTCTTGAGCCTTACGTAAATTGGTGTCAATGGATTCTGGGTGTTCGAGTGCTTCTAAAACAGCTTCTTTGGTTATTTCATAAAAACGAACCCTTTTAATTGGAGCTTTAGTTGTTTTAGGTCCTTCCTTAAGTAAAGTTTCTACATGCCAAGCAATAGCTTCTCCTTCACGATCTGGATCTGTAGCTAAGAAAATTTCATCAGCTTTTTCTGATAATTTTTTTAATTCTTGCACTATTTTTTCTTTACCTTTAGAAATTTCATAATGAGGAGTGAAGCCATTTTCAATATCAATAGCAACCTTATTTGATTTTGGTAAATCACGAATATGTCCAACAGAAGCACGCACCGTAAAAGCACCCTCTAGATATTTTTCTATGGTTTTGGCTTTAGATGGTGATTCTACTATTAATAATTTCATAGTTCTCAGTATTACACGAAAAAGAATTTTTTGGCAAATTTTTCATTAAAGAAAATTTTTAAATTAATTTAATTTCGCCAAATTCTTCTTTTATTAAACCCTTTATTTCCATTACCGATAAAATAGCATTAACCTTTGGAGTAGGCATTTTCATTGCCTGAATTAATTCATCTCTAGAGATTGGTTCACGTAAAAAATCTACCACTCTTTTTTCTTCTGGTAATAAATCGGCAAATAATTTTCTTTGTTTTTCTTCGTCTTTTTTTAATTCAAATCCAAGGGCTTCTAAAACATCTTCAGTACAGGTGACGGGAGTAGCTCCAGCTCGGATTAATTTATTAGTACCTTTGGAATTAGTGGAAAATATTGACCCAGGTACAGCTAATAAATCTCTATTATATTCAGTAGTTAGTCGAGCAGTAATTAAAGTACCCGATTTTTCTTCAGCTTCAATAATTAATACTGCTTTTGAAATACCAGCCATTAATCTATTGCGTAAAGGAAATGTCCAATGAGCTGCTTTTAAATCTGGCTCAAATTCAGATATAAAACAACCCCCATTTTCAATAATCTCGTCCATTAAATGTATGTTAGTTTTTGGGAAAATAGCATTTTTATTTAGTCCTGATCCTGGAAATACTACCACCCTTAACCCCATTTGCATTGCTTTTTTGTGAGCAATAGTATCTATCCCCATAGCAAATCCAGAAACGATTACTATTGGGTAATCTTTTAAACCGGTGACTATTCTCTCACAAGCCTCGCGACCATAAGAGGTAAATTTACGAGAACCAACTATGCAAAGATAAATAAGATTTTCTGGTGGCAATTCTCCAATAATCCAAAGATTTTTAGGTGGCTGAGGTATTTCTAAAAGAGCTTTCGGAAATTCATTTTTAGTTAATTTTCTTATTTCCATTGTTATCTTCCTATTATAACAATATTTGTGTATAATTCATTATGTTAGAGATTAAATATTAATGCCTAGAGCCTAACGCCTAGTGCCTAATTTATGTTAGATATTAAATTTATTCGGGAAAATAAAGATATTGTGCAAGCTGGCGCAAAGAAGAAGCGGATCGAGGTTGATTTAGATAAATTAATTTCTTTGGATGACGAGCGACTAAAAACTTTAAAAGAAGTTGAAGATTTAAGGGCGGAAGTTAATAAAGTTTCCAATGATATCGCACGTGACCAAGATCCTGCCCTAAAAACTCAATTAATCAAGGAAATGCAAGTGGTTAAAGAGGAAATAAAATCCAAAGAAGATAAATTAAAATCCATTATAGAAGAATGGCAGAAACTAATGATCAAAATTCCTAATATTCCTTCGGTTGATACTCCGGAAGGATTAGATGAAAGTGGTAATGAAGTAATACGAAATTGGGGAGAAAAGCCACAATTTTCTTTTACTCCAAAAGAGCATTTTGAATTAGGGAAAAATTTAAAAATCATAGATACAGAAACTGCTGGAGAAGTCTCTGGGGCTCGTTTTTCATATTTAAAAGGGGACTTAGTGTTAATGCAATTTGCTCTTTTGCAAATGTGTTTGGAAATTTTAACTAATGAAGAAAAATTAAAAGAAATAGCGAAACAATTTAATATCTCTGTTGTTCCTTCTGTATTTATGCCAGTTGTACCTCCAGTATTTATACGACCAGTGGTGCAAATTAAAATGGCACGTTTTATGACTCCAGAAGATCATTACATGTTTCCGAACGATGACTTAATGTTGATCGGTAGCGCAGAGCATACTCTCGGAGCTATGCATATGAATAAAATTTTTGAAGAGAAAGATTTACCGATTCGTTATGTAGGTTATTCAACTGCTTTTCGTAGAGAAGCCGGAGCAGCCGGTAAGGATACCAGCGGAATATTAAGACAGCATCAATTTGATAAATTAGAAATGGAGGTTTTTTCCTTACCAGAAAATGCCATGCAAGAACAAAATTTTTTGGTAGCTATTCAAGAATACATATTACAATTGTTAAAATTACCTTATCAGGTAGTTGCTATCTGTAGTGGCGATATGGGTTTTCCAGATACTAGACAAATTGATGTTGATACTTGGATGCCAGGACAAAATAAATATCGCGAAACGCATAGTTCAGATTATACTGGTGGTTTTCAATCTCGTCGTTTAAATACTAGAGTGCGAAGAGGTGATGGAAAAATAGAACCTGTCCATATGAATGATGCAACTGTACTAGCTATTGGACGTACTCTTATTGCTATCATGGAAAACTACCAGCAGGAAGATGGGTCCATCGCGATCCCAGAAGTTTTACAGAAGTATATGGGTGATAAAAAGTTTATTAAGTAATATTTTTTGAATGAAGAAACGTAATGTGTTAAATTCTCCACGTCTTTCAGCTCTAAAAAAGAAAAGGCGAAGGGATTTATTAAATAAAGTACTAATTTATTTTGTTATTTTTTTAATATTTTTTGTTGGCCTAATTTTTATTTCTCGTATAGATAAATTAAATGTTAATACTATAATAATTACTGGTAATAAAGTGGTTGATACCGAAGCAATCAATAAAATAGTAGAAGAAAACATATTTGGTTATTATTTATACTTCATACCTAAATCTAATTTTCTTCTAGTTCCTAAAAACAAAATCAAAAATGATCTAACTAATCAATATAAAAGATTGCAAAATATTTCTTTCAATACAGAAAACCCTAACGTCTTAGCCATTTCTCTTTCAGAGAGGGAAGGAAAATATATTTGGTGTGGAGAAAGTATGCCCGATTTTAGTTTAGAAGCAGAAGAAAAGCCCTGTTATTTCACTGATCAAGAGGGTTATATTTTTGACCTAGCTCCGTATTTTTCTGGTGATGTTTATTTTAAATTTTTTGGTCCACTTGGTTTAAATGAAGGGGAAAGTCCCTTGGGATTATATTTTTCCAAAGATATTTTTACTAAACTAGTTTCTTTCAAAAATATTTTAGTTGATTTTGATTTAAAGCCGAATTCGGTGTTAGTAAAAAATAATGGAGATATAGAAATTTATTTATCTTCTAGTAATAAAACCAATCCACCGAGAATAGTTTTAAAGAGTGATTTTGATTTAGACAAATCTTCAGAAAATTTACAAGCAGCCCTAGCGACAGAACCACTAAAATCAGATATAAAAAATAAATACTCTTCGCTTTTGTATATTGATTTAAGGTTAGGCAATAAGGTATATTTTAAATTCCAATGAATTACTTAGGATTCTGGAATAAGTTTAAAAAGCTTGCCCGTAATGCTTCAGACATAGCTAATGCAGGCAGGCCTATTTTTGTATTAGCCCCAATGGCTGATGTCACCGATGTCGCATTTCGACAGATAATATGTAAATATGGAAAGCCCGATGTTTTTTGGACAGAATTCGTTTCCGCAGATGGCCTAGCTCACCCCTTGGCACGTAAAAAACTTTTAATAGATTTGAAATATAGTAAAAATGAACATCCTATAGTGGCGCAAATATTTGGAGCTAAGCCAGAAAATATTAAAAAAGCTTCAGCTTTGTGTAAAAAGCTTGGTTTTGATGGTGTGGATATAAATATGGGTTGCCCCGATCGTTCAGTGGAAAAGCAGGGTGCTGGAGCGAGTTTAATTAAAAATCCTAAATTAGCGAAAGAGATAATTAGAACTGCAAAAGAAGGTGCTAGAGGATTACCGATATCGGTTAAAACTCGTATTGGTTACAATCGAAATGAAATTGAAACTTGGGTGCGAGAACTCTTAGAAGAAGATGTTGCGGTACTTACTATACATTTACGTACCCGGAAAGAAATGTCCAATGTGCCTGCTCATTGGGAATTAATGAAGAGGATAGTTGAGATTCGTGATGAAATGAAAAAAGATACTTTGATTTTTGGTAATGGAGATGTCGTAGATATTGACGATGCCAGGAGAAAGTGTAAAGAAGCTGGTTGCGATGGGGTGATGTTGGGACGAGCAATTTTCGGTAATCCATGGCTTTTTGCCCCCTCTCCTTTTCAAGGAGAGGGTCGGGGTGAGGTAAGTTTTCTGAATCACCACCCCCTGTCCCCTCCTCAACAAGGAGGGGAGGAAATAAAACATAAGCTTCAAGTTATGATAGAACATACAAAACTTTTTGAAAAGTTGTTAGGCAAACACAAAAACTTTGCCATTATGAAAAAACATTATAAGGCTTATGTGAATGGTTTTAAAGGAGCAAAAGAATTGCGAATAAAATTAATGGAAGCCGAAAATGCGAAAGAGGTAGAGGAAATAATAGAAAAATTGATATTTCAAATTTATTAAAAGTCTGTTAAAATAGCTCTATGCACGACTTAGCCTTATATCGAAAATATCGCCCTAGTAAATTCAAGGAAGTACTAGGACAAGACCATATCGTTAATGTTTTAGAAAGTTCCGTAAAGAACAACAAGGTTTCGCACGCCTATCTTTTTGTTGGTTCTCGGGGTATTGGTAAGACTTCGGTGGCGAGAATTTTTGCTAATAGTATTGGAGTATCAGCTAATGATTTATATGAAATAGACGCCGCTTCTAATAGAGGTATTGAAGATATTAAAGAATTACGAAACGGGGTACGGGTTCTTCCTTTTGATTCTAAATACAAAGTTTACATAATTGATGAAGTGCATATGCTTTCTAAGGATGCCTGGGGGGCATTATTGAAAACATTAGAAGAACCCCCAAAGCATGTAATTTTTATTTTAGCGACCACAGAATTTCACAAAGTGCCGGAAACTATAATTTCTCGTTGTCAGGTTTTTGTTTTTAAAAAAGCTTCCGATGTTATTTCTAAAAAAATGTTATTGGAAGTGGCTAAGAAGGAAGGTTTTGAATTAGATGCTGGTAGTGCAGAACTTTTAGCGATATTAGGTGATGGTTCTTTTCGTGATGCTTTAGGTGAATTACAGAAAGTACTGAATTTCATTAGTAAAGATAAAAAAATCAAAAAAATAAGTCGAGAAGATGTAGAGAAAATTACTGGTGCGCCAAAAAGTGTCTTAGTAGATGATTTTCTTTCTGCTGTTGTTGAAAAAAATCTAGAAAAAGGAATCATGACTGTAAAAAAAGCTTCTAAGGAAAATTTAGATATGAAGCTTTATTTCAAATTAATTATAGAAAAATTACGCGTTGCCATAATTTTACGTTATGCGCCCAAACTACAAAAAGAAATGGCGGGGGATTTAGGTGAAGAAGATTTAGAGTTTTTAAAAAATTTAATCAAAGAGGATAAAGAGGGAATGCTTCGTTCACCAGCTTTGTCTATTTTACTTGAAGCTTATCAAGATATGGATAATGCTTTTATTGCTGAATTGCCACTTGAACTAGCCTTGGTGAAAATAATAAACAAAGAATAAAATCTATGAAAGAAGAATTCATACCACATATTGCGACACCTAAAATACCTGAAGTTTCTCAAACTCCGGCTAGTGCTGCTTATAAAGAAGCTCATGCTGAAAAAAAACTAGCTGATCATCTAGAAGAAGAAATTACAGTTACCCGTATTTTTATTTTAGAAAAATATGCCATACCACCAGAACATGTTCTTGTAATTTCACCATCTAAATCCAATAAAGCACAAAGACATATTCGTGCTTTTAGTATTTTATCTAATACAGAAAACCCTAAAAATAGTTTTTATGCTGAAGGTCATACTGCTCATGTTACATTACATCATGCTCTAATAGAAAAATTTAGTAAAGAAATCGGAGTTTTAAATCTTATGGAACTATTTGACAGTGAAACATTTGCACTTAAAAAACCCTGGGTCATACGAAAGGGATTTTTAGATCCATTTCATAATGGTTTTAGAGAATTTCCAAGTATTCATAACGAATTAGTGGAACAATTAGAAGAATGTAGGGAAATTAACGGAATATCAGAAGACGAAATTTATGCCATGGAAAAAGATGAGTGTGAATTACCAAATTGGTTTCTATCTTCTGACACATCAAAAGAAATATAGTTTTGACTAAAAAACATTTTGATTTGACATAAATTGTTAATATGGTATCATATTAGTGAGTATCCTTGTTCACCTGCAACAAATGGAGGGCATTATGCCTCAAGGGAATGGAAGTTCGCCCTTTCGTCTCTCTCATGACTCCGATCTCAGGAGGGGAATTCGTACCCTGAAGAGACAGCTTCAAAAACGGAGCCTGTCTCCAGAGAAGATCCAACTCTTTGAGTGCGAGCTCATGGAGATGGAAAAGGAACTCAATGCTCAATGGCGCCAGCAGCGGCGGCAGCGAGCGAGAGACACCGGGCAACCCCTTCCCCTGATCCTCACCTAAGTGTGAGGAGGAATTAGCCCCCATCGTAAAAACGCCCAACGAGACGCCCAGCGCTCGTTGGGCGTCTCTATTTATATAAGAAATTTTATAATATTTTAAGCACTAATTTTTCTGCTGGGAGACTAGGAATCGAACCTAGATTAAAGGCTTCAAAGGCCTCTGTCCTACCGTTAGACGATCTCCCAATATGTGCATAAAGAGTATATCAATTTTACCCTTCATTATGCAATTTTTAATATAAAACAGGTTTGGCCTCGGAGCTGTTGTTAAGCATCCGAGGCCGTGATTGAGAAAGGTCTGTTCATTTTGCCAGAAGGAGCCGCAGGGACCTCCAGCACTTCCTCTGAACAAAGAACACCACTCTTCGTTGAACTTTTCTTTGATTCTTCATGATGACCCTTTCAGGGCAGAAGAAAACAAATAGGGTTACTTTCATTTAAATAATAAACGACGTATAGTGTTAGGTCAAGTTTTTGTAATATAAAAAAGGTAAGGCCCCTGAGCGCGTGATGCTTGCGCTCAGGGGCCGGATTGTTACCTGCGGGGGAAAACATGGGGAGGTGGGAGGAATTCATCATCCCTGTCATGTCTTCGCCAGGGGCGAAGAGGCTGAGAGGGGAAGAATTTCTCCTTGTTCTTCGCTCTCTCTCTTTCTGCCTCCTGTCTTTTCCGGAGGGCGAAAGATGAGATTTTAGGGGTGGAACCATCTGATGAGGGCTGGGTCATTGGGATCTCTCCCTTCTCCTCAACCTCCTCAGCTGTTTGCGAGAGAGTCCTCCGTCTCTCCCGCGTGGTTGGTCTTTCGTACCAACCACCTTCTTCTCTCCACCCCGTTTTTTGCTCATCCCTTTTCGATCCTTTCTGTACCCGTAAGGGGTACATTAAAATAAAAAGAGGGGGCTGGGTACTACTCAATTTAATATTGTACATGAAAATATTATTTTGTCAAGAATCTAAACTAGACACTTTTTGATATAATGATAGTTATGAAAAAAATAATTATTTTAGTTTTGATTCTAATAGCAGGTTATTTTTTATTTTTTAATGATGTAAAAGCACCAGTTGATAATATTGATAATTCAATAGAATCAATTACCTACAACAATGCATCTGCAAGTTTAATTCAGGTTGAATTACCTTTTCCGGGTGCAGTGGCAGGTAAAGAATTCAGCGTGATTGGTCAAGCTCGCGGTAATTGGTTTTTTGAAGCCTCATTTCCGATAGATTTATTGGATAAAGATGGTAATATTTTAGTGCAAACTTATGCCACCGCAGAAGGAGATTGGATGACAACTGATTTTGTGCCATTTAGAGGTGAAGTAAAAGCGCCAATAGAATACATCGGCCCAGCCACCCTAGTGCTAAAAAAAGACAATCCTTCTGACTTACGCGAACACGACGCGTCTATTTCTTTCCCAATAACAGTGGAATACTAAATAATACTTAAAAATAATTGTGTTATAATGGTATTTATCTATGCACAGAATTAAAAATTTAAAACATCGAATAATGGGCTGGTCGCTTCGTAAAAAAATAATTTACGGAGTGATTGTTTTATTGGTAATTTTTGTTGGTTATAAAATTTTTGGACCGAAAGATAATAGCGCCAATATTACCACCGATATAGTTCGCCGAGAAAATTTAAGACAAACAATTTTAGCGACCGGACAAGTCACATCCACTACCGATTTAAGTCTTTCATTTTCTGGAAGCGGTATCGTAAAGACTTTAAAGGTAAAAGTGGGAGACAATGTTAAGGCAGGACAAATTTTAGCCACCTTAGACCAAGGTAAAGAATTAGCCGCGCTTACTTCTGCTCGGGGTGCCGTTGCAGCCGCAGAGGCTAGATATAAAAGAACCATAGAAGGAGCATCTAATGAAGAAATAGCTTTGGCAAGAATTGCTTTACAAAATGCACAACTAGATTATAGCCGTATTCAGTCTCAACAGGAACTTCTGGTAGCTAATACTTATAAAAATTTATTAAATTCCACTCCAGAAGCACTACCAGCCAACGGCACAACTGATTATTCAGCTCCAACTATTTCTGGTAATTATAGTAAAAATACCGAAGGAGAACTTAGAATTTCAGTTTATCAATCTTCTAGTGGTACAAGTTTTAGTGTTTCGGGTCTAGCTAATGGTTCTGGGCCGGTAACCACTACCAATCCCCAACCATTAGGAGATTCTGGTCTATATATTGTATTTCCAAGCGCTAGCGTTACTATCACTGAATGGATTATTGAAATTCCAAATAAAAAAGCTTCCGATTATGTTACCAATTTAAATGCTTATCAGGCGGCTTTAAAAACCCAAGATTCAGCGCTTGGCTCAGCGCTGGCATTAATTGACCAAAGAACAGCAGAATTATCTATTAAAGAATCTTCGGCTAGAGACGCAGATATAGAATTAGCAAAAGCGGATATACTTTCAGCTCAAGGACAATATCAAGCAGCTAGTGCTAATTATGAAAACACGGTTTTGCGAGCTCCGGTTGCGGGCACAATTACCAGAGTAGATATTAAATTAGGTGAATTAGCCCAAGCTTCAAAAGAAGTGATGGTTTTACAAGATATAAAAAATTTATACTTAGAAGCTAATATCAACGAGGCCAACGTGGCTAACGTGAACATTGGTGCGCCCATTGAACTTACTTTTGATGCTTTTGGTACTGAGAATATTTTTCTAGGAAAAATATTAAGGGTAGACCCCGCCTCAACTTTAATTTCTGGAGTTGTGAATTATAAAATAACAGCCAGCATTGATTCTTCTCCAACCTTACGCCCAGGCATGACAGCTAACATGACTATATTAATTGAAGAAAAAAATAATATATTAGTTATTCCAGCTCGAGCAATTACAACAGATAAATCTGGTAAAAAAACTATCCGATTAATTACCAATACAAAAACTAAAACATATAAAGAAATAGAGGTGACAACTGGCATGGAGGGGGACGGTGGTCTGACTGAAATTACAGCAGGAGTAAATGAGGGTGATGAAATAGTAGTTCTAATAAAAAAATAAATGTTAATACAACTTAAAGATATAACCAAAGAATACACAAATAGTGAAGTAATTACTCGAGTGCTACAAGGCGTTTCTTTAGAGATAGCCGAAGGAGAATTTGTAGCTATTATGGGTCCATCGGGTAGTGGAAAATCTACTTTAATGCACATTATTGGTTTCTTGGATCGAGCTACTAGTGGCAGTTATTTATTTAATGGCGAAGATATATTAAATTTTACAGATGATGAATTAGCTCACATTCGTAATGAAAAAATTGGCTTCGTATTTCAATCTTTTAATCTTTTACCGCGCACTTCTGTTTTAGATAATGTTATTTTACCTTTAACTTATAGTAAAAAGAAAAATCACGTAACTTTGGCTATTAAGGCATTAGAATCAGTGGGTTTGGGTAATCGACTCCATTTTCTTTCAAATCAAATTTCTGGAGGACAGAAACAGCGTGTAGCCATAGCACGTGCCCTAGTATGTGACCCTAAGGTAATTTTTGCAGATGAACCTACTGGTAACCTAGATTCTAAAAGTGGCTCCACTGTAATGAATATTTTAGGACGTCTTAATGAAGAAGGACGAACTATTATTTTAGTTACCCACGATCGTAATGTAGCTGAACATGCAAAGAGAATTATCACTATTCGAGATGGAAAGATTGTTTCCGACGAAAAAGTAGCCAAACAAAAGAAAAGTGAATTAATTGAAGAAGATTAATTTTATGGCACGTTTTTTAAAAGATACACATTCTATTATTAAAAATCTTTTTGTACGTAAAGTTAGAAGTTTTTTGACTGTGCTTGGAGTCGTGATCGGAGTAGCTGGGGTTATTATTATAATTTCATTAGGAGCTGGGGCTCAAGCATTAGTATTAGGTCAAATTACAAAACTGGGAACTAATATTATAGCTGTTCTTCCTGGAAAATCTAACGAAAATGGTCCACCGGCAGCAGTTTTTGGTATTCAAATACAAACACTCAACTCAGTTGATTTAGAATCTCTGAGAGATAAAGGTAGGGTTCCTCATGTGGTTGATATTACCCCAATCGTGCGTAGTAATGTCACTATTATTGCTGGACGTGAATCTTTAGATACTTCTTTTACAGCCACTGAGGGTTCTTATCCTAGAATACAAAGTGCAGAAATGGAAAAGGGTATTTTTTTTTCTGACGAAGAAGGAAGATCTGGGGCAAATGTAATAGTTCTTGGTTATACCGTGGCTGAAGAATTATTTCCCAATGGTGGAGAATTAGGGCAAATAGTTAAATTAAAAAGTAATAATGGCACAGGAAATACTGTTCCTTTTAGAGTAATTGGTGTACAGAAAAAAATGGGAACTGTCGCTTTTCAAAATCAAGATGACCAAGTCTTTATTCCTTTTACAATTGGTCAAAGACAACTTTTAGGAATTAACTATATGCAATTTATTCGCATGAAAGTAGATTTAACTGATAATATTAAAAATACCATTGCTGATGTAGAAAGAGTTTTACGTGAAAATCATCGCATAACTAATCCAGAAAATGATGATTTTTCAGTTCGTGACTTAGCTGATGCCATTAAAATTCTTTCTAGTGTTACCGACGCCTTAAGAATGTTTTTAGGACTTATGGCCAGTATCTCACTAATAGTTGGTGGTATTGGAATAATGAATATTATGTTAGTCACCGTATCAGAACGTACTCGAGAAATAGGACTGAGAAAAGCACTTGGTTCTACTTCAAAGCAAATTCGTAATCAATTTTTAACTGAAGCAATATTTTTAACAGGAGTAGGTGGAATTTTGGGAATAATACTAGGAATTATTGTATCTTATGTAATTGCTTTTGGTGCACGATATGCTGGATACGATTGGGCTTTTGTTATTTCTCCAATAGCCATAATTTTAGCAGTATTTGTTGCTATATTAACAGGGGTAATATTTGGGCTTTTCCCCGCTCTAAAGGCCGCAAGACTTGATCCAATTAACGCATTACGTTATGAATAAATTTAAATAAATATGAAATCGTATTTTTTACAAGCCATAAAAGGAATAAAACACAATAAGAGTCGTACATTATTAACTACTCTTGGTATTATGATTGGAATTGGTACAGTAGTTGTTGTTTTTTCAGCTGGAGAGGGATTTAAAAGTTATATAAATGCTCAAATAGAATTATATGGAAGTAATATTGTGATTATAGAAACAATAGTTCCAGCTTCTACAAAAACAAGAAATGCAGGAGGGGCTGGAGATAGTAATAATATAGCAAATAATATAGCCAACAGTGCTATACCGATAACAACATTAAAGAATAGAGATATTCAGGAAATAAAAAATTTACCAAATATAAAAAATGCCTATGGTGCAGTTTATGGTCAACAAGTAGCAAGTTATAAAAATGTGTCTAAAAATGCTTACTTACTAGGGGCTGATGCTTCGCGTTTTGATATTGATAAAGGGGTTATTGAAGTGGGACGTCCATACACTGAAGAAGAAAACAGGGCACTAGCTCAAGTAGCTATATTGGGATATGAAATAGCAAAAGATTTTTTTGGAGAAAATAACCCTCTGGGAAAACTTGTTCGTATTGGTAATAATAATTTTGAAGTGATCGGAGTTTATGAGTCTCGTGGAGGATTAGGTTCTTTTGATGATGAACAAATCTTTATTCCAATTAGTACTCTACAGAAAAAAATTCTTGGGATAGATTATCTTATGTATGGTTTGGCTGAACTTGAAGACGGAGATAAAGCTGATATTTCTGCCCTTGATATAAAAGATATATTACGTCGTAATCACAACATCACTGATCCACTTAAGGATGATTTTAGTGTAAAAACAGAAGAACAGAGTATGGAGGTCTTTAATACTATTTTAAGTGCCACTACTTTTCTTTTAATTGCCATTGCTTTAATTTCATTAATAGTTGGTGGAGTAGGAGTAATGAATATAATGTATGTGATTGTCACTGAAAGAATAGGGGAGATTGGATTAAAAAAAGCTTTGGGTGCTCGTAATAAAGATATTCTTTATGAATTTTTGATTGAAGCAATATTATTAACTCTTCTTGGTGGAATTGTTGGAATTATTGGTGGAGCTTTATTTTCTTTTATTGTTTCAAAAATTGCACAGGGTTTTGATTTTGTATGGAAATTTTCAGTACCAATTTACGGAATTATATTATCGGTTTCTATTTCAATGTTAATTGGGATAATTTTTGGAGTTTTTCCAGCTCGTAACGCTGCAAAGTTAAACCCCATAGAGGCCCTAAATAAGGAATAAATGGTGAAAAACCCTTATTTTACATAGTTTTAATACTTGACAAAATAACTAAAAAGGTGTATAATACCAATGTATAGATCTTTGTCATCCGAAGTAAAAACAAAATGAAAGGCACGAAAAATGTCGACGTCAAAAAGGCAGCAACAGGATTCGTCTTACTGGGCCTGGTTCCTGGTGATCCTGACCACCGTGAGTTTTGGGGTCATCCAGCATTTTTCATGGGAGCTGGATCCTCTGACTGAGGAAATGGCGCTAAGCGCCTTCCTCGTCTTCATCTTCCTCATCATCCCCGGGACGGCTCTACTTGCAGGCCTTATCAGTTTCGGGATCAACTTCGGACAGAAAGGATAGTATCGCCGGAATAAAACCCGGCACAAGAAAAAGGGCGCTCTCACAGCAACATCGTGATGAAGCGCCCTTTCTTATTTCTAATTTTTGACATAAAAAAGAAAAAGCGATATAAATAATATGGAAACAGAGAACAATTTATGTACTCTTGCGATTGGAGGCTCCAATGGTGCCTAGCAACGGGCTCACCCTTAATAAGGTTAGGTCCTTAGGCCTTCCGCCAGAATATGTGAGGGCCTTCGCAGAGCTTCAACAGAGGGTTGAGGAACTGGAGGAATTTAACGGTTTACTCAAGAAGCAACTTGAGGAAATCAATTCTTCCACAGCCCAGGATTTCCAGAATCTGACGGAAGAAATCCATAGGGCAAAACTTCCCCCTCAAGAGCAAGTAATTCTTCGCCTAATGGCGAGGTGATCAAGATGATCAAGGAAGAGAGCGCTCGCAGCACCATCGCTGAGCGCTCTTTCTTTTTTATAAAATAAGTATTTGACTAAATAAAAAAATAAATGTATAATATTACACAGATGTTCCTACTTAAAACCCTAAGGGAAAGAAGGGAAATATGTCCAGGAAGCTAACTGGTGTTGTGGTTTTCACCCTGACCTTGGCCTTGTCTGGCTGCACTGTACAGCAACTAGACCAGGACATCTCGGAGGTCGGGCGAGAAACGACGACTCAGCCGGTCGTCGTACTCACCACCTTCGAACAGCGAGATTCTGTTCTCACTGAGGCCATTCAGCACTTGGAGGACCTCAAGCACACCAACAGTGGGCTGAGCAACCCAGATGCGGTGCTGTCTCGGCTCGGAACCAATCGATTCTCTCTGGAGAACCAATACCGAGAGAGGATGGAGGAGCTCATCAACGAGCTTCTCCAGGTCACTGACCCCATAACTAAGGAGTAAGAAATGGAGGAACTGATTGGGGGGATTTTGGTGGCAGTATTAGTGGTGGCCATGTTGTTAATGGCCATCGGAATCGAGACTCCAGAGGATGATTAATCTAGCCCCTCTGGTTAGGGGCTCGTATCGGAAAAAGGGCGCTGGGTCACATCGACCGGCGCTCTTTCTGCTTACCTTCCTTTTACCTTCCTTTATTATATATATTTATATATATTGTACATACTATAAAATGATGCGGTCGTCTTGTTTTATAGTATAAGATGTAGTAGGGGAAATATTGCGCTTTTTGACTCAATAATTTTTCTGTGTATAATGAATACAGCTATGACAGATAAGAAAAAAAAGAAAACAACTCAGCCAAAAAATCTGGGACAGGGTCTTACTTTTGATGATGTGCTTTTAATACCAAATTATAGTGAAGTGCTACCTCGTAATGCTGAACTTCAAACTCGTTTAACAAAAAATATTAATCTTCATATACCATTTATTTCGGCTGCTATGGATACAGTTACCGAAGGAGATATGGCTATAGCCATGGCACAACAAGGTGGTATAGGTATTATTCATAAAAATTTACCAATTGACGAACAGATAAAAGAAGTAGAAAGAGTAAAACGTTATGAATCTGGACGAATCAGTAATCCAATTACTTTGCCAGCATCAGCTACTGTTGGCGATGCATTACGAGTACAGATGAAATATAATATTAGTGGTCTCCCAATAATTAATAAAGAAAATAAATTAATTGGAATTGTTACAAGTCGTGATTTACGCTATGAAAGTTTTGAGAAAAGTGAAAATACTTCAATTAAAAAAATAATGACTACTAGTTTAATTACCGGTAAACCTAACACTAGTATTGAAGAAGCTAATAATTTATTTAAGCAACATGGTATTGAAAAACTACCCTTAATTGACAATAAGGGGAGACTTGTTGGTTTGATTACTTATCGCGATATGGCGAAAAGCAAAGAATATCCAAGGGCTACTAAAGACAACCTGGGTAGACTGCGAGTAGGAGCAGCTGTAGGTACAGGAAAGGATGTATTAAATCATGTAGAAAAATTAGTAAAAAGTAATATTGATGTAGTGTGTGTTGATACTGCCCATGGACATTCAAAAGGGGTAATTGAGGCAGTACAAAAAATTCATAAAGCTTTTCCTGAGTTAGAAATTATTGCTGGGAATGTAGCTACTGGTGAAGCCGCCCTAGCTTTATGTAAAGCCGGAGCTAGTGCTATAAAAGTGGGAATTGGTCCAGGGTCAATTTGTACTACTCGGATGGTTTCTGGAGTTGGAGTTCCGCAACTTTCAGCTATTGCTGCGGTATATAAAGTTTGTCATTCCCTTAATATACCAGTAATTGGTGATGGGGGAATAAAACACAGTGGGGACGTAGTTAAAGCACTGGTTTTTGGTGCTGACACAGTAATGATGGGTGGTGCTTTTGCTGGAACAGATGAATCTCCAGGTGACACTATCGTCAGTAATGATCAAAAATTTAAAAAATATCGTGGTATGGGTTCAATAGATGCTATGAAACAAGGATCTAGAGACAGATATTTTCAAGATAACCAATTTGATCCAATTAAACTTGTTCCTGAAGGTGTTTCTGGACACGTATCTTATAAGGGGGCGTTAACTGAAGTAATACATCAATTTGTTGGAGGTCTTCGCGCTGGTATGGGATACTTAGGAGCTAAAAATATACCTCAATTACGCAAATCTTCATTTTATACAATTACTTCTTCAGGATTACATGAAAGTCATATTCATGACATTTTTATGGTAACTCCAGCTCCTAATTATAAAAAATAAAATGAAAAAAAAGAATTTATCTAAAATTACTCCCTTAGTTGGTTTACAGTGGGGAGATGAAGGCAAGGGTAAGGGTGTAGCTCGTATTGCTAGTAAATTATCTAAAAATGATTTAATTGTTCGATTTCAAGGAGGCAATAATGCTGGACATACTATCTACCATAATGGTAAATGTTATGTCTTTCATTTAATTCCGTCGGGAGTTTTTGGTAAAGCTCAAATTCATCTTGGTGCAGGTATGGTTATTGATCCCTGGGCTTTAAAAAAAGAAACTTTAGAAATTCCTAAGAATACTCCATTTCTTTCTAGGTTATCTATATCACCTCATGCAATTCTAGCTATGCCAACTCATCTTATACTTGATTCTATATCAGAGAAAAGTAAAGGTAAGAAAAAAATTGGGTCAACTGGTAAGGGAATATCACCGTCTTATACTGATTTAACTCTTCGTCGAGCTTTGCGTGTTGGAGATATTTTCTATAATGATTTTAAGCAAAAATATAATAATTTATGCAAAGAACATCAGAAGGCTTTATATCAAAACTTTAGTTATAAGATCAATAAAAAAGAATTAAAAGAAAAAGAAAAAAACTTTTGGAATGGAATCAAATTCCTTCGTTCACTTACTATCACTAATAGTGCCGAAATAGTTACGAATGCAATACATAATAGACACAAGGTCATCGCTGAGGGCGCACAAGGTTCATTATTGGATGTTAGGTTTGGTAATTACCCATATGTCACATCGTCTCATACTATTGCTTCTGGGGTTGGTACAGGGCTTGGCATACCAGCTAAATTAATCGGCTCGGCTATTGGCATTATGAAGGCTTATGTGACAAAAGTCGGCGAAGGTCCGTTTCCAACCGAATTGGGAGGTATTAAATCAGCTATTTGGTGTCGAGATAAAAAATTAACTGATGAAATTAAAAAATTCCCTAATCCAGACCCAAATAGTAAAGATGATTTTGAGGCTGGTGTTGCTTTAAGAAAATTGGGGCACGAAATGGGAGCTACTACTGGTAGGTTACGACGAACAGGATGGTTGGATATTCCATTATTGAAACACACTATAAAAATGAATGACGCCAGGGAATTAGTTTTAACTAAATTGGATGTTCTAAATGGATTTAAAAAAATAAAAGTTTGCACACATTACATAATCAATAATAAAAAAACAGAAAAAATTCCATTTGATTTATCTAAAGAAAATATAAGGCCTGTTTATAAAATCTTTAAAGGCTGGCAAGGGGAGTTAGGTGATACCATTAAGAAAAACAGCAAATTACCCAAGGAGGCATTAGATTATGTAAGATATTTAGAAAAAACTCTTAACGCCAAGATAATCTACGTCGGCACCGGCCCCGAAGACCATCATGTCGTAGAGAGATATTGGTGATTAATTTGAATTTAAATAATCTAATACTATTGGTATTTCGTCTTCTAGAATAAATTTTAAAAATTTAAAATTTGTAGTTTTAATAATCTTCGATAAATCCTTAAGGGATATTTTTTCAAAACCACCATTTTTATCACTAGATTCCTGTGCCTTTAATTCAGTAACAGGAATTTTGTAAATAAAAATACTTCTAATAAAATTATTTTTTTTATTATTGTGTTGATAAAAACCCTTAAATTTTTTTAATAAAAATAAATCTTGTTGGGTTATTTTTATCCCAACCTCTTCTTTGATTTCACGAACAGCTGCTTCTTCGTAAAATTCTCCACTGTCAACATGTCCTCCAACCGAAGCATCAAGTAATCCCGGACTATTCTTTAATAGTCCTCTTTTTTGAAAAAAAATATTTTTATTTTCATCAAAAAACCAAACATGTATTTCACGATGAAGTAACCCTAATTTATGTATTTTTTTTCTTGCGTTAGAGCTAATAACTTCGTCTTGCTCATTAACCACGTCAATTAAATCCATGTTTTTATTATATATTGTTTCGCTATTTTTAGCTCGTCAGTTAGGATACACATCCTAATACAACATCCGTATCGTGGATAAGCCGGATAGTACGATATCAGCGCCCCTTGATGATGTGAATGATTTGTTCAACACAAGACTCTGGGGTCTTGTCGTTGTAAACCACGTAGTCATAATCACATTCGATGTTTTGCTCAAGATAACTCTTATTGAGCGCCCATCGCAGTACGCCATGGTGATGAATTTTTTCACCAGCCAAAAGCGACTTAGATATCAGAAAACTGCCAGCGTGTTCGAGTTGCGAGAATCGCTCTTCTGACTCAAACACGTATTCTGGACCCTCTCCGAATTGACAAAATGTTTTTGATAACGTAAAATATTTTAGACGCTCTTTCATTCGTTACCTCCACAGGAGAGAACATAAAATGAGCCAGACAACCCTGATTCACTCATCAACCAAGGTCATTTCTTGGGGTAAGAAAATCATCCTGCCGGCCACAACTGGAGAAGAGTTGTTCTCCACTGCAACCGGTATCGCAATTGGGGTGACCACTATGGGGTTTCTGGAAGCCAACGGCTTCAACAGCCCAGGAACACCGACGGACCCGGTCCGTGTTCACGTTCGTCAGCATCGAGACAATGGAACCTTCCTCCAAATGTTCGGAGGATTGAAGTCTGGCCTCTGCAAGCTCTGTTTTCAGCAGGGGCAAGTCTTGGCTTTCGCCAAGAAGTACCGGACCTGGCTTCATTCATCCCCTGGAGTGGAAACCTTTTCTCTGGTTGCCATGAACGAGCACCTTTTCGTTGCAGGCCTCTGGCCTGGCAACGAACTCGGTTCAGTGGGTCTCTCGATGCACCCATTCGAGTACGACTGCATTTGGCCAGAGTGGAGAAGGCATCGGATGATCACTCCGGTGATTCAACACTAATCTTCGCCAGGCTAGCAATCCAAATACCGTCCCCGTAACGCTGATACCGTTCGGAGGACGGTTTTCAGTTTTTAATATATTTTAAATAAAAATCTAGTTAGTATAAAGAATTGTTTTTAAATTAGGATATTTTTTAAAATCTAAATCTTCAAAAAATTCTGCCTTGTTATCAATAAATATAACTGGTTCATTTTTATTACTATCGCAAATTTTTTCTATTGCTATTTTTTTACTACCATTGGTTATATGAATTTCAGAAAATAACTCTTTAATACCACTACGTTCTATTTTATCCATTTGAAATTCTTGATCACCATTGCTTACTAAATAACAATCTTCTTTTCTAATTTTTTTAACCTTTTCTATTAATTCAGTGTTTAGAATCTTTTCACAAATACTCATTATCTCTTCATAAACAACATTAAAAGTGGTAGTTGTTATATTTTCCTTTTCAAACAAAAAAATTAATAAATCTTTTAAAGAAAAAGGTTTATTTTTGTTTCTATATTCATAATAATTTTGAGCAACTTCTTTAGAAAAACCAGCCTTCTCTAAGCAGGTTATTATCCAAGCCTTAAGCTTAAATGTTAAAAATAAAGTATCATCAAAATCAAAAATATATTTCATACTATTTAATTATTTTTTCAATACATTTAGCCAATTTATCAGAATCATGACGTATGAAAGCACGAGCGTGTTGTCTTTTGTCGTTTTTATCAAAAGTAGTAAGATGGTGAGATATTAAAGCATTTTCTAAAACTCTTTCATCTTTAAGATCGCTTTTTACCAAAACCCCACTACCTTCTCCTAATTTATAGCGCTTAATTTGTTGTTTACTTGGTGGTTTATTATTTACCAAAATATAATCAGCTTTTTTATTTAAATATTTTTCTAATCCAATCACATAGTCGCTAACATTCCATTTTAAGGTTTGACCATGTTTATTAGTTAAATTGATTGGTAAAATTATTTTTGCCTTACTTTTCTTTAAAGCTTCCTTAAAACCAGAAACAATTAAATTGGGAATAATAGAGCAATAATAATTGCCTGGACCAACTATAATATAATTAGCTTTAGCGATGGCTTGCTTGGCGTTTTTACTAATCTCAACTTTGTTTTTATAAAAGATCTTTTTTAGACCAAATTTTTGAAAATTAGCTTCACCTATATTAACTTGTCCTTTTATGATTTTTCCATTAGAAAAAGAGGCTAGTAATTCTGCTTTGTTATTAGTAATCGGTATAACATCTCCCTGTACTTTTAATATTTCTGAAGCAATCTCTACACCCTTACTAAAATCTCCTGTCACTTTTTCCAGTGCTGCTAAAAGAATATTACCAAAACTATGCCCAGTAAGTTTACCTTCACTAAATCGATAATTCATTAATTTACGAACAATATCACTATGTTCTGAAAGTGCCACTAAGCATTGTCGTACGTCCCCAGGGGGCAAAACCCCTAGTTCATCTCGCAAACCACCCGTAGAACCACCATTATCAGCCATAGAAACTAAGGCTTTTAAGGAGACATTGTTTAGTTTTTTTAGGCCGGAAAGGACGGTATAACTGCCGGTACCGCCACCAATTGTAACTATATTAATCATAGATAGTTATTCTAGCAAAAAATAATCAATTTGTCTTTAATATCTTTATATTATAGTATAGAACTATGATTGATAGACTTTATGTCTCGCAAAAAAGAAAAGACAACCGGGAATCACTATACATAAAATCCTTCACCGAACTGGGTCTATCGGGTAAAATAAACGAGGTAAAAGTTTTAGACTGCTATCTTGTCTCGCACCAAACTTCTTCTGAAAATATACATCAAATAGGTAATGCTTTAATTAACCACATATTAGAGGAATTTTCAGTGAATAATTTATTTTTTTCCAAGATAAAGAAATTCACCTATGCATTAGAAATTGGTTTTTTACCAGGGGTAACCGACAATGTTGGTAATACTGCTCGAGAAACGATTATTGATTTACTCCATTTGGAAAATAGCACTGAGCTTAGAGTTTATTCTTCTAAAATATTTTTAATCACTGGTAAAATTTCTCAACAAGATATTAATAAAATTTCATCATCTTTACACAACTCTTTAATTGAAAAAGCTGATGTATATACTTTCCTTAAATTAAAAAAAGATAGAAATTTATCTTTAACTGTACCTGAAGTGAATTTGAATTCTCGTGCCTCTGTTTTAAAAGTAGATTTAGATATTTCCAAAAATGAATTAATTAAAATTGGCCAAGAGGGGATTTTAGATTTAAATCAGCAAAGACGTGGGCCCTTAGCATTAGATTTAGATTCTATGCAAACTATTAAAAAATATTTTGAAAAATTAGGCAGAAATCCAACAGATATAGAAATAGAATCATTGGCTCAAACTTGGTCAGAACATTGTAAGCATACTATTTTTGCAGACCCAATTGATAATATTAAAGATGGTTTATATAAAACCTATATCAAAGGCGCAACCAATGTAATCAGGAAAAATAAAGGTAAAAGGGATTTTTGTGTATCGGTATTTAGTGATAATTCTGGTGGAGTGGTTTTTGATGAAAATTTTCTAATAACTCACAAAGTAGAAACACACAATAGTCCTTCGGCTTTAGATCCCTATGGTGGCGCTATCACGGGTATTGTTGGAGTAAATAGAGATACTATTGGTTTTGGACTGGGAGCCAAGCCCGTTGCTAATGTTTACGGATTTTGTGTTGGAGAACCAACTGATACAACGCCACTTTATCGCGACAAAAATAAGAAACAAAAAATGTTCCCTCCAAAAAGAATTATGGAAGGAGTAATCAAAGGGGTGAACGTAGGCGGAAATTGCTCAGGCATACCAACTCCGTCTGGTTTTATTAAATTTGATGATAGATATAGAGGTAAACCCTTAGTTTTCGCTGGCACTATTGGATTAATTCCCCGAAAATTAAATGGTAGAAATTCTCACGAAAAGTCTGCGGAAGCAGGGGATTATATCGTAATGGTTGGTGGAAGAGTGGGCGCTGATGGAATTCACGGGGCAACTTTTTCTTCTGTTGTTATGGATTCCGGCTCTCCAGCCACTGCAGTCCAGATTGGTGACCCAATCACTCAAAAAAAGTTGAGCGACGCCATAGTTAAAGAGGCGCGCAATATGAATTTATATAATAGCATCACCGACAATGGCGCCGGAGGAATATCTTGTTCAGTTGCTGAGATGGCCAAAGAATGCGGTGGAGCAAGAGTTGATTTAGAAAAAGTTCCTTTAAAATATCCAGGCTTGGAACCTTGGCAGATTTGGATTTCCGAATCCCAAGAACGAATGACTCTCTCAATACCAAAAAAGAAAATGCATGTGTTTAAAAAACTAATGGAAACTCGTGGCGTAGAAGCAACTATAATAGGAGAATATACTAATTCCGGCAAATGTGAGGTAAATTACAACGGACATAAAATAATGGAAATTGATATGGATTTCTTACACGATGGTTTACCTAAACACCATTTAAAAACAACTCGCTTTATTCAAAAAAATCAAGAACCCCTTGGCCATAGCCAGACGGGCGAGGCAATTCTTAAGAATAAATCTTCTTACGCAGAGGATTTGTTAAATTTATTGCAAATAAATAATATTAGTAGTTTTGCGTTTATCTCCGAACAATACGACCACGAAGTACAATCTTCTTCAGTATTAAAGCCCCTATCTGGAGCCGGCAGAATTAATACAGAAGTACAAGTAATTCGTCCTGTTTTAAATTCAGAAAAAGGAGTGGTGCTCACTTCGGCCCTATATCCATCTTATGGAGATATTAGTACTTATCATATGGCAGCCTGCACCATAGATACAGCAGTTAGAAATATAGTTTCTGCTGGAGGCACCTTAAATCATCTTTCTATTTTAGATAATTTCTGCTGGTGTTCTTCCGATGATAAAAAACACTTGTGGCAATTAGTGGAAACAGTTAAAGCTTGTTATGACTATGCGGTGGGTTATGGTACTCCATTTATATCTGGAAAAGATAGTATGTTTAATGATTTTAAAGGTTATGATAAAAAAGGAAATTCGATAAAAATTTCTATCCCACCAACTCTTCTAATATCTGCCATCAGTGTGATGCCAGATATGTTGAAAGTAGTTTCACCAGAATTTAAAGAAGTAAATGATGTTATTTATTTATTAGGTGAAACAGATAATGAGCTTGGAGCAGGAGAATACTTCAAAATGCTCGCCAAGAAAAATAAAAATAACGCCATAGGTAACAATGTCCCGATGGTAAATATAGATAAAAATTTTAAAACCTATCAAGTTTTAGAAAAGGTAATAGACAGAGAACTTTTGGCTTCATCGATGTCTGTTACTTCTGGTGGACTTGCCATAGCTCTCGCCAAAGCAAGTGTTGGGGGAATGCTTGGTTGCGATATTTCTGTATCGGCATTACCCGGAAATGCAAAATCAATAGAAGCTAAGTTATTCTCAGAAAGTCAGGGACGGATTTTGGTTTCTGTATCTCCTAGGAAAGTAAAAGAGTTTGAAAAAATGGTAAAAAATATTCCTCATACAAAACTTGGTAAGGTAACTGAAAATAAAAAGTTCATAATTAGTGATGATAATAAAAAAATAATAAATATCAATATCAGAAAACTTTCAGATGCTTATCATAAATTTTCAAATAAATTAAAATAAAATTTATGAATGAAAATATTAACAATCCCAATACAGGTAATGATGCATTAAATACTAGAATTCTAGAAATAAAGAGAAGGGCATATGGAAATTTTCATAGATATATACGTCAATTATATGAGGCTTCAAGATTGGAACAAACAAATAAAGATAAGAAATTTATTGATATGTTGAAAGACAACATTAAGCTTATTATAGATGAAAAATATAACACCAATATAGAAATCGAAATAGAAGATGCATTTAGAAATCTAGATAGTAGTGATAAGGAAAAATTAATAGATACTGCTACCGAAATAACAATCGCTTTAATTACGAAATATTTATCTCTGAGCGAATTGGAAACAAGATTATTAGAAAGACATTTAACAATGCATGGTTTTAAAAAATTAAGTAGGGGCCTAACCTATGATATTATTTCTGATAATGAAAGCATGGAATTACATGTTCCAACGACATTTTTTGAAAATTCTGGTGTGGCTATTGAGTCTTATAAAAAGGGATTGGCTATTTTAGCAAGAAAATTACAGGAAGATCCAACATTACAAAATATAAAAAAAATTTGCGGACACTCATCTTTAGTTCAAAAGAAACGATTAATTATGGAACAATTAGGGTTCGAGTTAGATTATGAAGAAATTGACGGACTACGTAAACCAACTGGTCATGCTTCTATCTCAAGAGAAAAATTAATAGCATTATATGGAAAAGATGAAGAAAAATAAAATAAAAATTATAATAATGTCTGGATATGGACTCAATTGCGAAGAAGAAACCAAATTCGCTTTTGATAAAGTGGGTGGTCAAGCTGATATTGTACATATTAATGATTTAATCTTAGAACCTGAAATACTTTCTCAATATCAAATTTTAGTTTTCCCAGGCGGTTTTTCTTATGGCGATGATACTGGAAGCGGAAAAGCTTATGCTAATAAATTTAAAAATCATCTTAAAAAAGAGCTAGATGAATTCTTGTCTCGAGATACTCTCGCCATAGGTATCTGTAATGGCTTCCAGATTATGACTAATTTAGGAATATTACCTGGAGCCTTAACTTATAATAAAAATAGTAAATATATTGACCGCTGGGTAGATTTAGAAGTGATGGGTAAAAGTCCTTGGCTCACGGGTATTCAAAAAATATCTTTGCCTATTGCTCATGGAGAAGGGTGTTATGTAATTCCTAAAAAAGAATATGAAATTCTGAAGAAACGTAAACAAATCGCCTTCACCTACAACAAAGGAGAGATTTGTGAATTTCAAAATTTAGAAAAAAATCCAAATGGTTCAAATTATGACATTGCTGGGGTTTTAGCATATAATGGTAGGGTTCTAGGAATGATGCCTCATCCAGAACGAGCAATGTTTGTTTACCAAAATCCGCTTTGGTTTAAAAACAAAAAGAAAGGCAATTCCCAAAATGGTTTACAGATTTTTAAAAATGCAATTAATTATTTTTCCGCCAAAGGCGAATTCGCCTCGGGTGGAAAACACTTATGGATAAATTAAAAGAAAAATGTGGCATAGTTGGAATATATGGTAAAAATTTACCCATTTCTAGATTGTCTTTTTTTGCTTTATTCTCTCTTCAACATCGTGGACAAGAAGCGTCTGGTATAACTACTAGTGATGGACAAAAATTTTATTCGCACAAAGGTGCTGGATTAGTATCCCAAGTTTATACTGAAAAAGCTATAAAGAAACTAAGAGGTTATGTTGGTATAGGCCATAATAGATATTCAACTTCAAATGGAGGAGCATTGAAACATGCCCAACCAGTGATAAACTTAAAAACTTCTTTTGCTTTAGCTCATAATGGGAATTTACCAAGCGTAAAATCATTAAAAGATTTTTTGACTTCTAAAAAGATATTAAAAAAAGATCGATCAGACTCAGAATTAGTTACCGATGCCATTAGTTTCTATTTAAAAAAGAAACAATCTATCACTCAAGCAATTAAAAATGTTTTTCCCTTAATTACTGGAGCTTTTTCTATGGTTATGATGAATAAAGACACCTTGGTAGCCATTAGAGATGGCTATGGTATGCGACCATTGGTTTTAGGAAAAATGAATGGGGGTTATATTGTTGCTTCTGAAACCTGTGCATTGCAAACTGTTGGTGCATCATTTATACGAGAAGTAAAACCTGGTGAAATGATCATAATTAATAAAAATGGATTAAAAAGTACCCAGTTAGTAAAATCAACCCCTAGGCACGATATTTTTGAATATGTATATTTCTCTAGACCTGATAGCGTATTAGCTGGAAAATTAATTTATGAAGTTAGAAAAAATTTTGGTAAAGAATTGGCTCGTGAAAATAAATTAAAAGCTGATTTTGTAGTACCAGTCCCAGATACCGCTACTCCAGTTTCAATTGGTTACAGTAAAGCATCAGGTATTCCTATGGAAATGGCGCTGGTAAAGAATCGCTATGTACATAGAACTTTTATTGAACCAAGTCAAAAATCTAGAGATAATAGTGTAGCCCTCAAACTTATTCCACTTAAAAATGTGTTAAGAAATAAAAAAATTGTATTAATTGATGATTCTATTGTTCGAGGAACAACCAGTCGAAGACTTATTAAAAACCTGTTTAAGGCCGGAGCTAAAGAAGTTCATTTTTTAGTTTCTTCACCACCAGTTCGTTTTCCTGATTTTTATGGAATTGATACCCCTAAACAAGAAAATTTAATTGCAGCCACAAAAAACATAGAGCAAATTCGTAAATTTTTAGGAGCCACTTCATTAAATTTTCTATCTCTAAAGGGTTTAATTAAGTCAATCGGCTTACCTGAAAATCAACTCTGTACCTCATTTTTTACTGGAGAATATCCCATTGATTTAAAAGAGCGTAAAAAAGAAGTAAGTTATGACGTCCCAAAAGAATAAATTAGCAATACTCATCTCCAACACTGGAACTGGTACAAATTTAAAATCCATAATTGATGGAGTAAATTCAGGGAAAATAAAAGCAGAAATTACAGCCGTGGTTTCCGATACAAGGAATGCCCTTGGCTTGAAACACGCTGAAGAAAATAATTTAAAAATAGAAATATGTCCAAAGAAAGAAGAATTATTACCACTTTTACAAACACTTAACCCTGATTACATAACTCTTGCTGGTTGGAAGCAAATTATTTTAGATGAAGTAATTTTAGCTTATCCAAATAAAATTTTAAATCTACATCCGGGGTTAATACCAAACACAGTGGATAATGTAGTAAATAATCCTGACGGCACAAAAGGACTTTGGAATAAAGGGAAACTTACTAATAAAGCAATTCAGAACTTCCTAGACCAAAAGGCAACTTATGCTGGTTCTTCAATCCATTTCCTAACTTTAAATTTTGATTTTGGGCCAGTTTTGGGTAGAGTGTTTGAAGAAGTAAAAACAGGCGATACTGTAGAATCTTTATATGCTAGACTAAAGAAAAAAGAAAATGAACTGTATGTAGAAGTTTTGAGAAAATTATGCAAATGAAGAAACAAAAAATTTTAATAATCGGTAGTGGGGGTAGGGAGCACGCGATCGGCTGGAAGGTTGCTCAATCCGCTCGCGCGGGGCAAATATTCTTTGCTCCCGGAAATGCTGGTACGATAAAGATAGGTACAAATGTAGATATTTCTGCTACTGATATTGCAAAATTACTAGAATTTGCAAAAAAAGAAAAAATAGATTTGACCTTAGCTTTACCAGATGACCCTTTAGCGCTCGGTATTGTAAATGAATTTAATAAAGCAGGTTTGCGAATATTTGGTCCAACTAAAAATGCTAGTCAACTAGAATGGTCCAAAGCATTTTCAAAAGATTTCATGCGTCAATATGATTTACCTACTGCAAATTTTGGAATTTTTACCGATATAGAAAAAGCAAAAACTTATTTATTTAGACAAAGATATCCTGTTGTCGTTAAAGCCAGTGGTTTAGCGCTCGGCAAGGGGGTAATTATTGCTCAAAATCAAGAACAAGCACTAGAAGCATTAGATAATATGATGGTAAAAAAAATATTTGGAGAGTCTGGCGAGGAAGTGGTGATAGAAAAATTTTTAGAGGGAGTTGAAATTTCCACTCATGCTTTTTCTGACGGAAAACATTTTTCTATATTTCCAGCTTCTCAAGACCACAAAAAAATTGGGGAAGGGAACACGGGTTTAAATACAGGTGGTATGGGCACAATCGCGCCACTGCCCTTAGTCAGTGAAGAACTTATGCAAGATATAACACAAAGAATAATTACTCCAACGATAGAACATATGCGCGAGAACAAAAATAAATTTCAAGGAGTCTTGTATCCTGGACTTATTTTAACTGAAGAAGGTCCGAAAATATTAGAATACAATGCCCGTTTTGGCGATCCAGAAACACAAACATATATGCGATTATTGGATACCGATATTTTAGATATCATAGATGCCTGCATTGACGGCACTTTAGATAAAATGGAAATAAAATGGAAAGATTTATCTGCTTGCACAATAGTATTAGCTTCTGGTGGTTATCCAGAAAAATATGAAAAAGGAAAAGAAATTTCTGGAATAGAATCAGCAGAAATGGAAACAGATATAATTGTCTTCCATGCGGGCACGAAAGAAGAAGGCGGTAAACTACTTACAAATGGTGGCCGAGTTTTAGGAGTGACAGCAACGGGAGAAAATTTAGAAAAAGCTCTAGAAAAAGCATATAACGCTGTAAAAAAGATTTCTTTTGAAGGAATGCAATATAGAAAAGACATCGGCAGAAAATTGCTATAAGCCTTCAATCAGTTCGAACCTAGTCTCTAACTCGTCAACCTCGCAGGTTGACGAGTTTTTTGTTTTTTAGAAAAATGTGTTAAAATCCTTCTATGCATAAAAATCCAAAAGTTGGCATTATTATGGGCTCGGATTCGGATTTAGGAATAATGGCTGGAGCTGCCAAAATACTCGAAGAATTCGGTGTTCCTTATGAAATTTTAGTTGCCTCTGCTCATCGTGCGCCTAATTTAGTGCACAAATACGCTACTGGAGCCAAAGAAAGAGGATTAAAGGTTATTATCGCTGGCGCTGGAGGCGCAGCCCATTTAGCTGGAGTCACTGCTTCACTTACAACCCTACCAGTTGTTGGAGTACCGGTACAAGCTAAAACACTAGATGGCCTTGATTCACTTCTTTCAACCGTCAATATGCCCCCAGGTGTGCCAGTGGCAACTGTCGGAATAAACGCTGCTAAGAACGCCGGATTGTTAGCGATTCAGATAATGGCACTTGCAGATAAAAAACTAGAAGAAAAATTAATTATTTATAAAGAAAAACTGGAAACAGAAAATAAAACAAAGGGAGATAAATTAAAGAAGATTGGTTTTAAGAAATATTTAGAACAATAAAATGAGTGAACTATTAAAAAACAGAGTATTGATATCAAAAACTTTAAGAACAAAAACGGCAAATACAATAGCGAAAATTTTAAGTGATAATAAAAATATTTCTGAAATTCAATTTAGAGATTTATTAAAATCAAAATTATTAAATAATAAAAACGTGCACCGGGAAGGATATTACAATCCACCCCCTTTTGGAATAGCAACTTTATTTGGTTCGGAAAAAAATTTTTCTAGATTGTCGTTTGGAACATTAAGGGATAAGGAAAAATGGCCAAAAGATAATAATATTTTTAAAAAAGAAGGTGGAATTGGAACTATATATGTTTCTCCTGTGCATCTTGCCACTGGGATGGTTGGAGATTATGGAATATCAATTTATAACGGTAAAAATAAATTAATTCAAAAACATTTTAAAAATTGTGTAGAAATTTTAAAGAAAATAGCAGAATTTGCCGAAGTGGGAATGGAATTTAGAGAACTGTATAGCTATTACAATAAACTCCTTAAAAAATACAATACAAAAAAAACTTATATTATTTTACAAAAACATAATAAAAAAGTAGGAGATAATTTAGGGCACACTATTCCATGGAGTTATGAAAAACCTACAAAAAAAGAACAGGAAATAATTTCCGGAAAAGATTTTGGGAAAATTAAAGATTTAATATGCAGTAAAAGAATTTTTTTAAATTTTACCGCAAAATTTAAAATTCCGCCTACGATAGCTTTTACAATAGAATTTCGTTCTGAATCAAAAAAACCTCCCATCTTACCAAATACTTCTTTCCATATAATGGTATTATTTATAAACGGTAAAAAAACAATTCTACAAAATTTTGATAATGTTTTTAAAGCAACAGGAATGGATTATATGAATATAAAATAATTATGAGCAATTCAAGTAAGAAAAAAATATATTCCAAAGATGGGGTAGATATCGAAGAAGAAGCATTTTTTAGTAGTTTTGCTGGATCCGTTTGTAGAAAAAGTTATAAAAATTCGCCCTTTATACAAGTGCATGATTTATCTGGAGGACAATTCCGTGGCCCTAGGCCTTTTAGTTTAAAAAATTTACCAAAAGGATGCTACATAGAAGCTTCTACTGATGGAATAGGCACGAAAGGCATATTAATTGATGCCGCGAAAACTCACCACCTCGCTGCCTATGACATTATAGCCATGACATCCAGCGACATTACTCGATATGGCGGTATTCCGCTTGTTTTTATAAATGTTTTTGACACTACGTCCATAGGTAATGAAGGTGATAATGTAAACAAAATATATAAAAGTGCAATAGCCGGTCTCAGCAAGGTCGCAAAAGAGCAGAAAATTGTCTTACTGAAAGGAGAAACTGCTCAAATGGGAAATGCAATAGGTTCAGAAATAAAGAATTCTAAAACAAAATTAAACTGGTCTGGAGTAATGATTGGCGCTTACCACAAGGACAAAATGATTACCGGTAAAAGCTTAGCACCCGGACAGATGATAATTGCATTAAAAGAAAACGGATTTCGTTGTAATGGTATAAGTTCTGTTCGTGGAGCTTTAAGAAAAAAATTTGGTAAAAATTGGTGGAAAAACCCAAAAGCAAAAAGGGCTGTAAAATTAACATCAACGCCTTCGGTGCTTTATGATATGTATATAAATACATTACATGGTTGGTTCAATAAAAATTTGAAACCGGAAATAAATATTCATTCTATTATTCATTTGTCTGGCGGAGCTCTTAAAGAAAAACTTGCGAAAGATATTCTTTTTCCAAAAAAATTATCAGCTGAGATTTCTGATTTATGGAAACCACCTACAATTATGCGTGATTGCGCTAAATGGCGAGGTCTGTCTGATGGAGAGTTTTATGAAGTTTGGAATGGGGGACAGGGTATGCTTCTGGTAGTTGATGAAAAAGATACACAATATTGTATCAATAAAGCTAAAAAATTCGGCATTCGGGCGAAAATCGTTGGGAAAATTACTAAAGAAAAAATTCCACAAGTTCGTATAAAGTCCAAATTAAATAAAAATAAAATTATAATTTATAATTAATAAAATGGATATAGAAAAAATAAAAGAACATATAGACGATGTATTAACAGAAACAAATTTTACCAATTTGGGTGAGAGGAAGGTGGGCAAAGTGCGTGATGTTTATATTGAAAAAGACCAAATCACTTTAATTTCCACTGATCGACACTCTTCTTTCGACAGAATCATCGCTCATATACCATTTAAGGGTGAAATTTTAAATCAGACGAGTTTGTTTTGGTTTGAAAATACAAAAGACATAATCCAAAATCATGTTTTAGCAAATCCCGACCCCAATGTTGCGGTGGTAAAAAAGTGTAAAGTAATCCCAATAGAAATGGTGGTGCGTGGCTATATTACTGGTTCCACCAATACGTCGCTCTGGACTTTATATAAAAACGGTGAGAGAGATTTTGGTAATTTTACTTTACCGGATGGAATGCATAAAAACCAAAAATTAGAAACTCCTGTTTTAACTCCCACCACCAAATCAGATGAGCACGATAGACCTATAACTCCGCAAGAAATAGTATCAGAAGGTATTATGTCTCAAGAATTATGGGATGAAATGGCAGATAAGGCTATAAAAATATTTACTCGCGGACAAAAAGTAGCTCTAGAAAAAGGTTTAATACTTGTAGATACTAAATATGAATTTGGCTTAGATGAAAATAACCAGCTTACTTTAATTGATGAAATTCATACTCCAGATTCTTCACGTTATTGGCAAGCAAGTTCGTATCAGGCACGAATAGATGCTGGACAAGAACCAGAAAACTTTGATAAAGAATTCTTGCGTTTATGGTTTAAGGAAAATTGCGACCCATATAATGATGAGAAGTTACCAGATGCGCCAGTGGAAATGGTAACGGAATTAACTCGTCGTTATATTCAAATATACGAACAAATCACCGGTAAAAAATTTGAACACGATTTTTCTCAAACTCCCTTAGAAAGAATTACTAATAATTTAAAACAAAAATAATATGCCCTTAAATTCAATCTCGCCAATAGATGGACGTTATGCCAAATCAGTTTCTTTGCTCGCTCCTATTTTTAGTGAACAGGGGTTAATGCGTTATCGACTTATGATAGAAGGGGAGTATTTGATTGCTTTGTCAGAATTAAAAATAAAATTAAGAAAACTTTCTACCGCAGAAAAGAAAAAAATTCGTTCTTTATACAATCTTTCCCTAGCTGATGCGCAAATAATAAGTGACATAGAAACAAAGGGTTATAAAAACATCAAAGCCACTGACCATGATGTAAAGGCGGTAGAATATTATCTGAAAGATAAGCTAGGCAAGACCTCGCTAAAAGATGTATTGGAATGGATTCATTTCGGTCTGACCAGCGAAGACGTAAATAATTTAGCATATGCTTTAATGTTAAGTGGGGGCACTACAATACTAATTGAAAAATTAAAAACAATTATCAAAGAGATAGATAAATTAGCGAAAAATAATTCCAGTGTTCCAATTTTGGCTCGAACTCATGGACAATCTGCCAGTCCGACGACTTTTGGAAAAGAATTTAGGGTTTTTGCTTCTAGATTAGAAAGACAACTCAAAAATTTACAAAAACAAATAATTTTAGGAAAATTAAACGGCGCCACGGGTAATTATAATGCTCACTTGGTCACTTTTCCAAAAACAGATTGGATTAAATTTTCTAAATCATTCATTTTAAGTTTAAATAAGCTAGTGCCTAGCGCTTTAAGCTTAGCGCCCAACCTTACAACCACTCAGATAGAGCCACATGATAGCTATATTGAACTCTTTGACAACATCAGGAGAATAAATACTATCTTGATAGATTTTAATCAAGATATTTGGCGCTATATTAGTGATGACTGGATTGTTCAAAAACCAATAGATGGTGCAGTTGGTTCTTCAACTATGCCTCATAAAATAAATCCAATAAAATTTGAAAACAGCGAAGGAAATCTAGGTGCAGCTAATGCTTTATTTGAATTTTTCGCTCGCAAACTTCCCATTTCTAGGCTACAAAGAGATTTGTCAGACTCTACAGTGCAGAGAAACTTTGGTACCGCTTTTGCGCACTCTTTAATTGCTTATGAATATTTACTGAAAGGTTTAAGTAGAATTAGTGTGAACAAAAACAAAGTTACAGAAGTCTTAAATCAACACACTGAGGTAATTGCCGAAGCTATTCAAACAATACTGAGGAGGGAAGGAGTAGAGTTTCCATACGAAAAATTAAAAAGCCTAACTCGTGGTAAAAATGTAACTCTGAAAGATTTTCGAAAATTTGTTGAAAATTTATCAATTTCAGATAAAATTAAAAAAGAATTATTAAAAATTAATCCAGAAAATTACATTGGACTAGCGTCTAAATTAACAAAAATTTAAAATAATTTACCTGCTCCATGGGAAATTATGGAATATAAATCACAAAAATTAATATGCCAAAATTGTAAAAAGGATTTCATGATTGATCCAGAAGATTTTAAGTTTTACGAGAAGATTAAAGTACCAGCACCAACCTTTTGTCCAGAATGCCGAACAATAAGAAGATTTTTATGGAGAAACGAAAGAGCTTTATATCGACGGATCTGCAATGTACCTGAACATAAAGAAAAAATAATTTCTATGTATTCTCCTGATATACCCAGTGTAATATTTGACCAAAAATATTGGTGGACTGATGGATGGGATCCTCTAGAATACGGAAAAAGATATAATTTTGATATACCATTCTTTATTCAATTTAAAGAACTAAGAGAAAAGGTTCCTCTTTTAGCGCTGGCAAATGTAAATTCAACAAATAGTGAATGGTGCAATCCAGCTGTTGATAATAAAAATTGCTACCTTACTTTTGCAACTACGGCGGGAGAAAATTTAAATTATTGCAATAGAGTAGCAAGTTGTCGAGACTCTATGGATCTTTATGTGGGAAATAAAGTTGAATTAAGCTATTCTTCATCTTTTGTAGATAATTGCACCAAGGTTCATTTCAGTAGACATACAAGAAATTGCATAGATTCTTTATTTTTATACGATTGTAATAATTGTAGCGATTGTATTGGATGTATAAACCTTCGTAATAAAAAATTTAATATTTTTAATAAACAATATACTAAAGAAGAATATCTAAAAGAAAAAGAAAAATTAATACTCGATAGTTTTGATGGATTAATGAAGTTGCAAAAAAAATTTGAAGATTTTCTTGCCATCACGCCCCAACGTCATGCTCATATGATAAATACAATCAATAGCACTGGAGATAATCTAGAGAATGTAAGAAACGCACGTTTTTGTTTTGATATAATAAATGGTATGGAAAATTCTAAATACTGTATATGGGGAGGATATGGATGGAAAGATTCCTATGATGGATTGGGGTGTAATGGAGAATTAATGTATGAATTAAGTGATGGAGGAGCGGTTGGAAGAACATGCAGTAATACATATTTTTCAGTTGCAATTATTAATTCAATAGATATACAATACTCTCACTCAATTAAAGGATGTTCTCATCTTTTTGGTTGTGTTGGATTAAGAGATAAGCAATACTGCATCCTCAACAAACAATACACCAAAGAAGAATACGAAGAATTGGTACCAAAAATCATTGAGCACATGAATAACCAGCCCCATATTGATCAGCAAGGCAGAACTTATAAATACGGAGAATTTTTCCCACCGTCTTTTTCTTCTTTCTGCTACAACGAAACCATAGCTCAAGAGTACTTTCCTTTAACTA
>Ga0210057_1000071_pt1 | contig 198900 bp, 218 predicted proteins | sample CryGeyCG2114_010_2_FD_183968 | JGI IMG/M metagenome (GOLD analysis project Ga0210057, IMG submission 183968) | Groundwater microbial communities from aquifer - Crystal Geyser CG10_big_fil_rev_8/21/14_0.10 (SPAdes) (version 2) | ecosystem: Environmental > Aquatic > Deep subsurface > Groundwater...
TTCACCCTAAGGGGTAAGTAAGTTGAAACGCCTCCATACACCTTGGAACCTCTGACTCTTTTAGCGTATGTCACAGGTATTGGACGCTCCGCTTCTGTGATATAAACAACACCCGCAATAATAGCTATAGCCGCCGCAAGAAATCCTATATACAAAGGAATCTGCGCAATATCAAAAGTAAATACGAGCTGGCTTATGGTGCTAGGCAGAGAAGCTACGATGCCGGCAAAGATGAGTAGAGACACTCCATTTCCTATGCCATATTCATTTATCAACTCACCAAGCCACATCAACAAGACAGCCCCAGCAGTTACCACAATTACGTCCACTGATTTATCAAAGAGATTAAAATAACTCAATATGCCTTGATTTTGAAGCAAAGTGAGAAGACCAAAACCCTGAAGTAGGGCTAGAGGAACAGTTGCAAGCCTTGCGTACTGGTTAAACCTTCTTCTTCCAGCAGCTCCTTCTTCGTGGTACATAGCTTTAAGCTTAGGAGACATTATTGTCACCAACTGCATAATAATTGAACCTGTGATGTATGGTCCTAGACCAAGCATAACGATGGACAGATTAGCTAATCCTCCACCAGAAAAAATATTGAGAAGTCCGAAAAATTGATTATTGGAAAAAAATTCCTCAAGACGCAACACATCCACGCCCGGTACGGGAATAACCGCCCCAACCCTAAATAAAATTAAAATAAAGAAAACAAAAAAAATCTTGTTTCTCAAACCTTTGTCACTAATAACAAGTTTTAATTTCTGCGCTAAATTTTCCATAAACTCTGTTTACTTAATAGACCCCCCAGCCTTTTTTATCTTTTCTTCAGCCTGTTTTGAAACTATGAATCCAGTGAAATTGATTTTCTTTTTAATATCACCATTACCAAGAATCTTAACCTGTGGAATGGCACCCTTAACTTTATTGATGATTTTTTTATCAATCAGAAACTTTGGAGTAACCTGATCACCAGACGATAACCTGGTTTCCAATACAGAAACATTTACGATTACAGGCTTAACCACCCCGGCATTAACAGTTTTTCCTCTGTTCTTTCCGTAACCACGTTTCTTAGGGATCTTCTTAATAAGGTCCCTCATTTCTGGACGCAATTTTCTGCCAGATCTTGATTTCTGACCTTTCGTACCCTTTCCAGACGTCTTACCTCTCTTGCCTCCACGTCCAACAAGTCTACTTTTTTTATTGCTATTTTCTCTTTTTAAATTATGAAGCTGCATAATATTTTTCTTATTTAATAGCCCTTAGCGCCTCTATAGCCGCCCTAGCATTATTCAATTTATTCTTGCTTCTAGATAAAAGCTTAGCGCCAACGTTCTTAATGCCGGCCAAGTCTAAGACTGTTCTAACTGAACTACCAGCTACAATACCTTTTCCCGGGGCTGGCCTAATAGCTACTATAGAACTGGCATATTTAGCTCCTGACTCATGAGGAATAGTCATATCCTTACTAAGTTTAACCTTTATCATATGCTTCTTTGCGTTTTTTGTAGCCTTTTCTATAGCTAGAGAAGTATCCCCAGCTTTTCCAAGACCAACACCCACAGAACCCTTTTTATCTCCAGAAACCAAAGATACAGAGAAACTAAATCTTCTTCCCCCTGCTACTACGCGGGTAACTCTTCTAATATCTATAACCTTGTTTTTGTATTCTGACCTTGGTCTTTCTGACCTCCTTCTTCCGCCACCACCACCTCTCCCAGAACCACCGCCACCCCTTGCTCCATCCTTAGAAGAGCCAAAGTTTTTCCTCTTAACAAAAGGCCTGTGTGTTTGAGGCTTAGATACTTCTTTATTTTGTTCTTTATTTTTTTCTTCCATATTAATTAAAACTTGAGACCACCTTCTTTTGCGCCATCGGCAAAAGCCTTAACTCTTCCAGTATAAATATATCCACCCCTATCAAAAACCACCTCGACTACCTTTTTTTCTTTAGCAAGTTTTGCCAGTTCGGCACCAGCAAGCTTCGCTCTTTCAGTCTTGGTTTTACCCTTCATCTTCCCGTCTGATATAGCCACTATAGTAAGACCTTTATCGTCATTTATAACCTGGCCATACAAAGAACTGTTGGATCTAAAAACAGACAAACGAGGCCTAGAGTCCGTACCGGATATCTTAGCCCTTATGCGCCTATGACGCGCAATTCTTTTTTGGATTTTCTGATTTTGATACTGTGTTTTCATACTAAAAATATTATCCTACTGACTTCTTACCCTGCTTTCTTCTAACAACTTCTCCATCGTATCTAATACCTTTTCCTTTGTATGGTTCAGGCTTTTTAAGACTTCTTAATTTGGATGCAAACCTTCCAACCGACTCCTTGTCGATTCCTGAAATCGTAACAATGTTTTTTTCAGCGGTTACAGTGAGACCATCTGGAACAGGCACCATTACTGGATGAGAAAAACCCAAGGCAAGCTTCAAATCTTTACCAGTCACTTCAGACTTAAATCCAACCCCCTCTATAATAAGCTTTTTCTCAAATGGCTTATTTACTCCCATAATCATATTAGTTAAGTGGGAAGCGTAAGTACCCCAAAGAGTTTTAGCAAAAAAAGAATTATTGGCTGGTTTTGTGTGAACTTCATTTCCTTCAACAGAAATAACAATATCATTTTTAAAATGCCTCTTAAGTTCTCCCAAAGGACCTTTAACAAAAACATCACCATCGGTGATTTTTACCTCAGTCTTACCGGGAATCGTTATTGGTTTTTTTCCTAACCTACTCATATATAAATTACCAAACTTTAAATAAAACCTCCCCTCCGACCTTGGCTTTTTTAGCCTCTTTGTCTGTCAGAATTCCTTTTGGGGTAGAAATAATTAACATACCGTGACCTTGTCTTACTGAGATCAAATCCTTGAAACCTTTATAAATTCTCCTTGAAACCTTAGATACTCGTTTTAAGTCATTTATCTTTGGTACGCCATCGTTATACACAAGACCTATTTCAAGATTCTTTTTAACCTTCTTGCCAGTCTTTGAAACAGCAGACACCATGCCCTCCTTCATCAAAACATCAGCGATAGAGTGCTTCAACTTCGAATAAGGCACTGTGATGGACTCCTTGCCCACAGCACCCGCGTTCTTTATTTGCACCAACATGTCTGCTATCGGATCCATAAATATTTAAATTACCAGCTTGATTTTCTAACTCCCGGAATCTTGCCCTCATTAGCAAGCTCCCTAAAGCAGATTCTACACAAATCAAAATCCCTCATATAGCCGTGTTTTCTCCCACATCTAAAACATCGTCTCACTATGCGTGAGCTATATTTCGGCTTCTTTTCCGATCGTGCTATTACTGATTTCTTAGCCATAATAAAATAAAAGCAAGCTTTCGCTAGCTTCGTTTTATACTATCATAAGGGCGATGTATGTCAACAAAAAGACCGTATAGCGCACTTTATGCGCTATACGGTCTTTGATTTTTATATATCTTTCCTGCTTTTTTAATATCCCATATCAGGCATTCCTCCACCCATCGGCATATCTGATTTTTCTCTCTCTGGCTCATCCGTTATTGCCACTTCAGTAGTTAGAAGAATAGCAGCAGCAGAAGAAGCGTTCTGTACGGCACTTCTTGTCACTTTCACAGGATCAATAATGCCAGCAACCACCATATCAGAAACCATTACATCGTTTAAAGCATCGTATCCTGAATTATTTTTTCCATCTTTCACTTTTTCAATAATTACAGAACCATCTCCTTTGCCAGAATTCTTGGCAATTTGTCCCAAGGGAGCATCCAGCGCCTTAAGTAAGATAGAAACGCCAACTTTAAATTCCTCATTAAAACTTCCGACAGGCGCTTTGAGATTTTTTTCAGCGACTTTATTTCCAGCCTTTACCAAAGCAGAACCTCCTCCCGGGACAACACCCTCTTCAATAGCCGCTTTTGTGGCAGACACAGCATCTTCAAGTTTTAATTTTAAATACTTCATTTCTGTTTCTGTGGCTGCTCCAACTTTAATGACAGCAACCCCACCAGAAAGCTTAGCTATTCTTTCCTCAACCTTCTCCCTATCAAATTTTGACTCTGTATTTTCCAATAATTTCCTAAGCTGAGACACTCTTGCCTCTATAGTGGCCTTTTTGCCTTTACCACCAACGACAACTGTTTTCTCTTTAGTAGAGATGACCTTATTTGCTTTTCCAAGCATAGACACTTCGGTATTTTCAAGCTTTAATCCCAAATCTTCTGATATAACCTTGCCCCCAACCACAACAGCAATATCCTCCAGTAAATCCTTCTTTCTATCTCCGTAGCCCGGTGCCTTAACAGCCAAAATACTAAATGCTCCACGCAATTTATTAACCACAAAAGTAGCAAGTGCTTCCCCATCAACATCATCAGCAATGATAACCAATTCTTTTTTTCCTGAGCCAGCAAGCTTTTCAAGGAGAGGTAATATATCTTTTATAGTAGAAATCTTCTTATCTGTAATCAAAATTGGAGCATCTTTGTATTCGGCCTCCATCCTATCGGCATTAGTAATCATATACGGAGAAACATATCCTTTATCAAACTCAAGACCCTCCACCACCTCCGACTCAACACCAAACGACTGTGACTCTTCAACTGTCACAACTCCATCCTTACCCACCTTATCAATAGTATCCGCGATAATCTTTCCCATTTCAGGAGATTCTGAGGAAATGGTCGCCACTTGACGAATCTCTTCTTTGCTCTTGATTGGTTTCGCCATAGACTTCAAGGCTTCCACTACTTCACGCGCGGCTTCTTCTATACCAAGCCTAATACCCATAGCATTCACCCCCATAGCAGTTTGTTTCAAACCCTCTTTCACAATGGCTTGGGTTAAGACAACAGCAGTAGTTGTGCCATCACCAGCAACATCATTTGTTTTTGAAGCCACCTCTTTCACAATTTCCGCTCCCATATTCTCGAATTTATCAGATAAAGATATATCTTTGGCAATTGATACTCCATCATTAGTAATAGTGGGAGAACCATACCCCCTATCAAGAACAACATTATGCCCCCTTGGGCCTAGTGTAATTTTCACAGCATCAGCCACTTTGTCTACCCCGTTCTTAAGAGCAACTCTTGCTTTTTCATTAAAAATGATTTGTTTACCCATAAATTTTTATGTAAGAAAATACAGATTAAAAGCGCCAAGAAACACTTATTGTGCTCCCACCTTAATCCAACCTCCCACCCAATTAATCTTTGATAATCGCCAATATGGCATCCTCCTTTAGGATATAGTAGTCCTCACCATCTATTTTTATCTCGTCCGGACCATACTTGGAAAAGACTGCTATATCGCCAACCCTTATCGACATAGGCACCACTTTGCCCTCATCGGTAGTCCTGCCTTCTCCGACAGCGATCACAGTACCCTGTTCGGGCTTTTCCTTGCTTACTGTTTCGGGAATAATAATCCCTGATTTTGTCTTTTCCCCTTCTTCCGGAGATATTGGTTTAACCAAAACCCTATCACCTAAAGGAATAATTTTACTTCGATTAGTCATAATTACTCAATATTGTATTGTATTTTTAAATAAAAACAAGGTTGACAATTTTAGATATACAGTATAGAAATAATAGTAGATGATTTTTGTCCCCCAGCACCCTTGCCTACCCTCCCAAGGGTGTTTAAGCGAGTCTTTTATGAGCTCGCGAAACCGCTTCACCGATGTCTCCTCGGTGAAGCGGTTTTTCTTTCCCCACCCACCCACCTCTTTGACTAATTTTAAAACGCTGATATAATGCTCTAACATGAACACATTGGCTAATTTCTTACCGTGGATTCAGATTATTCTATCCTTCATATTGGTTGCTTTTATACTGCTCCAGCAAAGCAGTGCTAGCGCGGGCAGTGCTTTTGGAGGAGGAGATTCAGACGGCACACACCACACACGCAGAGGCCCAGAAAAGACTATTTTCAACGCCACCATCATTATTGCAATACTTTTTGCCCTTTCAGCTTTTGTGGCTCTATTTGTATAAATTAGTAACTATTAAACATCAATAGCCTTAAATTGTGTTATGTCGAGGTTATTATCAAACCTTGAATAATCAATTACGACTCCTAAGTTTAAATAATGGAAGACAATCCTGACACATCGCTCAAAGAGAAGATCTCGTCTCTTGTTGCTGGAATAAAATTTACAATAAAATCCTTTTCACAAAAAGAAAGGTCTGTTTTTTTTGTTTTTGTCTGGATTCTCACAATCAGCTTCATTGGAATATTATGGAATGTAAATAATTATTTTTTGGAGTCGGTACCGGCTCCAGGAGGATCTTTATCAGAAGGAGTCATAGGGGCACCCAGATTTATAAACCCCCTACTTGCGGTCTCTGACGCGGATAGAGATCTAACCTCACTTGTTTACTCAGGTCTTATGAGAGCGACTCCAGACGGAAACCTGATACCAGACATAGCTAAATCATATGAAATTTCAGAAGACGGCCTTTCCTATACATTCACAATAAGAGAAGACGCTGAGTTCCACGATGGCAAGCCAATCACAAGTGACGATGTTGAATTTACCATAACAAAAGCCCTAGACGCTATTATAAAAAGCCCAAAGAGAGCCAGTTGGGAGGGTATATCAATAGAAAAATTAAACGAACAGCAAATAAAGTTCACCCTGAAACAGCCCTATTCCCCCTTTCTGGCCAACACAACATTAGGAATATTGCCAAAGCACATTTGGGGGAAAGTTGAGCCTGAACAATTCGGCTTTAGCAAATTTAATATAGAAGCCATAGGTTCTGGGCCATATGAAATTGCAAACATAAAAAAGAATTCATCTGGTATACCGGAATACTATAAACTTGAGGCATTTAGTCATTTCACCCTAAGCAACCCATACATAAAAAAACTAACACTTAGATTTTACCCGAACGAAGAAGCCATGCTTAAGGCTCACCAAACAAAAGAAGTTGAAAGTATACACGCCATACCACCTAAGGTTGCAACAGAATTAAAAGCCAAGGGAGCACGGGTAGAAACGGCTTCAGTGCCTAGAGTATTCGGTATCTTTTTTAATCAAAACCAAGCCACGATATTCACAGACAAATCAGTCAGACAAGCTTTAAATATCTCGCTAGACAAGCAAAGAATTATAGACGAGGTTTTATTTGGATACGGCACCGTACTAGATGGTCCCATACCTCCAGGCTCAATAGGATACAGTCCTCCATCAAAAAAAATTACAATTTTATCGGAAATAACAGACAGCGAGGACACAATTTCAACAACCACTCCAGAGACCCCAAGTCTGAGCAAGAACGCCACAGAGGCCATAGCTATACTTGAAAAAAATGGCTGGATACCAAATAAAGAAGATGGCGTAATGGAGAAAAAAACAAAAAAAGGCACCTTGCGTCTCGAGTTCTCTATTTCGACATCAGATACCGGAGAACTAAAACATGCTGCTGAAATCATAAAAGAGGAATGGAAAAACATTGGAGCAAAAGTAAATTTAAAGATATTTGAAATAGGAGATTTAAACCAAAACATAATAAGGCCAAGAGAGTACGACGCCCTATTTTTTGGAGAGATCATAGGAAGAGATTCTGACCCATTCGCCTTTTGGCATTCTTCCCAACGTCTTGATCCTGGATTAAACATAGCCCTTTACGCAAACATAACAGCAGATGCCCTACTGGAGGAGGCCAGAGCCACATCAGACGCAGAAGCAAGAAATGAGAAGTATAAAAAATTTGAAGAAGAAGTAAAAAACGACACCCCGGCCGTATTTGCCTATTCACCCGACTTTATCTATATCGTACCTGAAAAAATCAAAGGATTTAATGTTGGTTCAATAACAATTCCTTCCGACAGATTTCTAGATATACATAATTGGTACATAGAAACAAATAGCGTTTGGAAAATATTTAATAATTAATAATAAAGATGCTGTGGTAACCTCAGTTATATAAAAAACTCCATAGGTTGCCGACTTGCATCTGATAAGTAAAAAATAAAAAATGATAAGACAAAATAATCAGTCACCGAAAGAAAAAGGTGGAGAGAGAGAAAGCCAGACAATCAATCAAAACCAAAAAAGTCACCACTTCAACTCAAGAAAACCAAACCCAAGACACAGAACCCACAGCGGGGACACCTCCAGAAGCCCTCAGAGGCCAGCAGGGCCAGGTGGCTCTACTCACAAAAGAAATGACGGACCAAAAAGATCTTTTGGTAAACAATCTCACCACCGTCGCCCTCCTCAAGCCAGTAAACCTAGCAAAAACCACAAAACAATTCCTCCCCTAAAGAAGGGAGATATTAGGATTATTCCATTAGGTGGAGTTGAGGAAGTTGGAAAAAATATGACTGTTATAGAATATGATGACGATATTCTAATCTTTGATGCTGGTTTCCAATTCGTAACAGAAGAAGACGCTCCCGGTATTGACTACATACTGCCAAACACAAAATATCTAGAGGAGAGAAAAGACAAAATTAGAGGTTTAATAATAACGCACGGACACCTAGATCACATAGGAGGCATACCCTATCTCATAGAGAAGATCGGGAGTCCAACCATGTATTGTCGTAACCTTACAGCGATAATGATTCAGAAAAGAATGGAGGAATTCCCTACTGTTCCAACTTTAGACATAAAGGTTGTAGAACCAGAAGAAAAAATAAGACTTGGAAAGCTATCTGTAAAATTCTTCCCTGTTACACACTCCATCCCTGATTCTATGGGAGCGTCTATTGAAACACCACAAGGTAATATCGTTATTACAGGAGACCTGAAGCTTGAGCACGACGAAGGAGTCCCATCTGAAAAAGAGGAGGAAGTTTGGGGTGAAATAGGAAAAAACAAGAACATACTATTTATAGCCGACTCCACAAACGTAGAAAGGCCAGGATTCTCTATTCCAGAAAAAAATATTTATAGGAATATCGGAGAAATTATAAAAAACACAAAAGGAAGATTAATCATTGGCACATTTGCTTCACAATTTGCTAGAATGATAAACATCATCGAAACAGCAGAAAAACATAATAAAAAAATCATTACAGAAGGACGAAGTATTAAAACAAATATTGAAATAGCAAGAATTGCGGGAATATATAAACCAAAAGAAGGTACTATTATACCAGTAGACCAGATAGATAATTATTCGCCTGACAGAATTGTTGTCATAGCCACTGGAGCCCAAGGAGAGGAATTTGCCGCTCTTATGAGAATGGCAAACAAAACTCATAAATATATCAAACTAAACAAAAGAGACACTGTGGTTTTATCATCATCTGTCATTCCAGGAAACGAAATAAGTGTACAAAAACTGAAAGACAACTTGTACCGTCATGATCTAAAAATTATTCACTATAGGGTATCTGATGTCCACTCCACGGGACACGGCAATGCCGGAGAACTCGCCTGGATAAATAAAAAAGTTGGAGCCAAATACTTTATGCCCGCTTATGGCTTCCACTCTATGTTAAAGGTACATGCCGAGGTAGCCAGATCAATAGGTATGCTTGATAAAGACATTATAGTCCCAGACAATGGAACAGTTATCGAGATCAGAGATAATGGAGAAAAACTTGTTACCTTAAAAGAACTAGCCCCATCGAATCCGATAATGGTTGACGGCTTTTCTATAGGAGACCAACAGGAAGTCGTTCTTCGCGACAGACAAATGCTTGCCCAAGACGGAATGTTCGTCGTCATTGCAAGTATTGATGTCAAAACAGGTAAAGTGAAAAAATCTCCAGACATTATATCTAGAGGGTTTGTCTACTTAAGAGAATCGCAAGATTTGTTAAAAGAAGCGCGGGTGATTATTAAAAAAACTATTGAGACCAATGCGTCTGGTATGCACCCAATTAACTTTGAGTACATAAAAAATAATCTATCAGACAACATATCAAGATTCTTATTCCAAAAAACAAATAAAAAACCTATAGTAATCCCTGTTATTTTGGGAGTCTAATCTTGGGTGTTATGCTCGTCTATACTAATATCGTATAATATTAGTATAGATAAAAATGAGTACCAAACCGACACGTAAAAACAAAAATGGACTACTGGCTATTATATACAGTGCCGGTTTTCTTTTTGCTTTCCACTTAGCGCTCCTTACCTACATAGAATCAAGCTTCTTGGCCACTTTTATACAGGAGCGTTTTGTTGGTACAATCTACACCATCGCCGCCGTAATCACCATAACCATATTAAGCAATATATCAAAAATCCTAGACAAATTAGGTAACTATGTAACCTTTAACACCCTACTTATATTGGAGATTGGACTTCTTTTATCTCTAGTGTTTGTACACAACCCAATCTTAACAATAATATCTTTCATACTACACTTATCCATCATCACAGTGATGGTCTTCAATCTAGATATTTTCTTGGAAAGCAACTCTTCAAATGAATCGACAGGTGGCACAAGAGGAATCTACCTAACTTTTTACAACGCCGCATGGGTTATACCACCACTCATAGCGGGATTAGTTTTGACCAATGGAGATTATTGGAAAATTTTTATTTTGGCATCTGCGTTTGTTTTACCAGTTATACTTATCCTTCACTCAAAATTTGATGACTTCATAGACCCAAAATACGACAAAGTACCTTTCTGGGGAACTCTTAAAGAAATCTGGCACAAAAGAGATATATTCAGAATTTTCATGTCCAATTTTATGCTTAACTTCTTTTTTTCATGGATGGTTATCTACACACCATTATACCTACATAACCACATAGGACTCGATTGGGGCCAAATTGGTATAATATTCACCGTGATGCTTTTGCCGTTTGTTATCCTAGAAATACCCCTAGGTAAATTAGCGGATTTAAGATGGGGGGAGAAAGAACTTTTAGTAATAGGTTTTGTAATAATGGCAGTCTCCACCGCATCTCTATCTTTTATAAATTCACCCAGTGTATGGCTTTGGGCGCTTATTTTATTCCTAACCAGAACAGGGGCAAGTATCGTCCTTGCTATGAACGAAACCTATTTCTTTAAACAAATTAACGCTTCTAACGCCAACATAATTGGTTTTTTCAGAAATGCCAGACCTCTTGCCTACATCGTATCTCCTATTATAGCCACGGCACTACTTTCTTTTTTAGAATTTAGATTCTTATTCCTGGTCTTAGGATTTTTAATGCTTTGGTCTCTTCGTTACATTTACGAACTAAAGGATACTAAATAAAAAAACGGCTCATTTTCACTAAGTGAGCCGTTTTTTTGGATCCTATTTAACGGGGTTACAAGATTCACAAATACCCATCTCCTCAAGTTTCTCTAGATAATGAATAATAGTAATAACAAATTCAGAATGACTCCATGTCAGAGGAGCGGCGGAAACCTGTTCACCGGTATGAGGATTAATTTGTTCAGACAAAATACCGGAGGGTAATGCATGTTTAACCACCCACATAAAATACTCTTTAGCTTTATCTAAATCTTTTTCTTTCTTTGCCACAGAAATATAGTACTGAGCAAGCCAAAGCGTTGTAATAAACCACGGATTACTTGGCGCGTAATAGTTTACTTTATAATATTGATCATTTTCATACCTGGACACCCCCCCTGATTCACCATTGCAACACAAAACTTCTTCTACGGTTTTGACTGAATTGACCACCATTGGATCGTCAACCGACAAGACACCAAACCTGAACACTCCGTAAAAACTTGAAACATCTATTGTGTCGTCATACAAAACCTCTCCATTTTTTATATAGAGCATCTTGTAAAACATCTTTCTGTCGTTGTTATATAAATATTTGACAATAGATTCTTTAATCTCTCTCGCTGCTTTATTATATTTTGCCTCTTCATTAGCCTTGCCTAAAAGGTTGGCAAATTTACCAGCAGCAACCAAAGCTCCATACACAGCAGAACTTGTAAACGTAGACACGCCATGTTTCTCTTCCCATAAATCATAGCTGGATAAAGGCAATTTGGTCTTTTTGTCTCTATACTTCACCAAAAAGTTGGCGGCTTTTTTTATAAGGGGGTTGTATAGATCTTCTATAAATTCCAAGTCTTTAGATTTTTCGTAGTGCGTCCACAGTGTAAAAATAACTAAAGCTGTTTCATCTTCTTGTATAGGCAACTCAGGCTTGCCTTCCCTAACCCAAGGATGCCAAGAGCTCCCCATCGCCTTATCAGGCCTATACTTATGAAAAAAATAACCCTCTTCAGTAATAATATCTTTACAAAATTCAAAAAAATTTCTTGCTATGTACTGATCGCCAGCTCTATCAAGAGCTGTGGCCGACAACGCACCATCCCTAGGCCACATATAACTATAAGTATCTCTTCCGTATTGCCTCATATCTGAATCCCCAGAAGCGATGATGGAACCATTATTATCCATATGAGATCTTATAACGAGAAGAGATTTTTTAAACAATTTCGCAATAGCTGGATCCAACTTATAGAAATTAAAATTTTGTTTATTGACCCAGGCATGCCAAAAATCTTGAGTAGTTTTTAATATGTGCCCAGGGGAAACATTTAAAATATAGTCATTTAAATCATAAACCTCCTCCATAAGCTCCGCCACGGCAATCCAATAATAAGATATTTTTTCTTCGCCACCCTTGAGGTCAAAGGACAGGGAGACAGCAGAATCAACTCTACCATGCTCAATGGGGTTTTTCGAAAGTTCTCCATCTGTTGCATCTACGTAAGTACCCTCTTTTCCCTCTATACCAAATATGCCCACACCGTAGTCGTCAAAACTTTTACCGTCAGCCGTCCTAGCATTAATTAGAAAAACACGGCGCCCTTTGTAATGAATAATGGTGCGTGATGCCGGGTTAAAATAAGCCGTATCTCCAGCATGAGATTCTGATATCTCAAATTGCTGATAGAAAAATATTTTTACATTCTTATTGTAATTCGATGTGTTTACAACAGTAACTTTTCTTAAAAAGATATTTTTTTCATTATAAACAATATCGTTAAACAAGAGCTTTATACCAAGCCTTTCGTTAGACGCGCTTATACGACTCGACATAGTCTCTTCACCACAATTCACACTAATAGACCACTCTCCACTATCAAGCCAGCTTAAACTACCATCGACCCAAATGCCGACCTTGTGAACACGTGGTACTCCAATATGGTTTTCTAGGCCAACAAAAGGAAAATAAAAATCCCTTACTTGGGCATACCTATCCAGACAAACCAAAATATTGCCGTTACCTAAAGAAAGTGATTTTGGCATAGAAAATAAGACTGATGCTTAGACCTTATAGTTTTCTTTTATATGACTGTCAACAACTTTTTGGTATGATTTTTGAGACCACACCTTAGCAAGTTTTTTAGCCAATTCCTTGTCTCCCAAGACTTCGCTTATCCATAAAGCAAAATCATTCTTGTCTTTATTTACATGGTACTCAAATGTCTCTTTTGAGATCAAAGACAAAGCGTCTCGAAGCTCAGATAAATTTCTCACAACAGAACCGTGATTAATCCAAAAACTTTGCTCAGGATTTGAGTCGCTCATAAGCTTCTTTTTAGAAACTTTTTTCTTTGGAGACGCTTTTGGTTTAGAAATTTTGCCAGCTGGTTTTTTGACCACCGCCATACTTTCATTTTTACCTGTTATCATGTCTATTATTTTAAACATAAATTAAACTTTTTTATTATAATTCTTCGACCTCATTTTTTTACTCTCACCTATCCTTAATTTTAAATCATTTAAGACATTCATGAAAGTGATAAATGCATCATATGGGGATTCGTAGGGATTAAAATATTTATGAACGTCTCCATCATTAAACCATTTTGTACACATATAGTAAAAATGGTCTGAGGTCTGCATCCTCCTCCAATCCTCTATTATATTACTGTCTTCTGTTTTTAAAACATCTCCCTCTAAGGCATAAAGCTTATTTAGGGCATCATACTGCATAGAATTTGACCTCCAAGCAGATAGGTCCCTTTCGACGTCAGCCCAAGATGTAAATTCTGGAAAACTAAGCACGCCAGCAGGCTTGTAAAGACGAACCGCCTCGTAGGGAGTAACAAAATTATTGTCTGGATGCTTTAACACCTCCTCTGGTAAATGCAGAAGAAAATTAAATATACCCGTGTCTTCCCACTGATGCTCTCCAAAGGTCTCATAATCCATAAATAGATTAATCACCTCTCCATTACCATTAGCTTCAGAAACCCAGTTAGCAAACTTAGGGGCTGTCAGAGGAAAACCAGACCAATCTCTTGAAGAAAACCTAAAAGCGATATCGTCAGACAGCTTATAGTTTTTTAAAAGAAGTTTTATTTTTTTAGAACCTTCCGGAGCATAGACAAAATTTGGGCTTCTCCAACCCAAGACATGATCTGCGCCTTCAGCCAGTATCCCCTTATAACCCATACCCTCTATTACTTTTGCTATCTCATCACTATAGATAAGTTCTGTATTACGAAAAACTTTGGGAGTTTGACCAAAAAGCCTTTTGACCATTTTTCTGTGCAACAAAACTTCTTTCTCAAACTCTTCTCTTGAGTACAAAAAAGCCAAAGAATGATAATAGGTTTCACTAAGGACTTCCACCTGACCAGTATCCACAAGCCTCTGGAAAGATTCAAGAACCTCTGGGGCATTATCTTCAATCTGTTCAAGAAACACACCAGAAAAAGAAAAGCTTATTTTGAAATCAGGATGTTTTTTTAAAAGACCGTACAATACATTGTTAGCGGGCAAATAACATTTTGACGCAACTTTATTTAAAATCTTTACATTATTAAGCTTGCTTTCAGAGCTGTCATTAAAATACTGTCTCTCGCTACCAATATCAAAAATCCTATATTTTTTTAGTCTTAAGGGCTGATGAACTTGAAAATAAAAGCAGACCGATGGCATAAAATTAATTTTTTTTAAACATACCTACCAAATTTTTATAAATCTCTAAACACTTTTTAGCCGGTTTTCTCCAACTCATCTCAAACACTTCTTCTTGGCTATTTTTCAAAAGGGTCTCTTTCAGTGACTCATGGTTCAAGACCGCTAAAATTTTATTCACCATCTCATCTATATCCCAAAAATCAACCTTAAGAGCATTGGACAATACTTCCGAAACACCGGATTGTTTAGATATAAGAACTGGCGTGCCATTTATGATAGACTCTAGGGGTGTTATTCCAAAAGGCTCTGAAACAGATGGTAAAATAAACAAATCTGACGCCCTGTAAATACTGTTTAATTCTTCCCCTCTCAAAAATCCAGCAAATATTACCTTGTCCGAAATACCGAGCTCTGCAACCCTCCTCATAATCTGGTATTCCATATCACCTGAGCCAACAATAACAAACAAAATATTTGGATTATACTTCAAAACCCTATAAGCTGTTTCTATAAAATAATCAGGCCCCTTCTGAAGAGTAATTCTCCCTGCAAACAAAACAATCTGATATCCTTTCCCTTTTAATTTTACTATACTTTGAGCAACAAAAGAATTCAGATCGTAGTCAGAGTGCTCAATAGCGTTATGTACCACCTCTATCCTTTCAGGATCAACACCATATTTTTCCACAACTAGGTCTTTAGTAAACTTAGAAACCGTGATCACCTTATCAGCCTCGCTCATTCCCCTTTTTTCTATTTCGTGAACAAATTTGTTGCCAAACCCGCCGGCTCTATCAAACTCTGTTGCGTGTACGTGCACCACTAAAGGCTTGCCACTTATCTTCTTTGCTTCAATACCAGCCAAGAAAGAGAGCCAATCGTGAGCATGTATGACATCGAAATTCTCCCTCATAGCTATTTTTCTGGCACTCAAAGCATATCTCTTAACCTCACTAAATAAATTATTTCCATAAATACCACCCTCAACTTCATAGTCCTCTGCTGTTATATAAGGCGAGAGAGAAGAATTAACTATAGCAACCTTCATACCCTTATCAACGTCAGCAAAAACCATTTTAAAATTTTGAGAAGGCACATCAATCTTTTTTGGCAACACAAAAATAAGATCCAGACCATCACGAACAAGAGCCCTGGTCAGGCCAAAGCATGCCACGCCCAAACCTCCACTATTATGCGGTGGGAACTCCCATCCGAACATTAAGACTCTCATGTTTATTAAGCGATATAGAGACAGTCACTTTTTACAACAAGTCCAGCAACAGAGACACAAAACCTCGGCTGGTAATTAAAATATATTCACCGTTGTTGCTTATCAGAAAAGTCTTGCCTATCACTTAAATTATAGCACAAGAGAAACACTAAAAAGACTATCAAAGCGTTATTTCTGTTGATATTGTTACTTTTTTAGCATTTCTAATAAGAAAGAGAGTCAATAAAAATAACAATGTTGATGTGCCGGCAGAAAACAAGCAGTACATACACAAAGCCTCAATAACGAAAAACTGCAAATAAGTAAAGTACAAAGAAGCCATAAAACCCAAACCACTAATTACAGTGGCTCCTTGAACTAGAATTTTTTCTACTACAAACGAATAAATAACCGCAAACATCATCATGGTCAGGTAATACACCACACCTAAAAGAGAAACAGGAATAAGACCAAATAATAGAGAATATTTACTTGAAGCAACCGCATCGCAACCCTCAAAAACCGAACAAGATACTGCCCCCCCTGAATAATGTTTTATAGTTAAGTAAGAAGCATCTACAAGGCCAAGTAAGGCTACAATAAAAATAGCCACAACTATGGGATTTAATTTAAACTCTCTTTGTTCGTACAAACTTTTTATTTTTTCCATAAACTAAATAAAAGAGATTGAAACCCTGCTAACTTCTTGAGGTTCTTTAGAGTAAGAAACCCCTAACTCTACTTGTTTTTTAAATGCCCCCTTAATCTTTTTTGCCAACTTCACAGCAAGCTGATTTTCAGTTGTTGTTATCCTGTAACCGCTACCAAGCTTTTTTATCTCAACAATCCTGTCCTGAGGATCTCTCTGCTGAGCTCTTGAGTTATATCCCGCAATCAAATGCATCAACTCAGCTTCATATTTAGAAGGCACGTTCTTTATAACTACCTCCCCCTCATATAAATTATTAGATACCATAGTACAAGCCGGACACAAGACAAAACTTATCTTTTGTCCCTTAAACTTGTTTTCAATAGAGTTACTGATTGGATGATGCCACTCTTTTTTAAATCTTATGTTATGACACTTTTTGCAAACAAAAACACCCTTGCCTGATTTGCCATACTCATTACCCTCGGGCTCTTTGCCCATTTTTGGAGACTTATTTTTTCTAGAACCTCTATAAAATTTTGATGTCATATTATTTGATATTTTAATTTACCAACCGACAATTGGCAAATCTATTAAATTCATAACCTAAATAGATATGCCCCATACATTTTTTGCCATTATGCCAATGCCATAAGTGACACTAACAGCAATAACTATTATAACCAGATTGATGCCAATCCTCCTGCCGACATTCATACCAGACACAAAGGCCACAAGATAGGACACTATTACCACCATCACAATAGCCGACAAAACAGAAACTAAAATATTTTCAGCTCCAAACAACACTGGCAAAATAGGCACCATAGAACCAATAAAATAAGAAACGCCCACTACAAAAGATGACTTCATGGGGCTAACTTTTGCATGGACCACGATTTCCTTATTTTCAATAAAAGCTCTTTTTTTTGCTTCTGTATCCCCAACTTCTTTTTCAGAACTAATAGCAGCATAAGCACCAGCTGCCATAGAAATGGCACCGGCAATAGCAACAGTAAGCCCAGCAACAAGTACAGAAGATATGGTTTGAAAAGCGGCAAAGAATCCACTAACCGCCCCCAGTATCTCTACCAGTCCATCATTAAATCCTAGAAAAATATCTCTGACTCTTTCAGGATTAATCTTCTTTTCATCTACCTCAGAGACTATTTCATCTTCGTGTTTAAACTCATCCTCAAGCACTCGTCTTATGGCTTCCCCCAACGGTCCATCTTTATATACCTCCCAAACTCTTAAATATTTTCTGATGCCATGTGTTTCAATGGACTCAAGCACTAAATAAGTACCCGCTCTACCAAAAATACGACAGAACAAGACAAGAACAGAAAGCTTAATTCTTCTACTAAAATCAAGCCTTGTAATCTTAATGTCAAAAAATTTCTGCCAAAAGCCGAAATGCTTGGTTTCAATAGGAATGAGCTCGTCTAAAATATGTACCAAATCACCACCCACAAACCGACGAAGCTTTTGGTACAAAGACAAATCAAAAAGCTCATCTAATATAAGAGCACGAGCTAATTTTCCATTTATAGGAGCAGGAAGCATAATGAACCCTTATTTAACAATAACATCATAATACTACGATTTTTAATTACAAGGTTAAGTGTGAACTTGACAAAATACTAAATTATGTAATAATGACAAAGTATTAGTACTTTAATATTATATGTCTAACAAAACCGGAGGAGGTTTCGTGAAAATCGTTCACATTGTATTTGCTGTTATTTCAATCTTATTGACTGGAATACATACTGGGGCTGAGACGATCAAAAAGGAAACGGCCACGAAAGAGGGGTACCTCATAGGCAAAATCGGCAAAACCACATGTATATTTGTATGGCACGATGGTATCTGCTATATGCCTCCCATAAAATATGGGAAATATATATCCAGAGGGCCCGGTTGGCACAACGGAAAGTACCATGAGGGGACCGATATTGCCGCAAAAAGAGGAACGCCCATTATAGCCAGCGCAACAGGAATAGTGTCTAAGTCTGGATGGAATAATGGCTACGGCCAGAACATAGTTATAGAACACCCCAACGGTACAAAAACCCGTTATGCCCACAACAGTCGCAACCTAGTAAAAAAAGGCCAAATTGTGGAAAGAGGGCAAACTATTGCCCTAATAGGGTCCACCGGCAGATCCACAGCCCCGCATCTTCACTTTGAAATACACGGGGCTCCGCAAGAGCTCTCGTTCAGAGTGACGAGGATGGCATACATTACAAAAAAGATGTTTTTTGAAATAAGGAGGATTAGACAATAGCCAGAAGGCCACACTTTTGCATGCAAAAGTGTGGCCTTTATTTTTATAATTTTTTCTTTAGAGACTCTTCAAGGGTATTGATCTTTTTTTCAGAGAGCTTATGTTTACTCATATTTTCTCTCATCCATTTAAGCCCGCCCTCAATTTCTTTTGTGTCGATACCACTATGGTCTCCAGATTCATGCATATCCCCACGAAATAATTTTTCTACTTCACCAACATCTCTGTCGCTAAAACCTTTATACCTTAACGAATTACGCACTTCATGAAACTCATTTTTTGATACTCTCATATTTTCTAATTATACAAAAAGTATGATTACTTTGCATCCTCATCTTTTTTATCAAATTTCGGAGCCATAGAAAGACACACGGAATTAATGCAGTAGCGCTTGCCAGTCTTTGTTGGACCATCATCAAAAACATGACCCAGATGCGACCCGCACTTACTACACACCACCTCGGTACGCTCCATACCCCCAGAAGTATCGGGCAAATACTCTATCGCACCAAGAATAGCCTCGTCAAAAGAAGGCCAGCCAGTACCGGAATTAAACTTGGCATCTGAGGGGAAGAGTTCAGTTCCGCATGCCTTGCAGGTAAACATCCCACTTTCTTTTACATCAAGATACTTACCTGAAAAAGGTTGTTCTGTTCCCTTTCCCCTAAGCGCCGCGTACTCTTCAGGCGTTAGCTCTTTCTTCCATTCTTCTTCAGTTTTAACTATTTTTTTATTCTCCATATTATTTTTGGTTACCTATTAAGAGTGACATACCCCACCGCCATTTTTCTCAAAATATCTCTGATGATATTCTTCGGCTTTATAAAAAGGTCCTGCTTTAGTAATTTCAGTCACAATAGGATTCTTAAATTTTCCTGATTTACTTATTTCTTCTTTTGATTTTTCAGCCCCCTCTTTCTGTTGATCATTTAGGAAAAATATGGCGGAACGATACTGCTCACCAACATCAGGTCCCTGCCTGTTCATAGTTGTGGGATCATGCATGCCCCAGAAAGCATTTAAAAGTTCACTATAAGAAACTTCTTTTGGATCAAAAGCCACTTCTACAGCCTCGGCGTGACCAGTTTTCCCTCCGCATACATTCTCATAACTTGGGCTTTCTACATGACCTCCCACATATCCTGATATGGCATCCTTAACACCCTTTATTTTTCTAAAAGCATCTTCCACCCCCCAGAAACACCCGGCGGCAAATATAGCTTTTTCTAATTTATTTTCCATATGATTAATATTAGACTTGTAATTATCCAAAGGTAAATGCGAATGCTTCAATACCTGGCTCAAGAATACGTATAATAAGCTCATGCTCGCCATATTTTCCTCCTAAATCAACTAAATTATATAAATTATGTTCTCTAAATATTACCGTACCATCAGAAGACACATCGCTTCCAGCAAAAGTTGCTTTTATTGGCTTACCGTCAAGAAGTATTTCTGCTTTTGAGCCTTCCATACTTCCTGCTACTAAGTTCACTTTACTTGCAGAAAAACGAATCACTATCTCACCCTGACCATCAACCAAAGAAGCTTCTTCTTTTTTCATGTTCCATTTTCCAGACAAAGCATAAGCATTTAGAGGTACGCTAAGGGGCTTAGAAAAGTCACACGGATTATCTAAACAACTATGAGAAGGCAAGTTTATAAGATACTGACTCCCGCCATACCCCAAATAGGTCTCAGGGGATCTGACTTTTGAAAAATCGACAACTTGAGCGCCCACCGGCATATCTATCATGGCAACAGCATCTCCCCCCAAAGTCTCACTTCTTTCATTCAAAAGTTCAACAATCTTTTTTTCAGTTTCATCGTAAGATCCTTCTCCAATATGGTCATAGACTATAAATCCGTCTATATCTATCAGGTATTTTCTTGGCCAATATCTATTTTTATAGGCTGTCCAAGTAGAATAATCGTTGTCTAAAATAACAGGATATTCCACACCAAACTTTTTGGCAGCTTTTTTGACATTGTCATAATCTTTTTCAAACTCAAACTCAGGTGTATGAACACCTAAAACAACAAGGCCTTTGTCTGAATACTCATCATGCCAAGAGTTTAGATAAGGCAATGTCCTCTGACAATTTATACAAGAATATGTCCAAAAATCTACAAGTATAACTTTCTTGCCTATGAGATCAGCTACTTTTATCTCATCTGTGTTTATAAAACCATCAGGTGTAGATATTTCTTTAGCTTTTTCATACTTAGAAGATTTTTCTTCAATTCTTTTTTCTCTTTCATCTGCTGACATAGCAATATCATTATCAACTCGCACCTCTATATCACTTTCGCCCGCCTCGAAAGAAACGCCTGGTCTTTCTGTCTTTCTAGACTCAAGCCAAAAAATAGCGCCGGCAATAGCAACCAATATAACAAGTGCTAAAATTTTTTGTTTATAAATCATTACTTTAAAAGAATATTATTAAGAAATCCAAAGTTTGCAATTAAGTTTAGACTTTGAGTAAAGACCAAAACGCCCAAGACAATGAGTATAACGCCAAATGTTATATGTACATACTTTAGCTTGTTCACGTAACGATTTATGAAGTCCTGGGCCTGCGCTGCAAAAAGTCCAACAACAAGGAACGGCACGCCGAGTCCTATTGAATAAGCAAAGAGCAGAGAAAAAGCAGTCCCTGGTTGAGTAGCAGCAAGTCCCAAAATCGCGCCAAGTGCTGCCCCCACACAAGGCGTCCACCCTGCCGCAAAAGCAGAGCCAAAAACAAAAGATGTCAGATACTTGGAGTGGAATCTTTTCTTTATCAGAACCTTATGTTCCCGCTCAAGAAATCCAATCTTTACAACCCCCGCTAAGTAGAGCCCAAAAAAGATTATAATGGCGCCTCCGATCCTAGAAAGCCAGATTTGCACATCATATGCAAAAGCTTCAAGTAAGGTATTCAACAAAACTCCAAGCAAAGCAAACACTGCTGAAAAACCTAGGACAAAAAATACACTGTTTAAAAAGATTGCTTTTCTTGAAGGCTGTTCACCCTTCCCAACTGCCGACCCAGATAAATAAGCAAGAAACCCGGGAATAATAGGTAGAACACAGGGAGAAAGAAAAGACACAAGTCCCGCAAACAAAGCAACGCTAATTGATAAAGTATCAACCATAAATATTATTTAAGAGCTTTATTAATTTCTTCTATGTATCGACTCTTCTCCCAGCCTTCAGGAGATTTTAAAATTCTTTCACCATCTTTTACAAACACCTTCGTATGCTGATAAGCTACGCCAAACTTCCTAGCCAAAGTTTCTTCGTCTTTGTCGGTTTGATTATCATTATAATTTACCCGAAAACCAACCACTCTATCTGTATCGAGACCGTCAAATACTTCTTGCATTTTAGGGAACTCTGCCTTACAAACAGGACACCAATTCGCATAAAAATACAAAACCACAAGCTTATCTGAAGCAACGGCCTTGTCGTAGTCTGTTTTATTAAAATCTATAAGAGGAGACCGATCTTTATCTCCCGCAATCAATACCCCATCAAAAGAAACGTCTTCCATTGTCATAGAGCTATCCTCATCTATCACGGTCTCATCATCATAAGAAACACCATCACTATCCATCATCATCTCACTATCACCTTCCATAAAATCCTCTGTATTATTTTCGTCTGAGAAATAATAAGCTCCCCCACCCACAACCAGAGCCAGTATAAAGATTGCCACATACGACATAAATCCTTTTTGAAATGTCTCTTTCATAATAATTTGAATTAATAAAAATATCCTGCCTTTATTATATTCCAGCAGGATACTATGTCAAGTTGACTTTACATATACATTGTGGACAAAATATATTAATGCCTAGTCCTTCCGTAATAAAGTCCTCCGAGTCTACCCAAAACCATGCCCAAAAGAGCTGACACGAGCCATGGGTCAGGGTGGGAAAAAGTAGTCTGCCATACTATACCAAGCACTAAAATACCGGCACCCAATAAATAGCCCATTCTTCCCGCCATCATTTTATGAAATTCATCTCTTTCGTCTTGAGCCCTTTCTTTCCATACTAAACCCGCAAACAAGGCAAAGATTGCCACCACAAGACCCACCAGCATATACACCAAAGAGTCTGGCATCCAAAACATAAATGGATCCAAGAACAGCACGGCTAAGATTATCAAAATAATTGAGAAGGTTATTTCATTAAATATTTTAGATTTCATAATTATTTCTTAATACTAAAGATTTTTTCTACAGGCTCTTTAAAAAATTTGGCAATTTTCATAGCCAAAAGAACCGAGGGTGTATAATTCCCCTTTTCAATAGCTATTACAGTCTGACGAGTAACCCCTACCGCTTCCGCCAAATCTTCTTGAGTCACCCGCTTTTCACTACGAAGCTCATATACTTTATTTACCACAGCTTCTTTCATTGGCTTAATATTAGCACTTTCTGCATATGATGTATAGCCAACTTTACACAAATATTAGACATTGACAATATTATAAAGATATGCTATTATTAGTAACAGTTCACCTATAGATCATTAAATTAAAAACCATGGGAGGATCGCTCAATGAAAAAGATTATTTTTGTAGTTTTGGCAATTGTTTCTTTTTTCTTCACGACCACAAACACCACCCTGGCAGAAGAAAAAGTAGCGAGAAGTATAGTCACATTATCAGATAGTGTGGCGCACTTCGATGTTCCCAACACAGTTCTACAAATCGGGCTAGCCAACGAAGAAAAAGACAGGTGTGGGCTTGGGTTCTTTTTGTATAAAATGAACCCCACAGGAAAGATTGTGGAAGAATATCTTTCTACCCTATCAACAATAGTAGCTGAGGGAGGATTAACTATCATTGAGATTGCAGGTAAAAGAATAAAGGTTATTTGCAACAAGGGACAACTAGTGGCCGACTCCCCTTTTCCTCTAACTAATTAGTTTACTCAAAAGCGTCTTTCTTACGAAAGACGCTTTTTTTCATATTATTTGTTTAATGCATCTGGATGTTGGAGACCCCACGCGTACAAAGCAATAGCAGTAGAGGCGGCAACGTTTAAAGATTCACATTTTGAGTTGGTTGGTATAGACAAAAGAATGTCGCAAAGCTCGTTTGTTTTTTGCCTAATTCCCTTTGACTCATTACCGGGTATAAAGACAGACGGTTTTTCAAAAAGTTCATCTGATACAGACTGAGGGGCCTCCCCGTCCAACCCATAAATCCAAAAACCACGCTCTTTTAAATCTCGTATTGTATTGTTTACATTTCCTATAGAAACAAGCGGCACACGAAAAGCCATCCCCGCAGAAACCTTGACCACCGTACCCGTAACAGGAGCTTGATTATGCTCTGGAATCAGAACTCCAGAAATACCGAAAGCCGCAGCCGAACGTATTATGGCTCCAACATTATGCGGATCTTGCACCTCGCCCAAAAGAAGAAGGGCTGTATCTGGACCAACTTTAATATTTTCAACAAAATCCTTATATGGTCTAATAAGTTTATCAAGGGATACCTGACCTATAACCCCCTGATGAACTTGAGAATCTCCGACGGTTTTAGATGCATCTCCAGAACCCAAAACAGCAGGCTTGATACCTGCTCTTTTTATGGCTTCTGCAATATCTTTATCCGTATTTTCTTTTGCCAAAAATACCCGACTTACAACTTGAGGAGTATTTGCAAGCGCCTCCATAAGAGCATGTTTACCATAAATGTATATCTTATTTTGTTTCATATATGCGCCCAGTCTATGAGATAAACTCATAAATGGCAAGGATGATGTCGGGCCTGACAACATGGAATCCACCTATGACTAAAATAACAACCCCCGCAATGATTGATTCCTCCACAATATTTTAAAATTTAATTATTTTCTTGCATAGTAAACCCCCATCCAAACCATGAAAAAGGTAGCCACTGAGGCAAGCAGACTGACCGTTTTAGGGACAACAAACTCACCAAGCACTATATCCCAACCCAAAACCAAGCGCCCGACATGCAAAACAAACGCAAGAGTAAATATGACGACAGAAAGTATTACAAATCGTCTTTTATGTTTCTCCATATTTTTTATTATATCACTTCCCCTTATCCACAAAAGACGATAAGCCCCATTTGCTACTAATGATTAGCAAGGCAATAACTATGGTTATCTCAAAAATAGCCACAGTTGATAAAACTGGTATTAGATTCTAGCACTTAATTGTAAAAGTAATTTTATCTCCTTTAAAAATATTTTCTTTTTTTCTTACACTCGCCTTCAAGGGCATTAAATATGTGCCATCTTTGTTTGGAAAAATAGAGGTTTTCCAATTAGTTTTTCCTATGGTTACATCCACAGGTATAGAGCCAAATCCTCTGCGGACTTTTCCATGCTTTTCTTTTATTTCCTTAGAGTACTTTTTGTCTACTGACACAAAGTGCCATCCAGCCATACCTGGATACAACCACACCTCTGAGCGAATCTTGTACTGCTTAACTTTCACAAATGCGAACCACCACCCTAGAACCTCACTTCTGAGGTAGATGGGTCAGAAGCATCATTACTTACCTGAAAAATCATATGAATAATATTGTTAGAAGCATCGCGAACAGGCAGGTCGACAGCAGGATCAAATCCAACAACACTTTTTTCTGTATGAAGCATAGCTATGAGTTCCTCACCATCTTTTGCTGGGCGACTTAATGTCACTTTTATATTTTTACTTTCAGTGCTTTCGATCAAAGCCGAATTACCGATAACAGCTCCAGGTACACCATCCTTTGATTCGTGGATTACAACATATCCAGGAGAAGCCATATTCACAATATTTATAACAAGATCCTTACCTGGTCTCTGCTCAGTCACGTAAATTGCGTCTGAACCAAGTTTTGCAAACCCAGAAACAGAATCATTTTCATCTAACACATTGTCTACAATATCACCAGACGGAAGGATATCTGAATCTGAAGACGATCCCCAGAAACCTGCATACCAAGCGATCAAGATAATAAGTACAAGTACCACTAAAACAACAATCGTATTTTTATTCATATTTTTAATTAATTATTATTTCTAGCATACTACAAAAACCACTCTAATAAAATCAGCCAGAAACAAGCCTCAGTAACCAGAACCTCTCCGACAAATACAACAGCCACAATAACTTCCTTACAACAGACCACCAAGCGAACTAGTGTATGTGCTTATAAATGCCGGAATAGCAAAGACCAGACCTATAGCTGGCAGGACGACCAAAACTATCGTAATCCACATAATGACCAAAAAATACTTTCGTGTCTTTTCAACTGAGGCAAGGATTGCATCAAGTTTTGCGTCCTGCCCTTCCAATCTCTTTTGAACGTCTTGTTCCATATATAAGTTTACATTGTGGCCCTACAGCCATTAAGAAATAATTACTCTTCATCTACTAAGCCAGAGAAACCTCCTACCTACCCTCCCTAGAATCATCGGCTCTACTTGCACAATCTTCGGTCTTTATTACAAGAGTAGCCTCTACAACTTCTCTCGTTAGGTCAAATTGTTTAAGAATATCAGCAACGATTGTGTCACGAGTCGTAGCATCAGTAGAGAAAACATAACTAACATCATTTATCTCAACTTTAACTATAGTTTCATTGGTGAATATTTTAGCCTCAACTTCAGTTAAGCCACGGCTGTGATTTGCGGTGTCGTCTGTTGAAGTTGAAGAAAATGAATCATCGTCTCCTTCGTCCTTATCGTCATCAGAATGAGAACTCGACTTTGAATCATCGTCGCTATCTTCATGGTCGTCTCCATCGTCATCGTCATGATCTTCCTCTTCTTTTTTCATAAACTTAACTTCACCATCTTCCATCTCAAGTTTTATTTTTCCATCTTCATCTTTAAGCTCAATTCTCGTTTTACCACCATCAAACTTAATCTTTAGTTTGGAGTCCCCGTCCCTTATCTGCAGACGCCCTTTAAGGCCGTCTGGCAGATTACCCAACTCGCTGTTCAATTCATCAAGCAAGACAAGCAACCTTTCTTCTTTATCACTGGTACTTGTAGCAGGGCCGAAGGAAACAGAGCTTAGAAAATCAAGAGCTGTTTCAAGTGTTTGAGCCATTCTTTCACTACTTTTGTCTAAGGTTTTATCAGAGCTATCAGTTGTACTAGAGTTAGAATCATCGCTATCATCGGAAAAATGTTTTTCGGAGTATTTTTTCACAACCACCTTAAATTCTTCAACACGCTCTTCGGCAAACTTAATCTTAAGCTCGCTCTTCTTTTCATCAGATGAAAAAGCCAAGCGTATATTTTCAACACTTCTGTCTATAGAGAAAAGCAGGTCTCCTGGTACGGCAAAATCCGAAGCCGCGACAGTACCGCCAGCTCCTAGTAAAATAATAAGGGCAATAATTAATGGTGGCATAATTAATTTAAATTAAAACAATAATATAGGCCAATTATATCATAATAGCTAGTTTAAATAACCATGCCAAACTAAAACCATACTTCTGATTTAATTTTGTATTTTTTTGCCATAACACTCCTCGAGCTATCTCAAATTGGCCCCTCGTCGTTTGTAGAAAGCAAACTTGCTCGGGATTATTGAAAATCTAAAGCGCTTCACGCTAAGATTTTCTAATAACTGCCGGACTTGGACTCGAACCAAGATAACATGCTCCAGAGGCATGTGTCCTACCATTAGACGATCCGGCAATATTCTCTCTTTTAAAATTAGGGCACATTCGGAACGCGATTTTTCGGGGCGGTATTGCCAGACGTGCAAGAAAAATCGTTCGTTCCGAATGCACGTCCCCACACCTTACTTCTTCTCCTTCATAGACGCTTTTATGAAGGCATCAAAAAGAGGGTGTGGGGCAAGTGGCCTTGCCTGAAATTCAGGATGAAACTGAGTTCCCAAAAAGAAAGGGTGGTCCTTTTTTGGAAGTTCGGCTATCTCCATTAGAAGGCCATTTGGTGATATGCCTGAAAAAACAAGTCCCTCAGACTCAATATTTTTAACATATTCAGGATTTATTTCAAAGCGATGCCTATGCCTCTCTTCCACATCCACTTTCTTGTATGAATCGTAAGCTATTGTGCCTGTTCTGATCATTGCCTGGTACGATCCGAGACGCATACTACCTCCATAATTGTTTTTCTCAAGATGTATCTTCTGATCAGGCATAATGTCCACTACAGGATGCGGAGTCTTCTCATCTATCTCTACTGTATTGGCATTCTTCAAGCCTAAAACATTTCTAGCAAACTCTATAACCATAAGTTGCATACCATAACAAATACCGAGATAAGGTACTTTATTTTTCCTTGCAAACTCTATGACTTTTAACTTACCCTCTATGCCCCTTTCCCCGAACCCCCCCGGTATCAGAATGCCATCATATTTTTTTAAATCTTTTAGCGCGTTTGGATTTTGCTCAAAGTCGTCCGCGGTAAGCCATGTGATTTCAGGCTTTCTTCCTTGATGATATGCTGAATATTTTATAGCTTCTATCACAGAAATATACGAGTCAGATAAAACATAATCTCCAGTATTAAAATATTTACCGACCACCGCTATCTTCACACTCTTTTTTGCATTTTTAGTCCTAGCGACAAACTTCCTCCAATCCTCAAGATCTGTCTGCTTTGCCTTAAGAGTCAATTTGTTTAATATAAGACTTCCTATATTATCATTTTCAAAGTTGATGGGTACGTCATAGACACTTTCCACGTCAGGAGCAGAAATAACATTCTCAGGTAAAATATTGCAAGACACGGCGATCTTTTCTTTTCGTTTTTTGTCTAAGTGCCTATCACTTCTGGCGATAATAATATCAGGCTGAACTCCATAAGAGTTTAGGGTCCTTATGGCGTATTGTGTAGGTTTGGTCTTCATTTCACCAATCTTACTTGGTACTGGCAGATAACTTACCAAAACAAAAAGGACATCTTTTGGATGTTTGAGCTTCATAATCCTAGCCGACTCAATGAACAAAATATTTTGATATTCACCAACTGTACCGCCTATCTCTATAACAGAAATTTGAGAGCCGTTATGGTCTGCTGCTTTAGTAATACGTTTTATAACCTCATCTGTAATATGAGGAATGGCTTCTACGCATTTGCCCCTATATCCCAGATTTCTCTCTCTGTCTATGACAGACTTGTAAACCATACCACCTGTCATATAATCATTGTCATTTAAACTCATGCCCAAGAAACGTTCATAGTTACCCATATCCTGATCACATTCCAAACCGCTCTTCAATACAAAAACTTCACCATGTTCCGTTGGATTCATGGTGCCTGCATCGACATTTAAATATGGGTCTATTTTTATAGGGTTGACCTTAAACCCCTTCCCCTGCAGAATCTTGGAAATAGAAGAAGTGGCGATGCCCTTGCCTACCCCAGACATTACGCCACCCACAACAAAAATATATTTATGATTTTTTCTAGCCATTTATCCTGATTATCTTTATATCTTTAAATACTTTCTGACCGCAAGAAAACTCGATATCATCCCCAGTAATATACCTGAGCCAAATAATACCAAAAATAGTTGTCCGAAGTTGGATACATAATAATTGAAAATATTTATTCCACCAAAGAAATTTTCGGTCGCATCACCAAGCCACAGCGTCACAGGATAAAAGACAAGAATAGCAATAAAAGAAGATATTGCTCCGTACATAACACCCTCTACAATGAAAGGCCCTCTTACATATTTATTACTTGCGCCCACGAGTTTCATGACAGAAATCTCCTCACGAGAAATAAATATAGCCAACCTTATTGTGTTAAAAGTAATAATAATAGATATGATTATCATCAAAATGGTAACAGCAAAACCCATAGACTCTGCTCCCGCTATGATCTTGGTTAGTCGGTCTATAACAGTTTTATTTTGATAATAGTTTATCTTGTCTATAATAATGCCTCCATCCTGAGAGAGAGCATTTTTACTATCCAAAAACTTTGCAATACTCTCGTACTGCGACGTGTCTTTAGCCCTAACATTCAAAGAAGCTCCTAGCGGATTATCATCGAGCTCGTCTAAAGCCTGCAATGTCAAATGATCGTCCTTATGCCTTTCTTTAAAATTAGCCAGAGCCTCTTCCTCAGTAACGTATTCAACGGAACTTACTTCTGGTAGATTTTCTAGAGATTTACCTATTGCCAAAATATCATCTTCAGAAGCATTTATGTTGAAATAAATATTTACATCAACCTTATTTTTTATGTTATCGAGAGATGAGTCCAGTACCGCCTGAAGGATTATCAGAGAACCTATAACAAACAAAGTAACTGTCACCACAAGCACTGAGGCCAAAGAAACAACTCCATTTCTCCAGAAATGAACGAAGCCTGACCTAACTATTCTTTTTGTATTTGTCCAAAGCATTATAATAAATTAATCAAAATTATTTTAACATACATATTGAAGATTACAGCACATATCTTCCCTTTTTATCATCTCTCAAAACTTTTCCTCCCTCCATAGTAATGACCCTACGACCCAAATCATCAATAACACCTTTATTATGAGTGGTTAAAATAACAGTTGCTCCTCCGTCATTGATTTTCTTCAAAATCTGAACGATTTCATATGTGTTTATTGGATCTAAGTTACCAGTAGGCTCATCAGCAATAATGACATCAGGCTGATTAACAATGGCCCTTGCGATCGCCACTCTCTGCTTTTCTCCGCCTGACATTTCATGAGGGAAACTCCACATTTTATCTGCCAAGTCTACTATTTCGAGTACTGTTGGCACATCATTTTCTATTTCCTCATCAGTCCTTCCGGCTGCCTCCATAGCGAAAGCTATGTTTTCGTATGCCGTCTTATTTGGAAGCAATCTAAAATCCTGAAATACAGTCCCCACTTTTTGCCTAAATTGAGTCATTCCAGACCGAGGTAGCGAGTGCACATCCAAAGAATCAAAAGAAACCTTGCCTTCTGTAGGACTTTCTTCCGCAAGCAATATTTTAATAAGGGTAGTTTTACCTGCCCCAGAGTGCCCCACGATAGAAACAAACTCACCCCTATCAATGGCAAAATTAATTTCCTTAAGAACCTTTACACCATCTTTATAAATTTTGGATACATTATCAAAATAAATCATAAATAATACTATTTATTATTATTGGCTTCTACAAATTTGTCTATTTCCCCATCTAAAACTTTGTCTACATCTCTCACCTCTACATCAGTTCTGTGATCCTTAACCATTTTATATGGGTGTAAAACGTAAGACCGTATCTGACTACCCCATTCCACACTAGTGGTCTTACTTATCTTCATCCCTGCTTTTTCTTTTTCTTTGTCTTCCTGAGCTTTCTTATACAATCTACCTCTCAATAGCTCCATGGCTTTTTCTCTATTCTGCTGTTGGGACCGCTCAGAATCAACATGCACAGAAATATTTGTAGGAATGTGTACAATCCTTACAGCAGTTTCTCTTTTATTTACATTTTGACCACCTGGCCCAGAAGACCTGCTAAATTCAAATCTCAAATCATCTTCATTTACACCCACGTCTTCCGCATCTTTCAATTCGGGTACCACTTCTACCATAGAAAATGAGGTGTGGCGTTTTTTGTTTGCATTAAAAGGAGATATTCTAACTAGCCTATGTACCCCTGATTCATTACTTAAGGTGCCGTATGCATTTCTACCCTCCACTTCAAAGGTAATATTCCGATATCCCCCATGATCGTTTTCATTTTTATGAATAATAAAAATATTCCAACCACGGTTTGACGCAAACTTTGAATACATATCAAAAAGCATTTTAGAAAAATCTTCAGCGTCATCTCCTCCTGCTCCGGAAAATATTGTTATCAAAGCATTGCCTTTGTCATACTTTCCTACCCCGAGAAGATCCTCTTTTAGTTCATTTAGCACACGAATAGTTTCCTGTGCTTTTTGTTTATTATTCCAGAAATCAGGCTGGGACATCTCACCCTCAAGCGACTCAATTCTCTTTCTTATACCCGCTTCATCCATGGCAAAATTATATCAGAAAAAGAAGATTTCAAGAAGAAAACCGCCTTTTTACGGATGGCTTCTACACTGAGACTAAAAATATCTAGAAAACAAGCCACCTCCCAGGATCGAACTGGGGACCTATCGCTTACGAAGCGATTGCTCTACCAACTGAGCTAAGGTGGCACTATTTATTTAATTGTATGCCTACCAAAACAGCTCAGGCAACAAAGTGGAGCCGAGACCGGGGATTGAACCCGGGACCCCTTCCTTACCATGGAAGTGCTCTACCCCTGAGCTATCTCGGCGCTAACTAAAATATAGTATGTGATTTTTCCCCATTTTGCAAAAAGACCCGAGGCGAAACCGCAGGTCTTTTCTATTTTATGCGCAGTCGACGGGACTTGAACCCGCAACCTCCCACGTGACAGGCGGGTGCTCTAACCAGTTGAGCTACGACTGCATTTTTAAATGCCTTATGTCGACGGGAGGATTTGGTCACAACTCTCGCTTCGCTCGGTCGCGACCCCACCTCATAGTCGCAAAGCGACATATTCCGGTCTTCAAATCCTCACGCAAGATGCAATACATCTTGCTCCTTACGACTTATGTCGACGGGAGGATTTGAACCTCCGACCTCAGCTTTATGAGTGCTGCGCTCTAACCAACTGAGCTACGCCGACCTAATATTATTACACCTATTAAACTTATTGCGGGGGCCCGACTCGAACGGGCGCCTCAAGGTTATGAGCCTTGCGAGATACCGCTTCTCCACCCCGCGATATAACATAAAAACGCTTACCAGAAAAGCGCCTTGATATTATATATAAATGACACAAAAAATCAACAAACCCCCCATTAAATGGGGGGTTTGGCAATATTTTTAAAATTAGGAGCAGCTACTACATACCTTGCGTCTCCACCACAGGCTTCAGCCACCCTATTTGCCAAAGCTCGAAGCTCTCTATCTTTCTCGCTATCACTTACCAAAACATCGCCAAAAAACACTACCTCTGCATCATTCAAAGCCTTGTTATAACCGTTGGTCCAAGCCATCTTATAAACCACCGTCAAAATAAAAAGTCCATAAATTATACTTACACAAAAGCGCGCCATAGGACACCTCCCCTCAAGAGCGATTTACATAATGTCTAAACTCACTATAGTTACAAAAACCATCTTTGTCTATATGTATTCAAATTCCTCAAAAACTTTCCTATATAAACCAACAATACGTTTTGCTTCTCGCTGAGTCAAAATAAAATTCCCCTCATGGGCGATTTTATTTCTCACTTTGTGAGCCTCCCAAGCCTGAGGAAGTGTGTTAAAATCGCTAAGCTCAATATTTTTTAAACGCTCCCCGAGATCATCTCCGCTATACCCCATTTTTTTAACCATATCATCTAAAATAGCATCAGCTTCTATGATGGCAAGCTTTAAATCTGAAGGGTTTTCTGAATTTGCTTTCTCCACAATAGACTGCCATTTCTTATGATTCTCACCATTTTCCACCCCTACTGAAATCGTCGCAAAAGCATATTTTTCTCTCTCTGATTTTTTAATCTCTAAAATTCTTATTATTGAGTAGACAATGACAACAATAGAAAAAACGGCTAGCAAAGAAAGAGTTATTTTAAGAACTGACACAAAATACATTCCACCAAACTCTAGATTGGCTAATTTGCGAAAGAATACCAAAACCTGGTAAAAAATATAGTCTAGATTAAGAAAGGGTGCGTCTGGAGGATTATTCATATGAAAATTATATTTTTTCAAAAGCTTTTCCTACACCAAAGAGTAAATCTTCTCTGAAGTGAGTTGCCATAAGCTGAAGTCCTAAGGGCAAATTTTTACCATCTCTTTCCGCCACCCCTGATGGAATAGAGATAGAGGGAATGCCAGCAATGTTTGCTGGTGCAGTAAAAATGTCAGACAGGTACATAGCCAAAGGATCTTTTGATTTTTCCCCTATTTTAAAAGCCGGGGTTGGCGTAGTGGGCGTAGCAATAAGATCAACGCCCTTAAAAGCTTTGTTGAAATCTTCAATTATAAGAGACCGGACAGCATTGGCTTTATTGTAATACGCATCATAATAGCCGGCCGAGAGTACGTACGTTCCGAGCATAATACGTCTGCGCGTTTCTTTACCAAATCCCTCTCCACGAGTCTGCAAGTAATCCTCAAGCAGATTCTCTCCCTCTTTCAAAAAACCATATTTCACGCCATCAAAACGGGCTAAGTTAGAAGAGACCTCAGCCGGCATAATAATATAATAAGCAGGTAAAGAATATTTCGCATACTCAAGTTTTATTTCCTTTATACCAAATCCTGCTTTCTTCAAACTTTCAATAGAATGATTGAAATTTTCTAGAACATCCTTATCTATACCAGGCATCTCAAGAAGATTGGCTGGTACTCCTATGGTTAATTGTTTTTTATCTTCCAAAACATCTTCATCGGCCTTTTTTGAAGAAGTACTGTCCATATGATCATAGCCCTTTATTACCTTAAATAAAATCTCTGTGTCCTCGACACTCTTCCCTATGGGACCAATCTGATCAAGAGAAGAAGCCATAGCCATAAGTCCAAAACGAGAAACCGCTCCGTAAGTTGGCTTTAGTCCAACTAGCCCACAAAAGCTGGCTGGCTGTCTTATAGAACCACCGGTATCGGAACCAAGAGAAGCCAGGGCTCCATTCATAGCGAGAGCTGCCGCGGATCCACCAGAAGACCCTCCAGGGACTCTGTCAGTATCAATCGGATTTTTTGTTGGTCCATAGTATGAACTTTCCGTGGAACTACCCATAGCAAATTCATCCATATTAGTTCTACCCAAAAAAACAGCTCCAGCATTTTTTAATTTTTCCGTAACAGTAGCATCATAAACAGCTGTATAGTTTTCTAGAATTCTTGAACTTGCCGATGCTTTTTTGCCTTTTACTAAAATATTATCTTTCATAGCAAGAGGTATCCCTAGAAGTTCGCCACTCTCCCCATTTTTTATTCTTCCATCAGCTTCTTTTGCTTTTTCCAAAACGTCATCGTATATTTCAATATAAGCATTGATGTCGCCATTTTTATTTTTAGCGACATCTAGATATAATTCCACAAGTTCAACACAAGAAAAGTCTCCAGCCCTCATATGATCACGAGCCTCTTTTACAGTAAGTTTTGCTAAATCAATTTGCATATCCTTTATAATATCTTTTTAACCTTAATGTATCCTTTTTCGGTCTTTGGAGCCTCATTCAAAATATCCTCGGTAAAAATACCTTCTTTATAAGGATTGGTATCTTCTCTAAAAACATTTTTCAACTCTAGAGTTTCTGGATTCACCCCTCCAGTGTCCACCTCTCCAATCTCAGAGACGTATGACAAAATAGACTCCATATCTTTAATAAAGCCCTTTCCCTCGTCTTCTGATATTTTTATCCTAGCCAAAGAGGCTAATTTTTTGATGTCCTTGTCTTCCATAATATAGATGTATATTAGCACAAAAAATACACTATAAAAAACGGCTCATTTGGAGGAAATGAGCCGTTTTTTATAGTAAAGCTATTATCAAGGATTAGGATGCGTAGACACCGCCTTGGTCTACACGGCGAAATGATTGCTTGATATCAAAAATAATCCAAGCAAACAAAGCCACAAGACCCAAGCCGAAAATCTGAACCACAAGATCTGTGTGAGTCACAGCATGGGAAAAGAATGAATAGAACGATCCACCCTCCCCACTGGCTGTTTGTACGGCATTCGAATAAATATTAATAAGAGAAATATTTATTAAAATTTGCCACACAAAAAAAGCCAGAGTGGCTGTTTTTATAGTCAAAGGGTGAAGAGCTTTTCTAGTAAACCAGATAAAGTATATTCTCCTCATCACCCTGTTCCCCAATTTAGTTTGTCCTTCTATATATGTCATAAATAATATTAAACAAATAGCCCATTTTCATACATTTTCTTAAGCTCCTTTTTTGCCCGATGAATTCGGGTCTTAACGGCAGAGATAGAAATACCCTCTATGCTCGCCACTTCTTTTTGTGATTTATCATCAATAAAATGAAGTTTTAGTACGCGCCCAAACATTTCAGGCAAACTAGACAACGCCAAAGCTATAGAATCTCGCAAATCTTTTTTATCAATCTCGCTTATCTTTGGATCTGGCAACATTTCATATATCTCAGGATCAAGACTCTGAGTAAAGCCAGCCTCCTTTTTAAGCTTCTGATAATACGAGAAAGCAGTATTTATCAAAATCTTATAAGCCCAAGACTTAAAAGAAGCCCCGGGTTGTTCTTTAAATTTATCAGCATTTAGATAAATTTTAGTAAAAGCCTCAGAAACAATATCATCAACCTCTTCTCTATTACCAATGATACTTTTTGCTTTTCTAATGAAAGCTTCTTGATATTTAACAACTAAATACTCATAAGCTGAAGGCTTTTTAATAGAGAGCACCAGAATGTCTTCGTCTCTCATTTTTTCTGGTGTATTATTTTCCACTATTTGGTCAAGTAACATAAAATTTTGATGTTTACTCTATGTATTATACACAGATATCCCGCTTTATGGCTTGCGGGACACTGCAATAATTATCATTATATCGACCCTTGCACACATTATAACCCGAGAATAATAAAAAAGGTTTCATAAATAGTAGCAGTTTTCTTTTTTCAACAAATAAGCTAGAATAGTGCCATTATGTTGCAATACAATGAAATAACACAAAGAAAATATATAGTTTTGGACGGAGAGCCTTATGAGGTACTAACATCTCACGTATTTCGTAAACAACAAAGAAAACCTGTAAATCAGGTGAAAATGAAGAATCTTATTACTGGAAAAGTAATGGAGAGATCTTTCCACCAATCAGAAATAGCCGAAGAAGCAGATATAGAAACAAAAAAAATTAAATACCTATACACAAGCAAGGGAGAAATTTGGTTTTCAGAAGAAAATGATCCATCAAAACGCTTTAACTTAACGGCAGATTTGGTTGGAGAACAAATCAAATTCATTAAACAAAACTCCTTGGTAGATGCGGTAGTATTTGATGAGAACATAATAGGCCTAAGACTTCCCATCAAAGTAGACCTAAAGGCTACCGACGCCCCTCCAGCAGTTAAAGGAAACACCGCACAAGGCGGTGTAAAGCAGATTACTCTAGAGACTGGAGCCGTGGTTAATGTGCCGATGTTTATAAACGAAGGAGACATAGTACGCATCAACACCGAAACTGGAGAATATACAGAAAGGGTTTCCAAATAAAAACTACCTGGAAACGTAAGGAAGAAGCCCCATAAACCTCGCCCTCTTAACTGCTTGGGCGATTTTTCTTTGTTTTTTCTGGCCTACACCAGTTCTTCTATTAGATATAAGTCTAGAATGCTGATCAAGAAACTTCTTGAGCAGTTCTATATCCTTATAATCTATATGTTTTACATTGTCTAAATTCATAAAAATTCTTTATTAAAATGGGATATCTTCTGGATTAATATCTTCCTCTGGATAATCTATAGCTCCAGCATCAGACCCTTGATCATCTTGCTTAGGAGCATCTCCGAAATCCTTACCCGGCGCCCCCGCTGACTTAGGACCAAACTGGACTCTATCGGCAACGATCTCTGTTCTGTACCTCTTGCTTCCGTCCTGAGCATCCCAGCTCCTTGTCTGCATCCTGCCCTCAACAAAAACAGAACTTCCTTTCTTTAAATACTGAGAGACTGTTTCAGCCTGCCTGCCAAAAACCACAACGTTGTGAAAGTCTGCATTTTCCTGCTTATTTCCACTCTGATCCTTCCACACCCTGTTTGTAGCCAAAGTGAAAGAAGTAACCGCTTTTCCTGAGGGCAACGCCCTTAATTCAGGGTCTCTTGTTAAATTTCCAAAAACGAAGGCTTTATTTATATACATATCTCAAAAGTTTATGACTTAATCAATAACTAATTCTTCTATTGTTTTATCCATTTCTTCTACTGAAGTCTGAACCTCTTCTTTTGACTCATCTTGAGATTTTGACTTTTTAACAATCTTTCTTTTAATAATTGGCTTTTTAGCTAAAGTATCTTCACGTACTGTCTTTATGATCAAGTGTCTTAAAATATTGCTATTTTTATCAAGTTGATCTTTTATATTTAAAACCATATCAGAATTAGCCCCAAATTTAACCCAACCAAAGTAAGCTGTATTAAATTTACATATTTTATTAGCTATATTCTTTGACATCTCATAAGCTAGAGGCTTTGATTTTGGCATTTCTTCAGCAATTATAACCCCCTTATTCTCAATCACAACATTCTTAATAACGCCAACTTCCTCCGAGAGACTCTCTTCCGAAATAGTAGGGACTAAAAGATATCCCACTTCATATATGCGGGTTTCTTTGTCTATATTTTCACCATTATTAGCTTCATTTTCCATAGGCCAAATATTAACAGAATAGCGACTAAAAGTCAAAAAGACTACTAAAGAAGTCCGAAAACTCTCATAGCATTGAAAACCATAGCCCCCCTCACCTTTTCATAATCCCCTCCTCTTATTTCAGCTATCTTTTTAACTACCTCTTTCACATACAAAGATTCATTTCTCTTACCCCTATGAGGGACCGGGGTTACATAAGGGGCGTCCGTTTCAGACAACATCATATCAAGAGGGGCGTTTTTTATAACATCATCATAATTTCTAGCAAAAGTAACAACACCAGTAAAAGATATGGTAAACCCAAAATCAAGAAACATCTTCGCCTCTTCCCAATTGCCGGCAAAAAAATGGACATTGCCTTTAACCTTTGCCGTGCTTTTCAAAATATCAAAAGCATCTTTGTAGGCATTTCTTATGTGTAGCATAAGAGGCTTGTTGACTTCATTGGCAAGATTAATTTGCTTTTCAAATTCACTTTTTTGCCTAGCTACCGAATTTTTATCTAGTCTGTAATAATCGAGTCCACACTCCCCGATAGCCACAACCTTCTCATCTTGAGCTAGATTTTTATAGTATTCAAAATCAAATTCTTCTCCTCTTGAGACAAATTCTTTTCCCTCGTCACCAAGTTCTTTTTTGTCGTGATAAGACTCACCTGTGTGAATAGGATGGAGACCCACGGTGGCATAAACACCCTGGCTAAAACTACGAGCAATTTCTAAAGCCTTAGCTGATGTGTCTTTTTGAGTCCCCACATTTATAAGCCAGGTTTCTTCTTCAGCGGTTTTTTTCAAAACATCTTCTCTGTCCTCATCAAAAGCTACAAAGTTAATGTGAGAATGTATATCAAAAAATTGCGGCTTCATAATCTTTTTAATTGGCAAAATATTTTGAAAGGAATTGTGTTTTTAGCAAGAATTAAAGTAGGCACGGCTCAAGATTAATTATAATAAAACACGCGTTAGAATTCTCCAGCCAGGAATTATTTGCTCTTCTCGCCATCGATCTCTCGCTGACTCTCGAACCGTGCCCACTCGGGCTCCGAAAGCTTTTATTATAATTATCCTTCGCACTACTCCACTCTCAAGAAAAGAGGTTCTGGCATTTTATTTTCTTTGATTGCGGTTTTAATCTTTCCTGAAGTTTCCGGCATAAACGGAAAAAGAGAAAAAGCTATGGACCAGAGACCTTTAACCAATTTCTCAACAATTTCTTTTGCTTTTTTCTCGTCTGTTTTAATAAGTTTAAAAGGCTCTGTTTTTTGTATAAATAAATCAAGATTAGATATTTCTTTCCATATGGCGTCCATTGCCTCATTTATCTTATACTGATCGAGTTTCTCACTTACATCACGCCATCCACTATCTTCGTTGTTCCCAACCAATCCACCATCTGGTACCTGAGCCACAACCCCATAAGAGGTGGCCATTTTCATAATTCTTGAAACCAAGTTACCTAAACCGTTCGCCAGATTGGCATTGTAGGTTTCTTTAAATCTTTCCTCGGTAAAATCACTGTCTTCAAAAGGATGGACCTCTCTTGCAAGATAGTACCGCAATGCGTCAGTACCATACTCCTCTACAATACTGAGAGGATTGATAACATTTCCCACACTCTTACTCATTTTATGCCCCCCGCTCGTAATAAATCCATGTATTAAAATCTGCTTTGATGGAATAATGCCTGCTGACATAAGCATCGCTTGCCACATAGCAGATTGTTGACGATTATTGTCCTTACCAGCAATCTGTATAACAGGCCACCATTTATCGAAATTATCCATATCGTCTGGCCAACCTATTGCTGAGATATAATTTACCAAAGCATCAAACCACACATACATAACATGATTTTCATCGCCCGGTACAGGCACCCCCCAAGGCATTTTATCTTTTAGCCTAGAAATACTGAAATCTTCAAGTCCGCTAGCCACAAAAGCCCTTACTTCATTTAGACGAGATTCGGGAACAACAAACTCTTTATTGTTTTCATAGAGCTTTAATAATTCATCCTGATAATTGCTAAACTTAAAGAAGTAATTTTCTTCTTCCAATTCCACCAAATCTTTAGTGGGATGATTTGGACATCTTCCCCCTACTAAGTCTTTCTCGCTTATAAACAGTTCATCGCTGACACAGTACAAACCCTTATACGCTTTCTTGTATATATCCCCATTTGTTTCACATTTTTTCCAAAACTCCTGGGCGGCTCTCTTGTGTTTCGAATCTGTGGTTCTTATAAAGTTGTCATAGCTTAGGCCCAAAATATTTTTTAAATCACCAAATCTTTTTGCGTAATAATCAACATACTCTTGAGTATCCTTTCCTTCGCTCAAAGCTTTCTCATATATCTTGAAACCATGCTCGTCTGTACCGGTGTTAAAAAAAACATTCCGTCCCAATAGACGATTATATCTTGCCAATATATCCGCCTGCACAACCTCTAGAGCAAAGCCTATATGAGGATCAGCATTCACATAAGGAAGTGTAGTGGTTATATAAAAAGTTTGATTGCTTGCCTTAGACATTTTGGTCCATCTGTTTATAAAGCTCTGGGTGTCTGGCTCTTTCTATGTCATGTATGTACTCAACAAGAGAGGCTGCAGCTGGTACAGACAGAAGAATTCCTAAAAAGCCCGCCAGTTTGGCGCCAACTATAAGAGCAATAATAACTAAAAGTGGAGGAACTCCAACCACTTTCTGGACCACGAGAGGATAAATAAGGTGATTTTCAAATTGTTGAATAATTATATATAGGCCCAAAACCACAAAGCCAGAGGTTACACTATCTATAAAGCCAACAGCCACAGCAGGTATCGCAGCAAGTACTGGGCCGAAAACTGGTATAAGCTCAAATATGGCGGCCAAAATAGCCAAAAGAAGCGCGTATTTAACACCCAAGATAGTTAAGCCTAAGTAGACTAAAATACCTATGAGTAAAGCGAGCAGGAGTTGTCCTTGTATCCAAAGCCCTATCTTTTTCTGAGTTCTGTGCCACAGACCAACAATATACTTTTCGTGCTTAAGAGGAACAACAATCTTTAGAAAATTTTCAATACCTCTTTCTTGTACAGCCAGATAAAATGATACAACTACTATCAAGACAAAGCTAAAGGCCCCTCCAAAAATAACACTGAGAGTTTTGAAGAAACCACCAGATACACCCGATATAGTATCTTTTATATCTGAAATTATGTTAGACAAAGTTCCATTCTGAGAAATATTATCTACAATATTTTGAGCATTAAATATTCCACCACCGCTAGACAAAGGATTATATGTCGTTTCCAGAGATTCGATATATTGAGGTAGTGTTGCAGAAAAACTAGAAACCTCAGTTACCAACGGAGGTATGAAGAAATAGAAAAGGCCAAGTATTATGGTTGCCACAACTAAATATATAAAGATAACGGCAGGCATTCTAGGGATTCTATACCTCATAAACCATTGCGCAGCGGGCTCTACGGCCGAAGCAATAACAACAGCCGTTAAAAGCACCAGAACCAAATCTTTTAAGATATACAAACCAACAAAAAATAGTGCCACTAAAATGACTTTGACTATGGTGCCAGAATTTATAGTAATATTTATGTTTTTTGAATTATCGTTTTGCATAAAATATATTTTACAGAGGGTTTACATCTCTATAGCTCCCAGAGAGTAGCGCCGAGGTTATTCCTTTGACTATAAGCCATGCGCCAAGCGCAAGCAATAGCCCAAGAATAACCCATCTAAATATCCTATGTGCCTCTTCTATTTGACCAGTATTGCCTCCAGCCGTCAGATAAAGCCATCCAGCCCAGACAAATGATACCACCGCTACGGGTATGGCGATATCTTTAATAAGAAAAGTAATAATATTAGAGATAAGAACAATAAGATCCTTTAGAGTACACGGATCCGCCGTCCCCCTGCCACAAGGCACAATGGCCGCTGATACATAAAAAACTGGAGCTAATATTATAAAAGAAATGATTATTGTTTTAAAAGATAAATTTTTCATATGTTTTTTTCAAGTCAAGTTTATCTTAATAATCTATCTAACTCCAAGTGGGCTCTCCTTATAGCCCCACTCTCTGAATCTCTTCCAGATGTAACTCCCTCAACCATTACTTGAAAAATTCTTTCAGTTTCCAAAGGATTAGGGTCAAGCCATCCTTTTGATATCAAAGCCCCTTTGTAAAAAACCGGACTGTATGGATCAGACTTATCTACACCAAGCAAACTTCTTCTGGCAGGAGCTAATTTAATAGCTTCCGCAATATCAGAAGCGGATTCTTCACCAGATAAGGCAAAAGCAGCGACAAAAGCAGTTTCTATTTTTTTAGATGCCTTAAGTACCGAAATAGCTGATATATTTCCAAATGTAGCTCTAATGCCCCCCTCTCTAACCTGAGGCACTTCAGCCAAATCAAAATTCAAATGAGGATTTTTGGCCACAATCTCGCTAAGTTCGCTAGCTGGTCCAAAATACACAGCAAGCTTACCTGATGCAAAATAATCCTTTGATGTAGGAAGAGATTTATTCCAAGAATAGGTCCTTTTAACTGGGTCTGAAAATTGGGTGAAAAAACGCAAAGCAGACTCTGGACCACTCCCACTTAGAGCAGATACAAAACCTCTGTCCTCAACAAAGTCAACTATTTTACTGCCCGTCTGTAAAATGAGCATAGACAAAACATCCTTGGCATTATTAATATTAGAGAACTCTCCAAAAGAAACCGCGCTTCTATTTATATTTCCAACACTATCGGTTAAAGAAATTTCTGGTGCTAAAGTTAACAGTTCATCCCAATAAAGAGGTGGTCTAGCAATACCAAGAGATGAAAAAATATCTCTATTCCAATACATAATAATAGGGTCAACATAAAGAGGAAGGCCCAAAACTCCGTCAGGAGTAACATAAAGCTCCCCTTCTTCTACAAAATTATCTTTAAATGTTCTAAGAGGGTAAGAATCAAAAGGTATGGTAAAAATCTTATTCTGATATCGAACAATCAAATCCTGTGGCAAAATAATCAGATCAGGGCCAACACCAGAAGCCAGGGCTTCTGTCAGCTCTTTATCAAACGACTCTCTATCTTTCTCTACATAATTGAAGACGAATTCGTTTGCATGCTTTTTATTGAAAGATAATATAAAGGCATCTGCTGAACGTTTCGGCAAGGTCCCCCACGCTACAACCTCTCCACCAAACTTTGCCTTGGAATTACCCAACCAGGGAACCACTCCAGCAAACACCAAAACAGCAACAATGGCAGAGATGCCCAAAATCACAAGTATAACCATATTTGCCGGACTTAGGTTTTTCATTTGATATAGTTAAATTATTAGTTAGTTTTTTAAAATCATGCCATAGTGATAATTTCCAGCGTCTATATTATCCTCATAAGAAAACCCTATTTTTTCAAACATTTCTCTTGTTGTCTTTTCTAAAATAACATCCTCTGGACGTGGGCCCAAGCCACCGTGCGATTCACTCCAGTCAACAACAAGGACTCTTCCCCCGGGCTTCAACACCCTTTTTGTCTCCTTCACAAGATTTTCTTTTTTTTCTACTTGAAATAAAATGTTAGACACAACAACCGCGTCCAAAGAAGCCTCCTTGAGCCTACTGCCATATTCTTCGTCAATATCTCCCCATATTATTTCTATATTATTCAAACCCTCCATCTTAGCGGAGTTGGCAAGTTTAGCCAGTAGATCTTTTTGAACATCCACAGCAAATACTTTCCCGGTAGAACCCACACGCTTCGCCAGCACCAAAGCATAAGCTCCGGCGCCAGCGCCAAAATCGGCAACCACCATACCTTCTTCAAGGCCAAATTGTTTTATATTTTTCTGTGGATCAGAAAACATATTTAAACTTAATAGCTTTTACTAACAACTATACATTTAGTATACAACAAACCAAGAGAGCTAAAAAGTTAGAAAACCTCTAATAACTTAATTTATTGAGAATTAAAGACATATTAGAGAAGCCACACTATCCCCAGCACGAAGTTTCATTATTCTAACTCCTTGGGTCTGTCTACCCAAAGAAGGTATTTCAGCGATACCTATTCTTATAACCTGACTCTTTTTAGAAATAGCCACAGCCTCTTCTTCGTCTGGATAAATAACCTTAGCAGCCATTAACTTACCCGTCTTTGATGTAACTTTAAATGTTTTTATACCAGACCCTCCTCTTTTTTGGGCTTTATATTCTTTCATGGGAGTCTTCTTGCCATATCCGTTTTCACTAACAACAAGAAGCTCTAATTCTTTTTCATCTTTTTTAACAACATCAACGCCAATAAGTTCGTCTCCAGAGCTAATTTTAATAGCCCTCACTCCACCAGCAGATCTACCCATTTCTCTAATGTCGGTTTCTTTAAACCTTATAGACTGGCCATTTTTAGTAGCAATCACAACATGGTCTCCCTTACCAGCAAGTCTGGCACTTAAAAGCTCATCTCCTTCTCCCAGCTTAATGGCTAAGATTCCGCTTCTTCTTACGTCGTGGAAACTTTCTGCCGCCACCTTCTTCGCAACGCCAAGCTTGGTGACCATAAATAGCGATAAATCTAAATTTTTAGCCTCTTTTGGTACAGGCAAGATAGAAGTAATTTTCTCATCAACACTCAAAGACAGGAAGTTCATAATAGATTTACCCTTAGTGGCTCTTCTTCCCTCTGGTACGTCATACATCTTTGTTTGAAAGACTTTTCCCTTATCAGTAAAGAAAAGGAGGTCACTGTGAGTGCTTGCGGAAACAAACATAGACACAAAGTCTTCCTCTTTTGTATTCAAATCAATAACGCCAACACCGCCTCTCTTCTGACGTTTGTATTCTGAAGGATTGGTCCTTTTAATATATCCACCGGCAGTAAAGACAAGAACACTTTCTTCATCAGGTATCAAATCCTCCGGGGCCATATTTTTTATACCCCCTTTAACGATCTTGGTTTTCCTTTCATCTCCATATTTTTCTTTTATTTCAACCAATTCACCCTTGATCACTTCTAAAATCTTTTTTTCACTGGCAAGAAGAATTTTTAGTTCTTTAATAAGTTTTTGGGTCGCGAGAAGATCGTCTTCTATTTTCTTTCTTTCTAGACCAGCAAGCTTTTGGAGGCGCATTTCAAGAATAGCGGTAGCCTGCTTGTCAGAAAACTTAAATGTCTTCATTAAATTCTGATGAGCAGTAGGAGTATCCTTAGAAGCCCTGATGGTTTTGATAATCTGATCTATATGATCTAAGGCTTTTTTCAATCCCAAAAGGATATGCTCTTTCGCTTCTGCTTTTCTAAGGTCGAATTCTGTCCTTTTTCTAACCACTATTTGTCTATGGGCCACGAATTCATTAAGTATGGACTTTAGAGAAAAAGTCTTCGGAATTCCATCCGACAAAGCAAGCATATTATAATGAAATGCTGTTTCTAAATCTGTGTGTTTATACAGGTAATTAAGCACCTTTTGAGGCTGGGCTCCTGGTTTTAGATCAATAACAACCCTAACATCCCTAGTAGATTCATCACGCAACCCCTTTATGCCTTCCAATTTTTTATCCCTAACAAGATCAGCAATTTTTACTATCAAATCCGCTTTATTAACTCTATAAGGAAGCGAGGTAATAATGATATGAAAACTTCCTGATTTTGATTCTTCTATATCAACTTCGCCACGACACACCACACCCCCTCTACCAGTAGCATAAGCATGATTTATATCTTTCTGATTAAAAGCAATTCCTCCTGTAGGAAAATCTGGCCCCTTAACGAACTGCAAAAGATCATCTGTTGTGGCGTTATCTTGATCTATCAAGTATGTGGTGGCGTCGACAACCTCACTTAAATTGTGGGGCGGTATGTTTGTGGCCATACCTACAGCAATACCAAGGGTTCCATTCAATAAAAGATTTGGAACAGATGACGGCATAACAACAGGCTCTTTTCTTGTGCCATCGTAGTTCGGCCTCCACTCTACTGTTTCTTTTTCCAAATCACGTAAAAGCTCGCTAGACAAGCGAGACATCTTGGCTTCCGTATACCTCATAGCGGCAGGAGGGTCGCCATCAACAGAGCCAAAATTTCCCTGCCCCATAACAAGAGGATACCTATAAGAGAAAACCTGAGCCATTTTTACCATGGCATCATACACGGCAGTATCACCGTGAGGATGATACTTACCTAAAACTTCTCCGATAACAGTTGCTGATTTTCTAAATCTAGCAGAAGAAACAAGGCCTATGTCATTCATAGCAAAAAGGATCCTTCTATGAACCGGCTTGAGGCCATCTCTAACGTCAGGAAGGGCACGAGATGTAATAACGGACATAGCATAGTCCAAATAAGACGCTCTCATCTCAGAACTAATACCAACAGAAACAACACCGCTGGTTACAGGTTTCTTACTACTATCATCTTTTTTATTATTGTTTTTATCCATAACTTAATGGCAAAAATGGTTCAAATAAGGCTCCGCCCACAGGCTAACAAACTACGGCCTTACACGGGTTTATTATACCAAAATCTACCTAAAATGAAAGGGTATTTTGAAACCGTCTCGCTTTTGAGCGAGACGGTTTCAAGGTAATATTTTCAATAAAATTAGAACTTAACCTGAACAACATCCCTCTCTTTTGACCCACCTTCAAGCTCAAAAAAGTCTTCTTTAGCAAAATTAAACATATTGGCGATCATGTTTGAAGGAAATGATTCTATCTTTATATTTAGATCGCGAACATTGGTATTGTAAAACCTTCGAGCTGCCTGTATTTTATTTTCAGTATCAGAGAGCTCGCGCTGAAGCTCAAGAAAATTTTGATTAGCCTTTAAGTCTGGATAACTTTCAGCAACTGCAAACAAAGACTTAAGGGCCCCGCTTAATACATTCTCTGCTTTACCTTGTTCTGCTATAGTACCCGCCCCCATAGCCATGGTTCTTGCTTGTGTAACTTTTTCCAAAGTGTCTTTTTCATGGGACACATAGCCCTTAACAGCATTAACCAGATTAGGGATAAGGTTGTATCGCCTCTTTAGTTGAACATCAATATCGGCCCACGCCTCTTTAGCCCTAGTTCTTAGGGTTACCAAGCGATTAAAGCCCGCCACCATCCACAAAACAACGATGGCTAATACAATTATTAAAATGGTTAGAGTAGACATAAGTTTAAATATTAGAGAATAAAGTCAAAATCACATTGGCCTACAGGCTCACACACAGCGCTATACACAAAAACCAATCACACATATTCTACATTACTAGCCACAAACGGCAACTATTACTATAGTCTATATTTCCTCAAATATAGGATTGACCAAATTGACATTCAATCCCACGTTAATTTGACTGACAAAATTTCCCCCACTAGCTCTGACGAGTATAGAGTAAGCACCAGACTCGGCTGTATTTGGCACAGTCACACTAAAGACCATCCCTGAAGAATACTGTCCTTGAGACAAAACTGGAGGATTTGGATTAAAATTGGCAACAGCCCCAGCAGGCAGACCTCCCTCCACAGAGAAAGTGATTGGTCCACTAAAACCATTTGATGGAGAGACGGTTAGTGTTGTTTCTGAGGAAACCGCAGATGTCTTAGCTCCGACTATATTGACGAAAACATCATTTGTCTTAGACATAGAAAAATATGGAGAATTGCAAACCGGATCCCCCTGGCAATCACTATCACCACAATCTGAAGGTCCATCGTTGTCATTATCAACACCATCAGAACACAAACCTACTTCTGTTGATGGAATACCCAAGGTTACACCATAACCACTGCCATCGCCGGCTACGCCGTTAAAACTTACCCAACCCACAACTTCACCTCCCCAAGCATACCCACTAAAACTATTACCCAAAAGAGACACCCCATACTGGCTATTGTCTGGAGGATCAGCCTTGCCACTAAGACTCAGCCAGCCATCCCAGCCACTGCCATTAGCCGAGAGAAATCGCGCCCAACCGGTAATTTTGCCATTACCTTGATTGTAGTTTGTAGTACAAGGAGACTTGGGACACCCACTTAAATCAGTTTGATTGAAGCTAAGCCAACCAACATTACTGCTCCAAGCATAGCCCGAAAAAAGACCAGTATCCAAGTCCACATTTACCCCATAATTAGACCCTCCGCCTTCTATACTATTAAAACTTATCCATCCTATGTTGTCACTCCAAGCATAGCCTCGAACATTTTCTCCCGTACCAGCATAACTTATATCTGGTTCAGAAAAGTGCATTACAGTTAATGCGAAGACACCAATAATACTTAGGGCCAAAAGGTCTGGTATGTTTTTAAACTGATTCATTTAAAATTTCTATTATAAATTCCTTATACGGTTAGGCTGAAAAATATAAATACCTGGGAAAAACTAGTAAGTAACGCATAGCCTTATTTCGAAAGAACCACAGCTAACCGCACGAAATCCAGCAACACCAGCTGACACACTTCCAGCAGGACACTGAATTGGATAATACCCTTCTCCATTATCAGAACACCCACTTACCATAACAACATCCTGAACCCCACCAGAACCACCAATAGTATCACCGACACACCCGCCAGAACCACAAACAGTTCCGGAAGCCTTGATATTACCAACAACATCAAGCTTCTCTGAAGGATTTGTAGTGCCAACACCAATATTGCCATTACCCAAAATAGTCATATATATAGTATTCAAAGCCGACGAGTCTCCTGTAAACTGATGAGAAACAGAACTTCCTTCACCAACACCATTTACACCACCATGATATCTCAGCCCGCCTTGCGTATTGAGAATAGAAACATACCCAGTTCTACCATTAGATGGTCTGGTCAAAGAAACTTTTGATGAATCACTAGACAAATCCAACAAAGAACCGGGATTTGTAGTTCCTATGCCAACATTGCCATTCTGAACAATCAAACCATTTGTAGCCCCGCCAGTATTTAAAATCAAACCACCAGATTTAGATTGTCCAGTAGATCCAACATTTAGAGGCGCTGAGGTATTCCCTCCGGGAGGGGCTTGTGTTGGGCCAGTCCACGCCGCCATAGCGTAGCTAATACCAAACACAATGAGTAATCCCAAGATTATGCCTTTGGCCGGTTGGGTATAAGAACTTAATGTTTGATTAGTAAGCTTTTTAGTTTTTTTCATATTCTTAAAGTAGACAATAGTAATATTTGTAATGTTTGATTATTCTATAACTTCAAATTTTAATTTGGAGCAGATAGTGAGTCTATTATATCTTGATCTATTGCTGGCTCTTCAGACACATTAGGCGCTGTTAGATCATCAATAGCCTCTTGCTCAACCACAACATCAAGTCCTGTCACGCCATTCTGATCAGACTTGGGTTTATCATTCAAAGCAAGGTACAACAAGACACTAAAGACTAAGGCCAGAACAAAAACAATGATTTCTAATTTTTTAATATTAGATTTTTTTTCTTCCATACTTTTACTATTCAACATTTAAGCTCATTGGGTAAAATCTTACTCAAATTTAAATTCAATTTTGTCTCCAGAAGAGACCATTGTTTCAAAAGGAGGAGTGCTTTGAAGTCTATCATTTACATAATAGACCCATTGCTTTCCACTGTCGCCATTCCTGTGCCCACCGATACTTTCAAGTTTAAAATTACCACTGGTCATTAGGGTTGTGTTTGATATAGCCGTTGCTTGCTGAAGCAAATCCCAAACCCTCATCTCATTCACAAAATTACCAGAAAACTGTTGTTTTCCATCACCATAATCCACGACAACAGTAATCTCATTTTTCTTAGACAACCCCCTAACATCCACATTGGTTGCTAGAAAAATGATTACAGCTACCACCGCAACGGCAACCCAGATTGCCGTTGCGTACTTGCTTTTTGCATGTTCTTCGCCCATATTTTATATTTCTTCAAATGTAGGGTCGGCTACATTTACATTCAGATTTACTATACCCTGTTTAACGATACCACCACCCTCCGCTTGAATGGTAATCTTATACAGACCAGGATCAGTCCTAGGAACCTTAACCTTGAATTCAGTCCCTAAGGAGTAATCGTTTGTGGTCAAACCTGAAGGAGTAAAGAAGTATTCCGTACCAGCAGGCAGGGCGGGACTAACTCCGATAACAGAGAATGTTACGGTTGGCTGACTTGGATGACTAGAGAATACCGGAGATACTCCAATCTGAGCAGTTGAGGAGAATTTGATTTGTTGATCATTAATAAATGTTACATAAATACCAAAGGTGTTTGTTATGTCATTTGGATTACCCCCTGACACATCGTAAAGATCGTAATCTGGTGGCAGGTCGCAAGTTCTTGATGAAGCAGGTTCTGAATCATCACAACAAGTAGGATCTGTATAACTCGTCACAGTTCTTGTCTGGGTGCCACCTTGACCAGTCGCTGGATCATAACCACCACATCCACCCCAAGCGCTTGTGTCCCAATGGGTATACAATGTTACAGAACAAGATTGACTAGAAGTGGGCGTTGAATCACTAGGTCCAGTAGAGTTTGTATAAGGTATTACCGTTCTTGTCTGGGTACCACCCTCTCCTGTTACTGGATCATATCCAGTACAAGCACCCCAGCCACTGCCATCACAAACCTGCCCAACCTGACCACACCAATAGTGAGTATACTCTGTCAGAGATATGTTAAAATAAAGGGCGTTAACGCAACCAGAACTCTCGGCAACCCCCCCAATATACCCCTTGGATATAGCTTTCTCGGCATAAAACTCTAGGTGCTCCTCTATGTCTTTATTAGTCTTATCATAATATTCAACACTTTCTACACAACCCTGTATGGTATAGCCCCCTATAGTAAAGCTGTATACGCCAGAATCGCAATTAGCTTCTCCAAAATTGTACTCGGTTAAACCAGCTTGAGCAGTTTGGGGCATATATCCCAGAACCATAGCCAATACGACGCCACACAGCATCGCCACTAGGAAGTAGATTTTGTAAGTATAAGATTCATTTAAAATAGTCATAATTTGTTTTAGTTTGAAATAAATACTATGTCATCTTGTATCGCCTGACGAACAAGCACCTTTTCTTTAGCCCCTAAAGTAATATCTTTATCTACAACACCAAGAGCGTCGTTTAGTATCCCCAGAGCAGCCTCCGTAGATCCAAGAGTCGCTAATAGTCTGGCTGTTATTATATAAGCCGAAGTTTGATTAGGATTGATCTTTGTAGCTTTTTCTAAATCACTAAATATACTTGCTACACTAGCGCTAAAAGCATCGATAGACGCCTGATCGCCTGACAAATCCTTAGGTAGAGTCAGAAACTTAGCATTAGCAAGACCAACCCAAGAGGCGGCTAAGGTGGCGTCGTGATTTAAAGAGTTCTGGAAATGAACCTTGGCTTCTGTGAATTTACCCTGAGTAACATTTATGACTCCAATCAATTGTTCTATTTCAGCCTTAAATCGTAAATTATCCTCCAATCCCAAAGCTTTGTTCAAATTTGTAGTAGCTTCAGCATACTTCTCCTCAGACATTAAAATTCTAGACAAATTAACCAAAGCGTGAGTTAGACTTGAATCAATAGACAAAGCTTTTAAATAATCCGCCTTAGCTTTAGCATGATCGCCTGTTAGGTAGTAAGCATGCCCCCTGCTTGAATAAGCCAGAGCATTTTTAGGATTAAGCTCTATGGCCTTATTGTAAGCATCAAAAGCCTCTGTGTACTCCTGCATACTTTCATGGGAATATCCTATTATCCTCCATGCTTCTGCGTTGTCAGCATCCACCTTAAGCACCTGCTCAGCTGTTTGAATAGCCCGAGTACCATACTCTTCTTCTTGAAAACCAAGACTACCCTTCTGTGCTAAAGTAGCAGACTTTGCAAGTAGCGCTGAAACATTGTTGGGGTCCTGAGACAGCACCTCGTCCGCACTCTTGATGGCTTGATCAAAATTGCTATTCTTAAAACTCTCCAATGATTCAACTACTTTGAAATTGACATCTACGGGAGTATTAGATATTGGTGACTGTTGATAGTAGAAATAGTAAAGACCTCCAACTACCAGAACGGTAGCTACTACAACCACCTCTAGGACCTTGATAGGAGCATCGCTCTCTTTTTTAAATTCTTCTTCCATATATAAAATGATTATACTATTTTAGTTGACAGCTATGTAATAATTGTGTGGATAACACCTAGCTTATTTTTATATTTCTTCAAATGTAGGGTTAATTAGATTTACATTCATATTTACAATACCCTGCTTAACAACCCCCCCTCCAACTGCTTTTATGGTGATTTGGTACACTCCTGAATTAGTCCTTGGTACCCTGACCTTGAATTCAGTCCCTGAAGAATAACTAGATGATGATAAACTCTGAGGAGTAAAGAAGTATTCTGTGTCAGCAGGCAGAGGTGGATTCACACCCACAACAGAAAATATCACATCTGACTGATTTGGATGACTGGAAAATACCGGAGACACTCCTATCCTAGCTACTGAAGAAAACTTAACCTGCTGATCACCAACAAATGTCGCATGAATACCAAAAGTATTAGTGATAATATTCGGATCCCCCCTAGATGCATCATATAAGTCATAATCTGCCGGCAAATCACAAGCCCTCGCCGATGTTGGTTTTGGATCGTTGCAACAATTTGTGTCTGTGTAGCTTGTTACCTCTCTAACCTGTTTACCACCCTGGCCAGTTTTTGTATTATATCCCACACATCCTTCCCAAGCTCCAACATTCCAGTGGGTATACGCCACCCCGTCTTCTTCGTTATCGTCATCAGCCGAACTACATCCGGTATCGCTTGGATGATCTATCAATCCATCGCCATCATTATCAATGCCGTCCCTGCACTGTGGCGCTGGTGGCGGAGGTGGTGGCGGAGTGTTTCCACCAGACGCACCGCCATCACTAGCAGAGTCAATATGAAGATTAAACCAATGAGGTGTTCCGCCATCGTCCTTTGCCGTGTGCATATTTTTGCCATCTATAAAGGGCAAGCAGTAGTTACAACCCCCTGTTCCATACTGATTTACAAATTGCTCCTTAGATACGCTGTATATACCATATAAAGTAAAAGTCCCAACACTGCCCCCATCTTCAAAAGTCCACTTAGATTCGATGCCAACCTCATCAATCCCATTCGGAACATTAACCGTAAGAGTGTGTACCCCATTGGCATTTTGTATTGTCTGCACATTAGAACCAATTAGAGAGGTAACTTGAGGACTCAGAGCAAACCTTGTTGAGTCAATAGTAAAAGTAACAGAAACTTGTTTAGCGGCAGCCATACTTGGTAATGCAAAAAAAGCTACGGCAACAGCAAATACCATAGCGAGCACATACAGAAAATTTTTATTTAAAATACCCTTTAAAGATATTGCCATCATATGTTTGGATTAAACAATCTTCTCATTTCTTCAATCTGAGCATCGTTGTTTTCTAGAGGAGAGCTTACATTTAGACAATACGACCTGAGATCTGGATCTGTAATACTTTCACAATTAGACGAATTTTTTTCACCTATAGCCTGATCAGAGATCATATATTCGCCCACATCTTTCTTGCAAGACCTCTTTAAAGTCGTATCACCCTTTATGGAGTCACAAGCCTGCAGATTTCTATCGTTTAATGCGCTACCAAGAGCCTGTTCGTTGTTTATTTTTAAATCTTCTTCTGAAATACCAGGCCTAGATTCCAATGTCACCTGATAATAAACGTAGTATAGCCCTCCAAGCACCAAAGCGACAATCACCACAGCTATTTCTATCGCCTTAACAGGAACACCAATTTCTTTTTTAAATTCTTCTTCCATATATAAAATGATTATACTATTTTAGTTGACAGCTATGTAATAATTGTGTGGATAAATAGGTTTGATTTTTTATTTTTAATGATCCTAAATAAAAGCTGAGGCAACAACCAGAACAGCAAAAAACAATACGAAATATCCAAAATTAATTTTTCTGGCAACTTTAAATAATATATTTATAGTGGCCAACCCAAAAACAAAAGAGAACAGCAAGCCCCACAGCGACACGGCAGAGAAACTAAAACTACCAAGGTTTAATAAAATATTACCACTCAAAACAATAGGCAATCCCATTAAAAAACTAATTTTTAGAGCTTTTTCCTTGTGAAAATTTTTAAGAAGAAGCGTAGAGACCGTAATACCTGACCTAGAAATGCCGGGCAGAGCAGACAAGCCCTGAACAAAGCCCAAAAAAAGAGTCTCGGCCATACTTAAACTTTTTATACTCCTAGCCCCATCATCATTCCTTGCCCTAATCTGTAAAAAAGCCGTTACAAGAAGGGCTAGGCCGACCAAAAACGTAATCGCCTGGCCAGTAAAAAATTTAGACTGTTCGATCTCGCCAATAAATTTAAATATTAATACCCCCAGTACGCCACTCACTGTGGTGGCAATAAGAAGAAATTTTAATAGAATCTTTGATTCATCAGTTGACTCACTAAAAGACAAAAAAGCACCTAAAATTTTATAAACATCTTTTCTTAAATAAATAAAAGACGCTACAAAAGTACCCAAGTGTAGAAACAAAGAAAATTTTATAGCCTCTGAGAGATTTTCTGAATTAAATAGAAACTTGTACGCCAACACCGTTGCCCCCTCCGAACTTATAGGAAGCCATTCCGTAATACCTTGTATAGCGCCTAAAATAAAACCTTCAAACATACATAAATAATACCAAATTCTTTTTTGGTTCGGCAAACAAGGTACTGGATATTAGATTATAGATAATCAAGAATTTTATCGTAGTTCAAAAAATCAAAAAACTTGTATCCGTATTCAATCAATATGCCAAAATTATTTGTTATAAGGAGTATGCCTAGAATAACTAAAAAAATACCGCCAACTTTTGAAATGATATTTAAATATTTAGAAATTTTTTCAATATATACTGTGGCCCTAGAAAATAAGGCGGCAATCAGTAGAAAAGGTAAAGCCAGCCCCAAAGAAAATACCGCCAATAAAACCGCCCCTTCTATGGCTGTACTTGAAATAGAAGCCAAAAGAAGTATGGAGCCCAATATCGGCCCCACACACGGAGTCCAGCCAAAAGCGAAAGCTCCACCCATTACCATGGAACTTGATGGCCTGCCGATGTGGAGAAATTTGGGTATCTTGATTCTTTTTTCTGACTGCAGAAACGATAAATCTAAAACGCCCATCAAAAATAAACCAAATATCACCACTAGACCGCCTCCGATTCTAGCAAGCCACGTCCTATAAATAACAAGACTTTGTCCCAAAAATCCAGCTAGAGTTCCAAAAAGTATAAAAACCAGAGAAAAACCCACGATAAACATCAAACCATTTAAAAAAATCCTTCTTCTAGCTCCACCTGCCGTAGCTTTGTTTTTAAGATCTTCTGCTGACACACCGCTTATAAAGCCCAGATATGCCGGCACCAGAGGCAAGGTACAGGGGGCCAAAAACATTAGGAGACCCGCTATAAATGCTGATATAAATCCAATTTCTAACATAATATTAATTAATTTCTAATAACTGCTTTGTCTTATCTCTCATTTCATCAAAAGTCATAAATCCTCGCTTATGGATAATGATATTGTTATCCCCATCAACAAAAATAGTCTCAGGCATAGAAAATCCTCCTATGGATTTATAAAAACTATCTTCGGGGTCAAGCAGAAAAACAAGATTGTTTGTAACACCCAAAGAATCAGTAAATTCTTTTGCCTGTTTGAGAGACTCCTTTCTATCTATGGCTATCACAACAATATCATCGCCAAATTCTTTTTTAAGCTCTGTAAAATCAGGTAGCTCCTCTACACAAAAAGGACACCACATAGCCCATGAGTTTATAATTTTTGGTTTTCCGGTAAATTGACTTAGACTTACTTCCTCTCCTTCATAATTTTTAAGAGTGAAATCAGGAGCTTTGTCGAATTTACCAGATCTCTCTTTCGTGCCATATTCACTCAAAGTATTCCCTGCGTCATTGTTATTAAACAAAAAAATGCCTATTACAGCCAAAATTATTATGAAGATGCCAACAAAATTTTTCATATAAATATTGTACCTTAATTTAATGTTCTAAGCCCCGCTTCCCCACAGACTTTCGACCAAAAAGGAAGCGGATCTTAGAATACTAAATAAAAACAATTAGTGACCATTGCCTTTTATAATTTTTCCCAAACGGATAGGCATAGCCATAAGAGCCATTAGAATAGCAAATAGTAATAAGAAAATTCCTGTTAAAATTTTTCCTACCCCAACAAGCTTTAAACGAAGCAATTCAGAAGGATAATTTGCTATTGAAACTAAATTCTTATTTAACTCAGAACCTGTTCCGGCAGAATCACGCACGGCCTTGCTCTCTATAAAGTAGGAAGACTGAAGTTCGTGAAACTTAGCTTCTTCCACAACAACTTGACCATGCATGTTTATACCCTGCCATGCAAAGACAATCGAGCTGATAATTATAATAATCATAACGACCATCATTGGCATCATATTTTTCATAAGCTTTGTTAATTAAAATTAATAAATAAAAACCATATCAATAATGCACGCTAAGTATTAATTACTTAATCCCTGATCAACTAAAGATCTAATTTGCTCATACGGTAAAGCTCCGCTGAACGGAAAAAGTTCTCCGCTTGCTGTAACCATTACAGCAAAAGGTGTTCCCCTTCCTCCGCTTCCTACAGCTTCGTTAAGGTCAGAAGTCACTTCTGCAGACACTTCTTTCGATTTAATACATTGACTGTACCCCTCCTCATCTACCCCAAGTTTTTTTGCTGTTTCTTCGTAAAATTTATTACCAAGATTGCTTTGGTTCCCAAACATAGTATCGGCAAACTGCCAAAAAGCATCATTGCCAGCCAGATTAGCCACACATTCAGAAGCCAGAGCAGCCCCTCTAGCCCTGGAATGTATTTGGCTCAAAGGAAAGTGTCTATACACCCATTTCACATCATTGGGGGATTCTTCAACCACTCTTTTCAAAGTAGGATGAAATCTCGCGCAAAAAGGACATTCAAAATCAGAAAACTCAACAATAGTAACAGGCGCAGATGCATTGCCTCTTATGTGATCATCGTCACTTGCTAATCTAAACCCTGTGCGAGAACCGCCAGCAGAGGCGGTGTTTCCTCCGCCATGCCCCCCTAAAGAAGGGCTGGTATCCCCATTTCCACCCCCCAAGTTTCTAGACAAGATTGCTCCTCCAATCAAAAGCCCCGTAACTAAAATGGCAATAGGTATGGCAATAGACCCTTTATTGTACTTTTCAAACATGATTTTTTATCTTACTTAACCCCTAAAAGCTCCTTTAGTTTTCCTTCATTAAAACCAATAACTAATTCATTATCGACATAGATTACAGGAGTGCCCATCTGACCACTTCTCTCAAGCATTTCAGTTCTTTTGTCTGCGTCTTCGGCCACATTATAATCTGTATAATCAATATTGTTTTCCTTAAAAAACTCTTTTGCCATGTGGCAAAAATGACAAGTTGGTGTTGAATAAATAGTTACGTTCTTCATAATGTTATTCTAATTAATTAATAATTTACTTAAATAATTCTGTACCCGGATGAACAGCAAGCCAAGAAAACCAGAATCCTCCGACATAAGGAAGTGGCATTTTATCTTGGCCCACAAATATCTCTATGCCTCCAAGCGTGCTTTTCTCTATGGTAATTTTTTCTCCAACAAATACGTCTTCTGTTATACCCTCAGACAACGATTCTTTGTCGTAAGCCTTATAATGACCATCAATTTCAATACCTAAGACAAATCTTTTGGGGTGCAATCTGTCGTCTGTAAAACTAGCCCCAAAAGAAACATATTCATCGGTATAGTAATCTCCATAAGGATCGCTTCCGTAGGTTCTAAGCGCGCCCGTATCTCGCGACAGGACCTTAGTATTAGGATAAAGGTTTTTCCAATCCTTATAACGCATAGTGTCTGACCTTAAAATAGCAAGTTTCGTACCCGTGAATTCTCCTAATACAGCTTCTCCTAATACTTGAGACCACAAGGACTCTTTCCCAGAATCAGAAGATCTGTTGTACATTAAGAGATTTGATTTCCATAGCTTTCCGGATACGCCAAACTTCACGGGCTCACCATTTACAATAGGGTTAAAGGCGACTCCCGTAGCACATAGGGGGCAATAAGTAACCAGCAAAGGATGGTCTCCTGTGTTATCGTTCACGATTTCATGCCATACAAGAATTTGATACGGATAAAATCTAGCCTCTCCGTTTAAAAATATCCCAAGACCGACATCACCGGCTCCTAAAAATTCATCGGCTTCAGTAGTTGATACAAACTTAGGATTATCTATGGAAGGTATACCGTCTTTCGGTGGCCCACCTGAAAGAATTTCATTAATAGGAATCGAGTGTTTTACACCGTCTGTAGTAAATATTTGTCTGCTTGATTTAATCACAGGAATTGGACTATTTTCTAATGTTTTACCTATTTCACTATCTACAGAATCGTTCTCATTATTACCTTTATCTGTGTCAGAGCTCTCAGAAAGAGGTTTGGCCTCACCCCTAGGCAAGTCAAACTGATTAGCATTTCTGTATATCAAAAATCCTCCTAAGGCAAACACAGCTACCATTAAAATGATCATAAATAATCTCATAACCTCTTATCTTTATAGTAACAAACTCGTCAAGTTTATATATATTGACCAAACAAAAAGTCCCGCCAGGAGCGGGACTTTTTGTTTTTAGTATGTTACAAATTTTACGCAATTACATTCCTCCTTCCATAGAAGAAGACTCGTGCGTCATCTCCTCCTTTTTTCCGCCAAAAATCATCATAACGCCAGCAATACCCACCAAGACATAAACGATAGCTTCAAGCCACGAGATACCGCCTAAAATAAGGTTCACGACATTCCAATTTGCGCCAAAAAAGTCGCCGATACCAACAAGGCCCCAGTTTATAGCACCGATTATCACCAAAATCCAAGCTATTTTTTCCATAATATTAGCTAATACAGCCTATTTAAAGCCATATTTTGCGATCAAGTTTATAAAAACTTACCGACCTTTAAAATCTATTAATATAGTAGCAACTAAAAGCCTGCTTGTACTACCCCCCTGTGGATAATATATTTCAACAAAAAAACACCTGACAAATAATATTTGTCAGGTGTTTAAACACCACATTGGATATTTTTTATTTAGAATTGATTTTATTTTTCTTTAGCAGTGGCTTGAGATACGCCACACAACTATTGATAGTTGCCAGTTGTCCATAATCTTTTTCAGGAACTTCTACATTGCATCGCTTGCGCAACTCCATAACAATATCTAAAAAATCCATTGAATCCAGGTCTATCTGGTCTCGCAACTTTATATCGTCTTTGATAGAAGAGATATCTTCATCGGGAGCGATGTCTTTGATAATACTTATAATTAGATCTCTGACTTGCTTCTTGGTCATTTGACACACCTCCTCTAAAAAACATTATTATTCTAGATTTAATATTGATTATTTAAACCTTAAAGTCAAATTATTCTAGAGACACTTTTAGGCCATCGCTTTTAAATATAATTGCCCCAGACTCATCTGTTCTAATGACTTTTATTTCAAATTTTTCCAGCAAATCTAAAACTTCTTTATGAGGATGCCCGTAACTATTATTTTTGCCTGAAGAAATAATAGCGTAGCTTGGATTTACATACCCTAAAAATAATTCACTAGTAGAAGTCTTCGATCCGTGATGTCCAGCCTTCAACACATCTGCCTTTAAATTTCCACCGTCAATAGAAGCCAGATAATTTTCAATACTCTTTGGCGAATCCCCTGTCAAAAGAAAAGACGTATTGCCATAAACAAGCATAGATACAATAGAAGATGTGTTGGATTCAACCAAAGACACATCTCTATCAGGAAAAAGAATCAACAAATACGCACCGTAATCTAAATTTATTTTCATGCCCCTCTTAGCTGTTAGCATTTCAATATTTTTTTCTTTGAGTAACTTTATCATTTCTTTATAAACCGCAGTATCAGACGAATTGCCTGGGTCCACAAACAAATCAACATCAAAACGTTCTAACACGGCAGGCAAACCACCTATGTGATCAGCGTCAGGATGAGTAGCGATAACTACATCTATAGACCTATCATAAAAAGGCATTACTTTTGAGAGCTCTCGTAAAACTTTTTTATTTCTCCCGCCATCAACAAGTATCTGGTTACCACCAGGCGCCTCTATAAAAACCCCATCTCCTTGTCCCACATCTAAAAAAGAAACCTGTAATTCGTTTCTTTTCTCTTCAGCAAAAACTCCATACCAAACAAAGAAATTTGAGAAAAAAAGAATCAAAAGAATTATATATTTAAATTTTCTATTGCTTACTGGCATTTTTTTGCATTTTATAAATCATAAAAACATAGACTGCGTAAATCGCCAGGGCAAGCCAAAGTGGAAAAAACTCAATATGAACAGACGAGAAAGATAAGCTGGAAAAAATTTCGACCACCTTTAGCTGGTAAGCAAGTAGGGCGTAAGCGACAAAAGCAAAAGGCATGGCAAAAAGAGTACTTATAAAACCAACAACTCCTGAAAGAAAACCAAAAAGCATCGTCGCGGGAACAAAGACCAAAATAAGAAGATTAACTGGTAAAGACACAAGGCTTAATTCTCCCGTCTGATACATAATAAGGGGCAAAACAAAAATTTGAGTCGACACTGTGGCTATGGCAAATTCTTTAAATCCCCACTCTGTGGGAACAAATTTAAAATATTTTTCTATCTTAGGAGCTAAATAAATCAAACCTATGGTGGCCAAAAAAGAAAGCTGGAAACCGGGATCAAAAATAAGTATTTTAGGATTATGAAGAACCATAACAAACCCGGCCAAACACAGAGCCATAGTAATCTCGTAAACCCTGCCCGTTGCCCTAGCTAAAATAACCAGGAGAGCCATAATAGACGCGCGAACAATAGTAGCGGAAGCCCCAGTCATAATGGCAAAGAAAATCACACTTAGAGAACCTAGAGAAATGCCAACAAATCTAGGCAAAAAAGAGAAAGCCCTCATAATAGCTTCCGCTACTATTGTTATATTGTATCCAGACAAAACTACTATATGAATAATTCCTGTTTTTCTGAAGGCGTCTAATAAATTTTTACCCAAAGACTCCTTGGCCCCAACAACAAGGCCCCCAAGAAGAGCAGAGTGTGGTTCTGGTATTATTTTTTGAACACTTTTCAAAAAGGCATTTTTAATAGCAAACAACTTTTCTTTCACCAAATTTCCCTTGTCACGCGACACAAGTTTAATTTTTGGATTAGACATTTGATAGAAAATGCCGTCCTTTGCTAAGTAAGCCACATAATTAAATTCCCTACCATTTTCATTTTCAAAATTTTCTGGCTTTTTCAAAATACCAACAATTTCAACTTCGTCCCCATAACTAAATACTGGATATTGGTCAACAGAAATAATAGCCTTGCTATTTATCTCTATCCACCCATTTTCAATAAAAAGTTTTTGAAAAGAAATAATTAGCCTTGTATTGAATTCTCTTTCGTCAGGCTCTTCTGACACGAAAGCCAAGGCTTTAATTTCCTTACCTACAAAATTATCAAGCAGAAGATTTCCTTTGTAAAAATCTGAAATATCATACCTCAAAAGACCCAGACCTATTGAAACAAGAAAGAGCGCCACGGTAAACACACGGCGAATTCTTATATTAAATAATAAAGAGTAAGCGAATATGGAGCCCCCAACCAAAAGCCAGAACAGAGAAAAATAGTAACTTAAATCAAAAAAAGAATGGAATAAAATTCCACCCAAAAATCCTGATATAAAAACTATTAGATTAGTACCCATAAAAAAATAATACAAACTTTTGATACGGCCACAGGGCGAGGAGCTTGGTTTTTGCTTTGCAAAATCTGAGCCCGAGGACAAGCGAGCGCGTCGCTGGAAGCACACGAGCAGTATCAAAAGTTTGTATTATTTTTTACTTATTTAAATAAGCTAATTTCTGCCAAACATAGCCTTTTTAACTCTTATTATCCATAGCCTCATTGGCTAGTCTATCCGCTTCTTTATTTTGCTCTCTTGGTATATAGGTAAATTTTATATTTGGAAAATCGGCAACCTTCATATTCCAGACTTTTATAAATTGGGGGAACAGAGTTTCCTCTTTGATCTGATACTCGCCACTAAGTTGCCTTGCCACAAGCTGGCTATCCATCTTTACCTCAATATCTACATATTCACGCTTGTGCGATGGTACTATTTTTTTTAAGGCATTAAGACCCAATATAACTGCTTCGTATTCTGCCCAATTATTCGTTTGTACTCCAAGAGACTTGGAAACTTCCTGTATTGCTTTGCCTGTTACATCGACGATATAAGCCCCAGCCCCTGCGGGCCCTGGGTTTCCTCTCGCTCCTCCGTCTGTGTATATAGTTATTTTTTCCTTTATCATAGCTCTACTATATCATATCTACTATCCTAAGGCGTATCTCATTAGTGCGTCCAAAGGTTGATTTTTCCATTGATGCTACCAGGTTTATACTATTACCCTCTTTGATGCGTTCATGATCATCTGATGTCATAAAAAAGCCTATGGCTGGAACAGAATAGCCTGAACTATTTTTAAAGACAAGCTTTAAATGATTCTTTTCCTTTCCAAAATGTAAAACCTGAGCAATTTCAATGCCTTCAAAAAGAAAAATAGGTTTGGGATTTTCTATTCCGTAAGGAGCAAGAGATTCTATCAACCCATATGTACCAATGTTTACTTCATCTAAATTCATTTTTTTATCTACTGGGATTTTACGATCATGAGATTTCTGCTCCAATTTTTTATAGGCCTCCACAAGCATATCCTCAAGAATATGGATCTTTTCACTTGAAACAGAGAAGCCTCCGGCGCTTTCGTGCCCGCCAAGCTCAAGGAAAGTATTAGCGGGCGTGGAACTCATAAGGTCCACCACATTAACCCCGCCGTTTGAACGGCATGAACCTTTTATGATTTCACCGCCTTCTTTGCCCCACATAAAAACCGGCCTGCCATACTCCTCCATTAGTTTATTAGCGGCAAGGCCCAAAAGACCAGGCATCCAGAGTGTATTACCCATAACGATTACCTCTCTTACTTCTTCTTTGGCTTCAAGTTTTTTTCTTGCCTCTTTTATAATAGAAGCAACCAAACCCTTTCTTTTGTTATTCAGATGATCAAGATCGTCTGAAAGTTGACCTGCTAAAACTTCATCTTCAGTAGACAAAAGACGAAACGCATCTATGGGTTCCCCCATCCTTGAAGCGGCATTTATCCTCGGAGCAATAGTAAAGCCCACATCTTCTTCTGTTAAAAATCTCTGTTTAACACCAGTCTTTTTAAGTAGCTTTATCAATCCAGGGCGCGGACTTTTCCTTAATACCTTAAGCCCATAATAAGCCAAAGCCCTATTCTCTCCTTTCAAGGGCACCATATCGGCGATAGTAGAAATACCAACCACATCAAGAAGCCATTTTTCCCAGCCTTTTGCAATATTAAATTCACCTTTTTTAATTAGTGCTTGAACGAGCTTGAAAGCAGTACCAGCTCCGCAAAGCATATCAAAGTGATAGTCGCAGTTGTCTTGTTTTGAATTAAGCACGGCATAAGCCGGCGGAATAATCTGCTGACCATCTTCTCCCACCAAAGGTAAGTGATGGTCCGTGATGATTATATCCACACCAAGCTCGTTTGCTTTTTTAACTTCTTCCACATCAGTAATACCAGAATCAACCGTCACAACAAGTGTTACTCCTCCTTCTGCAAATTTTTCTATAGCGCCATGATTTAAACTATAGCCTTCTCTATACCTATGAGGTATATAATTCTCAAAATTAGAATAATTTATTTTTTTAAAAAAATCGTGCAAAACTACGCTTCCTGGAATACCGTCAGCATCATAATCGCCATAAATAATTATTTTTTCATCATTCTGGATAGCCCTTAAAATTCTCTGAACAGCTTTTTCCATATCAAGTATTAAAAATGGATCATGAAGATCTCTCTCGTAATCAGGGTTGAGAAAAATTTTTGCGTCATCTATTTTAGAAATACCACGATTATACAAAAGACGCCTGACCAGCTCTGGAAATTCCTTGAGTTCATTTTCTACATCAAGTGGTAAATCAGAAGAAATAGAGTAACTTTTCATAAGGGGCATTATAACATATACTTTATATTGATATGGATGAATGCATATTTTGTAAAATTGTAAAAAGAGAAATACCGGCTAGCATAGTTTATGAGGATGATGTTTCTTTGGCTTTTTTAGATATTAAGCCCGTAAATCCTGGACACACCCTTCTTATACCAAAAGAACATTATAAAAATCTGTATGAGATGCCAGACGAATTACTCTCAAAAACTGGCCCAAATACAAAAAAAATTGCTATTGCTGTCAAAAGGGCAACCGAAGCGGATGGTATTAATATAGGAATGAACAATGACCCAGCCGCCGGACAACTTGTCTTTCATCAACACACCCACATCATCCCGAGATTTTCGAATGATGGACACAAACATTGGAAAGGACGTTTATATAAAGAAGGAGAAGAGCAAGTTATTGCTGAAAAAATAAAATCCGTACTTTAGAGTACGGATTTTATTTTCTATTAAGGCATAAAAAACTCGTCAGCAGGTCCTTCCATATCTGTACCCGTATAATCATCTTTTGTGTGAGGTGGAAACTCTCCTTTCTTAGTATCAAGCCCTTCTTTTGAATCTTGGTCTTTGTTAATTTCTTCTTCCAATTCATTAACCCAAGTTTCATTGGATTTTTTTTCAAAATTCGTCATAAAAATAATTTAGATTAATAATTAATTTTTCAAGGCTTCTATTCCAGGCAAAGTGCCCTTGGACAAAAACTCAAGCATTGCCCCTCCGCCTGTTGAAATAAATTCAAAATTATCTTCCATGTTCATTTGTGAAATTATAGAGGCTGTGTCTCCACCGCCAACCACCAACCCACCTGGAGCAAACTTTTTATTAGCCAGAATTTTAATTAGACCTTCTGTGCCCTTTTCAAAACCATCTTTTGTATAATCCCCTATAGGCCCATTCCATAAAACAAATTTTGATTTGTCGATCAACTCTTTTAGTTTGACTAATGTTTTTGGTCCAGCATCAAGCATTTTATCATCTGGCAAAATTTTATCAGGAGTCTTAACCAAAACCCCAGACGCTCCGCTCACCATCACATCAATAGGTAAAATTAATTTTTTATTATTCAATAACTCGCCTATATTAAACGTGTCATCTGTGAGAGACTCGCCTAGCTCATACCCTTTTTTTCTAAAAAAATTATGAGCCAAAGCTCCACCCACAAAGCAATAATCTGCTAATTCAAGGTATTTTTTAATAAGAGGTAATTTAGTTTCAAACTTTGCACCACCCAAGATAAAAAAGAAAGGATGCGGTGGGTGGAAAGCCACCTCTAGATGTTTGATTTCTTCCTCAAACAAAATGCCAACATAAGATGGTAAAAGTTTTGGCAGTGAAACAATTGATGAATGCTCTCTATGGGAAACAGCAAAAGCATCGCTCACAAAAATATCCCCAAAACCAGCTAAATGCTTGGCAAACCTGGAATCATTAGTTTCTTCCTCATCGCCATCCCCAGCTCTTAAATTTTCAAACATCACTATTTGACCATCGCCCATAGTGTCAATAATCGGCAAAGCTATATCATTTCTAAAACCGGGAATGAAAGAGATATCAAATATTTTTTTTAAATATTCAAAGACGGGTTTTAGTGAGTCATTTTTGTGTCTACCTATATGGCCTAGAATAATAACTTTGGCTTTTTGGCTCTTTAAGAATTCTATTGTGGGCAGAACCTTCTTTATTCTAAAATCATCGGCGACTAGATCACCCTTAACGAGAACATTCAAATCAAGGCGTACCAGGACTTTTTTGCCGGCAAAATCATTTGGATAATCCCTTATTAATTTTAAGTTATCTAAAACAGATGGCATTTATTTAATCTTATTCGCAATCTCAAGAACTTTGTTAAACTTTTTAGGATCAAGACTCGCTCTTCCGGGCAAAAGACCAGCTGATCCTTCAGCCAAAAGAAACTCTTCCGCGTTTTTATCATCCACTGACCCACCATAAATAATGAGCATTTCCATAGCCTCCTTTTTGCCAAAAATATCAGCCAGAACTTTTCTGGTAAAAATAATCATTTCAATAAATTCATACTGAGTAGCAGCCCTGTCCGCATTATTACCAATAGCCCACACTGGCTCATAAGCAATTATAATATCTTTCAGATCTTTTCTTTTTACTCCACGCAGGGACTCCCTGATTTCTTCCTCAACAAAACTAAAAAATTCACCATGACTGTCTCGCGAAAGTTCTCCTATGCATAGGATAATCTTGAGTCCCATTTTTAGGGAAGCTTCCACCTTCTTGGAAACAATTTCATTGCTTTCCCCCATGGCCCTTCTTTCAGAGTGGCCCAAAATGACATATTTAACACCGCCCTCAGCAAGCATAAATGGAGATATTTCCCCCGTAAAACTTCCTGTTTGCTCCCAAAAAGCATCTTGAGCCCCAAGTACACACCTGTGCCCGGTTACCAGGCCCTGTAAGGCATTAGTATAAATAAATGGAGGACATATAACAGTTTGAACGTTTTGCATCACACTAGCCTTCTTTCTTATATCCAAAAAAATCTTTTTAGCTTTTGCCTGACTAGATGGATTCATCTTCCAGTTGCCGATGATTATCTTTTTCATACAAATATTGTAACATTTTAAAAGAACGGCTCAAATGATGAAATTGAGCCGTTTTTAACTATAGACCACTTGTTATTTTTCTTCCCAACTTTCAACATTCCAACCCCCACTAACACCAGAATCAAACAATAAACTCCCCAAGCCAGTCTCGTAAACCACATTGGCGGAATTTTTCAGTGTAATCTTATAGCCTGTAACCTCCTTTAAGCTAGCGTTATTTTCTATTGAAATCTCTCCATGTCCGGCATATACTAACAAATCCCCAGAAGCGCTGTTTTTTATCTTTATAGCCTCCTCGTCTCCCCCATTTTCAGCACTATTATTTTGAGAAATAAATAAAATATAAGACCCGTACGTCCCAGAATTGTGAAACTCTGAACTGTTTTCAATACTAATTTTACTACTTGTAAGTCTGTTGCTTTCTTTATCAGCTATGACAGCCAGACTCTTGTCTCCCAGCGAAGGGTCAATCTGCATAACAACAGAATTTTCAATTTCAATATTGCCCTCTACCCATATCGTTCCCCTAAGAGTAACTGTCGGACTACCGCTAATCTTCAAATCACACGCAATCCTTGCGGGTCCGATAGCCAAATCGCTCGTAATCTCGTATGGACAAGGAGAAGAAATAACAGTTGTTGTCGCAAACTGCTTCCATTCTTCTATGTCCTGATCAGAAATAGGCAGACTGCTTGTAGCCTGATCCGAACTCCCGGGAAAAGTGGTCCCCCAAACAACGGTACTATTAATAATTTGATAATAAGCATCTTTATCTATAACAGAGCCATCTATTGTATGCGCCCGAGCAGTTCCCGTAGCGTGAATGCCATCTATTAGCCCAGATGGTCCGGCAGACACAACATCCCCTTTTATAATATTAGAATTTTGCCCCACAACGTCACCATTAGAAAAAACACTGCCCGTGACAGTAGAGCTGTTATTCATAAAAAATCCTCCTTCCCCAGACTGAATGCCATAAAAAAAGTCTGCTCCAGCTCCCTGGTTAACAACGATTTTATTTTTTCTAACAAAATTATTGATGTTTCCCTCTGCTAAAATTTCTTTTTTACCGCTACCAATACTTGAAACTGAGACTGAGACTGTACTACTCCCAATCAAGACAGACTCTGAATCAGAAACATTTAGTCTATTTTTAATACGATACAAAACATCTTCTGTTCCAGCTTCCGCTAAATAAAAGCTTTCTTTGGAAGTCAGGAGGTTGCCAGCAGCCCTTACATCTCTGATTATTGGACCAGTGGCCCCAAAAACTATTGCCATAGAGGTAAAAAGGAAGAATATAACAGCAGTAATTACAGCCTGGCCCCTGTTATAAGAAGCATGGTCTTTGGAATTTTTATTTACAATATTGTAATCAAAATATTTCATTTTAGTTGTATTTACCTAGTTGTAGCCACTGCATAAAATACCTTCGATTGAGTCTGCGTCCCCAAAACCCCCTCCAGGCCAAGAGTGATTTTTACTGCTTCAGAATTAGTGGTTGATATCACATCAAAAACTAAGTTGCTCGCCAATATATTTTCTGAAAAGAGAGAGCCTATTTCTACTCCACCATCCCTAAGTTTTAAAGCATTGTTTTCTACATAAAACTCAACAGTAATTGGCATCCCAGAACCATCAGTGGTATCCAGTACAAGCTTACCTGGACTAGTTCCCAATATACTACTGGCAATATTTACACCGGTACTCCGCCTAATTTCGTATGTCATTCTATCTAAAGAAGAGATCGCCGAGGTGTTGATGTTTTTAATTACCCTATTTAAAGCAAAAGCTTTAGACATTGAAATGGAAGTGTTCACAACAAAAACAAGCATAACAGCAAGCAAAGATATATAGATTACCACCTCAAGCAGTGAAAAACCGTTATTTATTCTTGATGTTTTATTGTTAACAAACATAATATTTAATTGGCAATATCCGCAAGATAAGTAGAAATTGATTTGGTGGTTGTGCCAGAAGGACTATTCCAAGAAACCTGGGCTGTGATTTTTTTAATACCGTCATCTAGCGTTCCCACTGGAACAATAATATCGTTAGGATCACGAAATACATCACTAACCACAATCTTTCTTTCAAATAAACCATCGATTAAACCATAGGTAGTGGTAGCTTCAAACTGAGAACCATTAAAAATAATGAAATAGTCTGTCTCCGAAGAAAGGGTGGCAATGTTTACGTCCCAATCATCATCTCTCAATAACCTCACAGCCTCCAGAGACTCCTCTAGTAAGAAAGTTGCTTGAAGAGCCTCATTGTTCCTATTGCTTATCTTTAAATAATTTTGGCCCAAAGAAACCAAGCCCATAAGGGTTAGCGAAATAATAGAGGCACCCACTAAAACTTCGACCATACCAAAACCTTTTTTAAATTTAAACACAACAAACATATTTATTTTATTTCAGAAACACCTAGTTGGGAAATAACTATATTTTTAAATTTTGAGGGATCTGATTTTAGTCTTAATGTAGTGGTTCCGTACTCTCCAGTTTGCCCAGTCAACCTATCAAAAACCAAGTCGCTTCCGCCTCCATTTAAACTTATATCCGATATTTCAATTCCCGATCCCAGAGAAAGACTTTCGTTATCAGGATCGAGCTCAACAAAAGTATTACCCTTAAACAAAACGACATCGTCGGCCTCAAAATGAATCCCGTATTGAGAAAAATCTTTCGAAGCAAGAGTTCTGGACCTAGCTTCTTTTACAAAGCTCAGCACATCACTAGCTCCCTTGCTCAATATTTGCGCATTTCTAAAGTCAATCAAAGGCCCTATCGACAAAGAAGTGGTAGTCACCAAAATGGCGATAACAACAATTATTTCTAATAAAGTAAATCCATTTTTCATATCTATATACTACTAGACAAAGAATACATTGGCTCTATCATTGAAAGAGCGAAGAAACCAACCACCGCGCCGATGACCACCATAAGAATAGGTTCTATTATCGTGGACATATCTTTGGTAACAGCCTCCACTTCCCCTTCATAAAACTCAGCCACCTCAATAAGCATCTTAGGTAAAGAACCGGTCTCCTCTCCCACCTCTATCATTTCCGTCGCAAGCACTGGGTATAAGTTAGGATGCATGGCAAAAGCCTCCGACAAAGGCAACCCCTTTTGTATATTGTTTATAGCTATTTCAATAACCTCTTTGTAATAAGAATTTTCTAAAACATCCTTAGTTATTAACAAAGCCTCTGAAATATCAACACCAGATGAAAGCAGTGATGATAAAGTTCGTGTAGTGCGTGCAGAATTGGCTTGCTTAACTATATTAGAGATGATTGGCAAACGAAGGAGAAAAAAATAGAAATACCGCTTACCCAAATTACTCTTAAGTATCGCATAAAACGCACCAAAAAATGCAACAATTCCACCAAAAAAAATAAGGGTGTAGTTGGTGAGAAAATTACTTACCGATATTATGGCCTGGGTTGTGGCTGGTAATTCAACCCCGAGCTCAGCAAAAGTAGCAGCAAGAGTGGGAACAACATAAATGAGCATCAGGATCATAATTATTATCATGGCTGTAATAATGATAGCTGGATATACCATAGCTCCTCTAATTTTTCGTCTCAGCGTATAGGTTTTATCTAACTGAGTAGTTATTACACCAAGAGACTCGGACAAGTTGCCAGACTCCTCCCCCGCATTAACCATTGAAACGAAAAGAGAAGAGAAGACGTCAGGAAATTTACCCAAAGCAGAGTGTAGGCTAGTTCCCCTGGCTATATCATCCACAATAGAAGCTATTATCACTTTCAACCTCTTGTTCTTTGTCTGTTTTCCCAAGACAGACAAAGCTCTAGACAGAGAAAGACCAGACCTTATCATCGTGCCCAAATTTTTTCCAAAGAAAATTTTTTCACTTAATTTTACCCTAGAAAAAAAATAATTTATAGAGTCTAAACTAAACTTACTTTCTTTGATCTCTCTTGAGAAAATTAGGGTTTCTTTTTTTAATTTCAACTGTTTTTCTAGGCCAGCTTTATCATCCACCACCAAAACGCCCTGTGATACCTGACCTACTGCATTTTGACTCTTGTATTCATATCTCATATTTATATATACCAAAAGAATTCAATCCAGAATTACTCACTAACAACACGCAAAACTTCCTCTATGGTTGTCATGCCCTGCACTGCTTTTAAAATTCCATCCTCTATCATTGTCATCATGCCATCTTTTTTTGCCTGTTCCTCTATTTGACCAGAGGTACCACCCTGCATAATAAGCTCTTTTATCGTAGGGGTCATTTTAAGTATTTCATGAATGCCTATTCTGCCACTATAACCATTTTCTGAATCACCTGAGGTCTTCTGCTTATAAAAAGGTATAGTTTCCCAAGTATCATTAGGTCCCACAACTTTTTCTTTCTTTAAAAAAGAAAGCATTTTATCAACATCAATAATGCCTTGCAGAGATTTGAATTCTGCCTTAGATAAAAAGTACTTTCCTTTTCTTTTGTCCAACTTCCTAACTAGACGTTGAGCAATAATTACCTTAATAGTAGAGACCAGAAGAAAAGCCTCCACTTTCATATCCACAAGTCTTGGAATGGCGCCAGCAGCTGAATTGGTATGGAGGGTAGAGAAAACCAAATGCCCCGTTAGGGCCGCATTAACAGCCAAAGAAGCTGTTTCACCGTCTCTAATCTCGCCCACCATAATAATATCCGGGTCTTGCCTGACCAGAGTTCTCAAGCCGTTAGAAAAAGAGAAGCCAATTTCGGGTTTTACTTGAGTTTGGTTAATTCTCTTCATTTGATATTCAACGGGGTCTTCTATGGTAGAAATATTCACATCTGGAGTATTTAATATATCAAGCATTGTATACAGAGTAGTGGTCTTTCCAGAACCTGTTGGGCCAGTGGAAAGAATCATTCCGGTTTTTTGTTTTAATGCCTCATGCAAGCTATCCAGACCGTCTCCATGAAAACCGAGTGATTCAAGCGTATAGCCAGAAACAGACTCCCTGAGAAGCCTCATGACTGTCTTTTCTCCAAAGTAAGTAGGCAAGATCGACACACGAAATGAAACATTTTCTGGTTTTTCTATTTTAAATCTGCCATCTTGAGGCAATCGCTTTTCATCAAGTTTTAGCTTTGCTAAAACTTTTATTCTGGCAGTAATAGCAGGAGCGGCATTTCTTGGCAAAATCATAGCGTCATGCAAAATACCGTCTATTCTGTAACGCACGACAAGCTCTTTTTCTTGAGGCTCAACGTGGATATCAGAAACATTTTGAACAATCGCATGACTCAGTAAAGTATCTACAACCTTTATAACAGGCAAATCCGTAGCCATTTTTTTCAAATCACTTTCCGGAATGTCCTGTCTTCCGTCTGCAGAACCATCAAGCGACAAGACGGCCATCTCCCTTTGTATAATATCTCCAAACTCCTCTTTGAGGCTTTTCTGATACTGGAGCAAAGCACTTTTGATTGAATCCCCATCGGTCAAACGGGGCAAAATTTTCATTTTAACCTTCTTTTTTATAAATTCTATAGATCCAAGATCGTCGGTATCAAGCATAGCAACTTCAAGGCCTCCGTCTGTTTTCCTAAAAGCCACAATATTGTTTTTTCTAGCAATTGGCTCTGGAATCATAGACAAAACTCCAAAATCAATCTTTTGTCCTTTTAAGTCGACAAAAGGGATACCCAATACATAAGCCTCTACCCTGCGCATATCTTTCTCGCTTATTCCTCCCTGTGCCAACAGTACTTGGTTCAATCCAATTCCTGTTTTTTCAACTTCTTTCTCGGCTTCTTCAATTTGGGAACGAGAAATTAGACCTGTGTCCAGAATAAATTCTTTTAGTTTTTGCTGATCAACAACCATAATAAAAGATCAAAAATAATCTTATTTAAATTATAGCAAAATAAATAAAAAATAGTGGTGAATAACCACAACCCATCATCAACAAGCGTTTATTGACTCAATCTAAAAAATGTGTATAATAGTATCACTACTGAATATGAACGATGATGTCCGTCTGAAAGCGGACTTTTTTATTAGCAACACAGAAGCTAACTAAGTTAAATATGATCGATTTAAAATCAACAAAAGCAACTTTAGATCAGCTTGAGGCTGAGAAAGGTCTACCCAGAGAAAAAATTATTGATGCCATAGAGCAGGCTCTTGCTGCTGCCTACAAAAAGGACTATGGAAAAAAAGGCCAGATTGTTAGGGCTAAATTCAACCTAGATACAGGTCAAACCGAATTCTTTCAGGTAAAAGTTGTTGTTGACCCAGAAAAAGTAAGGCTACCAGACGAAGAAGAGGGTCTTGGTGACTTGCCAGAACAAGACGAATCAGAGGAAGAGACTTTGATTAGATTTAATCCGGAACACCATATTCTTCTAGACGAAGCCAGAAAAATTAAAAAGGACGCAGAACCTGACGAAGAAATTATATTCCCCTTAGAGCACAAGGACGATTATGGCAGAATAGCTGCCCAAACAGCGAAGCAGGTGATCATCCAAAGAATAAGGGAGGCCGAGAAAGATTCTGTAATGAAAGACTTTGGAGGCAAGAAGGGGGAAATAGTTAGTGGCACCGTTCAAAGAATAGAAAGAAGAAATATCTACATAGACCTTGGAAGAGCAACTGGATTACTTGCTTACAATGAGCAAATTTCCGGTGAACACTATAAGCAGGGCGAGAGAATAAGAGCATATTTATATGCCGTAGAAGACACACCCAAAGGAGTGTTCCTTAAACTATCAAGATCACACCCTAAATTCATTGAGGAGTTATTTAAGATAGAAGCTCCTGAAGTTGCAAATGGCGTAGTTGAGATCAAAAGTATAGCCAGAGAAGCGGGTTCAAGATCAAAAATAGCCGTATACTCACACGACGAGCATATTGACCCAGTAGGATCATGTGTGGGGCCAAAGGGAGTCAGGGTGTCTACCATAATGAGTGAGCTTGGTGGAGAAAAAATAGATATTATAGAGTGGTCAGAAGATCCTGAAAGATTTATATCAGGAGCACTTTCTCCCGCTAACGTAGTAAGTGTAGAAATTCTTGATGCGGAGGCCAAAAAAGCTAAAATAGAAGTACTGCCAGACCAACTGTCTTTAGCTATTGGAAAAGGAGGTCAAAATGTACGTCTTGCGGCTAAATTAACTAATTGGAAACTTGATATACGCTCAACGGAAAACAAAGAAGACGAGTCAAGCGAAGAAATTGAAGAAGAAAACTCTCCCCTAGAGGCCGAGAACTCATCATTGCCCACGATTGAAGAAACTTCAACCACAGAAGAGGTAGTAAAAGAGGAGGGGGTAAAAAAAGAAGAATAATCTAAAAAATTATTAACTAACATTACATTACAATGAATATTTGGCACGACATAAAGTATGGGAGCAACAATAATATTAATACAATTATTGAAATCCCTAAGCTTTCAAGGGTTAAATACGAAGTAGACAAGGATACTGGACTAATTATGTTTGACCGAGTACTGTATTCCCCAATGCAATACCCAACAAATTATGGCTTTGTACCACAGACATTGTGGGAAGACGGTGATCCGCTGGATGTTTTGGTACTGGCTCACGAGCCTCTTATCCCAGGATGCTTGGTGGAAACACGTCCAATAGGAGTATTGGAAATGAAAGATGACGGTGAAAGTGACTCCAAAATCCTTTCAGTACCAGTAAAAGATCCCCGTTTTGCAAACACTAAAGACATTTCTGATATAGAACCACACTTACTCGAAGAAATAAGGCATTTTTTCCAAGTATACAAATACCTCCAAAAAAAAGAAGTTGAGGTTGGAGAATGGAGATCAAGAGAAGAAGCTCAAAAAGTTATAGATCAATCAGTAAAACTCTACCAGGAAAAATACAAAAAAAAATAAGTTAAATACCCCCAACTTGGGGGTATTTTTCAACATTGCCAAAAAAATTTTATGTTATACTTAGCAAAGTGATATCTATAAATAAATTCTTATTAATTTAATGGTTTAACCCAAGCGAGTATATGAAAATAAATAGCAAAAATAAATTTTATCTTGTTTTGGCAACATTGGCATTATTTACTGCGACAAATTATGCTCTAGCGCAATATGACTCTACAAATACGAGTACAAACGATGATGGACAATCAGATAATACATCCTACAAGCAGGTAGATCTCCTACAAAAACTGAGGGCTCGTTCAGACTCAAGTGGCACTCCAACGAACACAAGCATCCAAACAAAAGCACAGCTCCAAGTCCGCGCCTCCACCACACCCATAAATACTGAGGTAAGAGCAAAGATTATCAACAAAGAGGAAGCTCGAAGCGAGGAACAAGAAACCAGAATGGAAAAAATTAGAGCAGAGCTACAAGCCAGAAAAGACCGATTAACAGAAAGGTTGAGCGACAAAGCCAAAGAAAGAGTAAGAGCCTATATTGAAAGAATGGTAAAAAGACTGAGTGCGGCCACAGAGAGATTATCAAAAATAGCCAACAGACTTGAATCAAGAATAGAAAAATTAGGAGAAACTGGCCACAGTACCGGAGAAACTAGAAATCTTTTGATAATAGCAAGAGAAAAAATCGAAGAGGCAAAAATAACCATAGAGGATGTGAAAGTAAAGGCCGAATTGGCGACAGAAACAGATAACCCAAGAGAAGTATTTCAAGAAGTAAAAGATCTAATCAAACAAGCCTCTGAGACAACAAAAGAAGCCCACAAGGCGCTAGTCGACGCGATTAGGGAACTAAAGGCTTCTGTTCTCCCTGACGAGACAACGAGTGATTCATTATCAGAATAATCATTTAAATTACTAGAAATATAAGAAGAAAATATGGATAATCAAAACCAACAAAGCAATGACGAGTTACGAGGCTCAAACATTCCTCCTATAGATACAGACACACCACCTCCTATGGAAACCACGATAGAACCACACAACGAACACAAGCCAGTAGGCCCAGCCATAGGAACCATAATTATAGTGATTATTTTGATTATAGGAGGTTTTTATCTTTGGGGATCAAAAATAGACAAACAAGTTGGTGGACTTATAGACAGCTCTAAATCGGCAGAAGATATTGTGGCCGAACCAGACACAGCCACAGAAAACCTAAACCAACAAAGCAACTCCGACGAAATAGACGCCATAGCAAATGACCTCAATAATACAGATTTAACTAACCTTGACCAAGAACTTCAAAACATAGATAGCGAATTGGGAATATAGCGCAAAAAAGAGTCTCTCAGGCTTTTACAACAAAACCCCCTAAAATTGGGGGTTTTGTTGTAAAAGTCCTACATTTCAAGGGTATATTTACTTGCGAAATCTCAAAAATATTGTACACTTAAAAATTATTATGTATAAAGTAGATATAAAAAATATAGGAAACTCTGAGATAGAAATTACCGGCGAAATAGCTGGGGACACTTTTGAGAGTCACAGAAAAGAAGCTGTAAAAAAAATTTCGGAAAAGTTTGACATACCCGGCTTTAGGAAGGGCAATGTGCCGGAAAATATACTTATAACAAAATTAGGAGAAACCCCCATCCTTGAGGAAATGGCAGAGCGGGCACTGTCTAAAGCCTACCCCACAATCATTTCCGAAAATAAAATAGAAGCCATTGGGAGACCAGAGGTCTCAATAACAAAAATTGCTTCCAAAAATCCATTAGGGTTCAAGATAAAGACAGCGGTTATGCCTGAGATCAAGCTTCCAGACTACAAAACTATAAGCAAAGAATTTACTTCTGTAAAAGAAGACCCCATAGAAGTCTCTGAAAAAGAAATGGAAGATGTAATAATGGAAATAAGAAAACAAAGGTCAAAAGAGGGCGCAGAAAAATCTAGCGACAACAAAGAGGACGAGAGTAATTTGCCAGTATTCAATGATGAGTTTGTAAAAACCTTGGGTGATTTTAAAGACACGAGCACGTTTAAAGCCAAGCTGAAAGAAAACATGATTGCTGAAAAGAAAGCAAAAGCTCAAAGCAAAAAAAGAGCTGACATAATAGATAAAATAGTCAGTCAATCAAAAATAGAGTTGCCAAACATAGTAGTCGAAAGTGAGCTTGATAAAATGGCCTCTCAATTTGAATCAGACGTTACAAGAATGGGTCTGAATTTTAACGAATATCTCAAATATATTAAAAAAACCATTGAGGATTTGAGAAAAGAATGGCGACCAGAGGCAGAAAAACGAGCAAAAATACAACTAGCTTTGAACAAAATGGCCATACAGGAAAACATCACTATCTCAAAAGAAGAATTAGATAAGGAAGTAAAACACATCCTAGAACACTACAAAGATGCCAGCCCACACAATGTGGCAATTTATGTTGAAACAACCTTAAGTAACGAAAAAGTGTTTCAACTATTGGAGGAACAAAAATAATAAAGTAATATAAAAATATTATGTTAATACCAACAGTAATAGAAAAATCACAGTTTGGAGAGAGAGCTTATGATATATACTCTCGCCTGCTAAGAGATAGAATCATCTTTCTCGGAGGCCCAATAGACGACAACTTGGCCAATATTGTAATGGCTCAGCTTTTATTTTTAGCTGCTGAAGATCCCAAGAAGGACATTAGCCTATATATAAATTCGCCTGGGGGGTCAGTGACCGCCGCTCTTGCCATATACGACACCATGCAATACATAAAACCAAACGTGTCTACTATTTGCGTAGGCATAGCGGCCTCTGCTGGAGCAGTCTTGCTTTCTTCAGGCCAAAAAGGAAAGCGTTTTGCCCTACCAAATGCCGAGATAATGATCCACCAAGTTATGGGTGGAGCAGAAGGACAAGCGTCAGACATCGCCATTACAGCCAAGCACATTCTAAAGGTTAAGGAAAATCTAAATAAAATACTTGCAAACAATACCGGCCAACCAATAACGCAAATAGAAAAAGATTCTGATAGAGATTATTATATGTCATCAGAAGAGGCAAAGAAATACGGGCTCATAGACAGCGTTTTAAAGCCCAAACAATAGAACCCCAAAAAACCAGCAGTCAAAGCTGGTTTTTTTGTGAATTAGACACCTCGAGAAAGTATGATATGATAATGCTACGAAATTATTGATTAATACTGATTTTCGACTGAAGAGAATTCTGGTTTATATTTATACATTACGGACACGCAGAATGGCTAAAAATATACGTTCAAAAAGACAAGGATGGACTGAGCTTATGTTAAAACTGGAAAGAATATGCTAAATTTTTTTAAAAATTTACCTAAAAACCCTAGACAACCAAATATTCTCGAAAGCGAAGATTGATCGCTTATGGATTTAAAAATAATAATCCTTCTTACAGCTACGGCAGGTATCGGCGGTTTGATTTTCGGTTACTTCTTGAGATGGGTCATATCCTTAGGCAAAAAAGGCTCTACCGAGCTAAAAATCAAGCAAATGATGCTTGGCGCCAAAGAGGAAGCTCAAAAAATAGTTGAGCAAGCAGACAAAAAAGCAGGAGAAATCCTAAACCAAACAAAACAAGAAGTTAAAGAAAAGGAAACCCAACAAAAACAAGTCCAGGAAAGATTAGCAAAAAAAGAGGAGATGCTAGACAAAAGACAACTTGATCTTTCCAAACAAGAGGAAACTGCCAAGAAACAAATAGAAGAGATAAAAGAAATAAGGACAAAGACTGAGGAAATAAAAGCAGGGGCAGAAAAAAAGCTACTTGAAATAGCGAAATTATCAGAGGAGGATGCCAAAGAAAGGCTTTTATCTGATATAGAAAAAAGGTACGAGGAAGACCTGATTGTAAGAATGCAAAAAATGGAAGCTTTTGGTGCGGAGAAACTAGATAAAAAAGCTAAGGAGATTTTATCAGCCTCCATACAAAGATACGGCAATTCAGTAGCATCAGACGCAATGGCTACTTCCATAACAATCCCCTCTGACGACATAAAAGGAAAAATTATTGGAAAAGAAGGAAGAAATATTAGAGCATTTGAAAAGGCGGCTGGTGTTGATGTCATCATAGATGACACTCCGGGATCTATTACAATATCTGCTTTTGACCCAGTAAGGCGTCAGATTGCAAGAGTTGCATTAGAAAATCTTATCCTAGACGGCAGGATACAACCAGCCAAAATAGAAGAAGCTGTTGAAAAAGCAAGGTCCGAAATAAACAAAATTATAAAAGAAAAAGGAGAACAAGCCGCCTTTGAGTGCGGAGTCTTTAATCTTGACCCTAGAATCATATCTATTTTGGGACGTTTGTACTTCCGTACTAGTTATGGACAAAATGTTCTGCAGCATTCTATAGAAATGGCGCACATATCCGCGGTTCTTGCCGAAGAACTTGGCGCAGATGTAACCATCGCCAAAGCAGGAGCCCTACTTCACGACATAGGCAAGGCTGTTGACCATGAAATACAAGGTACTCACGTGGAAATAGGAAGAAGAATTCTCCAAAAATTTGGCGCCGATGAAAGAATTATTCAAGCTATGCAAGCCCACCATGAAGAATATCCTTATGAGACAGTGGAATCTATTATTGTTCAAGTAGCAGATGCTATTTCAGGCGGCAGACCAGGAGCAAGGCGCGATACTGTTGAAAATTACCTTAGAAGATTAGGAGACCTGGAAAGTATAGCTACCTCATTTGGTGGAGTAGATAAGGCTTATGCCATTCAGGCAGGAAGAGAGGTTAGAGTATTCGTAACACCAGAACACGTCTCTGACATAGAAGCCAAGAAACTAGCCAGAGATATAGCCACAAGAATAGAAAAAGAATTGAAATACCCAGGAGAAATAAAGGTAGCAGTTGTAAGAGAATCAAGAGCCATAGAGTACGCCAGATAAAACTTAAATTGTAAAGATTTTGACTCTTTTTTAAATCCGTTAATAACTTCTTGCAATAAAAAGAGCTTGATATATAATTATATTGAGGTGCTTAAGTCTAGACTCTGTGTTAATAGTATGGTCCTGTAGAGTCTATGGGTCGACATGCTTTATCAGTAACCTAATAAATTTAAATTATGAACAAAGCAGGTATTGTTGATGCGATTCACCAAAAACTTGGAACTACCAAAACTCAAGCCGAAGAGGCTGTTGATGTGGTGATTAGCTCTGTAATCGAGACTTTGAAAAAAGGTGATGAGGTTTCTATCGCTGGTCTTGGTATTTTTTCGGCAAAAGAAAGAGCTGCTAGAACTGCGAGAAATCCTAGAACAGGTGATATGGTACAAGTCCCAGCAATGAGGGTGCCAAAATTTAGAGCAGCCAAAGCATTCAAAGACGCTGTTAAATAATATATTTTTTGACGTCAAAAAATATTATCTTACAAAAAAATCCCGTTCCGCTAAAAGCGGAACGGGATTTTTTTGTTGTACGCAGATGACTATATGTAAATTCTTCTAATAAGAGGGTTAATCCTTGTCACTATTTCATAATTTATAGTATTACAAAGCGAGGCAACTTCTTCAGCAGAAATTTCTTCTTTCTCCCCCTTACCAATCAAGATTATCTCGTTTCCTGCCTTAACCCCTTTAATATCGGTAACGTCCAAGACTATCATACTCATAGACACCCTTCCAATAACCCTTGCTCTTTTCCCTTTTACTAAGACCACCCCCCTACTGGACAACATTCTAGGGTAGCCATGCCAATACCCCACAGGACTTATGGCCAACAAAGAATCTCTATCCAATTTCTCCGTGAAATCATATCCGACCCCATTACCCATGGACACCTTCTTTACCTCACTAATTACAGCCTTCCAATAAAGAGCTGGCTTGAGCCTAATCTTTGGTCCGTATACAGCCCTCACTTCCTCAGAGGGCCATAATCCATACATTCCGATACCAACACGCACCATACCAAAATGAGCCTCGGGAAACAGCACTGAGCCAGAAGTAGCGGAAGCATGAACAATAGGCCTCAATCCAACCTTTTTAATAGCGGAAACTACTTCATTAAACTTCTGAATCTGCTCCATAGTAGATTTGGAGAAATTCGGGCTTTTGGCTTGAGCAAAATGCGTATAAATCCCCTCTATCGAAGCAGTCAGCGATCTGGATTCTATAAAATTAATAACTTTGTGAATGTCTTGAGATAAAAACCCCTGCCTAGACATCCCTGTATCTATTTTTAAATGTATCTTTAATTTTTTCTTGGAAGCACTAGGGAGAGCAATCAACCCATTAAGTCCATCAAAACTAGAAATCGTTATGCTAATCTTTTTTGATACGGCCAGATTTATATTTTCAGGCATCGTATAACCTAAAACCAAAATTGGCTTTTTTATCCCCTCTTTTCTCAATCGAATAGCTTCTTTAACAGAATCAACACCAATCCAGTCAACACCAAACTTTTCCATAGTTTTCGAAAAAGGCACAAGCCCATGTCCGTAAGCGTTTGATTTGGCCACAGCCATGAGCATCTTACCCCCCACAAGCTTTCTGAAAACAGAGTAATTGTGCTTCAAAGCCCGAGTATTGATTTCAACCCAAGTACGAAGTCCTTTCTTGCCCAAAGAAGCTATGCTGTCCATATTTTGGTGCGGGTAGGGAGAATCGAACTCCCGTCTTCTGCTTGGAAGGCAGACATTCTACCACTAAACCATACCCGCTAGTAATGGAAATACTACCAAATAATAAAACCCCCTGCAATGAGGGGGTTTTATTATTTGAGACTACTCAGCATCAGTAGCAGTTTCCTCTTCTTTAGACTCTTCTCCTTCAGGAGTCTGTCCTTCAGGCATCATATTGTCGTCGTTCATAAACCTTGTTATTTAATTTCAGCCTAAACAAGACTGAAATGCTTCTAATTCAAAAATAATCCCATGGGGGATTACTTACCTGTAAGTATACACGATTGAGTTATTTTGTCAACGCAATACAATACTAATTTAGTTATGTCAACAAGGGGTGGCCACTTTGATTTTTCGCCATTTTTTGGGTAGAATAGTGTTCATATGGCCAATCTATTTAATACTGTTTTATACACGCCCTTATACAACGCCCTAATATTCCTAGTGAACATCCTGCCAGGCACCAGTATGGGTTTAGCAATCATTTCTCTAACAATCATAGTTAAATCCGCATTACTTCCCTTCGCTCACAAATCAGTCAAAACTCAAGCCAAAATAAGGGAAATAGACCCACATATTAAGGCCATAAAAGCCCAGAATATACCGGACAAACAAGAGGAGGCTAGACAAGTTATGGAGCTCTATAAACAACACGGAGTCAACCCGTTTTCTGGATGTTTACTATTTTTAATCCAAATACCTATAATATTTGCTTTGTATTGGGTGTTCCTGAAGGGCCTACCAAATAATCCAGACATTCTATACTCTTTTGTTTCTTTGCCAGACAACATAAATACAAATTTCTTGGGCTTTATTGATATTGGTAAAAAAAGTATCCTATTGGCATTACTGGCTGGCATTAGCCAATTTTTCCAAATTAAACTTTCTATGCCAAGCCTTGGTGCCGATGTTGACAAAAATACCCCCAAAACATTTAAAGACGAGCTGGCCAAAAGCATGAGTATGCAGATGAGGTATGTTATGCCCATAGTGGTCGCTGTTGTGGCATACACTATATCATCAGCCGTAGCTTTATACTGGGTTACCAGTAATGTGTTTAGCATTGGACACGAGCTTCTGGTAAAAAGAAAAGCTAAAAGCATCGCGGGCACTAATAATAACTAAAATATGCAAAAAGATTTGGTAAAAGCAAATATTGAAACACTTCTTTCTTTGGCTGGTATCAACTTTGACCAAGTCGAACTTATTTTTGATGAAAACATTAAAAACACCCGTTTTGTAATAAAAACTGATGAACCTTTTATGTTAATAGGTAAAGATGGCGAGATTTTGGCATCTCTAAACCATATAGTAAGACAAATCACCTTCAATAATATAAATCAAGAAGAAGTGTTTGAGCCTTTCACTATAGATGTAAATAATTACAAGGCAAAAAAAGAGGCTGAGTTAAAAACAAAAGCTCTTATGCTTGCCGAAAGAGCTAGATTTTTCAAGAGCAATATAGAAATGAGTCCAATGAATCCCTACGAAAGAATGGTTGTACACTCTATATTTGCCGAAACGCCAGATATAGAAACTGAATCTGTTGGTATAGGCAAAACAAGGAGAGTTATTATAAAATACGCCACATCTCACTCTAACGAAGTGTAGGAGGTCCCTACTCAGTTAAACTTAAGCTCCACAAAGAGGAGTCTTTTTTATTTGTAAAAATGACATAGTCCTCATTTGGTGACAATATGGGATTTATCAGATCAACCTCTTCTCCAACAAGCTCGACTGGAATAGCCAAAAGGTCCACAAATCCATTTTTAATATCAATTTTCCACACATCATCAGCGAATGACACCAATCCCTGATACCATTCATCTGGATAGTCAGCTCTAGAAATAATAGTTGGCACACCACAGTAAATAATGTCACTGTCGCTAGTCCACACACATTTTTCAGGCAAAGTAACGACATCAATATCTTTTGCCTTATCAGTAGGGACATCATACAAGCGAAGCTTTATAGTTTTAGTCCTCAGACTTTCACTATAGAGTACCCTGGATGTATTGGGACTGGTAGCTGTAGTTAGGCCGTTTATATCGCCTAAAATTTTATCAAACGCGCCATTTTGAGTATTCAAAAAATACATAGAACCCGGTACGCCCGATGAAGGCTTGGTGGTTAAAGCTACATTCCTGACCCTTGGCCAAGTGAAAAGCCACTCACTAAATTCCGAAGAAAATATTTGAGACTTATCTTCCCCCCTAAAACCTGAAGCAATACCGTTAACACCCCCATCGCCCGAGTCAGATAAGTAAAAAACTCGGTTGGATTCTTGTGAGATAGCCATCTGATTTATGCCATCAACAAGAAACGCACCGTCAAGTTCATTTGTCTCAGTGTTCACACTGCCACCAAAACTTTTTATAACTTCCGTTTCATCATCTAAATACCTGGCAACAAACAACTTTCCATCTGTACTCCATAGTGTTTCGTACACCCTTGGAACGGTTGTATTAGAAATTCTCACGGGGTTTGTTTCTTTGATATTAACCTCATAAATATGGCCAGTGGCTTTTTCCATATACCTAACCAGTGTGTTTTTATCTCTATCAAAAATAACTGCCCCAGAAACGGGTCCGTCAGTTATCTTTCTCAATACTGGCAATTTTTTTTCTCCTCCGTCTCTGCCATCTTCAAACAATGATCCATTACCTCCTCCGCTACCACTAGAGCCACCACTACCAGACCCACCAATTCCGCCAGAAGAACCACTATCACCACCTGATCCAGAGAAAAACCCTCCAAAAATACCGTTGTCGCCAATACTGGAGACATCACCGGTAGTACCATCCTTAGAAATAAAAAAAGCAGCTATAAACAAACCTATAACTATAGCAAATAAAATAATTATTAAAATTTTTAGAGTTTTTTTTGGCATACAAACTTTTTAAAGAAAAACTAATACATACCTATTACTTGTCACATTTCCCAGACCGACCATAACCAAATAACGACAAGGGGCCTCCAGCTATCATAGTAGACCTAAATCTAGTAAATCAGGATTAATGGCCTCCAAAATAAGATATGAGGCCAAAACAAGAAGTAATCCTAGTATAGCCATGGTCGCCCTATCTTTTGCGTCTGATTTTGAACTCCCTGTAGGTGACATATATTCGATACCAGCGATAACGAGCATTAGAACGGCCAGAGCTATTGATATACCAACGCCAAATTTAAATATAGCAACAAAATATGCCCCGGGAGATTTGACCTCACTGCCCTTACCAGGCCCACCTGGTATACCCTCTAATAAATTGTAGACCACTGCGGTGTTTGAACCACGGGATACAGGGGTTGGTCCGCTATTGCCCGACAATACGGTATTAGAAAATGAGCCAAATAAAGTAACTGCTATTCCAATCAATACCAAATATTTATTTAAGCTTTTGTATATCATATTTTATAAGCCAAAAAAATTACTTACCTTTTCTCCAAAATTAATAATAAGCCCCTCATCATCAAACTGAAGAACTCTATCAATGGTACTTAGCGTAAGTTTTATCTGTGCAGAACCACTTTCGTCACCATCCCTAGTTAAAGTGAGGCTATTCCATTTATCCGCCCCAACTTCTATCTCTTTATTATTTAAAACCCATTGATAGTCCACGGAGTCATCTTTTGAGAAAAAATACGGCTCAGCTTTTATAGATACCTCATTGCCCCCTAAATTAAAAACTTTATTGAGAGCATTTTCATATTTAACCCCAAGCAAAGGTCCGTCTTCGTAAAAAATTAACTTTGGATTGCCAGCAGAAATATGCATTGAGCCAGAGGCCTTGATAGAACCATCGAAAGTTGTCACATCAACTCCCACAAAAACAAAGCTATTTGTCTTAGCCCCCTTAATATGTATAATATTTTTCCCTACACCAGAATTATCTAAATCAAATTTATTACCGACTTTCCACCTATAAGCAAGATTTTTAGAACTGATGCGTACGCCATCTGAGGTAACAATATTAGGAAAAGCAATAATTTTAATCGTTGCATCAGAAGAAGGAAGGGCTCTGCCTTTATAAAAAGGGGGAGTATATGTTTCCGCCTGCCACACAAGGCTCACATCTGCAGGGCGGATATCTATAGTCTTATTAAAAATTTTACCACCTTCGGCAATCACCTCAATATCAACTGACGACAACGATCCAGCCCTGCCGGTTTTAAAAGAGAATCTTTTGTCACCCACACCAGACGACTGTAAAATATTATTTATGTGCCAGGAGATATTTGAACGATCTAAATTGATCCTAAAACTCACAAGATCAATAACTACTTCTTCATACGGCTTCGGCGTTTTAGGTGAAATTTTTACAGTAAAAGGAATAATCTCCCCATCAATTGCTGTAAAATCAGGCTGTTGACTAGTATCAACCTGTGCCCAAACATAAGCTGGCATCATGAGTAATAAGGCAACTGTTAAATATATTTTGACGATTTCTTTCATTATCATTATTTTACCACACTTTATAAGTGCTATGTAGCAGCACGATAAGCAATTTCTTTTTTAAGCTGTCTTTTAATGCTTGCCATTTTTTTCTTAAATTTTTCTTCCTGCTCCTTATTTTCCAAATGCCTAACAATAAACAAAGATATAATTTGCGTTGGTATTATGCTCACCAAGGGTATCGCCTCAACCACAACAGGGACCAGAATTGCAGCAAGTTTTTTATTAGTAAACGAAACACCGCTATAGAACATATAGAAAGTCACGATAAAAGAAACAATAGGCCCCACTATAAGTGCCAAAATAGATGTCACAACAAATATGTCAGATATAGGGTCAAACAAAAAATCCTTAAAAGCAACAAGTATTACGATCATATAAAAACCAACGCCGGCCATTTTTTTTGGCGGTTTTTCTATTTTTAGCCGAGGAATTCGCCTGTCTTGAAACTCCTCCTCATCCTGAAATTCATCACCGTACATTATAGATTATGTTGCTACTGTCCTCCGTGGTCCGCCCGTCCCAACTCATCTTTCGATCTCTTAATAGCCAAAAGCTGAGACGGGTCAGAAGTAATAATTTGATCTTCCGTGTAAGAAGCTATGATTCTAATAGCCACATGCTTCAATCCAGCAAAAAATATCCCCTCCCCCACATCTGACTCAAGTAATAAATATTTTTCTTCTTCTGTTAGATTGAATGTCTGCTGAACAACATCAATAGACGTCGGAGACTGTTTCAACAAAAGCTGAATGGAAGAGTTGGTAATAATAGGTAAACCATATTGAGATCTCAAAAAGTCGCCGACATCCTGAGTAATAGTGGCCAGTCCTAGATAATATTTACGAGATCTCTTGGCGATACCAAACAAGAAAGAAGCAGTATCTTCAGACTTCATCATCCACCACGCCTCGTCTATCACAAGGATACGCTTTTTTAATTCTTTTCTGATGGCATTCCATATGAAGTGAGTAATAATGTACATAGCTATAGGCTTTAGCTCATCCTCCATATCTCTCACGGAAAATACCACGAACTTTCTATTTATATCCACATTGGTTGGCCTATTGATAAAACCAGACCATGTTCCCTTTGAATATTTTGAAAGTTTTTGAACTAAAATCTCTCCTCCTTCCATACCGGCAAGAACAAGCTCAAAGTCAGACAAAAGAGGAGGCGAAACATTTGAAAAATCAGACTCCGGAGTAATATCTTTTAAAGCATAGGTTTCAGTAATAGCCCTATCCACAACAGAATCTTCCTCAGGACTTAGCCCTCCAAACATTATCCTAAAAAGCCCCACAAGATTCACTATATGAGAACGCAAAATGTCGGCAGAAGACTCGTCCTCTCTTGGCGTAGGCAGATCAAAAGGGTTGATATGGTGCTCAGAAGTAAGAGAGATATTAAAGTATCTCCCGCCGACAGCTTCTGCAAGATATTCGTACTCCCTTTCAGGGTCTATAACAATCACTTCTGTATCAAACATCATAGAACGTATAATCTCAAGCTTCGTGGCATAAGACTTACCAGAACCAGATTTAGCAAAAATAATAGAGTTATAGTTCTCAAGAGAAAATCTATCAAACAAAACCAAAGATGAATTATGACGATTTATACCATAGAGTATCCCCTTATCAGAAGTAAGGTCAAAAGATATAAAAGGAAAAAGACTCGACAAAGGAGAAGAATTGAGTTTTGAATAAACTTTTAATTCGTCATTTGCCAAAGGAAGAATTGTTCTAAACCCTTCTTCTTGTTGAAATAGAGCCGGTTTCAGATAAACAAGTTTGGATTCAAGAATAGATTTGATTTCGGATTCAATTTTATCAAGTTCGTCACTTGAGCTAGCATAAATAGTAATATAAAGCCCCACATCAAAAAGTTTTTCCGTTGCCTGCTGAAGTTTGTCCCTCAAATCCTCAAGGTCTTGATACGCAATGTCCAACTTTGGGTCTCTTACTAAGCCCTTTTCTTCTCTTCCGTGAATCTGACTCTGTACTTCTGCCACTTTTTTCTGAAACTGCCTCAGCACCTTCTGAGTCTCAATAGTATTTACATAGATAGAGACATCAAACACTTTGTCTAAATTAATGATGGGAGCAAACCAGTTGTCTGCCAAATATCTTGGATAAGATATCACAAAAAAAGTTCTGGCGATTTTCTCGCCTAAATTTAACTCCCTTGGTGTTATTTTCAAAGCGGAGGGAGCTAAAATATCCTTAAGCTCCAAAGTGGCAGCCTCATAAATCTCTTGTGGCAAAATAGGAGCTATCTCTCCATCATTTTCTTTTGATTTGTTAAAAATATCTAGTATTCCCATATTATTGATTCAAGGATATAGGCTTCTCAAGCTCTCCGGGGTTAAATGTTTTATAAAATAACTCTATTACCTCCTCTGTGCCAAGCTGAATAACCCGCACACCAGATCTTACAAGCCCCTGCTCTACAACAGAAGCACGTTGCTCGAGCTGACTTCTCTTTTCTTCAAAATCTGCGTTATTTTTTTCTTTTATGGTGTCATTTTTATTGGATGGAAAAAGGGACTCAAAAGGACTTTTGTTGGCTTTAATAATAGATGATGTATAAGGTATGACCACAAAAAAGTTTTTTGTCATAATTTCTGTTGTCTCTGTAAAATTCTTTACAAATTCTACATATTCTCTGGTTTGAATTTTAATCAACTCATTAACTTGCTCTTTCATTCTATCTTCAAGCATGGCCACATACGGCCTAATGTCCAATCGTCTAGATTGAATAGAAAATTCAACCGGAAACTCAAGTGAGTTAAGGAAATTCTGAAATTGCAAAATAATAGCGTTCTGTTCATCGGATGATTTCAAAGCAAAATTCAAAGAAGAGGCCATCAGGACCATTCTCAGAGAGTCGTCTTTTAAAACCACGACACCTTCTCGCACTTCTTTTATGGGAACAAATTGTTGAGTTGTTTTTGATGCTAAAGCCATTTTGATTGCTATTTATATATTACCATTATTTATCCTAATCTCTGACTACGTTCCCTGTTACTTGTAACTTTTTTACCGGAAACTCCAGAGTACAAGCTATCATGTATATCCAAACTCCAAGACAAATCACTCAATTTGCTTTCAGAAAGCTTGGGAACATAATTAATCTCTTCACTGATTTCTTTATTTTTTTTATCATTCACTTTTTTCTTTTCCTCCTTCTTCCAAAGATAGAGCCTACTGCTTAGCGAATATCTAATTGCGTTTTCCATGACATCAATAAAAGGCAGACTGTTGACTTTATAAAAAGCTAAGGCGAATCCAAATCCTCCCACCGGAATAATGAGGAGAATAGCAAAAAATGACGGCAAAGACTTCCAAAGTAAAAATGATGCCCCCAGAGTTCCAACAACATAAACAAACTGCTTAAACGTAAGCGGTCCGAAGATCTTGTCTTCTATTTCAATGAATTGAGGAACTTGGTATTTCATAATTATTCTATAGGCTCTCTATAGGGATCCGCCCCTCCAGTATAAATATTGCTTTTATCCTTAGGTTTTTCTTCGACACTATAACTTGATTCTTCTTTTGGTATATTATGTACGCCACTCAACTTGCCCGCTACTAAACTACTGTCTCTGACTTCCTGCCCTACTTTATTATCTAACTTCTGATCTACCTCTTTTGGCTCATCATTTAAATAATCCTCAACAGTCTTTTCTTGCCCGGAAATCCCTTTATCTAAGCGCGCAGATGGTACCGCATAGCCACTTTGTACCGCTTTTGGTTTCTGATCAGGCAACACCTCTGGGCCACCTCCGTGCACTTTTTTTAAAGATTCTCTTATGCTACGAAAAATTTTCCCATTTATCTCATCGGCAATAGCTCTGATTTTTTCCCTGTCTTCAATACCAAGTCTTTCACCTAGATGCTCAATAAAATCTTTTGGATGATTGACACCAAGCATCACCAACTCAACCTCCTCAATCACTTCTCCCATCTGATCAATATGAAGCGAGTATTTTTTACCAACTTCTCCAACAATATCTTCAACATGAGTACTAAAAATAGTCTGCTTAACATCGTCGGGGAGATTTTTATATTTTTCTTCTAATTGTTCTTTTGTAATAGCCATATAATTATAAAAATTAAAATGAGTTAAGCTTCTTTTTTGTCTTCTTTGCCACCACCCCCATCTTCTTTTTTTTCAGCTTTACCAATCCTTTCTTCGAATTCTTCAAAAACTCTTGAATTTTCTAATTTTTCAGCAAGGTCATCAGCTTCTTTATTTAACTTACCCATCTGGGTATTTACTTTGTCTAAGTTAGCTTGAATATTCTCATATTCCACCTGATTAGTGGCCTTGGCCCCACTTTTAATTTCGTTCATTTGTTTTTCATAGGCATCCTTTTGGGTCTGAAGTGGTTTTAATTCAGTACTTACCTGAGCCACCCGACTTTCTCTTCTTTTATGTAATTCGTCTTTAGCCTCTCTTTTTTTCAATTTTTCTCCAAGATTTTTAGCGGCTATCTGTGAAGAGGCGGCTATGCCAAACTTGGCCGCCCCCCTTTTAACATCACCACCCTTAAGTCTTCCAATATAATCCCTCTGTCTTTGCGCGCCACCATCTCCTTTTCCAAGAAGCTCTCCATACTTCTCTTGCCTTTCCGCTCTTTTCTTTTGAGCGACCGCGAAACCACCTTTCTGACCCCCAAAGCTAGCTCCAGCCACATAACTAGAGCCTTTCAATAACCCAGCACCAAGCGTTCTAGCGACACGATTTTTAGAACTAGCACGATTTTTAGCGAACTCGGAACCCTCATACGCAGACGCCAATCTTCCAACAGTATTTCTTCCTGCCCATCCACTAGTTCTGCGTCCCACAGACTTACCCAACTTAACCGCAGTAGCGCCCATGGCGCCAGACATACTCTTAGAAACTACCATAGCCCCCACGATAAACCCCGTCATAATTAAAAAGTGAAATAATATTTTATAATTATTGAGATCAACCCGAGTTCCATTTAGAGTATCAACATAAGCAATGCCATCCAACTGTTTATATCCAGATAAAGAAATGTCCAAAACTATAGATATCATAAATAAGTATATCGGTGCAAAAAAAGCTTGGTTCATAAGCTCATTAGACCATTGACCAAAATACTTTTGAGTACCAGGCAAAACAGAAGCCAGAAAGGCTATTGGCGATATTATTATAAGAAAAGCAAAAGTTATAGTCCTGACAATAAATAAAATCGCCCCTCCTAAAAGGACAAGAGCTGTAATAAACATAAGGCCAGCTCCCAGTAAAAAAGTTACAGCCGTACTGGTATTGCTTATCGCCCCTTTTGATTGTGCTATGGTTGACGCGAGTTTTAAATTAGTAACCAATTGACTTGTAATACTTCGACTACCCCCGTTAGACACAGTTGTCTTGGTCAAGGCTTTATTGTAAAAAGAGACAGCTGCTACATTAGAGACATCTATAACAGCTCTGGTTATAGCAAAGCTAAAATTAACCAAAAGAGCCATAATTATAAGCTTTGCAAGAAGTCTTTTAGCCCCATACTCTTCAAATCTTAATATGGTAGAAATAGCTATGACCAAGAGAATAAATATAAAAAATATATTTGTTATATTTCTAGCAAAAACCCATCCATCTTTTATATATGACTGATTGAGATAAGATGAGTCTAGAGCAACCTCAATAGCCTTATCGAAAACAAGACCAACACCAGCAAGAAACCACCCCACCATCATTCTTATAAACTCTGAGATCCAACTAAGTAACTTTCCAGGACCCCAATCAGCACCGGACTTTATAAAGTCCCAGGCTAAAGTCCAAGCGTCAGCATAAACAGGGGCTGGAAACAAGCCAACTCCAACAATAAGTAAAATTATTAAAACTAGTAGTTTTTTCTTTGAAAAGCTTATTGCATTCAAGAACATAATATTTATCCACCAAAATTACTCAATCCTGACTCAAATAGCGATACGATGAGTTGTGAAACCAAAGCCGGAATAAGCTCTTGCAACTCATCGGCCTGCTCTATGGTCCTAATGTTTGAGCTTGTCGTTTCTGATAACTGAGTGTTAATCCATTTTCCGGGAGTAACAATATCATATTTGTATTCTATACAGGTTCCATTGACTTCCCTGGCGCACTCATTTGTTTTTTCAACAATGGAATGAAATCCCTGTCCCCAAGTAAGCTTATTCTCTTCCTCTTTTTTCTTTGCTTGCTGTCTTGACTCTAACTCTGCAGACGATAAGTTGTATAAACCATATGGATTATTTTGCGAATTGATTGTTACTTCAAGCCATCCATCCCAACCAGCCTTGGCTGAGTCTTCAAAAAATTCGTCTATATTGCCCACAACATCACTTATGGTGCACTGAGACCGTTTCCAATACGGATTAGGTAAAGTAAGTGATATGGTTATAAGCCTTCGCCAACTCAAACTACAAAGCTGAGTCAGACCGAGCTCTTGTATAAAGATACCAGACACCTCCTCAGCTACATCACCCAAAAAACCAACTGGATTGCTTATAAAGGCGGGACTGCCATTGAAACCGTGATTGATCCAGTCTATTACGCTGAAAGTAATTGTTGTAAGTAAAAATTTTGCCACACTCCAAGCAATAGCATCAAGACAACTTTCTTTTGTCCTCAAGCTTCTTTCCTTAACTGGCACTTCCTGTCCTAAGGGAAGAAAGTCCGTAAGCCCTCCCCCAAAAGCACTTAGTAAATTAGTTACGACACAAGAAGCTATTCCCCCACCCACCGCACCAGCGGCACCAGCTACGGGCTGCGCCCTAACAGTGGTCGGATAAAAAGCAAAAGATGTTGCTAGCACCACAACAGTTAATAACAATGTTGCAATTTTTTTAAATTTTGATGATAAATACATTTTAGTGGGCTATCTAACTCTTAATAACATATTTTTGGGTGGAATCATCAAAGATAATTCCGCGATTTTCTAAAAAGAATCTAATATTTGTTATGCTTTCAAGTAGTATTTCTATTTCTTCATTGTACTCCCTTAGTCCCACAAGAGCCCGCATTGGGTCATTAAACATTTCAGCCAACTCAATATCTATAGCAGACATTGCGGCATAACTATTTACAAGTTTTATATGCAATGAAGCTATGTCAAAAGGTACTTTTATACCAAGCGAGGCTCTCTCTATGGCTTCATAAGACTGACTAGCCAATACCACTTTTTTTAATTCCTCCTCGTCTTGTTTTCCACCCTCTATGGAGCCTTGAATTATAACAAGCTCCTTGCCTACCTCTGTGGTGGCATTTTGCACAAAAGCGCCACGAAGAGCGTTACCATAAGCGACGAGAGATTCTTGACTATTGTCCCCAACAATATTTAGATCAGGCGTTACATACACCCTCTTTTCAACACCCGCAAGAGAGGCACTGGAAACAATGTCTTGTATTAATTCTTTTTGAGTAGCACTATCAAATTGACCTTGTTCTTTTAAAAAAAGATATTTTGCAAAAAGATCCCTGGAAACAGTTTCTGTAAAAGTCTCTGGCTCTGTGTCACCAGAGACCAGTCCGCTACTTCCTCCAGAAGAAAGATTTAGAGCATCGTTAGGTCCAGCAACAACAGGACTCCTCTTTAATTTAACCTCTTCGCCGTCGCCCACGCCATCTTCATCTGTGTCAAAAATTAGAGGGTCTGAGCCCCACAATGTTTCCTCCCAGTCCTTAAGACCGTCACCATCGGTATCAGTATCTTTTATCTTATCAACCGCTCTGTCCTCAAATTTTTGTTCAAAAACCACACTACCTGCACCGCCATCAAACCAATCAAATTTTTTATTACCAGCCACAAAAACAAGCGCTCCGACAACCACGAGAGCCAAAACAGTAGTGATCAATTTTTTACTAGGCAAGTGTTCCACAATAAATACAAGTTAGCCCCAAGTTAACTTATTTATTATATCACTTTTAAATATGCTGGCTTGGTTTTTTGTCTTAATGTTTGTGGATAAATAAAGATCAAATAAAGAATTTGTAATTATTTTTCTGTAACCAAAATTCTCCCAAATAATACGTCTCTACTGCCCCGAGTGGACTGCTCTACCACTCTTCCAAATGGATCTATGATGCTAGAAATTCCCCCCTTCACAGACCTCAGGAGATATTTTCCATTTTCCACCGCCCTTAGCTTGGCCATTATATGATTCTGCTTGGCAACCAAAAAGTCATCAAAAACGCTGTCATTACTGATATTTATGATAAATTTGCTAGTTTTTGAGCTAGCCAAGGAAGGAAATATGACTTCAGAGCACACTAGAGGGGTTACAACCTTGCCACCCACCATTATCTGCTGAGTACTAGCACCTTTCTCCAGGGGTTCTATATGCTTTTCTTTTCCAATTTCAGGGCTATTTTCAGCCAAAGGAAGCAGTTCTTGCTTGTTGTATATACCTACTATCAACCCATTTTCCATAACCACCAAGGAATTATACCTCTCATTTTTGTCTTGAGTATGCATACCCATAATAAAAGATGATTTTGGATTATCTTTAGACAACAAAGCAAGCTCGTCGTACAATCTTCCTATTTCTAAATCAGGATTATTGTATTTAAATGGCAACATAGTAGTACGCTCTATAATAAAAAACGGAAAAGCATTTTCAGGAAGCACTACAATGTCCGGTTTTTTAGCTAAAGCCTCCTTTAGAAGATTTATATAATTATAATATCCACTTATCCCAATACTTTCTTCTGTCTTTAGAGTTTGATTAACCACAGCCACGCTAAGTTCTTTTTTGTTTAAATTTTTATCTCCAACACTTACAATAAAGTAGCCATACAACAAAATTACGACCAAAAAAGTGCTTAGAATAAGACTACGATGGATTTTTTCTTTGCTAGTATGACTTCTAAATAAAACAAGATAAATCAAGATATTTACAACCACAACAAAGAAGCTTACTCCATAAACTCCGGCAATCTTGGCAAGCTGTAGGACATATGTATGGTTATGTAAAAGGTACCCCAAGTGCCCCCAAGTAAATCCGAGTACAAAAAACTCTCTCACCCACTCCATCACAGCCCAAATTAAAGAAAATACAAAGGCGTCAAGTATACTATTTTGCTTAAATTTCCTATACAAGCCGAAAAATATAGCGAAAAATAAGCCTCCGCCATATGAAGCCAAGAGAACGAGAAAAGCACGCAACAAATTATCTTTGTATATCCAAAAAAATCCCTCCTGATTAACCCACCACCAAGCATTTAAAGAAAAAAGGGGATAGAGGACGAATATCCCATAAATTGTTCCCGATAAAAAACCTCCCCAAAAAACTTTTTTTGTACTTATGTGTGGCAAATTAACAAAGAAAAGCATCGGCACAAAAGCAATCAACGCCAAAAACCCTATGTCTGAGTAAGGAAGAGCAAGTGCTAAAAGTGCCCCTGTCAAGACAGGAGCAAAAAAAATAGATCTAAAAAATTTGTTTAAAATATCCATATTCTCTAGTAAAAATATATTTTCATCATACACGGTTTATTTTCTCTATGATATACTAAAAATAATAAATCCCTCTGTTTAGTTTATTTATGAAATTTAAACTACTATTAATTTCTTTTATCACACCAATACTAGTGGCTACCACTATCACTTTTCCTGTTCACGCTCAAACAGCTGAAGAGCTACAAGTCCAAATTCAATCTCTTCTACAAACATTATCGGCTTTACAAGCTCAGCTAGGCGCTCTTCAGGGAGGAACAGGGAGTATTTCTTCCTTTACAAGAAATCTTTCTATCGGGGACAGAGGAGAAGACGTCAAACAATTGCAAAAAATATTAAATAACGACACAAGGACCAAAATCACTCTAAGTGGACCGGGTTCTCTAGGCAATGAAACAGATTATTTCGGTAGTCTCACCAAGGAGGCGGTAATAAAATTCCAAAATTTACACGCACAAGAAATACTTACCCCCACAAATCTGGCAACAGGAACAGGCTTTGTGGGACCTTCTACCAGGACAAAACTTAATACCTTATTAAAAAAGCCCGAACAAAGCACCAAAAACAAACCGGAAAAATCCTTCTCCTCTACAGAGAATGACACGGTGGTTGAAACAACCGTCAGCACGACAAACGACCAGCAAGTGCTTGATGCTCTGACGAAGGATGCATTATCCCAATCCACGAAACTACTTGCCGCATTTGTGTCTCCAAGCTTTGGCCCTTCGGGCACTCAGGTGATTTTCCAGGGTTCAGGGTTTAGACCAACCAACAACGCTGTGGGTATAGGAGGAGATTACATCGTAAACAAAATCCCATCGTTAGATGGAACCCAACTGCTGTTTAATATTCCCAAGGATATTCCATTCGGCAAATATAGCTTATATGTGTCTAATACAAACGGCACGACAACCGAAAATGTCTTTTTTATCGTCACAGACCCGAGCGCTCCCACACCTATTATTTCTACCAGCACACCAGCATCTGGAGGATATGGTACAGAAGTTACTATTATAGGTAAAAATTTTAGCCCTACTGGGAACAACGTATATACCAGCTACGGCATAGCAGAAGATATATCTTCTCCAGACGGCAAAACCCTCAAATTCAAAGTATTGCCAGCCACGGGTATACCAGAACTTCAAGTGGGCGCTGATTTAAATCAAGGTATAGAATGGCCTATATGGTTTTATGTAGTAAGCTCAGGCGGAGTAAGCGAGAAAAGCAATCCCGGTAAATTTATATTAGAGATATGACAATCAACAAAAAAAATATCACCCAAAAGAAAAGAGCTGTATCTGTATTAATTATTGCGATTATTTTTTCTTTTCTTCTCTGGACAAATAAATCATTTTCACAATTAATTAATTTGCCCTTAGAGCAAGGTTCTCCATTCATATATAATCCCTTTGGTGGTTTCGTATATGCGGTTGTGCCATGCACCTGTTCCGGCGGAGCAGTTATTTACGTAGGACCTCCAGTTCCGGGACCATACTTATATTTGCCTGGATTTACTAGGGTATATGAATATTATCAAATCCCGCGTCCAGGAGTATGGGTGTTGGGTAACTTTGTACCAGGACCTCCTTGTTTGGTATATGCTGGCAAAAGCTGTGTCCCTGTACCACATTACGGAGTCATAACTATTGTCGGTACGTCACTTTAATAAATGAAATAAACATTTCCAAGAAGCGAGGGTTAGATTTTCAGCCCTTATTTTTTCGTTTATTCCGCAATATTCAAAAGCTTTTGATATTTTCTCCTTTTCAGCCACTTCTCTTAAATTATTGACTAAAACTTTTCTTTTATGCGCAAACCCAGCTTTTACTATGCGAAAAAATTCTTTCTCATTCATAGATCCAAAAAAATCTTTGGAAATATCATCTATGAGCAAAATGGCTGAATCTACTTTGGGCTTAGGAGAAAAACTTTCCGCATTTACTTTTTTAATATACAAAGGGGTCCCATAAGCTTTAACACTGGCAGACAATATACTCTCTTTTTCATCTCGGGCCATTATTCTATCAACCACCTCTTTCTGTAAAAGCAAAACCATTTTTGACGGATGATGATCTGAAGATAAAAACTTTTCTAAAAATTCTCCTGTTATATAGTAAGGTATGTTTGCCACAACAACATATTTTGAAAAATTATATTCTTTGCGCAAATTTGCCAAATCAATTTTCAAAACATCGTCATGAACAACAACAAGCCCTCCACTTTCTATTTCATCGACAAACTTGTTATTTAAAATCTCTATCAACCTATTATCTTTTTCAATAGCAATAACCCTACCTCCTTTTTTAGGATCAATACTTTCTAATAACTGTTTCGTCAAAACCCCCTTGCCGGGGCCAATCTCAACCACAATATCAGACTGTTCCAACCGAGCAGTGGCGACAATAACCCTCACCACACCCTGTGATTTTAAAAAATTCTGCCCTAATGATTTTTTTGGTCTAATCATAGTACTTTACAAAACTGATTATATATTGTATACTGAAAAATAGTGTTTATCAAAATTGTTCTTAAATAATAACCCATAGGAGGTAATGTGAACACAATACAGGCTCTTGATTATATACAGAAACAGATTGGAAAAATTATCAACGAAATAGAAAGTGGTAAGGGATGTAACAGATATCCGAGAATTAAGATCACAGAAACCAATGCTATCGACCTTCTTTATCTAAATAACCTAGAGGAGGTGATAACCATTTCTGGTTTTAATGTTAAAGTTATCAATAGTAAGTTGTTGTTTAAGTACCTTGAGCACCCTGACGACAGCAACAATTATATCCTAAACATGGCAAAAATTTTGCAAAGGGATCAATGTGTAAGTCACCTGAAAGACTCTCTTGCCTCAAAATTTTCTATGCTCTAGCGGTATTCCACAGGAGCAAATCTCGCCCCCGATTCTTCCATGAATTCGGGGGTGATTTTTATTTTATCCACAATTTTTACTTTGCCTTTTGTCGTAAACCACCCTAAATCTTTATTAAGCTCTTGATCGCTTGTGGTCCCCTCCAACACATAAAGAAAACCTCCGGCATATCTACCGTAAAGATTGCTTATATCATTGCTATAAAACACTTCTCCACTTTGATCGGGTCTTAGATAATCACCCACATTTAAATCTTTGTTGGAAACATGATAACCTAATACTTTTTCATAGCCGTTTTCTCTTCTAAGCTCAATAACCTTCTCAAGCTCTTCTAAAGGCGCACTGTCCCATCTATCATGCAATTCCTCTGGCAACAGGCCCAAAAGCCACTCCTTTCTGCGCTCATAGTAACTTTTTTCTTCCACTTCTTCAAAGCTGGTTTCTACTTGAGTATTTTTGAAAAAATTTCTTTCTGGGTTTTCCATAAAATTATTATATCATTTTATGGAAAAACGGCTCATCCCGCTTTTAGCGGAATGAGCCGTTTTTTCAATCAAAATAAATTGTTTTTAATCTCTCTATTGGCGTGCCTCTGCCAGAGCCACGAGTCTCAAGCTCAAAAAGAGAATCACTAATGTCTGCCAAAAACTCAGACGGTATGTTAACTTGTTTAGACCCAAAAATAGTACGCATTGAGGCATAAGAAAGAAAAAGTTTTTCCTCTGCGCGAGTAATAGCCACATAAAAAAGCCTTCTTTCTTCTTCAGCTTGATCTTCACTCGCCTCTGGCCTACCCATATTGGAGTGAGGGAATAAATCTTGCTCTAGACCAATCACAAAAACATATTTAAATTCCAAACCCTTTGATGCGTGTACCGTCATAAGTTTTACTTCTCCATCATCTTTTTCTAAAGAGTCTTGATCAGTAGAAAGAGTAGCGTCAGACAAAAGACTCTGAAGACCCTCTCCTGGAGGCAAAGAGTCATATTTGATAGCAAGAGTGGCAAGTTCCATAATATTTTCAAGCCTTTCTTTGTCTTCTTCGTTACCCTTCTTTAGCAAGTCCTCTATACCAGTTTTTTGAATCACAAACCTAATAAACTGAGAGGGTTTTTCTTGGGTTGATTTTTCGGCCATAACCGAAAGTAAATCTCTAAAATTTTTTATTTTCTCCTGCGTCTTTGCTGGTAATTCATTCTCTTTTCCTGAAAACATTTTTGCCAAAGTAACCTTACCTATGCCCCTTGGGGGTATATTTATAACCCTTTTAATATCAGTTATGCCGTCCGGATTTAGAGTGGCACGAATAAAGGACAAGACATCTTTAACTTCTTTTCTATCAAAAAACCTAACCCCCAAGACTTTATATGGAAGATTGGCTTCTATCATAGCCTCCTCAAGAGCTCGGGATTGGAAGTTGGCCCTATAAAGCACGGCGACATCTTTTGGGGAAGCTCCATTTTTTATAAGTTCAGTTATTTTTGTACTAACAAATTTTGCCTCATCGGCTTCGTCATAAGCCTCAAACAAGCCAATTTTCTCTCCTTCTGGATTAGAAGTAAAAAGCTTCTTATCTTTTCTTTCCCTATTTTTCTTAATGATTTCATTAGCGGCATCTAAAATATTTTTTGTAGATCTATAATTCTCTTCAAGCAAAACAACCTTAGCGTCAGGGTAATCTTTTTCGAAATTTAATATATTTCTAAAATCCGCACCTCTCCATGAATAAATTGATTGATCCATATCTCCCACTACACAGATATTTTTATGGCTTTCTGAGAGAAGCTTGGAGAGTTCGTATTGAATAACATTAGTATCTTGATACTCATCTATATGAACATATCGCCATCTATTCTGGTATGACTTTTTAATATCTTCATGTTTTGTTAAAAGTTCATAGGTCTTGAGCAACAAATCATCAAAATCCAAAGACTTCTGCTTTTTTAAAGATTCTTCGTACAAAGACCAAACCTTAGAAACAATTTTAGGAAAATATTCGTTGCCGACATTTTCAGCAAAAGAAAAGGAGTTTACACCATCTCCTTTTTTCTTTGATATGGCATTCTTCATTCTTCTTGGCTCAAATTGTTTTGGATCAAGACCTGCGTCAGCCACAGCCTGCTTGACCAAAGACATTGAGTCTCCGTCATCTAAAATAGTAAAGTTTTTCGTTACACCAACCCTATCCCCATTCTCTCTCAAAATACTGACCCCCAAAGAGTGGAAAGTACTCAGAAGAGGCATCTCCGAACCAGATAAAGAAAAATTAAAACTTTCATCTCCTCGGAAGAGAGCCGACACCCTGTCCCTCATCTCTTTGGCCGCTTTATTAGTAAAAGTAATGGCCAGTATAGCTCCTGGATTTACCCCCTCTTTAATTAAATTTAAAATTCTATGAGTCAGAGTTTTTGTTTTACCAGCTCCAGCTCCAGCAATAATTAAAAGAGGGCCGTCTTTGTGTAAAACAGCCTCCTTTTGTCTCTCATTTAACCCTTCGAGATGTTTCATCCAGTTATAATAACATAAAATTTTACCTAAATATCTTATCCACAGATATGCGCCACTAGGTTGATTTTTTACCCCAATACCATATAATGGTAGGTAAGGTTGCTAAAGGATGCATGCTCGTAAAACGGCTTAACAAAGCCATTTTACGAAGTAACGGAAGAAAAATCCCTTAAAATTAGGCTTATTTCTCTTAAAATACAGGATCCCGATTCTCCAGACCACGGTAATACAAACAATCGGGTGACAATATGGCTCAAAACAAGGCTTTTTTCTGAAAAGTCTATTTTGTTTGTCATGGTATTTATTTTACTTGCCACACTGCCGGCATCGGATACAAATGCCAGTCTTTTTAGTTTCCTGTTTAATAAAGAGACAGTGGCTCCTAAATCGTTTACTGAGACCTCCCAAAACCTAGCCCTACTTAAAGCAGTTTCCAATTTTAATCCAAACCCAGCAAAAGGAGGTGGAGATATAACCATAGTCGAGGGTACAGCTCTTTTGCCTGATTCTGGTCCTCTGGGAACCATTGCTGACATACCGGACGAAACGGCCAAAACAGACCATATAAGCATTTATGTTGTCAGGGAGGGAGACTCTCTTTCACAAATTGGGAAAATGTTTGGTGTGTCCGTAAATACTATTATATGGGCCAATGATTTAAATAAAAGCGGGCTAATTCATGAAGGACAAGAGCTTGTTATTTTACCTATTTCCGGTGTGCAACATACCGTAGCAAAAGGAGATACCATACAAAGCATAGCTACAAAGTACAAAGGTCACCTAGAAGAGATTATGGAATTTAACGGTCTCACCGAGAAATCCGTTCTTGCGGTGGGAGATGTTGTTGTTATTCCGGATGGCGAAGTAGCTACTCCAGTATACAGCACAAGCGGAACTACCGCTAAGGTTAAGGGGTCAGGGGGACCAGAATACGAAGGGTATTATTTAAGACCGCTCAGTGCCGGAACAAAAACCCAAGGACTTCACGGGTATAACGGTATAGACATAGGAGCGCCAGTAGGAACCCCCGTATTTGCTTCAGCGTCAGGTCAAGTAATCATAAGCAGAAGCTCAGGATGGAATGGCGGTTATGGACAATACATAGTCATAAGACACGACAACGGAACTCAGACACTATACTCCCACCTCAGTTCAAACATAGTCAGTGCTGGATGGAGCGTAGTTAAGGGACAAGTCATCGGATACGTCGGTTCCACAGGTAAATCCACCGGCCCACACCTTCACTTTGAAGTCCGAGGAGCAAAAAATCCATTTTAAATTTTTCTAAAAAATCCGCATCATTGCGGATTTTTTAATTCAACATTTTTGGCCTATACTGAAGAGCCTCCAATATGTGTTCTTTTTTTATACTCAAAGAGTCTTCCAAATCAGCAATGGTGCGCGAAAGCTTTACAACTTTATGATATGCTCTTGCAGAAAGATTTAGACTAGAGGCCGCCTGGTTTAAAGTATTTTTTATATCATCCGAAAGATTTATATATTTTTTAAAATCCTTAGCAGTCATATCGCTATTAGTTTTTATTCTTACGCTGGCAAACCTCTGACTCTGCAAATCTCTCGCTTTTTTAACCTTTTGACTAAAGATCGGGGTCTGCCTCTCCGTAGAGCTATAATCCAAAAGCTTGGAGTACCCCACTTCGCCAACCTGAAGCCATAAATCAATTCTGTCCATTATTGGCCCAGATAATTTCCTTTGATACCTAACTAAATCGCCAGGAAGACAGATGCATTCTTTTTTAGAAGAACTCAGATTGCCACATGGACAAGGATTCATCGCTGCAACCAAAATAAAGTTGGCTGGAAACACAACTGAAGATTTTGCTCTAGAAATACTTATCACCTTGTCCTCTAAAGGCTGTCGCAGGGACTCGAGCACCCTGCGTTCAAATAAAGGAAACTCATCCATAAAAAGAACCCCCCTGTGAGCCAGCGTCACATCCCCAGGTCTTGGAAAACTTCCTCCGCCAACCAGCGCTACGTATGACGATGTGTGGTGAGGAGACCTTAGGGGTGGATATTTAATCAAATTATTGTGTAAAACACCAGAAACTGAGTGAATGCTAGTTGTTTCAAGAATCTCGTCAAAAGAAAGCTTTGGAAGTAAGTGAATAAAAGCTTTAGCAAGCATTGTTTTACCGGTACCAGGCGGTCCGTACATAGCCACATTATGCCCACCCGCGGCCGCAATCAAAAGACCTCTCTTTGCGCTATCTTGACCTTTTATATCTGCTAAGTCAATTTCACATTCTTTATCACCATAAACAATCTCTGTCTTTGGCTGTACCTCCATTTCCATATTTTCACTTTTTCTATTCTTTGATATATCTAAATGATTAATCACTTCCAACAAAGTATTTACTCCAAATATTTTTATGTCATCAATAAGGGCAGCCTCACTCGCGTTCGCTTTCGGCAAATAAATTTCTTTAAACCCGGAGTTTTTGGCCATAACAACAAGTGGCAATGCTCCCTTTATAGGCCTCAGCCTACCGTCAAGAGAAAGCTCTCCCAGAAAAAGTCGCTTACTTGCATCAAATTCAACCTCCCCAGAAGCCAAAAGATAGGCCAAGGCTATGGCCAAATCAAACAACGGCCCTTCTTTTTTCACATCGGCAGGAGCTAAGGAGATTACAATTTTTTGATTTTTTGATTTTGGTGAAGTAAAACCACTATTTTTTACTGCTGCAGAAATACGATCTTTGGCTTCTTCTACAGCCTTGTCTGGCAATCCAACAACAGAAAAAGCATGCAAGGTTTTCTTTGAAATATCTGTTTCAACATCTATAACTTGAGCATTAAGTCCCACAGACTGGGCCGAATAAACTTTGGAGAAATTCATTTTTGGTAAAAATAAAAACAAGCCGTAAAGCTTGTTTTTATTTTATCAGAATTTCCAAAAAATACTTATAAAGTCTCATTTATGTGGGCCTTGCAGGTTCTGGCAGCGGGGTTTGCGTTAAGTCTATCCAATTCAATTTCCTCACCACCTATTTCACAAACACCGTATTTATTGTCATCTATTTTTTTTAAAGCCCTACTTATGTCACTTAAACGATTTTCCAATGTGACTTGCACGGCACTGTTTTCTTCAAATTCTTCAATCCTATCTGCCCTCTCGTTCCTATCTGCCTCCAATATATCAAGTTGGTCTGGCTTGGCCTCCCAATCTAGTGGATTGCTAGGGTTCCTACGTCCAACACTCGAGAGCTCGTCTTCTAGGCGAGTTTTTTCATCAAGGAGTGCTTCTTTAAAGTGTTTTATATCTATTTTCATATTGCTAGTTAATCATACTACCGACCACCTTTTAGTCAATAATAAAACATTATCACATATTACAACCAGTTTACTGAGTAATAGGTTTCGGCGTATTAAGCTTATTTATAAGCTCTTCAAATGTATCTATGTCTGTCGTGATAATCAAAACATTTTTATTTGTAAAAGCATAGGCAAGCAATACTCTGTCCACCTCATCAGTAAGAACCCTTATATCATAATTTTTGAAGACCAAATCCTTAAATCTTTTTTCTTTCACAGATCTACTAGCATCTACACCAAACAATGGGAACAAATCGTCAGCCATAAAAGTTTCCCATTTCAACATTCCAGCAAAAGCGTTCTCAAAAAAGTCTATATCCACAATAATAAAAGGGGTATTACCGTTGAAGGCGTGTATGCCAAACATATAATCACCATTAAACGATCTTAGTAAGGCTGGCGGAAGCCTGTCTGTAACCAGAGCAAAGAAATCACGAGTAGGCAACACGCTCTTTATTATCTCCCCCCCTAAACCCACACGATTTCTGGTAAACACAACATGCTCTATATAATCAAGCCTAAATACCGATGTCCTGATTTCATTAACTACCGCCTCGATCAATTTTTCTTTATTCAAACTTGTTGAGTCTACTTCTTTTTTAATCTCAGAAAAAACTATTTCATTAACCTCAAGGCCTTTAATGTCAGTAATAATATCATTTTTTGGTGCAAAAAATACAACATAAGAGAGAGCGAAAATCCCAAACAGGAGTAGTGTCAGACTCCCCAAAAGAGCTCCGAGCCTAGTCTTTTTTTCTTTCCTTTGCGAATCTTTAAAATCCTGTTTCTTCTTTTGCTCGGCCATAGCAATCTTTGTCACAGAACCATTATTTCTTTTTAAAGCCTCGGCTATATCGCCCTGATAGGTACGAATAATATTTTTTTTCTTAGGATTTTGTTCTTTTTTTTCCTCGCCACCTTCTTTGATTATTTTTTGATAAACGGACGGCTCAGACTTTTTTACCTCAACCTGACGCACTGGCTCAAGTACCGGTAAATCATCTTTTCTGGACGCTTCTGGTTTTATGACAGGGGAAACTATAGTCTCTTTAACAACAGTTTTATTAGCAGGAATACTCGCCAACGAAGGAGCAACTTTTTCGACTTCTTTTTCTTTATCTGGTTCAATAAAAACCTCAGGTGGAACCAGTTTCGCCTCATCTTCTTTTACTTCTGGCAAACCAGAAGATCCTTCTGCCGACGAAGGCAAATTTTCTGGAGGTGGCGCTGTTTTGTGCGCCACTACTTGCTTTGAAAGATCACCTGAAATAGGTTCCCCTTTAGCCAATTCCTCTACTGGGATTTCGGTGTTTTCTTTGTTGTCCAACGCAGCCTGTAGGTCATTCAAAGAATCTTCCGTATTGTTTTTTAAATTATTTTCATCCATCCTAAATATAATTTTAGGAAGCTCTTATTTATCTTCTTTTAAAACCTCTTCTTTGCTCAAAAGAGCCATGCCTATTATTAGAACCATGCTCCGATGGAGGAGCCGGCTTAACTCCCTTTTTAGATGCAAACTGGGGGTCAACTTCCTTTATAGAAAGACGTAACTTGTCTCCATCTTCCACTTCTTTTATTATAACAGGAACTTTCTCTCCTAGGCTAAGGACATCTGAAACTTTTTCAATTCTAAAAGGAGCAATTTCTGAAATATGAACCAATCCTTCCTTTGTTCTTCCTATCCGCATAACAGCTCCAAAATCTAAAATCCTCACAACCTCTCCTTCAAATTTTTCCCCAACATGATATTCCCTAGTCATATCGTTTATAATTTCATAGGCCTCTTCAGCTGTTCCATTTTTACCAGTAATAAATACCATTCCGTCGTCTTCAATAGCAATAGACTCTACTTTAGTGTCAGCCTTGATGCCATTTATAACTTTTCCACCAGGCCCTATAACCATGCCGATTTGATCAACGGCAATCTTTAAGCTAAGAATCTTTGGAGCAGAAGGAGAAATATCAGCGCGAGGGGAAGAAATTTCTCCTTCTATAACATCAAGAATTTGGACCCTGGCCTCTTTCGCCCTGTCTAAAGCCTCAACCAAAACCTCTATCGGAATACCTCCAACTTTAATATCCATTTGTATAGCTGTAACTCCGTTTCTTGTACCAGCTACCTTAAAGTCCATGTCTCCATGATGATCTTCTGGTCCTTGTATATCAGTCAATACCTTATAACGAGATCCATCTTCACTCATCATAAGTCCCATTGCAATACCAGCAACCGGAGCCTTAATTGGCACGCCAGCATCCATCAAGGCAAGAGTACTTCCACAAACAGAGCCCATAGAAGTTGAGCCGTTTGATGCCATCGATTCTGAAACGATCCTAATGGTGTAAGGAAACTTTTCCTTTGAAGGAATCACTGCTGAAATAGCGCGCTCTGCCAAGGCCCCGTGCCCTATCATTCTCCTGTTTGTGCCACCCATCCTGCCCGTCTCACCGGAAGAGAATGGTGGGAAGTTATAATGATGCATAAATCTTTTTTCTGTTCTAATCTCCATACCATCAATGATCTGCGCATCATCAGGTGCCCCAAGAGTTAGGGCTGAAAAAATATGAGTACCTCCACGATAAAAAATACCCGAACCATGCAAAACACTTGAGATACCTCCGGCCTGCGCATACAATTCTCTAAGCTCGTTCATCTTTCTACCATCGGCCCTTTTATCTTCTTCTATAGCCCCTAAGTGGAGAATATCGTTGACCGCATCCTCATATAAATCCATAGCCAGAGACATTTTCTCATCTGGAAGATCTGCTTTCAGTATCTCTTTCCACTCGGTCTTCAATGTGTGAATGCCATCTTTGCCAGCCTTACCATTAAACACCGACTCTTTAAGTTTGGGAGTAATTTTTTCTTGGAATATTTTTTTTGTTTCTTCAGACACAACCTCTTTGTCTATAATTTGTTTTTCTTTTCCTATTTCGGAAACAATTTTATTTTGAAATTCCTGAAATTTTTCTATTTCCTCCGATGCTTTTCTAAAAATATCACCGGTTAAACTCTCTTCAATCTCCTCCGCGCCGCCTTCTACCATATTTATATGCCCATTATTTCCAGAAATAATGAAATCAGCCCCTAATTCTGCCCCTCTTCTAAATTCGTAATCTGGATTAACCATGAATTCATCACCTCCTTTTAATTTTCCTATTCTCACGGCACTCACGGGACCATTCCAAGGAATATCAGAGACGGCAATGGCCAAAGAAGATGCATTGAGAGCCAAAATATCTGGGTCGTCTTTATCAATGGACAAAACAGTAATAACTACCTGTATTTCGTTTCTAATATGAGAATCAAACAAAGGCCTTATGGTTCTGTCTATAACCCTACTACTCAATATCGCCTCATCAGATGGCCGGCCCTCACGCCTCATAAATTTACTTCCTAAGATCTGCCCGGCGGCATAGAATTTTTCTTCGTAATCGACAGTAAGAGGAAAAAAATCAAATCCCTCCCTTTTCTCCGAAGACATAACAGCAGTAGCCAAAACTGTTGTTTCTCCATATTTCAACATCACGGAACCATTGGCCTGATCTGTCAGGTCAGAAAAAGTGGCAGTTAATGTTTTTCCACCAATTTCTGTAGAAAATTCCTTTTTTTGCATGAATTAAAGCTCGCTTTACAGAGCGAAAAATGTCCAGATTTCAGCATTGAAAACATTTTCAACACTACCTATCTGAAGATTTAAATGTCCTTACGCGAACTACGCTAAACTAGTTTATAATACGTTGATATTAACAGTTTTTTATTGTTTTTTAAATTTGACATTTTGTATTATTTATGATACTATATCAAAAGGTACCATTAGTTTTTTAACAAAATATCTGGAGGAGACAGTCAATGTATTCATATGATGTGTTTCAAATAGCCTTGGCCGTGGTAGCCATAATAGCATTCAGTGGATTATTAAGAAAAAATGTCTTCATAAGAGCTTTTTCTATTTTAATCTTAATAGCTGTCGCTGTCTTATTTGGATTCATCAGGGGCTCCCACTTTTCAGAAGGAACCCTGGCTCTGCCGGAAATTGGCAAAAGCTATGTGGTGATTGAAAAAATCAATCCTGAAATAGTCAAGATGGAGAACGAAACAGGCAATGTTAGATTTTACCAATTTGACTGTAAGGAAGTTGATTGCAACAAAATACCAAAAAGGGGTGAGCTTTATGAATACAAGAAGAAAAGCATGACTCTTCTTCTAAAGCCAGATGGGGATTAACTCCAAAAAAAACCGCGATGCGCATTCTTTGGCATCGCGGTTTTATTATGCAAAACACAGAAACTCCTATTTTTTATTTTAAATAGCCACCTGGATACAGGTGGCTATTTTTACTTTCTTCCCCTTCTTTGACCAATCAAAAATTTGTTTGGATTCTCACTAAGATCAATGAAGTCATCGACTACCTCTATCAGTTTTGATGACGATGACTTGGCAAAAGAAACAGCCTCCACCTGAACCCCTGTGTTATATCTCAAGAATTCAACTAGCGGAATAAAATCCCCATCTCCCGACACAATAATAACAGCATCCAGTTTCGGAGCAAGCTTGATGGCGTCAACCGCCAAACCAACATCCCAATCAGCCTTTTTAGCTCCTCCAAAAAAAATTTGAAGATCCTTTGTTCTTGTTTCAATACCCTGCTTAGTAAGAGCGTCAAAAAAACTCTTTTCTTCTCCCGATTCGGTGGTAATAACGTAAGCTATCGCCCTTATGAGCTGTCTTCCGTCTAGAGCATATTTTACTATCTCTCCGAAATTAACTTTTGATTTATATAAATTTTTAGCGCTATGATAAAGATTTTGTGCATCTATAAAAATACCTACGCGCTGATGTTTGTGCTTAATAATTGCCATAAAAAATAAAAATTCTTATCTTATTAAAAAATATTAACTTGTAATGTTCGCTATAAATAAAATAATTCCGTTAATAGCGGAATTATTTCAAACTAAACTTTTTGGCTATTTTATTGTATCTACTTTCATCCTTTCTTTTTAGATACTTTAAATGGGATCGTCTGTCAGCAACCATCTTTAAAAGTCCCCTTCTTGAATGGTTGTCTTTCTTGTTTCCCTTTAGATGAGAAGCCAACTCCTCTATTCTCTTAGTAAGCAAAGCAATCTGAACCTCAGGCGAACCAGTGTCGCTTGCGTGTGTTTGGCTTTGTTTAACAATATTCTCCTTTTTCTTCTTTGTTATCATTGCCCCGTCATATTAACATAAAATAAAAGATTTTGCAACCCACCAAACCAAAAGTGGGATAATTGGTTAAAAACGGCTCATTTCCACCAAATGAGCCGTTTTTTATACTGTGTATATTGTGCGACACTAAATATGTTAAAATTTAGATGTAATGGATATACAAAAGTTAAAAACTGAGTTTCTGGAATATATAGAGATCGAAAAAGGAAGAAGTCTAAAAACAGTTGAAAACTATGATAGATACCTGAAGCGTTTTTTAGATTTCTCAAAAGCCAAAAAACCTGGCGATATTACAGATGAAACAATCAGAAAGTTCAGATTATGGCTAAACAGACAACCTGCCCCTACTGAAAACAAAGCATCCCCAGAAACTTTAAAAAAGAAAACTCAAAATTATTACCTGATAGCTCTCCGAGGATTTCTAAAGTATTTAAATAAAAGAAATATTCCCTCTCTCCCCCCAGAAAGAATAGAGCTTGCAAAGACCCCAGAAAGAAGTTTGGATTTGATTTCTGCTGATGAACTAGAAAGACTTCTTAGGGCTCCTGACGAAAACAATTTAAAATCTCTTCGTGATAGAGCAATACTTGAGCTTCTTTTTTCAACCGGCCTTCGTGTGTCGGAGCTCTGTTCTCTGTCACGCGACCTGGATTTATCGAAAGATGAATTTAGCGTTAGAGGAAAAGGAGAAAAGGTCCGTGTTGTATTTCTCTCTGAGCAGGCAAGGGATATGCTGAAAGAATATCTATCAAAGAGAAAAGATATGGATGATGCCCTATTTGTAAATCTAGGAAAAAAATCATCTCAAAATAATTCCCTAAGACTAAGTCCGCGTTCTGTTGAAAGAATTGTTTCTTATTACGCCATTAAAGCCGGAATTTCGAAACAAGTTACCCCTCACATATTAAGACACAGTTTTGCGACCGACCTTTTGCAAAACGGCGCAGACCTGCGTTCTGTCCAACAAATGCTTGGTCATTCAAATATTTCAACCACTCAAATATATACCCACCTTACAGACAAACATCTCCGCGATGTTCATAAAAATTTTCATAGCAAAAGGAGAAAATAATGATATATTAACGATATGAAACTTCTATCTTGGAATGTAAACGGCATCAGAGCCATTTATAAAAAAGGTTTTTTGGAATGGTTAGACAGTGAATCTCCTGATATTTTGGGACTACAAGAAACAAAGGCTAGCCCAGACCAACTCTCTGAAGATCTTAGAAATCCGAAAGGATATTTTACATATTTTTCATCTTCAAAAGTTAAAAAGGGATACAGTGGAGTAGCTATTTACACCAAAAAAGAGCCGGAGAAAGTAGAGTACGGTATGGGTATTAAAAAATTTGATGACGAAGGACGTATCGTCACCACTTATTTTAAAGACTTTGTCTTGCTTAATATTTACTTCCCCAACGGAGGAGGTGGTCCAGAAAGACTAAAATATAAATTAGATTTTTATGATGCTTTTCTTTCGCATATTGAAAAGCTACAAAAAAAAGGTAAAAAAGTAATTTTTTGCGGTGATGTAAATACGGCTCACGAGGAAGTGGATTTGGCACGACCAAAAGAAAATGAGAAAAATACTGGCTTCTTACCAGAAGAAAGAGCATGGATTGATGAGGTAATTTATCACGGCTACATAGACACATTTAGACATCTTCACCCCCACAAAAAAGAAGTATATTCATATTGGGACTTAAAGACCCGCGCGAGAGACAGAAATGTGGGGTGGAGAATAGATTATTTCTTTGTAGCTCCTGACCTAATGAAAAAAGTAAAAAGGGCTTTTATTCAAACGGGGGTTTACGGATCAGATCATTGCCCTGTTGGTATAGAGCTTCAATAAAAAATACCCTGTTATAGCGGGGTATTTTTTATTTGACCCAATATTTTTTTCTTATTTTTCCAACTTCTGTTTCTTCAATCTTTTCTTTTCTCTCTTTCCCCTTCTCTCCCACTTCTTTTAATTCTTTATCTGAAAGTTTTGAAAACTCTTTAGTTTTGTTCTCCAAGTACCCTTCGGTATTTCTTTGTGGATCATCCAACACTTCTTCTAAGAGCGCGTGAAGTATCCAGCCCAACCTAGGCCCTGGTTTTTCCTGTGTAATTTCCATAATCCTCTCCCCTTTTATTTTCAAAGCTCCAACAGAGATAGGATCTCTCATCACCTCTTCTATCATAGACTTGTACTTTCTTAACCTGTAGGGTTGTTCTTTTGGCCTGCCAGTACCTATACGATCACAGGCTCTTACCTTCATTAGATCCCATATATTTTCCTTCCCGACATTACGCACAATCCTCCTAACAGCTGATGGGGTGATTTTTTCTGTATCAGAGAAAAATAAATGATACCTAACAAGCAAAGAAGCATCGTCAATGAGCTTATTTGGAAATTTTAATCTGGTTAATATTTTTCTTGCCACCCTACCACCAACAACATCATGCCCATAAAAAGTCCAATCCTTTTTTTCTTCAGACCATCTTCTTGTTTCTGGTTTAGAAACATCGTGAAGCAAAGCGGCAATCCTAACCTTGAGTGTCCAATTTTTACTTGCTCCATGCTCTAGGGTTTTTAAGTTATGAGTCCAAACATCAAAAGAATGAGCTTGGTTCTGATCGATAGTAATCCCCTCCTCAAGTTCTGGAATAATATACTTAAATACTCCCAATTTATGAGCGAGTAAAATCCCACTTTTAGGATGGTCTGACATTATTATTTTTACAAATTCATCCCTAATCCTCTCCATTGATATTTTTTCAAGCTTGCTTGCTGTTTTCTTGATAGCCTCTTCTGTGTCCTTATCGATAGAAAATCCAAGCACAGTAGCAAGTCTTATGGCCCTAAGAATACGCAGGGCGTCTTCATTAAGTCTTTCTTCTGGACTCCCTACCGCCTTTATTATTTTGTCTTTTATGTCTTTTTGACCTTGATATGGATCAATTAGCTTGTCCTCTATTGGATCGTACGCAATAGCATTCATTGTAAAATCCCTTCTCTTAAGGTCATCCTCTAAACTATTGCTAAAAGTCACAGAATCTGGCTGTCTGTGGTTGGTGTATTTAGCTTCAAGTCTATACGGAGTAACCTCAACGATGGGACTAGTTTCACGAATAACCTCCCCTTCTTCCAAACCACCCATTTCACGTGTAACACTTTCCTCTGTTTTTTCTTGTTTCTCTTTCCATTTCTCCACCACTACTCCAACAGTACCATAATCATTTTCATAAAAAGTATTATCAAAAAGCCCGATGATGTTGTGCGGCTTAGCATTTGTGGTTAAATCCCAATCTTTTGGTGTTTCACCCCTCAAAAGCTCTCTTATACAACCACCAACCAAATAAACCTCAAATCCGGCACTTTTAAAGGTTTTGACTATATCTATAACTTCTTCCGGTATTTTAGACTTAAAATTACTCATCTGTGTTATTCGTGAAACTTTTTTTATGTTACTTAGTAACGTTCTAGTGTATTTTCTTGGACAAATATGTACTGTCTTTATAAATAACCTTATTTAAAGCTATATTTTCAAAATAAAAGGTCATTTAGGGTATTTTTATAATAGACATAAAACTGTCCTTTATACACATACCCACAGTTTTATCCACAGTTTTCCACAATCCTCGTGGGAATATTGGACATTATTTGATGCAAATATCCTTTATTACCTTAATAAATAATTGTATTTATTTGGTGCGGGTAGGGAGAATCGAACTCCCGTCTCATCCTTGGCAAGGACGTATTCTACCACTAAACCATACCCGCATATACTTAAAATATCTATATAACTAGTAGATTATATAAAAAAAGTGTTAAATAATCAATCTAGGCTTCTTTTAAAATAATTTTTTTCTTAAAAGAGCCTCTCTTTAGAGCCTTTTCTTCTCTTATATTTTCTAAATCAACTATCGAGATCTTGTTATATTCAGCTATGGCGTAAATCACCTCTAGAATATCGGCTAATTCCGATACATCGTCTTGCTCAAAAAATTCTGATACCTCCTCCTGAAGCTTATCTTTTAGTTTTTGACCATATTCCTGATCATCCGCTATATAAATACTGTATTTTTCGCCCCTAGCTTCAATAATTTCAGGTATTTTATCTCTAACTAATTTAGTGTATTTTTTCATAATACAATTCCTGTGTCCTCGGAGGGACTCGAACCCCCAACAACTGGTCCGAAGCCAGTCGTGATATCCATTTCACCACGAGGACAATTGAGTCTTACTTGTTAATACTACCAAAAACAAGTTAAAATATCTATGTCTTTTATATTAAAATATAATCAATCTCATAGATGAAAAATGCCTAAAATAACCAAGGCTCAGGTTGGTAAAATAGGGGAAAGCGTAACGTGTAGGTTTTTCGTGAAACGTGGTTTTAGTATATTAGAACGTAATTATTGGAAAAAATGGGGTGAAATTGACATTATTGCTGAAAAAAACAATGTTTTGCACTTTATAGAGGTTAAAACTGTTTCTGTAGAAACATTAAAAGATATAGACAATCATAACCCAGAAGAAAATGTCCATTACCAAAAGATAAAGAGGCTGTCTCGTACCATACAGACATACTTAATGGAAAAAGACATTCAAGAACATTTGGATTGGCAATTTGATGTGGTTGCCGTCTTTTTAAGTCTAAGAGACAAGAAGGCTCGTGTCCGATTAACAGAAGGTGTTGTTTTATAGGGATTTTATGGTATTCTTATCTAATTGCCGGGGCATGGTGTAACGGCTAACATGCTCGCTTTGGGAGCGAGTGACTCTGGGTTCGAATCCCAGTGCCCCGATATGAAAGAAGGTTTTTCTGAAGAACAAGGATATGTGTCCGCCCCAACCGAGGACCTGCCAGAACAAGAAGTCCAAGAAGTAACAGGTGTAGAACCTATTACCGAGCTTACTTTACTTCAAAAAGATATACAAAAAGAAATTATTTTTTCTCTAGAGGATGGTAATGTAAACATTGATGAGATATTTGATAGAAGGGAAGTGTCTAACGACCCAGACCTTATTAAAGGAATTTTTTCCACACCCGAAGCTATAGAGGCTTCAAAAAAAGCAGTTATTGCATCTATAGAAGAAGGGAAGGACATAGAATCAGAAAAAAATCATATTTTTAAAAAATATACGCCGAAAGAAGTGTTTTCTGATCCAAAAGTGGAAAATGCCGCCATTATCAAGGTTGAAGAGTATATAGCAAAAGGAGACATCTACAGGGCAGAGAAATTAAGGAGCCTTATTGAAGGAATGTCTTCAGGTGAGTAGTATATAAATATGTTTGACCTTATATATGATTTAAAAATTTGGGATTATCCAGCTTGGAACTATATATACCTAGGAAACGCCTTGGGTGATTATGCTTTGGCGATAGGTTATTTCATAGTATTTCTTGTGGTCTTTAAAATTTTCCAAAGTGTTATTCTTTATCAACTTAACAGGCTAGCAGATAAAACAAAAACTGATTTAGACGATAAACTAATAGATCTCGTAGAGTCCGTGAGACCAGCTTTTTACTCATTTTTAGCTCTATATCTAGCTATTGGATTTATTAAAATAAATGATCTGGTTCATAAGATAATTATGGTTGTGTTTATAACCTGGATCGTATATCAAACCATTATTTCTCTGCATTCGTTGATAGATTACGCCATAAGAAAATACTCAGAAAAAAACGCCAGCACAAGTGATGCAATAAACCTTTTAGGTAGGGTAGCCAAGATATCTTTGTGGTTCATAGGAACATTGCTTGTTTTATCTAATCTTGGGGTAGACATAAGCTCCCTTATAGCCGGCCTGGGTATTGGTGGTATCGCCATAGCCCTAGCTTTACAAAATATTTTAAGCGACCTATTCAGCTCATTTGCCATTCATTTTGATAAGCCTTTTGTGGTTGGAGATTTCATTATGGTGGAAAACAAGATGGGAACAGTAGAGAAGATAGGTATTAAAACAACAAGATTAAGGGCTCTGCAAGGGGAAGAGATAGTCATTTCAAACAGAGAATTAACTAACGCCCAAATCCAAAACTTCAAAAAACTAAAAGAGAGACGCATTTCTTTCTCTTTTGGAGTAAAATACAACACCTCACAAGAAAAATTAGGTAAAATATCAGAGATAATTAAAAAAAATATAGACAACATAGACAAGGCCCGCTTTGACAGAGCCCACTTCAAAAAATTCTCTGACTCATCTTTAGATTTTGAGGTTGTGTATTATGTAGAAGAAGCAGACTATACAAAATATATGGATATACAGCAGGATATAAATATGGGAATCAAAGGGGAATTCGAAAAAGAAAAGATAGAATTCGCTTATCCAACTCAAACCATATACATAGAAAAATAAAAAAGATCGAAACAAAAACAATAAAAACAGTGGCCTCAAAAACAAAGGAAACACCTCCAAATTTGGAGGTGTTTATAAAAATACACACATTGTATAAAAACAAAACCATCTCACATGGACGGACACGAAAGAAAGTATGTCAAAAGAATTACAACGGCGCTAGCGTCCACGTTGTTTATATTTTTTTGCCACTTTTATTCTAGCCAACTCACGCTCTAGGACTGCAGACACCTTGGCAAATTCTTGTTCATCCATAGACACTCTTTTGTTCTTAAGATCTTCCACATACTTCTTTGCCTCCTCGGCTCTCGCAATATCTATTTCTTCAGCCCTCTCTGCGGTATCAGCAAGCACAGATAAAGTATTATTTGAAAATTCTATAAAGCCACCTGAAACAGACAGACTTTGTTCTTCGCCACCCGTCTTCAAAAGTATTTCTCCAGCTTTAATAGGGGAGATATAAGGGATATGATTTGGAAGAATGGTCACTTCACCGTCTAGCGCCGGTAGAGTAGCCTGATTAACCTCGCTTTCAAAGACGATTCGTTCCGGAGTAATAATTTTAAATAAAATTTTAGACATTTTTATTTTTTAACTTCATCTATTCCGCCCTTCATATAGAAATCCTGCTCGGCCACATCGTCCATTTTGCCTTCAAGAATCATTTTAAAGCCCCTTACAGTATCTTCTCGCTTTACATATTTGCCTGGCACACCAGTAAACTGTTCTGCCACAAAAAACGGCTGAGAAAGAAACTTTTGGATCTTTCTTGCGCGTACCACAAGAAGCTTGTCTTCATCGGAAAGCTCTTCCATTCCCAAAATAGCAATGATGTCCTGAAGATCTTTATATCTTTGCAGAACTTTCTGAACACCACGAGCAACTTCGTAATGCTCCTCGCCAACAACTTGCGGGTCAAGCACGGTAGAAGTGGAGTCTAGCGGATCAACGGCCGGGTAAATACCAAGTTCAGATAATCCTCTTGAGAGCACTACCGTGGAATCCAAGTGGGAGAAGGTTGTAGCTGGGGCAGGGTCTGTAAGGTCGTCTGCGGGTACGTACACGGCCTGCACAGAGGTAATGGAACCTTTCTTTGTAGAAGCAATGCGCTCCTGAAGACGACCCATTTCCTCAGCCAAGGTGGGTTGATATCCCACGGCAGAAGGAATACGCCCAAGCAAAGCAGACACTTCTGATCCAGCTTGAGTAAACCTAAAGATATTGTCCACAAAAAGAAGAACGTCTTTGTTTTCTTCATCGCGAAAATATTCTGCCATTGAAAGAGCAGATAGCGCGACGCGCTGTCTGGCACCTGGTGGTTCATTCATCTGACCAAACACGAGAGCAGTTTTCTCCAAAACCCCTGAATCTTTCATTTCGTGGTATAGATCATTTCCTTCTCTGGTTCTTTCTCCTACGCCAGCAAACACCGAGTAACCTCCATGTTCTGAAGCAATATTTCTAATAAGCTCTTGAATAATAACCGTCTTACCCACACCAGCGCCTCCAAAAAGCCCCACTTTTCCACCTTTAATGAAAGGGGCTATGAGGTCAATAACCTTAATACCAGTTTCAAAAATCTCCACCTCATCTTTTTGTTCCTCAAAAGAAGGCGGTTCTCTGTGTATAGGATATCTCTTGTCAGATTTAACTTCTTCTCCGCCATCTATCACGTCACCTAAAACATTAAACATTCTGCCTAAAGATTTTTCTCCCACTGGCACTGAAATAGGGGAACCTAGATTTACCACCTCGCTTCCTCTTTGTAAGCCGTCTGTTGATCCCATAGCCACAGCTTTGACCACACCAGCGCCTAAGTGCTGCTGAACCTCAAAAACGAGCCTCTTGCCATTTACCTGAACTTCAAGAGCATCATATATATTAGGCAGTTTAGTGTCTCCAAAATCAACATCAACCACCGGACCGATTATTTGAACAATTTTTCCTTTAAGATTTTCCATATTTAACATTCTTAATACTTTATAATTACTATTCTTCAAGTGCCGCTCTACCCGCGCTTATTTCACTTATTTCTTGTGTAATCTTAGCCTGCCTTGCTTTGTTATAACTGCTATTTAGGCTAGATATCATATCTAAAGCGGCATCTGTGGCATTTTTCATAGCCATCATCCTTGCGGACTCTTCAGAGGCTTTCGATTCAAGGATGGCGTGGTAGATTTGCATTTCAATAATACGTGGAATAACGGAGTCTAAAACGTCTTTTGGTGTCGGCTCTATTTTATACTGAACACTTGAATTGTTTTCTACATACTCTTTACCTAAAATATTCATCTCATCTATCTCCGCAACAAGCTCTTCTTTAGAAACTGGCAATAACTGACGTAGCCTTGGTACAGAAAGTATGGCTGATTTATAATCAGCATAAACTATTTCCACTTTGTCATAAGAACCGCCCAAAAATCCTTCTGTGATTATTTTGACAATAGGACGCACCTCTTCCACTTTTGGTATATAAGAAAGATTGTTAAAAGAAGCAATAATATTAAAATCTCTATTTCTTAAAGTAGTTTCTCCTTTTTTCCCTATAGTTATAAAATCTATTTTGTCTTTTTTATCGCGAGCTTTTTCATAAACCTTTTTTAAAATCTGAGAATTAAAATTACCACACAAACCTCTATTTGAGGTGATAATCAAGACAAGCTCTTTATTAATTTCTCTTTTTTTCAAAAAAGGATGTTCGTCTTTACCAAGTCTTCCTGCAAGGTTTGAAAAAACCAAAAGAGAAGTGCGGGCATAAGGCCTCACTTGAACAGCAGAAAGGACTGATTTTCTCATCTTAACTGCAGAAACCATCTCCATTGCTTTGGTAATTTTTTTTGTATTACCAATAGATTTTATTCTTCTTTTTATATCTTTAGCTCCAGCCATAATTTAAACCACCCTAGATTCCTTAAATTCCTTTATTTTTTCTTCAAGTCTTGATTTAATATCATCCGTTAATTCTTTTTGTTCTCTAATCCCTTTCAAAACATCTGAGCCGTCTGTATGCATAAACTTCAAAAATTTTTCTTCCCAATCACTTATTTTTTCTACCTCGACATCATCCAGATACCCCTCGTTTAAAGCAAAAAGAGAAACCACTTGATATTCAACAGGGAATGGGGAGTACTGTCCTTGTTTTAATATTTCCACACTCCTTCTGCCCCTATCTAACTGCTTTCTTGTTTTTTCATCTAGGTCTGAGCCAAATTGAGAAAAGGCTTCTAACTCCCTAAACTGGGCTAGATCAAGCCTGATCTTACCAGCAACTTTTTTCATAGCCTTTATTTGAGCAGAAGAACCTACTCGAGAAACAGAAAGCCCTACGTTGATAGCGGGCCTTACTCCTTTGTAAAACAAATCCGCCTCGAGGTATATCTGTCCATCAGTAATAGAAATAACATTTGTTGGAATATACGCACTAACATCTCCCTCTTGTGTTTCAATAATAGGCAAGGCGGTAATAGATCCTCCACCATAATCTTTATTTAACTTTGCGCTTCTTTCGAGTAGGCGAGAATGGAGGTAAAAAACATCTCCAGGATACGCTTCACGGCCTGGAGGACGCCTCAAAACCAAAGAAATCTGTCTGTACGCCCATGCATGTTTTGAAAGGTCATCGTAAACAATCAAAACATCTTTGCCTTTATCCATAAAATATTCGCCAATAGCGCATCCGGAGTAGGGGGCAATAAAAGAAAGAGTAGCTGGATCGGAAGAACCAGCAAACACAACCGTTGTATAGTCCATAGCCCCAGCGTCTTCGAGCTTCTTTACTAAAGACGCAACCTTTGACTCTTTCTGACCGATAGCCACATAAATACACATAACATCTTGGCCTTTTTGATTGATTATAGCGTCAATTGCGATAGCGGTTTTTCCTGTTTGTCTGTCGCCTATTATAAGCTCTCGCTGTCCTCTGCCGACGGGGATCATGGCATCGATGGCCTTGATGCCAGTCTGTAGAGGTTCTTTCACGGACTCTCTAGTAATAACCCCTGGTGCTATTTTTTCTATAGGGTACTCAATATCAGAAGAAATATCCCCCTTTCCGTCCAAAGGCTTACCCAAAGGATTGACCACTCTTCCTATAATCTTATCTCCCACAGGAATAGATAATATTTTTCCAGTACCCTTAACCACATCTCCCTCACCTATAGAAGTAAAATTTCCCAAAACAACAACACCAACCTGGTTCTCTTCCAAGTTTAAAGCAACCCCCATTACTCCAGATGAAAACTCTACAAGCTCTCCAGCCAAAACATCAGCCAAGCCGGAAACCTTAGCAATACCATCGTAAACTCCGATTACAGCCCCCGCCTTTTCTTTTTTTACGTCGAAAGAAAAGCCCTCGATTTGGCGCTTTATTTCCTCTACTATATAGTCTTTTTTATCTGCCTTATTATCCATATTAAAATAAATATTTCTTTAGTTTGGTAATCTTTGCTCCGAGACTTGCGTCTATGATGTGATCTTTGGTTTGTATAATAATTCCTCCTTTTATTTTATCGTTCTTTTTGTATTTCAAATCTATTTGTTTCCCGATAAACTCTTTTTTGATGAAATTTGCAACACTTTCTTTGTTTGCAATATCTTCTTTGCTCGTTACCCAAACCCCAACAATTCCTTCTTTTTTGTTATACAAAAGCTCAAATTCGTCAGATATTTTCTTAAGCAAGTGTAAATCATTATTTTTTTTCAAAAAGGAAGTGAGGAGTGAAACAACTCCAGGAATCTCACTTTTTTCTTTTCCTTTTGTCATTTCATACAATGTTTTTGCGTATTGTGATGGTTTATACCTCATAACTAGCTTACCGCTTTATTTATCAACTCTTTATCTTTTTCTACATCAACTTTTTCATCAATAATTTTTTCTGTAGCACTAATAACCAACTTAGCTAATTCTTTTTTTGCCTCCATTATCATCTTGTCTTTTTCTTCTTCGATCTTTTTTTCAGCAGTAGCCATTATTTTTTTAGCTTTTTCGTCAGCGCTAGCCATGATATCTTCTTTATTTTTTTTGGCAGTCTCTTCTGATTTAGAAATAATTTGTTCTGCCTGATATCTAGCCTCATCTAAAACAGCCTTCTCTTTTTTCTCTGCTTCTAAAAGCTTTTTAGTAGCCTCCTCAGCATCCTTAAGTCCTTTATCTATCTTTTCACGCCTATCTTCAAGGACCCTCAAAATAGGCTTGTAGGCAAAGTGTCGCAAGATAAACAAAAGTATTACAAAGTTGATTATTTGAGCTATCAAAAGCTTCCAATCGACTCCTAATTTAGCAAGAATTTCCATTTTTTTATATCTTTTCAGAACAAAAAGTTTCTTTTGAAAATGGTCTGGGCTTTGTGGTCTCTGGTTTTCAAAAGAAACTTTTTGTGGAGAAAATTAGTTTAGACAAACTTAACAATCAAAGCGATAACCAGAGCGTAAATAGCAATAGCCTCAGTAAAGGCAATGCCCAAAATCATCATGGTCTGGATCTTTGGAGCGGCCTCTGGATTTCTACCTATAGCTTCGAGAGCCTTGGACACCAAAAGACCAATACCAATACCCGGTCCAATAGCTCCAAATCCCATAGCTATTGCTGCTGCTAAATTTTTTGCAGACTCAAGATTATTTACAACTTGTTCTGCTATTTGTGTTTCTTCCATATGTTTTTACTACTAATTAATAATTATTTTTAATGACTGGCCTCTATTGTTGCCATTTTCAGAAAAACTAAAGCCAGCATTGAGAATACAAAAGCCTGTATAAACCCAACAAAAAGCTCTAATGCCAAAAAGGGCAATGGAACAATATAAGGAACAAGATTAAGCATTACAATCAACAAAACTTCTCCAGCAAATATATTTCCAAACAGCCTGAACGAAAAAGATATTAGGCGTGAAATTTCACTGACAAGCTCCAATATTCCCGTGAATGTGCCTATTAAATAAGGCTTATGAAAAGGACTTATGAAAAATTTTTTTAAGTATCCCCGTAATCCCAGTGCTGTAATCCCAATAAACTGAATAAAAAAGACAGTTATTATGGATAGGGCAATGGTCATATTTAGATCTGCAGAACCGCTTCTTAGAAATGGAATTATTACTTGTTCTCCGTTGTGAACCCTTTCAATACCTACTGTTCCTAGGCCTGGTATCAACTCTACCCAGTTAGATATAGCCACAAACAGGAAAATAGTTATCGCTAACGGAAAAAACTTCATTGATAATTTTCTGTCCTGAGTTATACTATCAGTCAAATCAAGAATAGACTCGATTATAAACTCAATAATATTCTGAAATCCCCCCGGTCTAACCCTTAACCTGCTTCTTAAATACAAAAACATTGCAACAATAACCACACTAACAACAAGTGTGATTATAGTGGTGTTGGTAATAGAAAGCCCTCCTATCTCAAAAAGCTTTTCTGCAGAAATTGAAATTTCCATAAGCCATAAAATCCCGCCAAAGCGGGAAAAGCACAACTTCATAGTAGCCAAAACAGGCCTAAAGTCAAATTAAACTATAAATTTGGTGTTTTGTACCCTGGGTCTTAGTTGCCCTCAAGAACTCCTATCAATAATCTGCTTAATTCCGGGGCTTTTTTACTTTCAAAAGCCTCTGCAAAAGATTCAATATTTCCACCAGACAATAAAGAGGGTAAGCTGAGTGTTGTTTCTTTGAAAAAAGTGTCTGTTATATGATAAGGGGTAATGGCTTGCAAAACCCTTTCACTTGTGGTGTTTCCACTACTTGATGTTGTTATCATTCCCACCAGTTTTCCTGTTTTTTGACTTACTATAGCCCCACCAGAAGAACCTTTTTGTGAAACAATGTTCCCCCCTACAGAAATCAGATCAACACCACCGTTCTCAGTATAAAAAGTAAAATAGTCCTGTATTTGACCAACACTTGAGACCATAGAGAGATTTTTTTGTATAGATATTCCACCTAGAAGTTCTGCTGGATAGCTAGCCAACAAAACATCTATTGTTTTGAGTATATTGTTTGAAACAGTTTCCATACTTAAAAATGGAAATTCATCAGGTCTTTGTGTTACAGGCCATACGGGATCGCTAATTATAAGGAGGGCGTAGTCATATTCTCCAGTTCCAGCAGGATTTGAATTTGTAATATTAGAAGCGTTCTTCTCCACCCAGGTCGGAGATATATACATCAATCTGGCATTATAAGAGACCGTGGCGTTATCTCCAGCTCTGATCACACAAGTGATAAAGTCTGCTGTTTGATAGTCTTTTAGTAAAAAATATTGCGCCACATGAGCATTTGTCAAAACCACCCCTTTTTTATCAACAATAATTCCACTACCTGTAATAGGTTTCAATAGCCCACCAGATTGGGTTGTGCATAAAATATTAACAATGGTCGGCCTTACAAGGAGATTTAAATCGTGCAAAGAAACAGGAATTAAGCCATTTAATTGGTCTTCCTGCTGATTGTTCTTTGAAACTTCTTCTTTAACCAAGCCAGAGAGTTTTTTTGTTAGATCTTCGGCTTGTTTAACCAAATTAGCCAGATTTTGAGTATCTTCTTCCTCCCTCGAGACTATATTGGTAGCAGTAGTGGTAGTCGCTAAAATGTCTTTTTCCTCTAAAAAATCCTTATTTTGAGCTATTTTCTTGTTTATTTGAATTTCTGCTACTTTTTCTTCTTTTAAAATATCGTTTTTATGGTAAACACCAAAAAAACTAGCGGTAGAAACAGCTATTGTTGTGACAATCATACCCAATTTAAACATTACGGAGCTTAAAAATTCAAACATATTTTAGTTTAGTAGATCAACATGACTTTTTTGCCAGGGATGACACCTTAAAATCCTTCTTCCAGACAAAAAAAGTCCTTTAAATAAGCCATATTTTGACACAGATTGTATAGAATACTCCGAACAGGTTGGATAAAAAACGCACGTTGGGCCGTTTTTCTTAAAAATACCTTTATCTGGAGACAAAAAACGCTGATAAAACCTTATAATTCTTATAAAAAAATCCTTTGCCATATGGTTTTATATTAAAACACCAGCTTTTTTTAATAAATAACCCATTTCCCCCTCAAAATCCTTACTTTTTAAACCCCTTGCTTCTTTTTTCAAAAAAAAGACACAATAAAAGCCTGGTTTAATGTTTTTATATATTGGTTTTATAGAATTGTAACCCCTTCTTTTTAAAATATTCCTTTTTGTGGCCTTATTTTCTACTTTTTTAGACACAACAAAAGAAAAACGACTTTTTTCAGTTTTTCTACTATCAAAACATCTTAGACTAAAATAAGAAGAGTGAAAAGTTTTACTTTTCTCTAATATGTCCTTAAATATAGCCCTATTTACTCTTTTTTCTTTGGGTAACACAAAAAACAAAGACTTTATCTACCTAACTACTATAAAATTTTAAAAAGTTTTCGGTTTATAAGCTTAAACAGAGAGTTTTGCCCTTCCTTTTCTTCTTCTTCTCTTAATAACGTTTGCTCCACTAGCGCTAGCTGAACGTACTAAAAAACCGTGAGTTCTGGCTCTTTTTCTTTTTTTAGGTTGGTATGTTTGTGACATTTTATTTTAATATGGCGTACACCCACAGTCGTATCTACCGACCAAGAGTTGTATCCTCTAAACGAAATCTATAAATCTTATTTAAAAAATACAAAGACGCCTTCATAAGTTACTAACAGGTTGTAAACATATTATTAACATAATCACACCGTTTTAACAAGTTTTATATTTTTAGATTAAAGATTATAATTTACTAATAATATTTTTCTCAAAATATTTTTAAGCTATGTTAGATAATAAACAATTTTGGCAATCAGCTTTAAATGAAATTGAGTTGGAAATTTCAAAAGCCAACTTTAGAACTTGGTTTAAAAATACACACATAACAAAACAAGATGGTGGAACGATTCACATAGGTGTTCCTAACGCATTCGCAAAAGATTGGTTGTGTAGTAAATACAACAAACTCATACTAAAATCGTTGAGGGATATTCATGATGGGGTTAGGGGAGTAGAGTATGTAATATGCAAAGAAACGGAACAACCGGGTGATTATATACCTATAATGGAGCAAAAAAATATTATTAACGAGCAGTTTCCTATGCAGGATTTGTATGTTAATAAAGAGGATAATCTCAACCCAAGATATACATTTGATTCTTTCATTATAGGATCTTTTAATGAGCTTGCTCATGCCGCTGCTCAGGCAATAATAAGACAACCTGGTGTTATATATAACCCATTCTTTGTTTATGGACACACTGGCCTTGGAAAAACACACTTGATTCAATCTATAGGCAACTATTTAAAAAAAGAGCATGGTAAAAAAGTTTTTTACATATCATCAGAAAGATTTTCTCTTGATTATGTAAATTCTGTTCAAAGTAACACCAGAAACTCATTTAAAGAAAAGTATAGAAAATATGATGCTTTTATTATGGATGATATACAATTTTTGTCTGGCAAAGAAAAAACTCAGGAAGAATTATTTCACTTGTTTAACCATTTATACGAAAATAATAAACAAATTATATTTTCATCAGATAAACACCATAATTATATTCAAGGCCTAGAAGAAAGGCTAAAATCAAGGTTTGGAGCTGGTATGATAGTAGATATTAGCCCACCAGACTATGAGTCAAAGGTTGCAATAATTAAAAATAAACTTAAGACACACAACCTTACTTTATCTAACGACATAATTGAGTGTATATCATCATCTCTAATTGGTAGTATTAGAGAAATGGAGGGAATTCTTAACACAATTGCCGTTCAAACACAGATAAGGAATAGGAGTTTAAACATTATAGAAGTAAAAGACTTAATAAAAACAAACAGTAAACCAAAAAAAACAATATCTATACAAGAAGTAACAAAAATAGTAGCGGAGTTTTACAAAATAGAAGAAAGTGTTATATATGAAAAAACAAGAAGAAAGGAGGTTGTTAGACCAAGACAAATAGCTATGTATATATTAAGGGAAGATTTTAACACATCCTTTCCTTTAATTGGGCAGAAGCTTGGTGGTAGAGACCACACAACAGTTATTCACGCTTATGAAAAAATAAAGGGGGAAGTAAAGAAGGATGATTTATTATCACAGGAAATAAGTCAGATTAGAGCTATGTTTTAATTTTTTTAATCAAATATACTGGAAAAACTGTTTATAAGATTCTAAAATTTTGTTAATAAGTACAAATTAATCCACAGAAACTTTATTAAAAACATTTACATTAAAAACTTATTATTTTTAACTAGATATTTCTTCTAAAGTTTTCAACACTAGCCACTATTAAAATACGTTTAAGAATAATTTATTTTTTGAGTTATACACATATCAACACTGTATATAAATATAACCATATTTAATAAATAAATATATATGAAAATAGAATGTGTAAAAGATAAAATAAAAAATGCCGCAATACTAGCCGAAAAGATGTCCGGTAAAAATGTTACACTACCTGTTTTAAAAAATGTTATTCTTGTCGCTAAGAGCAAATCTATTGTTTTAAAGGCTACAAATCTTGAAGTTGGTATAGAGTATGAAATACCTGCTAAAGTTTCTATAGAGGGCGTTGTAGCTGTTCCTGGGGCTGTTCTAAATAATGTTCTAACTAATATTTATGGCAGTGATGTTGTTTCTATGGAACTTGTTAATGAAAATCTCCTTATTTCAACAAAAAATAGTTCTACAATAATAAAAACAATGTCTTATGAGGATTTTCCTGTTATACCAAGAGTTTCTGATGGAAATAAAATTGTTTTACCTGTTTCTAAATTTATTGGGGGATTAAAGTCTGTTTGGTATAGTGCTTCTGTTTCTGATATAAAACCAGAAATATCTAGTATTTATATTTATACAGAAGATGAAAATTTAACTTTTGTGGCCACAGACTCTTTTAGGCTTGCTGAAAAGAAAATTAAACAAAAAATAGAAAAATTTGATGGTATTTTAGTTCCATTAAATAATGTGAGTGATATTATAAGGGCTTTTGATGGGGTAATTGATGGTGATATTGAGATACTTTTTAATAAAAATCAAGCATCTTTTGTATCAAGTGGAATATATTTAACAACACGCCTTATAGATGGAATATTTCCTGACTATGGTCAAATAATACCTAAGGATCATAAAACAGAAGTTGTTGTTTTGAAACAAGATTTTAGTAATATTTTAAAAATGGCTAATATTTTTTCTGATAAATTTAATCAAATTTCTTTAAAAGTTGATGTTTTAAATAAATTATTTGAAGTTGAGTCTAGAAATCAAGATACAGGAGAGAATGTTTCTAATATAGACGCCACATTATCTGGAGAAAATATTTCTATGAGTTTTAATTATAAATATATAGTAGATTGTTTTCAGTCTATTCCAGATGATAGCTTGGTTTTAAGGTTTAATGGCGTAAATAAACCATTAGTTATAAAAGGGGTTTCTGATAAATCCTTTACTTATTTAGTTATGCCTATGAATAGATAAAAATATGAGTATTGGCTTTAATATAGGGGATTATCTTAAAAAATTTATAGGTATATCACCCCCAAATGATTTCATTAAGGAAAAAGTTATAAGTATTGTGGGTGATAAAGTTGGTGTTTTTTTGAATAAAAAAGATATAGATGTAAATCAAAATACAGTTTTTATAAAAACTAATCCAGTGGTAAGGAGTGAGATATATATTAAAAAAACACTTATTCTTGATTCTTTAAAACAAGAATTGGGTGATAAGAGTCCAAATAATATAAGATAATTTAAAAATTTACACTAAATGTTGTTGTTGTTTCCCCTTTATTGAGTACAGAGTCGTAAATAACTGCTTTTATAGTATTGTTTTGACTTATGTTTGTAATCTCGTTAGGAATAAATGAGAAAATAAAAGGGTTATTTTTTGATGATCCTATAAATACTCCGTTTATAAAATAATCAACGTAAGATATTGGGTAATTACTTTTGTAACTAATAGATATAGCCACTTTGCTTTCCAAGGAGTACTTTATTTTATTGTCTGGTGTTTGTATGGATATTTTTGGGGATAGTTCTGGTTTATGGACGTCATCAAAAATTTTTGGTATAGAATCTATGGTTTGTCTTTGTATTCCAGAGTTTGCAACCCATTTTTGGACAGGTGCTTCCCATAACTCAAACTGATAATCATTTTCTGGGTGTTCTGGCTTTGGCCCCAATGGGTCTTTTTTATCAACCCAATACAATATTGAGTGTGGATCAGTAACAACCCTCTCTTCTCTTGTTTGTTCTGGGGTGTATTCTGTTGCTAATTTACCTGATATTTTATCTACTATATAACTTTCTCCGCCCATCCATAAACCTTTAATCATTGGTTTAAGTGTGTCCTTACTTACTTCATTAGGTTTTTCAAACTTTTCTTCCGGATATTTAGCAATAACTTCTTGCATAAAAGCGTTCCACATCGGAGCTACAATAAAACCAGCTACCTTTTTTTCCATAGGGATGTTTTCATTATTTCCAGCCCATGTTCCAACAGCTAGATTTGGAGTGTAGCCTATAATCCAGGCGTCTTTGTAGTCATTAGTTGTTCCTGTTTTTACAGCAACATCTCTTCCTGGAAAATAAAGATAGGAATATTCTCCAAAGGCTGGGGCTCTGGCATCATTATCAGATAATACGTCAGAAATTTGGTTTGCTATGTTTTTATCAAGAACTTTTTCTGGAGACATTGTGAATTTTTCCAAAATGTTTCCTTGATTATCCTCAATCGAAAGTATGGGCTGGGGGCTATTTTTAACCCCCTCATTTGCAAAAACAGAATAGGCGCCAGTTATATCAAGTAAAGATACTTCACCACCACCCAAAACTAAAGTAAGTCCATATTGGTTTACATCAGCAAGGCTTGCTATACCCATTTCTTTTGATGTTTGTAGAGAATCTTTTAGTCCGGCCAAATAAAGGGTTTTAATGGCTGGTATGTTTATTGATTGAGCAAGAGCATTTCTTAAACTAATCGGTCCTCTAAAAATTTCATCATAGTTTTGTGGCATATAACAATCGTCCGGATTAACCTCTGAGCTTCTGGGGTTGCCGTCTGGGTCGCAAGTACTCTGAAACTCCGTCTGTAGGTCAAAAACAACGGTATCAGGGGTATATCCCTTCTTGAAGGCGGTAGCGTATACGAATGGCTTAAAAGCAGATCCTGGTTGTCTGTGGGCTAGTGTGATATTAAAATTACCATCAATTTCGTCGTCAAAATAATTACGAGAGCCAACCATAGATATTATTTGACCAGTTTTTGGGTCTATGGCAATTAGACCAGCGTTTTTGGCATTAAATTTCTCTACATTTTCTAAAGCGTATTTATTTATTATTTCTTCAGCTTTTTTTTGAAGATCATAATCAATGGTTGTTATTACCTTCAATCCACCATTTTCAACTAAATCTTTGCCATACTTTTCTTCAAGGTAGGATCTGACAAACATAACAAAATGTGGTGCCTTTATTCCTCCTTCTTGGGCTGGACCAAAAGCAACCTCCTCAGCTCTTGCTTCGTCATATTCTTCCTGTGTTATAAATCCAAGTTCTAGCATTCTGTCTAAAACAAGGTTCTTTCGTTCTTCAAGCTTATCCCTATTGTTTCCATACGGTGAATAGAAAGTAGGGGCTTTTGGTAGGGCCGCAAGATATGCTGATTCAGCAAGGGTCATGTCTTTGGAGTTTTTGCCAAAGAAAGCCAGGCTTGCTTCTTCTACTCCATAGATATTTCCCCCATAAGGGGATTCGTTTAGGTAAATTTCAAGAATTCGTTCTTTGTCTAAAACAGTTTCAAGTTTTAGGGCCAAAACCCACTCTTTTAGTTTTCTAGAAATTTTTTTGTCTGTTGTTAGTAGTGTGTTTTTTACAACTTGTTGGGTTATGGTAGAGCCCCCCTGAATACCTTTACCACGAAGTGGCTGTATAAAGACCGCTCTAAACGTAGCCAGTGGTCTAACCCCATGATGTTCATAAAACTGAGAATCTTCTATGGCGACCGTGGCATTTTTTAAATTCCTGCTTATTTCTTCAAAAGGAACAACCGTTCTCTTGATGTCATTATGAATATCAAAAAGAAGGACTTCTCCCGTTCGGTCGTATATTTTTGTTGATTGAGTTACTTGGCGTTCGTCAAAAGAGTCAAAAGAAGGGATTTTAATTGTTGAAATCCAAAATAATGAAAGGCCTGTAACAAAAAAACCCAAGGTAATAAAAACCACCACAATATCTACAAACTTACTCTTTTTACGCCTTTTTTTCATACTTGGAATATACCATATAATAAGGGTTTCATATAGCAAAAGGCTCGTAATTATGATAAGTTGGTGTTATGAAAGATTCTTCTACTAAAGAAAAAATTAAAGAGATATTAACACGTGGAGTTGAGGACATTTTCGTAAAAGAAAGTCTTGAGAAAAAACTTGAGTCTGGGAAAGAACTTAGAGTAAAACTCGGCATTGATCCAACTGGCTCTACCATTCATTTAGGTAGGGCTAGTGTTTTGAGAAAAGCAAAAGCCTTTCAGGACTTAGGACATAGAATAGTTTTGATTGTTGGAGATTTTACTGCAACTATAGGAGATCCATCTGACAAGCTTGAAAAAAGGCCAATGCTTACAAAAGAAGCTGTTAAAAAGAATATGGAAAATTACAAGGATATTCTTGGAAAGATTATAGATTTAGATAAGGTGGAAATTGTTTACAATAGTCAGTGGTTGTCGAATCTCAATCTTTCAGAAATTTCGGAGTTGGCAGAAAGTTTTTCTGTTCAGCAGATGGTGGCAAGAAGAAACTTTAAAGACAGGATAGATAAAGGGCAAGAAATAAGTTTAAGAGAATTTTTATATCCCCTTATGCAGGGATATGACTCCGTTAAGGTTTTAGCTGATATAGAAATAGGTGGATTTGATCAGTTGTTTAATTTAAAAGCAGGTAGGATTATTCAAAAACATTATTCTATGCCAGAGCAAGACGTGCTTACTACTCAAATGCTTGAAGGTACAGACGGAAGAAAAATGTCTACAAGTTGGGGTAATGTTATAAATATTACCGATGGGCCAGTAGATATGTTTGGAAAAGTAATGTCTATAAAAGATGATCTGATAGAAAAATATTTTGTTTTGTGTACAGATTTACCAGAAGATGAAATAAAAGAAGTTCTTAAGAAAGAAAATCCAAAAGATCAAAAAATAGTTTTAGCTGAAGAAGTGGTAAGACTTTATCATGGAGACAGAAAAGCTTTGTCTGCAAAAGATAGTTTTATATTAACTTTTCAAAAAAAAGAAATTCCAGATAACCTAGAGGAGGTTGTAGTGGGGAAGGGGGAGCGTTTGTCCGGTATCTTGATAGATAGAAATTTAGTGTCTTCTAAAACCGAATGGAGAAGACTGGTGAGTAATGGGGCGGTTCATCTGATGGAAGATAAAAATTTGGTTCAAGAATTTGATTTTGAGGTAGATAAAGATATAACTATAAAAATAGGCAAAAGAAGATTTATAAAAATTAAAGTAAAATAAAACCCCTCATTCAAATGAGGGGTTTTATTTTTTAATATATTTCAACTCAAATTAATATTCTTCGTCAGTATCGTCATCGTCTCCTTTGTCGTCATCCTCACTAAATTCTTCGTCCTCTTCTGCTTCAGAAAAAGGACCCTCCTCGTCTAAAATGTCGTCTGATATTAAATCATCTGAAAGATTTGAATATATATCATTCATATATTTCGACGCCTCAAAGCTCTGGCTTTTTGGCACAAAAAAATTAATTTTATAATAATCTCTTTCGCCTCCCAAAATCGGCAAAAGATAAAACTAATTCTTTTTATCAAAAAGATAAAATTTTGCAATAGCCTAATAGAAAAACTGGGGATAATTATTTAGACTTCCTGTTTTCGGAGTTCATGCTCGCGGTGCAGGTTAAGCCAATGGCTATGGCGTCGTACTCGTCATCTAGTAGTTTTTCCTTCTTTTCTTTGATGTGGATCAGTTTTTTAACCATATCCATAACTTGGTTCTTACTTGCTTTGCCGTAGCCAGTGGTGGCTATTTTAATTTGAAGGGGGGTGTATTCGCGGATATCTAACCCACTTAAGGCTCCTTGGTATACCATTACCCCGCGGGCCTCTGCTACTCCCATGGCTGTTTTTTGGTTTGATGTAAAAAAAAGTGTTTCAATAGCCATTATTCTTGGCTCGTGTTTTTTTATAACGCTATTTATCTCACCCCCAATCATTAAAAGTCTTTGATTAAACGGCAATGATGCTGGTGTTTTAAAACATTCAGAATAAATCAGTTTTTCTCCGGTGTTTGTTTTTTCTATAACAGCAATTCCAACTCGCTCAAAACCAGGATCAATAGAGATTACTTTCATTTTAATTATTTTTTAGTCTGCATTTGTGTGCACCGCCTGCACCTCGTCGTTTTCTTCAAGTTCGTCCACGAGTTGGTCTAGTTTTTCTAAGTCTGGATCAGAGAGTTCCACTTTTGTCTTTGGTATCCACCCATCAATCTCTTTCTCAAAAGCCCAAGAGGCTGAACCTTGCCCCGCTAAAGAAAGACCATTTTTTGATAGGATGTGTTTTATTTCTGCCGCTGCTTTGTTTCTGTTGTCTGTTAGGGCTTCTATAATGATAGCCGAGCCTCCCGGGCCGTATGATTCGTAGGTTAGGGCCTCCATTTGGCCAGCATCACTCGATGTTCCTTTTTTTACGGCTCTATCTATATTATCTGAAGGCATATTTTCTTTCCTTGCTTTTTCTATGGCCGCCCTTAATCCTGGGGCGCTTATATCTCCACCAGCCTTTTTTGATTCTACGCTAATAAATCTAACAAGTTTTGAAAAAAATTTGCTCTTTTTTGCGTCTGTTACCGCCTTCTTGTTTTTTATTTTTGACCACTTATTATGTCCTGACATATTTTTTAGATTAGTTTTTTTGTTTAAGTTCTAAATTAACTTTTCTTGTTTGTCTTCGGGAAAGGTAAAACCTAAATGCTCGTAGGCTTTTCTGGTTGCAACTCGCCCTTGCCTTGTTCTCTCAAGTAGCCCAAGTTGTATAAGGTATGGTTCATTGACTTCTTCCACGGTTGCTTCTTCTTCTGATATAGCTGTGGCTATAGTACCCAAGCCCACAGGTCCACCGTTAAATTTTTCTATAATAGTTTCAAGTATTTTTCTGTCTGCTGAGGTCAGTCCGAGTTCGTCTATTTCCAAAAGACCAAGGGCCTTGTTTACGGAGTTTTTGCTTAACACTTCTTTGTGCACTTGGGCAAAGTCTCTACATCTTTTTAAAAGATAATTGGCTGTTCTGGGTGTAAACCTACTCCTCTTTGCTATTTCTTTGATCGCTTCCTCTTCCGTTTTGGCTCCAAGTATTTCAGCGGATCTTTTTATAATCTCTGCTATTTCGTCTTCTGTATAAAATTCTAGTCTAAAGGTTCCTCCAGAAAATCTGGAGCGGAGAGGGGCAGAAAGGAGTGATATTCTTGTTGTGGCCGCGATTAAGGTGAACGGGGGTAAGTCGAGTTGTATTGTTCTTGCGGACGGTCCTTTGCCTATTATTATATCTAAAACACCAGATTCCATTGCTGGGTACAGAATTTCTTCTACCATTTTATTTAGACGATGTATTTCGTCTATAAATAAAATATCTCCAGGAGAAAGGTTTGTAAGTATGGACGCCAAATCTCCCACTTTTTCTATGGCTGGTCCAGAGGTTGATTTCATTTGAGTTCCAATCTCTTTTACTATTAGATTCGCCAGAGTTGTTTTGCCGAGACCTGGAGGGCCGTAAAAAATAACATGCTCTGGCTGATGATTGCGTTCTTTTGCAGCCTGCAGTAGGATCTTCAAGTTCTTTTTTATGGCTCCTTGTCCTATGTATTGGTCCCATTCGGTCGGTCTTAGGGTTTGGTCCAAAAAAGAGGAGTCCTGGGAGGTTTCAGTGTCGTTAGTTGACATAATAGAATTTGTATGATAAACTATGTTCGTCCGAACCTTAATAAAGGAAAAGTAAAGCAATTTAATTGCTTTTTTAATTTCCAAAATCCTGACTACTGAGTCTCGAAGCAATCTAGGTGTTTTCTTGAGGACGTTGTGGCTGCCTACACATTTTTGAGAAAGATATAAAATTTCTCAAAAATGTGTAGGCCTGCGACAGCTATCCTTAGAGAAAATGCTCAACTTTTGATACCCATATTAAAAGCTTTGCTTCGAGGCTCAGTGCTCGGGATTTTTTATATTTATGTCAAATCGATCACTCGTCCTAACTCTTCGATTGAAGTGACCCCATTTACTACTTTGACAATTCCATCTTGCTTCATATCCAAAATGTTCTGTCCTTCTGAGGCTTTCTTTATTTCTTCCTCGTTTGGATGTTCTGAAATGGCCTTACTTACGGTATCGTCCATTAAAATACCTTCAAATACGCCAACTCTTCCTTTGTATCCTGTTCCACTACATTCTTTACACGTTCCAGCTTTCCATATTTTTGACAAGGCGGGCTTATTTTCTCTCTTTATGCTTGCAAGAACGTTTTCTATGAGTATTTTCTCTTCGTCAGTTGGGTCTGTTTCTGTCTTGCAGTTTTCGCATAGTTTTCTAATCAAACGTTGGGCCATAAAAAGACTTAGGGCCGAGGAAAGGACTTTCCACTCTACACCAAGGTCTATGAGGCGGGGGATTGTCCCTGCGGCATTATTAGTGTGGAGGGTTGAAAAAACTAAGTGTCCGGTAAGGGCTGCGTGGATAGCCGTCGTGGCTGTTTCTCCGTCTCTGATTTCTCCAACCATTATAATATCCGGGTCCTGTCTTAGGGCTGACTTCATTCCTTTTGCAAAATCATAGCCAGCGTTTTTGTTGGTTTGGGTCTGTGTAATTCCTCCAAGGTGGTATTCTATGGGATCTTCTATGGTGATAATTTTAACCCCCGTGCTATATACTTTTCTCAGAAAAGTATATAGGGTTGTGGATTTTCCGGATCCAGTTGGTCCTGTTGTTAAAATCATACCATTTGGCTTTTTAATTTCTCTATCAAGAACCTTGAGAAGCACAGGATCTACCCCCATTTCCTCGAAAGAAACAATGGCTTTCTTGGGGTCCAATATTCTCATTACGATAGATTCTCCATAAGACCCAGGTAGTGTAGATGTTCTTATTTCTATGTCATTGTCGTCAAGCCTTATGCTAAACCTTCCATCTTGGGCATTGTCTTTTATATTTATTTTTAGGCCAGACAAAAGTTTAACCCTGGATAAAAGAAGTTTGTATGTATAGGCATCAAAAAATAGAATATTTTGAAGAACTCCATCAAGTCTAAATCTTAATCTTACGTTTTCTTCTTCTGGTTCGATGTGTATGTCTGAAGCTCCTGTTGATATGGCTCCAGCCAAAATAATTTCAAATACTTTTGAGGCTCTGTGTCCATCTGTTGATTTAACCGTTTCATCTATAATTTTTTTGATATCTTCTATTGTATTAACCTTACTCATGAAATGAGTAAGGTCTTCAGATGAAATATCTAAAACTCCAGCTTCTGTTGCCTTAGCTAAAGAGATTTCTTTATATCTTTCCCATGCTTTTTCTAGACTTGCCTCTGAGGCCATATAGGGCACAGGCTCAAAACCTTGTTGTTTTATACCCTCTAGGGCGACTTTGGATTTATTATTGTTTGGAGAAAATACCGCAACGTGGACTTTCTTGCCCACTAGTTTAAATGGGGCGATAGATGCCTCTCTGGCGTCAGTTTCGTTTATTAGCTTTAGAGCATCGCTGTTTATTGGTTGTCCAAATAGATCTATATACGACATGCCGTATTTTTGAGACAAAATCATTGCTAAATCCTCGGCTTCCTTCTTGAGGAGCTCGTCAATTTTCCTTTCTTGTTTTTCTTCTTGGAACTTTGGCATAGAGGATTATGAATCGCATTTAAAAATACAAAATATATTTTTAAATGTGTTCGTAATATATTTTCATACTACATTTTTTTGTTCCAAACACAATATGGATAAAACTCTTTTTATGTGGGCAAACATTTTTCGCCAAGTTTTGTAAAAATATTTAAAAAAAATTCAAGAAGACATAAATTGGTTTGAGTGGCATAAAATAGGAATTAACTTATTTCCATAAAAATACGCCAATTCAGGCCAACAAATAAGGACACCTTTTGCATTGACAAATTTTGTTGGAAGTGATATAATATAAAAAGAAAAGAACACTGAAAATAAAGGATTTTTCCTAAAAATATATCTATAAAAAGGGGGATTTATCATGAAACGGATCGTCGGCCTTATATTGTGTTTGTTTGTATTATTTTCTGTTTGTTTACTTACGCCGGCTTATTCTCAGGTTGGTGTGGGTATTAGAATGAGAGAATTGTTTCCCATTTTTGGGGGAGGAAGTTACAATAGAAGGTTTTCTATTTTCCCTCATTACGCTACTGCCCAAATATCTAATGGCAGTAGTAAATACCCCATCCGCATTATTCCAAGTGATGGAGGGGAGTTAGCTCAATTGTCCGGAGGGTTTAACTGTGGTGGTGGTCAGGGTGGAATTATTGCTGGGCCTCAGGGCGTTTGTACGTTTTCATACAAAACCCACGTGGTTGGGTTGAATACACAAGCATCTTACTCAGTGTCGGCTCTTTGCTCTGACGGGTCAATTCCCAGTAAAGGAAACTTCGTCAGGCAAGTACGCGTTCATTTTTATGTAAACTACAACAACGTGGTAAGTAATCAGTATGGCCAGGTTGTTAATTTCAGTGAACGTGAGCTTGATAAGGCCTGTGATGGTAATCAGTCAAGCCCAGGACAACAAGCCCAAGAATTACATTCTTTGGGCCAAGTATCGCCCAGATATAAAAATCCTCCAATTGGTCAATATGGAGGAAAATAATTCTTATCGCGTACAGTGTTTGTTATTTAAATAACAAACACTGTACGCACTCTTTTTAAGTTTTTAATCGTTTTGAATCCTTAAAAAGGGTAATAAAAATAAAATGACTACAAAAATTACTAAATTAAATAAAAAAGTATATGTAGGAGCATTATTGCTTGTGGTTTTTGCGTTTGTGACACCTCAAAATGTTTTTGCTGTTGATTTGCCTTATGTAACAACGAGTTCTGCTACATATCTTGAGGGGACTTCGGCCGTGCTTAGGGGTTATGTAAATCCTCGTGGTATCACAGGTACCAAGGTGTGGTTCGAGTGGGGTACAGAAGTTCCACTAACTCACTCTACTGTTCAAATAGATCATGGGTCTCAGTATCAATCTGTTCTATTTCCCATATCTGGTCTCGAGTTAAATACTAGATATTTCTTCAGGGTGGTGGCTGAAAACTCTGCCGGTGTGTCTTATGGGGGTGTTTCAAGTTTTAAGACGAATAAGGTTGAGTCAGCTGTTTCTAAAGGGGCGCCCGTGGCTATTACGGAAGAGGCTACCATTCATAGTAATGGCACAATCGTTAATCTAAACGGCTATGTGGACACCAGGGGTGTGCGTACCAGAGTATGGTTTCAGTGGGGACTTACTCAAGATTTGAGAAATACCACAGAAAGATCGCTTGAAATAAGCGCCTCTGGAAACTTTTCAGAAACAATTACGGGGCTTACCACTGGTACTTTGTATTATTACAGAGCTGTAGTCTCAAATGATAATGGTACTTCGTTTGGTAAAATTTTAAGTGTAACTCCAACAAAAAATAGTCAAGCTACTGGTGTTTATGGTGGTGGGCCCGTGGGTGCCACCCCTATAGCTGTCACTTGGCAAGCAGAAGATGTAGCTCAAAATAGCGCTTTCTTGAGAGGGGAAGCTGTTTTGGGTGATGTGAGTGCGCCCGCTTCAGTATGGTTTGAATGGGGAAAGACAAGATCTTTAGGAAATACCACCCCAGTAAGAAATGCTTTTTATGGTTTTTCTGAAAGTTTAGTGAATCTTTCTCCTAATACCACTTATTATTACAAGGCGGTTGTAAAAAATGAATTTGGTTTAAGCGATGGGTCTATAATAGGTTTTACGACCGCGTCCCACATTTATGACTCAGGTGATACATTTTCTCCAAATTTGCCTGATGACACAGATAAAAATAGTCTTACAGGAGAAGAGGGGGAAGAAAAAGTAGATGTCCAAGAAAATGGATTTGTCGCAGGGGCATTCTTTGGTTTAGGCAAACTACTCCCTCATTCGTTTTGGCAATGGATTCTGCTTACTCTCATCATATTGACCACTGTATTGCTCGGTAGAAATTACAAAATCAATATAGTAAGAAAAAATAATTCCGCTAAATAAGCGGAATTTTTTTATGGTAAAATGAGACTAATGGAACAAAGGGTAGATAATCATATAAAGCTCAAAGAAATAGCGAACAACTTTGTAAATAGGGTCGTTTTGGGGGGTGTTGCCAGAAAATCTGCTTTAGTTGTGGCTTTGTTTGGGGAGCTGGGAACTGGCAAAACAACATTTACTCAGTATGTGGCAGAGGTTTTGGGTATTAAAGAGAGGGTTTTGAGTCCAACCTTTATTTTAGAGAGAATATACAAACTTGATGGTATTAAAAATTTTGATAATTTTATTCACATAGACGCTTATCGTTTAGATAACGCGGAGGATCTTGATCCTTTGGGTTGGGCGGATATTTTAAAAAATCCTAAAAATATTATTTTTATAGAGTGGGCTGATAAGGTGGAGAATATTTTACCTAAAGATGTGATAAAAATTAGACTTAAGCACGAGGGTGGGGATAATAGATATATAACTATTGATTTTTAATTATGGCAAAGCCTACAAAGGAAAAAAAGACACTGGTTCTACTAGATGCTCACGCTATTATTCATAGGGCATATCACGCTCTACCTGAATTCAGCTCAAGTAAAGGTGAGCCAACTGGGGGGCTATACGGCATTTCAACAATGCTTATAAAGATTATTAAAGATCTCAAGCCTGATTATATAGCCGCTTGCTATGATCTGCCGGAACCAACATTTAGAAAAGAAATCTACGATGACTATAAAGCCGGCAGACCAAAAGCAGATGACGCTCTAGTTTCTCAAATAATAAGATCTAGGGACATATTTGAAGCTTTCCATATTCCGGTTTATGAAAAATCTGGTTTTGAGGCGGATGATTTGTTGGGTACTATTGTTGAAAAACTTAAATCAGAAGATGGTATAAACATAATCATTGCTTCTGGAGATATGGACACCCTCCAGCTTGTTTCTGATAATGATGTGGTAGTTTACACTCTAAAAAAAGGTATAAGCGATACTGTTATCTATAATGAAAAGGCTGTTTTGGAGAGATTTGGCTTCAAGCCAGAACTTTTACCAGACTTCAAGGGCCTTAGAGGTGATCCCTCTGACAATATAATAGGGATTACGGGTATCGGAGAAAAAACAGCAAGTATTTTAATTCAAAAATTTGGTTCAATTGAAAATATTTACGAACAATTAAAAAAGGATAAGAGTCAGTTTGAGAAAGTGGGTATTAAGCCACGTATCATAAACCTTCTTTTGGATGGAGAAGAAGAGGCTCTTTTTTCAAAGACTCTTGCCTCTATCAGGAGAGATGTTCCCGTAGAATTTTCTTTGCCGGAGCAAACTTGGTCAGAAACATTCAATACAGAAAAAGCAGAAAAACTTTTCAAGGAGCTAGAATTCAGGTCTCTCATAGAGAGGTTAAAATCAGTAAGTGGGAGTGGGGGGCTGGATGGCTCTAAGTCGGGGGATGAGGATTTATCCAAGGAGAGCAGTGAAGAGTTGCAACGCACCGCCCTTGCTTTGTGGCTTGTGGATTCTAATATTACCAACCCAGGTCGGGATGACATTTTAGAGTTTGCAGATACTAATTCTTTTTCAAGGGCTAGGGATCTGATTTTTAAAGAACTTAAATCAAAAGGTTTAGAAAAAATATATGAAGAAATAGAAATTCCTCTGGTGCCAATTTTGGCCAAGATGAAAGAAAGGGGAATCCTTGTTGACTTAGAATATATTAAAAGGCTTTCTGGTGATTATCATAAAAAACTAGATGCCATAGAAGCAAGAATATGGAGGCATGCCGGAGGGGAGTTTAATATGAATTCACCAAAGCAGTTAGGGGAAATCCTTTTTGATAAAATGGGACTAAGCGTTAAGGGTTTGAAAAAAACTGGCGGAGGAGCACGCTCCACTAGGGTTTCAGAGCTTGAAAAATTAAAAGGAGTACATCCAATCATTAATGAGATTATGGAATATAGGGAGTATCAGAAACTCCTATCTACTTACATAGATAACATTCCTGGAATGGTAAACTCTAACGGCAGACTTCACGCTGATTTTATACAGTCTGGCACTACCACAGGGAGAATGTCATCAGCCAATCCTAACTTGCAAAATATTCCCATAAGAAGTGAGGCTGGAAGGGCTATTAGAACAGCCTTTGTGGCTGAAAAGGGATTTAAGCTTGTTGCTTTTGATTATTCACAAATAGAGCTTCGCATAGGGGCTTTTTTGTCTAAAGACAAGAAGCTTATAGAGATATTTAAAAAAGGTGAGGATGTTCATACTGGCGTTGCGTCGGTTATGTTTGATATAGAGCCGGACAAAGTCAACAAAGAGATGAGGAGGCAGGCAAAGATTATTAATTTTGGGATACTGTATGGTATGGGTGTAAATGCTCTGAAAGATAATTTAGGGTCCTCTAGAGAGGAAGCTCAGAGTTTTTTAAATAACTACTTTGAAAAGTTCTCGGGGCTCTACGATTATCTGGAAAAGGTTAAAAAGGAGACAAGGCAAAGAGGTTATACAGAGACTTATTTTGGAAGAAGACGGTATTTCCCCGGCATAAAATCTAGTATTCCGTATATTAAGGCGATGGCGGAAAGAATGGCCACCAATGCGCCCATTCAGGGAACACAATCAGATATTATTAAGATTGCTATGCCCAAGATTGATAAGTGGCTTATAAAAGAAGGATATGAGAAAGACGCATATCTTTTGCTTCAAATACACGACGAGCTTATATATGAGATAAAGGAGTCTTTGGTTGAAAAAATTTCTCCAAAGGTAAAAGAAATTATGGAGTTGGTGCTTGTTACGGAGGTTCCGTTTGTTGTAAACACTTCTGTGGGAGGAAATTGGGGAGATATGGAATAATCTATGATCTATTTTGTACACGGAGATAACCTAAAAGAGGGCAGAGAAAAGGCAAAGAGTCTTGTTGATTCTTTGCGCGCAAAAAAGCCGAATGCTTCTTTTGTAAAAATGGATGATGAGAACTTTAGCTTGGAAAAAATAGAAGAACTTGCCTTTGGTGGACAAGGGCTTTTTGAAAGCAAATGCTTGGTTTTTTTTAATTATGTTTTTCAAAACAAGGAGGCTAAGGATTTTATACTAAATAATCTTAAAGAGTTTTCTGCTTCGGATAATGTTTTTGTTATTTTGGAGGGGAAAATTGATAAAAAAACTTCTGACAAAATTGCCAAAAAGGCTTTTGGGGTTAAAGAGTTTGTAGAAAAAAATAAAGTAAAAAGCAAAGAGCCATTTAATTTATTTAGCATCACAGACGCTTTTGGTCGTAGAGATAAAAAAAACGCATGGATATTGTTTCAAAAATCTATTATCGCTGGCATATCGCCAGAAGAGATCCATGGAATAATTTTTTGGCAACTTAAGAATATGATCATTGCTCAGAGTTCTAGTATAAAAGATGCGGAAAAAGCAGGCGTTAAACCTTTTGTCTTTAATAAGTCCCTGATGTTATCCAAGAATTTTAGTGAAGAGGAACTTAAAAGACTTTCCTCTAAAATGGTGTCCTTTTACCATAGGGCTCGCATGGGCGATGGGGACTTTCAGATAAGTCTAGAAAAATTTATTTTAAGTATATAGATAAAAAAAGCTCTCGCGAGAGGCGAGAGCTTGTGAACAAAAAATGAGATTAGTACTCATTAAACATAAGGAGTAGGAGTTAGGGCTTTTAAAAAGGTATTTATTTGTTTAAAGAACATTTATAAAGGATTTTGTAAATGTCATCGACACTTGTGTTGTCCCAAATGGGTGGTCGATTTGCAAAAGCCAATATCATGTCCTTTATTATTATATAGGACATAACTTATTTAAGACAATACCTTGCTTGTGGATAACTTGTCTTTTATAAATATTGGCATAAAAGTCTCTTGTTGGTAGGGTGGCGGTAAATAAAAAACGGCTCATTTGCCAACCACACAAATGAGCCGTTTTTTTAAATTGTCCGCCCACTAGGAATCGAACCTAGGACCTTCTCCTTAAAAGGGAGCTGCTCTACCAGCTGAGCTATGGGCGGATTTATTACTACTGAATCTTTGATTTTAGCTACAAAGAGCCATCACAACAACTGCGGGGTGGAAGAAATTTGCGTAACAAAGTAAAATGTAGCATAAAATAGGGTGTATGACAAACAAAAAAGATAGAAAAGTAGCCTTAATTCTCCATAATATACGTAGCGTATATAATGTGGGCTCCATATTTAGAACAGCAGATACTGCTGGTGTATCCGAAATATATCTGACTGGGTTTACTCCAGCGCCCAAGGATAGATTTGGCAGACTTAGAAAGGATTTAACTAAGGTGGCGCTTGGGGCCGAAAAAGATATTTCTTGGTATGCTCTAGAAACAGCAGATATGGCTATAAATAAACTTAAAGATGGGGGGTTTTATGTGATAGCGATAGAACAGGCTTTACATTCAGTTGATTATAAAAAAATAAAGCCAAAACATAAAACAGCTTTTATTTTGGGTAGTGAAACTGATGGCTTATCCGAAAATATCCTTAAAAAATGTGATATTGTCGCTGAAATACCAATGAAAGGCAAAAAAGAGTCTTTAAATGTGGCCGTTTCTGCCGGAATAGCTGTTTTTAGGATATTAAGTTTATGAGATGGCTTGAAATAACCACATTTTAAAATTATATTGAGGGTGTCTTTGACAAAACTAGTGAATCGTGCTATTCTGGAAGAAGAATTTAAAGCAGTTTCACAAAAAAGCAAGAGGGATAAAAATGAAAATTTCGGTCTTGAAAATCTCAGTCCTTGGAGGGGTTCCGGTGGTGTGTTTGACTGTTTTAGGCTCTGTTTTTCTTTTGATAGGAGAGCTTTCTCCTACTGACGCTCTTGTATTTTTAGTTTTGTCTACGCTTATTTCGTGGTTTCTTTATAAGAGTATTGGGTATTTGGGATTTAATTGAAAATCAATAGAAGAAAGTAATTTAAAGAGACCTCTACAGGGGTCTCTTTTTTTAAAAAGTTAGTAGCTTAAAACATCCACAATTTTGCCTGTTTGGTCAAATAGTTTTATGGTCTCGTGGTTATTTGCCCATAATTCAGTACTTTCACCCAAGAAGACCCTCCATTCTTTTTCTTGAAAGTCGCTGTCGTTTTTGTGCTTATCGACACAGGTGTTGTAATTTATCTGGGAGTTTATAAAAAGTGAGCATCTTGGCGATAAATCTGCCGGTAATGGCTCTAAATTGATCTGACATTTTGGCATATTTTTAATGTAGTTAACGCAAGCGTCTTCTAGTCCAAAAGAAGGGGTGTCCACATTGGTTAGAGGGGATGGGCACTCTTTTTTTAGGGGAGGATTAAAGTCTTGGAATTGTTCAAAGTATCCACTGCACTTGTTTACCTTGAAGGAAACACCAGCGGGGGATCTTCCCGTTGCCACTATGGCTTTTTCTCCAGGAGATAAGGTGATGGTGCTTTGAATATTTATTCTAGATAAATATGGGATTGTCGTTCCTTGGCTTATTTCTACTGTTTTTCCTGATAGATTCATAACCCTCCATCCTGTAATTGATGTGGCAGACAAGTTTCTTGTGCCGGCCCGCAATTCAATGAATTCCTTTTGGGGTTCTGTGATTCTTGCTCCGCCGGTTTCATGCAAAGAAATCATATTTCTAAAGATGGACAAGGCGAAACTGCTTGATGGTTGCCCATTTCCATTTTTTGTACCAGTCTCCATAATAATAGGTCCATCAAAAGAAGACAGAGAACTATAGCTTTCTCCCGTTTCGAGTGGCGCTGGGGGTTTTAAAAATATGCCAGTTTGAGAAGTGGCTCTTTCAGGTCCTCCTGTAAAAAACCAAAGAAACCAAAAACCTACCAAGATAACCAAAAACCACCTGAATTCTTTAACGGCATCCATAATAACTTATTTTATATGTTTTATTTTTTACCAACAAGTTTTTGGTGTTTGTTGCAGAAATGAGCGCTCCTGCCCCCAACCTTTATTTTGGTTATCGTACCGGAACATTTTTGCTTAGAGCATTTTTTGCCAGTTTGCCTGTAGGCTTTGTGTAAATTTTGGAAATTACCCTTTTCTCCATAAATATTTCTGTAGTCAGACATCGAGTCTCCGCCGTGGGCAATGCTCTTTTTTAGAATTTCTTTTGTTGAACTTAGTATTTTTTTAAATTTTTCTGAAGAAATATTTATAACTTTTTCTTCTGGGTGTATGCCTGAGTGCCACAAAATTTCATCAGAATATATATTGCCTATGCCGGCTATTATGTGTTGGTCCATTAAAACTGATTTAATTTTTCCGTTTGGTTTTCCCCCCAGTCTTTCTGCGAGAGTTTTTAGGGTAAATCTTTTATCTAGAGGTTCTGGTCCTAAATTTTTTAAATCCGAATGAATAGATACTTTGTCGGTATTTAAAATAAGTATCTTGGCAAATTTTCTCATATCTGACAGAGCTAGTTGTTTACCGTTTGATAGAGAGAATAAATGGTGTATAAAACGATTGAAGGGGTCTTTAAGAGCCCCATCTTCTATGCTAATCCACCCCCCATCCCTCATTTCCCAATTGCCGTAAAGAAAATGACCAGTCATTTTCATATGCACTAAAAGAGTTTTGTTTCCAGATAGGCGTATTAAAATATTTTTACCAACCCTTTCTACTTTAAGAATATTTTTACCAACAATCTCCTTTTTAAATTTAGGAAAATTATTATGATTTTTGACAGTTTTAAACCAGCCACTCCAAATGTCTGTGATTTTTAGTCCTGGCAATACCTTGTTTAGTCCCGTTACCGTTGTGTGGACTTCTGGTAATTCTGGCATACTCAATTAGCTCCCCCTTTTTTTAGAGTGAAGTATTTTATTAAGCTCTTCTTTTGCAATACTCGCATCGCTCCACGGTACTTTACTGCCATTTTTGCCCATAATATAGGGGTCGGTACCCTTGCCTGTTATTATGACAGAGTAGCCTCTTTTGGCCTCTCTTAATCCAAAACTAATAGCCTCTCTTCTGTCTAAAATAACTTTGTAGCCCGAAGACCCTATGCCTTCGGCGACATCATTTATTATCTGCATTGGGTCTTCGTCGTAAGGATCCTCGTTGGTGAGTATGATTTTGTGGCAGTATTTTTTTGCTATTTTCCCCATTTCGGGACGTTTCCACTTATCCCTCCCTCCTCCAGCTGATCCCAAAATACATATTTTCTTTACATCTCCAAGGGTTTCGTATACCTGTTTTAGTGAGTCTGCGGTGTGTGCGTAATCTACAATGACAGAAAAGTTTTGTTCTTCGTTTATTTTTTCCATTCTGCCGGGAATACTGCTAAATTCCTCAATAGCCTTTTTTATGGTTTCTGATTTGATGTCTTGAGTTTCCGCAAAAGCGCAGGCCGCTAGAATATTGTATGCGTTAAATTTGCCAATCAGAGAAGAGTGGATCTCAAGCTTTTTTGTTTTGATACTAATACCATCTTTTTTTAAATCAAAACTCGCTACTTTCTCAAGGGAGTAGGGAATTTTTTTCTCAACTTTTATATCAAGAAATTTACTGCCTTCTGAATCGTCCGCATTTGCTATTATAATACGCTCCTTTTTTTGTGATTTTAGAAGAGCTCTGGCTATTTCAAGTTTAGCTTGTTTGTAATTTTCATATGAGCCATGAGATTCTATGTGTTCTGGTGACAGGTTTGTAAAGACTAGACAATTAAAATCTATAAATCTGTGGCGAAATTGCTTGGCTGCCTCAGATGTCATTTCTATTATTGCATAGTCGCACTTTTCTTTGACTGCTGTTCTTAAGAAACTTTGCAAGAAAAATCTCCCAGGAGATGTCATTTTCATTTTATTGGGCAAGTTTTTTTGTTTGGTTTTGAATCTGAGGGTGGAGGCTAGGGCTGTTTTGTACCCAGCTTCTTCTAATATGGCATTGATTAGTTCTATGGTGCTTGTCTTTCCCTTGGTGCCAGTGACAAATATTACATAAATATGCTTTGATGGAAATCGATAAACAATCGCACCCAACAAAGAGAGTGTGTAGTGGTACGCTGGTTGAAAAAAATTAAAGATTTTTTTAGGGATAATTTTTCTCCCTATTCTTAAAAGGATTTCAAGCATTGTTAAAATTAGTTACTACCTAAAATTTTCAGGGCTTCTCTGACCATGTCGCTTGTGTTGGATGTTTCTTTGTTTTCTATTTTTTTTAAAGCTTCTCTGGAATCTTGCGGAGAGTAACCCAGAGCCTTAAGGGCTTCAATTGCTTCTGCCTCTTCCATCAAAGATTTGGGCATATTGTCTATTTTGCCAAGTTTGTTTTGAAGCTCTATAACTATTTTTTGGGCATTTTTAGTCCCTATTCCAGAAACTTTGGTTAGATATGATGGGTCTCCGGCAGAAATAGCTTGTTTGATTGTATCAACAGAAGCCACGCTCATAATACCTAAAGCTGATTTTGGTCCTATGCCGGGAACATCAAGGAGCATATTAAAGAATTCAAGTTCGGCTTTTTCTAAAAAACCGTATAAATCAAGCACTGTTTCTCTGACAACCAAGTGTGTCCATAGTAAAGTTTCGTTTTTTCCAGAAATATTTCTGGCGGTATCGCTGGATATATATACTTTGTAACCCACTCCAGAAACATCTACAATAGTAAACTTGTCTCCCAAAAAGCTAATTTTGCCTCTCAATTGAGCAATCATATATGAATAGTATATCAAAGATCCCACAAATATGACCTTCTTGCAATATTTTAAAAATGAAGTATAGTACTAGCATTATGCCGATTACAAAATCAGCCAAAAAAGCCCTAAGGGGTTCTGTAAGAAAAAAAGTTTTCAATGACCGCAAAAAACGGGCTATAAAGTCTGTTTTGAAAGAGATCGGTAAATCCTCTGCGTCGAAAGATAAAAAACAAGCAGAGTCTTTGTTGTCACAGGCTTACAAAGCTATAGATAAAGCCACAAAGACTGGGGTTATAAAGAAAAATACTGCAAATAGAAAAAAATCAAGATTAGTTAAGGCAATAAACAAAATAGCTTAAAAATGTCCCGAAAGGGACATTTTTAATAAACGTGATAATATTTTGCTTATAGCCCTCGTCGTTCAACGGATAGGACACAAGCTTGCGGAGCTTGTAATGTAGGTTCGATTCCTGCCGAGGGCACCATCAACGAACTGAAAGGTTTTTTGGAAGCCAAAATGCGGGACGCGCGTGCCACATTGTCAGCGATTTTGAAAATAGGTTCTACTTTGGTAGAATAAACGCACCAGCTAGTGCTAATTCAAGTGACCGAGAGGCCTCGGCTCGGCCGCCATAATTTTTGCTCAGTTCGACTGTCCACCGATGGTCTATTCTGCGACTGGATATCGTTGTATTATTACTTTAATCAAGGATAACGAAAAATATTGTGGATAAAATGACCAAACAACAACAAATATGGCTCGCGGTTTTTCTGGCGATGTTCCTCGTGCCCGAGGTTTTGTGGGGACCAATTTTCAATGCAATAACTTCACTTTTTGGATGGCCCCTGCACTCTATATATTTTAATTTAACAACATTTAACGACTACCCGTATTTAGCCTTTTTGGTAATCCTAGTAGAAATAATCTCGATAGCTGGTTTATGGTATTTAAATCTTAAAGTAAATCACCAGAATAATCTAAGAGGGCTATTCATTAGTATATTGCTAGCGATTATAGACATAGTGTTGGTTTTCCTCCTGTTTTTGAATTTTGCAATGAGTGGAATAAGTTTCCCCTAATCTCTAATTATGAACAACATAAAAACATATATTGTTCTTATCTTCTCAGTCTTTTCTATTTCCATTGCTACGCAGGTGTATGCGGCAACCGATCCTGTTCCGTGCGCACCGGCATATGTGCAAGGCGCTGTTCCGGCGACGCAAGTGCCCGATTACAGCTACACTCCCGATGGATTTTTGGAATTGCATTTCAGATTGACCACGACGAAATGGAAATATAACTACGGTCGGCTCTTGGACTATGATGCGGATTGCAACCCGCTCATCGGTGGAGGCGGAATGTGGGGCGACAAGCAGAGTTATGCCTGGCCGACGGGCGTGAGCCACTTGGTGCTACGCTATGCGGAAGATAATCCCACTCTCCCCGGCATGTATCACTTCAATGCATACAATGGGGACACTGGCGTGCTCCTCTCGCTTGACCCGAACACGCCGCTCGGCGCTTTTGTCGGTTTTTACACGTATCCGTCAAATCGCCCTATTCATCGGATTATCATCGGCAATCGTGACGCTACTGATTTTAATTGGAATACGGAGACCGGAGATCTCGTCTCCACCCCGGCTCTGCCGATGAAGATAATGCCGGTGAAGACTCCGGTGCTCATCGTGCCCGGAATCTTGGGGACGGACATAAACAAAGGTAGCGAGAAATTATGGCTGGACCTCGGGCATAACTTCACTGACGTCGGCGATCAATTCATGGATCCATTGCAATTGAATGCTGATTTAACACCGTCGGATACGAGCTTGAGTATTGGGGATGTCGTCAGGGTAGCAACGATGACTCCGGCAACGTTAGTAAATTATGATTACACCGACGGTCTTATCAAAGAATTTGAAAATCAAGGGTATGTCGAGGGCAGGGATTTATTTACCTTCTCCTACGACTGGCGCTACGGAGTGAGCGGCGTCTTTAGTAACGGGCAGACGAATGTGGATTTGTTGAGGCAGAAGATCGCAGACATCTCGGCGCAAACAGGCAGTAGCAAGGTGGATATCGTTGCTCACAGCACGGGCGGTCTCTTGGTAAAGAAGTATGTCACCGACCATCCCTCCGACCACAACATTGGTAAGGCGGTGTTCGTCGGCGTGCCGAATACCGGCGCGCCGAAAGCCACGAAGGTGCTTCTTTCAGGCGACAGCTTCGGCGTCCCGTGGCTCGCCGATAGCGAGATGCAAAAGATCGCAAAAAATCTGCCAGCAGTCTATGATCTCCTGCCCAGCCTCCAATACGTCACCACTAAAGGCAGCTATGTGCAGATAGTGGACCAAGAGCTATGGGGATCGTCTAGTCGCGATCTGGATTTCGGCCAAACCACCGATTTCCTTCTCACCGATCATCAATTGAATGCGTTGACATCAAACGGATCGCAGGCGCTACATACAGCGAGCTTTGATAATTTCGATATGCGTACGGCCGGCGTCGATCTTTACAGCATAAACGGTTGTAAGAGTGGAACGATCGGCAACATTATCGAGCGGCGGCAGAAAGATATTTTCGGAAATCTGCTCGTCAGTTATGATCAGCCGCAACAAACTTCAGGAGACGGTACCGTGCCACTTGAAAGCGCGACGAATCTGCCTATTGACGCGAGTAATGTCTACTACGCGATTAAGGCCGACCACGGCAAAATGCCGAGCCAGAACGGCATCCGCCAGAAGATCGTCAACCTTCTTTCCGGAAGTCAGCTTCCTGTCGGGAGCGGCCTCATGACGCAGGATATCTCGCGGTGCAAGTTGAATGGCAAGGCAATTTCCATCTACAGTCCAGTCGCTATAGAGGTAACCGATGCTCTCGGTAATCGCGCGGGCGTTGCCACAGATGGCAGTGTCGAGAATGGCATTCCCGGGGCGAACCTCGAGATTATGGGGGAACACAAATTCGTGTATCTGCCGGACGATGAAGGCCAAACGTACACGATTGCGCTCAAAGGCTCAGGCGACGGTACGTTTACGTTGCAAAATCAAAACATTGCGAATGATCATGTGACACAGACCGAGGTCTTTGCCGATTTGCTAGTTACAACGACGCTTCTCGGACAGGTACAGATGAGTTCGGCTTCTACGACCCTGTCGTTAGATGACAATGGCGATGGAGTTGTCGACCACGTCGTCCAGCCGACCGTAGTGGTATATCCCGACACGATGCCGCCAGAAGCGATTGTCCAATTCGACCCCGCGCTCAAGGATCTTCGCTTTATGTCCTCGGACAATGTTTCTGCGCCGAACAATGTGACTGTCGCTGATGCCGGAGGTCATATGGTTTTGACCGATGAAGCGGGCAATATACTTGATGTCGGCTTTGCCGAGACGAACAGAAGAAACGCTTTGAAAGCTAGTATTCAATCGCTCACGTATAACGGACAAGCATTCAGCACTCCTTCAAATTCGTTTTCTTTCAGTTGGAGGTTGGACAGCCAGGGGGTCCTGAAATCGCTGACGCAGGTAGTTAAGTCGCGCGGTGGCTTCAGTATAAAAGCGGTGTACGACGGGAGCCAGACCGTCCTTACCGGCACCGACCAGACGGGAAAGATAAACAAAACGCTGACGGGATTGCTGCTACTTAAAGTCTCGACGAACCACGGAGATTTTACCTGGACGTATTGATCGGGTGTTATCGCACGAGATATCTCGGCTCAAATGAGCCATAGTCCGCTGTGCCGGTTCGATTCCTGCCGAGGGCACAATTCATAACTTGGTACAATAAATACACTACTTAAAACCCCAAATCTTCCAGCGGTATATGCAAATAGGGCATCATTAGCTTTTCTGACTGTACGATAAGTTTATTTTCGTGCTCCTTTTCTAAGACATTATCGGCTTGTTTTAGTCTTCTAAATTCTTGCATATCTTTTCGGGCGGATATATAATACGCCTCGTGGCCACATTCGTAGCTACATATTCAGACGGCTTGCCGTCTTTGTTCTTTTGTTTATTTACCAGTCTTTTTAATCTTTTTCGAGGGAAAACAAACTATATGACAACACTTGCTATTGTGGCATCTCTGCTCTTCATTGGTGGTTATATTCTTATTACGCTTGAACATCGCTACGACCTTCATAAGGCACTTCCCGCATCAGCGTTAGGTGCTTTTCTTTGGATTCTTATTGCTATGACGGAGGGCGCAGATGGTGTGGGGCACGCTATTGAAGAAGTGGGCGCCGAAATTTTCGGTCTCATTGCGTTTCTACTAGCCGCAATGACTTTGGTGGAGATTCTGACGCATTACCGTTTTTTTGACCTTATTCGTGCGAAAATTCTCGCTCTCGGACTCAATGACCGCAAACAATTGTGGGTGATTGGCGGTGTTTCGTTTTTCCTTTCCGCAATTATTGACAACCTTACCGCAACGCTTGTTATGCTCGCTATCAGCATGAGTTTCTTTGCTGGAAAAAACTTGCTCCGTGCGGCTGCAATTGTTGTTATTGCCGCAAATGCGGGTGGCGCATGGTCTCCAATTGGGGATGTGACAACCATTATGTTATGGCTCGCTGACAAATTTACTGCGGTTGAGATTGTTCTTTTTGGGTTTTTACCATCGTTTGCGCTATTTGTGACGAGCACCTTCCTGCTTACTATGAATGTCTCGCTTGATACTCAAGATACTGTGGAAGAATCTATTGAGATCTCTAGGTCGGAGAAAATTATCATCGGAGTTTCTCTCATTTCATTCCTATTTCCTCTTTTAGTTTCTCGTATTGGCCTAGAACCATATTTTGGGCTTGTGTTCGGCTTGGGCTTGGTTGGCATACTCATCGCACTCTTTCGAGTACGCTCAAAGAAATTATTTTCACTTGGGGAAAATATGGCAGATAGTACGGATGAAAACGGAAATAATGGCGGATATGGACCAGAAGGACTGTCGTCACTAGGGGTACATCACCAGACCCACCTTACTTCTAACATTGAGAAGAAACTTGCCCGCATTGACCTAGCATCCCTTCTTTTCTTTATGGGCATTCTTCTGGCGGTTGGCGCACTCTCACACTTGGGCGTTTTGGAACTTATTTCACATGCGCTTCTTGGTGTTGATCCATCGATTATAAGACTCGTTATCGGTAACAGTACGCTCGGGATTTTATCGGCAATTATGGATAACATTCCACTTACCGCTGCGGCAATTGATATTCTCAAGACTAACGATTCGTCAATTTGGGTACTTCTCGCTATTGCGGTTGGGACAGGAGGTTCGATTCTTGTAATTGGTTCCGCGGCAGGAGTCGTGGCTATGGGTAAAGTGAAGGACCTTACATTTTTCAATTACATCAAGATTGCAACCTTTCCGGCCTTTGCGGGCTACATAGTTGCAATTGCGGTATGGTACGCACAATATCTGTTCTTCAGTTAATACATATACAGTATTGTTTCTGTACGATTGTTGTTATTTATTCAAGCGGCCATGAATATCATGGCCGCTTTTCGTACAATATGACATTGAGTTGGCAGAGGTGTGTGCGAAACAGGCACGTTCAGAGATGTACCTATTATAGGGTTTAAAACCCTAGGTACTCCATTACTGTTTCGGCTAGAGATTCTTGGTGGTCATCTTCTGGCAGGTGTTCGATTAGAAAATTCCTTACTTCCTCTGGTGACAAATCTTCCAGCGGTATATGCAAATAGGGCATCATTAGCTTTTCTGACTGTACGATAAGTTTATTTTCGTGCTCCTTTTCTAAGACATTAAATGATCTTAGGTTTGAGTATGGGTAGAGATTGTTGCCTATTTTAATACCTCTGCCGTCTATTTCAAAAACGACTCTTCTTGGTTCTTTTGACGCATATAGCATTAGAGTGAAAGCTCCGATGACTACAAAAACCGAAAAAAGAATATTGTCATATAAAAAAGCCGTTACCGCTATGGCTGTACCTATAATTCCAACAGCCCAATACCAGTCCGAACTTTTTTTATTGGTGTGGTACTCGTAAGCGGACCACTTTATTTCCTTATTTTGGTGCATGAGATTTTGTCTTGTAATAATTGTATCACAAAACAAAATAAAAATTCCCCCAGCGGGGGAATTTTTATGAAACTATTTAACTGTTACTGATCCAAAGTTAGAAGATTTGATGTGGTCATGATAGAACCACTTTCCCGTTTCGTTGAAAATAAAAGACCACGATTCCCCTGATTCTATGCCCTTGCAGGCATCAAACAGGATTCCTTTATCTCCGTCAGCCTCACATTTTTCAATGTCTGAACCCGGGTATACCGTGTGTGTTGGGTGTTTTGCGCTGGCTGGCCACATTTTTCCGGTACTATCGTTAACAAATGTAACAGCTTCTCCTTTTGCTATTTCTACATCTTTTGGAGAAAAGCCGTCCTTTGTGTAAGTAATCGTAGTGCTAGTAGATGTGTCAGATGTCACGTTGTCTCCATCATGATTGTCTATCATGGCGCTTTCGGCTTCGTTGGGTGTTCCATTTTCCTCGGTTTTATTTGAGGTCAAGAAGAATATGGCTCCTGCTATAAGGATAATAATAATAATCCATGTAAATATACTTTTCATTGAGTTATTTTTTAAATTGATCTTGTAAAATACTAAAACTTTAATTTTTACGTCGTCTCTCCCTCCGTCTAATCCCGCTTTGCAGGACCACACGGAGGGAGTGGGATTTGAACCCACGGTACCCTTTCGAGTACTCCGGTTTTCAAGACCGGTGCCTTCAACCACTCAGCCATCCCTCCGAGGTTAAGAATATAGTATTTGTGAGTTAAATCAAGTTAAAGAGCCCAAATAAGACTTAACTTGCTTGGGATTTTTGTGGTACCTATTGATTCAGGTCGTTTGCCGCCTTTGTTTCTTTGTGTTTTTTTGCCACAAAGAATATGTAGATAATTTCTAATATAGCCAAGGTGTTTACTATAAGAAGAATGATAAACCACCACTTATGAGAGAGTTTTGCGGCTGTCCATAGGGCATATCCTTTCCATGGCAGAACCCAAAGCATTATCAGGAAAATAATCCATAAATTGTCACTTAAAAAAGCTTCCATATATTAAATATCATATCAGGATTGTTATCTAATGCAACAAATATTTTGATTTTTGGACCCTATGTATTATCCTTAGTGGTGTAATACGGTATTTAAAGATATTTAAATAAAGGTTTTTGGAAATAATATAACAATATGAAATTCTATAATTATACAATCAAAGAGAAAAAAGAAACCACACATAATGTTTTTGCTTTAAAATTGGCGCCTCAGGACGGGGGACAGGTTTTTGACTATAAGCCTGGGCAGTATGTAATGATCGGTATTAAAAATGAAAACGGCGAGGTGGATGAAAAAAGAGCTTTTTCTTTGGCAAGTTCACCTACAAATAAGGACTATATTGAGCTTGGTTTCAAAATATATGGACCATTTACTCAAAAGACGGCTTCTTTGAAAGAAGGAGATGGTATCGCTGTGTCGGAACCTACCGGGACTTTCACTTTTAGTGAAAATAGGAGTACTGGCTCTATGATGCTTGCTGGAGGTATTGGAGTAACTCCTCTTATGAGTATGATAAGGTATGCTTGTGATAAAAAGTTGCCTAATAAAATAACTCTCTTGTACAGCAATAAGACTGAGAATGATATTGTTTATTATAATGAGTTCAAAAAGTTGTCCGAAGAAAATTCAAATTTTAGAGTGATTTTTACGATTACAGATGATATTTCCGCAGATTGGCAGGGAGAGCGGGGTAGAATAGACAAAGAGATGATTAAGAAATATGCGGGCAGTCTTTCCAGTGATCATTTTCTATTATGCGGGCCACCAGGGTTTATGGAGGCTACTATAAATAATCTTAAAGAACTTGGGGTAAGTGAGATGCAGATAGAAATGGAAAAATTCTAATATGAAATATCTTGGGATTGATTATGGGTCTAAACGAATAGGCCTTGCCACATCGGACGATGGCGGAGAGTTTGCTTTTCCTTTGGTTGTTTTGGAAAACAAGAATAATGTTTTAGATAAGGTGAAGGAAATTATTACCAATGAAAAGATTGATATTATAATTCTAGGAGAGTCTTTGGATTATAAAGGCAAACCCAATACCATAATGAAAGATATTGAAAAATTTAAAATAGCCTTAAAGAATAAGGTCGGTTTGCCGGTTCATCTGGAGCCTGAATTTCTGACTACCGCTGAGGCGGAGCGCCTACAAGAGGACAGCGTTAATCTCGATGCTTCTGCGGCAGCCTTGATACTAAAAAGCTATCTAAGCAAAAAAAATGACAGAAAGATTTTTTAATTTTTTAAAAATTGGATGGAATGGCTGGGTAAACGGAAAGGCCAAGGGAAATGGAGCTAAGTGGTGGCTTGTTGCCGTTGCTTTTACCGAAAGTTCTTTTTTACTCATTCCTCCAGATCTTTTTTTGATCGCTATTTTGGTGACTGGAACAGAAAGATGGTTTTATTATTCAAACATTACAGCCATTGCTTCCGTTGTTGGTGGGGTATTTGGTTATCTGATAGGTTTTTGGTTTTTTGAAAGTTTTGGTCAGACTATAGTGGAGACGTATCATTTGCAGGAATCTATGGGGGCGGTTTCGGTTTGGTTTGAAAATAACGCCTTGTGGAGTATTTTCTTGGCTGGGTTTATTCCTATAATACCTTACAAGGTATTTACTATATCATCTGGACTTTTTGCAATTAATTTTTGGATTTTTATTGGAGCATCTGCGGTTTCAAGGTGGCTTAGATTTACGCTAGTTGGTTATTTAATGAAATTATACGGAGAACCAATAAGTAGAAAGATTTTGGAATACTTTAATGTTGTAAGTACTGTTTTGATGTTGATTCTCGTTGCACTTCTGCTTGCTTACTTTCTGTAGCATAGAGTCTTCATATATTTATTTATTTTAGATATAATTACTGCATGAAGCACAGTATCTTTTTTGATTTTTTTCCTCCACCACTTTTTTTGCAAATGCCGTCTGCTGGTATGGACATTTCTGATGATGCGGTCAGGTTCGTGTATTTTATTCAGACTCATCATAAAAACCAGAGAAGTATCAAGATTGCAGGAGAGCGTCTTTTGCCTGAGGGTGTTGTAGAGAGAGGTGTAATCAAAAAATCTAAGGAACTTAAGGAGATTATCAAATCAATAAAAGAAGACCATAAGAGTCTGGAATTTGTCAGGGTTTCTTTACCCGAGGAGGAAAGTTATTTATTTAGTGTGCAAATACCAAAAGTTTCTCAGGATGAGATAAAAGATGTTGTGTCTAGTAGGCTTGAAGAATTTATACCAATAAAATCAAGCGAGGCAACTTTTGATTATAGGGTTCTTTCAGTCGCAAACGATAAACTTGGTGTCGAGGTGTCTGTGGTTAGCAATACTGTTGTAGTGTCATATTCTAATGTTTTTGAAAATACTGGCCTGATACCGATTTATTTTGAAGTGGAATCAAAAGCCACGACTCGCTCGGCGGTGCCGTCTGAAGAAAAAGGAGCTTTTGCTGTCGTGGATATAAAGAAAAGTAAGACTAGTATTTATTTAGTTGTAAATAAAGTGATTCAAATGTCTTCGTCTGTTGGCATAGGGGCAAAAGATCTAACTGTGCATGGTGGGCAAATTTTGGATGATTCAAAAGAGGCTGTTGCTGGCTTAAAAGATGAGATAGAAAAGAGGTGTAGGTATTGGGACACACATAAGAGTAAGGGAAATGGCCATTCATCTGAAATAGAAGGGGTGATTTTATGTGGGGAAGGGGCTTCTATAAAAGGTTTGCCAAATTATTTAAGGTCTCATTTGGCTAGGTCGGTATCAAAAGCTAATCCATGGATAAACGTGATTGATTTTGACCATTATGTTCCACCTCTAACATTAGATGATTCGTTACGCTACGCTGTGGCTATAGGTTTAGCCACTCCTTTTAATTAATATGCTTAATCTACTTCCAGAAAATATAAAGAGAAATATCCGTAAAGAGTACTTGTGGAGGCTGGGCGTGGTGTGCTTGTTTATGTCCTCATGGCTTATTGTATTTAGTCTTATTTTGTTGGTACCGTCTTTTTTGGTTGCTTCTGTCAAAGAAGAATCTTCGGCTGAAAGAGTAGAGGTCGTGAAGAAGTCAAACAAGATGGCGGCTGAGGAGGGGATTCAGGAAGAAGCTCAGATGATAAGTGACGAGGTTAATATTTTGCTTGATCAAAATGTTTTTGTTTTAGCAGAAGGGGGGCTTATTGAACGCATGCTGGGAAGCAAGCCGGTAGGCATACATATAGATTCTATTTTTTACAAAAAAGATGACGGCTCTTCTGTGTTGAGAGGGTTGTCGGATGATAGGGACACATTACTTGAATTCATTAAAATTTTGGAAGGGAAAAAGGATTTTTACAATATAGACTTACCTATATCTAATCTCGTAAAGGACAAAGACATAGAATTTACCATAAAAATAGATTTACACGATGAATCCAAAAATTAGAAAATTATTTATAATAGCCCTGTCTTTGAATATTCTGTTTGTCGCAGGGTATGCGTTTGTATTTATACAAGTTAAACATAAAACGGAGCAATCCGCTCTCTCCATACAAGCTCTTGAGGAGAGTGTAAGTACTGAAAAGAATCTGCAATTTTTGAAAGGCTTAATCAAAGAGACGGAAGATGAGCGTGAAAAAATAAAGTCTTATTTTGTGGACAACGAGGGGGTTGTCGGTTTTATAGAAGAAATAGAGAGATTGGGTAATATTGCCGATATATTTTTGGAGCTGAAGGCGGTTGGCATAGAGGGTGATGCTGGCGACAGGGCCTTAAGGTTGACCTTGCATACTTCTGGGACTTTTCAAAATACTTATTATTTCTTAACGTTGGTAGAGCATATGCCACACAAACTTGAGTTTACCGGGGCTGGCATGGCAAGACTTCCGCAGTCTGGAGTATGGGAAGGTAATTTTGAAATGAGTGTTTTAAGTTTTTCTAAAAAATAATATGGAAATAAACATAGAAAAAATTAAGCAAATTATCAAAATGTATGTTCCCAAGAAGGACATAACAAAGAAAAAAGACATTATTACAGTTTATCGTGACTGGAGAGTGGTGGTTGCTGTATTTTTATCATTAAATATTTTAATTATTGCAAGTAGCTTTTATTTGTTTGTAAAAATTAACAAAGAAGAAATATTTCTTCTAGAGAATACTGGTTTGGTGTGGGTGGATAGAATAGATAAGGGTAAGCTTCTGGATGCCGTCAATCTTTATGAACAAAGGGAAGATGAATTTCAGAGTTTATTGAGAAAAAGACCTCAGATTTCTGACCCCTCTTTATAATAGGGGCTATTTGGTATATAGTATGGATTATATTAGGCATCCCACAATGACGATGTCCTTATATGCGAGCTCCCCGTAGTTCAATGGATAGAACGAGAGCCTTCTAAGCTCTAGATGTAAGTTCGATTCTTACCGGGGAGATAAGAGTAAAAAATAACCCCAGATATTCTTAGGGATCATTTTTTAAACGGTTTACAAGTTTTGAGCATTGATGTATTATTTATGGGTTGAAATAAGGGTAATTAGTTGTTTTGGTACATACTAATATATATAAGGGCGATTAGCTCAGTTGGTAGAGCAATCCGTTTACACCGGAAAGGTCGGGGGTTCAAGTCCCTCATCGCCCACCAGAATTTGACTTTCAGAAATTTGCCCGACCGATTCGGCCGCGCGAAGCGCGGAAAGGTATGGAAACACTGGCTCGCCACGCACGGCGCGGCTCGCCAAGCGCAGGTTCGAGCCAAAGATTTCTTTGGCAGCAACCTTCTTCTCTTGAAGGTTGCTATCCCTTGCGATTTTGACGAGGGTTATAGCGACTTTTATCCAGCTTTGGAAGGGTTCGAGCCAATCATTCTGCTTTTGTTCAATCCGCGCCATTTTCTCGTCCAGCGACTTCTTTTCCAAAAGAAGTTTTGCTTTTTGTTCGCGATAGATTTCTCTTTCAATATCTTGCTCTAAATAGCCGTCAAGAAGTCGCTGGAGCTTCGTTTGTATGGCGCGGATTTTATTTTGAGATTCAAGAACAAAAGCAGAAACGGATTGGGCGGATAATTCTCTATCTTTTTCTGCCATATCTAAAAGTTTTTCCGCCCAATCCGGTTGCAAAGAAAATTTTTGAAGCAGAGAGGAAATTTGTTTGTCCAATTCCTCTTGGCGAATACAGGGTTCGGGACATTTTATTGATTTATTCTTTTTTGTGCAGTGGTAGTAAATATAATCATGGACATTTCCATTTTTCTGCTTTTTAACCCTGTATTCGCCAGTGATGGACATTTCACAAGTGCCGCACTTCATTAGTCCGCAGTAATCTTGCGGCTCATACTTTGTTTTGTGGTGCGGCCGTCCTCTCTGCTTCAAAACTTCTTGGACTTTATCAAAAATTTTCTTTGTGATGATTGGCTCGTATTTTCCTTCGTGAAGTTCACCGCCATATTTGAATAATCCAGTATAAAAAGGATTGGAAAGGATAAAAGTCGCCCTCGTCTTGTGGATTCTCTTTCCGCCGCGGGACATAATCCCGCGTTGCGCCAAAAAGTCCGAGACATCTTCTAGCCGTGAATTTCCTTCCGCGTAGAGTTCAAAGGCCCCGCGGATAACCCTTGCTCTCTTTTTGTCCACTACCACTGTTTTGGTGCGACTGTCGTTGATGTAGCCGATTGGCGCGGGGCCGGGATATTCTCCGCGCTTCACTTTTTGGCGCAAACCCCGCTTCGTGTTTTCGGAAAGAGAATCCACATAGTATTTGCTTTGCCCAAATACAATGTTCAACATAAATTTTCCTTGGGGCGTATTTTCAAACCACAGCGTCGGAAATTTCAAACTGGCGAGCTTGCCAATATCCAAAAGGTAAATGATACGCCCACCGTCCACAGAATTGCGCGCCAATCTATCCGCGTGCCAAGTCAAAATTCCGTTTGCTTCGCCGTCCTCAATCCTTTTCAACATTTCGTTAAATATCGGCCTGCCCGGAATTTTGGCACTTTGTTTTTCAATCAAGACATCAACGATATTCAGATTTTCTTGTTTGGCAAAGGCGCGCAATTCCGCGATCTGGTCTTCAATAGACTGCACCTGCTTGTCTTCCACATCAGTGGATTTGCGGGCGTAGAGGAAAAATTTATGTTGTTCCATATCCATAGTTTTATTGGGCAAAGCAAATACTTAAAATCGCAAGGGATTTCGAACCTGCGCTTGGCGAGCCGCGCCGTGCGTGGCGAGCCAGTGTTTCCATACCTTTCCGCGCTTCGCGCGGCCGAATCGGTCGGGCAAATTTCTGAAAGTCAAATTCTGGTGCGTTTATTCTACCAAATCCGAACCTATTTTGAACGAAACTGACCGCCTCCGCTTCGCTCCGGCGGAACGCTCGGGCGCGGCGGAATTCCCCCCTTGAACCCTCCTTCCGCCGCGCCCTCGCGGGAGGCCAAAATTTTTTCGCCGCCAATACAATTAAGAAGGTATTTAGCATAGTTATACTATAGTATAACCGTTGTCCGGTAAAACAACAAGTGATAAACTGTGAATAAGGAATATGCAAGAAATATCCAAAAAACTAGGCGCGAATATGAAAAAGGTTCGCGCCAAGAAAAAATTGTCGCAAGGGGCTTTAGCACGGCTTTTAGAGGTTGATAAGGGCTATATCAGCAACATTGAGAGTGGAAAGAAAAATCCCACCCTTGCGACAATTCAGCGATTAGCTGACGCGCTTGGCGTGTCGGCTGACGAGTTATTGAAATAACTATGCAAAAATTGCTACAAGGGAATATTTGGAAATACACGCTTCTGCTAATCGCTAACAAGAGAATTTTTGTTGCGATTCTTGGCGCTTACTACTTGACTATCCCAGACGTAAACGCCGCGGGCGTTGGAATTATTTTGCTCGCTGGAAGTTTGGCGGGTTTTGTATTTGAGATTCCCAGTGGCTATGTCTCTGACAAAATCGGCCACAAGCAAGCCCTCGTTATTTCTAGAATAGTTATTTTGTTATCAACAATTCTTTTTCTCGTTGCAAACAATATCATCTTTTTAATTCTTGCAGGAATTGCGTTAAGCACAGGAATTGCTTTTCATAGTGGGACAGGCAGTGCATTTATGCACGAAACACTCCGAGGATTGCAACGAGAAAAAGACTACGCAAGTGTGATGGGCAAGATTAGTTCGATAGGTTTTGCTGTACCGATTGTGTTTATGGTGCTCGTTCCTTTTTTGGTGAGCATTAGTTTTAAACTCCCCTTTGCAATCGCTCTCATTGTTGATCTGGTTGGGCTATTTGCGGCAATTTCCCTAGTGACTCCGCCAGTACCGCAGGAGGAAATTAAAGAAATCGGAGTGACAAACTTTAGGCAAGTATTGCGCGAAGGATACCACCTCAATTTTTTTACTTTTGCTTTGTTTTCCGGAATTGTTGGCGGTGTCTTATTTGGTGTCGGCGGATTTCGCGCGCCATACCAGACCTTTCTTGAGATACCCGTGATTTGGTATGGTGTTTTTTTTGGAATTGGAAGAGCATTTGCCTCGCTTATGCTTGCTTACAGTGGAAGAATTAGGGCAATCACAACAATTTATTCTTTTTATAAATTTCAACTAATTCTTTATACATTTTTCATATTGATACTAGCAACTATCTCAACTTGGTGGATTGTTGTGATTGCGTTTATAATCATCAACGCCTTTCAATGGGGATTGAGTAAGGTTGATAACAGCTACATGATGGATATTATTAGTCCAAGTAAATTCAAAGCAACGCTGTTATCAACCCACGCGCAAATTGAGCATATCGTTGCCGCGGTTGCCAGTTTCGGGGTAGGTTTTGCAATCGAGAGAGTATCTTATCAATCTGGGTTTTTATATTTGGGAATAGGTTTTTTTGTAATTTTAATGTTGTTATACTTATATATACTCGGACAACGCAAGGCCGGTGTTTACGACAGGTTGATTGGAAATTAAAAGAGAATTGGCGGCGAAAAAATTTTGGCCTCCCGCGAGGGCGCGGCGGAAGGAGGGTTCAAGGGGGGAATTCCGCCGCGCCCGAGCGTTCCGCCGGAGCGAAGCGGAGGCGGTCAGTTTCGTTCAAAATAGGTTCGGATTTGGTAGAATAAACGCACCAGAACAGAACTTGTCGGTTTTGAACCAACGGCGGAGTGGGCGGTTGAAACAGACAGCGGTGTGGAAAACAAAGGGAAGAGTGGAAAATTGTATAAAGTTGGCGAGTTAGATAAGATGGGGACCTGTTTTAAGTCGTTTTTGTACAAAACAAATTTAATAAACCCTCTCCGCATATATTGATTAGCTTGTCAGAATCTTCAACTAGCTCTAAATTCCCTGTTTTCGGATGAATTATAAATAAGGTAAACCCAAGAGATCTTAATTTATCAATAAATTTTTTTGGGTCATTTCCTCCTTTAACAATCATTGACGGGTGAAATTCTGTGATAATGGAAAGATTGTTATTTTTTATAGTTTTTTCCATTCCCTCTATGGCCAAGGATTCAGCTCCTTCTATATCCATTTTTATAAGATCAATTGGGGTTTTGAGATTCTCTAAGTATCTATCAATGGTAATTGCTTCAATCTTATGGTGGCTTGTCTGCGTATCATCACTCTTTACAATAGTGTGGGCAGATAAGTTATCTTGGTCCACCATAAACAAATCAACGAATCCTTTAGCGTTAGAAACTGCTTTTTTTTCAGGTGTTACGTTTTTAATTAAATTAATAGAGAGATTGTTTTGCAGAAACTCAAAATTATAAGGGTCGGGTTCAAAAGAATAGACCTTGCCTTTTTCACCCACTAATTTTGAAAAAAGTAAAGAATAATAGCCAGTATGGGCACCACAATCAACAACCACCATTCCCGGCAAAATATTTCTTTTAACAAAGTTAGTAACCCCTTCCTCCCAAAAGCCATGTTGAAGGAGTTTGGTTGAAACTGTCTGATCGGCAAGATCCAAGTACATTTTATAATTATGTACGTGAATCAAAACCACTCCCTTTTTGTTTTTCACCCTGCGGTAAAAATAGAAAAAAAGCCCTTTTATTTTAGGAAGTCTAGTTACTCCTAAAACCCTCAAAAATGAGTATGTTTGAACAAATATTCTTAAAAAGAATTTCGGTTTTTGTAGAGAAATAGTCTTCTTCATAAGAATGGTTATAGTCTAGACTTTAAATCTCCGTAATTTGTAGATAGCTTCCTTTCAGGACTGTAACCGTATCGGTTTTTGAGGTTTCCTGTGCCCATTGAAATTGGAGCGGACTATTTGTAGTGCCCATTTTTAAAGTTCCGATTACCTTTATCGTCACCGCATTTGTTGCGGGCAAATCAATTTCAAAACTTATTTGAGATCCATGTAAATGCTCTCCGCTGTGGAGACTTACCCCTTCCATTGCCAAATACCCGATTTCAAGTTCTGCATCGGAAGGCACGCTAAAAGCTATTACAAGGTCAGGTAATTGGCTCGTACTACTGGCAAAGATAACACCGTCGATAATGTAAGTAGTGGATGTGGCAGGGGTTAAAATCAGGTCATTATCATCTTGGAGGGTGATTTGGCTAGAAATAGATTCATCAACTCCTTTTCTGACCCTCAACGTTAATGGAGTTAATGTGGTAAAAGTTTGATCCGTGCTTGTAGAAATTCCCCCGTCAACATTTTTAGAAACTACTACATAATAATAAACCATGCCCTCAGACAGATCTGACAGACTAATGCTGTGGTTTGTGGTCATGGTAGCGTCAAAATTCTGTGAGGTATAATTACCGCTTGAGGTTCCATAACTAACTTTTGAATCAGAATAATCATCCGTGTTCCATGTGATGGTTGCAGAAGTTGCCGTGACGCTTGTTTCTTGGACATTTGAAATTGCTGGAGGAGTAGTGTCTGTATGAATAACAACCAATTTTGGATCGTTTGATATGCCTGAAGTGTCAGAGCTTCTTATTTCCGTAATATCATCCGTATTTGATGGTGCGGAGTTGCTATAAAAATGGTCACCTAAAATGGCCAAAGCAGTTACTCCTGAAGTATTTATATGTGACCTCCCTGTCTGGTCAAGTGTATATGAATTGTATTGCCCACCAGTTATATTACTTGCAGTTGTGCTTGCTACATCAAGAGTACACGTGCTTCCGGCTGAACAGTCTGTAAGAGTATCAATACCTGTGTCGCTTGCAGTGAAATTATAATTATTTCCAGGATTCCACCTCATGAGGTGAATTACCCAGCTACCGTCAGGGCTTGCGTTGTCGTTGTGCCACAAACTAAGGGTTGCTGAATCTATCTGATTACTTCCAATGGACGAGGTATCAAACGTATATCCTATAAACTCCATGCGGTATGTACCAGTTTGAATCTGATCCCTTATGTTATGCTGAAAACTGGAGTTATCAGGTGTTGTTGAAGCCTCTCTGGCGGTCGAAAAAGAAGCGTCTAGTTTAAATCTGCCCATATCTCCAGTTGGACCACCTGTTCCCGGATCTGGATATTCAGTTAGAGTATCAGCAAAAACATTTTTGAATTTAAATACATCCAATATACTTGCTGTTTGCTGGGTGAAAGCATTGGGTGTTGTCGTGGCATAGCCTATTTCCCACCAACTACTGTTTGAATCTTTATAGTATTTTTGGTTGGAGGTGAACTCTGTGATTAGTTTATCTGAATCCGTCACTTTAAAAGTTCTTGATACTGGCGTCCTTTTTTCCAAAATTTCAGATTGAACCGTTAGGCTATTTTCATAAGCGGTGCGAAGCACCTCATCAGTAGGGACATTGGAAACTTGCCTATTTGTGATATAAGCATATTTTTGAATCTTTCCTTTGTTTTCCACACCGTTGTCTGTTTCAACCACCCACTCCAAAATGGTACTTCCCAGAATATCTTCTCTCGGAGCTTTTAATTTAAGATGCGCGGGAATCTCCTGACCCACCGCTGAAATATCTAAACTTGTCATTGAAATAACTAAAGTTAAAATAACAGCAGGAATAAATAGTTTTCCCAAATATTTTTTAGCCACAAATTTTCATTATGATGAGTGATATATTTTTTAGTATAGCTTAAACATTTATCTTTTTATAGGATTATCCTACTACAGAATACGGCTAAGATGGTGTTGTCAACTGTTTAAAGGGTACAATAGAGACACCAAGGATGCTAATTTTGTTGACACAAAACGATAATCTGCTAGTATGGAAAAGCCCTGTGGTGGGGCATTTTCATTATTTATGACAAGATCAATTAAAAAAGGCCCATATGTTGACCCTAAGCTTCTAAAAAAGATAGAAGGCAAGAAGCCTAGCGAAACAGGAGTTATTAATACCTGGGCAAGATCAAGCGAAATTAGTCCGGAAATGGTAGGCTTTCTTTTTGGTGTTCACAATGGCAAGACCCACGTTGAAGTCAGGGTAACTGAGGAAATGGTGGGCCATCACCTTGGGGAATTTTCTCCCACAAAGAAATTTGTAAGGCATGGAGGTAAGATGCAAAAAGAGCTTGAGCAGAAGAAAAAAGAAGCGGAGATTTCTGCTGCCAAATCTGCCAAAGCTTCTACTGAGGCGGCCAAGAAATAAATTTAAATAAAAAATGAAAGCTTTTCTTAAAAATTATAGACAATCTCCCCGCAAAGTTCGCCTGCTGGCAGATCTAATAAGGGGGAAAAGAGCTGAGGAGGCTCTAAATACTCTATCTTTCACCACAAAAAGGGGTATTTTGCCCATGAAAAAGCTTTTAGAATCAGCTATAGCCAATGCTAAACACAATGATAAGTTAGACAGGGGTAATTTATTTGTAAAAGAGATTAGAGTAGATCAGGGTGTTACCTTAAAAAGGTCTATGCCTAGAGCGCATGGTAGGGCTACCCCCATAAATAAAAGAACAAGCCATATAGAGATTGTTTTGGAGGAAAAAGTTTCGTCTCCAAAGCCAAAAGCTAAAAAGAGGGCTGTAAAAAAGGAAGTTAAGAAAGAAAAAGAATAAATTTTAATTTTTAAATATGTCACACGTTGTTCACCCATATGCACATAGACTTGGAATTTTAAGAGACTGGAAGTCTCGCTGGTTTGGGGCTCGTAAAGAATATACAAAAGCCCTTAAGGGCGATGTTTTAGTTAGGGAGTATTTGGAAAAGAAACTAAGAGGTTTTTACGTTGCTGATATAGAGATTGAGAGAAATCAGAATTCTTTGAGGGTGATCATAAAAACCGCTAGAGCAGGCCTTGTTATTGGTAGAGGGGGAGAAGGTTCGGTTAAACTAAGAGATGAAATACTGGGTATTTTGAAGAAAAACAAACTATCCATTCCTCCAGAAGTAAAAGTTGATATTGAAGAGATTAAATATCCTGAAACCAACGCTTCGTTAGTGGGTCAAATGATTGCAGAGGGCCTAGAGAAAAGAATGCCTTTTAGGAGGGTGATGAAGCAAACCATTGAAAAAGTTATGGCTAGTCGAGATGTTAAAGGTGCAAAAATTGCTCTTTCTGGTAGGTTGGGAGGTGCTGATATGAGTAGAAAGGAGCATTTAAAAAAGGGAAATATCCCCCTTCAGACTTTTAGAGCAGATATAGATTTTGCCAGAGAACAGGCCCATATGTCTTACGGAAAAATAGGCATAAAGGTCTGGATTTACAAAGGAGAGATTTTTAATAAAGACGAAGTAAAATAATATTTCGACTTAAATTTATCACCATGTTACTTCCTAAGAAAGTTAAATTTAGAAAATGGCAAACTGGACGAAAGAGCGATGAAAAGCTTAATCGCCCAGAGACAAGAGGCATCGATGTTGCCTTTGGTTCTTATGGATTGAAGGCAACATCTGGAAACAGGGTTAAGTCAAATCAGATCGAGGCTGCTCGTAAGGTTATATCAAGAACTGCCGGCAAAACAGGTAGGTTGTGGATCAGAATTTTTCCAGATAGACCTTTTACTGCTAAACCAGCAGAGGTGGGAATGGGAAAAGGAAAAGGTGATGCGCAGGGATACTGTTTTGAGGTTAGGCCTGGCAGGATTCTTTTTGAGATTGATGGAGTAACTGAAGATGTGGCGAGGGAAGCTATGAGGAAAGCGGGGTCAAAGTTGCCTGTTAATACTAAATTTGTAAGCAGATAAGGTTATGAAAAAGAAAGATTTAAGTAAAAAAGAAAATGGCGAGTTAGAGAAAGATATGCTAAAACTCAAGGAAGATAATCGCAACTTCAGATTCGGTATTTCTGGCAGTAAGGTAAAAAATGTTAAGGAGGCCATGGGCAAAAGGAAAGATATAGCAAGAATCATGACTGAGCTTAACAAGAGAAAAAAACATGGAAAATAAAAAAGAACAAAAGAAATCAAAGATTTTTAAGGGAGTAGTGGTGTCAGATAAGATGGACAAAACCGCTGTTGTTTTGGTTAACCGGTTTGTAAAACATCCTAAATATGGGAAATTCGTGAAGATAAGCAAGAAGTACAAGGCTCATAATGAGGAAAACAGACACAAGACTGGCGAAAGAGTGGTTATTGCGGAAACAAGGCCGTTATCAAAAGACAAGTCATTTAAGATTGTAGATTAAATTTATGATTCAGCCACAAACAATAGTTAAAATAGCAGATAACTCTGGAGGCAAGATTGGAAGAGTCTTCAAGGTTCTTGGGGGTTCAAAGAAAAGGTATGCTCGCATAGGAGATATTGTTGTTTTGTCTGTACAGACGGCTGAGCCACGAAAGACAGTTAAGAAAAAAGATGTTTTGAGGGGTATTGTTGTTAGGCAAACAAAATCTTACAGAAGAAAAGATGGTTCATACATTAGATTTGATGAGAATGCTGTTGTGATAGTGGCTAAAGAAAAAAAAGAGCCTATAGCTGGTAGGGTCTTTGGTCCTATTCCAAGAGAAATTGGCGAAGCTGGTTACCAGAAAATTATTTCATTGGCCCCTGAGGTTGTATAAGGTAATTTGAATTTATTATGAAAATCAAGAAAGGAGACAATGTAATAGTGATTGCCGGAAAAGATAAGGGCAAGAAAGGCAAGGTTGTACACGCTTTCCCTGTTGAGGAAAGGGTGGTTGTGGAGGGTGCTAACGTAAAAAAGAAGCACCAAAGAGCTAAAAGAAAAGACCAGAAAGGTCAAATAATCGATGTCTCAATGCCTATGCATGTTTCAAATGTTATGGTGATTGACCCAAAAACTGGAAATAGAACCAGGGTGGGATACAAGATAGAAGGCAAAAAGAAGGTCAGGATTGCCAAAAAAAGTGGGGCTCAAATATAACTTTAATTATGGAAACTATAAAAGAAAAACAGAATAAAACCTTTAATGCTTTGAAAGATCAGTTTGGGTATAAAAATCATCTCGCTGCCCCTAGGCTTGTAAAGGTTGTTGTAAATTCAGGCACTGGATCTGCTAAGGATAAGAACAGAAATGAGGTTGTTTCTGGTAGACTTGCCAAGATAACTGGACAAAAAGCTGCTCCCAGAGGGGCTAAAAAATCTATTGCCAATTTTAAGCTAAGAGAAGGCGATGTTATCGGATTTTCTGCTACCTTAAGAGGGGCTAGGATGTATTCATTTTTAGATAAACTTATTAACATCGCTATTCCTCGAATGAGAGATTTCAAGGGTCTTGAAATTAAGGGTATTGATGAGATAGGTAATTATACTTTTGGTCTAAAAGAGCACACTATTTTCCCAGAGACTTCAGATGAAGACCTGAAAGATGTTTTCGGTATGTCTATTACTTTGGTAACAACAGCCAAAACCAAAAAAGAAGCAGAGGTACTACTTAAGCATTTAGGCATTCCATTTAAAAAATAATTTGGCTTGGAATAGTATTATTGGCGGATATCAAAGAATTTGTTAGAATACATTATCTTTTATAACTTTTTATTTTGAAAAAATATGGAATCAAATAACAATCCAACAAATAATCCCTATATGATACCACTGGCTATAGTGGTAGCTGGCCTTATTGTGGCAGGGGCCATGTTTTATGGTCCAGGAGAACAAAAAAAGTCAGCGGTTGACGATGGGTCTAGTGCTGAGAATTCAGGATTGCCAACTTCTCCTACAGCGGAAAACGTTTTACCTGTTGGTGTAGGGGACCATATACTTGGTAGTCCTAACGCCAAGGTGACAGTTATTGAATTTTCTGATTTTGAATGTCCATATTGTAAAAATTTTCATCAAACTATGCATCAGATTGTTGATCAGTACGGAAAGAATGGTGATGTGGCGTGGGTGTATAGGCAATTTCCTTTAGCTTCTATACACCCAAAGGCTCCAAAAGAGTCTGAGGCTTCTGAGTGCGCAGCTGAACTTGGTGGAAATGATGGATTTTGGGCGTTTTCTGACAGGATTTTTGAGGTTACCCCTTCTAATAATGGGTTGGATCCAGAAAAGTTACCAGAAATAGCGGAAGATATTGGATTAGACAGAAAGGCTTTTGTGGAATGTTTGGCAAGTGGCAGGCATTCGGATAAGGTTGAAGCTGATTTGCAAGATGCTCTAAATTCAGGAGGCAGAGGAACCCCATTTAACATTATCGTTACTGCTTCTGGCGGAGTATTTCCTTTTAGTGGGGCTATTCCTCTTGAGCAGGTAAAAAACTTGATAGACCAGGCTTTGGAATTTTAGGTTAAAAAATAAAAATTTTGTTTAAAAAGGCTCACTCTGTATGGAGTGAGCCTTTTTACTCGTATGATATAATTAAGCATATGAACTATAGAGAATTTTTGGGCTTGATGACGGTCGTGGGCGTATTCATATTAGCCGCTTATTTTGCCAGAGAATATTCTGATATTTTGGAAATGGCCGTTTTGGAAAGGGGTGTCTGGGGAATGGGGATTTATATTTTGGTTACTATGATTGAGGTGGTTGTTGCCCCCCTTAGTACTTTACCCCTTATTCCCATAGCCTCTTTTGCGTGGGGAGGGTTTATGGCCGCCATATTGAGTATAGTGGGTTGGGTTGGTGGGGCGATTGTTGCTTTTATTTTGGCCAGAAAATACGGCAGGCCATTAATATCGAAGTTAATTGACTTGGAAAAAATGGAAAGGCTGGAGAAGGTGATGCCTGAAAAGCATATTTTTTGGAGTCTTGTTTTCTTGCGCATTGCTATACCGGTGGATATTTTAAGCTACGCTGTCGGACTTTTTACCAAAGTTGGGTTGGCAACCTATTCCTTCGCTACTCTCTTGGGTGTTATTCCTTTTGCTTTTGTTTTTTCCTATGCCGCTGTTTTACCTGTTGGGTATCAGATCGTGGCGGGGGTGTTGAGTTTGGTAGTGATTTATCTCGGATATTCGGGCATAAAAAAGAAGTATATTTATCATGATCATTTTAAAATTGACGAAAAAAAATCTGAAGATCTTTAGCTTATTTCTATTATGATATTTAGTATTGCAAAATTTATATTATTTGTTTTTCTTATTTTGACATCCTTGTTTGCTGTTAATTATTTAAATTTAGAATCGTATCTAAAGCCATCCGTATTACGTGAAATGGTTATGGGTTATGGGTTATGGGGGCCACTTATCTTTATTTTGATGTACATAGCTGCTACGGTGTTTTTCCTACCAGGGTCTCCTCTTACGGTGGCTGGGGGTGCTTTGTTTGGTGGATTTTATGCCGGTTTGTATGTCTTGATCGGAGCCACAATAGGAGCTACTACAGCTTTTTTTGTATCAAGGGTTTTGGGGGAAGGGTTTGTGGAATGGGTTTTAAAAAAAAATAGATTTGAAAAGGTTTTTGAGTATGATAAAAAGCTTGAGAAAAATGGCTTGGCTGTAATGCTTTTTTTTCGTCTTATTCCACTGTTTCCTTTTAATGGCTTGAACTTTGTTTTAGGTTTAACAAAAGTGAGAAGCAAAGATTATATTTTAGGAACTTTTTTGGGTATTATTCCCGGTACTTTTGCTTATGCGTATTTTGGGGATTCGCTCGCTTCTTTTAATTTATTGAATACATTATGGTCTTTGGTTGTCATTATTCTTCTCGCCGTATCTTTTCCTGTATATAGAAAAATTAAAAATAAGAACTTGTATCAAGTAAATAAATGATCTAATAATTATGAAAAATAATAATTTTGATCTAATAGTAATAGGGGCTGGATCTGGTGGTTTAAATATTGCCGGCTTTATGAATAAAGCCGGCTTCAAGGTACTTCTCATTGATAAAAAAGATGAAAGTATTGGCGGAGATTGTCTTAATTTTGGATGCGTGCCAAGTAAGGCTATGATACATGTGGCTCGTGGCATTTTTTCTGCAAGGGGGATGAATGATTTTGGGGTTCGTGTTTCTGGCAGGGTTGATATGAAAAAAATTAAAGAATATATAAAAGCAAAACAATCCATTATTCGCGAGCATGAAAATGCAAATTATTTTAGAAGTATAGGAATGACTGTCATTCTGGGTGATGCACACTTTGTTTCTGGGAATGAGGTATCGGTTGGAAATAAGATATATAAGGCCAAGAAAATAGTTATTGCTACTGGCTCAAGACCAAGAAGGCTTAGCGTGGAGGGGACTGATGGCGTTCTTGTGTATAGCAATGAGAATATTTTTGATATTGAAGAACTTCCGAAAAAGCTTTTGATTATCGGTGGGGGGCCCATAGGTATTGAAATAGGGCAGGCATTTAATCATTTGGGCTCCAAGGTTTTTGTGATCCAGAATTCAGATGTTATTCTGGGAAAAGAGGACAGAGAAATATCTGGAATTCTTTTAGCGCATTTAAGGTCTGAGGGAATGACATTTCATCTCAATAGTAATATAGTGCGTTTTATCTCAAGTAATGAGGTTCTGGTTGAAGAGGGCGGAGTAGAAAGTAAAATTCAGTTTAATGCTGTTTTTGCGGCTGTTGGCAGGGAACTTAATACAGGAGATCTTGGTATAGAAAAAGCTGGAATAGAGATGGATGGCAAAAAAATTAAAGTTGATGAATACTTAAGGACAACAAATAAGAATGTTTATCTTTGTGGCGATGTCGTTGGACAGCACCAGTTTACCCACGCTGCCGAACTTCACGCTGGTGTAATTTTAAAAAATTTATTTTCTCCTTTTAAAAGAAAATTAAATACAGACCACCTTTCTTGGGTTACATACACCAATCCAGAAGTTGCAACTTTCGGATTGAATCAGGAAGAGCTTAAGAAACGAGGGATTAGGTATGAGATTTTGGAATCAGATTTTACTGATGATGACAGGTCTATCGTAGACAATTTTACCTTAGGAAAAGTAAAACTTTTTGTTTCTGGCGGTGTTTTAATGGGTGGTACCATGATAGCGAGAAACGCAGGAGAACTCTTTCAAGAGCTTGTTCTGGCTCAATCAAGTGGGCTTGGTATTAAGGAAATATTTAATAAAATATATCCTTATCCGACCGCTTCAAGAATCAACAAAAAGGTCATTACAAAATTTTTTGCAGGAAAATTGACTCCTTTTAACAAAATATTACTTCGTTTTTTGTATCATTAATTTCATAAAACCGGAATGAAAAATATTTCAGAGAAAAATAGTGGTGTGACCCCAACCGTAATAGTTGTTTTTGGAACAACTGGTGATTTGAGTAGGAGAAAATTAATACCCGCCCTTCTCGATTTGTATGTTAAGGGGTTTATGCCGGAAAAATTTAGTATAGTAGGCTTTTCCAGAAAAGAAATGTCTGATGATGAATATCGGCAATTTGCTAAAGATGCAATAAACGAGAAAAAACATGAGCATAAAGAGGATGTTGTTGATGATTTCTTAAAACATTTATCTTATGAAACTGGTTCTTTCGGTAATATTGACACATATGGTGATCTGGCTAGACATCTGGCGGGCGTTGATGATATATGGGGGGTGTGTAGTAACAAACTTTTTTATCTTGCGGTACCCCCTTCTTTGTATGATGTTATATTTGAGAATCTAGCAAATTCTGGACTAACGGTACCTTGTGGTGGTGGAGCGGGTTGGACCAGGGTTCTTGTAGAAAAACCTTTTGGCAAGGACTTGAAAACAGCACAAGAATTAGATAAAAAATTAGGTCTTCTTTTCAAAGAAGAGCAGATATTTAGAATTGATCATTATTTAGCAAAAGAAACTATTCAAAATATTTTATCATTTCGTTTTTCTAATTTATTATTTGAGCCAGTATGGAACAATCAGTATATCGAGAAGGTGGAAATCAAGTTATATGAAACTTTGGGGGTGGGTAGCAGGGGCGCTTTTTATGATGACATAGGGGCGATTCGTGATGTTGGGCAAAATCACATACTCCAAATGCTTTCTTTTGTTGCTATGGATAATCCCGGCAAGCTTGATTCGGTGGCAATTAGACAAAATAGAGCTCGTGTTCTTGGTTCTCTTAGGCCTATTGATGTAAACAATTTAACAGAAAGTATTGTGGTGGGTCAGTATGATGGATTTTTAGAAGAGCCTAAAGTGTCTCGTGACTCAAAAACAGAGACATACTTTAAAATGAAAGTTTTTATAGACAATGATAGATGGAAGGGAGTCCCTTTCTATCTTGAAAGTGGTAAAAAGTTGAAGGAAAAGAAAACTCAAATTTCTGTTTATTTTAAGAAAACACCAACTTGTGTTTGTCCAGAGAAAGAAGAGGGGCATACTCACCAAAATATTTTAACTTTCGACATACAGCCCAATGAAGGGATTTCTGTGCGTTTTTGGGCAAAAAAACCTGGATTGAATATAGAGCTTGAGTCTAAAAATTTATCATTTTCTTACAAACATTCAACTGATGGCGCTATGAGGTTGCCTGATGCTTATGAAAAAGTTTTGTTTGATTGTATTAAGGGAGATCAGATTTTGTTTACAAGCACAGAGGAAGTGTCTTATTCTTGGAAATTTATTACACCTATTATAGAAAATTTGAAGAATATAAAAATTCACATATATAAACAGGGGAGCGATGGTCCAAATGTTGCGTTATAAAATTAATTAAAAAGAAATATGAAACTAGGTTATATTGGTCTTGGGAAAATGGGTATGGGTATGACATTAAGACTTCTTGAAAAAAGGTATGAGGTCTTGGCCTATGCCAGAAGTGAGGAATCTAGAGCAAGGGCAGTAGAGGCAGGTGCTGGAGGAGCTTCTTCTTTGGGAGAGCTTGTTTCTGGTCTAAAGACCCCGCGTCTCATTTGGCTCATGGTACCGTACAAGGCTGTGGATGATGTATTGTCAGAAATAATCTCTTTGTTGGATAAAGGAGATACTGTTATAGATGGGGGCAACTCACCCTATAAGGAAACTGTAAGAAGGGCGGAAGATCTGAAACACAAAGGTATTAATTTTATGGACGTTGGTGTTTCTGGTGGTCCGAGTGGGGCTAGAAATGGGGCCTCTCTGATGGTTGGTGGGGATAAAAATGATTTTGAAAAAAATGAAAATTTGTTTAGGGATTTATCTGTAGAAAATGGGTATGGTTATATGGGAGACCATGGCGCGGGACACTTTGTTAAGATGGTTCATAATGGTATTGAGTATGGAATGATGCAGGCTATTGGCGAAGGGTTTGCTATTATGAAGAAGTCTGACTTTAATCTAGACCTGACAAAAGTGGCTGAGGTTTATAGCCATGGTACTGTTATAGAATCAAGCCTTATAAACTGGTTACATAAGGCGTATCTTGAAAAAGGGGAAGATTTAGGGGAGGTTTCCGGCCGAGTTTCACACAGCGGAGAGGGTTTGTGGACGGTTGAGGCCGCTAAGGAGTTATCTGTTCCCGCTCCAGTTATAGAAAGCTCTCTTCAATTTAGAATTGATTCTCAGGAAAATCCAAGTTATGTTGGACAAGTGGTTTCCGCTCTCAGAAACCAGTTTGGCGGGCATGATGTAAAAAAAAATAAAGAATAATCAGTTATGTTTAATAATCAAGATAGCAAAAGTAGAAAATGGCATCGCGAGGCGGTTGTTTACCAGATTTACCCAAGAAGTTTTATGGATGCATCCGGTGATGGAGTTGGTGATCTGAGGGGTATAATTGAAAAACTTGATTATTTAAATGATGGTACAGAAAAATCTTTGGGGGTCGAGGTTGTTTGGCTATCTCCTATTTACAAGTCGCCAATGGCTGATTTTGGATACGATATATCTGATTATTATGAGATAGATCCTCTTTTTGGGACAATGGAAGATTTTGATGAACTAGTGGAGGAGATTCATAAAAGAGGAATGAAAATTATTATGGATTTTGTTCCGAATCATACGTCTATTGAACACCCGTGGTTCATAGAATCAAGGTCCTCAAAAAACAACCCCAAAAGAGATTGGTATGTATGGAAAGACCCTAAGCCTGACGGTTCTTCTCCAAACAATTGGCTCTCTGTTTTTGGTGGTTCGGTTTGGGAGCTTGATTCAAAAACTGGTCAATATTATCTGCATACTTTTGTAAAAAATCAGCCTGATTTAAATTGGAGGAATCAGGATGTTAAAGACGCCATGCTTGATGTGTTAGAGTTTTGGCTTCATAAGGGTGTAGATGGTTTTCGTACCGATGCTATTTATCACTTAATCAAAGACGATCAGTTTAGAAATGACCCTCCGAATCCGAATTATGTTCTAGGAAAGGATAGTCCGTATGACGCCTTGCTTCATGTTTATAGTCAGGGTAGGCCAGAAATATTTGATACCACTAATGGATTTTGTGAAATTTTGGGTAGGCATGACGGTAAATTTATGGTTAGCGAAGCTTATTTAGATTTACCCGAAATGTCTAAGATGTATAAAGCTTGTTTGCACAAGGTCCACGCTCCTTTTAATTTTAATTTAATATATCTTCCATGGATTGCAGATGTTTATAGGAAATTTATTGATGATTTGGAAAAAATTCTTGATGAGGATGAGTGGCCAAATTATGTTTTAGGAAATCATGACAGGCATAGGGTAGCCACAAGATTAGGGGAAGAGAGGATAAGGTCGATGGCCATGATTCTTCTGACCTTGAGGGGTATGCCGTTTATATACTATGGGGATGAAATAGGAATGCAGAATGTTCACATACCACCAGATCGAGTTCAAGACCCGTGGGAAAAGCAGACTTCCGGCATGGGCTTCGGAAGAGATCCAGAAAGGACTCCGATGCAGTGGTCTGGGGATGAGCACGCTGGGTTCTCTGAGACGGAGCCTTGGCTTCCTGTGGGGTCTGATTATAAAAAAGTTAATGTTAAAACAGGGTTTAGAGATCCAACATCTCTTTTAAGCCTATATAGGAAATTAATACAGTACCGAAAAAAATCTCCCGCGCTTTTGTCTGGTATATATAGATCTTTTGATGCTGGCAATAAAGATGTACTTGCTTTTGTTAGAGAGTCAACCGAGGAGAGTATTATGGTTGTTGTAAACTTTTCAAGTGACGAGCAGATTGCTCATATAGATGTGGAGAATGGGGTCATTGTGTGTAACACTTTTCTCGATGCGGATGAGGGGGGCTCAATTTCCCTGAAACAGCTTAATTTGAGGCCCAATGAGGGCTATGTTGTAAGGGTCTAACGCGTGGTGTGATATAATGGTCTTAAAGATGTAATTAAGAGTCTAAATTAAATATTATGAGGGATGATGTAAAAGAAACAATAAAGGGAAGAGTAGATAAGTGTTTGGAGGTTAGCCCAAATGAAATTTCTACGTGGAGAATTTTTAAAATTATGGCTGAATTTGTTGCCGGCTTTGAATTTTTGAGTAAGTATGACAAAACGGCTTCTTTTTTTGGTTCATCAAAATTCGATTCTGGCAATGAGTACTACAAAGAAGCTGAAAAACTTGCCTCAATGCTGTCCGAGGATGGCTTTGCTGTTGTTACTGGCGGTGGGCCGGGTATTATGGAGGCGGCAAATAAAGGGGCTACTGAGGCTGGTGGACAATCGGGTGGATTAAATATTAAGCTTTCAGAGGGCCAGAGAGAAAATGGTTATGTAAAGGAATCAGAGTCATTCAACTACTTTTTTACTAGAAAAGTAATGCTCTCTTTTGCTTCGGAGGTGTATGTATTTTTCCCAGGCGGGTTTGGAACTTTAGATGAATTTTTTGAAATTATTACTTTGGTTCAAACTAAGAAAATTGAACCCATTCCAGTTATTTTGGTTGGCGTAGATTACTGGACCCCCATTCTGTCTTGGATAAAAGATGATGTTTACGGTAAGTACGACGCCATAAAAGAATCTGATATGGATATATATCATTTAGTAGAAAACGCAGAACAGGCTTTTGCTCTAACTAAAAAGCTTGTCAAATAGACTGCCTGCCGGTTGGGTTTTGTGGGTATATCAAATATGAAATTTTTGTATCAAAATACAAGTCTTGTGAATCCGAAAAAATTAGGAGCGAATGCTTCTAGTTTGGTGGAATACGTCAGTCATTTAAAAGATGTGGCTGAGGCCGGTGGCTATGAAGCGGATGAATCTTCTATAAACTTGCCCTTTGATGATTCTTTTTATGTTGATTCTTCTAGATTTGCGGAAGAAAAAGTTACTAATACTTTAAAGTATATTTTGGTTGTTGGTATTGGTGGCTCAAATTTGGGCACTAAAGCAGTTTATGATGCCACGCACGGTTATACAGACATTTTGGAGAAAGATAGATTTCCCAAGATTATTTTTGTGGATACTCTAGATACAGAGTTTTTACTTAGGCTTGAGAAATTTATTAATTTTGAAATAGCGGAACCGGCTGAAATTATTGTTAACATCATAAGTAAGTCTGGGGGCACCACGGAGACGATGGCAAATATGGAATTTGTGATGGGTATTTTGATCAAAAAATTTGGAGATAGTGTTCTGGGCAGACTAGTGATTACTACTGACTTTGATTCTTTGTTGTGGAAAGAGGCTGGAAATAAAAATATTTCTCGTTTGGGCATACCTGTAAAAGCCGGAGGTAGATATTCTGTTTTTTCAAATGTGGGTATTTTCCCACTCCTCTGCCTTGGTCTTGATGTAAAAAAGCTTTTGGAGGGAGCTAAAGAAATAAGAAACAAGTGTTTAAATGAACATTTCGAGGATAATCCAGCAATGCAGTCAGCTATTGTTTTGTATGAAAATCTGAAGGGGGGTAGGGTTATTAACGATAACTTTATTTTTAATTCAGAGTTGGAATCGATGGGGAAATGGTACCGTCAGCTTATGGGAGAAAGTTTGGGTAAAGAAAAAGATCTGAATGGAGAAACTATAAACACTGGAATTACGCCTACTATATCAATAGGGTCCACCGATCTGCATTCTGTGGGTCAGCTATATCTTGGTGGGCCAAAGGACAAAATCACTACTTTTATTTATTCTGAGACTATTCCAAAAAATGTAGAAGTTCCTAATGAGAGAATTTTTCCAAATGTGGTCGAGATTATAAGTGGTAAATCTATGAAGCATATAATCAGGGCTATTTTGGATGGAGTAAAAGCTTCTTATGGAAAAGGCAAATTGCCTTTCATGGAAGTCGTGCTCGATGACATATCTGTGCATTCCTTGGGTCAATTTATGCAGTTTAAGATGATGGAAATTATGTATCTTGGCAGGCTTATGAATGTTAATGCTTTTGATCAACCCAGTGTTGAATCGTATAAAACAGAAACCAAGCAGATCTTGGAATCCTAAAAAATCCGGCAAAAGCCGGATTTTTTATTTGACAATAAAGATACAAAAGGTTAATAAGGTATCAGTTTTGTTCTATAAATTTGATAATTAGAGGAGGTATTTATGGGTGAGTCTATGAGCGGGTCGATTCCTGAAAAAGCTTATTTGAGTATAGGAAAGTCAGGAGGTGATTGTTTGGATTTTAGCATTGCTTTTGCCCCTGAAGGAGGTTCTAATCATTTGGCAGGATTGTTCTCTGGGGAAATAGAGGGTCATTTTTACCATGGTGTTGGGATGGGAAATCCTACCGTCTATGATTTTGGACAACTTGTTGCTTTGGGGGAGTCTAATGGAAAACCTGGCTATGGTACTGTAACAACCGCTTCTGGAATGTCAGCTACGCACGTTCTGATACTGTCTTTGTTTAAGGATGGTGGTAAAAAAAAGGGGAGGCTTCTTTATTCTCCAGCGCTATATGGTGGAACATTTAATTTATTCTTCAAGTTATTGCCAAGGATCGGTGTGAAGTGTCAGATGATTGAAAATCCAAAAAGCTTAAATTCTTGGAAAAAACATTTAGGCAAAAAAGAGGATGTGTTATTTGTGGAGACTCCTAGCAATCCAAAGCTGGAAGTGTTTGACATTAAAAAACTTGCTGACTTGGCTCACGAACACAACGCTATTTTGGTCGTAGACAATACGATTGCAACATTTGCTATTCAGCAACCATTGCTTTATGGGGCGGACATTGTTGTTGTTTCCGCAAGTAAGGCTATCGGTGGAAGATCAGAAGATCTTGGTGGGTATTTTGTGGCTAGTCAGGATGTAATGAAAATCCTAAAGCAAAGCGAGTGGGTGGATACGACAAGGCCGGTGATGAGTCCACGAACGGCTGGGTATATGATCGAAGGAGTTGCCAGCCTTCATAAAAGGATAGTGGCTCATTCTCAAAATGCTTTCTTGCTCGCAAATTGGTTATCACAAAGACCAAACGTGTCTGGGGTGTATTATCCTTTTATTGAGCAGACAGATGAATCCCACTACGATATTGCCTGTAAGCAAATGAAGTATGGTGGACCACTTTTGTCATTCGAATTATGTGGTGACTTAAAAGATGCTCAAAAGTTTGTCGACTCGTTGGTAGTCGCTAAGCAGGCTCCTCATATTGGGGATGCTAGTCACACATTAGTTATTCATCCAGCTTCAACCACTCATTCTCGGGTACCAAAAGAGGAGAGGGAAAAATTAGGGATTAGTGACACTTTGATCAGGGTGTCAGTAAGTGCGGAAGATGGAGAGACATTCTCTAAAATATTTGATGATTTTAGGAGGGCTCTAGAAAAGATTAAAAGATGAATATATACCCAGAATCTTTTTAATAAAGATTCTGGGTATTTTTTTTAAACGGCTCACTTTCTGGAAGTGGGCCGTTTTGCTATACTTCCAGCATGAATTTATCAGGGAAAAAGGTGCTTGTGATGGGTCTTGGTCTTTTGGGTGGTGGTGTTGCCACTACTAACTGGCTTGTGAAACAAGGAGCCGTGGTTACTGTTACTGATTTAAAGACCAAAGATGAATTGGCACCCTCTATTAGAAAATTAAAATCTGGCAAAATAAAGTTTGTTTTAGGCAAACACAAAGAGGAGGACTTTGTAAAAAATGATATTGTGGTGGTTGGGCCTGGCGTCCCAAGAACGAGTAAATTTTTAAAAATTGCCAAGAAAAATAAAAAACTAATTGAAGACGAGTCCACTTTATTTTTTCAATCTGTTTTGAACCCTATAATTGCCGTAACTGGCACAAGGGGCAAGACCACTGTCGTTAACTGGATTGCCCATCTTTTGTCTGCTAGGTACGCAAATATAAAACCAATAGGGAATAATCCAGAAAATCCCTACATGAAAGCAATAGATGGTCTTAATAAGGATTGTCCCGCTATTGTTGAATTACCATCGTGGCAACTTGAGATTTTGCCAAATGCTAAAAAAGGTTCATTTGTGGCTGTTATTACAAATATTTATCCCGATCACCTAAATACATATAGAGATATCGAAAGTTATGTGCGGGCTAAGGCAAATATTTTTAAATATCAAACAAAAAAAGATTTTTTGATTTTAAATCGAGATAATAAGTGGACTAATTTTTTCTTAGCAAAAAAACCAAAATCTAACGTGTTATTTTTCTCGAAAAAAATTTTGCCCAAAAACAATAATGGCTTGTTTCTTAGAAATAATGCCCTGTTTTTTAAGGAAGGGAAAACGGTCAAGAAAATTATGGAGACAAAAGCTTTTGTGGGAGGAAAAGGGGGGCATAATCTTGAAAACCTTATGGCCTCTTTACTTGTGGTCTTGGTGTTTGAACATGGTTTTAAGGTTACGCAAGCAGTTTTAAAAAATCTCCCACAAGTACCTTTTAGACAGGAAGTTATTTTCGATGATAGCAAAATAAAAATTATAAACGATTCAGCTTCTACTACCCCAGAGGCTGTGATAGTCGCCGTTAACAGGTTTAGCAAAGAAGGTGAAGTGTTTTTGATTGCGGGAGGCACAGATAAAAATCTTGATTATGGTGAGCTGGCGCGTGTTATTAAAAAATCTAAATTAAAAAAACTCGTCCTACTATCTGGTTCGGCTACCGATAAATTATTGTCTGGGTTTGGTAGGGTAAGGTATAAAGAATTTGAGTTGTTTGATTCTTTGGAGGATTGTGTAAAGATTGCTTTTTCTTCGAGTCATAGGGACAAGAAGATTATAATTTTTTCTCCTGGGGCTTCAAGTTTTGAGAAATTTAAAAACGAATTTGATAGGGGAAGACAATTTAACCAACTAGTTTCTAAGTGGTGATTGAGGTGTTAATTCAGCTGGACGGCTTGACTTTTTTTATTATTAATATAAGATATAGCTAACAAGCCAGCCCGAAGAGGGCGGTTTTTAGTAAGAGAAATATATGGGAATCGTTGATTATCTAAAAGATACAAAGGGAGAAATGAAGCATGTTAGCTGGCCTACCAAAAAGCAGACCACTGCCTTTACGTTACTTGTGGTGGTATTGTCTCTGGTTGTCGCTGCATTTTTAGGCTTTTTTGACTTTGTGTTCGCTAAAATTATAGAGATTCTAATTTAGAGTTGTCCCGTATGTTTTAAATTAGCAGGGAAAACTAATTAGCTTTTATATATTACTATGGCCAAACAAGAACTCAATTTAGAAAGAAATTGGTACGCACTTCATACTTATTCGGGATATGAAAATGCGGTAGTACGAAACCTCAAGGCTCGTATAGAGTCTTTGGGCATGGAGGATAAAATTTTTAATGTACTAGTTCCAACCGAAAAGAAAATAAAAATTAAGGGAGGTAAAAGAGTGGAGATGGAAGAAAAAATATATCCTGGATATGTGTTGGTAGATATGATAGTGACTGATGATTCTTGGTACGTCGTGAGGAACACCCCAAGAGTTACTGGTTTTGTCGGTTCTGGTGTGCACCCAGTTCCTCTTGATGAAACAGAAATCAAGGAGCTGTTCAGTAGAATGAAAGAAGATATGGGAGCAACTCACAAGATAGATCTTCTAGAGGGAGATCTTGTTGCTGTGGTTGATGGGCCGTTCAAGGATCTTGAGGGCAAGGTGAGCGAGGTTGACGAAACCAGAGGAAAGATTAAAGTGCTTGTATCGATGTTTGGAAGAAGCACTCCAGTAGAGCTCGACTTTCTTCAGGTAAAAAAGATTTAATTTATTGGTTATAAAGATTTATTATGGCAAAACAAGTAGTAAAAAAATTAAAGTTGCAGATTGAAGCGGGTAAAGCATCTCCTGCTGGAACAGTTGGCCCTGCTCTTGGGCAGGCTGGTGTCAACATCGGAGAATTTACTAAAAGGTTTAATGACGCAACTGCTCCAATGATGGGTAACATCATTCCTGTTGTTATTTCTGTATACGAAGATAGGAGCTTTGATTTTGTGTTAAAGACTCCACCAGCCTCAAGGCTTATTCTTAAGGCCGCTGGTATCCCAAAAGGTTCTGGAAAAAATGTCGTGAAGAAAGCGGGAAGTATTACCAAGGCCCAGGTAAAAGAAATTGCGGAACAAAAAATGCCAGATCTAAATGCTGGTGATATAGATGCCGCTTCAAAGATTATAGAGGGTACAGCGCGAAGTATGGGGATAGAAGTGAAATAATAATTGACATATAGTTATGAAAGATAGTCCCGCTTAAAGCGGGACTTTACTTTTGTTTTATAGGAAGGGATAATGACACCAATATGGAGAATAAAATAGGCGCTTTGCCTTACCAGACAATTTTAGAAATGATGAAAGACTCTGTGGTAAGTGGGGGTTTAAAGGAAAATGTTAATCCATCATCCCTAGACGTGTCTATAAATGCCAAAGAAGTCTATAGGTTAGAAAGAGGTTTCATGCCTAAGAGGGGTGAGAAAATTAGGACTCTCTTGAGTTATGCAAATGCTTCCAAGCATAATACCAATAACCCTTTGGAGCGTGATGTTATTTATATTGCATTATTAAATGAAAAACTAGATCTCAGCAAACTCAGCGGGGTTTATGGATTTTGTAATCCAAAATCTACAACAGGAAGGAACGATGTTCATGTGAGGATTTTGGCAGATGGAGTTTCTCGCTACGACTCTATTCCTAAGGGTTACAAGGGGGAGCTATGGATTACAATTATTCCAAAGTCTTTTTCTGTGAAGATTCCGGATAAACAACAACTAGCTCAGATCAGATTTTTTAATGATGATACCAGGCTCAATGAAAAAAATATTGAAAAAAGTTTTAAAGAGGCCCGGTTTGTTTGGAACAAAGAAGGAAAGTCGTTTAAGTATGGTGATTTAAAAATTAAAGACAACGATGGTTCTATTATTTTAACTCTGGATTTATCGGATAAAATAGTTGGGTATGAATCAAGAGGGTCAAACCGTGTTTTAGATTTTTCTAAAATAGGATTTCATAATCCAGAAGATTTTTTTGACCCTATTTTCAAAAAGAATAATTTCATAACTTTACACAGGGGGTGTTTCTATATACTTTCTACCTACGAGCACGTTCTGGTTCCTCCAGAGTTTGCTTGTGAGATGATACCAGCTGATGAAAGATCTGGAGATTTCCGAGCTCATTATGCAGGATTTATAGACCCAGGTTGGGGTTACGGAAAGAATGGAAAAGGAAAAGGTAGGCCTCTGACTCTTGAAGTCAGGCCTTTTGAAGATATTATCGTACGTCATGGTCAGCCTATCGCTAAGATTAGATTCGAAAGGGTGGCAGGGATTCCAAAAGTTTTATACGATAGCTTGGGAACATCCAACTATACCGTTCAAGGAGGCGCAAAACTCTCAAAACAATTTAAAAAGATAAAATAAAACCCGATAGCCAAGCTATCGGGTTTTTAAAGGTTCAAAAACGGAAAAAATTAATTTTAATTCATTTGTTTCGTCTGGCTCTCTTATTTCTTTTTCTATTTCTTTCCAGTTTGAAAAGTCTTTGATTGGGAAATATGTATCTCCTTTAAATTTTGCGCCTATAAAAGTTAAGTATAGACGTTCTGCATGAGGAATAAATTGCGCATATATATTAGCTCCTCCTATGATCATTGTTTCTTCTGCTTCGCTAGAGGCCTTAATAGCCTCTGGCACAGAATGTACTATAGTAAACCCGATTGCTTTAAAATTCTTGTCGTTTGTTAGGACTATGTTATGTCTGCCTGGAAGAGGCTTGCCAAGTGACTCACAAGTTTTCCTCCCCATTATTATGGGTTTGTCTATAGTAAGCTCTTTAAAATGTTTTAAATCAGTGGGTAATTTACCCCAAGGAAGAGCGTTGTTGGCTCCTATAAGGTAATTTTCGTCCATTGCTGCAATTATTGAGATCATAATATTCTCCTTAGATTTACACAGCCATAGGTGCCTCAATCTTTGGGTGAAATTTATAGTTCCTAAGCTCGATGTCGTCCATGGTGAAATCACCTATATTTTTGACCTCTGGGTTGAGCCATAGAGTTGGTAGGTCGTAAGGCTCTCTTTGTAGCTGTATTTTTACTTGCTCGTAATGATCCTCATAGATATGAGCGTCGTTTAATGTGATTACGCATTCATGTGCCTTTAAGTTTGTTACTTGAGCTATCATGTGAAGAAGTAGAGAGTAAGAAGCTATATTAAAAGGAACTCCAAGAAACATATCACAGCTTCTTTGCATCATGTGTATAGATAGCTTACCTTCTGATACGAAAAATTGGTATAGCATGTGACATGGAGGCAGTGCCATTTGATCAATTTCTCCTGGATTCCATGCTGTTACTACGTGACGGCGATCACTTGGATTGTATTTTATGTTCTCAATCACTTTTGTTAACTGGTCTATTGATTTTCCATTGGGGGTTTTCCAGTCTCTCCATTGAACTCCGTACACACGACCCAAGTCTCCTTCAAATTTTGCCTTGGGTTTCCAATATTCTGCTTCTGCATTAGCCGTCCATATAGTTTTATCACTTCCGTTTAATTCTTTTAACCTGTTATCATTGGAGCTTCCTTCAATAAACCAAAGTAACTCGCTCCTAACTGGCTTAAATGCAAGCTGTTTTGTTGTCACCGCAGGAAATCCATCTTCCATATTAAAACGCATTTGTACTGCCCACAATGCTTTAGTGGTTCCATTTCTGCCTTTTCTTTCTACTCCTTCTCCCATGATTTTATCAAGGACGTTTAGATATTGTCTCATTTTTTTCTCCTTATTATTACAATTTTCAAAAAACATTATTTTCCAGCTAGTTTTACCATCTTTGTGTGTGTTTGTAAAATAATGTTTTTTTGAAGCTATGTTAGAATAATTCTACTTAATAGCCTCATTTGATACAACTATGAATTTCAAAGAAAAATTGTCTAATTTAAAAGCCTCTGATCCTGAGGTTTATGGCTGGATTGAAAAAGAGATAGAAAGGCAGGAGACAACGTTAGAGCTTATTCCCTCAGAGTGCGCCACTAGTGTTTCTGTTATTGAGGCTCTTGGTACTGTTTTGACTAACAAATACTCAGAAGGCTATCCGCACAAAAGATATTATGGCGGAAATCAGTTTGTGGATGAGATAGAAGACTTGGCGAGAGAAAGAGCTAAAAAGATTTTTGGTGTGCCTCATGCAAATGTTCAGCCTTATTCTGGTTCTCCCGCAAACTTGGCAGTCTATGTTGCCGTATGTGACCCGGGGGATACTGTGATGGGGCAAAGCTTGCCTGATGGGGGGCACCTTACTCATGGTTGGAGGGCCAGTGCCACCAGTATGTTTTATAATGCAGTCCAGTACCATGTGAAAGAAGACGGTTTTTTGGATTTGGAAGAAATTGAAAAGCTTGCTGTGGAGTATAAGCCAAAACTCATCTGGGTAGGTGCTACAGCTTATGTTAGAGAGTTTCCTTTTGAAGAGCTTTCAAAAATTGCAGATAAGGTGGGTGCATATCTTGCTGCTGACACTTCTCACATTACTGGCCTTATTGTTGCCGGAGTACACAAAAGTCCGGTGCCCTATGTGCATATTGTTTCTACTACTACTCACAAAACATTACGTGGACCAAGGGGGGGGATGATATTGGTTACTGAAAAAGGATTACAAAAAGATTCTGAGCTTGCCAACAAGATTGATGGAGCAATTTTCCCTAAACTTCAGGGTGGGCCACACAATCATCAGACTGCAGGTATCGCTGTTGCTTTGGGTGAGGCTATGAAACCTGAATTTAAAGAATATGGAGCTCAGATTGTAAAAAATGCTAAAGCTTTGGCCGAGGTGCTTATTAAGAAAGGAGTAAGGCTTGTGAGCGGTGGTACGGATAATCATATGATTTTGGCGGACTGCGGAAAAGGAAGAGGTGTTTTTGCTCAGGAGATGCTTGATGAAGCTGGTATTACTTTGAATAAAAATACTATACCTAAAGACCCAAGCTCTCCTTTCTATCCAAGCGGTGTTCGTTTGGGTACCCCTATAATGACCACAAGGGGGATGAAAGAGTCTGAAATGGAAAAAGTTGGCGGGTGGATAGCAGAAATTTGGGAAGAAGTTAATCAATATAATTTACCAGAGGACAAGGAAGAAAGAAGTATTTATTTAAAAAAATTTAGAGAAGAGTTGTCCAATAATCAAAAATTGCATAGAATCCGACAAGAAGTATTTGAACTTTGCAAACAATTTCCATTATATGGAGGTAAATAAGATGACCAGGAAAAGGGGTAAGTTTATTGTCTTACTTGGCGTCAATGGTACAGGTAAAAGCACTCAGGCTCAGTTGCTTGCTGAAAAAATTCGTACTGAAGCTGGTAATGAAGTAAAGTACGTAAAGTATCCCATATACGGTCTTGAGCCCACTGGTCCAATGATCAACTCTTATTTAAGAGAAGGTAATCCCCATAAATTTTCTTCAAGGGAATTTCAGATATTGCATGCTTTTAACCGAACGGCTTTTGAACCTCGATTAACTGAGTTTTTTGAGAGCGGTGTTCACGTGGTTGCGGAGGACTATGTTGAAACTAGTCTTGCGTGGGGTATAGCAAAGGGTGTTGAAAAAAAATTTCTTCTGGAATTAAATAGCCACTTATTAGAACCGGATATTAGAGTTTTTTTCAATGGTAGGCCTTATGGTACAGATAGGGAGAAAAACCATCTTCATGAGAGCAACATGAAGTTGGTTGAGCGGGTTTTTAAAGAACATCAAAGGTTGGCCAAAGAATTTAAATGGAAGACAATTGATTTATACGATGAAGAAAAAGAACCTTTCGGTGAAGCGGAAATTCACGAACGGGTATGGGGGTTGATTGACAAAAGTTTAGATTTATAGCAAAATTTAATTAAATTTAGTACTTTAATAACTTTATTTTAGGAGGAGACGATTCAAATGTTGCAGGGAGATCGTGGTAAAGCAGTTGTGGTGTTTTGTTTGGACGATTATGCAAAAGCAAGGGTTATCCAAACTCTTCAGAAAAAATTGGAATCAGTCGGAAAGGAAGTTGCGCGAGTGGAATATCCGCTATCGTGGATTGGAAACAGCTCTTGTGAATCCGAAATTTTTTCTCATGTCAATTTTCTTTTAGACGGGGTTTCTCTAAATGGACATAGAAAGAAAGTCGGCCATGGCAAAATTTTAAATTCTTTGCTTGATGCGGGTGTTTATGTGATTGTGGAAGTTGTAAATAAGCTTCCAGACAATCTTGAGTATTTTGACCATAATTTGAGTCATTTTGTGAATAAAGATAATAATCAATTTGATTTTGTCATGATCTATCCTGATGAGGGGTACTTTGAAAGTGTGAAGGATGAAAGAAACGGCAAACATAACGCTCAATTAAAAGAGATGAAGAATGTAGAATCCGCATTGTTTGTGGCATTTTCCAATTGTGGTTTTTGTGCCATATCCCTTAATTCAACTGAAGAAAAAGCTTGTGATAGTATCTTGTGGGAAATTAAATGTCGCACCCCAGAGACTTCGCTTTGGTTCTAATTTTCTAAAATATTTTTACGCCCGACAGATGCACTCTGTCGGGCTTTTTTGTTGCCTGTATATCTTGTGCTAGAATCAGCTTATGATTAAGGACAGCATAAGGCGGTATGTCACGGAGGCACTAAATAGCATTGATATTGAAATCAGTGATGTTTTTGTTGATGCTATCAATAAAAATAATGGGGACTATTACACAAACGTAGCAATGGTCTATGCTAAAAGTATTGGCAAAAACCCTAAAGATATTGCTTCTGAAATTGTTGAAATTTTAGAAAAAAAACATAGTGATGTTTTTGCGAAAGTTGAAATGGCTGGTCCCGGTTTCATTAATTTTTATTTAACAGATGGCGTTATTGAAAGTGCTTTGTCTGAGGTAGAAAAACCACTCCATATTTTGAAAAACAATAAAATCAATATTGAATTCATCTCTGCTAATCCTACCGGTTCTTTGCATATTGGCCACGGTAGGGGGGCTTTTTATGGCGATGTTTTGTCTAATATTTTAGAGTTTGCCGGCGCTACCGTAATAAGGGAATTTTATATAAATGACTCAAAAGAAAGTGCTCAGATAAAGGAACTTGGTAAAACTGCTTTGGGGAAGGGTGAGCAGTATAAGACAGAAGAGTTGAGTGGGAAGATGGAGAATATAGATTTTTCTGGAATGGGAGAGGGTGAGGCTGGTTTTATTTTAGCGAAAGCTGTTCAAGAAGATAACAAAAATTTTGTTGAAAATAAGTTAGGTATCAAGTTTGATGTGTGGTATTCAGAAGATGAAAGACTAAGAGAGTCGGGTCTTGCGGAACAAACTCTTGAGAGTTTGAGAGATAAAGATTTGGTCTACGAAAAGGATGGAGCTTTGTGGATCAAAACGTCCCAGTTTGGGGATGACGAGGATAGGGTGGTCGTAAGAAGTGATGGCTCTATGACTTATTTTGTTTCTGATATTGCGTATCATAGTGACAAGTTTGGTAGAGGGTATGACAAAGTGGTTGATGTTTGGGGGGCAGATCATCATGGTCATGTAAAAAGGATGAGAGCGGTACACGATATGCTGGGCTGGAAAAAAGAGCTCCTTATTTTTATTACACAACTTGTTACTTTAAGAGAGGGTGGTGAAGTAAAAAAATTTTCTAAAAGGGCCGGTAATGTTATCTTGCTTGAAGATCTAGCGCTTGAGGTTGGGGTGGATGCATTAAGATGGTTTTTCCTGGAGAAATCTCTGAACACTCATATGGAGTTTGATTTGGCGTTGGCCCGAGAAAGATCAAGTAAAAATCCCGTTTACTACGTTCAGTATGCGCATGCAAGAATTTCTTCAATTTTGAATAAAATTAAAGATTTATCGGGAGACAAGTCTTCCTTGGCGGACATTGTAAAAAGTGATAGGGGCAAGCGACTGGCTTTAAAGATCGTTCAGTTTTCTGATGTTGTAGAGGATATTGCTGTGAATTATCAGACACATAAACTACTTACTTATGTGTATGAGCTTGCGAGTGAATTTTCTCAATTTTATAGAGATGTAAAAGTTGTTAAGGAAGACAACTTTGGCTCTGGGGCAGTAGAACTTATCTCTATGGCGAAGCGTGTGGTTGCTAAATCTCTCTCTCTTTTGGGTATTTCCGCACCAGAGAAGATGTAGGATTTACCATTGACAATATTGCTGTATAATGCTATAGTTTGTATTAGGAATTGATTTTGACCAACCGCAAACAGGAGGTTGTTATGCTACTAAAGCTTAGTTCAGAAGATCTGTACGAGTGTAGGGGGTGTAGGTGCAAGGGCTTTTTTAAGCCATTCAAGTGTTCTTGTGGTCGAGAGCTCTGTGGTTCTTGCTTTGGTGTTGTGGTTGAGAATAATGATCGTGGTAGTAGGATCAAGTGCTTAAATGTTGACTGTGGAAAATACTATACCGTAAAAGAAGTAAGTGGTTTCTGCTGAAATTAAATGACGTCAATATTGTCCGCCCTAAAATATGGGCGGACTTTTTGCAATAAGGGTCAAAAATGCTAAGATTTAAGCATCTTTATGGAGGAAAAAGAAGGAAAAGGAAAGCAGGCCGTGCCCCAAATGGAGGAAGAAATCCTCCGTTTTTGGGCTGAAAACAAGATATTTGAAAAAAGCTTAGAGAGAAATAAATCAGGTAAAAATTTTGTATTTTATGACGGTCCTCCTTTTGCCACAGGACTACCTCACTATGGCCATTTATTAGCTGGTACCATAAAAGATGTTATTCCGCGTTATCAGACGATGAAGGGTCGGTATGTTAGAAGAAAATGGGGTTGGGATTGCCACGGACTTCCTATTGAAAATCTAATTGAGGGAGAGCTTGGTCTTAAGAATAAGAAAGATATTGAAACTCTGGGTGTTGAGAAATTTAATCAGGCCGCTAAAGATAGCGTGCTTCGTTATGACTCTGATTGGAAAAAGATAGTTCCTAGAATGGGCAGATGGATTGATATGGAGAATAGTTACAAGACTATGGATCCAGAATATACAGAATCTATTTGGTGGGCTTTTAAGACTCTGTACGATAAGGGGTTGGTTTATGAGGGTTATAAGTCGATGCACATTTGTCCAAGGTGTGAAACTACTCTTGCCAATACAGAGGTATCTCTTGGTTATAAAGATATAACCGATATTTCTGTGGTGGCAAAGTTTGAGATGGCAGATGAGCCGAACACTTTTTTCTTGGCTTGGACCACTACTCCGTGGACCTTGCCTGGGAATGTGGCTTTGGCTATTAATCCCGACATTTTGTATGTGAAGATAGGGAATGGGGACAGTAAATATATTCTTGCGAAAGATAGACTTGAAATCCTTAAAGATGAAAAATATGAGGTTTTTGAAGAAATAGAAGGCAGAGATTTGGTGGGAAAAAAATACAAGCCAATTTTTGATTATTACACAAATACGTCTTTGGAAAATTCAGAAAATGGATGGAGGGTCTATGGGGCAGATTTTGTAGATACTGAAAGTGGTACTGGTATAGTGCATATAGCTCCTGCGTTTGGAGAAGACGATATGGATCTTGGTAAAAAAAATGATCTGCCTTTCATTCAGCATGTGGGTATGGATGGAAAGTTTAAAGAGGATGTTACTGATTTTAGCGGGCATTCTGTAAAACCTAAAGATAATCATCAGTCTGGCGATGTGGAAATTATAAAAAACTTAGCTAAAAGAAATCTTTTGTTTTCTAAAGAAAAGATTTCTCACTCGTATCCTCATTGCTGGAGATGTGATACTCCGCTTTTGAATTATGCTGCCTCTTCTTGGTTTGTTAAAGTAGTTGCTCTTAAGGATAAATTGGTCGAAATTAACAAAGATATAAATTGGGTACCCGGGTATCTAAAGGACGGACGTTTTGGTAAATGGCTCGAGGGGGCTCGAGACTGGGCGGTATCTCGCTCAAGATATTGGGGGGCTCCCATTCCTGTGTGGAAGAGCGATGGTGGTGATAAGCTTGAGGTTATTGGCTCTGTTAGCGAACTTAAAGAAAAAATAAAAAAATCTGGTAATAAATACTTTGTTATGAGGCACGGTGAGGCTGATCATAATATTGAGCAAGTTGTAAGTGTTAAGTATGATTATCCGCACCATTTGACGAACAAAGGCAAGAAACAAGCAGAAGATGCTACAAAATCTGTTTCTGAAAATGTAGATCTTATTTTTTCTTCTGATTTTGTCAGAGCTAAGGAGACAGCAGAAATAGTTGCCACTGAGCTTGGTGTTTCGAAAGACAATATAATTTTTGATAAAAGACTTAGAGAGGTTGATGCTGGGGAATTTCATCTGAGACCAATAAAAGAATATAGAGACTATTTCTCCTCTCAAGAAGAAAAGTTTTATAAAAAAACTCCTGGTGGTGAAGATCTTACGGAGATGAAAAACCGTCTGATGGACTTTTTGTATGAAACTGAAAATAATTATCAAAATAAGAATATTTTAATAATTACTCACGAATATGGCGGATGGCTTTTAGAAGCAGGGAGTCAGGGAGCAGATCCTAAAAAAGCTTCAGCCATAAAAACAGAAGATGATTTTATAAAAACGGGAGAAGTGCGGGAGTTGTTATTCGTGCCATTGCCTCACAATCAAAACTACGAACTTGATTTTCATAGACCATATATAGACAGAGTAAGTTTTGATGATGATAAAGGTGGGAGGTTTGTGCGCGTGCCAGAAGTTTTTGACTGTTGGTTTGAGTCTGGGTCTATGCCTTATGCTCAGACCAACTATCCTTTTGGGGATAAAAAAGAATTTAAAAATAATTTTCCTGCGGACTTCATTGCTGAGGGTTTGGATCAGACTAGAGGCTGGTTTTACAATATGCTTGTATTGTCTGTTGGTCTTTTTAATGAGTCTCCCTACAAAAATGTTATAGTAAATGGCCTTGTTTTAGCAGAAGATGGCCAAAAAATGAGCAAGAGGCTTAAGAATTATCCCGATCCACTTGATGTTGTCGGTAAATACGGGGCGGACGCGCTTAGGTATTATATGCTCTCTTCCCCCGTTGTTAAGGGAGAGGACCTTAATTTTTCTGAGAAAGGGGTGGACGAAGTGTATAAAAAAATCATACTCAGACTTCTTAATGTGCTTTCTTTTTATAAGCTTTATGAGGATGGAGGTATAGAAGCTTCAAATAAAAGTACTAATACTTTAGACAGATGGGCGATCGCTCGTCTTGGTGGTTTGGTGGGGGATATTGAAACCAATATGGAGAAATATGAACTAGATAAAACCGTAAAACCTATTGGGGAATTTGTTGATGACCTATCTACTTGGTACCTAAGAAGATCAAGAGACAGATTTAAATCAGGAGATAAAAAAGAGGCTCTGGAAACTACAAAATTTGTTCTTTTGGAATTTTCAAAGGCAATAGCTCCATTTATGCCTTTTGTCTCAGAGCATATTTATAGACAGGTTGGGGGAGGTAAAGAAAGTGTGCATCTAGAGGATTATCCGGCATTAGACAAAAAGCTTCTTAAGAGTGGCGTTATTGAAGAAATGAAAGGTGTTAGAGAAGTGGTTTCTTTGGCTTTAGAAGCCAGGATGAATGCTGGGTTGAAAGTTCGTCAACCTCTTTTGTCTCTCAAGATAAAAAATAATGATTCAAAATTTGCTAAAGACAATGACCTTTTAGATATTATAAAAGATGAAGTTAATGTTAAAGAGGTGTTGTTTGATAAAACTACTTCAGAGGGAATATGGCTTGATACGAACATTACTCCCGAACTTAAAAAAGAAGGAATTGTAAGAGACTTTATTCGTCATATACAAGACATGAGGAAACAGATGGGTCTTACACCAGGGGATTATGTAGATATGTCCATTAAGACGGATAATGAGGGCAAGGATTTGTTGGATCAGTTTGCTGACAAGATAAAGTCCCAGGCTAAGGCAAAAAGTATCATTTTTACAGAAGCTGAGTTGGGTAAAGAAATTGTCATTGGAGACATTTCTTTTGGGATTGAAATTAATCTTTAAAAACCTGTTTTTATTTATGTCTCATTACATATATCATACAGAGGGTATTGTTTTGGGAAGCTTTAATGTTGAAGAATCAAGTCGATTTCTCCAAATCTTTACAAGAGATTTGGGATTGGTTGGGGCTAAAGCTCAAGGGCTGAGGGAGCTCAAATCAAAACTTCGTTATAGTTTGCAAGATTTTTATCATTCACGCATAGATTTTGTTAGAGGTAAAGATATTTGGAGAATTACAAATGCGTCTAAAAAAGATTCTTACAACAATCTTTTGGATAATGGTGAAAAGCTAAAAATATTTGCCGAGTTATTATTTTTTGTTAGAAGATTGGTGGTGGGAGAAGAAAAAAGTAAGGAGATTTTTGATTTTTTACTTAACTCTGCTTTGTTTCTAGATAAGAAAGATTTAAATGAAACTCAGCTTAAAAGTTTTCTTTTGATTTCAGAAATCAGAATACTGTATTACTTAGGTTATTTTGATCCAAAAGAAAATTTCTTACCCTTTGTCGGGTTCTCTGTATGGACTCAGGCCATATTAGACAATTTTATTTCTGTTGAAAAAGAGGCGAAGATAGCCATTGAGACTTCTTTGGAGTTCAGCCATTTGTAAACGGTGTGGTATAATAGTTTTAATTTATGGAATTTAAAAGTGATAAAGAAAAACAGGAAGACAAAGAATACGTAAGTCAGATAGATAAGCTAAATAAGCTAAAAAGTGGGTTGTACAGAAGAAAAGGGGGGCCCGTACAGGGTCGCGTAGAACACGAGCTTCATGAGAAAGATTATGGCCTTGCTCAGGATTGGGGGCGGTCGGGACTTAAAAAAGAACAACAAGATATTGAAGCTATGTCATCACCATGGATAAAAAAACTCTTTTTGGTCTCCATCGGGTTTTTCCTTGTCTCTATTGCTGTTGTGGCATATGTTATTTATGGTGGGTCTAATGTTGTTTCTTCTAAAAATATAGATATTGAGGTTGTTGGGCCCGTGTCTGTGGGTGGTGGCGAAGAATTTTCTTTGCAAATATCTTTGGCTAATCATAATACGGTTTCTCTTGAGTTGGCTGACCTTATCGTTGAATTTCCAGAAGGTACAAAATCCGCAGAAAATCTTTCACAAGATCTCATCCGCTTGCGAAAAACAATAGGGACTATCAAACCAGGGCAAGCCGTGAATGAACTAGCTCGGTCTGTGTTTTTTGGTGAGGAAAACGATCAAAAAGAGATACTTATTACTTTGGAATATAGAGTTGCTGGATCTAATGCTATTTTTGTTAAAGAAAAAACCTACACTGTGGCTATCAATAGAGCACCAGTGAGCTTGTCTGTGGTTGGTCTAAAAGAGGTGAGCACCAATCAAGAGTTTAGACTTGACGTGGAGGTTGTTTCAAATTCGGAATCAGTTGTTAATGATCTAATGATCAAGGTGGATTACCCATTTGGTTTTCAATTTACGGACGCTAGCCCCCCTCCAACCTTTGGAGAAAATTCTTGGAGACTTGGTGATTTTGCTCCTGGGAGCAAAAGGAAGGTAACCATAAGGGGTGTGATGAAAGGTCAGGATGACGAGAAAAAGTTTTTTAGGGTCGTGACTGGTACTCAAAGCCCCCTAAATGATAAAGAGGTTGGAATTGTCTATAATTCCTCTTTTCATGAAATCTCCTTGAGACAGCCTTTTTTGGGTGCTGTCTTGAAGATTGGTGGGGAGTTTACTTCAGAATACATCGCGGAGAGTAATAGAATTGTAGAAGTGGAGGTTGATTGGGTAAATAATCTACCTGTTAGGATTAACGATGCTGTTATAGTCGTTTCTCTTGATGGGCAAGTATTAGACGAGGCTTCTGTTAAGGTTGAAAGGGGTACTTACGACTCGTCTAATAATACCGCTATTTGGGATAAAAGAGTTGCTCCAGAGCTTGGAGTGATAGAGTCAGGGGAAAGTGGCCGAGTAAGGTTCACGTTTTCTCCTAAAGATATAAATCAGTTTGCTATAAAGAACCCAGAGGTGTCTATTGGTGTGAGCGTTAGTGGTAACAGGTCGGCTGAGGACAATGTGCCTCAAGAGGTCAGGTCTTTTGTGGAAGGTAGTGTTAAGTTTAAATCTAATCCCTCTATTACCTCGCGAGCGGTGTATTACACTGGTCCATTTTCAAATACTGGGCCAATTCCTCCTAAGGCAGAACAGGAAACAACTTATACGGTTATCTGGACTGTTTTGAATACTTCAAACAATATATCGTCTGCTCAAGTTAAAACAGCATTACCTAATTATGTAAGATGGCTTAATGTAGCTTCTCCTTCAAATGAAAAAATAACTTATAATCAGGCCACGGGCGATGTTGTGTGGGGTCTGGGTGATGTAAAAGCCGGTACGGGCATAGATGCTCCAGCGAGAGAGGTAATTTTTCAGATATCCTTGTTGCCAAGTTTAAATCAGATTGGAGATTCACCCGTTCTTGTGCCAGAAACGGTATTTGTGGGAGATGATGACTTTACTGGAACTGAATTGAGAGCTTCTGCTAGAAGGGAAACAACACGCCTGGCTACTGATCCTGGGTTTAGATTGGGCGACGAGAGCGTGACTCAGTAAAACAGGTTGTATATTTTAAATATATTTGTATATTGAGTAGATATGGAAGATAACACTAAAATGGAAAAAGTTATTTCTTTGGCCAAGCGTCGGGGATTTATTTATCAGGGTTCCGATATATATGGAGGACTTGCTGGTACATGGGACTACGGACCTTTGGGCGTGGCTCTTAAAAATATAGTTAAAAATTTATGGTGGAAAAAGTTTGTTTTGGATAGGGAAGATATGTATGGTATTGACGCTGCAATCCTTATGAATGGTAGGGTATGGGAGGCTTCTGGTCATGTTGATGGGTTTTCAGACCCTCTTGTGGAAGATAAAAAAACTCACAAAAGATATAGGGTTGACCACCTTCTGGAGGACAACGGTATTTCTGATGCAGACAAGTTATCTCTTGAAGAAATGGACCAGGTGATAAAAGAAAAAGGCATCAAAAGCCCTGATGGTAATGAGCTTGGTACTCCAAAGAATTTTAATATGATGTTTCAGACTCGTGTCGGTGCTTCAGAGGATTCTTCTGCTGTATCCTATCTAAGGCCTGAAACTGCTCAGGGTATATTTGTGAATTTCAAAAACATTATTGACTCGTTTCATCCAAAACTTCCTTTCGGTATTGCCCAGATAGGGAAGGCGTTTAGAAATGAAATAACTCCTAGGGACTTTATCTTTAGGGTGCGAGAACTCGAACAGATGGAAGTTGAATACTTTATTAAGGAGGTTGATTGGGAAAAATATTTTGAAGAATGGAGGCAGGTGATGTGGCAGTGGGTTGATTTAATAGGGTTAAATAAAGAAAAGGTGCATGAGTTGGATGTTGCAAACAGGGCGCATTATTCGAAGAAGACTATTGATTTCGAATACGATTATCCGTTTGGCAGAAAAGAGCTTTACGGACTTGCTTATAGAACAGATTATGATTTGAAAAAGCATGCTGAGTATAGCAAGATAGACCTGTCTTATCTTGACGAAGCAAGTAAAGAGAAGTTTGTGCCACACGTTATAGAACCTTCTCTTGGGGTAGATAGAACAGTTCTTGCTATTTTAGATAATGCTTACACAGAAGATGAGATGGGAGGAGAAAAAAGAGTGTTTCTAAAATTTAAACCATCTGTTGCTCCTATTAAGGTGGCAGTGTCTCCACTTCTTAAAAATAAACCTGAGCTTGTAGAGAAGGCTCGTGGAGTATATAAAGAACTAAAAAAAGAAATTCCTGAAATTATGTGGGACGATAATGGCAACATAGGTAAGCGTTATAGAAGACAGGATGAGATAGGTACGCCGTTTTGTGTTACTGTTGACTTCGATACATTAACAGATGATACCGTGACGGTTCGTGATAGGGATACAGGCAAGCAAGAGAGGGTAAAGACAGTAGATTTGATTTCTCGTATAAAAAATGCCATCCTGGGGTAGGTTTGCGCTTTTAGTACAACAACATAGAGGAGGTGTACCATGTCTTATAATCCAACGGGAGCTATTGGTAACCTGAAAAAACGTGGTAAAAAATCAGAAGTTGGTGGTGGTCCCGGAAGCGATGGAAACGACGTACCTTATGACATTCTTTATTCTGCTGTTGAGTGTCCTTATTGTGGGCGTGTTTTTAAGGGTAGCAAAAGTGATGGGGTGCCAATTCATGAGTGTGAAAAGTGTGATTGTACGGATCAGGGTATACCATAAAAATCTCTGCATGTTTTAAAGGCCGATGTTGTAACATCGGCCTTTTTGTTATATGTTGCCTAAATCAGGTGGTTATGTTAAAGTATCAGGCATATATGGAAACTATAAATATAAAAATTTCCCCTATAAAGGACTTGGAAAAACGAAAGAAACTTCAGTTTAAGGCTGGGGATACGGTTAAGGTTTTTCAAAAAATTCAGGAAAAAGGCAAAACTCGCCTTCAGGCCTTTGAGGGTCTTGTCTTGGCTAGGAAGCATGGTGCAGAGCCAGGGGCTACATTCACAGTTCGTAGGATTGCCAGTGGTGTAGGGGTAGAAAAAATTTTCCCCTTGTATTCTCCTGTTATAGATAAGATAGAAGTTGTTAAAAAATCTAAAGTAAGAAGATCTAAACTTTATTACATTAGAGACAAGGCGGCTAAGGAGATTAGAAAGAAACTAAAGTTTATGAGGCAGGAGTCTGCTCAAGAGCCAGAAGAAGAAATAGAAGAAATGGAGGAAGAGAAGATGGTGGAAACATCAGAGGTGTCTCAGGAACAAGGAGAACAAACGGGGGAATCTAAAGATAAAGAGGAAGTTCCTACTGAAGACAAAAAAGAGGAAAAATAAAAAAACGGCTCATTCCCCTAAAAGCGGGATGGGCCGTTCTTTCAAGCTAGCCTGAGGGTCTAGAATGTGATAAAAATTTGATATTGATGCCCAGGTGGCGAAACTGGTAGACGCGTATCCTTGAGGGGGATATGCCCTTATGGGTGTGGAGGTTCAAGTCCTCTCCTGGGCACCAAGACAAAACTTCTCGGCTTTTTTAGAGCCAATTCGTGGGCGGCGCAAAGCGCTGCCCACGCTGTTTCGCCTGATTTTCCAAATGAATTCGGAGCGTCGCCTTCGGCGGCGCGCACTGTTTTTCCGGCGAGGAGGAGGTGCGAGCCAAAGATTTCTTTGGCAACAACCTTTTTAGCAAAAAGATTGTTATCAGAAGCAATTTTGTCTAATGATTGAGCGTCTTTTAGCCAGCTTTGGAAAGGTGCGAGCCAATCATTCTGCTTGTGTGAAAAAGTAGAGATTTCTTCTTCGAGCGACTTCTTGGAAAGTAGCAGTTTTGATTTTTGTAAACGATAATCTTGTTCATCAATAACTTGGTCTAAATATCCATTAAGAAGTCGCTCTAACTTTTCCGACAAAGAAGAAATCTTTTTCTTTTTTTCTTCCACACACGCAGTCAAAGACGGGGCGGAGTTTTTGTAGTCTTGCAAAGCAAGACGATTCAGTTCTTCCGCCCAGTCTTTGGGTAAAGAAACTTTTTTGATTAGAGATGATAACTGCTCATCTAGTTTTTCAGAACGAAGCGACATTTCTTTA